>Ga0163152_10000107_pt1 | contig 131881 bp, 130 predicted proteins | sample OliLakLV19MP8IB2_FD_148635 | JGI IMG/M metagenome (GOLD analysis project Ga0163152, IMG submission 148635) | Freshwater microbial mat bacterial communities from Lake Vanda, McMurdo Dry Valleys, Antarctica - Oligotrophic Lake LV.19.MP8.IB-2 | ecosystem: Environmental > Aquatic > Freshwater >...
ATATAAAATGTACTATATCTATATATCTTTAGTAAGGTTTATATACTAATTAAAATTTACAAAAACATGGAATATGAGAAATACATAACAATAAAAGAAGCGGCTTACATACTTGGAGTATCACCACTTACGCTAAGAAATTGGGATAAAAATGGCAAATTCCCCGCACAAAGACATCCAATGAACAATTATCGCGTCTACAAGGCCGAAAATCTGCTTAAGATCATAGACGATATTGAAATAGGAAGTAATAAAAGTAATGCGAAAAATAGGATGCGCAAACTATCTGTAAAACACCTCCCCTCTAACGAATAGAATGAAAAGGCTTCAAATTACTGAGATCTGAACAGGTATCCAAATACGGCAGACCACTCTATTGTAACTACTTACCCGATCCTTCATCCGAAGACTGACTTACATAAAAATTCAACACAGTAAATTCAGAAGCATCAGCCCAGGCACTTTGACAGACTATTAACGAGAAACGATACGCGCCTTTACCGGGGTGATACAAGCATATATATTTTATAACTTAACAATAATAACTACGCGCTGGCCAGACATACTACAATTAAGTAGCGGAAAAAACTGGATAATCCTCACACGCTTTACCACCCCAAGCATCTATATGATTTTTATGCACCGACTTAGCAACTTAGTTTTAAATAAAATTTATAGAAACTAACTTAAACTTTAATGTAATCTAACATTGCGAGATCTTAGAATTGGTGGAGACCAAGATACACCCAGTAGTCAGATACGAATCAAAAACAAAAGAGCTCCCACGGTATCGTGAAAGCTCTTTTGTTTTTGATGACCTTAAGAAAGTAGGCCCTCGAATATCTTCTTCAGAACTGCCGGGTTCCCTGCCCCTTTAGTGACCTTCATTCCCTGTCCTACAAAAAATTGTATCACTGACACTTTGCCACCCTTGTAATCTGCAACGATCCCTGGATTTTCTGCGATGATTAATTCAGCAATCTTTTTGAGTTCGCCCTCATCGCTTTTCTGGATAAGTGCATTTTCTTTCGCAATCTTCATTGGCTCTCCCCCACCTTCATACATAATCTTCAGTATATCTTTTGCGCCCCGAGACGACACTTCCCCATTTAAAATCATATTAGTAAGACCGACGAAATTTATGGGTGAAATTGTTGATTCTAGTGAAACCGAACTGAAGTCTGCTGTTGAATCATTCTTTACAAGACCGGCAAGATCGGACGTGAGGTAATTTACTACTATTTTAATTCCATCTAAACCATCAAGTTCACTTGAGATAAGATCAAGATAGGTGGCCCAATTTAAATTGTTCACAAAAAACTCCACGTCCTCTGGCTTGAGTCCTTTACCTATAAGTCGTGACCTTTTCTCCCAAGGTAGTTCGGGTAGTTCAGCGCGGACCTTTTCTGGGTTAAGTTCTGGTATTTCAGATATTATTATCTTTGGTATATCTGGATCTGGAAAATACCGATAGTCATGAGAATCTTCCTTTGCCCTCTGGGAGAATGTGGTCTCATTACCCTCATCCCAGCCCCTTGTCTCTTGAACAACCCTCTCACCCGCCTCTAGGGCCTTTATGTGCCTTTCTACCTCGTGGGCCACAGCGCGCTCTACGGACCTAAACGAGTTGAGATTCTTAACTTCTACTTTTGTACCAAAATCTTTGGTTTTAGAGACAGATATGTTTGCTTCAACCCTCATTTCCCCTTTTTCCATATTGGCATCTCCTACGCCCATGGTCTGCAGGAGAAGCTGAAACTCTTTTGCAAATCTACCCGCCTCATCAGCTGAGTGTATAACTGGCTCAGTAACTAATTCCATAAGAGGAATACCCGCTCTATTAAAATCAATGAGACTGTAATCCCCCGCATCATGGGTTGAACGGGCAGTATCTTCTTCAAGATGTATACGTGTGAGCTTAACTCCTGAGAGCTCTCCACCTGTTACTAAAGGAAAAGCGTACTGACTTATCTGATAGCCCTTTGGTATATCAGGATAAAAATAATTCTTCCTATCAAACTCAGTGTAATCAGCAATTACACCTCCCAAAGCAACACCAACCTGAATGACCTTCTTTACGGCATCAAAATTAACCGTAGGGAGCGTCCCTGGATAACCCATACAAACCGGGCAAACATTCACATTCGGACTTTTCTCGTCTGGATCATTCTTTGAATTGCAAAACATCTTAGTCCGAGTTTTGAGCTCTGCATGAATTTCCAAACCAATTGTTACCTTATAATCGCTCATTTTGAAATACTATATCATAAAGATCTACTACCTATTCGGACAGAATTTTTGATAAGGTGGCTCGAAACTGAACCAAAGAATCGTCATCAATTACAGACACAGAGTGTACTCGGCTATTTTTACCCTCAAGAGCCTTAATGGCAACATCGAGTTCTTCTGTGGAGACAAGATCCGCTTTCGTAAGAAGGATGATTTCATTTTTTTGAGAAAGCTCTTGAGAGTAGGCGGATAACTCATTCCTTACCGTATCATAGGCAGAAAGAACATCTTCTTCTGCCGATACGCAATGAATCAGTAACTTTGTTCGACTCACATGACGAAGAAATTTATGTCCCAATCCCTTACCTTCCGCCGCTCCCTCAATAAGACCGGGGATATCAGCCAAGATGAAGCCATAAAAATTACCCAAGTTTGGCTCTAAGGTAGTAAATTGAAAATTACCAACTTTTGCTTTTGCATTAGTAAGGGCGTTTAAGAGAGTTGATTTTCCAGCGTTTGGTAATCCAATAAATCCTGCGTCAGCCACAAGAGAGAGCTCAATTACAAAATTGGCCTCCTCGCCAAGTTTCCCTGGAGTAAATTCTGTAGGACGAGTATTGCGAGAGGATTTAAAATATTCGTTACCAAGTCCCCCCTTACCACCCTGAAGAATCTTTTCTAGCTGACCTTCTTCAAGAAGACTGACCATTCTCCTGGTCTCGCAATTTGTAACAACACTTCCAACAGGTAGGTTAATAATCAAATCCTTTCCATCTTTTCCGTGTCGACTATTTCTTTGACCACCATCTCCATCACCAGCAATAAATTCCTTGACATGTCGATATTCAGATAATATACCTATGTCACGAACCGCCCTTACAAGGACGTCCCCACCATTTCCACCATTGCCACCAGCAGGACCGGAAAATTCTTTTCCTTTTTCATGGAGCCAAAGTACCGCGCCATCACCCCCCTTCCCCGCTTTGACATGTACCGCTAATTCATCAATAAACATAAAAAATAAAAAATAAATTTATAAGCTTTACACAGCTAAGGCAATCTTAGCCAAACTTAAAGCACCTTCCTTACTTCCCGCTACGGCAATAAAGCGACCATTATGGCAAAAAATGGCATCTTTGACCCCAGAGATACGTGCCAGTTCCTCCCCCTTTTTACCAGCCCATGCTACAGGAAGATTCTTCCTAGAGTCAAAAGCCCCACTACCAATCCGAATACTCTTAACTGACCAATCCCCACTTCCTCTGCGCGGAGAAACCACGAATATTGGCTCTTTAGACCTCTCTAATACCTCTCCATAAGGATAGCTTTGATCTAATACAATGATCCTTTTATCCTCTGTTTTTTGATATATATCTTCAACTATCTGCTCAAGTGACACGCGATTACTAATTTTAGAAATCTCTCTTTTTAATAAATCTTTAGTAACCTTTACTGCGGACAAAAAGGCCTCATCTATTTCTTCATTATTTGCATCATACGGTGGCTCAAATGATGAAATGAACCTGCCGATGGTATATGGATATATATCTTTATATATGTTTGTACTTATAGATATACCATTATCGTGAGCATCTATGGGGATGACGAGGTCTAGATTTATCTTTTTAAAGACTGACTCGCTACCACCACATAAAGAAAGCCCATACTTTTTCCACACTAGTCCAAATGAAGCAAAGGGAATGCCATCATCGTGCACCTCTGTCACGCCTTCTTGGTGATGATCAAAACGACCCTTACTTGGATCATATATACCACCAACATCTACCACTAAATCACCCATCTGAATTATTGCTTCATCTCTTGTTCTAACAATATTCCATTCTTCATTAGAGCCAGAAAGGGCGAGGGTGATGGTGGCTAAAGCAAATACATCGTCTGCATGGAACGAACCGCTGTGTGTTACTAGAGTTTTCATATCTTTAGTTCGCCATTATACATAAAACCCAAATAAACACACTTTTTCTAAAATACAGATATTTATACTAGTTTGTGCATACTCTACGCCCCACCATCCAGACTTCACTATATAGGACGACTAGACCTTGAGCTCTTTCCCCTTTTCGGATTACGCCCACGCATAATAACTGGATAAATATCAAGAAGTGCGAAAAGTAAACTCAAAAGTACCGGACCAGCCAAAAATCCAATTGGACCAAACATCGCTAACCCACCTAAAGCAGAAATTAAAATAAGAAAAGGATGTATGTGAGTTCCTCTGTTAATGAGCATTGGCCCTAAAAGATTATCAATAAGACCAACAGCGATAGCCCCCCACAGACCAAGCCCCAAAGCCATCAAAGGGCCACCTGAAATAAATACAAAAATAATTCCAGGGATAACGACAAGGCTGGTGCCAATAGTTGGCACCAAAGATGCCACGGCGGCTATTGTCCCCCAAATCACCGGACTAGGAACACCAAAAAGAAAGAAGCCCAACCCAACCAAAGACCCCTGTACAATACCTATAACCAAGTGCCCGCGTACCACAGAATTAATTGCCACCATGACCCGATTAATGATTTTCTTATCATATACATCTTGAAGTGGACTTAGATCAACAATATTAGAAATAAAAGTTCTTCCATCACGGAAAAAGTAAAAGAGGGCCAAAAGCATAAGGAAAAGGCCAAATGTAATCTTTAAGATTCCAGAGAAAAACACAGAAAAATGTCCGAGTAACCAGCCGAGTCCTTTTTCAAGGTAAAGTTGTATATCACCCTCCAACAGGGCGGTATTAGTTCCCGGTGAAATGGATTGAATGCTTTTATGTATGGCGCCTATTGACTGATTAACTCCGCCATTACCAGAAGCGACCAAAGTCACATAGAGGTCTGACGCCTCTTGAAACAGAAGAGTTCCAAGAAACGAAATCGGACCAACAATAACTAAAAAAACCACAACAACAGTAATGAGAGATGCCAATGTCCCCCTCCCACCGAATATGTTCAGTACAAAACGATAGAGAGGATCAAAAAGAATAGCAAATACAAGGGCTAGAAATAGAATCGAGACATAAGGTAAAAACACAAAAAAGTTAATGACGATAGCAACCAAAATAACGAAAGAGAAGAAAACCAATTGGACTCTGTGGTGATTCATATTTCTATAATATCACACTGTCTTTCTTGCGTTTATAATTTATCAACCGAAAAACCACATACATTAAAAAAATAACTAACAAAGAAACGATAATCAGATTTTCAAGGCTCGAAATCTTTTGTGCGTAAAGTTCATAAGTTTCACCGGCCTTCCATCCAATGATAGCCAGAACAGCGGCACGAGGGATCGTCCCAAGAAATGTCATCGAAACAAAGGTCTTAAGGGGTATACGCAAGAGCCCAGAAGCGGCAGAAATAACAACACTTGGGATAATCGGAATAGCCCTCAACAAAAAAAGTGAAACTTCGTCACTTGCCCCCCGTGAAATCTTTTTTTGCGCTTCTACAACCCCCTGCTCGGTAAATCCAAGAACCCAGCCCCATCGCAAGATAAAAGCCTTGCTGACATACCAAGAAAGACCATATACAAAAAGTGATCCAACGGTTATTCCTAGGCTTGCAGGAATGACAATAGTAAAAAAAAGCACTTGATAAAAATGTGTAGTTTGTGGAAGAAACAGTGCCCCAGAGCCTAGGAGCACTAATGTTGAAGGAATAGGAGCTATTACCTCTTCGATTATAGAAGCAAAAAAAACTCCCCAACCACCTAAGGGGAACAATGATGATTGGAGAAATATAAAAAATGATTCCACCATTTGTCTAATTATACATTAAGGTATAAATGGTTGATACTTTTCATTAAAATTTACTTCTGTAGTCTTGTAACTTAAAATATCTCCATCGGAAAAGACGACTTCAAGTATCAAACCCCTACTGGTTTCTTCTGAGAAATTTTGATCAAAAATAAAATTGCCCAAACTATATGCGATAAGGCCATTACCATACACTTCAACTTCTTGAATAACATGAGGATGATGTCCGATGACCAAGTCAGCCCCAGCGTCAATTAATTCATATGCAATTTTTCTTTGCAAAGTAGATGGACTCGTTTCATACTCCTCTCCCCAATGAATGGATACCACGACAACAGAGCTATCCGCACCGAGGTTACTAATGTCCTCCCGCATTATATTCAAGTCCAATGGTGCCATAGACGGAACATCAACTAAAACTGATTTAGATGTGAATTGACTGTAAGCCAGAAAGTGAAAATTCATTCCGCCTCGGTTAATAATCGCCGGCTTGCGGGCATCATTGATATTTGCCCCACCACCAACGTGCCGAATACCAACATCACTAAGATGCTTTATGGTGTCTAAAAAAGCATCGGGGCCCCAATCAAACATATGATTATTGGCAACAGACACAATATCAAAACCCGCAAATAAAAGCCCTGAGAGAGCTTTCGGATCAGCACGAAATGAGTAAACACTTCCTTGGTTTTCGCCCACTAAAGATACTGGATTCTCAAGATTAGCAAAGGCAATATCAGCATTCTTTATACGAGAATCCAAAAGTCTGAAAGGAAACGCCCAATCTTCCCGACTCTCCATTATCTCTCCAATCGCGCGAGAGAGCATTATGTCTCCAACAAATATCGCCGTTACGGGCTGATTGCCTCTTCCCGTCTTCAGCTCAAATTCTGGAGCAAAGGTAAAAAAAGGTAATAACAAAAATCCAAATACAAAAAAGACATGCAAAACATACTTGGAAACTAAGTTTCCAAGTCGTTGATTATTTCTCATATTGCTCCTCGAGACTACGCCGAGCCACAGTATTACGAACCGTACTTTCTGCAAACCTTTTATACTCCTCTCGAGTAAATTGCTCCATAACAATGCCTGGATTACAGAAAGATTCCTCCGGCTTGCCGACGTACTCGTCCCAACTTGACTTGGAAACTAAGTTTCCAAGTTTATGTACTTTGTAGTTGAGATTAATATACGCACTCAAATGCAACAACTGCTCATCTGAATCAACATGAACAGCCCTGAAAGTTCCCTGAAAAAGGGAGCCGCTTCTTTTGTGTTTTTGATTAAAATATTTTGTATACCCAAGCCCCAAGCGGTGCATAAACTTTTCAATCCCCCTGTCAGCAGACTGCATTAAAAGAAAATGAAAATGGTTTGGGTTCAAACAATAAGCAACAAATTCCACTAATGGTTCCTGTTTTTTATCGTTTATTTTATTCTCCAACTTGGAAACTAAGTTTCCAAGTTTTTTTGTCCTTCTCTTTTGGAAGGAGTTCTCATAGATACTTCCAATAGGTGAAATGGAGTTGAACTGATTCATGCTGACAAAGAAACGTTTACGATCTTCTTCATCAGAAAAAATCTTACGCTTATCAACGCCACGATTGAAGATATGATAATACTCGCCCTCTACAAGCTGAACCTTTCGCATAACAGAATATTACCACTTGGAAACTTAGTTTCCAAGTGGTTGGTTTATAAGTGGTAATCAATCCAAACAAAATGCCTAACCATTACGTGCCAAAAACTGTTTGTGTTCTTCAGTGTCCAGAAGCCCACACTTTTTATACTTCTTACCGCTACCACATAGGCAGGGATCGTTACGACCCACTTCATTTTTATGTAGACCAACCTGTATCTTTTCCCTAGTCAGCTCTTCAGCCCCTTCCCTTGTCTCTTCTAGATTCTTTTCTTGAGGAGTTGCGATTGTCGCATTAATACGAGGAAGTAGCTTAATAACTTCGTCTATAATATTTATCTGCATTGCCTTAAATAAGATCAGGCCCTCTTTCTTATACTCCACTAAAGGTTCGCGTTGGCCATAAGCACGGAGATTCACACTCCCACGCAAGTAGTCCATCATCTCTAGATGATCAACCCAAAACATGTCCATTGCCTGCAATATGAGAAGACGAGCCACTTTAAAAAATTCCTCATCACCAAGCTCTTTTTGCTTCTGAGCAACCGCAGTTTTCTCTTCTTCAGTCGCTTCTTCTAAGATAGAAGAAATATATTCTTCTATTTCTGTGTTGGTACCAAGTAAGATCTTTTTTCGTCTTTCATATATTATGGCTCTTTGAAAATTTAAAACATCATCAAATTGCAATACATTCTTTCGTGAATCAAAATGAAAGCCCTCTATCCTTTCTTGTGCCTTTTCTAGAGATTGAGTAATAATCCTGTTTTGAATCGGCTCGTCTTCTGCAATACCAATCCTGCCCATCATCTTTTTTATAGTATCTGAAGCAAAAACTCTCATTAAGTTATCTTCTAAAGAAACTACAAACTGTGTCTCTCCTGGGTCTCCTTGACGTCCAGATCGCCCACGAAGCTGGTTATCTATGCGACGCGCTTCGTGACGCTCCGTACCCAAAACAAACAAGCCACCGACAGATTTGATCTCCCCGTACTCTTCTGGGGTCCCAGGATTTCCACCAAGTTTAATGTCCACACCACGGCCAGCCATATTAGTGGCAATAGTCACAGCCCCCTTACGCCCCGCTTGAGCTATAATCTCTCCCTCTCGTTCATGATTCTTGGCATTTAAAACTTCGTGTTTTACACCATCACGCAAAAGAAACTGTGAAAGCATTTCGTTTTTTTCAATAGAGACAGTGCCGACAAGAACTGGCTGACCCTTGCTGTTTAATTCTTTTATCTTGCGAGCAACAGCTTTAAATTTACCGACCTCTGTCTGAAAAATTAGATCGTCAATGTCTTTTCTAATAGCCGGCTTATTTGTTGGCACAGCAACCACCCCTAAACCATAGACTTTGTAAAATTCTTCAGACGAAGTAACCGCCGTTCCAGTCATACCAGAAAGTTTCTTATACATTCGAAAATAATTTTGAAATGTAACCGAGGCAAATGTTCTTGATTCTTTTTGTATTGACACCCCCTCCTTTGATTCTATCGCTTGATGAAGCCCCTCAGACCAACGTCTGCCCGGTTGCATTCGCCCCGTAAATTCATCGACAATCACAACCTCCCCGTCTTTCACCACATAGTGAGTATCTTTTTCATAGAGAGCCTTAGCTCTAACTGCGGTCTCAAGATGGTGTACATATTTAATCCCCTTATCAGTATATATATTGTCTACACCAAGAAGTTCCTCCGTTTTATTTATACCAGCATCAGTCAGAGTAATTTGCCTAAACTTTTCATCTACCTTGAAATGTTCATCTTTTTCAAGTTTCTTGGCTATATCTGTAAAAATATCATACAGATTTTCAGAATCACCAGCTGGCGCAGATATGATAAGAGGCGTCCTGGCTTCATCTATAAGAATTGAGTCGATCTCATCAACTATCGCAAATGCGTGCCCTCTTTGACGAAGTCTCTCACTGCCATATTCAATATTGTCTCGTAAATAATCAAAGCCAAATTCATTGTTTGTTCCATAAGTAATGTCTGCGGCATAGGCCTCTTTGCGAGTTACTGGTTTTAGAAAATCGTGAACAACATGGAAAGCCCCTTCCGTATCCCTCTCTTTATCTTCTTGTTCAAGCTCTTGCTTATTATCAGTTGGTTTTGGATCGTATAGAAACGATGAATCATGATTTATAACCCCCACAGAAAGACCCAAAAAAGAATATATCTGGCCCATCCAGACAGCGTCACGCCTAGAAAGATAATCATTGACCGTAACAACATGAACCCCACCACGAGATAGGGCGTTCAAGTATGCGGGTAAAGTTGCAACCAAAGTTTTTCCCTCTCCAGTCCTCATCTCAGAGATTTTACCTTCGTGAAGAACTACCCCTCCCATAAGTTGAACATCAAAATGTCTTTGCTTAAGAGTTCTTTTTGAAGCTTCTCGGACCGCGGCAAATGCTTCGGGTAAGATATCATCAAAACTCTCACCATTATCAAGGCGAGTTTTAAAACCAGAAGTCTTCTCTTTAATCTCTCCGTCAGAAAGGGCCTGAAATTCTGGCTCTAGTATGTTTATGCGAGCAACTAAAGGCGAAAGCCTCTTAATTTCGGCTGAGTGAGAGTCTCCAAATATCCCCTTTAAAAAAGATAGTGCCATAGAATATTGAGCTACCATTCTACCACAAAAGGTATGCAGCGGCGAAAAATGGAGCTTACTTTAAAAACACAAAACCCCGCGCTTTGGGCGTGGGGTTTTGTGTTAAAGAACAACTGAGAACTATCGTCGGCGCTTTGCTGCCTTTCTCTTTTTAGGAGCGGCTCGTCGCTTGGTAGTTTTCTTTGCTGTCTTTCGTCGAGCAGGAGCCTTTTTCTTTGCTACTGCTTTTCGCTTTTTTGCTGCCATAGTTTTTGTAGTGTGGTGTTACCACACAGCGTGAGAAAATTATTTTTAATTGTAAATAATCTGCAAGAGTCACGACACTGACCTAGTGCAATTATTCGACCTACATCAATTATCGTATGAAAAAAAAATACATACAATATTTTTTTCATTTTAATGTGGATAACTTTTATTTTTAAAACTTTTCTAAAATTTATTTTTTCTAAATTAAAAAAATTCAAAACATATTTTGAATTTTTTTAATCAAACAACCCCGTCACTCGCGAGTGACGGGGTTGTTTTGTGCCCAGTGATGGCCAGCGGGGCTAGCTCCAAAGTATGTCTAATTTGTGAGTGCGTCCGCTGACCATCACCGGACGCAACTAATCAATAATACAAATTATATTTTCCAAAATCAATCAAGACTGTAAAAACTAAAACACATAGGACTCAATACATAGGGTAGTCCTATGTATTTTCTATGTGTTTTGTTCTATGTATTGACTGTGGTATTAAGGGGAATCGGCCCAACGAGAAACCCCACCTCATTCCTTGCGGAGCTCGGCGGGGCCTCGTAGACATCTATTTGGAGCTAGCACTTTACACTCACCTTCAGAGTATAGCAAATTATGGTTAAAAAGTCAAATTTATGTAGAGCTAGTTTAGCAAGTAGGTTTTGGGCACGCAAAGTACGGCGCTTTTGTACAGCTAATTAGGGCCATTTCAATACGCCAGGGGGTGGCGTATTGAAATTCAGTACTTATCTTCTGTTTATTTCCTCAATATAACTATCTATCTGAGATTTTAGTCTTGGGTCTTCAGATGATATTGACCCCAAGAGATCAATCGCTTTTTGTTTTTCACCAATCTCTGCATAAGAAAGAGCCAGAGAAATAAAGTTCTGCATGTCGGCCTTTCCCCTATCTGTTTGTAGGCGTGCCTCAAATATGCCCACAAGGTCATCGAAGCGACCGAGTTCTGCTAACACACTAACAAGCCTCTGGTCAAAGATTATTACTTCTTGGTTCATTGAAGTAAACAACTCTTGTGTTTTGGCATCATCCCCCGCATACAATGCACCAAGAAGATATATTACCTGGGCCTGATAGAAATCTGGCGCGAGTAAATATGCTTGCCTAAATACTTCGTAAGCCTTATCATATTCCCCTTTTGAAATGTAGGTTGATCCAATCTCAAACAGAAAGGCTTGTTTTTGTGGAGAGAGCGCTAAAGCTTTTCCATACTGCTCAAGGGCTTGATCATTTAGCCCCACTGAGCGCAAGAAATTCCCGTAAAATACATACCCCCTAGCATCTTTCGGATTACTCTTAACCTGCTTTTCAATTTCTTCACGGGCCATGGTGCCATACCTTACGCGAGTCTCTTCCGACACCCCGTCTGCCAAAAAGCTTCCGACCGCAGTTAGAAATTGCTCTCCAGTCTCTGGTAATGCAAAAGTGTTGGAAGCAAATACTTTCTCAAAGTAATTAAGTGAACCATTAAGATCGCCTGTTGGGATAGCGGTCATCCCCTTTATAAGATTTCTCCCTGCTTGAATTGGTTTAATATTCCATGAGTAAAGTGTCAGAAACAAAAGACACACCAAGACAAAGCTCAGCGCTGACCTAACGGCTGGAAGTCCTAGCGACTTCGGCAAGATGACCCGAGCACTGTTGGAATTGGCATGGGCAAGGGCAAGTATGGTAACAAAAAGAATTGAGCTAAATAAATTATCAAACACAAAGATTCCTTGGAAAAAGTAGGCGCCCAGAAGACCGGTCAAAATTGCTTTCTCAGAAAAAGACAGGTCAAGATTGTTGTGTTTCCATAAATACCATATAAAAAAGAAGAAGAGTCCTAAAAATGGTATGAATGTCAAAAGTCCGCCGGCGACAAGCCAATCCAGATAGGTGTTGTGTGCTCGATCAAACCATTGTTCATGAGCATACATTTGCGGATTATAGTTGGCATTAAAAATATAATTAAAGCTTTCTTGACCCCAACCAAGTAGAGGCTTCTCAACAACCCCCCTTATCGCCATGGGCCAAATAAAATATCTACCCTGACTTTTAATTTCAGAAAAAGATAGACTAGAAAAACGACTTAAGACAGGGCTCTCTCTTACAAAGCTCATATCTTTTAGCGCCACGAAACTACCAACAAACACTAGTAATCCCAAAAGAAACCCAATTGCGGTTTTTTTGAGAATTTTATTTTCTCTTTCGCCAAAAGCAATAATTATCATTGATAAGAATAGTCCGCCCAAAAGACCCAACAATACCCCACGAGTTGCTGTGTAATAGAGAACAACAAACTGCAATATTACTAATGGTATTGAAAGCCAAATATATCCACTTTTTTCTCTCAAAAAACGAACAGTGAAGAAGATGGTAAAAAATATTGTAAACATCAAAAAGACCGCGAGATATATGGCATTACCAAATGTTCCATCAACACGGGCCCCTCCTTGATTAATGGTAGCTAGCCCAGCAAGCTGTATAAGACCAAAAATACACATAACAGTTGAAGCCCCAATCCAGGTACCAAGTAATTTATCCCAAGTTTTTTTTACAAAAACGACAGAAGACAGGACAATGAAATACAGGAATAAATGAAGGGAGGTTATAAAGCCTTCCATTCTTTCAAAATTGCTCCAAAAACTTTTGCTTGGGTTTTCACCAAAAAGATCTGCCAAACCAAGAAAGGTGAGGAAAAGAATAAATGAATACAATATCCACGAGCGCCTGGGCATATAATCCGCATCTTTCATGGCGAGAATGGCCCATAAAACAAAAATAATTTCTACAATAATTCTAAACCCAAAATTCTTCCCTGTTATGAAGGGGAAAAGCGTTGATTTGGAAACAAAAAAAGCAAGGAACGGAAGAACAAAAATTCCAAAAAGAATTGCGTTTCTTAGGGATGAATTCATGCCTGAAACTATACCACCAAAGACTTGCTGTGCGCTAGCAAAATAGACCTTTATTGGCTAGTATAATACCGTGATAAATCTTCTCCGAAACAAAACCTTCCGCTTTTTACGTTGGAGCGAAAAATACACTAAAACCGATATGATATATCTCTCAAAAGGAGGGTTCTGGCTTGGTATTGGACAATTTGCAGCGTCCTTTTCTTCTTTTTTACTCGCGATTGTTTTTGCCAATTATCTACCCAAAGAAATCTACGGTAACTACAAATACATACTTTCATTAGCAACTATTTTGGGCGCCTTCTCACTTACGGGCATTTCAACATCGGTGCTTCAGGCAGTTTCCCGTGGTTATGATGGTGCCCTAAGGCAGGGGTTTCGAATAAGTTTAAAGTGGAGCGTGTTTATTGTAATTGGGGCTCTTTGTTTTGGCATCTATTACCTAATCAACGATAATATTAATCTTGGACTATCCTTTTTCATCATAGGTATTTTTTCTCCAATCTTTAATAGTGCTCAGCTTTACGTTTCCTTTTTAAATGGGAAGAAGGATTTCAAAGGAATTACAATGCTTGGTTTATGGCAAGATTTTATACCAATATTAGCCCTAATGTTTTCGGTTATATTTACTAACAATGTCGTATTCATAGTTCTCATTTACTTTTTATCAAATACAGTTGTATCATTGGGGCTTTATAAAAAAACTCTCAGCAAATACAAGCCAAATAATTCTATACAAGAAAGCAGCCTACCTTACAGCAAGCACTTAAGTTTTATGAACATCTTAGCGGGAGTTGGAGATAAAATAGACAACGTCCTACTCTTTCATTTCTCTGGAGGATTGGCTCTTGCTACATACTCTTTTGCTGTTGCAATACCAAACCAAATAATAGGGCTATTTAGAACAGTCGGACTATTAGCTGTCCCAAAATATGCTCAAGGTGACAAAGAATTGATAAAGAGAGAAATGCCAATGAAGATTGTTAAATTCGTAGGAATCCTATCTATTGCAGTTGTTGGATATTACTTCGTAGCGCCATTTATATACCACGCCTTTTTCCCACAATATTCTGATTCTATACCCTATTCAAGACTCTATGCAGTTATAATGCTTTTCGCGGCAGGAGCCCTACCAATGTCTCTCATTGACGCAAGAATGGCCATTAGAGAGCGTTATATAGTTGTAGTACTTTCAAATGTAACTCGCATTACTCTGATGACGCTCTTAGTAATACCGTATGGAATTTGGGGAATACTCTGGGCACAAATAATAACCAAAACGATTGTGTTCAGTGTTTCTTTAATTTTAATTCGAAAAATATAAAAATCTACACCAAAAGAAGAGTTACGGTTATTTCAAATTTTATATACTTATATTTTATACAAAACTGTCAAATAGTTTAATGTCGACAATCTTTAGAAATAATTTCTTTGAGTGTGTCTTCGAGAAGTAGCGGTTTTTTTCCAACAAGTTTTTCCCTTCTTTCTACAAGTATTTCTTGAGGAGTTTCTGAAGCATCTTTGATCGCTCTATATATATCATCACCATACAGAAGTCTTCCCGCTAAAGTGTTTTCAATCATGCCCTCTCCATAATCTATCGAGGTTTCGAGAATGAGCACCGGCCTCTCAAGCGCAACCATGTCATAAAGGAATGATGAATATGTTCCGATTACCACATCGACACGAGGAAGCACATCCCGTATATCGCGCACTAGCGTAATCTTGGAAAGAAATGGAGCTAAGCCGTATAGATCGATTTGCGTTTGCTTGTCTTCATCGGGGCGCAGTTTGAAGCACAGTTCAATATTAGAATACTTCATGAGCTCCTCGAGATACCGGAAGATTTCCGCCTTTGGTGCATTCTTTTCATAGGGGAACAGCACTGAAATTTTTTCATCGTGAGTTTTTTGCACAGGAACAAAAAGAGACTTTTCTCCAGAAATAATAATCTGATCTGGGGAAAAGTAGGTACTAAGCCGAAGGAGCTCCTGCTTCCAGAACTCACTCCATACCAAAAGTTTGCGAGCCGCAATAATCTTCCCTGGTATCCTTGTCATAGTGAGCCATCCGACATGGTACTTGGTAAAGTGCCCATGCTGGATAGCGGTAAAAGAAACACCCTGCATCTGTGCGGCGAGTGCGAGCTCGCTAATACTTCTCACATCGTCAATAGTATAGATATCGCTCACATTACTTGCCCTTAAAAGATATCTAAAGAATGCTACTCGCGCTTTTGAGATGACCATGGAACTTGCGTATTTTGTGTAGAGCTTTTTCATCAGTTCTCTTTCTTCTGGTGCAAAAAGATTTTCATCTGTGGTTTTATGCATATCGTATATTCTTCTCTTTTCTTTGAGAACAAATGGAAACGCGAGGAAATCTACAGCTTCCAAATAAAAAGCTGATCTTTTTCGTGCAAAAAGATTTTTTATCATTTTCCTCCCGAGTACCGTATGAATGATCTCAAAGTATGGGAGCTTTTTTTCTTCGAGAACTCTGTAGAGATAATCGATTCGAAAATCATTTTGATACGAACCACTCGTTTTGTCCATAGAAAAAATGACTATTTTTCTTCGAGAGACAGCAAGCCATAGCGCTCCACATAGAGAAAATACAATCGCAAAAATACCAAGTATCACTATTTTTAATTTAACGGCAACGCTACTCCTTGGTTGCACTACATCTGTATTCTTGGCTTGCGACCATGACAAAATATCTCCAAACATTGATTGTTGATAGGATTGAAGGAAATTGTATCCTTTATGTTGAAAAGTATTTGAGAGTTGCGTGTCACCCTCCACAAAGCGATTAAATCGCGAAAGTACATCGAACGCATACTTATAATCAAGGTACGAATTATCCATAGTAGTGTTATGTGGTGGGGTTTACTAGGCTCACAAGAATAGGGCAAGTTGTCATGCCGACGAACCCTGACTTACTCGTACTTGTTAGAATCATTCTCCCTTTGATGTAATTTTTTTCTTTCGCTGTATCCATATTACGAAATGACATTCCCTTCTATGATGTCGTGTATATGGATGATCCCAATTGGAATCTTCTTTTCATCAAGCACAAACAGGCTTGTCACTCTATGCGCCTCCATAGTTACAAGAGCAGATTTTAAAGTATCATCCTTTGAAATTATTTTTGGTTTCCCTGACATGACAGCAGATACGACCACATCGTCTTTATATTTACCCGCCTTCAGAAATCGCCTAATGTCACCATCAGTGATAGTCCCAACCAATTCTTCTTTAACATTTACGACACCAGTTATACCTCTAAATTTACCGGACATTTTTTTAATGGCATTGATTAGGGTGTCGGTTTTTTTCACAAGTGGAACATCTCTGCCTTTTGTCATAAGCTCATGAACAGCTCGGATAGAGAGTGCGAGTCCCCCTCCAGGATGGAAGCGGGCAAATTGGCCCTTATTAAATTTCCTAGGCGACGTAAGTGCTGAAGCTATCATGTCCCCAATAACGAGGGTTGCTGTCGTGGAAGCCATGGGAGCTATGCCGTGTGGCGACCCTTCATTTTTCACTGGGACCTCTATCGCAACATCGGACAATTTTCCTAAAGTAGAGTCCCTTTTTTGCGCAATTGAAATAATTTTTACTTCAAAATCCTTGCGAAGATATTTCACAAGTTTTAAGACTTCCGGAGATTCACCGGAAAATGACATCGCCACTACAACATCGCCCGCTGATACTGACCCCAAATCACCGTGAATCGCCTCTACAGGATGAAGGAAGGTAGATTTGTGTCCAAGAGAAGTCAGGGTAGCTGCCATTTTCATTCCTATAAAACCAGATTTGCCAATTCCGGTTACAATTATCCTTCCTGTTCTGGCATTCAAAAGGGCAATAGCTTCTCCAAACGACCCATAAAACACTTTGTTTAAGGCTCTTAAAGCATTGATTTCGTGCTTCAAAGTGAGTCTTGCCCTTGAGTTTGCACTTCTTAACATCTGGTCATGATATACCGCGAGTCAAGTTATTGCAAAATAAATGACCAGTATACTTGTAATTATTATATTTAGCGGTAAAGTATACGCGGAACTACGGCTCTTACACATACGAAGTTTTCCATAGTCTAAGGAGGTGTCAAATGCCCGAAAAAAGCACGACCATCATGGATCGAATCGACCGTACGACTCGAATCCCCGAAAGCCATCGCAGGAAAGACCCGCCCCCGCCACGATCGGTGAAGGTTGAAGTCACAGGAGTTTGCAACTATCGTTGCAGTTTCTGTGCCTTGACAAAGCGCGTGGAACAACCGCGTGCGCCGATGGAATGGTCACTCCTCGAACGGATGATCAGGGAGTTTCGTGAGTTCGGCACCACCGAATTCGGATTCTTCTACATCGGCGAAAGCTTCACCACAGTGAAAACTCTGGTGCCAGCAATCAAGCTCGCAACGGAGTTGGGATACGAAAATCGTTTCCTCACCTCCAATGCATCACTTGCCTCTCCTGACAAAGTCAGGACGGTGATTGAGGCTGGACTCACTTCGCTCAAGTGGAGTGTGAACAATTACGACGAGAACCAGTTCGTCGAAGTCGTTCAGAGGCCGGGTCGCCTGTTTCATCAGGCGGTAGCAAACATCAAGGCAGCGAAGGTTGTTCGTGATGAGATCTTCGCTCGCACTGGGCACTTCTGTGAACTCTCTGCCTCTCGTATTCAGTACGATGATAAGCAGGGACAGCTCATGGATCCGTTCTTTGCGGAACATATCGAGCCATATGTCGATCACAGCTATGAGCTTCCTCTCTACACAATGGGGGGAGCACCGATTGATCAGGAACTGAAGCTCGGCATGAAACCGACCGCAGGCAACATGGGGCGTGTCGGAGCGCTCGTAGAGCCGATGCCATGTTGGGCAGTTTTCACAGAAGCCCACGTGACTTCAAGTGGCATGCTTTCAGCTTGTTGCTTCGATGCTGACGGGAGTTGGACCATGGCTGACCTCAATGAGGTTTCGGTCAGTGAGGGTTGGCACAGTGTCGCTTTTCAGGAACTCCGAGTGGCTCATCTCAAGGGTAACGTCACCGGTACTCCCTGTGAGACCTGTGCCATGTACAATTAAAGAACTTCGATGACACCTACCCCCGCACATTCGTGTGAGGGTAGTTTTTTTATAAAATGATATGATGAAACGCATATGAAAAAAATCTTTATTCACACAAATAATAGACAGATGTTCGGTGCGGAGCTTGCACGATTTGCCATCACTCGCTTTCTTCCAAAAGATACTGACATTAGTGTCGAATTTATCAACGTTGATGAGCTCGCAGTATTTCAATCGTTTGCAGGAAAAAGCTATTTGTTTGCTGGAACTGAACGTACCTACAACCCAAAAGATCTCCAATCTTTCACTCTTTCTCGTTTTATGGCACCGCAACTAATGGGTTACCAAGGAAAAGCGATTGTCATCGATCCAGATATTTTTGCAGTCAAAGATATTTCAAGTATTTTTGAACTCAACATGCAAGGGAGAAGTATCGCTGCATGCAACAAAAAAGATGCATGGGATACGTCCTTTATGCTTATGGACTGCGCAAAACTCACTCACTGGAAGATGGAATCAATTCTCCAAGAACTTGCATATAAAAAACTCGACTACGTACTAGATATTATGAACCTCAGTCGTGAGCCAAAAGAATCACTGCTTCCACTTGGAAGAATTTGGAATAACCTCGACACCCTCACGCCAGAAACTCTTGCGGTGCATATGACAAACAGAATTACTCAGCCATGGAGCACTGGACTTCCTATCGACTTTACTCGCAACAAAATGCCGAAAATATTCGGTATCATTCCAAGGGAACCTGTTCAGATGCTTCTCGGCAAATATCCTACCCGCTACCAAAAGCACCCTGACCCTCGTATCGAAGAATTATTCTTTACTTTGGTAAAAGAAGCACTCGCCTCAGGAGCGATATCAAAAGAATTAATTCAGTCTGAAATAAACAAAAAGCACGTACGCAGTGACCTCTTTCAAAAAATTGGTTAATTTATTTTTTTGAGTTCTACAAAAAAACCGGCGCAAAACATTGAGGGCCAAACATCCTTTAGAAACGGAACCCCGACGTAATAGTGAACGGTATAATTTTTATATCCTTGCGCGTTAAGCCACCAAATCAAATCCTTTTTTGTCCAAAACCTTAAATGCTCTCCAGGGTGCTTGGCCCATTGCATTGGGAATTTACCAAACATTAACCTAAGTCGGTGAATCACAAATCCCGTATTGGGAAAAGAAAACATTACTGCTTTTGTAGATCTTTCATAGGCCACCTTTAGTAATTCTTCTGGACCAGGAATGTGTTCTAGTATTTCAAAAAGGATAGTAAATTCTGCGTTAAGAATCTCTTTATACTCCGAAGCCTTAGTTATATCCAATTTCTTAGTCTTCAAACCAAGGCCAGTTGCTATATCCAAAGCATACCCAGAGCTATCGTAAGCAATTGCCACATCAACACCGGTAAGTTCCTTAATTTTTAACAAAACCTCACCCGCCCCAGAACCTATATCATTTATAGACCCGCCACCTAGCTCTTTTATAATCTTAGACGCAATAGTGGCCCGCTTCCCTTGCCACACACCCAAACCTCCCATATGACTATCTCCCCTTTTTTCTTTCCAATAAGAGTCATAGTCAAAGTGGGCTCCAGGCACTATTCTCTCTTGTGGGTATATATAAATCCTCTTAATCCACTCCTTAGTTACCCACAAAAAATTCTTAATTCTTTTAAACATATAGTTTAGAGCATTAATATTAGAGCATTAATAACAGACTTGCAATTTATCAAGAAAAATATAATATCATCCCATGAAAAAGATCTCAAAAAAGGCCCATAAGAAAAAAACTACCAAAATCGTAGAGAGGAAAACCTGCAGACTTTCTGGTGAACAATTGAAGCCAATGTTCACCTTAGGAAAGCTTTATTTATCTGATTTTATCGAACAAAAAGAGGTTCCTAAATATGAACCTGTAGAAATGAAGATGTGTCTCGCTCCAAAATCTGGCCTTGTGCAACTCTCGCACACGGTTCCAGGCGACATCATGTATCGGAAGTATTGGTACAAATCTGGCACAAACGCGACCATGACAAACGAGCTCATGGGAATTGTCAAAAAAACTCAAGAATTAATGCCGCTAAAATCCGGTGATATCTTTCTCGATATTGGCTGTAACGATGGGACTCTATTGAGCTTTGTCAATAAATCAGTGGTCAGAATAGGTTTTGATCCAAATGACTTCAAGATTGAATCAATAAAGCACGCTGATGTAATAGTCAATAACTACTTCACCTTCAAAGAATACCAAAAAACCAATCACGGACACAAAAAGGCAAGAGTGATAACTTCAATTGCAATGTTTTATGATCTCGAAAAACCACACGAATTTGTCCAGGACATTAAAAAGACTTTGGACAAAAATGGATTGTGGATAATACAAATGAGCTATTTGCCACTGATGCTGAAGCAATTGGCATTTGACAACATTTGCCACGAACATTTGAAATATTACAGCCTTAATTCATTAAAATACCTTTTAAGTGCTAACAAAATGGAAATTGTTGATTGCGAGCTTAATGACATTAATGGTGGAAGTTTCAGAATATACATAAGACACCAAGACGCTGATCCAACAACATTTTCATCAGCCCCATACAGAGATGTTGCACGCATGAGGGTGGATTCCGTACTTGCCTACGAAAAAACCTTAAATCTAAATTCAAAAAGGATATATATGGATTTCTGGAAAGAAGTGAACGCTCTAAAAAATCAGACAGTTAGTTTTATTAAAAGAGAGAAAAAGAAAGGAAAGAAAATCTGGGGTTATGGAGCTTCCACTAAAGGCAACACCCTTCTACAGTGGTTTGGTTTGGACAATTCATTAATTGATGGAATTGCCGAACGCTCTCCAGCCAAATTTGGGTTAAAAACTGCGGGTACTAATATTCCAATATTTTCAGAGGAAGAAATGCGAAAAGCGAAGCCAGATTACCTGTTGATTCTACCTTGGCACTTTATTGCAGAGTTTACAAGACGTGAAGCCAATTTTCTTGAAATGGGTGGCAAACTCATCGTTCCATGCCCTAAGTTTGAGGTTATTGGAAAGTAGAGACTACTTCCAGTGTTTATAAGATTTTTCTTCAACAATAGAAGAACCTAATAAGATATTTATTTCTTTCTTTATAGATGCTCTTACATCATTCGCGAGATGTATACCTAGAGCCACTTTTACAAAACCTTCACCAAAATCTTTCTTATCACCATATTCACGGATTTTGTCACCCATATCCCATATCTCCTCATTCGCTTTTTTAAGAGATTCTTCCATCTGAGTTATCTTCTCCATAACATCGGGGTTATAAGAAAATGATCTCTCTTTCACTTTTTCAAGCATAGAAAGCTCTTTATTTACATTATTTAATCGAGATTCGTCCCTAATCCTTTCTTGCTTTATCTTAAGGACAGTAATTTTATCTATAAGTTCCCCCGGGGCTGTGGGGGTGTATATGATTGAAGATTCATTTTGCATATGATTATGTGTTGAAAAAAATACCATACTGATTCCTGAAAAAAGTGGGTGTATGAAAAAACATAGGGGTTCCCTTATCGATTTTCAGCTAGACCCTTAAGATACTCCGCATATTTTTTATCACTCTCCACCATCATCTCCACCAATTCCTCAAAAGATGTCTTGGGCTCCCAACCTAAAATCTTTTTTGCCTTAGCACTATCTCCAAGTAGATCATGGACTTCATTCGGTCTATAGAACTTAGGGTTTACCTTTACGACAACATTGCCTTCACCATCAGTCGCCTGCTCATTCTCCCCTTGTCCGCTCCAAGTCAATTTCATCCCCAAGACTTTGGCTGAAATATTAACAAAATCTCTTACGGAGTGACTGACCCCTGTTGAAATTACGTAGTCATCTGGGTTTTCTTGCTGCAAAATCAACCACATTGCTTCTACATAGTCCCCTGCAAAACCCCAATCTCTCTTTGCATCCAAATTCCCTAGTTGAACATAGTTCTGAAGACCAGCTTTTACTTTAGCTAAAGATAAAGTAATTTTCCTAGTTACAAACTTTTCTCCTCTTTTTGGAGACTCGTGGTTAAACAGAATCCCAGAAGACGAATAGTAATTATGATTTTTTCTATAACCGACGATGTAATCTGTATGGGCTCTTAACTTCGCTTCGGCATAAGGACTTACTGGTAAAAAAAATGACTCTTCGTTTTGCGGAGGATTAGTCCTACCAAACATCTCACTCGTAGAAGCCTGATAAAAGCGCGATTTAGGAAATAATCTCTGAGCCTCACTGATTAGCTTTCCTACGCCATGATAGTTAATTTCCATTGTCTCTGTCGGGCATTCAAAAGAAACTCCAACGTCTGACAAAGCAGCTAAATTGTATATCTCGTCTGGTTTAGAAATGACCAAAGCTCTATTTAGAGACTCCACATCCCTCATATTTCCATAAATAACATTAATCTTCTCCCACAAATCTATGTTGTCTTCAAAACGGTAAAATGGATTATTGCTATTTCTCCTTATCAATCCGAAAACTTCATAACCTTTCTCTACTAAAAACTTAGATAAATAATACCCATCTTGCCCAGAAATACCTGTAATTAGAGCTCTTTTATTCATATATGCTTATGAGTTTAAAGTATAAAGTAAATCCTCCGCTTCCGCCAACACTGCGCCTGTCTCTACGCTTTTTATCTGCCTCTCTGCCACAGACTCATCAAATCCTTCTAGATGACCCTTGAGCTCCGCCTCTCCTCTATCTTCACAGGTTACAATACGATTTCTCTCTCCTTGAGGTGGGTGTTCATTTTCATCAGTGGGCCCAACAACGACTAAAGTCGCCACATCAAACGCTTCAGCAATATAAACCGGCCCACTATCATTTGCCATAAGGACATGCCCATAAGAAATAAAAGCTTTTAATTCATCCAAACTTGAATCTACATAAATAAGAGGTTGTATCTTTTTTAGAGATTTTACAAATAAATCAGTCTCCTCCCTGTCTCCTGGCCCCCCAATGACTGCAATGCCCATATTATATTTCTCATATAAATAATCAGCCACTTCTGCAAATCTCTCTGCTGGCCATTGTTTAATCTTAGTTCCTGCACCAGGGGAAATAATTGCTAATTTACGATTCTTAAAATCAAAATTATTATCAAGAAAAAACTTTTCTACAGAATTCTTCCCTTCGTTAGTAAAATACAGATGCTTTTTTGTCTCTTCTGATTTTATTTCAAGAGGAGAAAGAATTCTTAAATATTCCTGCGCAACATATTTCCCAATAAAATAAGGTATCTGAATAAATAAATTCTGGATTGCTCTGTACGACCTTGTGTGGGTATCAGCATTTTCTACAGAAAACACCGCGACAGATGGAATACCAGCCAGGAACATCATGGATGCATCAAGCGAGCTAGACGAGACAGTGGCTCCGTAGTCCGCCCCAACTGCCCGAAGGTTTTTTATAAGCTCCCATATTGAATCTTTGCAAACTACATAATCGTCAACATCCTTATTGCCTTCTAATATAATTTTATTCTTTGCCGAACCCACAACGGTCAATTTGGTTTGCGGATATTTTACTTTGAGAGCCCGAAAAATCGGCGTAGCAAATATCATGTCCCCTATGTTTGTGGTCAAAAACATTATGACAACTTTTTCGGGCGGTATTTTGGGCTCTCCCTTGGCGGTTCCACGAATTAACGCATATATATGAACCGAAATTACAAGAATTAAATTCTTTAATAATGAATATTTAATCATTTACTTTATATATTTGATTATCACCAATTTGCGCTACTCTTTGGACAAATTTGAGTGAGTCTATTTGCTTTAAAGCACTATCATAGCTTGGATAAGAATAATTAAGCAAAATATAGTCAATATTGTAAGTTTTTAGACTCTCCTCTACCGGCATGGATACGAAGGCGCCATACCTTTTATACATATCATCAATCAATTCACTACTAATTTGAACAGCGGGCTTATGCTCTTTTCCAGTTATCTTAGAAATAATTTTCTTCCTATTCTCAATAAAAAAATAGGGATCAATAAACCTATTCCCCCAAAATTCTCTTTGCCGAGCTTCAATATAATCTTTCGTAAAATACGAGTTAAATATATTCTGGATAATCCAGCGATTTTCTAATTCCTCATTTGGCAGAATGGAGAGAGTAGCATAAAAATTATAATACACCGTGTTATGAGTGTATACGGGAATTAAAAAATCATAATCCCCCCCCAACGAATAAACCGTGGAATCTTTTTCTGTATTTTTATTTAACCAATTAAAAACTTCTGCTTTCGATTGAATTGATATTGCAGAATCTCGGTCAATTTTATATTTAATAGTTTGCAATACTTCATGCCTTTGCATAAATATTAAAACAACAATCAAGGCAATGGCAGATACGGTCAGGCGAGGGATGTGTTTTTGTATTAAGGCAATTACAAAAAAAATAAATAAGATGGTTATCAGCAAGTAATGACTGGAAAACTGTAAATAAACCCCCGTGAAAACGTTCTGCCAATTTAAGACTAGGATACTAATAAGCAAGCATGCTATGAAATATTTGTCTTTACTAACTATAAATTTTCGACTAAAGAAAAAAACAAGTGCGGTTATAAGACCTAAAAATATATTTGTATACGCCCCGGGCCAGTTAGTCCTAATTAGTCCGAAACGTTCTGTAGCTTCAATATAGCCAGATAGTGATGATGCTCGCAAAGTAAAATAAGCATACAAAGAAATGAAGACTGAAACGGGGGGTAAAAACCCCATTAAAACCAACTTAATGTGTTTCCAATCTCTGTCATATTTCAATTTAAACAACAAACTTAAGAACCCCAAAACCAACAGAGACGTCCAATAATATGGCGAAATAAAAAACATCAAACCAACACTAAACCCCAGAAATGTAGATAGTATTATCTTATTACTGTCAGAAAGATTAACATTATTATAGATTTCATATATAAGATAAAAACCAAAAAGAAATACTACTAAATTAAATTGTGGGCTTATGGGCCTAGCAAAGGTCTGTAAAAACAAAAAGATAAATGCCGAAGAATACAGTACCGAAAGATTTTTCTTTTTTATTATTTTCAAAAAAATAGAATACAGAAGAAGAAAGCAAACTGCGGGGAAAATAAAACCGCCCAATAGTGTCACTGAAGGAACCGAAAAACCGGAAACCATGACCAATACAGCAAAGATCCATTCTGGTATTGGGGGGTGGATGAACAAATCATTTTGATGTTCATTAATATAAGAGTTTCCTATGCCAAAATGACCCTCAGCGGCTTCTTTTATGCGGGCTTGATAGTAAATTTCATCATCTGTAAAAGATGAGTATACGCCCTTAAAATTATCCCCAATTTCAAGCCGCATCCTTAAATGCGGAGAAATAATTATTAAACCTAACACAATAGAGACAACTATTGCGGTAAGGTGGGATTTTGTAAGTTTACAAATAAACTTAATCATACGGCGACAAGACAAATTAACGATGACCCGAACATTCTTCTAGGAAAAAACCTCTTCTCAAAAACAAAGAATTCTCCCAGTACCTTATGTAACCAAACCAACAACCCATTAGGTGGGACAACTTGTGTAGATCTCTTTTTCTTATACACCATAACCAACGACGCCATAATATACAACAAGTGAAAAAAATAACTTAATTCAATTATTCTGAAATTGGCCGCGCTAGATAAATGAGTCAAATCATCAATATCATAACGACGAAAATGACCATTAAACTCATCATAATTTGACCACAGCTCCTTCCTGGCTGGAACAGTAATAAAAATATGAGAAAGTTTGGGAAAGGTATCTTTTATATCTTTTAAAAAAACACCAACATCGGATATGTGTTCAATAACGTCTAATAACATAACGACCTCTACTTGGTTTATTAGAGACCTATCCAAAGATTTGAAATCCATTCCAGAATAAATAAACCCCTCTAATTCTGGTTCAACCTCAATGTCTGATAAGTCTACCCCCAAACAATCGGCCCCTCGGTCGCGCAAAAACTTAGTAACCACACCACGACCACAGCCAATTTCTAATATTTTTTTATTTTTTAAATTATTTCTATCCAAACACGACTCAATTATTTTATTGCGAGCCAGTGTCCAATAATGGTTTTCTATACCAGGTGGATATATTGATAAAAATTGTTCATTGCTGAACTCGGTATTCATAATATTTGCTTATAAGACTTTATCTATAAGGTAGCGAGGCCGTCTCTTAACCTCTTTAAAGATGTTACCTAAATATTCTCCAATAATACCTATGGCCAGAAGTTGTATACCACCCAATAAATAAATCGGCAAGACTATGGACGCCCATCCAGGAATGACGCTCAGGAACAATTTTGAATATAAATAATAGGCACTTAATATGAGACTTACAAAAAATACTAATATACCCATAAAAGTGACGAACCTAAGTGGTTTAATCGAAAATGATGTTACGCCGCCCCAGGCAAATGAAAACATTCTTTTAAGCGGATACTTCGAGACCCCATGCTTTCGCTCTCTACGGTCATAATAAACATTTGTACTTTTGTATCCCATTGAAGGGAAAATCCCCCGTAGAAAAAGATTTTCTTCTTTATACTCTTTCAAAGAATCAGCAACTCTACGGCTAATCAACCTATAGTCAGCGTGATTATAAACAATAGAAACGCCCAATAAAATCATTATCTTATAAAAACACAAAGCGGTATATTTTTTAAAAAATGAGTCGTAATCCCTTCTTCCGCGTACACCGTAAACAATTTCATTACCTTCCCCAAATTTCAAAATCATTTCTTCCATTATGGAAACATCATCCTGTAAATCTGCATCAATCGAAATAAGAACGTCAGCCTCATGAGAAAACAAGTGGAGACCGGCAAGAAGTGCATTCTGGTGTCCCCGATTCCCTACTAATTTAAGTGCCTTTATTGCTTTATGTTTTTTCTGAATAGTCTCTATAATTGACCACGTCTTATCAAGACTGCCGTCGTCTACAAAGCCTACAAAACTATTCTGGCTGATTTTGTTTTTATTTATTAGCCCTTTCAATACAAAAATTAGAACATCGGAAGTATTCTCAAGGCATTCCTCTTCGTTATAACACGGCACAACTATAGCTAAAATGGGGGGTTTTTCCATAATATTTATTGAAGTATATATTATTCTTCGGCGAAGATAAAATTCCTATTTATAAAAAAGTTTATCACAGAAAGCGATAAAGTAATGATTGTCTGGGCTATCAAGTAATTGATTCCAAATTGATCAACAAATACATACATAAATAAAATATTTAGTATCAAATAAACAGCAGACACAAGGGCATAAAGAACGAATTGCCGTTTAACATCCTTTGGCAAACTATCATTGAAAACTAGAAATTTCTGTAGAATAAAATTCAAAACTACGGATAGGGCATAAGAAATTACAGAAGCCAGTAGATACCAAACGTGTAGGAACCCAACTAACACATACAAGAAAAGTACATTAAACGTCACGATACTGACGCCGACAATTAAAAATTTTATTAGTTGATAAGAAGTCTTATTCATTAGAAACTTTTTCTATTAATTGAGCGAACTCTTTGGCCATCTTTGTCCAAGAAAACTCAATAGCATATTCACTCCCCTTGGATATTAAGTCCATTCTATACTGATTATCATTAACTATTTTATTCATCTCTTGCCCTATATTAATAAAATCATTCGGATCAACCAAAGAGGCCCGACCCTGCGCAATCTCCCTAAGAGAACTGATGTTCGATGTAATTACTGGAAGAGAGCAACTCATTGCCTCTAATATTGGCAAACCGAAACCTTCAATAAAAGACGGGTAAACAAGAGCGGTGGCGCGTTTATAAATATAAGATAATTCCCCATCTGTTACATGGCCAAAAAAGTGAACATTTTTTGATATTCCTCTATTACTAATAACTTCTACTAAACTTTTATAATATTCATCTGAATGTGAATTCTTTCCACATAGCAACAAGTGATATGATTCACCATCTTGATTTAATTTTAAAAATTCATCAAAACCTTTTATAATATTTAAAACATTTTTTCTCTCCTTAATTGTTCCAACAAAAAGAAAAAATTTATTGGTGGGTATTTTTATTTCTTTTTCCGGTAAATTGCAAATATTATTGAAACCAGGATAAATAACAAATGGCTTAGATTTCTCAATATCAAATAATTTCATTAAATCTTTTCTTGTTTCTTGAGAAATACAGACAATCTTATTTGCAATAGCGAAAGCTCTTTTAGACCAGAGATCTATAAAAAAAGCTCTAATCCTAGACAACACACTCTTTCCTAAATGTTTGTACGCAAAATCATAGACAATAGTTATACTTTTTAATGGACGAAAAAATAGTGGCCCCTGTGAACCAGTAAATAAATATATGTCTGACCTTGGGGCCAGAAACAGCCCTAAATCCTTCCATAATTTACCCCATCCAACTTCGACAATATTAACCCTGGTATTGTTTTTTAAAAATGAAAAAGTATCTAATTTGTTACCTTTTTTTGTGTATATATAGTAACTATTTGTTGCATCTTGGTTAATAAGGCCCTTTACTAACTCATAGGAATAGCGCTCCAATCCAGCGGGTTTTTGAGAGATATAGCTAATTACTATGCCGATTTTCATGATTATTTTATTACCTCCAGTTCCCAAAACAAAACCTTAACCGGCAAAAACAAAGATACATACTGATCATAAAAATGAGGGTGCTTTTTTATAAAAGATTTAAATAATCTAACAAAAAATCTTTGTGATGGCTGGGGCCACCCATACCAAAATCCGATTTTTTTAAATTTACAATTTGTATAATTGTATCCGGATAAAGACCCCCCGCCTTCAATAAAATAATTTAGAGACTCTGATGTAAAAAAGTGCTTATGTGTCGGATCAGTAAAACTATCTACCGATCTAAAATATGGAACCTCTATAACAAGACGGGATCCATTTTTAGATATTCTCCAAACCTCATTGAAGAAATCCACAATATTAACAACGTGCTCAAGAACGCTGTGAGCGACAACAACATCAATGCTGTTTGGCTCAAATGGCCAAGGATAGTTATCTAGATCATGAACAATGTCTACTGATTTTAAATCTAGCATATCAACACCAACAGCTCCTTTTAATTTTGAATCTCCACACCCGAGATGAATAGCCTTTTTATCAAGAAATAGATTGTCTTGTGTAAGACCATTATCCGTATAAATTTTTAAAGCCAAACTAGTATTGTCCATTTTTTGTTTTGTTTTTTATAAATTCAACAATATTATGTCCTCTTTTTGTCCAAGTGTACTTATTTACCTCAGTAAATGCCTTGCTCGAAATTCTATTCCCCTTGTCTGGGCCATCTAGAAGTCCTTGAATCTTTTCCGCTAAATCCTTTGAATCATCTGGATTAAAAAACACGGAGTTATCATCATTAAGTATTTCTCTGATAGACACCAAATCAGACGCAACTATTGGTACACCACTTGCCATATATTCAAATAATTTAAGTGGCGAAGTATAAAATTGAGAGGTTGTTGATTTGGCAGAGTTTGGTATTACAAGCACATCGGCAGAATTCAGGTAAAACTTCATTTCCCCATAGGGCTTTTGTCCGACAATCAACAGGTTCTTTATATCCCCGTATTTAGCCCTAAAATTAACCAAATCAATGTCTGTTCCGCCGACAACAACCACAGTAATACCCTCTCCAAGCAAGGGAGTTGCCTCTGCTAAAGTATCCACCCCCTTCCAACCATATAGGTGTCCTGTATATAAAACAATCTTAGTATCACTTGGGAGGTTGAGTCTTTTTTTGAAAGTCCCTTTATTGCCATCTATAATAAAGTCTTCTAACTGCACCGCATCAGGAGCAACTAACGTATTTTCTCTTAAAACACCGAAATCTCTAATTAATTCATCTGCATAATATTTTGTTACAGTCACTATGCCACTTGATCGTTTGAGTGCCTTTTCATATCGCAACATATTGCCAGGCTTAATATGTGTTTCCCAAATAAAAATTTTTCTTGGTATCAACCGAGCTAATACCAAAGCTACTTCTCCTCGGGTATACAATATTGATGACTCTCGACTTTTGAACAGGAGGAAAAAATAAAGAGAGAAATAGAAAGTCAAACTACTCAGAATAAAAAGGAACGCTGATGACGATCCCAGATCAAACACTGGCAGTTTAATAATTTTAAATATTCTTTTTACCCCATAGAAATCAATAGGATCTTCTTTAATTGGGTTCTTCTTGTTTGGTACAACTAAGACAACTTCCACGCCACTTAAGGCGAATGATTCACACATTTTCATAACCTGGATACCATGTGCCTTCTCAGTTGGTATTCGAATATTTGCTATATAATAAATCTTCATTAGCTTATATTTAGGTCTCTCAAAACACTGTTCATAATACTATCGATTCTTCTTCGAGAGTAAAGTTCGTCACAAATCCTTTTTGATTCCTTAGACAACTTCAACCTCACGGGATGTGGAAAAATATATAACAACATACTGACATATTCCTCAAGAGTATTGGCCAACAACACCGACTCCTTGTGATAGAACGGGTACCCAACAATATTTTGCCTCGATGTAATGAGTGGAATAGAGCGTGCCAATGGTTCAAATACCTTCCCCTGCATACCGACCCTTTTTTCAGACGGACTTATCATGACATCTATTTTAGAAAAGTACTCTTCCATGGCTTCTTTGGGGATATAACCATCGTATAAAATCTTCTTCCCATCAATAAAAGGTTCATATTCCTTTGGAAATTTAGCTCCTGTAATGTGAAAAACAAATTTATTAGGTGCCCCTTTAGAAATTTCCGGAACAACTTTGCGCAAAATAAAATCCAAGGCCTCTTTATTATGCCCAACAGTATAAGACGACCCCATAAACAAGACATTTAGGGTGGGGACATTCCTAATGTCGTGCTTGCGTAAAAGACTTGGTAGGGCTTGTAGAGGGAGGGTGACTACTTTCTTGGCGCCAAACCATTTGTACTTATTTGTCTCATTTGGATTTAATGCCAGAAGATAATCTGAAGAACGAGAAGCAAAATACTCTGTCATAAATTTAGGAATATAAAGAATTATATTCTTTAAGGAAAGCCCTTCTTCCTCAATAAAGTGTCTAGGCTCATAATTTATTGACCTCGTTATAATTGGTATATTAAATTTCCTAACAATAGAGTGCAGTGGCCAAAGATAAGTGAAGTCAAACCATACAAGACCTGGCCCCCAATCTTTTAATTCTTTAACTAAGGTCTCTGTAGTTTCTGGGTCAAAATACTCATAAGAAGCTCCGTCCCAATAAAGAGGATTAAGTAGACGCTTAACCTTAGTTGATAAGGAACTTTTGTTTATAAACTTATAAAGAACCGGAATAATTTTAATTTTTAATTCATTTCTTGCCTCTTCTATAAACTCTAGGTCGTTTTTTAAAATCTTAGTTATTACCCTAACCTCAAAACCGTTATTAATGAACCACTTGATACCGGAAAGACGCTCTAATTCATCTGCGCCTCGGCCTTGAAACGGAGAGCGTGGAGTAACAATTAAAATTCTTTTCTTCATAGACTGATGTTGTATTTTCTTGCCCACACTTGAAACGTCATAATAGCCCAAAGAATCGTTAAATTATAGTCTTCTTTAGATATATGCTTATTGAGCATATCGTCCACTGCTGACCAATTAAATAGAGGGGCAGTATTTGCATAATATCCATCACTAAGTACCCTGCGAAATATTGCTTCAATTTCTTTGCGCCGTATCCATTTCGCTCCAGGTGAAAACCATCCTCTCTTGGGCTGAACAAAAAGAAAATTTGGCAATTCATCCCTAAATGCGTCTTTTAAAATTTTCTTAGTCTTGAATGGCCCAACCTTAAAATTGATTGGAAAACTCATTGCCAAATCAACAACTTCCCTATCTAAAAATGGCACCCTTTCTTCAAGAGAACCGAACATACTCATTTTATCACCCAAAGAAAGGGCCTGATCTGGTAACCACGAAACTAGGTCGGCGAACATCAAATCTGTAGTCTTATCTAGTGAATCTGGAATATATTTTTGGAAAGTTTTTCTTATCTCTGATATAGGTTTCAAGTATTTATCATTCACAACCTTTGAGAGTCTGTGATCTTTCTCAAACTCAAATTGAACCAAGCGATCAAGTGCAGACATCTCTACTGCCTTCTTAATTTTATTAGGTAAAAAGTATTTCGCCCCAGGTATCTTGTCTATTAAATCGGCCCTTCGACTCATTCTGTATCTTTCATACCCACCCAAGAGCTCGTCTCCGCCATTGCCAGAAAGAGATACCGTGACTTCCTTTTTTGCAAAACGAGAAAGATGTGCCATTGGTATGGCCGTAGGATTAGACACAGGGTCATCAATAGAGCCAATTATATCTTCCAAGCTATCCGCTACATCTTTTGCACCTATTGTCATAGGATAGTGCTCACTACCAAAATATTTGGCCGTCTGCTCTGCAAGCTTAAAATCAAAGTTAAACTTTTCTTTCTCTTCGTCCTCTTCAAGATCGAAGCCAATTGAAAATGTTTTTACATTTTTTCTAACTTTTGAAACACTAGAAAGCACCACACTGGAATCAATACCCCCTGATAAATACACACCCACAGGCACATCTGCAACTAACTGTCTCTCTACTGCTTCTTCAACTACTCTCTTTAATTTTTCTTTTGCATCTGTATAGCCTGAATCTTTGACTTCTAACTGTGGTTTATAATACAAATCGACACTTAGCCGGCCACCGACAAGAGTAATGGTGTGGCCAGGAGAAAGTTTATTTATACCTAGTATCATAGTTCTGGGTTCTGGAACATAGAGAACACGCAAGTACTCATTAAAGGCGTCCATATCAAGAACCCTCGGTACATTGTGATCAAGTATTGATTTAATCTCCGAAGCAAATATAAATTTCTCACCATCCCAATAATAGTAAAAGGGTTTTACTCCCATATGGTCTCTTGCGCAAAAAAGTTTTTTTTGTTTTTTATCCCAAATCGCAAATGAGAAAATCCCATTTAACTTAGTGACGACCTTACTCCCCCACTTTTTATAACCAGCTAGTATAACCTCTGTGTCACTCTGAGTTTTAAAATTATATTCATTAAATAACTCTTTTTTTAAATCTTGATAATTGTATATTTCACCATTGAAAACAAGGACCAGATTCCCCGTGTCATCAGACATGGGCTGATTGGCCAAGGATGACAAATCAATTATGGACAGTCGATTGTGCCCGAAAGAAATACCTTCGTCACAAAAAAAACCACTTACATCAGGGCCACGGTGAGTGATCGTGCCACTCATACTTTTTACTAACTCTTCGTTTTTCCAATTAAATCCAGATATTCCACACATGTGATTGATTTTTACGGAGCGTAGCGATGATAAAAATCATCACTCCTCCTCACTTTTAATATAGACCATAAGTGGTTACTTGTGGTTTTGAACATTACTATACCTTTTTTTCTTAAAATTGTTTTCATGTTTAAAAGTGAGGGGGGTTCTTAAAATACGCGACCTTCATGCTTTCTGCATCTTGGAAAATTCATCCGCAATTCGTTTAGCTAAATTATTTATATTGTGATTTTTAACCACAATATTTCTAGAAAGCTCCCCGTAGGCACTTTTTTGCGCGTCACTCCATTTAAGAACGTTTGATATTTTTTCAGCACACATCTCTGCATTATCTTCTTCAAAATATAGGTCTCTTGAAAAATCACCCAATACACCGCTGTGCACATCTGTACAAAGTACAGCTGGAATACCACATGCCATAGCTTCTAGTTCGGTTTTTCCAAATCCTCCACCGCCCTGCAATCGCACAAAAACACTAGCCTTATTATAGAGTATAGGCGTCTCAATGTTCTTAATCCCACCAATCCATTCAACGAAGGGGGCGAGGCCATATGAATCCGCAAGTTTTCTTAAATTCATCTCATATTCATAGTCTTCTTTCCGTGCTGGGCCGCCAACAATAATTGCACGGAATACCAAATCAGGATGATTATTTTTAAAAATATTTAAGGCCTCAATAAAAACATGGAGTCTTTTGACTTTCGATATTCTAGACATTGTCATAATTACAGGAACCCTCTCTGGAACAACGCGCATTGGTTTAAAAATGTCTGGATCTATGCCATGACCTGTTGATATAACTTTTTCTGAACCAAAAGAGAAACTTTCCTTTGACGGAGTAAAGATCTTGTCTACCTTGCCTATTGCCCACCGCGCGGTTGGACTAACTTTTATATGGGCATACCACATTATTATTGGTTTTCGAAAAAAAATGTTTACTGGATATACGGCCCTTACGTATTCTGGGGCCATGTGAACAAAAACACCATCAACCTTGGGGAGTATCTTTAAAAGAAAAAAATAAAAACGAATCGCTTGTACAAATTTCAAAAATCCCCTTTCCTTACCCAAAGAAAACACCTCCGTATTTTTAGGAAGATTATTTTTGCCAGAAAAAAGAGTAATGACAGAAAGCGAGTCTACATTCTCCGCTATGTGCGTAAGCCAATTATGAAAAAAGCCCAATATATCATCGTCTTGATCCACTTTTTGAGTAATGATTAGTAATTTCATCTTGATTAGATTTTATGATCCAACCTTTTTATCTCGTCTATTATTAAACTCAAAACTTCTCTTTTTAAGACCTTGTGCATCAACACAAATTTAGTATGAGGTAAAAGGGTGCTGAGATCTTCAGAAATAATCTTCTCTGTCACTTTGTCCTCAATAAAATTCTTTAATTTAACTAGAAACTCCTTCGAGTCCATACCCGTTCTCTCTTTGATAACACCAGCATCATACTCAAAACCGTTTATAAAAAAATAGTGAATGTCATATATATCTCTCCCTGCGATGCTCTCTGTTTTCTCAAACCGATCCAAAATGGCCACGAGCTTGTGGGCAAACATCGTCCCCTTGGTTTGGCAAGTCAAAATACGATCTATTTCTAAAAACCTCATGGGGGTATATACGCTGGATTGAAAAAGAGGATACGAGGCATCTACTTTCAAAAGTTTTCTCTCGGAACCAATATCTTCATATCTCAAAAAATATTGAATACCGTTTTTGCTTTTATCTTTTATAGCAAGACCTAGTTTCAAAAAAAGTTCCTCCATAGAAATGCGAGTCTTCTCTATATTTTGCTCATCTCCAGCGTAGTCAAAATCCAAATCAACTGAAAATCTATCCAGCCAGCCCAGCATTGAAGCACATGTCCCGCCTTTGAAATAAAGAGTGCTGGCGAGGTATCTATCATCTGCTATGGCCTCGAGAATTCTATAGAGCCACGCCTTATGAACTGCATCTTTTTTATTTGGTAAGATCATCATGATTTTATTTTTACTTTATATCCCACAGCACTAATTATTTCCTTGACTTTTCCCCAATCTATCAGATTGGTGCTCGCTACATCAAAATGTTTCTTGGGATTAAAATAGAGCATATCCGCCATGGCTCTAGAAAGAGTCGCCACGCGAACACCATCCTTTGTCTCCACTCCAACATCATTAAAAAGAAACTCATCGCTCATTCTCCTTGATCGATAATTTATCCCCGCGATTTTAAAATGCTTAGAGTCTGAACTTACAAAAGTAATTTCCTGTGGTGATTGATTCAGAACACCATTTTGAAACAAAACTGACTCACATGATAAATATGCATAAGCATTAATCGCTTTAGCCCCCAGAAAAATAGGATTGATATCACCCACCTTCCTAACCGAATAAAATCCTTTATAAATACGGTGAAGGATGCCGTCCGAAACATACCTCGATAGTGTTTTGTTCAAAGAATTTTTATTTGTAATCCTCCACAGATTAGCAGCGTCACCTGCATGAAAAACTGTCTCTCCAAGCGCAGCAATGCGCGAAAGGCGATCTCCTCCTGATACTCTTAAATCTTCTTTTTTTGTTTTAGTCTTATTCATTATCCTGTACTTATATGTACATGTTATTATAACACTATACAATTTTTATGCAACTATTTAACCATAGTGGCTGTTTCTTTAGTCACATAGGTGGAACCTATGTGTGTTATAAAATCTAAATATGTATTTTATTTTTGAAATACCCAGTGCTTGCTCCTTCGACCTTTTTCCGCAAGATCTTTCCGAGGGAAGCTACTTCCACATCTCTATCAAAGTTATATTTACCTTTCCCTAAAGCCAACACCTTTAATGAATCCGTGTGTTTAGATATATGCTCTATCCATCCATGAAAAAAGCCCAATATATCATCGTCTTGATCCACTTTTTGAGTAATGGCGAGCAACTTCATAATGTTATTTATTTTGAATATATAAATCCTTTAACTGCTGTAAATAATCCTCTTTTGATATGGCGTTCTCGAGAATATTATTTTGAAGTGCCGAGCCAAGAGAGTCTCTAATTATCGGATTTTCCATTAGATTAACGATTTTAGTATACACACAGTCTTCATCACCCACTGAACACACTAAAGCATTCCTCCCATCTTCTAAAAAATCATATGCTACCCCCACACGAGTGGTCACTACTGGCCTACCAGACGCACCAGCTTCAATCAGGGTCATGCCATAACCCTCATAAAGGGATGTATTAAGAAAAATATCCGCGGTTTTAAAATAAGAAGTTAGGTCATGTTGCCAATCCTCAAAAACCACATTTTCCATTAGCTTCCACCTCCGCACAAACTTTTTAAGGTTTTCTTTTTCTGGACCGTCACCCACTATGACTAGCCCCACATCAGAATATTTTTTAACTAGCTTTCTAAATGCCTTTAAAGCTGACTTTATATCCTTCTCTCTAGTTAAACGAGAAGCCATCAAAATGATAGTTTTCCATTTTGGGTATACTTTGTGCAAATCAAGAGTAACTGGGCTACGGGCATAATTATAGACATCAACAAATATAGGCAGAACAGAAACACTCTTGGGATCAAGTTTGCTATGGAGCAAAACATCCCTACGAATCTTTTCACTTACTACCCGAACATTATTAACTCTTTTCAAGACAAGTGGTGCAATAATATTAACTCTAATCCAATTAAGTATTGTGTGATATTGAAAGTTTTTATCCCAAGCATCAGTATGAAGTTGTGCCTGAAGGGGAAATTTTGAAAATCTTTTCAGAAACACACCAACAATTCCAGATTCAAATGGATCTTGAGTGGAAATAGCTGTCTGGCCAAAATATATATTGGAAAGTATCTGCTTGCCTATATAGATTGCATCGGTTATGTACCCTAGCTTACTTTTAGAGCTTGTCGGGTACACCCAAACATTTGGCGCAATTTTTTTTGGTTCCAAATCAGGATGATAGAGAGAAAAGATAACGATATGAAGTTCACCTAAAACTGACGCGTACTCAACCATACGCTTAGCGACGGCCGATTGGCCATTTAATATCTTTCGGTCTGTTGATATCATCAAAACTCTCATAAAAATTTATTTTAGATTCTCTGCCAATTCTGAAAGCATTTTACTTTCACTGAACTCTTTTATTCTATCTTTGCCACTCACCGCCAAATTTTGTGCCAGATCTGAATCTTTAAATATCTTTAAAATGGATTCAGCCATTTTACTTTCATCATTGTAGTCATTTAGCAAACCATTATCTCCATCAATAATAATCTCTAGATTACCTCCAATATTGGTAGTAACTATTGGTGTCTCAAGTGCCATAACTTCAAGGAGCTGGTGAGACATCCCCTCATAGGCGGTATTGAGAACAAAAACATCTGCTGCTTTTATGTATTCAAAAAGCTCTGCTTGGGGTTTTCTGCCAGCTAAAAAGACATTATTTTCCAATTTCCTATCTTTTATTAAATTCTCAAGATGGGTTTTATCAGGCCCTTCACCCAAAATAATAAGTTTAGCATCAGAGAATTCTGCTAAAACCTTAGGCATTACTTTTGTTATAAGGGTAGTAAAGCCCTTCCACGGTACGAGTCTACCCGCACTTACAAGAATGTGCCCAGATAGACCAAGTTTTTCCCTCAACACCCCCTTGTCTAAACTAACGGCCGGAGCGTCAAATGAGTTATATATAACATTAATTTTATTTGGATTTACTCCCCAATTAGTGATGATTTTCCTTAAATAGTGGCTCGGCACAATTACCTTGTCTGCCCCATTGGCGACAAAAAGTTGTACTTTTTTAAATATTCTAACAAACAAGGGATACTTATCACTTTCAACTGAAAACGTATCCAAAAAATCAGTTACTCCGGCTCTTTGTGATCCTTGTTCCCACGCATAGTCGCCGACAATAATGAGAATAAATTTTTTCCCAAGTATTTTTGACGCAATAAGAGCTGGTAAACCAGTACTCACCGGATCTTGTGCAAGAATAATGTCGGCACTCAACCCCTTAAACAAAACCATTAGGAAATACAGAAAATGCCTTATCACCTTTGGAAAACGGAGGACTGTACTAAATTTTACGACAGAAATAATAAATCCTTTATCTGGAAATTTCTTTTCAAGAAGCGCCGTGCGTGTGGCTGGACCACCAACCTGAGGAGGATATAAGGGCGTTGCTATGAGAATTTTTGTCTTATTTTTCATATTTTTTATTTTATTTTTTTATGAATTTTATCTCTATACCAAGCAACCTGGGCATCTAATCCTTCCTTGAGAGACATCTTCGGGTTATAGCCTAAAACTCTTCTAATCTTTTCAATATTAGCCGAGGTTTCAAACTGATCTCCCTGTCTCCTAGGAAGTGTCCTAAGTTTCGCCTTTTTTCCTACAATGTCTTCAACGACTCTTATACCATCACCCGTGGTTGCGGTTTTATCGGTGCCAAGATTAAAAATTTCACCGATTACTTTATCATGATTATTTAAAACAAGAATACAGCCATCGATAATATCACTAATATAACTGTAGCTACGAATATGATGTTCACTGCCTTCATAGAATGGGACCTCCGTATCTTCTAAAATTGCCTTAATTAGACGATGATAAAATTTGTCAGGCCTTTCTCTCTCACCATAGACAGAAAAGAAACGCAAAACTGTAACGGGAACTCCGATCTCTCTGTAATAAGACATCGCAAGTTGCTCTGCAGCGAGTTTGGTAACTCCGTAATATGAGGTTGGTTTTGGTTCCACGGTTTCATCACCGTCAGCCCGAGCACCATAGACTGACGATGTGGATGCATAAACAAAAAGTTTTAATTCCGAAGATTGCTTAGCAACCTCCATCAAACGCTGTGTCGCAATAATGTTGTTTTTTAAATAATGCTCAAATGGTGTTACGGCAGAAATTCCAGGCTGGGCAGCCAAATGAAATATAACTTCAGCTGACTTTACTTCGTCTCCTATATTATCAGTAACTAAATCTTTAAAGATGACTGTGCCTCCTCTTTCTGTGACATCTCTAGCGTTAATCTTTTTTATATCTGGAGAGTAATATTCTGTTAGAGAGTCAATACCAACCACCTCGTGCCCCAGATCTAAAAGCCTCTCTGCCAAATGAGAGCCTATAGCGCCCGCAACACCTGTAACTAGAATTTTCATATAAATCTACAATACACCAAAAGAAGCCCTAAATAAAAGACTATTTATTAAATATCAACACCTGCATATTCTTTGAAATCAAATCCCAATCATATTTCCTCTCAACCATTCGTGATGCATTCAAAATTATTCCCTCTCTCAAAGCAGGATTCTCTAGATACCGCCCAACCTGATTGGCGATACTTTCTGGGTTGTTAACCTCACAAAAAAGACCCGTAGATTCTTTTTCAGGATTTCTATCTGGATCAAAAAGAAAATCTGTAATACCACCGACTGGTGTAGCGATAACAGGAATGCCAGCAGCCATTGCTTCTATAAAAGAATTGCCCATACCTTCCGAAAGAGAGGGCCTGATAAAAATATCTGAATCGTGAAGATATTTTGGTATATTTTCGTAACCTATTTGACCAACAAAGAAAACTCGACTGTCTAGTTTTAAGTTTTGGGTTTTAAGTTTTAAGTCGGACTCAATTGGGCCAGTGCCGATGATTAGAAATTTTATATTTTCTGGTAGAAGAGTGAGGGCATCAATAATATCAGTGACTGCATTTTTTTCTACAAGCCGTGATGTTGTGATTAATACAATGTCGTCTTCCTTTAAATTAAATTTTTTTCTTATATCTCCCCCTTTATCTTTGCTCCTAAATTTATTTACATCTACCCCATTAGGCACAAGATGTGCCTCTCCACCATAACCAATCCGATGAGCACGATCTAAAAGATATGTACTTATGGCGGTTAATTTGTCGGTTCGCCCCAATACCACACGCCAAGAAAATCCAATAAGTCCGCCCCAGCGATTATTTAAATGCTCTTCTGAGTCCCCCTCTTGAAGGGTTAGAACCATCCTTTTTCTCTTCCCAAATATGCCCAATATCCCATTGGCAATATATCCAGCCAAACTTGCAAAAGTCACCATAATTCCCCAAAAATAGTCATATTCCTGCCTTCTATTAAGCATCAAAGCCTTAAAGGCCCCCCAAATGGGTAGAATTAGCTTATCAAGCGTCGCTATGCCAAATCCGAGGCGATACACGGTAACCACACCAATTTGCTCTACAGGGGCTAAACCAGGCTTTAATTTGGCGGTAATAAGGTCAAATTGATAGCTCTCTTTTAGACGATCTGTAATCTCTTTTACAGCAATTTCCGCCCCACCTACAAATGGGAAATAGCCAGTCGAAAAAATGAGTATTCGCTTCATATTTTATAAATCTACCACCCCCTCTCCCGCTCCACAACATTCCAACATTCTTGAGAATGTTAGAATGTTTTCCTAAACTGATAAATAAATCTAGCGAAGTATTTGCCGTAAGGAGTCAAGGAATGCTCTACACTTCTTCCAGAATACTTCTTGTTAACCAATCCGGCGTGAACTAGTCTACGTGTATGCTCAGAGGCGGTCTTCACATTTATATTTAACGCCTCGACTATTTCTTCCAATGTAACAGGACTGCTCATTTCGATAAACATCAACATATCAATCCGCCAGTGATTAGAGATACCTTTTATGTGTCTCTCGATCTGTTTTGCACTTTTTATTTTTGGTTCCCTTTTTACCATATGCTTTTCATAACATTCCAACATTCTTGAGAATGTTGGAATGTTATTTATTGGTTTTATTCATCATCTACCTTAAGAAGCTTGCGGAGTTCGTCTTCGGGAATTTCATTTTTATGGCGATGAGGTTTTTCTTCTGATTTTTGCGGAATTTCTTTTTTAAAATTTGAATTGCTTGACTGCTGGGACCTATTTTCTGGAAGTTTTTCAGGTACGGGTTTTTTGACTAGACTTTGCAGGGCCTGACGAAGTTCTGAAACATGCTGAACACTTGGGTTTTTATTTTTCTGAGACGCATTTTGAGTAACAACGGCCTCTAGAGAAATTGGTTTTACCGAGGTCGCATGATTCTTTTTTCTTTCTTCTGCCATCAAATCTTCAAAAGCGGACTTTTTATCTTTTTCAAGTTCCTTTTTTTCATGACGGATTTCTGACCTTCCGCCCTCTCTTTTGCCACCCTTATTAAAGGAATTGCTTGGAAAGGGGTTCGGCCTCCCTCCACCGCCAGAAGATTCACTATTCCCCTCTTCGTACCATTTTTTAATCTCCTCTTCTACTACCGCTCTGGGACGAGCAAATTGCGATCTAGAAGTATCAATAATCTCAGAACGAAAAGTCCTTTCTGGACGCTCTATTGGAGGACTAGCTATGGCCGAAAATGGCTGGGAACTAGCTCCATCTATCATCAATTTTAAATAAATCTGAAACTTCCCCAAATTAACCAAATCTTCTGCGGTAAAAGTCGGCGCAAATTCTTTTTCCAGAACCTCGGCATCAAAAGCCCCAACTCGAAAAGTGATCATCGTACCAGCGTTACCAAATACGGCGTCTCTCACCTCTTCCTCCATTTGTTCTATGTATTGGTGGGCAATGGTCAAATTTAATTTATACTTTCTGGCCTCGGATAAAATATCTGCAAAAGACTTATTGGCGAAAGACTGGAATTCATCAACATATAAATAAAAATTGGGAAGAGCATGAAGTTCTTTTTCAGATGAATCAGCACGCGACATTGCGGCAAGATATATTTTGGTAATGAGCATACTGCCAATCAGGTTCGCATTGCCCTCTCCTACTTTGCCTTTAGACAAATTGACGATAAGAATCTTCTTCTCGTCCATTATTTTTCTAATATCAAATGTTGATTGGGGTTGCCCAATCAAATTACGTACCAATGGATTTGATGTAAATTGTCCAACCTTGTTCTGAATTGCAGGAGTAGCTTCAGCGGCGAAACGCTCAGTATATTTACCAAATTCATCAATCCAAAATGATTTTACAGATGTATCTTTAACATTATCTACTACCTTCTTTCGATAGACCTTGTCTGAAAGCATCCTATTTACCCCAAGAAGAGTCGCCTCTGGATACTCAAGAAGAGCTAGCAGTGTGTTGTTTAAAATATATGCCATACGCGCGCTCCAAGCATCAACCCATATCTTTTCAAAGGTGCTCATAAGCCCATTAACTACTAGATGTCTCTTGTCTACACCAATATCTTCCATCACATTAAAAGAGATTGGGTATTCCATATCAAATGGTGCGAAATAAAGAACATCTTTAATGCGTTCTTCAGGAATATACTCCAGAAGCTTTTCTGCTGTTCCACCGTGAGGGTCTATGAAAGCTAAACCTTCTCCGCTTTGGATATCTTGAATAGCCATATTTTCAAGCAAGGTAGATTTACCCATACCTGTCTTTCCAATGACATAAATATGTTTTGTCCGATCTTTTGCCTTAATGCCAAACTTGGCTCTTTTGTTTCTAGAGTCAGTCTCTGCAAAATATGTAATTTTTTCAGGATCCATATACAAAATTATTATACAACAAAAAATCTAGCGTTTGACACTATAGTTAAAAAAGTTAGGATTTAGACAGAACCCGCACACAGGAGGAACAATGACAAAGCACTCAGGCGTAGATTTTGACAAGAGGGTGATCACTTACTGGGAGGGCTGTCAAAAGCTTCTTCAAGAAGTGTTTTCCATGACCCAAGATGAGATCGAGGAGCTCATTGATGCGATCCCCATGGATCGCTACGAGGAACTCGGAGGTCTAGTGGCAACCCTTCGTCAGCGCAGAGACTTTGCACCACACAGGAACGCCACGGTCTAACTAAACTCCACGCGCCATGCCCGCACCCTTCAAAGGTGCGGGCATGTTCACTTTAGAAGATTCACTACGGAAACAAATTGATCACCTCTATCATATTCATTTTTGAACATACCAAACGAAGCGAATCCGGGACTTAGCAATACGACACCATTGATTGGGGTTTTTTTAAGAGCATCAACGAAAGCACTTCTAATATTATTAAATATTTTATATGGCACATCTGCAGGAATAACTTTCTCTTTTATTAAGCGGTCCGTTCCCGTACCAGAAAGCAGAGACAGACTTGAACAATGGCTGTTTAAAACTGAGTTAAGACGAGATAGGTCAATCCCCTTATCTGTGCCCCCCATTATAAGAGAAATATTTCTTGAGACGCCCAAGGCCTCAAGGGCAACAATTAAAGCTTCTGGGGTTGTTGATGTTGTATCGTTGTATATTTTTATTCTTCTATATGTTTTGAGATATTCTAAACGACCAGGAACTCCTCCAAATTTTTCAAGTGCGTTAATTACCTTTTTGAGAGGAATCTTAAGTGCTCGCGCGGCTGAAAAAGCAATGGCTGCGTTGTATCTATTATGCTCTCCTGGAACCTTGAGTTTTACTTTTTTAGGCAACACCCTCTCAGAAATAAAGTGTGTACTTTTGGGCAATAATTTTGTGAGAGATACCGGCAGTGAGCAGAGCTGTTCCCCAGCTAAAAATATACTTCTATCTTTTTGAAATCTAAAAATACCCGCCTTATCTTGAAAGTAGGCGCGGATATTGCCTTTATAGTAATTTAAATGATCAGGCATAAAGGTAGTGAATATTGAAAGTTCTGGAGAAATCTTAAGATCGGCAAAACCCTGAAGTTGCCAGGAATCTAATTCTAAAACGACGATATCTCCTCTTTTTGTTTTTTCTATTAACGGCAATGTTGCCATGCCTTGTATATTCCCACCGAGAAAAACCTTTGTTTTTGACTTAGCATAATTACTTTTTAAAATGCCGTGAAGCATGTTGGTAACTGTAGTCTTACCACGAGTACCAGTGATACCTACAATCTTAGCTTTGGTCAGATAAGAAAAAAGCGCAGTACTCATATACACAGGAACCCCAAACTTTCTTGCGTGAATTATAAAAGGGGAATCAATAGGCACCCCTGCCGCCCTCAAAACAAAATCTCTCCCTTCAAAGTCTTCTGACCTATGTTCACCTAAAACAAACCGCAGGTTTTTATATTTTTTTAATTTGTTGACACTTTCCTTGAGCTCTTTTTTTGTTTTTAAATCAGTGACAATAATTTCTTTTGCATATTTAGCTAAAAATTCAATATCTCCAACCCCCCTACCAAGGAGACCCAAGCCCATGACCGTGATTGATTTGCCACGAAAAAAATTTGACCAATCTTTCCCTTCTATATTTTTCTTCATTATTATTCTTCCTTAAGTGCCGACCTAGTGTAAGTATTACTCGCATCCCAAAGTAGCCAACTATCCAAGCCCACATCATAGGTCGCCTGTATCTGTGCGCGCACCATCTCTGGAGTATAAGGAACCGGATAATCATTGTCCTGAAGCCAAGGGCGAAGTTCTACGGTAGTTGATGCAACGGTATCATTAAAAATATTCAGACGATTTTGCGCTGCTTGCATAGAAAAATTCACAATTTCATATGGCACTGCGTTTACATTCTTATGTCCATTAAATCCAGATGGATAGTGTGATGGATAAACCATCGGAGAAATATAATCAAAGTAAGGGAAGGCGTCTTCAATTATTTGGCCAATTCCTAAATCATCATAATTTGTTGTCACCATACCAAAAAGATCGGCCGACAACTTCAACCCAGTATCTCCAAGCTCATTGTGAATATATTCAAAGAACTCTTTGATTACCAAATGTTTCACTTTACCTTCACTTGATGGGTAAAAAATGTCATTCATATTTCCATCAGATGGAAAGCGAATATAGTCAAATTGAACTTCGTCAAAACCGGCGTCATAAGACTCTTTGGCCAAAAGGATGAGATATTTCCAATGCTCTTTAGTTCCGGAGTCAATCCAAGTAAGTCCCTTCCTGTCGCGCCACACACTACCGTCAGATGCTTTTTTAACTGCTCTTTCAGGGAATTTCTTTACCATATATGGATCCTGAAAAGAAGCGATGCGTCCAATGATATATATATTTTTTTCATGAAGACGAGCTATAAACTCACGCAAATCCCTGATTCGCACTTCTTCAGAGCCGTACTCTTTAAGCTCTGGATTCAATATTTCAAAAGAGACACGCCCAGTGTCGTCCTTTATATCAATCACTAAAGTATTTGCTTCAGTTTCATCTAAAAGACGGACAATATTATTCCTCAAGGAAGGTGTCCCAGCAACCCAGCTTGTCATATAAAGACCCTTAACCTGGTTAGGAGTATCAATGTGTGTAGCTACAAGGGGATCTTCCAAAACAATATCTGAAATAGGAATTTTGCTAACTTCTTCACCCTTGGCTTCATAGTTGACGCTTGCAAGGGGTGGTAAGCCGAAAATAATAATGAATAAAAGCAAGATCCCCAAACCAAAAATTGCTAGAAATTTTGAAAAAGAGAATCCTTTGGAGTTTTTCATTGTGTATTTGGTGTATTTGTGGGCGAAATGTCCAAATTGCCAGAATGCTCTGCGTCACCTAAAACAGCAGTATTAACCTCCTTGTGAGAATCTACGAAAGGTTCTGCATTAGTCGTCTTTTCACCTCTTGGAAACTTTGGACGAAACGTTCGTCTTTTTATTGATACTGCAAAAGATAAGAAGATCAGGACAGCGCCCAAGATAACTGAAAAAACCATTTCCCATGTAGATGGAAAACCTAAAAATGGTAGGAAAACTAAAATGATACCGATGGTAAGAATGAGACGATTTTTTGACATACAAAGATTAATAAATATTCAATCTAAATTAATAAAAAGACGAAACTTAAACTATATTATACGCAAAAAAATCTCAAAAGAAGATCTATCTTATAGTCCAGAAACAACTAGCGTCCCTTGTGCGCGTACTAGGAGTTGAACCTAGGACCTCGTCATTATCAGTGACGCGCTCTAACCACCTGAGCTATACGCGCATAAGAGAAACTAGACCCAAAAACGTAGGGAGAATATAGCAAAAAAATACTTTTTCCACAAACAAAAAAGCCGACACCCCCGCTATGGGTATCGGCCTCGGACAGGTTCTTCACCTGCCCTCTCCGCTCAACTACGCCACCCCGACAAGTCGAAGTAGCCAAACTGCTGGCCGGAGTGCCAGCATGTCTGTCGAGCATCCCGCGAAATCTCGTGAGGCACAAACCCCGACCAAAAACAGACTGGCTGAGAAAATCGCAGACACGAGACCAAGGGCAAGGAGCCCTAACCGCGAGACGACCCAGACCGTGTCTGGGTGCCTCGATAGACCAGTGGCCATTTCGAACCTCCTGTCTAGAAGAGTGGTGATCCGCCAAAAAATAACGGAAAGCGACTGTGAACAAACTACTATCCTACTCTTAATTATACACCCTAAAGACACAAAAGTCAAGCAAAGTGGGGAAACCCTAAAATAGGGCCTGATTAGGGCTTATTTTAGTGTTAAAGTATATGGAAAAGCGGTCCCGAAGGACCGCTTGGCGAAACGAAATTGCTCTCGTCTTAGGGAGGGCTCAACCAGTAAAAAAGCCCTACCGCGAGTGCCCAAACAACGAACAGACGTGCGAGACCTATAAAGTCCGTGGAGCCCGTGGACGACAGCTCTTCAGAATCACGGCCCTGACCACCACGGACACCGCAGTAATCTGGAGGGAACTCCGTCATGTTAACTCGTGGGACAGTGGCCATAAGGCCTCCTACCTAATTGGGAAGAATACCTATACTTCAGAATTTCTTTCTGGAGAATATCATAAAAATTAAAATGTTTCAACCAAAAGCAACTCTACCTCAAAAACTCCCCTGCCACCCAGCCATCAGCGCCAGAATCAAAGTTAACATTCCACCATACATAGACTCCGCTAGCATTTGGCCCAGCCAAGATAGTGCCTGTAGAACCAGGTTTCTGGATTCCACGCCAGTCTGAATATATGGTTGGGGCACTACGAACCTTTAGATCGGATGCAGTTGTGATTCTTGAACCTACTGCCATAGAAGTTGCTGCTGTGCTTTTGACAAAGTACCCTTCTGCACTCCAGCCATTTGGCTGGTAGATATAGTCGATATTCCACCACTTGTAACCATTGGCAGAAATTGGGCCAGAGATGATCTTTCCTTTAGAGCCAGCAAATTGGGAACCAAGTTTGCTGCCTGAAGTTGAAGGGCTCGTTCTTACGCTTAGTCTTTCTGTGACTTGTATCCAGTTACCTATGGAGAAGTTCTCTAGGTTTGGTAAGGGTGTAGGCTCTGGTGTCGGCACTGGGGTTGGTGGTACGGGTTCTGGAGTTGGTGTTGGAGTTGGAACGGGTGCGGGTGTAGGAGTAGGAGCAGGTGCGGGAGCTGGAGCTGGAGCTGGAGCGGAAGTATTTGGTGGCAATACCACATCCCAAATTTTAACTTCATCAAAAACTGCATTATTACTTATACCACCAACCTGACCATTGGGACCAACATTGCCAATGTAAATATGATTGGAAGAACTTTCTGTTCCAGTACTCCATGAACCAGTAGTTACTTGTTTGCCATTATCTCCCTCTACCGTTGCCTCTACTCCATTGAAATAGACTCTAATATTTTGAACTCCCGGTTGAGCTTTCCAGTCCCAAGTAATACGCATATTAACCCACTCTCCCGCTTTCCAACTGTAATTATTAACATTTATTGTATTGATGGCGTCAAGGTTTCCAGATGAACTAAATCTGTGTATGTAGACGGAATTATTATTAGATAAATTGTGTTTGCCTACCCCGATAGCGCCATGGGTGGTCCAAGCGCCATTACTAAAGATTCTATATTTATTATTGTCGTCGTGGTTGTAAAATGGTTGGAACCAAAGATCCACTGTTCCTTGATCTAGCTCCACGTTTTTTGTGGAACCACTAATCTGAGGAATACGTGCATATTCTGCGGGTGAATCAAAGCGTATACCATTGCCAGATCTACTAAGAACAAAATCATTGTTGGGAGTAGTGACCACAGAAGCACCCGATCCTGAACCGACAGCCGGACTTGTGATAGAAGCGAGGTTGTCTAGGGTGGAGTGGAAAAGAAGCGGACCAGTGTTTGTAGGTGTAGGAGTAGGAGCAGGTGCGGGTGCGGGTGCGGGTGCTGGTGCTGGTGCGGGTGCGGGTGCGGGTGCGGGTGCGGGAGGTTGTGCTCCGTTCCATATACCAGAAATCGATCCTCTGGTGGCGTATTTTACTGCAGCAATATCCGCACCGGGGTCTCCACCATTAGAAGCTGTTCCCTTTAGAGGACTACCGGAAGAGAGTGAGAAATCTTTGTTCGCTACATTTACGAATCCCGCTGTAGCTCTAGTTGTGTAGATGTTGTTTGGAATTGTATTTGCTGTTGAATCTGGTCTTGTTACAAATGTATTACCATTCATAATCCAACCAGGAGTGTTAACATCTAGAGTATTTTTACCGAAAGGAAGACCACTTCCCTTAACGCTATAACCTAAAAGTCCTGGCACGAATATATTGTCTTCTGCAACAAATCTGTTCACTACCGGTACCTTATTTTTTCCGCTGTCAAACAGGAAGGCGGCAGGATAGTTTCCTGGATCATTACTCCATATAGTGTTGTGTTTTACTTGTATATCTTCTTGGGCTGCCCCTGCACCTAAAGTAAACTGTAAGCTTGCAGCCCCCACATCCTCAAAAAGATTATTTTGAATCAGTATTCTTCGTTGAGAAATTCCTCCTCCTCCACTATATGCGTCCAAACCATGAATACTCATTCCGCCTGCAGTATTTTTAAGTATATTGTCGCGAATTGTGAGGTCTTGGCTTACACACCAATGACATCCACCACTCTGGTTTGAACTTTTTAATACAAATCCAAAACCCACTTGTCCATGTACCCAAGAGTTTTCCAGTACATTTCCTTCAAGAAGCATTCTCTGTGTATTTTTTGTTTCAAATAAATTCTTCACAAGCCAAGGAACTCCTTGGTATGATGGATCACCTATTTTCCAAGTTAGTGGTTTGTAAATGTAATTTTGCTTTATTTCTAAGTCACTAGGCACTAAGTTTGGAATCGAAGGATCTACCCCTCCGAACATTACGTTCTCGCCAGCTCCCTCAAGGAAATTATTGACTATCTTAAATGGTCCCGGGCCGTTGTAACCTGTGATTGCTTGAGTGTCTTGTCCTAGCCCGTGTAATTCGCTAAGGTAGCTATCTATTACAGCGCAGTTTGCACAATTCAATACGACACCTCTCTTGACGTGAAGGTTGTCATTCCCGTGAATGTAAGAGCGATCAATTACGATGTGGTGAGGAACTTGAGCTAAGGTGTTTTGTTGTGCCCCATAACCTCCTAACTCTACAAGACCATAGTTGAGATATATGTTTGAACCATCTGGCCTTGTTGACATTGCGTAGTTTCCCGTAGCAGTCACTTCAATCCCAACAAATCTGTAGTAGTTGGCTGTAGGGACAGTCGCTATAGCATTTCCTGAATTAGGAGAGGAGATTTTTGGCATGTATTGTGCATGGTTAGGGTTCGCTCTCTGTCCCTGTGGCGGTAAATTTGTAGTATTGCTAGTTGTAATAATAACCCATTTATTGTTTGGATTACTTTTTGCAGGTAAAGTAAAATTTCCCGTAAATGTCGCCCCGGCCTGAAGCACGATGGTATCCCCCGGTTGCGCATTATTGATTGCTTGTTGCAAGTTTCCCCCAGCGTTAACTGTGATGGTCTGCCCCGTTTGGGTAGGCATAGTGGTGTCAACATAAACACGGGGTAATTCTGGAAGATTCACAATGCTTGATGAAACTTGAGCTAGATTTGAACCCCTTAGGTTAAAGGATATGATTGTCTTAGATACCTGACTAAGGGAAACCATCACGGCGAAAACAAGGAGAAGCCCAAATAGAAAGTTTTTGTAATCAATTTTCATATTTTTATATAGGTTTTTAATTTAAATTAAATCAAGAATTCTGGCTTTTATTTCATGATAACACCTTAAGATAAAGTCTACCACAACAAGAAACACGCCCAGGCGTGTGCCTGGGCGTGTTTCTTTATCTACTATTCTTTATTTTGTTCCGTTCCCTTGATCAAATAAATGACTGCATTGGTCTTTCCTAATGTCAGGCAGATTTTAGGATTCCTGCCAAATCCATCATGTGCTCAATTGAGGCACACAATATCGACGCACTAAGTTTCGCCAAAGGCGAAACGTTTTTTTCACTTGAATTACTCCACGACCAGCTTCCGCTAGCCGTGCCTTGTTACGACTTACTCCCTGTCATTGAGCTTACCTTAGGCCCACTTGCGTAGGACTTCGGGTACTCCCAACTCCCTTGAGTTGACGGGCGGTATTTGATGTTGTATAATGTTACCATCATACTTCTCTTCAACACGGGGCAAGCGGTTTTCCCGCACCCTCGCGTTTTCCAAAGGTTGCTTATTCAACTTTTTTTATTGAATTCACTTACCGTGCCATGATAAGTTTTAGCTTTCTTCCCTAGAGCACGAAGCTCGTCGCGAATTTTTACTATTTTATTAAATCCTTCATCGCTCAGATGTTTTTTCTCACACACCATGAGAACAATTTCTTTAAATAATATATACGACTTGCCTTTCTTGGCTTGAAGCGGATATTTATCAAGAAATGGAAAGAGAAATTCTTTCAAATCCCAAATGCTTGTAATTTTATACTTTGCATGAGGGAACCATCCATAGCGCTCATATGAGCAATCATATATTCTACCGATTCCGATGGTGATGAGAATGCGTTCAAGAATTGCTTGATCGTCCTTTCGTAGTTCAATCTCAAATTCTGGACGAACTTCAAAACCCCTTTTCAAAGTTTTGTGTTTTCCAATACTAATAGAGAATGAACCCTCACCATCAATAAATCCGCTAACATAATGGGGATTTAATTTTTCCCTTTGAATTTGTTCCTTCCCAATCGGAAGTTCTAGCTTGGGGTTAAACCGAGCATCTTTCTGATTGGTACTACGAACGCTGCTGACTTCTTGCATATTCAAAAGTATATCATTACTAATATGCTTTCTCGTTGTGTAATACACAACGAGGAATATACAAGATCTCCCACGGTAACCAAATACGCATTGTTTCTCCATCTCGATGCCACGATACATATATCACTCTCTTTCATAAAAGGCTTCTCCATGTACTCGCAGGATCACCTATGATATATGCCATAACTGGCATTCAAGCTACAGAATGCTACTTTACTCCTTCACCCAAATTACTCACGCAATAAGGACTAGTATTTCGCTTCTCACCATTATGAATTGGCGAGGTTGGACTTACACCAACTAGCGTACTCGATCGCATGGCGACCCGAGTACAAGACTTGAGAACGTATTCACCGCGGTATGGCTGACCCGCGATTACTAGCAAATCCAACTTCATGGGGTCGAGTTTCAGCCCCCAATCCGAACTGGGGCCGGCTTTATTAGGATTAGCTCCGGATTACTCCATTGCGACCCGTTGTACCGGCCATTGTATTATGTGTGTAGCCCAAGACATCAAAGGGACATGCTGACCTGGCGTCATCCTCACCTTCCTCCTCTGAAAAGAGGCAGTCTCGCCTGACACTTGTAACAGGCAACGAGGGTTGCGTTCGTTACCCCACTGAAGGGAACAACTCAAGTCACGAACTGACGACGGCCATGCATCACCTGTCTAACTGTCCTTGCGGACTGCACTAGTTTCCTAATGCATTCAGTTAAATTTCCAGTCTTGGTAAGGTTCTTCGTTTACCGTCGAATTAAACCACATAATCCTCTGCTTGTGCAAGTCCCCGTCTATTCCTTTGAGTTTTAGCCTTGCGGCCGTACTACCCAGGCGGATCGCTTAACGCGTTAGCTTCGTCTCTCAGAGGGTCGATACTCCGAAAAACTAGCGATCATCGTTTAGGGCGTGGACTACTGGGGTATCTAATCCCATTCGCTACCCACGCTTTCGTGTTTCAGTGTCAGAAATACGCCAGTGTATTGCCTTCGCTTTTGGTGTTCCCCATGATATCAACGGATTTCACCCCTACTCCATGAGTTCCATACACCCCTCGTACCCTCTAGTCGTACCGTTTCTCTCGCATGCCCCCGGTTAAGCCGAAGAATTTAACAAGAGACTAATACAACCACCTACACACCCTTTACGCCCAGTAATTCCGGATAACGCTTGGGGCACTCGTATTACCGCTGCTGCTGGCACGAGTTTAGCAACCCCTTATTCATCAGGTACTATCAATAAACTTTCTCCCTGATAAAAGATCTTTACGTCCCAGAGGGACTTCATCAATCACGCGGCGTCGCTCCGTCAGGCTTTCGCCCATTGCGGAAGATTCTCGACTGCGGCCACCCGTAGGTGTATGGTCCGTGTCTCAGTACCATCGGTGGGGGTCAGCCTCTCAGCTCCCCTAGACGTCATAGCCTTGGTAGGCAATTACCCTACCAACTAGCTGATATCCCGCAGGCCTTTCCCTAAGCGATAAATCTTTACTCCGAAGAGACTATCAGGTATTAGCTAATCTTTCGACTAGTTATTCCTGACTTAGGGGGAAGTTCCTACGTGTTACTACCTCGTTCGCCGGTCCCCTTGCGGGTCCCTTGACTTGCATGCCTTATCCACGCCGCCAGCGTTCATCCTGAGCTAGGATCAAACTCTTAGTTAAAATCCTGTTTCTTTGAAATTGGATTTGGAACGGAACAAAATAAAGAATATTAGAACTCCTATTTTGAACCTTACTTTTGTTTGGTCTTCGCTCACATACCCCGCCCTCTGTTGCTATTTGAGAGCGAGGCTTGAAATTACTTTATTTGAAATATTCTTGAGGACTTGTCATAAAATTATGATTCTCAAGATAATGCTTCTGTGAAAGAACGCGTCCCCTAAAAACAGGGACGTGAGAGCTATTATACGGATATGAACATAGGAGTCAAGCTATTTAGACCTATAAAGTATGGCTTAATAAAAGCCTATTTTATTGACTGAGAAAAAGTATTTTGATACCCTGACTAAAGAAACCCTTTTGAAGATTTGGGGTTCAAAAAGAACAGCTACTCTTCCGGCTTCCAAGGCACTTGTCATAACGGAAGAAAGCCATCGAATACCCTTTCCTTGAGATAAGGAGTAAGTGAGAAATGTACTTTCTCACGAAGACCAGAGAAAGCCTTGGAGGGAATCTCCCTGGTCGGGCGTATCCGCTATTTTGGTCCGTTTGATTGCTACGGCGGAGGCCAATTCCTGGACAAAATGCGATGTTAAAATGAACTACGCAATCTCATCGCATAAGGCTCTCCCACAATGGATAATGCTAGGGCTAGCGCCTTAGCAGGGAGTAAAAAGGATATTGTCCGGTAGCTTAAGTTCCCCAAATCTTCACCCCTTACACCAGCCCGCTCGCGGACTGGTGTTTTTTTAAGTCAAACAAAACAAACAAAACGCCGACCAGTTTACTGGTCGGCGTTTTTCCTTGCCACCCCATAGGCAAGACCTATGTGAGGTTTGAACTTTAATTAATACTCCAATGATTCTTTTTTCTTTACACTTTCCTCAAATCTCGCCTTATTCGCCGCAAGCAGCGCCTCTAAATCAGTCATGTCTGGATTTGCTTTTTTAATATCATATATCACTCCTTCATGATTTTCTACTTCATCTGCAGCTTTATCTAAGCTAATTGCTTGCTTTTCCTTGTGCTGTCTGGTGAAGGTAAGATTTGCCTCCTCTGAACCCTCCTCTGGTGATGTTTTTGCCCACCTTCTGCTTTCGACAGCTCTTTCTCTGTACGAACTCCCTGAATGGGCTGAATGGGCCATCGCCCTGGCCTTCTCCACATCATCTATTCTCTCCGATTCCTCGGGCTCTGCTGGCACTTCCGGCACCTGATTAAATGATTCCATTCCCATAATTTTTGTATTTAATTGATATACATCAAGTTTACCCCCCCCCTCTCAAATTGCAAGATACTAGTGTGACACACACAGGTGGAACCTATGTGTGTCATTTTCGAGAGTTGCTAGGGTGCCAACCTGCCAGGTTGACACCCTAGCCCCTCAGAGAAATAGGTTTCCATAAAACCTATATAAATTTATATATTATTAGGCGTGGGCAGAGATGGGCTAAGAGAGTTAGGATATTTGGTATTCGCAGAATACTTACTGCCGATAAAGCTAAATACCGAAAGACCGACAAACAAAACGCCAATCAAAACAAGAATCTGCCATGTCTTTAAATTCTTTTCTTCAGTAGCGACAACTCCCATTTTTCTTTTTGCATAAGCTCTAACTATCAAAAGCAAAATTAGGAGAGCTATCAGGGGCGCGGCTAAATAGAGCCCAAGTGTTTGACCATAAGGAATAACGTAAAAGATTCCCGGGATTAATAGCGACCAAGCAACAATTTTAATTCCTCCATCCATCGATGATGTATTTATCATAAACTAAATATAAGCTATATTGCCAGATTATACTATGGTGTCAAGATGTCATCTTGACACACATAGGTGGAACCTATGTGTGTCATTTTCGAGAGTTGTACAGATTCTATTCTACAAATCCCATATCCGGAAGCTCCCCTTTATCTTTTAATTCAATGAACGCCTGCAGATTTGCTTCGTACTCACCCAGATTTGGATTAGCATTCATTATATCTACTCTCCTAGCAGCAAGTTTTTCCTCCTGATCTGCAACTTTCTCATGATGGTCCATGGTCCGCTTTGTCTGTTCTCTCATTTCTTTTTGTGTCTCACCATACATTCCTGGTATATATTCTGAAGCAAGCTTCTTACGGGCGTTAGCAGCAGTATCGTGGCCACCTTTAGACTCTCTCGCCATCGCCCTGGCCTTCTCCACATCATCTATTCTCTCCGATTCCTCGGGCTCTGCTGGCACTTCCGGCACCTGATTAAATGATTCCATTCCCATAATTTTTGTATTTAATTGATATACATCAAGTTTACCCCCCCCTCTCAAATTGCAAGATACTAGTGTGACACACACAGGTGGAACCTATGTGTGTCACGTACTTGTGGCCTTGTCTTTTCTAAAATTTAAAACTACACAGCTTTCTTCTGCAACTTCTCCAACGTAACGAGAAGTGGTGATGCGATGAAGATAGATGAGTATGTTCCAGCTATAACACCAATAAGAAGTATGAATGAGAAATGTTGAGTGGCTTCACTACCAACAACATAAAGGCTTATTAAAACAACAAAGAGAGTGAGTGATGTATTTATAGACCTCCCCATTGTTTGAGTGACACTTTCGCCCACTGTTTTCTCAAATGATTCCAAAATGTTTTGTTCTTTATTTAAACGCAAATGTTCACGCACTCTATCAAACACCACAATCGTGTCGTGAACTGAGTATCCAAGAATTGCCAAGATTGCGGTGATAAATAAGAGATCTATTTCGGCCCCCGTAAAATGTCCATAGATAACATAGGCACCGAGTGGAACAATCACATCATGAGCAAGGGCCAGTATGGTCGCGAAACCATATTTCCAAGAAGGAACGCCACGACTACCAGAAGACAGAGTCGTCTCTGACACCTTACGAAATGCAAAAGTGATGAATAGGACAATCGCCAAGATTACAATGCTCACAGCAAAATAAGATTTACGCCTTAAAGATTCTCCAACTACAGGACCAACGGAATTAAACCTCTCTTCTGTTATTGATGACAAATCCCCACTTGAAAGATGTGACAAAACTAAATCTTTTTCATCAGGAGTGATCTCTCTACTTCTCATAACAATTCCCTTTTCTCCAGAGGGCCTAATAGAATAGTTTCCAAGAGAAAGCAGAGAAAGTGAATTTTGTATATCTTCAACAGATGGGCGTTCTTCGTTATATGAAATTTCAAGAAGAGTACCACCAGTAAAGTCAGTGCCGAGCTTCAAGCCGACGGATTGAAAAGAGAGGAAAGAACCAATTACAAAAAGGAGTGAGAGGGCAAAAAATATTTTTCTGTGTGTGACGATAAACATAGTTGTGTAAAATTATTTTTTATTAAAACCGGTACCGAATAAAATCCCTGAAAGTTTCCCTTCTGTCTTTGGTCTAATGGCGAATAGAAATGTCCGAGAAGCCGTAATCGCAGAAAACATAGATACCAATACACCGACTCCAAGTGTGAGGGCGAAACCCTTTACAGCAGAGGTGCCGAGCCAAAACAAAACCACGGCGGTAATTAGAGAAGAAATATTTGAATCCCTAATAGAAAGCCAGGCACGGGCAAAACCTTCTTCAGATGCCTTAACTAGGTCTTTTCCCTTTCGAATCTCTTCCTTCAAACGCTCAAAAATAAGTACATTAGCATCAACCGCCATACCAATTGATAATATAAACCCAGCCAAACCAGCCGCGGTCAATGTTACTGGTATAAGAAGAAATAGTGACACAGATATGATTACATAAAGCACCAGAGCCACGACCGATATAAGACCGGGTAGTCTATACCAAAGAACCATAAATATGGAGAGAATAATAAATCCTATGATTCCAGCGCGAATCGCTGTGGCCAAAGCAACTTCACCCAATGTGGCTCCAACAGTTTGAGTACTTACAAGTTCAATAGGAAGTGGCAATGCGCCGTAGTTTAATTGACGTACAACCCCTCGCGCTTCTTCTGGAGTAAAGCTACCTGAAATCTGGGCAGTACCGTCTGTAATCGCCTCTCTTATAACTGGAGTCTGTATCAATTCTCCATCAAGAATGATGGCCAAGATTTTTCCAGTATTTTCTGTGGTAATCGTGCGAAATAGGTCTTTGCCATTATCATTAAACTCAAGTCCAACTACTGGCTCTCCGGTATTTGGATCAAACTGCAATGTTGCTCGTTTAAGAAGCGAGCCCGTCAATCCAGTCTCTTCAAATAAATCATCTATTGTAGTGGACTCATTTAGTCCTTCATTGTTTGCAAGCTCTCTCGCTCCGTCTGTTTCAAGGCGAAACTCAAGTAGTGGAGTTAAGCCAATAAGGCGAATGGCCTCATTTATATCTTTAATGCCCGGAAGTTCTACGATGAGTCTGTGGTCTTTATTGCCAGAGATAAGCCCTGCTTCTTCTATTTGAATCAAAGGTTCAGAAACACCAAAAACATTTACTCGCCTCTCTATAACTTCACGAAGAGTTTCCATTGCTGGGCTAATGTCGCCAGGTTCGACTTTTGATATGTCTGCTTTGTATATGAGCTCAGTACCACCAACAAGGTCCAGGCCGAATTTAAAAGGAAACCTTGCTCCTGGTTTTAAAGACGAAGATATGAAAAAAGTTAGGCCTATTCCAGCTAAAATGAGAATCAGAGCCCATATCCGATGTTTATTCATAAAGACCACTATATAGAAGTAATAACAGAGAAGCAAGAATTGAAAACCCCGCGACTAGCTAGTCGCGGGGACGCATCACTCCCCCTTAGACGCGAGGACCAGCAGGGCACGCACGTACAGACGGCGCTTGTTCTCAAAACGCCCAGGCTGAACCTTAGACAAATTTTCACGAAGATCGGCCATCTTTACTTCACGAGCAATCTTTCCTGCCATGCCCGGAGCACTAGCGATCTTCAATATGTAAACCTCGTAAAGATCCTCTTTCTTATCTCGGGTCAGATAGCCTATTGCCCCTTGATCAATTTCACTTAAGCCTGGAGGTAACTGACCAGCATCCTCAAGGCAGTCGTGAAGAATCGCCACAATTCTGGCATCGTTCGAAACTTCTTCCGCAACCCTGATTGGATGGTTGATGTAGGGTTCATCTTTTCCACCAGGAAGCTTGTACAACTGCCCAGCATGAGCTACCCGGGCAAATTCCAAAGCTTCATCAAAAGTAATACTCATCGCCGTCCTCCAGAGGGAAAATGTACATCTAGGTCTCTAACTTCTAGATTAAGTATCTAGGCGATTAAGTCAATGTATTATTTGGTACATTCAACCTGTTAGGTTAAAACTCCAACTAATAAACTAGAATTTCACTCCCTCCCCCATACACACATTTCTCACGGTCGTGAGAAATGTGTGTAGACATAACCCTCCTCGCCAGTTCTCCTTGCTGATTTTTCTCAATAACACATAGTCTTCCTATAGGAAAACTATGTGTTAGCTAAGGTTTTTTTAAAAAATTCTACTCAAAAAATGAATACGCCACCCGCGTGGCGTATTCATTTTTTGATTATTTTTACTTAAAACCCCGACCCCTGACAGTCCCAACGCAAGGTCGGCACCCCGACAGAATCGTCGGGGCTAGCAGCTAAAACCTAACACCTAAAAGCTCTTCTACACCCCTTCCCTAGAGAGAAGAGTTTTAATTGTGCGAAGGGCAATCTTTAAATCAACAAGTAGAGAGCGGTTCTTAATGTAGTAAAGATCATAAGAAAGTTTAATACGAGTCTCATTCACACCCATACCCCATTTCGGAGGCAAGTTCTGATAAAGTTGCGCCCACCCAGAAAGTCCTGGCTTAATCAAATGACGGATATTGTAGTAAGGTATCTCCTTTTCATAAAGTAATGCCAGTGTTGGTATTTCGGGCCTAGGACCAATGAGAGATAAATCTCCCTTGAGGACATTCCAGAGTTGGGGCAATTCATCAATGCGAGTCTTTCTCAAAAATTTGCCAACGATGGTTGGGGTTGGTTCTTTGGCGATTCCATCTGGGCTGTTGTGCATTGCTAAACTCCTAAACTTAATAAGCCTAATGTGTTTGTTATTTTTACCTATCCTTTCTTGAAAAAAGAAAACGTCACCACTACCTTCAATCTTTATAGCAATATAAACAAAAGGAAAGATAACAAGTGACGGGATACTCAAAATTAAAGACAGGATAATATCCATACCTCGTTTCAAAACATCATATCCTTTCTGAGCAGACCCTGATATGTGTTCTAAAAACCAGCTGTGCTTAACAAGAGAAAGTGGTATGCGATCAAAAATATCTTCATAAATACGATACATATCTACAAACTTCACCTTTGAAAAAATTAAATTATAAAGATTTGGAAGAATTGTTTCAATTTTTTCATTTCTAAAGTCTGCCGCGATCATAGTTACATCTTCAGAGTAAACACGATTCAGAACCTCTTCCTTAAAATCTAAAGTGCCGATATCATCAATGTCTACTGAGGAAATAAAATTGATATTATAGCGTGGATTATTGTTTACTTCCTGTTCAAGTTCGCGCATTTCAACACCAGTACCTACAAGCACTGCATTTTGTTTTTTGGGAGCATACAATGATGGAAACAGATAGAGCCTCCAAAACACCATGAGTCCGGATGAAACAAATAAAAATATGAAAAGATTAGTTTTGGGGGTAATCCCAAAATAAGGGATGAGATAAAAGAATAGAAATGCGGTAGCACTATTCGCAATCTGCGCATTTAAAATAATGCCTCCAATTTGAGACTTAAGAATCAAGGTGTGTTTCTCATAAAGACCCGCAATAAAAAAGACTACAACCCAAACCAAAAAAATGATCGAGAATGGCGCCAGGTGGCTTGAAATAAGCCCTTCTGTGGGAATACTCCAATATCTCACTAAGAGCATTAGCCACAGTGACAAAAATAGAACAATGAGGTCACCGAAAATGAGTATGAATGGCTCCTTTTTATTGACTGTCAACATATATAATGACTTATACTATACAAAAGAAGGACTTTGGCAAACCTTAGAAATACCAGCCAGATTGCTGTTACTGACCTGAAAAGCTAAAATGAAACCATGAACACAGGAAACGAGAATGCCCGTAGGTTAAACCTTATTGATCACTCGGATGTCGCTGACATCTATTTCTCAAGATTTGCGCTATTTCTGGTCTATGCGTGGTTTGGTTTATTGAAAATAATAGGAGTAAGTCCAGCCAGTCCCATTGTGGCAGACTTGCTCTCAAGGACTCTTCCCTTTATTTCTTTTAGTCAATTCATAATATTGTTTGGAATATATGAAGTACTCATTGGAATCCTTTTTCTAATTCCCAAGCTAAACAGAGTTGCCATATTCTTTTTAACCCCCCACATCATAATGACAACCGGACCTATATTCTTATTACCGGCAATGATTTGGAGTGACTGGTTTGTTCCAACCCTTGAAGGTCAATACATAATAAAAAACATCTTGATTGTCGCCCTAGCCATACACATCCTATCTAACAAAAAGCCAGCGAGAAGTGATATGCTATCGCCCACAACTCCATAGCAACAATATGCCAGAGCGCAAAAAAATTTTGTACATAATAACAAAGGGTAACTTTGGAGGCGCCCAGCGTTATGTATTTGATTTGGCTACAAATATGCCTAGGGATAAATTTGAAGCGGTTGTCGCCTTTGGTAAGGGCGACACCTTGAGAGACAAACTCTTAGAGTCGGATATACGAACAATAGAAATTAAATCTCTGGCGAGAAATATAAATATTTTAAAAGACGCGCTCGCCTTTTTTGAAATCATTAAAATCATCAAAAAAGAAAGACCTAATATTGTTCACCTTAATAGCTCTAAAGCTGGTCTCTTGGGTGCTCTGGCGGTCCGCACCTTGAATGTATATTTTAAACTGACAACTAAAAACTATAAACTGAAGACTATCTTCACTGGTCACGGGTGGGCATTTAATGAAGACAGGGGCATTTTTCAAAAAATAGTAATATATATATTGCATTGGATTACTATCCTTTTGTCACATAAAACGATAGCTGTATCAAAAAAAACGGCTGATCAAATAATTCGCCTGCCGTTTATCAAAAAGAAAATAGAGACAATTCACAATGGAACCGAAGCATTTGAACTTGCTTCACAAATTGAATCTCGCAACTTTCTTGCCCCACAGGTACATGAAAAGGTATGGATTGGCACAATATCAGAGCTCCACCCTAATAAAGGACTGGATTATCTTATTGAAAGCTTTGCCCCACTTGTCGATAAGTATTCAAATATTGCTCTCGTTATAGTTGGTGGTGGTGAAGAGGAAAGTAATCTAAAAAAATTGGCAGAGGAGTTAAACTTGGGTGAGCGCATTACTTTTGCTGGGTTTAAAGCCAATGCTAAAAAATACCTTGGGGCTTTTGATATATTCACTCTTACCTCAAGGACCGAGGCCCTCCCATATGCCATCTTGGAATCCGGCATAGCATCTCTCCCTACTGTTGCAAGCTGGGTTGGCGGCATACCTGAAATCATAACTAATGGAGAATCTGGAATACTTATAAATCCTGAAAAAACAAGTGAACTAACGGATGCTCTTGATAGCCTTATAGCACAGCCTGAATTAAGACAGCGCCTTGGACGAGAACTTAATAAAAATGTGACACAAAACTTTTCTATACAAAAAATGGTGAAAGAGACCGCAGAGCTTTACTAGTGAGTCACAAGAAACTCATTTTTTGCATCTTCTTTATGCGCCGAACGATTATACCGACGCATTCCCATTAGAATACCTAGTCCCAAAAACTCCGTAAACAAATGACTTCCCCCATAACTCATAAAAGGAATGGTTGTTCCCGTAACAGGAAGTAACCCTATATTCATACCAACATGAATAATAATATGAACCATAAAAAGTATCGCCAACCCCAAGCCAAAAAAGGTTTCAAAATTACTTGCCCCAAGCATGGCGTTAGCAAGTATCCGCCAAATAAGTAAGCCGTATAAAAGAAAAATTAAACCAGAACCAACAAACCCCCACTCTTCAGCAAAGGCTGCAAAAATAAAATCTGTTTCATATTCTGGTAAAAACCTTAATTTACTTTGAGTCCCATACCCCACACCCTTGCCGATAATCTGCCCAGAGCCAACAGCAATAGTTGATTGATATGCGTTATACCCCGTCCCCCTAATGTCTGCGAAAGGGTGAATGAAAGAAACAATTCTTTGTTTTTGGTATGGCTCAAATGCAAAAGTCCAAAGCATTGCAAAAGAAACAACCCCGATGGTAATAACAGCAAACAAATGCCGTTTAGAAATACCAGACACTAATACCATTCCAAACCACACCGCAAAAAGAATAATTGCAGAACCAAAGTCTGGTTGAAGGAAAACTAAAAGGAAAAGTATAAATGCATAAAAACCAGACAGAATTAGATGTCTAATGTTCGCAATTTCTATATGTCGGCGACTGAAATATTTTGCAAGAAGTATAATGAGCACTAATTTAATAGGGTCTGATGGTTGAAATGCAAATCCGCCAAAATCAAACCAACTCTTTGCCCCTTGGAAAACACTCCCTAAAAGAAAAAGAGAGAGGAGAACAAAACAAGAACCCAGAAAGAGAGAGATGACCACCCCGGTTCTTCTCAAAAAACGCCAATCAACTAAACTTGAAACAAAAAATACAACAATGGAAAAAGAGAGCCATACGCTTTGTCGCTCAAAAAAATAGCTGTCACCTACAAACGAATTCATCGTAATAAGGCCGGCAAAAGATAGAGAAACTGCGCTCAATAAAAGAACCCAATCAATATGAAAGATTGATAAACTACGAGCCTTGGCTTTCCCCCAAGCTTGGATAATGGTTTCCGTCACAACACTATTCTATCAGAAAGTCCCAAATGTAATTGGTCGAGGGAAAATACGAGGAATAATCTCAATAACTGCCGGCTTCTTCTGGCAAATCTTTGTGGCTATTTGAGTATAAATTGCTGTTAATTCCTTGGCCGTAGGAGCTAGATAAAAATCATCTGGTGATGAAGCGAGGTTTTGTAAAAAAATTTCGTTAATACTTTTACCAAGACCAATGGTGAATATTCTAAACCCTCGCTCTTTTGCCAACTGACCAAGAATAAGAGCTGATGCTTCTGGGTAATCTTGTTCCCCTTGTTTCTCTGGGACCGTGGCCACACCATCAGTCAAAAGCACTATCACACTAGGGACACCATCTCGTTTTCTACTAGAAGAAAGTTCATCTATTGACCTTGCTACAGCATCAGTAATATTTGTCTGTTGAGTACCCTGAGTTCCAATGGCCACCGCATCGATGGCGTTGCGTATAGCCACAGTATCAGAAGAAAGAAGAGATTCTGATGTTGTTGCGGCCACAGTAGCAAAGCTCACCATACCAACACGGTCTCTTTCATCTAGTTGATTAACAAAATAAACTGCTGCATTTTTTACATCAGTAAGTGGCTGTGGAGGATTAGCGCCAAGTGAGGCCATGGAACCGGATCGATCGAGCGCCAACATAACATCCACCGGTGATGAGCAGACCTCCGCTTTAGTCTCAAAAGGCATTGGCCAAGTAAAAGTTACTTTTTCGCTCTCACTTCCAAGCAATTCATCCACAAAAGTACGGGATGAACCTATAGCATTCCCCGCTCCGTCAAAAACGATTGCCGTCAAATCAATATTAGTAATGCGGTCTAAACCAGTATTAGACACGGTAGCTTCTACTCGAGGGGCTGTATCTTCTGAAATAAGGGCGCCATTAACTACTGATACGGATGCTGTTTCTTCTGTATTTCTAGTCCACTGCAATCCACTACTAAAGCTAAAAGTTGCCCGAGTAGGTATGCGTTCTCCTGTTTTAATATTTGATTCTAAGATTGCAAATGTCTGGCCTCTGGGTATAAAAGTTTCCCCCTTTCGTTCTGCAATTAAAACTCCCTCTCTATCATATAGCTCAAAACTATATGGCGCAGAATAAACTTCTGCTGCTACATTTGGATTCTCAAGATAAGCCAGAACGCTATAAACCCCTGGAGTTACCCGAAAAACCCGCGGATCCCAGCGAGAGATTGGCTCTGGTATTTCAGCACTACAAAGAAGTCTGCAAGATCCACCACAGTCAATACCTGTTTCTTTTCCATTTCTTTCTCCGTCAAAACAAGTTGGTGCATCATAAACAAAAACAAAGAAAGGAATAACCAAAAAAATAATAACGAAGAGAAAAATGAAACCTATGTATTGAAGTTGTCGTTTAGTAGCCCAGTCCATCCAATAATTTTAGCACACAAAATATTTAATTTTTGAGCCATACCCGCACACCAATATCTTTTGGTATGCGGGTAAACATACAAATATTCGGAACAAAGTTCTGGCGACTAGCTACTTTCCCCCACAAGAGTATCATCGCCTCAACAGAGCTTAACTTCCGTGTTCGGAATGAGAACGGGTGTGACCTCTGCGACAAATCACCAGAACTTTATGACGAATATTTTAATCAAAGATTGTAAGGTGGTGGCAACGATCGGCGTTGCCATCCGTCCGCATAGCGGAATTAAAGTGGTACACGGACCTGAGAGGATTCGAACCCCTAACGTCCCTCTTGCTAAGAGGGCGCTCTACCAATTGAGCTACAAGTCCTAGACTGCATGCGCCGGGGAGGACTCGAACCTCCGATCGGGTGATTAAGAGCCACCTGCTCTACCAGCTGAGCTACCGACGCAAATAATAAACTACTGAAGTTACCACTTCACAATCTTTGATTTAAAAATAACATGTAAATAACAGATTCATTCCATAAAACAGGATGAAGAAAGCGATTTCCAAATTTCCTAATAGAAATGGGCGAATTAGTACTCCTCGGCTGAACGCATTACTGCGCTTACACCTAGAGCCTATTAACGTAGTCATCTTCTACGGGCCTCATAACGAATTCTCATCTTGAAGCTGGCTTCCCTCTTAGATGCTTTCAGAGGTTATCCAAACCGAACTTAGCTACAGAGCGTTGCCCTTGGCAGGAACAGCTCTCACACCAGAGGTTCGTTCACTCCGGTCCTCTCGTCGCTTATTCCCCTATTTCTAGGAGCGCTGACTATATCTTCATCCTTCAACAATTTAGAAAAATCAAAATTGGATAGGATGTTGGCGTGTTACCTGTATGTGCTGTTATTCTCCCAGGAATAATTCAACATTATACAAGTCTCTTCTTCTTCGCTTTTATACGAATAGGAATTAGTCGATACGGGGTCATGAAAAGCTGAAAACTGATAGCTATCAGCTGACAACTTGACAGACTTCCCACGGTATTATCATATCACCATTTCTGGTCCTCAAGCGAGTTCAATAAACAGGACCGCTGTTTATTTTTCTCTAAGACCGAAGGTGACGTAGACTTCACCGTTATAGCCACATTGTCATCACATATCTCTATGTGAAGTAGCAAGGCCCTTGCGGGCCCACTAGGAGCAAACCTTCTCAAAATTCAACGCCTGCAGTAGATAGGAGACCAACCTGTCTCACGACGGTCTGAACCCAGCTCGCGTAAGATTTTAATTGGCGAACAGCCAAACCCTTGGGAGCTTCTTCACCCCCAGGATATCTTGAGCCGACATCGCTGTCGTATTTGTCTCTCGTTACCGAGAGGATCGGACTATATCTTCACCCTTTCCGATCAAGAAAGGGGTTGGCGTGTTAGCCCTGACTTAAGAGTCAGGACTCCATTCCCTATTGGAATGAGTCTCTACGGGGTTATAACTCAACTTGTATGACATTGATGGAATAATAAATGGTGTAATAGTTGCAAAAAATTTTGGCAAAGAAGATTTTTTAATTCTAATTCGCCAATAATGTTTATCTTTATTTAAGCTACTTTCAATTCCAATAGTCTTAAGCATTTTCACACAACATTGCTGATCACTTAAATCAAACTGTTGAGTGTTGAGATACACATCACTATTTCTGCATTTACTCCCATCATCCATATACCATACTGCGAGAATTACAGGATTCAATTTCACATTTTTTGGTATTATTTTTTTACCTCGTTGGTAAAAATCTTCGTGAAATTTTGTTAATTCTAGGTGTTGTCTGGTATTGAAACGATAAGCAAATCGCCTACCGTTTCCATTGCGTTTTACTGGACCGCTCTTACATATTGATTTAAGTATTTTATATTTCCAATCAACATATGCCTTCTGAGAGAATCCATGATTAATTTCCAGAAGTGCATTTGAACGCCCTGAAACAATACGCAAATATCCATCACCTAGAAGTGAACCTATAATTACTGATCGTTCTAATTGAGTTAAACTTCCCACGGTATTGTCCATATTATTATAATATGGAGTTCACCGTTATAAGCCAAATTTTTAATTTTGACACACCAGCTCCTATTCTGAATTGTCAAAACGACTAATGCTATTACTAGCATGGCACCCCGATTTGTTAAGGTGCCGAACTCCGCCGTCGCTGTGGACGCTTAGGCGGAACTAGCCTGTTATCCCCAGGGTAGCTTTTATCCGATAATCTCCGGCCGCGTCTAACACGGACCGTCGGTTCACTATGTTCTGCTTTCGCATCTGTTTGACATGTACGTCTCACAGTTAAGCCAGCTTATGCCATTACACTATCGGCACGGTTTCCATTCGCGCCTAGCTGACCTTAATAAACTCCTCCGTTACTTTTTAGGAGGATAGCGCCCCACTAAAACTGCCCGCCAGATACTGTCTCTTACCGTTTTTGCCGGTAGGGTTAGAAATTGCATTCTACAAGATGGCTATTTCACTGACGACTCCACGAAATCCGAAAACTTCGCTTCAAAGTCTCACCACTATGCTACGCATGACAAACGCAATCTCAATATCAAGTTGCAGTAAAGCTCCTGGGGTCTTTTCGTCTAACTGCAGGTAACCGGCATCTTCACCGGTATTGTATTTTCACCGAGCAGATCCCCGAGACAGTTCTCCAGTCATTACACCATTCGTGCGCGTCGGAACTTACCCGACAAGGAATTTCGCTCTTCTATTCCCCTAAGAAGGACTCTCTCTTCATCCAAATGCAGCAAGCATTTGGAGCGTGACGTTGGTCTCTCGTTGATCACGGTTGGACTATTCACGCATTACTGCGCGATAGGTAGCTAGAAATGTAATGATTATTTTTTAATTAGTTTATCTTTTTCTATAACAGTCCCAGTCCTGCTGAAATTTTCTTGCGAAAATTTCAGCACCTTAGGACCGTTATAGTTACGGCCGACATTCACCAGGGCTTATATCAGTCAGCAAATAAGTCCGAAGACTCGTTCACCGCCAATATTTGACCTTCTGGCATTGGTCAGGTGTCACCCCCTATACATCCTCTTACGAGTTCGCAGGGAGCTGTGTTTTTGATAAACAGTTGCCAGAGATACTTTAGCTGCGGCCCCAACCCTTGCGGGCAGGGCAAGCCTTATTCCGAAGTTACGGCTGCTTTTTTGCCGAGTTCCTTGGGGATTTCTCACTCGTTCGCCTTACTCTACTCGAGCTGAACACCTGTTTCGGTTTGCGGTACGGTTCCTTGCTTGTTATGCTTAGAGATTTTTCTTGAGAGCTCGCTTTATTAAATCCCCCGAGGCGAACCCCGGAGTTTCCGCTCTACTTGGATTTCTCATTAAAGAGAGACTCCCGGATTTTCCTGGGAATCATCCTGATAGCACGGACGCAAATCCAATAATGCGCAAAATATACTGAGCCCCGTCCTCTCATCGCACAAGCAAAAAGTCATGGAATATTAACCATGTGTCCATCGGATGCGGCTTTCGCCATCTCCTTAGGCCCGACTAACCCTTGGCTGATCTACATCGCCAAGGAAACCTTGTTCTTTCGGCGTTAGAGATTCTCACTCTAATTGCGGTTACTTGTGCCAACATTCTTTCTTCGCAACGCTCCAGTATGGGTCACCCCTTTACCTTCACAGCAGATGCGAATACTCTCCTACCGCTCCATTCCGCCGAAGCGGAATAAAACCCTCAGTTTCGGTACTACACTTAGCCCCGATTATCTTCGGCGCGAAATCTCTTACTGAGTGAGCTGTTACGCTTTCTTTAAAGGATGGCTGCTTCTAAGCCAACCTCCTCAGTGTCTGAGAAACTTCACCACCTTAAGCGCACTTAGTGTAAATTTAGGGACCTTAAATTGAGATCTGGGCTGTTTCCCTTTTGACCGACGGAGCTTAGCCCCCGTAGTCTAACTGCCGTATTTTTAATCGCGAGTATTCGGAGTTTGATAGGTTTCGCGAGATTTCTCCCTGTCGAAACCTTCCAGTGCTCTACCCCTCGCGGGAACATACGACGCGAACCCAAAAGCTCTTTCGGAGAGAACCAGCTATTACCAAGTTCGATTAGCTTTTCACTTCTTATCACAAGTCATCCGAGAGTATTGTACGGCTCACCGGTTCGGGCCTCCCGTTCCGTTTCCGGAACGTTCACCCTGCTCATGACAAGCTCACTTGGCTTCGGGTCTTTAGCATACTACAAACGCGCTATTCACACTTGGTTTCCCTATGGCTCCACCCTTTCGGGCTTAGCCTAGCAGCATGCTAAAACTCGTTGGCTCATTCTTCAATAGGCACGCCATGACGGATGCATCACGCGAAGCGCGATGCCAGTAATTAGTTTTTAGTTTTCAGTTGTCAGTAAAATGCATTTAAATTGCATCCACTAAAAACTAGGAACTTAAAACTAACAACTGCATCACATTCCATGTGATGCACCCGCTCTGACACCTTGTAGGCATATGGTTTCAGGTCTATTTCACCGCCCTCACCGGGCTGCTTTTCACCTTTCCCTCACGGTACTAGTTCACTATCGATCTCTAAAAGTATTTAGCCTTACCGGTTAGTTCCGGCAGATTCCCCCGAGCCATTCGTGTCTCGAGGTACTCAAGAACAATAACAAAAGAGTCAATTTATTTTCACTTACGGGACTATTACCCTCTTGGGTTGTGCTTTCCAGCACATTCAGTTAATGAATTGATTTGTAACTCCTTTCGCTTTAAAAAAGCGAAGTTATTGCCTTACAACCCCCGCCTACGATCCTTGCTACTCAAGGAGTCTTCGGCGGGCAGGCCCAGCAAAAATACTAGGCTTGCCCGTTCGAAGTTCTTTGCGAAGCAAAGAACGGAGACGGGTTTGGGCTTCTTCCTTTTCGCTCGCCGCTACTAAGGAAATGCTTATTAGTTTATTTTCCTCCAGGTAATGAAATGTTTTACTTCCCTGGGTCTGCTTACAGGCGTCTAGTCCTGCATTCCTGACAAAGTCAGGAGGGTTTCCCCATTCGGAGATCTCCGGATCAAAGGTTGCTAGGCACCTCCCCGAAGCTTATCGCAGCCATGCTACGTCCTTCATCGCCTTTTAGAGTCTAGGCATCCACCATACGCCCTTAAATTTCCTATTAGGAAATTTAAAAACCGCACAACCACAACCTTGCCCCGCATGGACAGATTGTGGCTATTTCTTCATCCTGTTTTATGAAATGAATCACAAAACAAGTTTTCTGTTTTTAACCTACATGTTTTGAGAAGTATAAAATCTTTTAAGAATTCATACTTCTCTCCCATCTCTATAATCGAAGACCCCCTCCTGTCGATGACAAGAAAGAAACGACTATATGACAGGTATTAAGTTGTCAAAGAACGCTCTATTGCCTATAAAACAAAGACCGCCTATATTCAGGCGGTCTTTGGTCAACTCGAAAGGTCCGAGCAACTTACATCCGCCTGTTTCGGGTCTTTAATATATAAAACATAGAGTACGAGTAAGTATACCCAAAACCGAATTGCTGTCAACCATATTGAAACTGTGAAAAAATGGATAGAAAACACCCCAGTTTGCTTAAGCAAACTGGGGTGTTTTCTATAATACCTATAGACAATGCGACTACTTGCTATTCATTTCATTTCGCATCTTTTGAATCATCTCAGAAGCAGCCTGCTGACCTCCGAGGCCAAAAGCGAGACCGAAACCTAGAGAAAGGGCGATCACAAAACCGGTAAACAGTGTCTGGAAGAATGGGGCCGCAATACCTAGATGAGAAAGAGCCACTAGAAACGCGAAGACCCAAATAACCCACTTAGTAACTGCGCCAAGCATTCCAGAAGAACGTAGATGTGCAGCTCGGGCTGATGCGGAAACAATTCTTTGCATTGTATCACCCAAAACACCAGCAACTAGAAGAATAAGTACCGCGACAATCACCTTAGGAAGGTATGACAGCACTACTCCTTGAAGAAATTCGTTGACCTGATACAAACCCAAGACATCAAATGAGGCGATGAGAAAAACAAGAATAATAAACCACTTTACCAAACCGCCAACAAATGCGCCGGAATTCAAGTTCAAGCCACCGCGGTGCATAACTTCGTCAGCTCCTGTTTTCTTGAGAGCTTCATCAACCCGGATAGATCGAAAAAGCTGTTCAATCCCACGGCCGACAATAGTTCCTACAACCCAGCCCAGAACAAAAATAATAATGGCAACAATAAAAACCGGAAGGTAGGTTGCCACCCCTACCCATAAATCACGGAAAGACAACTGAAGTGCCTCACCCCATGTTTGTATCATCATAAGCGTTTTTGTACCTTAACTTAAGATACGTGTTGCTAAAGCAACATTAATACTAATAAATGCGGTCAATCGAAAGTACCCTATTACTATTATACCACCAGACTAACAGGCAAAAAGTAGTGATTCTTGAGCTGTGGATAAGCCCTTGTTAGAGAGAAGTGAGATAAAAACTATCTATTCCATCGAGCCAGATCTTCAATTTTTACTGCTTTCTGCAAAAGCTCCTTGGATTCAGACTGCTTATTGACCAACATATCAGGAGATCTGAAGGCGCCAAGTCTCCAGCCGTCTTCCAATTCTCCAGAAGTTCTCAAAACTCGCACGGTGCTTCCCAACTTAACTCCCGTAATCCTTTCAAATTCTTTAGAAAGTATTCTATGTGAAGCTAGTGAAGCTTCTTCTTGGACAAAACTTTCTGGAGAAATATTACTTGCTTGAGCTTGTAATATATCCATGGACGTAAGCGGGGTGTGTGGTGATTCTTCTGCAAGTTCTGTATCACGAATTTTTCGTATAGAATCATTTAATTCGCGTGCCGTTATCTCGGCCTCCAGATCATTTACCTTTCGCTTCTCTTCCAAAAGTTCCTCTTCTGGCACTAGTCTATATCCTTCAGGATTTGTCATATTTATTTTTATTAACTAAAAAACACTCAATTTATTAACCACTTTCTCGTGAGGAAAATCTAATATGTCTCGAATAAGTTTGTCATATAGACCCAAGCGATACTTAAAATCAGCGGTTTCAAATATTGCATAACGTATCTCTTTGCCGATTTCAGATTCAATAGTTTTGATTGCTGTCTCTATAACATTTTTCTTTAGGTGGTCGCCTACCACTAGAAGGTCGACCCTGCTTTCAGAGTTTTGTATGAAAATGCCAGAAACAATTATGAGCTTTATTGCTCCACATTTTTGGAGTTTCTTAGAAATATCCTTTGGGCTCAGATGATTCAAGTTAACCAAGAAACTATGCAGTGGTTGAAGATATTCAAATGTGTCATTCAAAGCCCAGCCTTGTGTTTTTTTCTTAACTTGCTGTTTTCTTCCACGAACTTTCCTAGTGATTGTTTTATAAAAAGATTTCCTTCTAATTAACTTCATCTTTTCAAGAAGTAATACTTCTCGTCGCACTTTTGAAATACTCTCTTTTGTTCTGTCTGCTATTTGATATACATCATAGGAAGCAGAGGGATTAAAAACAAAAAGTTTAATAACCTTTACCTTTGTTGCATTGCCGAATAGCTTTATTAGGGTATCCATGTTGGTCTCTTAATATAGGCATATTCTATCACTTTTGTCTTTTCTTGAGGATAGTATTGACATATCGCTTTAATATGTGCTATGATACTAATAGACAGATTGTACGAACGACTCAGTCCTGTGGAGGTAGTAATGCCGACAGTCGAAAACAGAGATATCTCCGCATCAAAACTGAGAGCCGAACTCCCAACTATACTTCACCGGGTGCTATTGCTAAAAGAGAGCTTCATCATCTTTAAGCACGGCCAGCCCTACGCCGAACTCAGACCTCTTTCGGAGGAAGAAATCAGCGCCCACATCGACCGCCCTAAGTACTAGGGCGGTTTTGTACTGTAAACCAAAACCCACGCAAATGCGTGGGTTTTGGTTTACTATCTACTTAAAACTATTCTGGCCTCCCTGCCCTACGGATTGATATCCTCAGGACCTACGGCACTAGTAACTCTTAAGATTACTTAAGAGTTACTTTGCCTCCCTGCCCTACGGATTGATATCCTCAGGACCTACGGCACTAGTAACTCTTAAGATTACTTAAGAGTTACTTTGCCTCCGGCTTCCTCAATCTTTTTCTTAAGCCCTTCAGCTTCTTCTTTCTTCATATCAGTCTTTAGCATAGAAGGAGCGGCGTCAACCAAATCCTTTGCCTCCTTAAGGCCTAATCCTAATACTTCTTTTACTATCTTGATGATGGCAATCTTTGTAGCACCGCCATCAGTAAGCTCGACATTCATTGTGTCCTTAACCTCTTCAGCTGGAGCACCAACTGCTGGACCAGCAACTGCAACAGCGGACGCAGAAACACCAAACTTATTCTCAAACACCTTTACCAACTCATTCAAATCAAGAACAGATAATGATTCAATCTCCTCAACAATTTTCTTAAACTTGGATGGAACCATCGCTTCTTCATTTATAACAGTCGGTTCATTGTTAACAACGGTCTTTGTTGAGGTAACACTAGTAGCGTCTGATACTTCTGTAGTTTCAAAACCTTTTTTTGTCTCTTCACTCATAATTAATTTTTTAATTTAGCTATTTCATTTAGACCAATAACAAATCTCTGTATTGGACTATTAATAATATTAACGAACTTACCATGAAGCACTGGCAGAGTCGGAATCATCGCAATCTCCATCATATCTATCTGATTCATAAATCTTCCATCAAAGATCCCGCCGACAATTTTTAAATTGTCTGGGGTCTTTTTTTGAAATCCATAAATCTCACGAGCTGGAGAAATCAAATCATCACTGAAAGCCAAAGCTAATTCCCCTGGAAGCTCTGGCATAGTGCCAGAAACGCTTCCCTCTCCTAATACTTTTTTTACTAGATTCTTTTTAGCAACAAAATAAGAAACCCCCGCACTACGAAGCGTTCTACGTAATTCATTGATACCAGAAACTGTCAGGCCGTGAAAATTAACAAAAACCAAAGACTTGGAAGAATCCAAAGCACCTTTTAGTTTCTGCATAATTTCCTGTTTTTTTTCTCTTGTAATCGCCACGATATTTAAGTTTAGATAAAAAAATAATTCGACCAATAATAAGGCCGAATGGAGATTCGTTCGCTTTAAGCGAAGCCTCGGCAGGAAATTAAGCGTAGCGTCCCTAGCATAAAGCTCGGGATGCTCATTTTCTCATTCAATCACTTTCGTTCTTGAGAGAAAATGGCACCTGCTGTCTTTGGCCTTACAGATAAACAGAATATAGAAAGTACAAGTTTTGTCAATCAAATAGGCCCTTGATAAAACCACCAATCCTTTTCCATACACTAAGCGGTTTCTCTACTTTAAAAGCTTCACTGACAGCAGCTACCTGAAAAATCCCAGCTGATTCATTTATTTTTTCAACCGAAATAAGCTCCTCCTCTTTGTCTATATTCTGTGAGAAAGCGGGGTTGGTGGCTCGTGGAGGTGGTGGAGGTAAAGAACGCGCAAAGTTTGGCGGTATTATTTCATATAAAATAACAGAGTCATCTATTGTCTGATCTTCAAAAGAAGAACTTTGAGACAAAGGGGTCGGCGAGTAGGTGCTATCTTGCCACCTCGAGATAATCTTATTTTCTGGATTTAATAACTCCAAAGAAATTCCGTCAATATTTCTAAGTTTTGAAATGTCAGGAGAAAGAGCTAGAAATGTCCCACCGAGCAATATGGTATCCATTGGAAAAATAAAAGACTCTTTCCCCGCCCTTAGTTCCCAATCATATAAATTTATCTCTTCTTTGTGATTATTTTTTATTCCAATATCCCCGCCAGAAAGTCCCTCTATTTCAAGATTAACGTCCTCCACCCTGACTTTAACCCTAGCTGTAGCTTGCTTATTTCTATCATAGGCGTTCAGCACAACAGCATAAGTGCCTGGCCTTTTGTAGGAATGCTCAATACGTCTCCCTTTTCGCACTAAGCCATCTCCCATATTCCAAACAAAAGTAACTCCGCTATTTAACTCTGAAATATTGTTAGTCTGCGCTTCAAATATAAGTGGATTATCAACAGAGGTCATACGATCTTTACCAATATATACAGAAAGCGGTTTCGACGGAGAAGATGTGGTTATGGGAGTTGGCCCAGCATGCGACGAGGTAGGCGCTGGTTGTGTGGGGGTTGATTCTTCTTCCTCCTCTACCCCACCTTTAGTACCACCAGAAAAAGAAGTGCCGGGAGTTGGAGTGCCATTCACCCACACACCTCCATCTTTTTGTATTGAGTTTCCATCGCCCTTACCACCAATACTTGAGGTATAAGAAACTTGGTCAACCTCCACACCCTTAGAATCTAGAATCTCCAATTCATCGTCGTCAGTCAAAGAAAAAGCGCTTTTAAAAAGACCCCCACTATAGAATGGGAAAAATAGCACGAATGCATCTGGGTCTTTGGCGACAATGCTGTATTCACCAGGAACCATTATTTCTAGACCAGAAAAATGAGTGACTGTTCTATTTGTAAAGGATCCAGAGGTTGCCCTATCTGCAATCTTAAAGTCAGAAAGCTTTATATCATCTGTCCCAGAATTAAAAAACTCCACCCACTCACCACCAGAATTAGCGTCAGTACCCTCTGGGTCGTACATAATCTCAGTAAATATCACCTGCGCCAAAACAGAATATGGCGCTACAAAAAATATAAAAAGTGAAAATCTAATTACTGATTTCATATGTTTGCGCCAAAGCCACAATAGACATGCATTTAAACACTAGAAATTAACGTTGGGGAATTCATTTACCGCCTGATTTCTATCAACAATCTCCTTTTCCTTTCTATTCTCTTCAAAATATCTGGTAACAAAAAGCAAAGCTAAGCTAATAAAAATAATAGCCAAAAAACCGAAAAGAAAACGAAAAAAAGTATTATCGAAATACTGGCCCATATATCAATGCTAGCACGACCATAAAATAAGGAACTAGGACAATCCCCACCCAGACCACTAATCTTCTCCTACATAGGGTAGTCCTATGTATTTACACCCCATGTATCCAGCCACTCCACCACCTCAGTCTCCATATCTGCAATATCCGTGAAGTATTCCGGGAAAGCATTTTTTGACAGAATAAGTGATCCGTCTACACTTCCAGTTGAATACTCTATATAGCTTGAATATTGATAATTATTTAAATACTTAACTGCTGCACTTTTATTACGAATCCCTTTTTCCTTCCAATCTTTTTGAATAAGCTTAATCGGATTCAGGTGTATGTAAGAAAAAAGATACTTTAAATACCCATCATAAAAAACATGTTCTGCTTTAAATGTCCCTTCAAAAAGACGGCCCGTCCTTCCGTGTCTCTTATTAAAATAAGATGAGTAGCTGGTGAGTAATTTGCCCATAAACTTAGAAATCCCCCCATCAACAATCTCCCTAACAAGAAAATGAAAATGATTAGGCATAAGGCAATAAGCCCCAATAACAACGAGTCTGGGGCCAGTATCAATCTCTGACAAAGGTCTGTTTTGAATATCCCTATATACAAAAGACCTTGTGCCATTGGAAACAAAAAGAAGCTTCACAAACCTATCCCTGTCATAATCATCAATAAAAATAATCCTTTTATCAACACCTCTGTCATAAATATGGTAGTACTCATCAACAGAAAAAACAGTTTTTCTTTCCATAATATGTATTATACCACCTTTATAAAACCCATAGGACTACCCTATGGGTTTTATAAAGGTGGTATTAAATGTTTTCTAGTCTGAGAACTGAGATTGTTGGGAATTTCTTTTCTTGAGCATCAATATGAGCAAAAATGCTCTGCGAAAACTTAATCTCAGGGTTAAGGTCAATCCCCCTTTGGGCCATATCTTTTGATTCTTTTATCTTACCTTGATAAAGCAGGGACAAAGCATCCATCGCAAAAGTAAGTGGGTTGTTTGGAGACAATCTGTAGGAATCTCTGACTAACGACTGAGCTACCTCTATCTTGTCTTCTCCAATGGCAGTCTGTATTAATAAGAGATAGGCATAGTTCATACGAGCGCGATAGTTTTCTGGATTCATTTCCAAATACTTAATGAATGCATCCTCATAGATATGAGACTGCTCAATTGTTTTCTGTATCACTTCAGGAGTCCCGCCAGAGCTCGCTATCTCTTCAAGAGAGCCTTTTATAAAAGAGGCCGACAATAGGCGGAGTGTCTCAAAGCTTGATGGCCTAGATAGAGCTTTTTCTATCCCCTCTTTTTGTTTCGCCGTATCAAGAGTAACAAATGGCGTCAAAATAGCCCTCTGTCTTCCATATTCTTTAAAAACAAGTTGGTACGAACCAAATATAGCTACAAGCAAAAACATTACCGTCAGACCCTTGTGAATAAACGCCGATTTAGAAACACTATCCCCCAGCATTTTCTTTTCAAGCCACAAACCGTAACCCAAGAAAAGGGCGACGAGTGCATAAGAGCCAACGGTGTCAAATCCTGTCTGAAGCTGAAGAAAATGCGCAAATGGAAAAATAGATAAAAGTATCCATTCTCCGTCTTGGATTAGCTCTTTCTCTTTCGCCTTTTTAATAACAATTAAAAACCATATAATTAAAATAACGCTGACTAAAATACCAACAAGGCCCACTTCAACTAATGTATCAACCACAATATTGTGAGCTCTATCAAACCAAGTTTCTCCAAGATTTTCGTCTAAATAAAGACGATTATCAAAATGCCTCTCAAAAGCCTGATCAAAGTTTTGTGGTCCCCAACCAAAGGCTGGCCTATCTTTGAATGCCTCTAAGCCAATATTCCAAACAATAATTCGAGCTTCTGTTGACTGGTCTGTATAAGCATTTTGAACGAAACTACCAGAGGTAAACAAAAGACCCACACCAACAAAAACACCGGCTATCCAAAGGCCGTTCCAAGAAAAAAAAGTCCATTTTCTCTTTACTTCAGGAATATATTTTCTTATAAGAAATCTCCCCAAAAGGAAAAGTGCCATTAGAAAGGTGGTGGCACTTGAAGCTCTGGCACTACCCAAAAGAAGGCTCGGACTTGTAAATACGTCCCCAATCGAAGTTTTCCCTAATAAAATACCCGTATTCAAAAGTAGTGGCGACAAGATATTAACAATACATACGCCGATTAAAACAGCCCGCCATTTTGAATATTTTGGTGTTTTCAAAAACTCTATACCAGTCAAAATTAAAGCCAGTACGAGAAACACTCCTGCAAATGTCGTATTACCAAATGTAAATCCATTGATGCCAAAATTTGTCCACAAGAACCTTCCAGTAAATCCAAATCCTTCAACACCGATAATAGTGAAAAGTGAAAATATACCACTAGACAATGCTATAGATTTACGAATAGAAGACCAGTCTTTTTCAGTCAAAGAATCGCTAATAATGAAAGCAAATATTGCTGTAAAAATTAAGAAAAATACACCAGTAGATCTTAATATATCTGACCAAAAAGATTGGCCTGTGGAAACTCCCAAAAAGGAAGATAGGACGTACGACAAAAGTAATAGGAGACTCAATACAAAAAGTGGACGCTTAAATGGATTCGCCAACGGCTGGGCATTTATAAAAATCTTATAAGCATAAACAATCATCAGTACCGCCACCAATCCAATGAAGAAGAAAAACTTGGCATTCACGGCGGCGTAAAAAAGATGCCTAGATGTTACAAAGGTCAGCACAAAAAGGGACAGGGCCGTCAATATGCCTATACTGGTATTTTTCATAAGTTCAATGCTAGCAAAATTAGAGGCAAAACAAAAACCCGACGCTTAGCGTCGGGTTTTTGTTTGTACTTTTTAAGGCGTACAGACCAGAGACTTTTCTTTTCTTACCTAACTAATTAGTTAAGAGAGATAGGATCAGTCTTGAAGTCATCTAGGTCAAAGTCGTAAACATTGAATGTTGTTGTAGCATCCAAGTTCCAACCAATGGCCTTGAGAAGCATTCTGTATAGACCAACATCATCTGCTGAGTTGTTAGTTCTAGTTACAGTAACGGTAATCTGTGTAGAATCACCGTCTGCTAGCTCAATAGTACTGTTAGCTCCGTCTGACGCGCCATTTCCTGTCGTATAAGTCACGATAGAAGAAGGTGCTGGACTTGCAACTGTAGCAACTCCACCAAGGTCAAGAAGGTAACGAATACCATTTGTCAAAACGGTAGCATCTGGAATAGTTGTCGCAATAGTAGCCTCAGCTGTTCGAGAAACATATACTGTTCCATCGAATGCCTCAACGTCAAACTTGATTACATATGTTCCAGTGTCATCGTTTGCACCGTTACCAGAGTTAACTGATTGACTTGCAGAAACGAAGTTCACCATGATACCTACATCGTAGAATGCCATTGCATCTCCGAGGGCAGTACCTGTTCTGTCTCCAGAAGCTAGTGCATCTCCGTTCTCATCATCAACATCTGCCATTTCTCTGTTTGAAGCAGTGTATGAAGCCGTCAAAGTATCTCCAGCATCGAATGTGCTTTCAAGGTCATTGATGTCAGCGCTTACTACAACTGTAACCTTGTCTCCAGCACTGATTGTGAAGTCAATGTCGTCAAAGGTTATAGAAGCTGCAAGAGAAGCACTTGTTACACTTTCAGAGAAATTCTCACCATCGATTGTTAGGTACAAAGTCTTAACGATGACGTCAAGATTTGCTCCTACTGAATCAAGGGTAATAGGAAGGTCAGTGATAAGAATATCTGAATCTCCTCTTGCTTCAAGAGTGAACACCATTAGCTCTACGCCATTTGTGTCATTTGAAGCGTGAACGTTAACAACTCCTGCGTCTGGACTTGAGTTATCAAGAGTAGCGCGAAGCTCTACATCAGTTGCACTTGCAAAATCCTCAAATGAGAATGTTCGTGCAGATGTTCCTGGGTCTTCTGAAATAGAAGCTCCAGTTGCATCTATAAATCTAACCTGCGTGAAGTCTACATTCCATTCATCAGTAGCGTCAGCAGAGTCAAGATTACTTACTCCAGAAAGAGCCACTGTAAGTTCTCCTGTATCTCCAGCGCGAATTATCGCACCTCGGTTTAGAGAAATAGTCTTAATATAATCACTCTTTTCGAATTCATCTGCATCAACGCGAGCTACTTCCTCGCCATCGAGCCAGATAGAAACTTCGTCAGCATATCTGTGAAGATCTCGAGTTGCTCCTGCCCCCTTATTGAAATCAAGGCGTACTGCTGTGATCTCAATATCAGAACCTTCGTCAGTCTCGATTTCTAGACCTGCAACTTCTACATCCTCTTGTCCCTCACCAACCTCTTCATTGTTTAGAGAAGAAACTAGTGTCCAAGTATCAACAGAACCAGATCCTCCTTGTAGAGTCGCTGAAGTTCCAGTGCCTGTTCCAGTGCCTGTTCCAGTTCCAGTGCCTGTTCCAGTACCTGTTCCCGCCATAGAGTTCATCTTTGTACGAGAGATAGGACCGAAGTATCCAACTGCTGGAGCAATTCCATTAGCTGCCTGCCACTTAGCTACGGCTCCTGTGGTGATTGGACCAAAGTAACCGTAAGAAACGTTAACTGGCATCTGTAGGAATCCATTTGAAACTAGGTACTGCTGAAGTGCAGTAACATCTGCTCCAGTACTACCAATAGTCAAATTGGTGTTGAACTGAACAGCTCCTCCTGTTGGAGTTCCTCCTGTGAGGGTTGCAAGCTGTGCTTGTAATTGTACGATCATCGCCTGCAATTCCTCAATAGTGGCTCCAAAAACTGGAGTCGCTGAGAAAGCAAATGCAAGTGCGAGAGCGCCTACGTAAAATCTTTTCATATAATAATTAATTTTGAACGACTTTTGCTTCCATTATTATTAAATGGCGGAAGACAAAGGCCGATTTTGATCGTCTGTGGGATTAACCCCATAGACGATCTTCTACTAAATAAAACTTGGTAATAAATTTCATCAACTCCACGGTTCGCTTTTACGCTCACCACCTTTGCAAGGAAGCCCCGACAAAAGTGGTGGGCATAAAATCGACACGAACCGATGAAGAGAGTTGAGCCAAACAAGAAGAGCGACGGACATGCAGACAGTAAGGTACATTCTGTGATTCAGAAAAAATTTCTAAACTAAACTATGAAGTTTTCAAAGATCTAAAAAATCTGCGCAAACAAAAACAAAATATCTTTGCTCGCCTAGACCTATTATATGTCCTCTTCCCCATGCTGTGAAACGACACTGTGTGGATAACCACACAAGCACATCACATACCGACAAGAAAGGGTTCTAAATACAATAGCTAAAATACACGGTTTAGTCAATGAAACAAAGCCCTTAAATTAAGCTATAACGACTCCATCTTCGATCGCCCTCTTTTTTCAAAATCCCTTGAGAAACAAGGGTCAGAAGCTCTCTCTGAAGAGTCTTTTCGCTACAATCATGGACTACTTCAGCTACATCACGGACCATAATCTCTTTTTTGCGCTTTAGCAGATTGATAATGGCGCTTTGTCGCTTACTTCTTTTGACGGCCACCGGACCATATTCTTTCAACTTGTTACCGAAATTTCTGCTTGGGGCGGGCTCTGTCCTTCGTTCTATTTGATTTTTGTCTTTTACCACATTCTGAGATAAGTTAGTTGTCACATAAGCAGAGTCATCAATATTGGACATTTTTTGCAAATGAGCAGGCTTTAGATCACCAACAAAAGGGGCCGATTGTGGCAATTCTTCAATATCAAAAAATTGGCTTCCAATGATAGAGGAACCCTCCTTTTTCTCCCTTAACATAAGGTTTATATAATTTAAAAGATTGTGAAATTCCCTCTTAATTACCAAAAGATTCATTTCTGAAATAAGCCCAGCAAAAAAAGTAACCTCAAGAAGGGAAACCATTTCCAAAACTCTTTCTCTAATGCGATTTTCAATAAGGGCAATATCTGAATTAGAGCTTTCCTTAAGGTCAATATTCAAACGGAGAAGCTCTGCCCCCAGTGCACGAAGAGACCACTTAACTGGTTCTGATTCTTGGAAACTATTTGTTATTAGATAAACAGCAGAAATAAGTTTTTCAATCTTCTGATGAGTGAAAACAAACTTTTTGTCTTTTTTAAAAAAGATTATTGGGTCAAAACTCTTCGCAACCTGAGTAGATTCAGGATTAATTTTAGCAACATCTTTTATTTTGTCCGATTGATTTTGCTCTTCCATGGTGATTTGTCCTTTAACTCATAAAGGGAACTTCTAAACATGTTTTTATGTCTTTTTAATTGTATCATGTCCTTTAGAATAAATCAAGCTGTCTTTTAAGAATGTCCGCGGTTCTTTTACTTCACGGCCCTATAAAGCCGTGCTTTACAAAGGCTTTTTTGATAACTATCTGAAACACCCCAGGGCCCTGTGGTATAATGTTTTAAACGAGTATATTTAACTTATTAATACCTTATGGGCAGAAGAAAAAAAGAAGAGAAATTTCGTATTTCAGACCACTTACAAGAAGAAACTCTCCGAGGTGTTTTGGCGGTAATCTTTTTTGTTATTGGCCTATTTTTTGTTTTAGCTGCCTTCAAAAAAGCCGGCTTTTTGGGTGAGAAGATGTATTCATTTTTCTCACTTCTTTTTGGATATGGGTATTACCTCATACCTATACTTTTCTTTATGCTCTGTGCATCGTATGTGCAGGATTTGAAGAAAAGATTCTCCATAGTACAAGGCGTGAGCTTCCTGCTTCTCTTTCTTTCTGGTCTAGGGTTAATAGCGATAACCATTGAACAGGGCGGGGGTATCGTTGGAAACATGATCTCACGACCACTAATATCACTCTTTGATATTTATGCGACGAGTATCATTCTATTGGCCCTTCTTATAATTTCTTTCCTCATTACATTTGATACGGTCCCAAATGGCGAGCTGTTCTTAAAGATTCGCAATCTATTCAAAAAGAAAGAGGATACGATAGAAATAAGTGGTATGCCAGTTATAAATAATGAGCCATTAGAAGGGCTGGAAGACAAAGCATCGGAAAGAGAAGCCCCACTTGAAAGAGCGCGCAACATGCTGTCCAAGAAAAAAGATGATACTGAAGAATTTGTCCCAATCGCCAACCGTCGAATATCTCTGAAAGAATTCACTCCCCCACCACTCTCTTTACTTGAGCGAGATCGTGGCAAACCAGGAGTTGGAGACATTAAAGCTAACGCCAATATTATCAAACGAACTCTGCAAAACTTTGGCATTATTGTAGAAATGGATGAGGTGTCAATCGGACCATCTATTACTCGGTACGCACTGAAACCAGCAGAGGGTGTGAAACTTTCACGAATATTGGGTCTTCAAAATAATTTAGAACTAGCGCTGGCCGCTCACCCAGTACGCATAGAAGCACCGATACCAGGAAAATCTCTTGTCGGTATTGAAATCCCAAACAGCACCAAAACAACGGTGGGGCTCGGTACGCTCCTGTCAGAACCAGAGTTTGAAAATTCTGATAAACCTCTACTGGTGTCACTAGGAAAAGGGATTTCTGGAAAATCAAACTTCGCCAATTTGGCAAAAATGCCTCACCTTCTAATTGCTGGAGCAACTGGATCTGGAAAATCAGTGACTATCCATGCCATCATGGCTTCGCTCTTATTCCGCAACCATCCAGAAAGTATGAAGCTTATTATGATTGACCCTAAGCGTGTAGAATTGACTCTTTACAACAAAATTCCACACCTTTTAACTCCAGTTATAACTGACGCAAAAAAAGCAATACTTGCGCTCAAGTGGGCGGCAAAAGAGATGGATAGGCGTTATGACATATTGGAGGAAAGCTCCGTCCGCGATGTTGATTCCTATCATAAAAATATTCTAGAACCAGAACTCAAAAAACAGAAATCTGAAGGGAAAAGCAGAACGGAAGGAGAACTTCCAGAAACGATGCCATATATTATTATTGTCATTGATGAATTGGCCGACATTATGCAGGCATACCCTAGGGAACTTGAATCGGCTATCGTTCGCCTTGCCCAAATGAGTCGAGCGGTTGGTATCCACCTTATACTCTCAACACAAAGACCCTCTGTTAATGTCATCACTGGCCTCATTAAAGCCAATATCCCCTCTCGAATCGCCCTACAAGTGGCCTCTCAAGTAGATTCTAGAACTATTCTTGACTCTGCCGGAGCTGAAAAGCTCCTTGGCGCTGGGGACATGCTCTATATGTCTGGAGAAATGTCTAAACCAGAAAGAATGCAGTCTGCCTTCATTACAGAAACTGAGGTTAAAAAACTTGCACACTATCTAACCGAAAATTATGAAAATGAAATACCTAATGAAATAGACTTCTCATCCGGAGGCGGTTCAAAAAACTCAATATTTAGCGCTGGGATTGAAGAAAATTCTGATGATGATGAGCTATATGAAGATGCGCGAGAAACGGTCATTTCGGCTGGAAAAGCCTCAACATCATATCTACAAAGGAAACTTGGAGTTGGATATGCCCGAGCAGCAAGACTTATCGATATGCTAGAAGAAAGGGGCGTGGTCAGTGCTGGCTCGGGCTCAAAACCGCGTGACGTTCTCATAAATGGCGACTCGACTGAAGACGACGGAGCCAAGGGAGAGATGAATTAATAAAAAACATTTAGCGCTATGAGTAATCCTCGCAAAAAACTAAAATTTGGACTTGGAATGGCCGTGGGAATATTGCTCATAATATACGCCCTTTTTCAATCAAAAAATTTACTCCAAGGACCAATTATAACAATCACAGGCCCAAAAAATGGAGCAACTTTGACAGAGAAAATTGTTAAGGTCACTGGAAGTGCGCGAAATATAGCATATATAAATCTAAATGATCATCAAATCTTTGTTGATGAGAATGGAAACTTTTCTGAAACATTAATAGCGCCATATGGATATTCTGTAATAAAACTTTCAGCACGAGATAAGTTTGGAGAAACAGAAGAAAAAACTATCATGGTAAATTACCCAGAAGATGGTCCCCTATTGTCAGATATATGGCCAAGTGAGACAGGGGACATACCAGAAAAAGCAGAGGAAATGGGTGAGGATAATAGTCTATAATATAAAGGATATGAAAAAAACAAAACCAGAAAAAGCACCCAAGGAAACCGGAGCAAACATTGAAGATACAATACGCCAAATAAAAACTAAATTTGGAGAAGAATCTATTATGAAGCTCGGCGAAAAGCCCCGAGTAGATATAGATGCTATCTCTACTGGGTCAATAGGTCTGGATGCAGCGCTCGGTGTTGGTGGACTTCCTCGTGGAAGGATTATTGAAATCTTCGGACCAGAGTCTTCTGGGAAAACCACCCTCTCACTTCATGTAATTGCCGAGGCACAAAAATCTGGTGGCATCTGCGCATTCATTGATGCGGAACATGCCATGGACCCTGAGTACACAAAACGCCTCGGAGTAAATATCGATGATCTCCTTATTTCACAACCAGATACAGGAGAGCAGGCACTTGAGATTGTTGAGTCACTTGTCAGATCTGGAAAAATGGACGTGATTGTCATTGATTCAGTTGCCGCACTCACACCAAAAGATGAGATTGAGGGAGATATGGGGGCGCACCATGTTGGCAAACAGGCGCGTCTTATGTCTCAGGCCCTGAGGAAGCTTACGGCAATCGTCGCTAGATCAAAAACAATAGTTATTTTTATAAACCAAATTCGTATGCAGATAGGGGTAATGTTTGGTAACCCAGAAACCACCCCTGGGGGGAAAGCTTTGAAGTTTTATACATCTGTTCGTCTTGATATTCGTAGAATAGCGCAAATAAAAAAAGGTGACGAGGTAATGGGGGGAAGGGTACGAGTAAAGGTGGTGAAAAATAAAGTGGCCGCTCCATTCCGCCAGACAGAATTTGACCTTATGTACAATGAGGGAATATCACGTGAAGGAGAGATGATAGCTTTAGGAGAAAAGTATGGAATTATAGAAAAATCTGGTACAAGCTACTCATATAAAGATATTAAACTCGGCCGTGGATATGACGCAACAAGACAATTTCTAAAGGAAGACAAGAAATTGGGAGAGGATATATTAAAAGAAATACGCCTTAAACTCAAGGAAGGGATGGTGTCTAACTAAAATTGGCTAGTATTGCCATCTGGTAGGTTTTGCCTTATACTCTAGCCACTCAACCGCAGTGGATGTCAACAAATTCTACCTTCCCTTTGAGTAGGTATTTGAAATTTCACCTCGCTAGAACAGGAGGCAGTAAAAGGATGCGGGGGGATGTGTCCTTCCACATCAACAACCTGTTTCCTTTTGGGGAAGGGTCCTAGAGTCCAAAATAAGAGTGGAGAGCTTCGCAGCCTTCTTCAACCTGAAATCAGGACGGATAGTCTAGGAGTAAACTGCTCCACGGTTAGAGGAGCCCTAACGGGCGGGCCACTTCTGACACTCACAGAGTGGCCCTTTCCTTTTAAGGATTTCATAGCCTCCTAATAAATAAAAACAACTATGCTTGAATACAATGAAATAACAGAAAAAAAATGCATTATATTAGATGGCGCACCTTACGAGGTGCTGACATCTCACGTATTTCGCAAACAACAAAGAAAACCCGTGAATGCAACCAAGCTCAAAAATCTAATCACCGGCAAGGTTACGGAAAAATCTTTTCATGTATCGGAAAAAGCGAAAGAAGCTGATATAAGCACAGAAGAAATCAAATATCTATATAACAATAAAGGAGAGTGGTGGTTTTCAAAGCCCAGTAATCCGTCAGACCGATTTAAACTGGGAGAAGGGCTCTTGGGTGATAAAGGTAAATTTCTAAAAGAAAATGAAATCATAACCGCAATGACATTCGATGAGCAAATTATAGGCGTTAAACTTCCTATCAAAGTAGAACTCAAGGTCACCGAAGCACATCCAGCAGTTAAGGGAGATACAGCAAAGGGAGGAAACAAGCAAGTAACTCTTGAAACTGGCGCAACAATCTCTGTCCCAATGTTTATAAAAGAGGGTGATATATTGCGCATAAATACCGAAACGGGAGAATATACTGACCGACTCGGTGGTGGCTTCTAACTATATCTACTCTTCCCTGCTTTCTATCTCCTGTTTAAAGAAATCTTTTGGAAATATTTGAGATGCAAGAAGTCCTGAAATAAAACCGACGACTGTCCAAAAAAGTAAGATAACAAACGGCTCATAGGATATCGAAATGTGAGAGATTAAGAAAAGATTACTAAGGAGAGGTAGGGGCGAGAACAAAACCAACAAGAAGGGATCGACAAAACACCCCGTGTCTAGCGGACATATTATCTTCAAAAAGAAAATCAATATTGAAAGAAGTGAAGCGAAAAGCGCGCCCTGAAGGGCTTGGCGCATTGGTGTCATAGAAACATTGTACTAGAATAAATAAAAATAATCCCTGAGATATCTCAGGGATTATTTTTATTTATAAGACATGATTACCTAGCTACAAACGGCAAAATTCCGAGAAATCGAGCGCGCTTGATTGCGGTCGCCAGCTCTCTTTGCTGTTTGGCAGAAATGCCAGTCTTTTTTCGAGAAAGAATTCTCGCATGTGGATTCAAAAACTTCTTTAAAAGTTCGGAGTCCTTGTAATCTATGTGATTAATATTTTGTAGATGTGTTGTTTGTTTCATATAATTCTTTAATACTAGAATGGAATATCGTCTGGATGTATCTCTTCCTCTGGATACTCAATGGACTCGGACCCCTTATCGTCTTTATCTTTTGAGGAAGCCCCAGAATCTCCTTGTGGTGCTTGTCCCTGTGAAGAACCTTCTCGGCGTGGTCCAAACTGGACTCGATCAGCAACAATTTCAGTGCGATATCTTTTAGTCCCGTCAGGTCCATCCCAACTACGAGTTTGCATACGACCCTCCACTAAAACAGAACTGCCCTTTTTAAGATACTGACCTACTGTTTCAGCTTGGCGACCAAAAACTACAACATTGTGATAGTCAACACTCTCTTGCTTGGCTCCATTTTTATCTTTCCAAACTCTATTTGTTGCGACAGAAAATGAAGAGACTTGAATCCCTGATGGAAGAGCCTTTTGCTCTGGATCACGAGTCAAATTGCCAATTACTATAGCTCTATTGAAGTACATAGTGTGGATTGTATTAATGAATAACGAGTTTTATGCATTCCCTTATCTCCTAGAGAGTACTACAGAGGAATAGCGAATTCAAGCCGTTTTACTGGGCCACCATTTCGTCAATACTTTTATCAAGCTCTTCTGTTGAAACATCTTCGGTCGAAGAATCTTCAGATATTTTGGCTAGCGGCTCTTCTGTCGACGGAGTGGCATCTTCTTCGTCTATCCTAACAAAAGAAGAGGTGGTGTCTTCGCGAACTGTTTTAATAAGTAGAAAACGCAAGATTTCTTGAGTTGCTCGAAGTTTTTCCTGGAGACCTAGAATATTTTCTGCATCCATCTCAAACTTAATCCATCCAAAATATGCAGTGCGGAATCTTTCATTCTTAGTTCCAATGGTCTTTACCATCTCATAAGAGAGGGTCTTTGATTGTGGATCTCCTTGGGAAATAATCTCACCCTTGGCTTCCGCAATCATTTTCTTGATAGCTGAAACAAGGTCTGAAATTTTTTCTTCTGGAATGGAAGGGAGCAAAAGATAGCCCACTTCATAGACCCTACTATTTCCTTCTTCTTTTTCGATATTATTATCGGTCATATATGGTCATTCCTTAGCTGTTAAATCCTCGTTTGAGGTGAAAGCACAATAGCATGAATGGCAGGGTGGAGCAAGATTAAAATCGAAAAGCGCCACCACGAGTGAACGTGGGGCGCTTTGGTTGGGGTTTTCACCGTCTCCCTCCGAAGACGATGTGGCGAATACCGAGAAACATCACGGCGATCGCAAAGAGAGGGCCCATCAGGGGCCCGACCTCTGACACGACCCGCCCCAAAACATTCTGGAGCAATCCGGGAGAGATCATGACCGCCAAAACGGCGAACCCTGCGAGTGTCCCCAAAAACCTCTGGGGAGTACCAATGAAAAACTTAAGCCAAACTGACATCAGGGGGTACCTCTCTTATAAAGTGAAGAACGGGTGGATGGCCTAGGAATCAGCTTGCGACTCGTATTACTCGCTTCGCTGTTTCAGCGCATTCGGTGTTGGTTTTGGAGGCCAACCTTAGCGCGTAATTTCTAGGCCACTCTTTCTTAATTATAGCACCTTTGGTATAAAAAGTCAAGAAGAGAAATGGGCTTCAAATTGACATAAATTGGGCTCAGGTATATGGTAACGGAGGAACCGTTGATTACACACCATTCGGAGAGGAAAACATGCTAAGTTTCTTTCGAGTCCTGGGACTGACTCCCGAAGAACAAAGGGCGGGAGCATTGGTAGAGTTGTTTATCGCCGCAATGAACGTCATCGTAATGAAGGCTGGAGACAGCATCCATTGCTCGTCTGGATACCTCCATGAATACTTTCCTGTATTCGCGAATGAACTAGGACTTAGTGACCCACTATACGAGTATCTGGACAGCAAATGTTCTGCGGTTTCTATCTACTTCGACAGTAAAGAAGGTCGTATCCTTTGTTGGCCATGTACTCACGTATTGGAGGCCGAACAGATTCCCGAGACCATTAAGAGGTTGGGGCTTCCGGATAAAAACTTTGTCCTTTCTGCTGCTCGAAGAACTGCAAAGAGGGTCATAAGGCCGGGATGGGATTGGGGTGTGTAAACTCCGCTAGAAGCTTCGCTTCTAGCGGAGTTTCTATTATTTTAGAGTTTTACATTAAACACCCTCAAGGCGTTTTCTACTAAAACTTTTTTAACAATTTCCAAGTCCTCCCCCCTTATCTCAGCTATTTTCTTGACCACCTCACTTACATATACTGGCTCATTTCTTCTTCCCCTAAATGGAGTGGGCGAAACATATGGAGCATCAGTCTCAGACATAATCATATCTAAAGGGGAAAATTTTATAACTTCATCATAATCTCTCGCGAAAGTAATAACGCCAGTAAAAGAAACCGTAAATCCAATATTAAAAAACCTTCTCGCCGTATCAATGTCCCCTGCAAAAAAATGTACATTGCCACGAAGCTTTCCTCCTTCTATTTTTGCTAATGGCTCCAGAATATCTAGAAGATCAGAGTATGCGTCACGAGAATGAATCATTAACGGCTTATCTTCCGTAAGAGCCAAATCAATGTGCTTCAAAAATAAATGTTCCTGACGTACTCTTTCTCGTGAATTGCTTTTGTCTTGGTGGAAAAAATCTAACCCACACTCACCAATTGCCACAACTTTATGATTTTTTACAAGACTGCCAAACTCCTCTTCATCAAATCCCCCACTCGGATCATCTACTGGATGAACGCCAACACAGGCATATATTTGACTATGTTTGTCAGCCAAAGAAACAGCTTGTTTAGATGACTCTATATCAGTGCCAACTACAATGGTGTAGGTATTAGTGCTCTTTAGACGGCCAATGACTTCCTCTATATCAGCAACGTAGTCTGAAAAATTTAGATGTGAATGAATGTCGAAATAATCTGGATGCATAATGATTAGTTTTGAGTTTTAAGTAGTTAGCCCCGACGCCTTGGTCGGGGTCCCGACTGAAACGTCGGGATTTATAGCTTTAGTCTTTGCGTGGAAAAAGATTTTCGGGACTTTCTTTTTTCTCAAGAGAGGACAAGATTTTTCTGGAAGTTTCTGGCATAAAAGGTGCCAGTTCCCAAGCAATCCTATAGACCTCATTAATATAGTGCTTAACATCCTTAACAGCTTTCTCTCTATTATTTTTTATTTCTTGAAATGGCTTTTGCTCTTGAATTAGTTTATCTATACCAGCAATCCTATTCCATATCTCATCCATTGCTCCTTTTATCTCAAACTTTTCTAAATATTTACCCGCATATGAATGCTCTATCAAATAATCACTTGGGGAAACGTCTGGAAATGCATCATAGGAAACTGCCATTTTGACAGTTCTAGCTACCAAATTACCCAATCCATTAGCAAGCCCTGAATTATAAGATTCCTTAAATCTCTCCAAGGTAAACGGGCTGTCTTCAAAAGAAGAAATCTCTCTGGCAAGAAAATACCTCAATGCATCTGTGCCATATTGAGAAACAATATCCATTGGATTAACAACATTACCTAGAGATTTAGACATTTTTACTCCACCATCTCCAGTAATAAAGCCATTTACTACAATAGTATGGGAATTTGGTAGACCTGCGGCCAAAAGCATTGCCTGCCACATAACAGATTGAAATCTTGTATTGTCTTTACCGCAATATTGTACTGGTGTCCCATTTGTCCAAAACTTTTCAAAATTTTCTTTATCTTCCGGCCAGCCAAGTGTAGAAATGTAATTTATAAGAGCATCAAACCACACATATATAACATGATCTTCATCATCCGGCACAGGTATTCCCCACGACATTTTTGTCTTAAGTCTTGAAATACTGAAGTCTTCAAGTCCTCCCTTAATAAACTCTCTCATCTCATTCAATCTAAAGCTCGGCACCACAAAGCTTCTACCTTCACTTTCTGCTTTGTCATAAAGACCAAGCAACTGATCCCCAAATTCACTAAATTTAAAAAAATAATTCTCCTCTTCTCTAATCTCAATCTCACGATTTGTATGTATTGAACACCTATCGTCAACAAGCTCTGAGTCTGCTTTATTTTCTTCACATTCAACACAATACTTTGCTTTGTAGTTTTTTTTATAAATATACCCTCGCTCTTTTACTAATTTCCAAAATTCTTGAGCTGACTTTTCGTGACTAGAGTCTGTCGTCCTGATGAAATGAATATCTTCCTTTATGCCAAGCTTTGGTAAAAGCGACTTAAAATAGAGAGCATTATCATCTACAAATTTTTTTATATCTACACCAGCTTTTTGTGCTGATTCGACAAGTTTTTGTCCGTGCTCATCAGTGCCTGTATTAAAAAATACTTCATACCCCAAAGATTCTTTAAATCTAGCTATTATGTCAGCACGCACAAACTCCAACGCATGCCCCATATGAGGCTCTGCATTAACATAAGGAAGTGTGGTTGTTATATAAAAGGGTTCTTTTCCCCCCTTAGAAGAGGTGACCATAGTTAGGGTGTTTATTGCTTAGTTTCTTTTGATTTACTCATTTCAAAGTCATTCAGAAGTTCCATCAAAACTGCTGCGACCGGAACTGAGAGAATAATCCCAAGAAATCCTGCGATTTTGGCACCAACAATCAACGCAATGATTGAAATGATTGGAGGAACACCCACGACCTTTTTTACAACAAGAGGATATATCAGCTGACTTTCAAATTGCTGAATAATAAGATAAAGACCAGCGACAACAAGTGCTAGAGTAAGGCCACCATCTATAAAAGCTATGGCTATGGCTGGAGCGGCCGCCAAGAAAGAACCAAATAATGGAATAAGTTCAAAGAGCCCAGCAATGACACTCAAAAGAAGCGCATGTCTAACACCAATAAGTGTAAGGCCTAGAAAGACAAGTACGGCCACGATAACAGCCAGTAAAAGTTGACCTTGCATCCAAAGGCCTATTTTCTCTTTGGATCTTTTCCAAAGGCCTATTATGTATTGCTCCTGTTTCAGTGGAGCTACAATGCGGAGAAACTTACCAACCCCGTCTTCTTGGACTGCAAGATAAAAAGAAATAACAATAATAAGTACGAAGCTCAATATACCCCCAAATATCACATCTACTGTTCCAACAAATCCACTAGAGAGATCGGAAAGTGCAGTATTTACTTGATTTATTACAGAAGGAAGAGATAGGCTTTCAGAAAACCCACCAAAAACACCACCTTGAGAGACCACCGCCTGAGACTCTATGGCGCCCGAATATTCAGGAAGTCCTTTCAAAAAATCTGCTGACTCATTGAGAAGTGGAACAAAAAGAAAATAAAATGAACCAACAAAAAGTACGGCTGTGGCCACATATATAAGGAGGACGGAGAGGGTGCGTGGAATCTTCCTTCGGACAAACCAACGAGTCCCCGGCTCAACCGCCGATGCAAGTACTATGGCAGTCAAAATAACAAGGACTAAATCTCTTACAATATACAATACGTAAAAAAGAACGAGAAAAAGCAGTGTTCTGACTATGGTACTGGAGCTTATATTTATAGTGTTTGGGGACAATGTCTTCATATTAGACCATAATACACCCAAACATTAGATTTTTAAAATTCTTTTGACCTCTCTTTTATCGGGAACCTTACCAACCATAACTAAATTTAACCTATTATCTTTAATAATATCCCGTGCCACTTTTTGTATCTCGCGAGCAGTTACTGATCTTATTGCCTTTTCTATATCTTTAGGAGATTTTGTAGCATGGCGAACAACCTCTTCAAATCCATAGAACCCCGCAAGGGCGTCTGATGTTTCAAGGCCAAGGTACATTGCCCCTATCATATATTCTTTTGCTTTCTGTAATTCATCATCTGTGACAAGCTCATTCTTAAACCTCTTTAACTCATCACATATCGCCCCTACTGCCATCAAAGAACGCTTTGGGTCTACCCCAGAAGATATTTCTAGAACACCGTGATCAGTATATTCGTCAAAAGAAGAGCGGACATAGTAACAAATACCAAGGCTTTCTCTAAGGTTCCTAAATAATCTAGAGCTCATACCTTCTCCTAAAATGGCGTTGAGAACTGAGAGAGTGCTAGCGCGTTTGTCATTTGCTGGAAATGCGCGCACCCCCAGAACTAGGTGCGTCTGTTCTGACAGCTTAGGAAAAAGCAAAATTTCTGGCTTCGTTTGTTTTTCAACTACCCTTTTTTTAGAAGATTTTTTTGAAACAGGCACATTGGCAAAATATTTCTTAATTAAATTTTTAACTGAAACATCGTCACAGTTACCAGCCACAACGACAATAGTAGAACTTGCCACATAGTGCCTCTTTCTATAATCAATAAAATCCTTAGAGGTTATTGCCCTTATCACATCCTTCCTTCCCAATATAGACCAGCCAGCTGGCTGGTCGCCATAAAGAAGTTCCTGAAAAAGGATTGACGCTTTCTTTTGGGGAATATCTTCATACATATTTATTTCCTCGAGAATGACTCCCTTTTCTTTTTCAATCTCTCCAATGGGAAATGTAGAATTCAGATATATATCTGAAAGAATATCCACTATCTTTGGTAAGTGCTTTGAATGGGATCTAGCATGATACCCAGTAAATTCATGAGAAGTAAAAGCGTTAGACTGTGCGCCAATACTATCTAGCTCGCTATTTATAGCGTAAGAACTCGGTCTTTTAGTTGTACCTTTAAAACATACATGCTCAAGAAAATGAGAAATACCGTTGTACTGCTTAGACTCATACTTTGTTCCCGCTTCTACCAATACATATACCGCAACAGTGGCGGTGTCTTTCATTGGGACGGTGATAATCCGAAGTCCGTTTGGAAGGATAGTTTTCTTTGCTTTCATTTTGAGTAGTCTATCTGAATTTCAATCACTATTCAACACAAATCACCAAACTCAACCCAGCCCCCCCCCCTCTAACAACTCAACCTATAGGTTGAGTTGTTAGAGGGGGGCTTTTTTATCTTCATATTATTTTCACAAAACAAAAGGCCCCCACGATAATTTGCGGGGACCCAGAACAACTTGTTGTAACTAACTACCCTCGTCGGGCTTGGCCACTGCGACGATCGCCGTCACGGCGATCATTCGAGCCAATCCGACGGTCTTCCTCACCGTCACGCCGACCAAATCCGGTCTGGCCATAGGAAGAACGGCGACGTTCCCCTTCGCCTCTCCGCCGACCATAGGTCGGGGCGACAGCGCGGGGCATGGGCGTAACCAGTGGAACTCGTGGAGCAGGTGGTGCAGGTACGGGCGGAGCTGGCGGAGTTGAGAGTGGCCATGGCCTGTCAAATAGCCCAAACAACCACCTCGTCAAGCCAAATAGAACCGCCAAACCAACAGCCAAAGCCAGCAGAGCCGCGAGGATCCACAAAAACAACTTGAAGATTCCCAAAATGCCCTTTCCAACCGAAGCCCAGAAATCAGAAGTCTCGGACGAATCCACTGCACTTCTGGCATCTGACACTCCGGACGGATCTGCCGCGCCTGCGCCGCCGGCCACCCCGCCCTGCCCGACAATGCTTCCAGGAACTCCCGGACCTACCGGGCTCACCATGATAAAGCATCGCGGACACCGAGTAATCTCCACAAGGAGGTTGCCACAATCCTCCTTATAGCGAGGAGTGCCCACAGAGTCCACGAGAACGATGGTACCTACCGGCAAGGTGTCGAGAGAAACCCTCTTCACCTGACGATAGTAGTTGAGCCCGATCCAAGGCTCGGTCAGGGCCATTGGCCGAAGACCGAGTCGAGCCATCTCCTTGATGGAAAGTTGGCCCGGCTGGATCGGAAATGCACCGAGATCGCCGAGAGGATCAAAATCCTTAATCTCGACGAAATTGGTTACCACCTGCACCGGAGCCTGAGCCGCCGGCGGATATGCTCCGCAAGCAGCCAAGAACAGGGCAAACATCAAGTAAACGTAGCGCATTGTGCCTCCATTGTCAGAATGAAACTGCCAAAAACCGAAGAAACGACACAACACAACAAGAACAACAAGTTGGAAACGAACTTCTTGGTATATTATAGCAAATAATTGCTTTTTTGTCAAGAAAATAGTCTAACTTGCAAAAAACGCCCATTTGAGGCCCTATCCCTCCACCCTCACACAACCGAACCTATAGGTTCGGTTGTGTGGGGGTGGTCTCCTTGTTGCTTATAATTTTTACCCTTCCTCCCCATTACAAACTTAAGAAGTTTTCTAAATCTTCTTCTGAAACTCTATCCTGTTCACCTGTATCTCTGTTTCTAACAGTTACTCCTTTTCCTTCTAGGGTTTCAAAATCTATTGTTACGCAAAATGGCGTTCCGATTTCATCTTGCCTGCGATACCTTTTCCCAATATTACCGTTGTCATCAAAAACTATTCTGCCAGATTTTTTCTTCAGTGTTGAGTACACTTCACGAGCTTTTTCAACTAATTCTGGTTTATTTTTAACAAGCGGAAACACGGCACAAAGAACTGGTGCAATATGATTTGAAAGTTTCAAATAGGTTCGCACTTCACCGTTCATTTCATCTTCGGTGTACGCTTCGAGAAGTGTAAAAAGAAACGCCCTGTCTACGCCACCAGAAAATTCTATATCCCATGGAATAAATCTTTCTTTTGTCTCTTCATCAAAATACGAAAGGTTGGTATTAGAATATTCAGTGTGCCTTCTCAAATCCCAATCCCCCCTGTGGTGAATACCACAGGCCTCTTTCCATCCAACGTCAGGCATATTAAATTCAATGTCCCACGCATCTTTGGCATAGTGAGCACGCTCGTCTGCCGCATGTTGTCTTAACCGCAAACTTTCTTTTCTAAACCCAAGCCCATAATACCAATCAAGCGCGAACTGTTTCCAATATTCAAACTGTTTATCTGCCTCTTTGTCGTCTGGCTTCACATAGTACTGAAGTTCCATTTGTTCAAACTCTCGTTGTCGAAAAAGAAAATCCCGTGGAGTAATCTCATTGCGAAACGCCTTCCCTATCTGACCAATGCCAAATGGCAACTTAGGATGCATTGAGTCCATCACATTTTTAAAGTTCACGTGTACTCCTTGAGTGATTTCTCCACGGAGATACACATGTGATGCTGTGTCAGGGGAAGCACCAAGCTTAGTTTCAACCAAAAGATTAAAAACTTTTGGTTCTGACCATTCTACTTTTTCTTTTTTATGTATAGATTCATGTTCTAGAATAGCCTCCGTCTGGTCAGCTCGTACTCTAGCGTGACAAGTTTTGCATTCAATCAGTGGATCAGTAAAAAGTTCTGTATGCCCACTAGCTTGCCATACACTTGCGGGCATTAGGATTGCCGCTGACACAGCGTACACATCATCTCTATCTTTAATAAATTTGTCCCAAAAATACTGTTTAATATTGTGACGAAGCTCCACTCCGAGTGGGCCATAATCATAAATACCAGCAAGGCCACCATAGATCTCTGAACCAGGGTAAATAAAACCCCTACGCTTCGCGAGCGATACAATTTTTTCCATTTTGGTAAGTTCTTGCGACATACGGGTATCCTATACTTTTGGCATTTATTTCACAACTGACTGAGATCCCTCCACAAAAGCCGGGTCACTCGAAATCCGAGTATTCACGCTTGATCGATTAAGTTCAAGCTGAGTGTTTGTAAACGTATCGTTGCCGGTGGCCTTAATATCGCCAATGAGCAACGGGTCTGTTCCCACCTGACCCAAGCTTGGTAAAAATGTTACCTGAAAAGCAACTTCGCGGGGAGATGCCCCAAAACCAGTACCAGCCCTAATGGTTCCAGCATTCCAGGTTACGGTTCTATTCACCGGGTCATAAACGACTGATTCGCTAGATGGAGAGGAGAGTCCGTTCCATTCAACATATGGCGGTAACGAGGCACTTATTTTTGCATTACTTATATCATTTAAAGAATTGGTTGCTGTCCACATTGCAGTATAGGTGGTTTCTTGTTCTGCTCGAGGGGGTATCGGTCCAGAATTTTCAAATGGGCCAATACTCCTAACTAGCCGGGCTGAAAGACCCCACTCTGTTTCAAGCTTAACTGTTTTTTTTGTAGAAACAAAAATACGCTGTGGAACATTGTTTGGAAGGATTTGATTACCGGTAAATGAAACATCTATGTCTATACTTTGATTTCTAGCTAAGGAAGAAAGAGACTGGAGGATAGAAAAAGATACCGATACCGCACCACGTTCCCCTGGTTCTAGATCGGCAAAAAGCGGACTAACATTTTTATCCCAAAAAATAGTATTGTCCGATGAGCGATAGAAACCACCAGAGTTAGGTAGGACCATATTACGATCCAAGGATTCTCCAGAAAGCCTAACCTCAATACGGGCATCTAAAATCCTAGTTGGTAAATTATTGGCCCAAACGATAGTAACTGGCACTCTTCCACCTCGCCGACTAACATGATCTTCACCAGAACCACCTGAAATAGCGACATCGAGAGAAACCAGAGGTTTGTTTATAGACATCGTCTCTGTCAAAGTGACGAGCTTGGCTCCAATCACTCGGTCATTTGTCTCACTTGCAATTCCTGCAGAAAAACGAAAGGTCCTCTCTTCATTATTTTGCCCCAAGAGAATCCCTTTAATGGAAATTAAACGACGATCTCCTGTTTCCAGGTCGCCAATTTTCCAAACATTGTTCTGGGCAAATGGCTCTGGCGTAGAACTAGTGAAAGTAAAGCCGAAAGGAAATTCCGCTTCCACCAAGACATCCCTTAGTAGCTCGCTTGTATTTGAAGTGAGATCTAAAATAATTTCGAACTCTTGATTAGCATTTACTTCGGCTGGATATCTCGAAGTAACAATTATCGGTGAAGATTTAATACCAATATCGTAGTTCTTATCTTTAAAGAATAGGGCGCTTGATCCTTCAATGCGATACTCCAGTGTTATTTTTATATTCTTTATTGAATCTTTTTCCCCAAAAAGAACTGAATTGACTGTCTTTCTAACTTCTCCGCGAGAAGGTATAGATCCAATGGGCTCTCTCTGGCGAGTGAGCTCCGTCGTCAAATCCCCAGCCACACGAGCTCCTTCAGGATATTCAATAAGAATGGCCACATTTTGGAGATTGGCGTTGTTTTTATTCTTAACTAAAATCTCTAAAGAGAGCTCTTCGCCACCAGCAACTGAGGTAGGGGCAGAGATAGAGATATCAATATTATCTGCCGAGACCATATTAGAACCACGGAAAAATAAAAGGGAAGCTACGCCAAGAGCGATAAGAAAAAATAAAATAGATCCAATTAGAATCCTCTTTACAACCCGACCGTGCGCGTGATCTTGTTCATCGCGAGTTTTTTGTATAAGATCTTCTATTTTATCTCCACCTTCCCATTCACCACCAACAACAACCTCGGGGTTTGAGAGGACGGCTCTTTCATCTCTATATTGGAAAGGGTGTGCTCTTGAATTGAGTTTCTTCTCAAGCTTGTTGATTGCTTCATTTCTATCAGGATTCATAAGTACCCCTAACTATATCACTTTCTCTTTTCTATCGCCCGCTTGAGTGAAAATGAAAAATCACGACAGCTGGCTCGCCTCAAGCGCGGTGCGTATTTCTTCTCGCATCTGGGCAATAAAAGGCAAAGCATCATTCAAAAGTAGAGTACTCCAAGCTGTTGTCTCGACAAAGGAAGAGAAGACTTCCCCTCTTCTTCCATACCCAAGTAGTGACAGCATTCTTAAAACAACAATATACTCAAATGTACGCAACTCTTCACTCCCCCCTTGAAAAGATTTGAGAAAAGAGAAAGAATCAATCAGTAAATTAAAAAGTTCTATATTCTCTTCTTCACCAGTTACCAACTTTTGTGCAACATTCAACACACGAACCACCAAAGATCTCTTCTCGGGGCTTTCTCTATAACCACGAAAGATATTTTCTTTTTCCCTAACTCCAGTAATCTTCCAAAACTCTCTTCCTCGAATAAAAGAAAACTCTCCTAAGGAGTAGTCCTCAAGACCAAAACGTAACTTTGATTCTAGCTTCCTAACACTTTTTGCAGAGGCAACAACAAGACCCAACTCTTTAGTGAAAATATAATAATATTTGTCAGCTTCTTTGAGTGGCAAACCTTGAAGAACAATACCTTCGGTTGTATATAAATGATATGACATTTAAAACTCTACAGAAAACCACGACTCATCAGCTTCAGATGAAGGTACAACTTTCAAATCCGAGATGCCACAAGTTTTAACAATCTCACCTTTAAAAGATACGACAACGTCTCTACCCCACTCATTCACAAATACACTGACGACAATTAAATCTTTTGGAAAAAGTCCTTTCTCTTTTCTTTTTTCTTGAATAGTACGAATAAGTTCGCGCGCGCCTCCCTCTTTTTTAAGTTCTTCGGTAATCTCTGTTTGTAAAAATACTTCCTCAGAAAGGTCTGAATCAAAAATTACATCCTTCACATTAACTTCCTCTTTAATTAGAAAAATGTACTCATCTGCTCCGCGCAGAATATCACTTTTAATCTTGAGGGTAGAGAGTGGCTGTCGCACCTTGATCCCCGCACGAGCCCTAGCCTCAAGGCCCAAACTAACAAGACGCCTGACCTCTTTCATGAATGATAACGGTATCACTTCACCCACTGATGAGGTATCAACCTCAGGCCACGAAACAAGGTGAACACTGACAGGAGATTCAGCCATACGAAGCTTTTGATATAAATCTTCAGCAAGAAAAGGCATAAACGGAGCCAAAACAAGAGAGAGTCTCTCTAAAACGAACCCTAATGTATTTGTTGCATTTTTTCTGTCCTCTGAATCGTCACCCTTGAAGCGATCGCGAGATCGTCTAACGTACCACTGGGAAAGATCAGCGATGAAATCTCTTATAAGCCGAGCTGCAGTAAATATGTCAAAAGAGTCTAGAGAGTTTGTAACTTTGAGGGTTACGTCATCAAGATAAAATAAAATCCATTGGTCTAAAACATTTGAACTATCTGATCGTGAAAATTCTGTTCTATTCTCTGCGTATAATTCATAAAATGAACGAACATTCAAAAGAAGGTTAAAAACTTTTTTAACTACCTCGTCCACCGTTCTTTCATCAAAGTTTTTTGAATCACCTGGTTGATTTACTGAGTACATCCAAAATCGAAGAGCATCTACTCCATATTTGTCTATCATCTCCCACGGATTAACAACATTACCTTTTGACTTAGACATTTTCTGACCCTTGTCATCCAAAATATGCCCGAGGCAGATAACATTTTTATAAGCCTTGCCACGGCCCAAAAGTACTCCAATCGCATGAAGGGTGTAAAACCACCCACGAGTCTGATCTATTGCTTCGGAAATATAATCCGCCGGATATGGCAATTTATTATTGTCGGCGCCCTTACCATCTCCAAATGCAAACGGGTAGTGGTACTGAGAAAATGGCATCGTACCAGAATCAAGCCACACATCCATAACCTCCTTAACTCTTTTAAGCTCTTTGCCAGAGTCACCGATTAAGACCACTTCATCAATATACGGACGGTGTAGATCTAATTCGTAGTTTTCATTGTGTGGTAATGGCACAAACTTGAATTCAAGTATGGAGCCGTTTTTAAATTCTAGAGTATCTATAATTTCCTTTGAGCGATTCATATTCGCCCCCTCCACAATCGCCGAGACAACTTCCCCGCCAATACCGTGAGTCACAACTGCAATGGTTTCTCCTTTATGCTTTGTATCAATATCATAGATAAAATCCCCAAATCTTTTTTTGGCGTCCAGATAACTTTCCCCACCGAGAATGGCCGTATCATAAGCATCCATATGTTTCGCTTCATATGCTAAATATTCTGCAAAAGGCTTACCACTGAAGTCACCGAAGTTGTATTCCATAATCCTTTCGTCTTCAATAACTTTAGAAATAGACAATACATCTGCAATTATATTGGCAGTCTGTTTTGTCCTAAGAAAGGGAGATGAGTAAACGGCTGAAACTTTCTTTTCTAACAGTTGTTTAACAATCTCCTCCGATTGTTTTTTTCCTTTTTCTGTAAGACCGTATTTAGAGTCTGGATCTGAGGTTGCGATATTTTGAGCATTTGATTCTGCCTCTCCGTGACGAATAAAGAGGAAAGTATTTCCATTTGTCTTTGTCTTGGCTTTCAAGGTACTCAAAGAGTCAATAGCCAACACCTCACTACCGTCCTCCGAACTCCATATAGGAAGTGGTGTACCCCAATATCTCTCGCGTGAGATTGCCCAATCTTTAACATCCTTGAGCCATTCCCCAAACCGACCGTCTCTAATGTTTTCTGGCTCCCAATTAATACTCTTATTTTCTTCTATCAAAGCATCGCGAACCTCTGACATCTTTATGTACCAAGAATCGCGCGCATAATATATAAGCGGAGTATCACACCTCCAACAATGCGGATATGGATGTTCATATTTTTCTTTTTTAAACAAAAGACCCCTATGAGCCAAATCTTTTATAATATCCACCGCCACGTCCTCGTCTTTTACAAACCTACCTTGGAATATTCCCGTGCCTTTGAGGAATTTCCCATCTTCGCCCACCAAATGTTGTTTAGGAAGGCCAATTTTAGTACCCAATTCAAAGTCGTCTTGTCCATACATTACTGCGGTATGAACAACACCAGTACCATCCTCTGTGGTAACAAAACTGGCAGAATAAACCTTGAAAGCTTTCCCTAGCTTGTCTTTTTCCTTTTCCGAGATATTTTCTTTTAAGTAGTGGTAAAGTGGTTCATATTTAAACCCAATAAGATCCCTGCCCTTCATCTCACGAACGATTTTGTATTCTTCAGATATAATAGACAACCTATTTTTGGCTAGAATAAATTTCTCATTGCTAGCAACACTCACTTCTACATAATCAATATCTTCTCCTACTGCCAATGCAACATTTCCTGGAAGGGTCCACGGTGTTGTGGTCCAAGCTAAGATAAATGTGTTTGCTTGTCCTGAGCTTGTCGAAGGGCTGTCTTCTAAAAGTTTAAATTTAGCAATGACTGACAAATCTTTTACATCAATATATGCTCCCGGTTGAGCGAGCTCGTGAGAAGAAAGTCCCGTACCACACCTGGGACACCAAGGGACTACTTTATAATCTTTGTACAAAAGATTTTTCTTCCAAATTTCTGAAATAATATTCCAAACTGACTCAATATATTCTGGGTAATATGTAACATAGGGATTATCCATATCCACCCAATAGCCCATTCTCTCTGTGAATTCTTTCCATTCATCTACATATTTCCAAACACTTTTCTTACATTCTTCATTGAAACGGGCAATACCATATTCTTCAATCTCTTTTTTTGAAGTGAGTTTAAGCTGTTTTTCCACTTCAAGCTCTACGGGAAGCCCGTGTGTATCCCAACCAGCTTTTCTTTCCACGCGAAATCCCTGCATTGTCTTATAGCGTGGGATAACATCCTTAAACGCACGCGCCTCAAGATGGTGAATACCTGGACGACCATTGGCCGTCGGTGGCCCCTCATAAAAAATGAAATCCCCCTTGGGTGCCAACTTTTCCAAGCTTTTTTTAAAAATGGAATTATCTTTCCAAAACTGCAAAGTCTTTTCTTCATTTTCTGCTATAGGGCTTTTCTTCATTCTTTCTACCATTGTTCTATTATAGTAGCTCGTAGAGGGCTTAAATTCAAAGTTTTTTAATAAATCCCCACGCCAACACCGCCTCAACTTGGACGTATACGTCCAAGTTGGGATGTCTTATTTATTACATCCTTTCAGGGGCTTGAATTCCAAGAACAGAAAGTCCGTTTTGAATTACTTGTCCGACAGCTTTAGCAATGGCCAATCTATGTTCTGAGACATTCTTTTCAGAAGAATTAACAATTTGGTTATTGGCATAAAATGCATTAAAAAGACCTGATATTTGTATAAGATATGTAGCAATAGCGTGTGGGGCCGTATTTTCATATGCTTCTGATATAATTTCTGGAAAACGAGCGAGCATTTTTTCTAAATCAGAAATTTTTTGGTTTTTCTCAATATTAGGTTTCAAACCAAGATCTTTACCTTTTTCTAAAAGAGAATTGATTCTTGCTTTTGTATATTGAAGATAAGGACCCGAATCACCTTCAAAAGAAACGGCCGAGTCAAAATCAAAAATTACATCGCGCCCCGGCGCTTGTCTTAGAATTGAATATTTTATAGCACCAACGGCAATTTGAGATACGAACATTTCATCTCCTGACAAATCTTTTTCGGATGTCTTCATTTTTTCTCTCACCCTTTGGCTTACTGCCTCTATAAGAGACTCCGCTGTGACAACATCTCCTGTGCGAGACGACATCTTGCCTGTGGGAAGACGCATCATTCCATGGCCAATGTGTCGTGTCTTTTTTGCCAGTTCAGGAAAGATGAGAGACAAAGCAGACATCAAGACTCTGAAATAATCATTTACTTCATTTCCAGTAATAACTACCGATATGTCATATGGATATGTATCATATTTTATTTTTGCAAGACCAAGTTCTTTGGCTTCATACGTGGGTATTCCATCCTTGTTTATAAAAACACGAGTATGAAGCTTGGGGTCTCTTTTTTCTCCCTTAAACACCACTGCTCCTTCACTTTCTTCAAAAACACCCGGGGTATGCTTACGAACTAGTGCCTTACCAAATTCACCAGTTGTTGATTCAAAAAAATTAAAATCAAATTTAGTACCAAGAATTTTATACATTGTCTCAAAATATTCCAAAGTCAAAGTTCTTCCAATCATATAAATTTGGTTTATTTCACCATCCGTCTCATCATATATCTTTTTATTTACCTCTACGACAAACTCCTTGAAATTTTCATCAGACTCATAGAGCTTGGACCCTTCTGCATAAGAAAGAGCCACAGCTTTAGCTGACTTCCACTCCACCCCTGTTTTAATCTTATGAGCGACAGCACGGGCTACATGAATACCCTTGTCTCCCTGATAACATGCCCTTTTCACCTCAGCACCGTTCCATTCTGTTATTCGAGCAATTGACTCACCTATGGCATTGCTCATCGTGTGCCCAATATGAAACTCCTTAAATGGGTTTGGATCTGTATATTCAACGATTATTTTTTGACTAGAAAGGTTTTTGTTTTTCCCATATTCATCCCCCTCATCCAGTATCCCTTCCAAAGCTTCAATGAAAACGAAATCTTTCAGTTTTATATTTATAAACCCAGGACCGGCAACGGATAGACTTTCTATAAAGTCTGGTTTATTTTTAACTAAAAGTTCTACGATTTTTTCTGCTAACTCTTTAGGATTCTTATTGGTCTCTTTTGCCAAGACGAGAGCCATATTGGTCGCATAGTCACCAAACTCCATTTGGGCAGGGTGCTCAATTACAAAATCGACTTGCGGTAAGGCAAGTTCCTTGAGTGTGCTTTTTATAAAATTCTGAATCTTACTCAAAACCATTTCTTGTATCATAACACTAAGTAAATAACAGAAGAATACCAGCTCAAAAATAGTCAAGAATTGACAAAAAGACACAACGGAATACTCTAAATGAAGAACCGCTCTTCACAGCTCACAAGGAGCAGACAGTGCGTCAATATTTGGAACTTTTGCGCCACATCCGTCGAAACGGACAGTACAAAGGTGACCGCACCGGGACTGGAACTTTTTCTGTTTTTGGCTGGCAATCTCGCTACGATCTTTTAGAGGGATTTCCACTTGTTACAACAAAAAAGCTCAATCTCAAATCAATCATCCACGAACTTCTGTGGTTCTTGCGGGGAGAGACGAATGTGCGTTCTCTCCAAAACGCAGGAGTCAAAATTTGGGATGAGTGGGCAGACCCACAAGGAGAGCTCGGACCAGTTTATGGCAAGCAGTGGCGTTCGTGGCCAACGCCAGACGGAAGAACAATCGACCAGATTGAAGAAGTCGTCAAACAGATCCGAACAAACCCTGATTCAAGGAGAATCATAGTCAACGCTTGGAACGTCGCCGACTTGCCCCTAATGGCTCTGTCTCCATGCCATTGTCTATTCCAGTTCTATGTCTTAGATGGCAAACTCTCCTGCCAGCTCTACCAGAGAAGTGCCGATATTTTCCTCGGAGTGCCATTCAACATTGCGTCTTATGCACTGCTCACAATGATGATGGCTCAGGTTACTGGACTGGTCCCGGGGGAGTTCATTCACACATTCGGCGATGTCCATTTGTACAAAAACCACCTTGAGCAAGCTGACCTACAACTGTCTCGTAGCCCCAGTCCAATGCCGAGCATGACTCTCAATCCAGAAGTTAGAGAGATTGATGACTTCCGGTTTGAAGATTTTCGGCTCGAGGGCTACAGTCCGCATCCACACATCTCTGCTCCCGTGGCGGTATAGAAGTTAGACCGCTACCTATCCCCGCCACGCTGTTCGTGGCGGGGACTTGTTTTTATCAAAACAATGAACCCGCCGGAGATCAGACCGTCTGGCACTTCCACCTTCACGTCTTTCCACGATGGATCGGAAAGGATTTAGACTTAAATAATCATTCTGATCGTTATACTCAGTATGAAGAAAGAGGACCCCATGCCAACAAACTCAGGCAATACTTCAGCTCGAAACAATAAAGAATCACTATCAATCATTTGAATTATTGTTGATAGTAGAGTATAAAAATTTTATGCCCCCCACCGAACTGTCCCCACTTCTCAAGGCGCTTTACCGGCACTGGAATGCACATACGATCCCTACAAAGGGTAATCTTTATTCTGAAGAGATATTTAGGGATAATAAACTTTTCGAGAGAATCGATTGGTTCATCAAGGAAAGGATGAATATATGGAACAAAAAAACCAACGAGGAAAAACCACCCCTTACAGAAGATCCCGTAATGTCAGCATATAAATTCTGTAATATATTCCGAGAACTCGATCGACAAACAATAGTATTTCATTCCCTTCTCAACCCCCTACGTGATGATTTCCCCATATGGCTCCTCAATATGTTTTATTGCAGAATGGTGGCGCGACCAGAGACCATAGAATATACCGGACTTCTTTCTTTTGATATTAGACACAACGAAGATGTATATGAGCGTTTGATGGGTTCTCCTCGCCCACGATACGGCACGCCATACGTATTCCCCATAAGCACCATCCAAAGAGGCCCTAACCCCACTCGAGAGCTTTTTATAGCTAGACATTTACCCAAAGTAATGCAAGAAGTAGCAAAAGAAATAAAAAGCTGGAAGGGACTGTCTGTCTACGATGGTGTCAAGAAAATTTTGCCAATTTTCAAGTATGAATTACGCTTCCATTGGACAGAAATACTCATAGATACAGCCTATCAATTTCCTGAGTTTATAGACCTATTCGCCCGATTTCCTACTGGACCAGGAGCTATTCCTACCCTAAACCGGATCAACCCGACCAAGGACCCTTCAATTCTCGCCGTTGATCTTTCTAGGCTCGATATAGATGCCAGATTAAGATACGAAGGAAAAGTAGTAAGGCTGTCAGCAGAAAACTGGGAAGGTATCGCGTGTGAGTTTAGAAAATACACCAATCTTTCTAATGGCACCGGAAGAAGAAGGCTGTACAAGAACGGGAATTTTCCGCCTCCTCAAACAAACACTCTCTTTTAATCTCTGGGGCTGATATAATCTGCACATGGCACTATCTGATAAAAAAATTTTAGAGGAAATGGAAGCTGGAGATATCATCATTGCACCTTTCAAAAAAGAAAATCTATCTACTTCAAGCTATGACGTGACGCTGGGTGAATATTACTTTAGAGAACAGCCTCCAAAATATCACCACAACCTCTACAATATTTACAGCAAAGAGCACACTGATGAGGTCTGGGGAATAAAGGCTCTCAAAGCCAGAAAAGCTCAAGAAATTTTTGATAAATTTAGATTTGAATACAAGGGAATAAAACCTGACGACAAGGTAATTTTGCTTGAACCAGGAGAAACCATATTAGCTCACACAAATGAATTTATAGGTGGCAAAAATCACATCACTACAATGATGAAGGCCCGATCTTCAATGGGAAGAAACTTTATAGAAGTATGCAAATGTGCTGGTTGGGGCGATGTTGGATATACAAACAGGTGGACTATGGAAATAACAAATAACTCAAGCCACTACGCTATTCCCCTTGTTGTTGGAAGGCGAATCGCTCAAATAATATTTTTTGAAACGGGAGAGATACTTAGAAAAGATTACTCGCATTCTGGCAAATACCAGAGCGAGCAGTCTTTGACTCAACTTAAAAAAGATTGGAAGCCTACAGATATGTTGCCGAAGCTTTTCAAAGACAGGTGAGCGAGGATGTCGTCCCGAACGCCACTTACGCTTGAGATATTACAAAAAACCAATACGCCAGATTCTGGCGGATTGGTTTTTTGTATATTTTTAACTAACTACTACCTACTTTATATCAACCCCCATAGAACGAGCTGTCCCAGCAATAATTCTCTTGGCACCCTCAATATCATTGGCATTCAGATCAACCATTTTCTTTTCAGCAATTTGTGTAAGTTGCTCTTTTGAAAGTTTGCCAACCTTACTTGTATTTGGCTTCCCAGAACCTTTTTCCACACCAAGAGCTTTTAATATCAAACTTGACGCTGGGGGAGTTTTTAAAATAAAGGTGAAACTTCTGTCCTCATAGACAGTAATTTCTGCCGGCACAGATTCGCCTACCATTTCACGAGTAGCATCGTTATATTGCTTTACAAATTCTCCAATATTAATACCCGCTTGTCCCAAAATAGGTCCAATCGGCGGAGCTGGGGTGGCCTTTCCTGCTGAAAGGACGACCTTTAGTACTTTTGTAATTTTCTTAGCCATAATATTGAAATTAGAGAGTACCTTATATTTTTTTAACTTGCAAGAAATCCAATTCAACTGGAGTTTCCCGACCAAACATAGATACCAGAACTTTAACTTTACCCCGATCATTATCTACCTCCTTAACCTTACCTTCAAGGTCCTTGAATGGTCCGTCAACGATCATAACCGACTCATCAATAGACAGATCTACCATATGAACAGCCTTGCCAGCATTCATTCTGGCAAATAAAGTATCCACCTCTTTTTTGTCTATCGGAACTGGGAAAACCCCAGAACCCACGAAACCTGTAACTCTAGGAGTATTGCGCACAACATACCAAGAATCGTCGGTAACAATCATATCCACCAGAATATAGCCGGGGTATATTTTCTCTTCTTCCTCCACTCTCTTTCCAGCTTTTATCTTTATTTTTTTCTCTGTTGGTACAACAACATCAAAAATCCGATCTTCCATACCTAAAGACTCAATGCGTTGCTTGAGGTTTCTCTGTACAGCATTTTCGTAACCAGCATAGGTGTGAATCACGTACCAATTTCTTCCTTCTTCAATTTTTTGTTTTGACATAATAATAAAAAGATCAAAATGATTAAAGAATTATCTGCTCAAGAATGAAGGAGAACACAAAATCAAAGAGCCCCAAATAAAAAGCCACGACTATAGATATGGCTATTGTTAATAAAGTGAAAGCGATAGATTGTTTTCGCGTTGGCCAAGACACGTGTTTAAGCTCTGATTTGGTGTCCTTAATATAATTAATAAGAGACATAGTTTTTAAAAATTTTAAATTAAATAAAGCTGAAAATTTTGAACCGAAAAGACTTCTTTTCTACTAAAAAACGCCCCGTGGGCGTATACCCACTAATAGTACACCTTTTACCACAGGTGTCAAAAGCTTGAATAAGCCCCTCCTAATTTAACACCTACCTTATTTCGTATGTAATAGTTACTTGAGAAACTACCTTATTCTCTCCAATAGGAAGATTCGGCTCTGCTTTTGAATCAGCCGCTCCTTGATTTAAGGCTTCAGTCCTAAAATAGACCGGTGGGTATCCGCCGTCATTTTCAGAAAAATTCACAATTCTAACCAAATCAACGTCAAGATCGTCTGCTAGTTGCTCCGCCTTTTCAACAGCTTTTTCTATGGCCATCTTGCGGGCCTCGCGAGCAAGTGCATCTTCATCATCAATCGTGAAAGACAGACCACTTACATTAGTAACACCAGTTTCTCCCAAAGAACCTAGGATAGTCCCAGCATTTTCTACATCACGAACCTTAACCGAAATTGTTTGATTTACCTCATAGCCAACAAGTTTTTGATTAGATGGTCCGCATCTAAAATCCACACAGATTCCTTGTTCATATTCATATTTTGGGTAAACACTATAATCTATTGTTTTTATATCTTTTTCATCAACCCCAAGCTCTTTGAGTTTCTCTATAGCTTTGTTTATAACTCCAGTTGATTGCTCTTGAGCAAGAGCGACCGTACTAGCGCTTGCTTGAGAACTGAAAGAAAGAGAAGCAATATCTGCTTTAGCAAATACCTCTCCTTCACCAGAAACACTAATTACATTTGATGGGATATTTTCTCCACCAATATAGCGATATTCCTTTAGGGCACCAATAGTTTGGACGATAAGAAACGCAGAAAGTGCTATAGCTACTGCAGGAACATACTTAAAAATATTTTGTTGCATATTTATTTAATTATTAGTTTGACAATACTTCAGACGATTATACCACCCATTTTATTACAAAGCATCTGTTTCGCAGGCATCCAATAAATTCTCAAATAAAGAGAGGACTGTCATAGGACCAACGCCCCCAGGAACTGGAGTTATGGCCCCAACTTGGTTCACGACCTCTTCGTATAAAACATCTCCCAGTAACTTCCCGTCTTCCCCTCGATTGATTCCTACATCTATTACAACCTGGCCAGGTGATACAAAATCACTTGTTATAATTCTCGGCTTGCCAATTGCAGAAATTAAAATATCAGCTCTCTTGGTTTTATCTTTAAGATTGAGAGTTTTACTATGACATATTTCAACAGTTGCATTCCTATTTAAAAATGCGAGAGCTGTGGGCTTACCAACAAGCTCTGAACGACCAATGATACAAACGTTCTTGCCTGCAATTGGAATACTATAGAAATCAAGAAGTTCTATAATACCTCTAGTCGTGGCTGGAACAAAACCCTTTCTATTAGCAAGGAGAGCTTTCAAATTGGCCCCCGAAAAACCATCTACATCTTTCTTTGGGTCAACAGATTGCGAAATCTTAAATGTGTCTATTTGTGGTGGCAAACCAAGTTGAATAATTATCCCATTGACCTTGTCGTCCTCATTTTGGATTTTGATTTTCTCTAAGAGATCTTCTGTTGAAATATTATCTGGACAAATTTCTCTGTTCACTATCACACCTATAAAGGCGCCGAAAATTTCTTTTTGCCTTATATAAGTATCAGATGCTCTACTATTACCAACTTGGAAAATGGCGAGTTGCGGAGAAAAACCCAACTTATTTACCCTGCCTGAAAGCTCATTCCTTCTTTCATCTCTTATTCTTTTCCCATCAAGAATGATTGGCTTGTGATTCATGTATTTTTTCATAAATAAGGCCCCACAATGCAACCCAAAATACCCCAAGAGCAAACCCAGCTACAACATCAGTAAACCAATGAACCCCAAGATGTATACGACTAAGGCCTATAACAAAAAGAAAAAGAAGTGAGATGAGCGTCCAAGCAAACGCAATCCTATAATTACTAATTGTTTTCTTCAAAGCGTACAGAATAGAGAAGAAAAAAATTGCAACAGCTGTGGCATGCCCACTAGGAAAACTCCAACCTGTTTCAGGGATAAACATAATCTCTGGACGAGACAGGGCAAATATATCTTTGAGAAGGAGCATTGAAAGCATGCCAAACCCCATTGTCACAAGAAAAAAGATGGCCCATTTCTTTTGCTTTCGAAATAAAAGAATAAGTGCTAAAGCTATGGAAAATAAGATAAACATCTCTGGAGAAAAACTATTACTTATCACCAAAAAGAAAGTGGTGGCTTGTGTCGGATATAGATACAAAGAGGAAAAAATTTGCTTATCAAAAGATGCTAGAAAGCCGTCACGGAAAAATGAGCTAAACAAAAAAATAAAGGTGGAGGAAAATAGTAGCACTGAAAGACCTTGGTGTTTTTTAAAAAAATCCATAATACTTCTATGCTATCAGATATTTATCAATCACAGACCCACCTCATTCTGAGTATTCAAAATACCAGCTGGATCTTCTAGATTAGGGGCGCGCTCAAAATCAACTTGCAATATTGCTTTTGCATTGTTAAACAACTCTAGGGCTGTAAGTGAATCGTCAGCAAGAAGGGCGGTTTTTGCTTCAAATAAAAGTTTCTCAGCAACTAAAATATGACCCCACTCTTGAATAATGGACCTTTTGTCCTTGCTTTCTTTTCTAATTTTTCTAAAACTTTGTTTTTGTATTTCAACTACATAAAGAAGGTCGTCTATATCTGAGATAAGTATATCTACCGAGCCAATCAAACTATCTGGACTGTCTGGAAAAACATCTTCATCTGGCAATGCTGACATCATAAAGGAAGACTCGGCAGGAATCTCTTCTAACTCAAGAGACAGGTCGACTGGAGTTTTCAAAAAACCACGAGATGGTTGGAAGCTATAATTTTCAATTATATTTCCCACACTTTCACCTAGAGCTTGTTCAGTATGAAATTCCACTTCAGCAGAAAGAGAATCTTGAAGATCGATTGGTAATTTGCTACGCCCCGAAAGGGTTCCTATTTCGGAAAGACGACGTTCAGCAAGAGAAAGCTGCCACTCTGCTCGTTCATCGGTAGAATTTGCAAACCAGCCCATTATCTTTTCGTTAACGTCCTTTTTTATTACATAAAAAATATCTCCCGGTAGCGCTTGTTCGGCCAAAAGAGAGCTCCCACCACCAAAAATAAATAGGAGAGCAAAGGATGCGACGATGGTGTGTTCACGAACAATCATAAACCACGCATATGGAGAAATAGTGGTTTTTTGTTGAAATGGATTTTTTCTCATTATGACCTCTAAATTTCCACGCAAGGTATTTTGCTCTCTTTTAGTAAGAGATTCTCTTTTTAGGTTATTAAAAATTTGTTCAATATTTTTTTTCATATCTTATTTCTTATTGGGAAAAGTATTTCTGCATCTTTTTTACTAAACGGTGTAGACGTACTGATATCGCATTTTCAGTCTCTCCCAAAACCTTTGCTATGTGCTTTACAGGAAGTCCGTCTATATAGCGCATAACGACAACGGCCCGATCTGACTCTTCAAATTTTTCTAAATATTTCATAACCTGCTCTTTTTCAGATACCGCTATAATCTCTTCACTACCGCTAACTACCGGGTCAAAACCATTCTCAGCAAGACCATCCAGAGAAATTGACTTCTTTTTTCTATAAAAATCAATAATCAAATTATTCAAGACATGATAAAGGTAAGCTTGAAAGTTCTCAATAACTTCCCCCCTTGTAATCTGAATCCATGTCTTTGTATAAGCATCCTGAACAAGGTCTATAGCAACCTGCCTATTAGAAACGCGAAATATCGCATGACGGAATAGGGCGTCAGAATATTGCTCAAAAGACTCACTGAATCTTTGCTTTTGATTTATTTGCTTCTCCATGTGAGACGAAAAAATTCAACCTTTCTTACACGGCCCAAAACCAGAATACTAAGAAAAAAGAGGGCCCCAACCTGAAACAGGCGGGGCCCACGCGCGCGCTTACTAAAAACTGGTGCTTGGTTACCTCCTGGGCCGCTTCGCTCGGACCAAAAGGGTGGTGCCCCTAGCTATTCGTCTTGCTTCGTCTTTTGCTTTTTCGTCCTCAGTCTTGGCCCTCCGTGCCAAACGACAAAGGACAAAAGATTTCGGTTGACGGCCACCAAGTATCCCATCGATCTCCTGATCAGAGAAACGATAATTCGCCTTGATGGCCTTGACGAGGTCAGACCTCGCAACGCCGACGCCAGCATCGTCTCGCTCAATCATCCCAAGGATGATCAAGATATGCCCCAAAACAGTTTTGGGGCATCCCATACCCTCGAAATTGAGCCTTGTGAGGCCTTCCTTCCGGATGGGGCGAGACACATCAACTGCAACAACATGGTTCATAATTTCTTCCTTCTCTTAAGAGTAAAGAAACCTGTGATCAGCAACGCGTAGAAATTATGTTACGCTACTTTTTAAATGTTGTAAAGCTCTAACCACAAACTAGTGATACAAAAAAAATTAAAGAGCAATGAATAAAGCACCCACAATTATAACCAATGATGCGAGCATTTTTCTGAAAAGATTCTTCTCATGAAACAGCTCACCGCCAACTAATGTTGTCAGTAGTGTAGAGGATCGTTTAATGGCCGAGACCAGTCCTACAGCTACTAATTGAATAGCCTCCATTTGAAAGAACCTATACCCTACGGTAAAAATGGATGCGAAAAATACGTCAGGACCTGAAGAACGCAAAATCTTTATCATTCCATGTACTGAACCACGAAAGAGAAAACTAATTGGAAGATAGAGAATGGAAACAAATAGATGAATAAAAAATATGTAAGTAACTACAGGGATTTCAAAAATATGAAGTATCGCCCTATCAAGTACGGCGCCAATAGAATACAAAAACAACGAGAAGAAAACGAAGTGAATATATTTTGATTTAAAAAAGAATTTTATTGGCTCAAAAATACCTCGACCAGAATCCATTGCCAAAATATAGGAACCAACAATCATAGAAAGTATTCCTATGATGTGTTGGGTATCAAGCGATTCCCCCAAAACAAAAAAGGCGAGAAGTGATGTTGTGCCAGGAGAAAGGGCTAGAAGTGGAGAAACGGTGGAGATTTCTAGGTGACGAACCGCCTTGGCGACCAAATAAAAAGCCACCGAAGCGAAGATGGCAGTAATAAAGATGAGAAGCAGAGCTATTGGTGTTACGGAAGAAAAGTCAATAAAAAAAAGAAACGGTATTGAAATAAATAAATTTACAACTGCCAAGGTGGCAGAGTAGTCTATCGCGTGCGCCGTACGAAGAACCCTCTTTTCTATTAGAGACGCGGCAGAGAGAAAAACTGCGCATAAAAGTGCGTATACAAACCAGGACATATATTTACTAAATTATACCTCAGAAAAAAGAAAATATTTTATTTGATAGATAGTGAAGATTGGCCCACAAACACACAAACAACAAGACGGGGTTGCCCGTCTTGTTGTTTGTGTATTTTTCCCCACTTATTCTATGACAACCAAATCATCACCTTCTATCTTAAATTGATATACCATTGGGAGAGTCGGCTCAGCAGTCATTGCTTCTCCGTCCCCTCGCTCCAAAACGCTAATCGATATCACCCCATTATCAATAGAAATCTCTTTAATCCTGATACGATCACCTATAAAAACAGTATCGGTGGCTAACCAAGAACCAGCTTTTGAAAGAACGGCGGCAGTATAATAAAAAATGCCAGTTCCGCCAGTTTCATCTCTAAGAAGAACCACCGCATCTTTCACGCCGTCACCGTCTACGTCTGCAAACGCTGGGCCTTCAAGAAGTTTTGTTTTATACACCGCACTCGAACCATTAACCGCTGATTCGAAAGATCCATCAACTAATGGAATCCTTCTGTCATCAATGGTGTATACAGTGTTGCCAAGGTCTATATCTGTAGCCGCGTAGTCAGAGGACATCCTTCCTTCTATCGCTCGTTCAATCTCTTCTGGAATTTCTTGGGGAGCAGTGGTATTACGAGAGCCGAATAAAAAAACCGCAAGCGCCACTACGATTATAGCCCCGATACCTATCATTGTTTCTTTTTTTTGCATCATATTTTCTCTCATTTAACACTTAATACTCAATAATTACGAATTATACCAGATGACCAAAAAACTACATAATTAGGCATTTTTTGAGGTTAAAATGCCTAAATCGAGACATTTTCTACAAGTGGACGACTCTGCTCATATGAAACTGTAAAATTAATCCGTCCAACAACTTGCCCCCTAGAATTAGTCACATTTACCCTCCATTTACCAGGAAAAATGTTTGTCTTTACAGAATAACCACGATACCCACCATCAGCTCCGCCAATAATTGGAAAGCTTATAGTCCCATAAGTGTTCCATCTTGCCGCCTTCTCATCGAAATGTTGCCACTCATGCAAAATATTTACTTTCAAATCAGTTGGTGCGAAAACAGAACTAAATACATAAACTGGCTCACCGTTAGAAATACGAACCTTTTGAGATGCCCTAAATCTGTCAAAAAAATGTTTTTCTTCTGAAAGTAGGAAGTATCCATCTTGCGTGCGAATAACTTGATGATATACACCGACTTCTTTTAAAGAAAGCGGTATTGGGGGCAAAATATTGGCAAAGTAAAAAACAAAAATTATTAAGAATATAGACGAAACCCTAAAAAATAAAGGTTTCTTATACGGTAGGAAAAAATCTGGAGCAATCCTAAGAAGAAGACGATAGAAATAATAAAACACCACCAAAGAAAGAACGCCACTTAGGACAAAGACCCACCAATCCATAATTCCCATAAGGATTGGCAAAGAAAAAATTAGATAAGAAAACAGGGCCGTAAATAAAATACTAAATTGATAATTTATCTTTGTGTAAAATCCCTTGATGAGTTCACCTGTGATGAGAATGCCAACTAAAATAAGAAGGAATGGCCAAGAGGTTAGAAGCGCCGCACTTCTAGAATAGAAAACAACGAAACCACTAAATAACCCTCCAAAAGCAAACTGAATAATAACCGGAAAAAGAAAAATTACTTTTTCTAGAAAATTGAACCGTAAAACCCCAGCGCGGTGCAAATTAAATATTGTTATACCTATAGCAGAAATGGCCAGATACGAAAGTAAAATGACATTCTCAAAAAGCAGGTCGATCCTTTGGAGAGTGAGACTATCAACAATAAAGCCAATGACCAAAGAAGCCGATGATACATGTCTTTCATATTTTGAAAACCAATTTTTTATTTTTATAGAAAAAGTAGACATTATGCTCAATACTCAGCAAACCATTGATTTATTATATATCTTTAAAACAGAATGCCCCCGCCATCACAATTGTGAAAGCGAGGACATTAGACCCCACTGGACCCCTCTCCCAGAAGCTTTTGTGCGTAGTCGGTGGCGAGATAGAAACCACATGAGCAGTCACTATCGGCTCCCACCGCGCAACCGAAGCTGTGCCTCTTATTGAGAGCAACTGCACACAGCTTGGCTGAAGCAATAAGTCTGTCACGAATCGAGGAGTCTTCGCTATTGGCGACAGAAAGGTACTCTTCGACCCTTGCTCGGGCAGCTTCTGCATTCAGATGCACGAACTTTTCTTGCTCTGGTGTGGTCACAACAGCCTCCTTGTAAAGGCTTTTCTATCAAGGATAGTAGTACATAAACACAAATAAGTCAATATTATAAATAGAGATCTGAGAAACACAAAAAAGAAACTTCTCAAAGTAACCCCCAAAAATTAGAGCTGGAGCAACAACCCCTAAAGCCACATTTGGGTGCCCCCATGCGGGCACACTCCAAAAATATATTCGCTAGTGGTACACCTCGTCCTACTCGGTACACTCCAATTTTCAATCGCAAAATCCAGACCCAGTCTGGATTGAGCGAGAAAATTGGGTGCCTATCGGGAATCGAACCCGAATCGAGAGTTCCACAAACTCCAGTGTTAACCTTTACACCATAGGCACCATCTCAAAGACGGTAAGCATTTTATCGTCTTCTTGTGCCGTAATCATACACTTTGCTCGAACTTTTTTCGAGGGGAAACTGAACGAATGAACCAGCCCCGCCACCCGCCGAGTACGGCGGACACCAAAGAAAAATGTTCCTTGCTTTTCGGATTTGCGCGCGACTTTGTTTTCTTATGAGCGAAGCGAATTAGAAAACAAGAAGTACTCTTGTGGTGCGACCAATTTTTTCTTCTAAAAAGGAAAGGACATTTTTCTTTGGTGTTCCTTCTTACAGAAGCTGTCCACTCATTGGGTCTTTTGATTACAAAAGCCCTCAATGAGTCTTGCGGAAGCTCCAAACCTTCGCTTCCTCACCCTCAATGCTTCGGGCAGGTGGCGGGACTAATGCGGACGAAGTTTTGGCAAAACTATTTTTTGGGGTGAGAAAGTGTGGGACACTTTCGCAAGACCTTGAGCATTTTGTATTCAAAATGTGAAAGGTGTACAGCTTCTGTAAGAAGAGGATTTGCCAAAACTTCGGCTCATTTGTTTTTGAATTCGGATGTTGCAAATGGAAAAGGAGGGTGAGAAGCGTAGCTTCGCAAGGCCGGAGCACTGGTGCGAGGCGGGGTAGCGGAATTTTCCAGCAGGAAAATATCCGTGACTTGGGGAGGAATTTTCCATTTGCTCCTCTTTTTGTTTGGGGGGAATTCGGGGTGGACAGAAAAAATACAGATTCATAATATTTAAATCTTTCTCGAATCATACGCCCAGTGGAGGACGGCCTGTCTTTGCTTTGGTCGACAAAAAATATCTCCCGCTCGACAGTTTTTAGCTATTTGTGATGTATGTCTGGTAATTGCCAGCCATCTTTTTATTTGCCTTTCATCATCCTCTGTTCGTCTGCCCATATAGTACCGACAGTACCATTGAAACCAACCTCTAGGGTCTTGGTCGCGGATCCACCCTTTTCTCATCCACTCTGCCAAAGACTGTGAGGCGTGCACACCAAAATAATTTAACTTTTTATCAGGTTTGTCTATGCCAAGAGGCAAAAACTTTGCACGAGTGAACCAATCCTTCGGAAATTCTTTTTGACAATCTCGCATATAATGTCCACCAAAAACTCCGAGCGCGAGCATTTGTTTTGGGGTAAGGTCGGGTTTAAATCGAGGATCAAAGTTTTTGCCTATTGGTTCGGAGAGAGTGTATCGATACCCTTTCTGCATTGTATCTTTTACAATAACTACTTTATCGGTCATAGCTTTTAGGTGGTAATGGGAAAAATATACTTGTGCTTTTTTTGTATTCAGCAAATTCGGTATTTTCCGCCATCTTTTTTTCGAGCATCGGGATACCGGAAACCTTTAGGATCAAAAATGTAATAGTAAGTGGCCCGATAATGCCATAGATACCGTTTGGTACAGAAAGAGCAATGATTCCTATACCCCACCACATCGTCACTTCGCCAAAATAATTTGGATGACGAGTGTACCGCCACAAACCGCTTTGCATCAGCTTGCCCTTGTTCGCTGGGTCTTTGATAAACCGTGCAAGCTGTGCATCACCGACCGACTCAAACACAAATCCCAGAATCCACACCGCGAGACCAACAAAATCTAAAACTCCTAAATCCTGCCCAGCACTTGTGTTGATAAACAAAATCGGCAAGACAATGAGAAATAATAAAGCTCCTTGCAAAAGATACACTTGCAGATACGAACGTAGATAAAACCACTTGCCCCATTCTTCTCGCCATTTTGCATAGCGATAGTCTTCCGCCTTACCTTTGTTTCTCCTGTGGATGTGCCACGCAAGACGAATACCCCAGATACTAACGAGGAGCCCCACCAAAAGCCCACGAGCACCCTGTGCTTGCCCGAGGTAAAAAGACACCCATGCTAAAAGCACAAATCCTAAACCCCATGCAGTATCCGCTACATCATTTCTTTTCTTAATCAAAGACAACACGAACCATACGCTCATGTAACAGAAAATTATTAGGCCAAGAATTAAAAAATAATTCATAATTAAATTTTACCAGCGATAAAATATGTAATGACGGATACGAGAGCTCCGAGCGTCGCCCCCCATCCAAGATCCACAATCGTCACTAGGAGTGGCCAGTCTTTGAGTGTGGCTAGGTTGGTAAGGTCATAGGTGGCGTAGGTGATGAGTCCAAATAACGCACCAAAGAGAAGCGCATACACCCATGAACCTTTCTCGACTGCCGGCATAATGACGAACAGCACCAGCCCGACGATGAATAAGAGGTAGAAAATAATCGCCGCCGTCCAATTAATATCAGGCTTCATCAGAAAGCCAATCTGACTTTTATAAAAATTCTTCGCCACTAGCCCAAGCCACACCATATCGATGGCAAAGAATACTGGTAGGGCGATTGCGTATAGTTTTATGAACATATTCTTATTCTACCATTTTGTGCGTAAAAATTAATGGGTGGAGGTGATGGCCCCATTTTCCCATGATAGTTGTTGGTGTCTTTTTTCAGAATACATCCTCAATAGAAATTAAAGGTACCTGTCCCCTTTTCCCTTCAGTTGGAATTAAAGGTGACTGACCCCTTTTCCCTTTCTTATGATAGATATTTAACCATGTTTGAATAGATGTTTATATTCGGAATAATTTTCCCTTATCAACCTTTGCCATTCTGCTGTCTCATTACGACTCGCAATATCAGTCTTGCTATATACTAGTAAAATAGACACAGATCGTTTCTCCTCGTTCCAAGCCACAATACATCTATTACCAGAGGTTTTTGCAGATTCTTTGGTACGATCAACACGAAACTCGGTCTTAATAATTTTAATACCATCAACATCACAAATAGTTTCAGCTCGGCTTGTGTTGATAAGCATATCAATACGCTCAAGCCCCGCAACAATAGCGCGAAGCGTTACATCCCAGTGTGCCACGTACTTCTTTTCAAAACTTTTGATGAAGTGCCGCTCAGCATACTTTTCAATTTGTACGGAATAATTACTCTGCATGCTTGTACTAGAAAACCATTTCGGGATCTTCTTGAGTTATAAGTTCGTATGGAATAATCTCATCTGGCCTACACAGAGCGTATGGAAGTTGGTTGTGAGTAAAGTTTACTATTTCTTTTGTTTTTTTATCTTTCCACTTTTTTCCGATTTCTTTCATTAGTTTGATTTCATCAGAAGATAAGTCGGCTATCTTTTCATTTGTATTACTCTCAGATTCACTGATCAAAAACATATCTTTGCCATTATCAGTTTTCCTGTCGATGACGATTTTTCCAGCTTCTTCAAGTTCGTCTATGGCACGAAAAAAATTGTCAGGTACAGGTCCATATGCAATCCTTCTATATGGCATTCCACTCATACTTTCTCCGTGATCGTAGTACCAAGCAAAATCAGCGAGATACAAAAGTTTGGCTAGTTTTGTCTTTGGAATTTTATTATCTCCTTTGCTTGTGAGATTCATTCGGAGATAACTCAAAATCATGTGTTTGTATTTTACAATATTGGCAATATTTCCAGAAAGAAGTTCGTCTATAGTGATTCCAAGAAGAGACGCCAGCTTTTGAGCCTCCAAGGCGTTTAGGGTTTGTTTCCCCGACTCAATTGCAGTGTAAGTAGGACGAGACACGCCAATTGCCTTTGCTAATTGATCTTGTGAAAGGTTATTTTTAAGGCGAAATTCCTTAACTTTTTGTATATACGTGTTCATACGAACAAGTATATACAAAGAATGTAAAGAAGTCAAGCGAGTTTGGTGGATAATTTGACATGAGAAATACAAGGTGTATTAACTTCGGGTGTCGAACACCCGAAGACAATAAGATCTATTGAAGAATTAGTGTATGTAATAAAAGGTTGTATATCAACAGATGTATTTTTTGGTGAAGTAAGAAAAACAAATCCTAATCCACCAGCAATGAGAATAGCCACTACTATTGACCCTGTATACCAGAATTTTTTTGCTGATTTCATAATTTTATTCTAGCATTTTTGTGCCTAAAAAATTATGGGTGGGGGTGGTTGTTTCAGGATAAATTCTCAGGGTGGATTAAAGGTACCTGACCCCATTTTCTCCTTATTCTCCTTTTCGTAGTTTTTCAATAATTCCTTCTGCTCTATTTATCCAATATTCATCACCGCTAGATAGTTTTATAAACGTCTGATATGCTTCAATTGCTTCTTCATTTCTGCCAAGAGCGGATAAAGCGTTTCCAAGTCCGTTGTAAGGATAGGCATCTTTCGGATCAACACTAATAGCTTGCTGATATGCTTCAATTGCTTCTTCTTTTTTGCCAAGAGCGGATAAAGCGTTTCCAAGTCCGCTGTAAGGATAGGAAAATTTTGGATCAACACTAATGGCTTGCTGAAATGCTTCAATTGCTTCTTCATTTCTGCCAAGATTGGATAAAGCGTTTCCAAGTCCGTTGTAAGGATCGGTATATATCGGATCAACACTAATAGCTTGCTGAAATGCTTCAATTGCTTCTTCATTTCTGCCAAGAGCGGATAAAGCGTTTCCAGTATTGTTGAGAATCTGACATTGTAAACCAATTTCTGGACGAAATAGATTTACTCTTAGCTTTCCTTCTATATAAAGATAAGGATTCCATTCTTTAAAGTGAAGCGATGTCCCACTTTCTTGCACATTTGATAAATCCATTTCACCATCAACCATGTCTGGGTTGATTTCTGTATAATTTCCTCTGAGACTCTCTGTCTCTGGTGTAAAATCTTGCCAATACACCTTGCCATCGCTAGTGATCAAAACAGTAGCCGAGTGCTCTGGTAAATCCGCATGTAAGTACTTAATCCCTACTTCGTCAAGAAGTCCTCCGCCAAGAATTGACGAACCAACGCAGTTGATAAATTGAGTCTCAACCATTTTAGAAGGATGATTAGGGCTTCCGTCAGCATCTTCTTTAGCTTTATATGGAAAACTGCTAACCGCTATCTGAATTTTTTTGGCAATTTCTAATTCTTTGGCTGAAATTTGAGTAGCATCACCTGTTTTTTTTACTGTTTCAAGTTCTTGTTTTAATTTTGGTATTTCAAGAGAGTTGATTAATTTAACTTTCTCAGTTGCTAAATCTAGACTATACCCTTCTTGGATAAATACTTGTATAGCATTTCTCCAGTTTGGTGTTTTCATCTCTGTCACCAATTTCTCTACCCCTCTTCTAAAAATAGCCGTTTTCATTTCTCTTTCTGGGGTTTCTATGGCTTTTTCAATCTGTCTTTTTGTTCTATTTTGCAAATGTTGCATTGGGCCAGCCTTGGTTTTCCGAGTTTTTTCACCACCTGCATTGTAACCTTCTCTAGCAAGGGCACCAAAATATACTGTGAGCAATTTTTGTCTTACTTCCTCTCTCTGCTCTTCGGTTGAATTTTCACCGAGTCTGGTGAGTCTCTTTTGATATACTTCTTTGCCCAAAAACCATTCATCCAGTTTTGTTTTATCTTCTTGTGAAAGATGAGTATCTTGAGGAATTTGATCTTCTTTTTTTACTTTGTGCTGAAGCGATAGTCCGTACTGATAAAATTCACGAGCAATATATTCTGCAATTTCTTTTCCCTCGTCATCTTTTAAGGTCGGTGAATATTCAGAAAGATAAAGACCGGCTTTTTGAAAAATAACTCCAAGTTCTTCTATTTGATCGGCTCTTTCATCTCTTTTGTCAGGAGTTCTGGCGAGAGTATCGTGATCCACTACTTTGATCACACCTATTATCTCCCACAGATGGAGATCATGTGGCAAGAAAAGGGATTGCTCTCCATCATCATTTTTTTCTAGTATTCCTTGCGTACCTCTTTGCTCCCATTCATCTCTATCAATAAACCGTGGGACGATTGAGTCGTTAATTTCGCACCACAGTGCAAAAAAATCCTGAGCAGGTCTGTCTGCAAAAGGAGTTTTTTCGACAGCCTGTGGTATAAAATTTGTTTCGAAAGAGTTTTTCATAATTGTGTTTATGCGATCAAGTATATAAATTCTACATTGTATACTAGAGTTTTTTTGCTGATTTCATATTCTTATTCTACCATTTTCGTGCCTGAAAAATTATGGGTGGAGGTGGCTGTTTTCAGGATACATTCTCAGTGGGAATTAAAGGTACCTGACCTCTTTAATCTTTATGCCTTCAAATAACTATCAAAATATATAGCATGGCATGTGTAGCCACCGGGGTTATTTTGCAAATAATCTTGATGATGACTTTCAGCAGGATAAAACTTTATTAATGGCTCGAGAGTTGTAACAACAGGATCTTTCCATCTTTTTGATATATCCACAATATTTATAAAATTTTCAGCTTCCTTTTTCTCTTCGTTATTTGTATAGAAAATAGCAGATCTATATGAAGTACCCCGATCATTTCCTTGTTGATTTAGAGTGGTCGGATTGTGAATTTGAAAGAAGAAATCCAGAAGTTTCTCATAAGAAGTTTTCTCACTATCATATTCAATCTCTACAGCTTCGGCATGTCCTGTATGATTTTCATACGTTGGATTTTCAACACTTCCGCCCGTATATCCAACCGTTGTATTTGTAACTCCTGGTTGTGTTCTGATTAAATCTTCTAATCCCCAAAAGCAACCCCCTGCAAATATAGCTTTTTTAAACATACCGTGGTGTATCGCAGTCTTTATTAATTATTATTTTTTCTTCTTCTGGTGTTAACTTGTTCATATATTTGAGTATTTATAAATAATAAAATTTACCCAAAAGTAAATGCAAAAACTTTAACTCCTGTTTTTTTAACTTTGATTAAAAGAGTGTGTTCCTTGTAGTCGGTTCCAGCAACTACGGTATAAAGCATTTCACCTTTTATAAATACAGTACCAATAGATTCCCCGTCAATAAAAACTTCCACTTCTTCTCCGTTCTCCGAGCTCGCAACAAGATACACATTTTTTGCTTTATACTTGAGAGCGATCGTGCTGTCTGGACTGCTTTCGGCATATTCGGGCGTAATAGACCATGTACCACCAAGATACAGTTGATCTGACTTCAAATCAGCAGGAAGGGTGAGTGTTTGTGTACCTGCCATTCCTTGTTTTCCATTTTCAAAATCAGTATTTCTCGCTGAGCCAAAATAAAGCTCATGACTTCTTACTTGCCCTGCTTCAGTAACAAATTTCCCCACTACATCAGAGCTAGAAACAGGTATTTTTACTTCAACATTAAGACGTGTGTTTCTCTCAAAAAGAGCTTTTTGTATTGCTTGATCAGTTTCTTCGTAATCACCTTCACCAATATGGTCATATACAATATATCCATCCATATCAATGAGATATTTGCGAGGCCAGTAACGGTTGCCGTAGGCGTTCCACGTCGAGAAGTCATTATCCAAGACCACAGGATACTTAATATCAAATCGTCTGACCGCATCCTCAACATTTTTCTGTACTTTCTCAAATGCGAATTCGGGAGTATGGAGTCCAATAATTACCAAACCCTGATCTTCGTATTTTTTATATAGTTCATTTAAGTGTGGGATTGTTCGTATACAGTTGATACAGCTATACGTCCAAATATCGAGAAGTATCACCTTTTTACCCTTGAATTCAGAAATGGTGATGGGCTTATCTCCGGTATTGATAAATCCATCTGGTGTACTGATTTCCGGCGCGAGAGAAAACTTTGCCATTTTTTCTTTGATACTTAAGAAATTCTGCTGAGGAATCATGGCATCTTTTTTTACGATAGAATCTAGTCGTGCATTTAGCTCCGAATCTTGTTTCTCATCATTACTATTATGTATAGTCCCTGCCGAACGAGTATCTTCTGGTGCAGATTTTTTTGGTTCGAGAAGCTTCAACTCGATCTTGGTAACATCAAAAAATCCAGCATCAAGAAGCGAGACTTGGAGTTTTTTGTCATAGCCGGTAATGATAAGCAGAGCGACGGCGATAAAGATTATTCCCATGATTCTCTTGAACCATCCTCTTGGATCTGCCACAACACCAATCTTCATCATGATTTTTTGTCCGACAAGCGAAACAATTAGAAGCGAAAGTGAGAGACCGAGTGCATATACAAAGAGATAGAGGATCCCCAGAGACGGTGTTGCGGGAAGGACGGTCGCAAGAATAACAAAGTATGTGGGACTACATGCTGAGAAGATTGGCCCGAGAGATGCTCCAACAATGACATCGCCCCAAATGCTGTCTTTCTTGTATCCTACGGTAAGAAGCTGGTTTGATTTGCGATTGATAACTCCGGTAAATGAGAGCTTCTCCCAAAGTTCTGGAAAGAGCGAAACAAGGCCGAAAATAAATATAATTCCTCCTGAAAACCATTTCCAGAAATCTTGCGGGATATCTATGAAGAGGGTTGTCGCCTTAAGAAGAAGAGTGAAAATAATAACCGAAGCGCCGAGGGATAATGTTATTATGAACACTCTTCTTTTACTTACTGTTGTGTCAGAAATAGACCTCCCTACAATCACTGGCAAGAGCGGGAGTATACATGGTGCAAGAATGGTAAGCACTCCTGCCACAAATGAAATAATAAGGAGGGTCATGTTATTTTACTTCAGACACAAGTGAGGATAGTGTTGGGCTTCCGCTCCATTTTTTTATGAGATTTCCCTGTGCGTCGACTTGCACAAGCGTGTGCTGATAGGTAACACCGTATTTTTTCTTTAGATCAACTGAATTATCGTAGTCTACATCAAGAATGGTAAGATTCGCTGGGATGTCCTTCAGATGCGCAGTGATATCCGCATTGAGAGCGCGACACATTGGACACCAACTTGCGCGGAAGAAGAGAACAACGTCATGAGTAGCCGATGCCATCGCAATTTTTGAAGCCTCGTAGACTTCATAAGAACCGGCTTTTACCATCATTGCACCTTCTTCTTTTTGCATCATGGCTCCGTCAGGCTCTACCATCGCAGGTTCTTCTTTTACCACCATAGCCTCCATGGCCACATTGAGATTCACATTGGGACCAAAACGTTCTTCAATAATGTGCTTGTCAGGTTTTGGGTTTCCATCATCCGGTTCAGAAGTAATCACTACAAAACGATAATCGGATTTATCGCCATCGGTAACAAAATCCAGCGTCGCTTCTTTCGAAGCAACGTTATAATTCATCTTACCAGTTGAGAAAAAATCTCCCGTTATTGCACTCTTAACAAGCCAACCTTCATAAAAATCAGCACCCGGAAGGGCTGGCATGTTTTTGGCAATCACGCGATGATAAGTTTTCCCATCGTAAACAGCGACCCAGGCAACCCCAGTCGCGCCCGATTTCGATACGTCCTTCAGAGCAATGCTAGGCGCCTTAGCAAAAATCGCCTCAAGGTCACTTCCCTCAATCATCATTACATCCTTATTCTCTTGCATCATTACCTCCTTCTCCATCATTTCTGTCTTAGAATTGTTTGAGGAATAGATACCTACTCCCGCAACAACGATGATAATAGCTACAATCCCGATAATTAATTTTTGATTCATAAAAATGTATTTTTAGTTATTAATGCTAATGACTTAAGTATAGATACATACAAAACAAATGTAAAGCTCACTTTACATTTGTTTTGTGGATAACTCAATTATATTTTTATAAACGATTATCGCTATAAATTCTTGTCACTATTTTAGATAGCACCATCGCTACAAGCACAATCACAAGCCATACATCCACAGCATTTTTCAAAGACTGAGCGACAATTCCGATTGTCAGAAGTGCTGATCCCGTGAGAAAAGCAACCCTTCCTGAAAGCATTCGGTGAATAGCTTCTCTTTCATCCTGCACTTTTTCTCGAACAATAAAAACTGCAAAGAAAGCAAATACAACGAGCGTGAGTGCGAGCATTACCATGTGCATCATATTCGGCATCCAAAAGTGAAAAGGATTCAAAAGTAGTACTGCCAGCACCACAAGTACGAGAGAAATCACTACCTCTATTTTTAAATTATTTTTCATATGATATTTTGAAAATCTTTTCAACAGGTAAGTTGAAAAACTTGCCAAGTTTTAATGCTAATAATATCGACGGGGTATAGTTACCTTTTTCAATGGCAATAATTGTCTGACGACTCACTTGCACTTTTTCTGCAAGTTCCTCTTGAGTAACATTTTTATCAGATCGCAACTTATTAACTTCGTTTAAAATATATTCGCTCATTTGTATAAATAGTATATGTGGTGACGAATAAAAGTCAAGTTGACTTGACACTGGCTAAAATAAAATCCTAAAATTGTATCAATACCCACTCTGGGAAAAAAGATGTCAGGAACCTATTTATCTAATAAAAAGTAAGATAACCGATCCATAACACCAAGGCCAGATAACAAGCCGTCCAACCTTTGGTGATTGGGAGCCAGCGCGACATTAACCGAAAATGTTTAACATACCAACCCTCGGCGCCCCAAGCCAGAGCATTGGCAATAACACTGTCGATTAGTAAAACATAAAATACAATAGCAATTGGATCAAAAGTCATAATGTTTTATATATTAATTAATAAAACCTACTTACTAATATCCACCAAAACTTCGTTCCGCATCATAAATGATTGCGTCGATGGTGGATTTATTCATATTCTTATTCTACCATTTTCATGTCTAAAAAATTAATGGATGGAGGCGGTCTCTACTCCTATTTTCCAAAGATTTTTGTGGGTATGTTTTAAGATTAAATTCTCAATAAAAACTAAAGGTACCTGACACCATTTTCCCTCAGATATAATCTTTTTAAGCTGGCTGGAATTCACGATAAACCCTAACGGTCTCCATATAGATAGATTCAACAAGTCTTTCCGTTTGCAGAATTTCAGTAATTCTTTTTTGAATTAACAAAAGTCTTACGTTTTGTCGGATTCTTGCCTTTATATTTTCGTTGTTAGTCCAATCAATCGTTAGGTCACGCCTGATACGCTTTGTAAGTTCTTTTACAAAGTCTTTAATATCAATACCTGATTTTTTCAGATCTAGATCCACTTGTAAAGTGTCATAGAAAGTAATTTCCTCTGGAGATAGTCCTAGAGACTGACTTTCATCATCAAGTTTTACATGGTCAACAGGATGACCGAGATATTTAGCAAGATAATCCGCTTTATTTTGATTGCCTGTTATGAAAATAATATTTGCCATAATTTTAATTTTTAATGAGCCTCCTGTTATAACCTTGCTCTACTAGAAATTCATACGCTTGCCAGACATCATTAGGGATTTGTTGTTCAATTTGGAATCCCTTTGCTGGATATTCTTTAATTCGTTGCAAATCACCAACCATTGCATTAAGCCAGTGTTCATCGCGGTTATTTTGCTCGTTAGGATATTCAACGACTGAAATAGGTGGCGAAGTTACAATAAGCTCTATATCGTTTGGCAAGTGGACTTTGCCAGTAGCATATGTACGTCGTTCCATATATGGCTTTTGAACGGCAATAATTACCTTCGGATTTATTGCTTTTTTTCTCAAAAGCTCGATTGCAAACTTGTAGTTATCTCCTGTATTTTGAGATTTATTTTCGATTAAGATTGCTGTTTCCGGCACTCCCAAATTTTTAGCAATAGTCGCAAAAACTTCTGCCTCGGTACTTCCCACAAACTGTTCTCGACCAAGCTTGTGGTTGTGAATGTCGCCTGATCCTGAAAATAAAATGACTGGCGCGAAACTGTCAAAGTACAGTTTAGCAGCATATTCAGCGACACGAACATCGCGGTTTCCAAGTACAAAAATAACATCAGCTTTCTTGAGAGTATGATTCATATGCATGTAATCCCAGATTTTTTCAATAGCTTCGTCTTTTGTCATATTCTTATTTTACCATTCTTGTGCCTAAAAAATTAATGGGTGGGGTGGCTGTCCCCATTTCCCTTTGCGTGACCCACCCGCCTGTTCGCGCACAAATTCTGTTTCCTAAAATTAAGAAAGTTGTGAGGAGTTATCTTTTACTTTCCGTCTTACTATCAGCATGATAGAAAATAAAGCGTTTGCAATTACCCAAGTAGTTGGGAATAATAAAGTTACAATGTTGTAATTTGCGAGTGCAAAAATACTAAGCCCATGCCTAAATGTGGTGATCGTATACAGTGATAAAGTTTCAGAATACGGATCATCCCAAGATTTTCTAACTGTTGGAGCAAAGCCCAGCATATCAATAGTAGAAAGCAAAATAATTGATAAAACTGGCTGATCAATGACTAACCAAAGTGGGATAGCAAGTAAAGCTAATACCAAAAATACAATATCAATTTTCTTTATATTTTTATTTCCATTTTTGAAACCGAGAATAAAAATCAACAAAGAAATAACAGCTACGGCGAGTGTTACCAAAGAACCAAGTCCAGCACCAGCACTTACTTGCAGAGCATAGATAATCGAAGTAACGAGTGCCCAAATAAACCAAGAAAAAATATGGGGCTTAGTTTTACCTTTCAATAAATCACGAAAATATGGAGCATATGCAATAAAAGTTAAAACGATTGCAATTATTCCTGTTATATTTTTTGGAGTTAAAAATTCCATAACTTATTTTAAAATCTTACCTGCGAGGATGATTAAAAGTGTTTTCATATTCTTATTCTAGCATTTTCGTGTCTAAAAAATTAATGGTTGAAGGTGGTTGTTTTCATGATAAATTCTCAGGGGGAATTAAAGGTACCTGACCCCCTTATTCATATACCACATTATTTAATAAACAATGATGCCTTCATGAATGAGGTGCTCGATATTATGGACGAAATGGGCACGGAAAAAATTTTTGGCGAGATGATTAATTGAGCGGATGACTTAAAAGTTGACTGACTTCATTTACCTTCGCCCTCACGGTGACCGAGGCGCTCCCGTATCCGCGTTTGGTGGCAACTCTAACCCTCGCGAACACACACATAAGCGCCTTCGCATAGCCCGCTCGCAAGCTCGCGCTGGCTGATTCGGCGTTGTGTGTGTTCGCTTTGTGGCTCCGAGAGAGTATAGTGATACCTCAAAGAATTATGGATTGTGCTAAGGCACAAACAAATCTGTATGTGCTTTCCTTACAGGAACTGTCCACTCATTGGGCTTTTTGCTTCGCTTCGCTCACAAAAATCCTCAATGAGCCTTGCGAAGCTCCAAGTATTCGCTTCTCACCCCACCCACCCAGTGCGCACACAACAATCCCCGCCGTTTTGAAGAAACATTATAAAACGGTGGGGGTTGCTCCCTTGGCTCCAAAATGCCCTTATTTTGAGCTATATAATAGGAGTATTGCTTTTCGTGCTTGACAGAATAATTGAAGTGTGTATAATGATATATAGAAAGTTACAGTCTGTTCGGGCTATCAGGACTGTAGTCAGTCGGCGTCTTTTCTATCCTTTGCCCCACCGAAAGGTGAAAGCGGATAGGTCCTTTATTGGTTCACACCAACAAAGGAGAAGGACAATGACACACGAGCGTACCTGTACAACTTGCGGAAAAAACTTCAGATCACAGAGAAAAGACAGCACGACCTGTTACTGGTGCGCCCTCACACGGCTAATTGGTAACGGGGCACCGGAGGAGGGCGATTTCAACAGCGCCCTTCTCATATCCGGCGAGATGTCTGACCAGGATGCTCGACAACTTCAGGAAGACCTGGAGTCGATCGACCACTCGGGCGCAGAAGCCGCTTGGAGCCGTATGGTCGAGGAATACGACGACGAAGATCATCGTTGGGATTACCTCGAAGATCGAGATGACGACGAATAGTCGTCCACAACAGCCACCTAAGACGTGGCTGTTTCTTTTTGCTCCAAAACTCTCTTTTTCAATCCGTCCATGTATTCATCTTTATATTTTCGATAAGACGCATAATCGTCTTTGTATTTTGAATACAATCCTTTTTTGAGATTTGGAGAAAAATGGGGACGTTGGAGAAAAATGGGGACGGCCACCATTTTAACTACTATATTTTTTTAGGTCTTCCAACTCCCCGTAATGGCTGTTCCCTATTTCCCCATAATATTTTTTGGTGTCTGTTTTCAGATTAAATTCTCAGTGGGAGCTAGTGCCTGAATAATTAATAATTTGAGGTGGATGTCTCAGTTACTTTCCAGCACTCGTAAGAGCAAAAGGAATCAGTACGACTAGTGCAGTTATGAACGAAAGTCCAAAAGAAATGAGGGCCTTTTTAAAGCGATTTTCTTTATTAGAGAGAAACCCTAATATTCCAAATATTATTGGTACTACTACGAAATATACCGGCAAAAGCCACAATCGACCTGTTAGACCTTCAAGCGTAGGATCAGGATTGCTACGACTAATAGTAAGAATAAGAACGCTAACCACTAAAGATACAATGATTGTTGTTATATTTTTCATGAGTATAGTATAGCAAAATTTGAAGGGGTATATAAAAATTAAATGGTGGCTGTCCCCATTTATCTTACGCTCCATGACATCTATTTTATTGGTGCCCTTTGCTTGCTTGTACTTTCTACTATTATTGTTTTTTACAAAGAATTTTTTCTGGTTTCACTTGATGAGGAAATAGCGGAAGCAAATGGAATTAAGGCAAACACATTCAATCTTGCGATAATCGTCTTAGCCGCTTTTAGTGTATCTTTATCAATAAAAATAGTTGGTGCGTTGCTTATAGGAGCATTGATGGTTATTCCTGTCATGACGGCTATGCAGTTTAGGCGTGGATTCGGCAAGACAATTGGGATAGCAATAATCATCTCGCTTTTTTCGGTGATAAGCGGACTTTTTATTTCGTATTATTTGGGTTGGGCAAGTGGAGGAACTATTGTCTTGATGACATTGGTTATTTTCGTATCGAGTTTATTCCTAACAAAAAATGACTAGAGCGATTTTAAAACCAATGTTCTGGAAGCGTTTTGCGGATTAATTTAGTATAATGTATTTATGCGCACTGTATTCGCCATTTTTATATTTTTGTTGTTGCCAGTCAGCATTGTTTCGGCGCAGGAGTTGCATAATGACTATCAGGGTACTTACCACGGGAAAGTTGTTGAGATCTTGGACGAG
>Ga0163152_10000109_pt1:0-37500 | contig 131440 bp, 100 predicted proteins | sample OliLakLV19MP8IB2_FD_148635 | JGI IMG/M metagenome (GOLD analysis project Ga0163152, IMG submission 148635) | Freshwater microbial mat bacterial communities from Lake Vanda, McMurdo Dry Valleys, Antarctica - Oligotrophic Lake LV.19.MP8.IB-2 | ecosystem: Environmental > Aquatic >...
ATTTTCCTGGGGCCCAGGCCCGGAATGTCGAAAAGCTGAAATAACGAGTCCGGAAAAGGTGCGCGTAATTTCGCATGTTCCTCGGATTCCCCTGTCTGGTAAAGCTCGCGGACGATGCGGGAGATGCTTCCTTTGCCGACGCCTTTAATCTTTTCGAGTTCGCCTGTATCGATGAGGGCTTTGAGATCTCGCGGGTCGGTTTCAAGCGCTCGGGCTCCGTTCTGAAAAGCCCTGACTTCAAATACGTTTGCTCCGTGCAACTCTTTGAGAACCGCGATTTCCTCGAGGATTTTTACCGCGTATTCCTTATCGCAGAACCCTTCCATGCTTTCTCCCGGCCCAAGGGCCTTTCTTTAAATCTATTATATGTCAGCCCGGGCCGGCGCGCTATGGGAGGCTTTGGGAGAAACACTTTCCGAAATCAGAGGCCCCGGAGTTTCTGAAGCATGTCTTTGCAGGCATTAAAGAGGTCGGCGCTATTTTCGCTTAAAAGCGAAACGTGCATGCCCGTTTTCTGAAGAATGCGGCTCGAAACTTCTTTATCGATGGGTTTACTGCTGTAAAGAATCACGGGAAGATCCATGGTCCGTGGCATTTCCCTCAGTTTGAAAAGGAGAAGGTCGCCCGGCAGATCAGGCAGGTTCATATTGACTAGAAGCGCGTCGTATCTTTTTTCCATGAGAAAGTTGATCGCCTGCATGGCGGTATTCGCAAATTTGGGTTCGTACCCGTAATTGGAAAAATAGGTGACGACTTTGCCGAGTGCGTTCGCCCCTTCATCCACGATCAGGTAGGTCTTTGTTCGTGCCGGCGCTTTTCTCTCGGGTTCTGCCGAAGGCGCGGGCTCGCTCAGCACGGTAAAGGGCGACGCAGCCGACGACGCTGCTGCTTTTTTCCGTCCGTACCGTTTCTCGAAAATAACGTTCACATGATCGATGATCGTTTCGAGCTTGAACGGTTTTGTGATGAATCCTTCGACGTTGAGCTCCAGGAACAGGTCTTCGAGATCTCCGCGCGCCGTTACGCAGAGGACGGGAAACGTGGATTTTTTCTGCGCCTGATTATAGAGTTTGTGATAGACCTCCATGCCGCTCATTCTCGGCATATTCATGTCGAGAAGAATCAGGTTGGGGAATTTCTTCATCGCCATATCGAAGCCTTCTACGCCGTCTTTGGCCGTCAGCACGAAGTAGCCTTCTTCTTCGAGAACTTCTTTCAAGAGTTCCCGGACTTCCAGCTCATCGTCCACGACGAGAATTTTATTCTGTTCCGCCATGTGCCTCCGCGCTTTGGGGGCGCTTTTAATGAATTTAACAGATCGGCTATATGTATCGCTCGATACCCGGCCGGGATTAAGGAAAAGATTGCGGGCCGCCCTGAAAATCATCCGCCGGGGGCGGGAGCCGGAGTTTCCAGCATACGGGCCGCGATCTCGCGGGCCATCTCCTGATTCGCTTCAGGCGACATGTGGCAGCAGACATCGATGTAGACGGACTCTTTGTTATCCCTGAAAAGTCCGGTCAAATCATAATACTTCACACCTTCTTTCCTGAGCTCTTCCGCTTTCTTAACGAGAAGCGGGTAACCGCGCTCGACGGCTTCGCGGTAACCGCTGTCAGGCCGGTAAGCGTCCCTGATCTCTTCTTCGGTCAGTTTTTTCGCACCCGGAAGATACTGGTTAGGCTGAAGGAAATGAACGTATGAAATGCCCTGTTTCTCCGCCGTCTGATGCATCATGACAGAACTCCGCGCCCACTGGTCAGCGGCGTCACGGAAAAGGGTTTCTCCATCACCGTAAACATATTCGGGCCCCTGTGCGGCGAAGAGCCGCTTGTCGTCCCTGTATTTTCTCAATGCCTGCTCACCCACGGTGACCTTTTCGGCAAGCATGAGATCAAGGCGTTTCCATAAAAGGTTCGCCGTATAGCCCGCTCTTATAAACGGTCGTGAAAAGAGCCGCGCCGCACTGGTCCACCGGCGTTTCGCGGACTGATAATTCCACGCAGCTTCGATGAAATGGGGATCGAGATACATGAGCGATGCGTAGACATTCCACTTCCGCGGAAAAAACGGGAACACGTCCGAAGGTCTTAGTTCAACCCACGGCACCATGACTTCATTAAACCCGTCGATATTCACGATGTAATCAAACTCTGCGCCGAGCGAGAGCAGGTAATTGAAGATAATGAGCTGCTGGGGCTGTTTGTACCCGCCGTGCGCGAGCCTGACGATTTCAACTTCCCTGCCCGCGAACGCCGGGCTTTTCTTGAGCTCCTGAGAAAGCGCTTCTGCTCCGTGCAGTGTAAACCATCCGGCGACGGATCCGCCCATGATGCCGATCACGACTTTGCCCGCAGCGCGTTTGCGTACGGGAAGTTTGTCGTCGATGAAACCGAATTTCGAGATCGGAAAACCCCGCCGCTCGGCGTACTTGGACTTTCCGTTGGCTTCGTGGTTAAAAACGTAGCCGAAATAGGGGTGCGGAATATCGTCCGGCACATTCTCCGAGCTGGTTTCGTACTCGGTGAGAATTTTTTCCCGCTCCGATTGAAAATGACTGAGCTGTGGATGCCAGAGAGGGCGCCCCGCCTCGATCGAGAGTGCGGCAAAAGAAAAAACCTCGACCGTCCCCGCGATAAGGAGAACCATAAGAAAGAGAAAGAAAACGTTTTTCAGAAAGCGCGCTAGAAAATCTGCCATTAGAAGCGGGGCCCTTTTAATCTCCCGTGCTCTATTATCGCTTGGTCCCCCGTTCTTTTGAAGCGGCAAATTGCAGAATTCCTTCTGAACGAAGTTTTCGCGGGTATTTTTTCTTCGCTTTGGTTTCCCCCGCTTGCTTTCTCTGTTTGTTGACGGTTCGGGCCGCGATTTCTTTGGCTCGTTTTGATGACTTTCCTTTTTCCTCGGCGCTTTCTTTTATGTGTTCGTATTGTCTCTGCCGTTTACCGCTTGCCCCTTTTAAATGTTTTCCCGCCGGCATAATTGCCTCCTTTTTTACGTATTATCCCGCCTAAGGGAAGAAGCGGCGTAAGGCTTTGTAAAAAAAGAGTCTCCGGGAAAAACTGAAATAAAGGCGGATTACGCGGAACGGGCGAGCTGTTCTTCGGCCCGGAACTCGAGATATACTTTCATGGCGGCGGCAGAAGTGAGCACGCGATTGTCGCCCGAGATGATGAGCACGGGGCCCGTTTCGTCTCCGTATTGTTTGAGGAGCAGGGCTTCGAGCAGCCTGGCGACCTCGGGGGTCAGCCCCTCGAAATTTCTGGTTTTAAACCGCTCCACGATCTGTTCACGGGTTTCACCTGTCAAGGCGGACGCCACGGCAAGCCCCGTGCTCGTGAGGGAAGCGTAAAGTTCGGCATAATATTTCACCGCTTCGGAATCATTTTCGAGCCCCGACCGTTCGATACCGAAAGCAAGCACGGTTTCTTCCGGGCGCATGAGGGTGCCTGAGTCGTAGAGAAGAGGAACGAGTTTCTGAAAACCGCTTTTTTCAAGAATGCCTGCGGGTGACTTCTGCGTGTTGACCTCGATGCCTGCCGCGGTCACCGCCTCCATCAATTCCTGATTCTTCCTTCCCTCCCCCGTGAAGCCGGCGCGTGCAACATAGCCGTTGAAGCCGGGAATAATTTTTGCCAGCTGGGCGGTGGCGGCGCCGAGGCCGGCGGGGACGTCCACGGCGATAGCGACTTTCCGGTCCGCTGCGGGAGCGGCGTTTCTGAGAGCCTGCATGATTTCTTGCTGGAGCATGAGAAAAGTGTTTCTCAGAACGTCTTCCTTCCCGGCCGCGCCGCTCGACCACGCAAGCTCTGTAAAGCTTCTCTCGAGAGCGTCTACGAAAACGCTGAAACTGTTTTGCTCGATGTAATAGACGACGAAATCGGACAAGGCCTCAACGTTCGGCTCGGTTGGGATTCCCGGTTTGACGGCAAGAACCAGGTTCGAAATGGTCGCTCCGCTCCCCGGGGGCTCGGGTAAAGAAACGGCTGGTACAGCGTCCTTTTCCGGCGCGCGCAGTTCCGAACGTTCCTCCGGGTCTGCCTGCTGTTTTTTCTGGTAGATCGCCGGGGGCGTGGGAACAGACGTGAAAGCGCCGCGGTTGTCAAAAATGTTTTCGCCGCTGATCGCGACCACAAAACCTTCTTCGGCGAGCCGGCCGAGCACTGTCTTCATGAAGACAGTTTCGGAAACTCCGTCGAGATAAATTCCAACGTAATTTAAAATGGCGTAATCTGCCGAAGCACTTTCCTCTGCTTCGTAATAGTCGCCTCTGAAGACCAGCGTTTTCAGCCAGGGAGAAGCCTGATCGGGCGAGACGAAAACGTTACCTGCTTTCTCGTCGGTGAGCGGAACAAACAGCGACATAAACTGAGCGGGCACTTTTTCGATAATGAACGAAGCTTCCTCCGCGTATTCCTCGGAAGCGTGAAGGGAAACAGCGGTCCCGAAAAATTTCGGCCAGTAACTGATTTCCTCCCTTGTAAAAACCAGATTGCCTTCCTGCAGCAGGCGGTGAATAGCATCGTTTTTGTCGAACACATTTATTTCAAGTTTCACGTCTTCGAGAGTGACGCTCTCTTCCTCATAAGCCGTTTTAATCAAAGATAAAATAGAAAGCGGTTCCTGGTAAAAGCCCGGACCGATAAGATCGATTTTTAACTCCCGCTGTGCGGCGTCGGACTTTTGGGCTTCCTTGAGCCGCCGGAGGATTTCTCCGTACAGCCAGGCATAATGACGCGGAGAGCGAAAAAAGAGAGAAAGTCGCTGTGGATCAGTAACCTCGTTGATCCATTCCGTTATCTCCGGTTCGCTTTTTATAAAAAGTTCGAAGGCGTCGGCTTCCCCTCCGCGCATTTCCTTATCTGACCGCATGGCGTCGAACCAGTGCGTTATCTCTTCAAAACCGCGGCTTTTTACAAACTCACTGACCTGGGGCCAGAATTTCCAAAGGAAACTGGCCGTGCCGTGGGCTGTGTTCAACCTGCGGTCGGGAAGCGCCTTATGCCACTCGGGATAATTGGCGACCTGCGACAATTGCCTGGCTTTTTCTTCGCCTTCTGCGGCCTCACGAAGTTCTGAACGCGCTTCGCCCTCGATCCTTTCCGGTTTCGGCGCGTCGTCCGTTTCCCTTGTCAGGAGAAGTATTCGAAGCACTTCACGAAAGCGCGGCTGGAACCTCTCAAGCTCCGGGAGGCGAGAGGCAATGCTCCGCCAGCGAAGATAGGCAATCCCGATATCGATCCGGGAGATATGTTTCGTCGCAAGACGGATAAGGTCCAGTTTCTCGGCTGCAGGATTCGTGCCGAACGTCTTGAAGAGTTCGAGCATCATGTGGCGGGCCCGGCTTCCTTCGGTATCTTTAGATCGAAGATAATTCGGCTTTAAAAATACGGTGTGCGGAACGCCTTGGGGCCCTTCGATAAAAGCAATGTCGCTTTCCGTGAAAGGCCCGTCGAGGACAAATCCCCTTCGCGCAAGGTAAAGAGCCGCTTCCGCAAGAAACAACCGGTTCATTTTAAAGGCACTCTGGATTTTCTGAATGCTCCAAAGCCGCGACTCGCCCTCACCTGCTTTGTAAGAGCCGAGGCGCGGAAAAAGAAACGGCAATTTCGTCTGCGCGGCCGTGTCATCCGCAGCAATGTACCTGTCCGCGAAATCCCTGTGGCCTTCATAAAGAATGAAGGCTCCCTTTTTTCCGTCCTCATTCTCGATCTCGACTTCATACGATCGGAGCTGGCCCGGGATTTCCTCTTTCGCGGGTGAAGCCTTGACTGAACGGATAGGCTTTCCCGCCAGATCCCGGAACAGGTTATGAACGGTCCCGGCTAAAAAGGACGGATCTTCCAGGGCCTGGCGTACAGCCCCGCCTGCTCCTGATAGAGCTTCCGGCGTCAGGTCCACTATGGGATAAAGTAATCCGGGCTTCCACGGCAGGCGAGCGGGGTTGCTCGTCAGATAAACGGAAGTCGTACCCACTCCTTCTGCGCCCGAGAAGAGAAGCATCCGAATCAAATCCTTATTTAACCAGTCGAGCGGGTCTTTAAGCTTCGCTTCTTTCTTGGCTTTGAATCGAAGCACTTCGAGATAGATTCCTTCAACCACGCTGATCTCTCGCTCTTCGCTCAGCACGGCGTCGCCCCTTTTGCGGACGAGATCACGGATGCGCTCGAACTCTGTAACTCCTCCGGCGTAGAGGCCTCGGAGTTCATCTTCGAGAAGCGGGACCAGCTTCGCGCGAAAATCCTTCGCGTAGTCCTTGTCCGTATTCCAGATTTCCGTCTTCTCTAAATTTCCGAGAGTGGCGAATGCGGATAAAAGCGCGAGACGTTTCGAGCGTATAGCGAGCGAGCGGTTGAAGGTTGCGCCCCCTGGTAATACGGGCTCCCCGTAAAGATCGATCGAGAGCCACGGTTTCCTGAAATGTTCGACGAGATATTCCGCCGGCACGTGAAGGTTGGCGTCTCCCGAGACGAGCAGGTGATTGACCGCCTGGCGCCTCACTTTGAAGTCCGGGTGGAGCATGACGTACATGAGGAAATCGAAATATTCTTTTTTCCCCCGGTGCTCGGCGAGCCCGGTTTCATCCGCCAGCATTCTCGTCAGCCTGTGCCTGTACGAGGGCTTGGCGAGGACCGCGGTAATGGCTGTAAAAAGATCGTTTCCGTGTTCGGCCTGGATGAGGTTCCAATCGTCGATCATGTGCTGCGCATCGGGGTGTTTTTCATCCGTGCGTAATTCGGACCGCGATTCACCCGGGTGCGCGCGCGGAGGCTCAGGCACGCGGTAGGTTTTTTTGCTCCAGATCGTTCGAAGGGCTGTGAAAAGGCCCGGCGCGTTGTTTCGTCTGCGTTTGTCGAACATGACGGAGATACGCCAGCGGAGAAAGGCCGCGGTCAACAGCCATTTGCCGACATAATTTTTCGCGATTTTAATCACCGTCAGAACCGTCCGGCTGTTACGGCTGGCAGCTTCCTGGAGTATCCTGCGGGTAAGCTCGGTTTTCGCACTCCGGTTCCAGGGCTTCCGCGAAACAAGGCGGACGTTGGGGACGAAAGGTATGGGGTCCCAGGACAGGTCTCGAATTACGGCCATATCTGCCTCGATGATATCGTTTTCGAACGCGTACTCTCTTCTGGCAAACTCGAAAACTGAATCGGCGACGTACTCATAATCAAACCTGTATTCGTTATCCGCGTGCTTCGCTGTCCAGGCACTGGTCTCATCGTCCAGTTTAACCGCAGCGCCGAGCCGCGGAAAAACGGGTGAAAGGTTTTCAAAAGCGATGTCTTTGTCCGCAGCACGAAATTTTTCGAGGGTTTCCGGAGTTCCCGTATGAAAAACCACTTTCCCGCTTTTCCCCTCCGCGTTCCAGAGAGTTACGAGTAAGGATCCCGGAGCGACGGAGTGCGGCGCCAGTTCGATGTTTACAATTGCCGAACCCTGCAGATCGGGAAGCAGGTTATAAATCGTCGGGGAAAAAAATCGCGGGTCAGATATGGCGCGCTGAAATGCTTCCGGCGCCTCTCCCGGCAGCTCTGCTCTAAGTTCCGTCACGGGATACTTTATGGCAGGCTCCCAGGGCGTCCACCGCAGATACGCAGTGAGCTGCTCCTGCAGATGCCTGATACCGCTGGGTTCCGGACTTTCTGTCCTTTCGCCCGGCGTCGGTGCCGCTTCTTCGGACGTCACCGTCCCGAGCATTGCCTCAAGGTCCCGATTGAGCCAGAATAAGGCATCCGCATTCCCTTCGATATTCGTCTTTCTTTCATAACGCAGGCGCTCGAGAAGGCTCCCCTCCAGAATGCCGATCTCTCTTTTCTGGGCGAGGACGAGATCGCCCCGTTCCCTCGCTTCCCGCCTAAACCAGTCCAGCGCTGTCACCCCTTCGGTATAAATTGCTTCGGCTTCCGGAAGCATGATTTCGTTGAGCGCGCTTCTGAAATATTCCGCATACTCCGGATCGATCTTTCTCCTTTTTGATTCTGCCTGCCCGCCCAGAATCGCAAAGACGCTGAGCAGCGCCTGTCTCTTGGCGCGGATCACGATGTCCAGCTTGAACTGTTTTCCGTTCGGCATGAGAGGCGGGCCATACGTATCGACGGATATCCAGGGCTTGCGGAAATGATTGAGAAGATACTGTATGTTCGCTTGCAAACCGTACTGTCCGACACCGGCCAGATGGTTGACCACCTGGCGCCGGACCTTGAAATCCGGATGCAACAGCGCGTACATCAGAAATTCGTAAAATTCGCTCTCGTCCTGGTGTCTGGACATCGGGTAATCGTCGGCGAGCAGATTGACAAGCCTGTGCTTGTATTCAGGGGCAGCGATGGTCGGCTCGACCGCGACAAAAAGATTCTCCCCGTGGTCGGGCTGAATTACATTCCATTCATCGATGAACGCTTTCGCCCTTGCTATGTACTCCTTTTCCTTCCGAGTGTCTGACTTGACGGAAAGATTTCCATCCGTCACATTTTCTGACAGGGCTTGCCGGACAAGCTCGCTTGCCTTTTCCGCGCCAAGCCGCTCGAGCATTTTGAGGAGGTCTTTGCTCAGAAAAGCATACGCATCGGTTTTTCCCTCGATCCTCGCTTCTTTGTCGTGGCGCATTAGCTCGAGAAGCATGCCTTCAAGAAGTCCTATCGGCTTCTCACCGCTCATGACATCCTCGTTCTCCTCTATCTTGCGGCGCAGCAATTTTACGCCTGACTCGCCCATGCGCTCGGCGTCTTTCTCCAGGTAGGCTCGAAGCTCTTCCTGGAAAGCTTCAACATAGGTGTCATCGATTTCAAACTTTTTAGCTTTGTTCGCGTCTCCGAGCACTGAAAACATGGCCAGAAGCGTAAGACGTTTCGAGCGGACCGCGGTGGAACGTTTAAATTCTATTCCCGGAGGAGAAGCATGCGGACCGTACCTGTCGAGCGAATCCCAGGGCTGCATAAAATGGAAAAGAAGATACTCGAAGCTTGCCTGAAGGCTGTATGGCTGCTTGAACAAAAACCGGTTCGCCGCCTGCCTTCGCACTTTAAAATCCGGGTGCAGCATCGCGTACATGAAAAAATCGTAGTAGGCTCGGGACCCTTCGTCATTTGCAACGGCATAATTATCGGAGAGAAGACGGGTGAGTTGATGGTCATGATTCGGGACCGCCTTCGTCTTCCCTTCGGCCCTGAAAAGCTCGTGGCCATGATCGAGCTGGAGGTCATTCCATAAATCGATGAAGACTTGTGTTACTTTCGAGTCATTGTTTTCCTGCCGCAGTTCGGAACGCTGCACGGCCACGAGGTCGGCGGAAAGTCTCGCAGGAGAAAATGCATTCGCCGGCGCGGGCGCTACCGACTTCATTCCTTTCAGCAGCTGCGCGACGTTCTGCGGGTTGAGTTCCCCTTGATATTGGAGATCCTGCAGGCGGTCGACCAGCCTGAGCAGGTTTTCTTTCCAGGCTTCCCGGAGTCCATCCTGCGGGGCGGCGGATTTAGACATCGTCAATTCATCGAGCGAGCGCGTATAGGAAACAGCTTCATCGAGCCTGTTTTCCGCAGCAAGGCCCCGGATGAGAGCGTCGCGCCATCTCTTGACGAGAGGCTCGGCGTCTTGCCCGCGGGCGCCGGCTTCGTAGGTTTTGATTAATCTGTCACGGGCGGCGCGTGTGAATGCTTTATGAAGGTCCACTTTTCCGTCTTTGTTCTCGAAATAATCCCGCCAGGAAACATCGCCTCGCATCTGTTCCCCGTAGCGGCTGTCTGCGGGAAGTTTTTTGATCGCGGGGCGGATGATGACATACGAGATGTCCCTGCGTTTCAATTCATCGCGGAGCCCACGGACATGATAGCCGCCTACTACCGCCGCTGCAGAGCCCGTGCCAGCCGCAAGCCTTACGAGATTCTTGAAGAAGATGCCGTCCCGGGTTTGCGCGGTGCGGTAAAAATCGACGTTTGCTCGAAAGAGAGCCGCTTCATCCGCTGAAAGAGGCTGAGTTTCCAACTCGCTGAATTCCATCCAGGTCAGTTCGAGAGACGCGAGCCTGTGCAGGAGATGGAGCCGGCGGCTTTTCCGATCGAGGGAGTCCTCGTCTTCTCCTCGAAACAATTGTTTCTTTACCTTCGCCGCGTATGTCTCGAATTCATCGAAGAACATGGATCCGTCGATGTCGCGGAGTTTCTGTTCTGTCCGAACTTGAGAAAGCAGCCCGGCCGGGAACGTCTCTCCGGGAAGCGCGTCCGGATTTTTTTTCCGAACCGTTTCAATGAGCTCATGAATGTAAAGAGCCATGGCCCGGGCGGTAATCTGGGAAGTGGCGAATTCCTGGCGTTTCCGGTTGAGTTCTGGAAGGAGGCCGCGGACAACCGGATCGGAATTACCCGAGATCAATTCTGCCGTGGTGCCGGCGGTGCGCTGAACAATTGAGGACAGCCGAGAGTCATCGCTTTCCTGAGTTTTAAATTCCTGAAGGAAAAATGCGAGTGCCGTGTTTTTTTCGGGCGCCGCAACGACCGAAAGCTTCTGAAGCACCGCACCAAGTTCCCCGGCACCGGCATAAAAGTCAGAGAGTGCTGAATCGATATCCAGCAGAGTCGGGGAATAACTCAGCTCTTTTTGCTTTTGCAGCCGGCTGGCCTCCTCCCGAAGATAGCCAGCCGCGGCGGACTCTTGTTTACGGGCATTCAGATAATGGAGAGTTCCCTCTTCATACAGATTCCAGTCTTCCAGCCCGTAGAACTTCATCGGGGCCTCGCCAAAAAGGCAGGCGGCGGCCGGCCCCGTAAGCTCCTGGTTTTCCATATAATCATTAAAGACTTTTTCCAGAACGGCCCTGTCGGGAAAGTGCCGGAAGAGTGTCGCGTCCAGCGCACTCGCGGCGCCTTCCACACCTGTAACTCTCACCCCGTGTTTTTCTGCCAGCCATTCCAGAATCGCACGGATACTTTTTTGCGCTTCGGGGACAGCGTGGGCGTCCTGGATGAGAAGGACGGTTTCTTTTTCCCGTCCTTTATAAGTTTCTTCAATGATTCCCGTGCCGGACGGAATAGAAAATGCTGCCTCGGCGCTTTGATTGACTGCGCTGCCGGCGGCCGTCTGCGCGCCCGCGGGCGGAACCACGCATAAATCGGAAACCAGCACGCACACGATGATGAGCGCGGATGTCAAATATTGCAGGCTGGTTTTTTTGCGTAACCGGATTATTTGCATAGATTTGGGTGCTAAGAAGTAAGCCATTAAAAAGTACTTGGCGAGGCGTGCTTAGTCAAGAATGCGGGACGAGCGTTTGAGCTCTAAGGCTCAGGGTGCATCTTGAGGAAACATCTTATGGCCTGAAGCGGGGTTACGCAACTTTCGTGGCTGACAGAGCTTGGCGCTCCTTTTTTCGGGTGAAAGGTGCCGGACGGGAGGCTTTTTCCGAATCCTGGAGGAACTCTCCAAGCTCCGCGAGAGCAGGCGTGTGCTGGCACACGACCCTGAAAATCATGAGGGCGGGGATTGCGATAAACAGGCCCGCCATACCCCACAGCCATCCCCAAAAAGTTATCGTGATAAAAATAAAAAGGGGGTGGATTGTAAAACTCCGCCCCAGAATAAGCGGCGTGATGAAGAGAGATTCCAGGTTTGTTATTGTCCAATAGGCGATGGGGATCAGAATGGCGTGCTGAAAAGGAAATTCCATGAAAGCCACCAGGGTGATCACAGCAAGCGTGATAAAAGCGCCGATGTAAGGAACAAAGTTCATGAGTCCGCCTACGACTCCCCAGAGAGCGGGATTCGGCATATGAAGAAATGCCATGGCGATGCCGAGAGCAACACCGAGCGAGATGTTAATAAGTGTGAAGTTAAAAAAATAGGCCGAAATAACTTTTTCGGTTTCGTGAATAATATCTGCGAGACGGCTCCCTTCTTTCTTTCCTTTCTTCTCTGAGAGACGGCTTATCTTCTCCACGACAGAATCCCACCCGACGAGAAGGAAAAAAAGTGCCACAAAAACCATCACAATCGAAGCCGTTGCACGCGCCGTCCATCCCAGGATCATCTCTCCTACTGAAGCCTCTTTGATTTTGACTTCAGGCGTTTTCTGCTCCACGGAGCTTTCCGCGATTTGTTCCACTTCCTGGAGAGTCTGTTGAATTGAGTTTTCGCGGCGCAGCTCTTCTACGTGATGCTGCACGGTCCGGAGGCTATCAGGCAGGGTTTGAAATAATTCAACGGCGGGGCCCTTGAGTTTCACAAACGCGGTGCCCGCCAACGCCACGACAACGGAAAGGATGAGAGAGGCCGCCAGTAGACTCGGAATACCCCTGGTAACCATGGCGCGAAAAACCGGGCGGACTATCAGATGGAGGAAAAGGGCCATGCTCAGGGGTATGAGCAATTCCTCTGCAATCTTGAGCGTATAGAGAATGGCAAGCGTCCATAGCCCGGTTAAAGCCGTTGAGGTGAGACGATCAATTTGAAACATTTTAGGGTCCTCGCGGACAGAATGCTAACATGGGCCGCGTGCCACTTTCCTAAGGGAAGGGCTTAAAATTCTTTAGCGTTTTCCATGAGGCGCGAGAATTCCGAGGAAGATTAGGCCAAAGGACGCGCCCGCGAGGTTGATTAGAATATCCTGAAAGCTGTAATAGCGGTCGGGATGCAGATGCTGGAGGAATTCGTCGAAGGCTCCGGAAGCAAACGAAAGCCCCAGGACTGCCGAACACGCTTCGAGCCCGGTCAAGCGCGCACTGACGGCCCGGTAATAAAGATAGGCCAGGATGCTGTACTCAAAAAAATGAATTCTTTCTTCAGGATAGGCGACCTGGCTCAGAGCAAGGATATAGGCCGCAAAAGAAAGAAGAAACAGAAATTTCCTGCGTTTACTTCGGGGAGTTTTTTTGACCAGCGCCAGAAGAAAAAAGGCGCCGAGAGCAAGGGCGCATCCCGCGTTCATCAGGGGCAGGGCGGCCTCCTTTTTTTCCAGATAGGATAGAACAGGGCGGCCGATGGGAATTGTAGCGTAGATGAGGAAGAGCCATGCCGCGGCAGCTGCCCAGGCGCTTCGGTAAACGACAGATAATTTTGCCATGTGAAAAATACCCTGAAGGTGAGTGCCGGGATCGGGGATAAAGAAGAAAATGGCGGAGAGGGAGGGATTTGAACCCTCGGAAGCGATTTCTCACTTCAGCGGTTTAGCAAACCGCCGCACTAGGCCACTATGCGACCTCTCCACATCAAAAAAGGAAGAATTGTATTCGCTGTTTTTGCTTTGCCGGAACCTGAATTGTAACGGCGCCGCTACAATTGACCCGCGCTTTTTGAGAACGCGAGGCGTTCGGCCCGGGCTTAGGGCTTCTCTTACAGGCGATACTTTCAGGAACTTCGGAGGGCGAGGGATTCGAACCCCCAAGTCCTTTCGGACGGCGGTTTTCAAGACCGCTGCAATGCCGTTATGCGAGCCCTCCATCAAGAATAAAGACAATTCTGCCTGATAATTCAAAGAACAGGACCGTTATTATAAACGGAATCGCAGATTTCCCAACAGAAAAGACGGCGCAGAAAGCTTACTGGATATTTCCCTGCATATATTTATCCAGCACGGCGGGAAGCTTGACGGTACCTTCAGGCGTCTGAAAATTTTCTAAAAGACAGAGCACGATTCTCGCAAGCGCCAGGCCGGAGCCGTTGAGCGTCGCTACAAACTCGGGCTTTTTTCCGCCGTCGCGCCTGAACCGGATATTGGCGCGCCGGGCCTGGAATTCCGCAAAAGTACTGCAGCTCGAGACTTCAAACCACTTTTCCGCCGCGGGCGCCCAGACCTCGAGGTCGTAACATTTCGAGGCAGCGAAACTCATATCTCCGCTGCCGAGCAGCACGACCCGGTAAGGAAGTTCCAGCGCCTGCAGAATGTCTTCGGCGTCTTTCACGAGCAGTTCAAGCTCATTGAGCGAGTCTTCCGGTTTCACGAACTTCACCATTTCGACTTTATCGAATTGATGCACCCGGGAAAGCCCGCGCGTGTCCTTGCCGTACGAGCCGGCCTCTCTGCGGAAGCACGGCGTATAGGCGACAAGCTTTTTAGGGAGATCTTTATCGGATAACGTTTCATCCCTGTAGAGATTGGTTACGGGCACTTCCGCGGTAGGAATCAAAAAGAAATCTTCCTCCTTGAGACGGTACATATCTTCTTCGAGCTTCGGAAGCTGCCCGGTGCCTGTCATGGAATCACGATTGACCAGGGAAGGCGGCCAGATTTCCGTGTATCCATGCTTCGCCGCGTGATAGTCGAGCATAAAATTAATAAGAGAACGTTCGAGGCGTGCGCCAGTGCCCATGTAGACAGGAAAGCCGGAGCCCGTGATTTTCGTCCCCATTTCCATCGAGAACCATCCGAGCTTGGTGCCGAGATCCAGGTGGTCGAGCATGAACGCTTCTTTTTTCTTCGGCGCGCCCCAGGTCCGTACGACTTTATTATTTTCTGCGCCGCGGGAAAGCGGGACGGAGCCATCTGGAACGTTCGGAATTCTGAGGAGCTGGTCGAGACTTCTCCGATCGAGTTCGCTGACTTGGAGATCGAGATCTTTGATTCTCTGCGAAATGGTTTTCATAGAATCGATGGCAGGCTGCGAATCCTCGCCGGCTTTTTTCAGACGCGCGATTTCGTCGTTCGCCTTGTTTCTTTCCGCTTTGAGACTCTCGACTTCCTGCAAGAGGTTTCTTCGGTCTTTGTCGAGGCCGAGAAAGGCGTCGAGATCGAAAACAACATTTTTGGAAGCGAGCCCTTTTTTAACTTCGCCCGAGTTTTCGCGGATCCATTTTATATCAAGCACTACATGCTCCTCTGGCTGCGCCTGCGCGGCTGCCGCTCAGTAAAAACGGGGCTGGAACACAGAAACAGATTTTCTGTCCTGGCTCCAGCCCCGCTTATTATTCTTCTTCTGGTTCATCTCCGGCAGGAAGTTCGAGCTGCTGCGCGGCTTCGGCGTCTTCTTTCTCAACGACTCTGGCAACTGACGCGATCTTGTGTTTTTCCTTGAGCCGCATGACTCTGACGCCCTGGGCGTTTCGGCCCGAGGTGCGGATCTGATTGACGGGGCAGCGGACAACCATTCCGCCGCTAGTCACCAGCAGAATCTCGTCTTCTTCGTGAACAGCGAGGATGCCGGTCACTTTGCCGTTTTTCGCGGTGACCTTTACGTTGATAACACCCTTCCCGCCTCGCGTCTGAAGCCGGTAGTCCTTGAACTTCGACTTTTTTCCAAAACCGTTTTCAGTGATGCTTAGCGCGGTCGCTTCATGGTCCACGACTTCTACCGCGATCACGCGGTCCCCCGGGGATATGAAAATGCCGCGGACGCCGCTCGCCGTTCTTCCCATATCTCTGACATCTTTTTCGCAGAAACGAATGGCTTTACCCGCGAGAGTCGCGATGAAAATTTCGTCTTTAGGCGACATCAGCTTGCATCCGACGAGCTCATCTTTCTCTCGCAGATTGATCGCAACGATTCCATTGGCACGCGGCCGCGAGTAATGGATCAGGTTCGTACGTTTGATAAGGCCGTTTTTCGTCACCATAAGGAGAGACCTTTTGTCGTCAAACTCTTTTACCTGGAGAAAGCTGTTGATGACTTCTCCCGGCCTGAGCGAGAGCAGGTTCACAACGGCTTTCCCTTTTGCCTGACGGGAAGCCTGCGGAATTTCATACGCCTTCCGCCAATAGACCCGTCCGGTGTTCGTGAAGAACATGATCGTGTCGTGCGTGGAAGAGAGGAACATGTGTTTGATGAAGTCATCGTCGTCCCGAAGCCCTGACCCCGTGACGCCCGTGCCTCCTCGCCGCTGCTTGCGGTACATCGAGACGGGAATTCTTTTTATATATCCCGCGAAAGACATCGTGATCACGACGTCTTCTTCCGCGATAAGGTCTTCGATGTCGATATCTTCTTCGCTGGCTACGATCTGGGTGCGGCGTTCATCGCCGTATTTCTCGAGAAGATCTTCCGACTCTTTTCTGACGACGTGAAGCTGCTTCAGGCGGTTTTTCAAAATCGACCGGTACTCTTCGATCGCTTTTATGATGTTCGCGTATTCTTCGTCTATTTTCTCGCGTTCAAGTGCGGTCAGGCGCTGCAGCTGCATTTCGAGAATCGCCTTGGTCTGTATCTCGCTCAGCTTGAACGCGGCCATCAAGCCTTCTTTGGCTTCTTCCGGACTCTTGGAAGCGCGGATGATTTTGATTACTTTATCCAGGTTCGAAATGGCGATCTTCAAACCTTCGAGAATGTGTGCGCGCTTTTCCGCTTTATCGAGCTCGTACTTCGTGCGGCGGATAATGACTTCGACGCGGAAGTTCACGAACTCCTGCAACATCTGTTTGAGATTGAGGACGCGAGGCTGTCCGTCCACGAGCGCAAGCATGATCACGCCGAACGTGTCCTGCATTTGCGTGTGTTTATAAAGCTGATTTAAAATGACCTGCGCGATCGCGTCTTTTTTCAGCTCGATCACGAGGCGCATGCCGTCGCGGTCCGACTCGTCGCGGATGTCGGAAATTCCCTCGATCTTTTTTGCTTCGACAAGGTTTGCGATCGATTCGATGAGATTCGTCTTATTCACCTGGTAAGGAATCTCGGTGATGATAATCGCGTCGCGCTTGGCGGTTGATTCGATGTTTGCCAGAGCCCGCATCACGACTCGCCCGCGTCCCGTTTCGTATGCGTTCTTGATTCCGTCCCGTCCCATGATAAGGCCGGCGGTCGGGAAGTCAGGGCCTTTGATGACTTTTGCGAGTTCGCGCACGGTAATATTTGGATTGTCGATGGTAGCGAGAATGCCTTGCATGACTTCCGTAAAGTTGTGCGGCGGAATATTGGTCGCCATACCGACGGCAATGCCGCTCGATCCGTTGATGAGGAGGTTCGGGATGCTTGCCGGAAGCACGGTCGGTTCTTCAAGCGACTCGTCGAAGTTTGGCGTGAAATCGACCGTATTCTTATCGATATCGCTGAGCAGTTCTTTGCTCATCTCCTTGAGACGCGCTTCGGTATAACGCATGGCGGCTGCATTGTCGCCGTCGACCGAGCCAAAGTTTCCCTGCCCGTCCACAAGAGGATAACGAAGAGAGAACGTCTGAACCATGCGGACCAGACTGTCGTAAACGGAGGTATCGCCGTGAGGGTGATATTTGCCGAGCACTTCACCGACAATACGCGCGCATTTACGATGCGGTTTGTTGTAGGTGAGGCCGAGATCGTTCATGGCAAACAGAATACGCCTGTGCACCGGCTTGAGTCCGTCGCGCACGTCAGGCAGCGCACGGCCGACGATGACAGACATGGCGTAATCGATGTAAGAGTCCCGCATCTCGTCTTCGATGGGGACCGGAATGATTTTTTCATTCATTGCATATAAATTTTTTTCATCCGCCATATAGCCTCTTCCTTATTGTCCCTTGTTTACGAACGATTTCCGCGCGCTGCTAAACGTCCAGATTGCGGACTGCTTTTGCGTTCCGCTGGATAAATTCGCGGCGCATCTCGACGTTGTCTCCCATGAGGACGGTGAACATTTCATCCGCCAGCACCGCATCGTCAAGAGTCACCCTCAAGAGGGTCCTTGCTTCAGGATTCATGGTCGTTTCCCAAAGCTGCGTCGGATTCATTTCACCAAGACCTTTATATCTCTGGATGTGCATTCCTTCTTTACCGTTATTTTTGACCCATTCGAGGACGTGTGCGAGAGACGGCACCGAGACTTCTTTCTTGTCGTTCTTGATCTGAAATTCCGTTCCTTCGCCGCCCAAAAAATCATCCAAGTTCAATTTGTTCTTTTCGAGACGGGCTTCGATCTTCTTAAACTCGAGGCCTTCCGGAAGCTCGAACCATTCGCAGACGTCGTCGGTCGTCATGATTTCTTCGGGGTCTTTTTTGTTTTTCTCCGCGTTGGCGACGACTTCCGCGAGAAACTCTTTCATATCCGCTTCAGAGAAAAGAAATTTTTCTTCTCCGGTTTCATTGAGGCGGCAGAGAAAAGTCACGAATCCTTTTTCCTTGTCTCTGCGGGCAAGATAATCCTGGAAACCGATTCCCTTGCGGGCGAGAGAAAATTCCAGGTCCTTGATCGCAAGCGTGAGCTTTAAAATTTCCGCGAGCTCTTTATTCTCGAGCGCTCCCTTGACTCCCTTTTTAGAGACGCTGACCTTGTCATACCCGAGGCTGAGGAGCATATCGTTCATCTGCTCCTCGGTCTGCACGTACTGTTCGGTCTTCCCTTTTTTGACTTTGTAGAGCGGCGGCTGAGCGATGAAGATGTGGCCGCCCTCGATAAGTTTTTTCATCTGTCTGTAAAAGAAGGTGAGAAGGAGCGTGCGTATATGGCTTCCGTCGACGTCGGCGTCGCACATAAGGATGATTTTCCAATAGCGAAGTTTTTCGATATTGAATTCCGTATCGAAGCCCGCGCCAAGGGCCGTGATGATGGTTCGGATTTCCTCGTTGGACAACACCTTGTCGATTCTTGCTTTTTCGACGTTGATGATTTTACCGCGGAGAGGAAGGATGGCCTGAAAGCGCCTGTTCCGTCCCTGTTTCGCTGAGCCTCCGGCGGAGTCGCCTTCGACAAGATAGAGTTCTCCGTTTCTGGGGTCGTCATCCGAACAGTCCGCGAGTTTTCCCGGAAGCGAAAATGATTCGAGAGCCCCTTTTCTTCGTGTCAGCTCGCGGGCCTTTCTGGCCGCTTCCCTGGCACGCAAAGCAAGAAGCGCTTTCTCAAGAATCTTATTTGCGATCGCAGGATTTTCTTCGTAAAAAGATTGCAGGCTTTCGTAAACGATCGAGTAAACGATTCCTTCTACTTCGCTGTTCCCAAGTTTTGTTTTGGTCTGCCCTTCGAATTGGGGCTGGGGAACCTTCACGCTGATGACCGCGGTGAGCCCTTCCGTCAGGTCCTGCCCGGCAAGGGTGCCGTCGATATTTTTTGCCATGTCTTTTGCTTTGGCATACTGATTTGTCGCGCGCGTGAGGGCGGTTCGGAAACCGCTGAGGTGAGTTCCGCCTTCGTGTGTATTAATATTATTCGCGAAAGAAAAAATTTCTTCCGAGTAACTGTCATTGTACTGAAAAGCGGTTTCTACATGGACTTCGTCTTTTTCATGCTCGACGTAAAAAATCTTTTTGTGGAGGGGATTTTTTTTCCTGTTCAAGTACTGGATGAACTCCGAAATTCCGCCTTTGTAAAAGAAAACGTGTTCTTTGATTTCTTTCTTATCACGTTCGTCGCGGATGTGCGCTTTGATGCCTTTGTTCAGGAACGCTAGCTCCCGCAGCCGGTTTGAAAGCGTGTCGAAACTGAAGTTTGTATCAGGAAAGATCTGCGAGTCGGCGAGAAAGGTAACTTTGGTTCCATGCTCTTTCGTTTTACCGATCACTTCGACTTTCGTTGTGGGTTTTCCGCGCTGGTATCTCTGATGATAGATTTTCCCGTCGCGATGGACTTCGACTTCACACCACTCGGAAAGCGCGTTCGTCACAGAAACGCCGACGCCGTGAAGCCCTCCCGAAACGCGGTAGGCCTTGTTGTCGAATTTCCCTCCCGCGTGAAGCGTCGTCATGACGACTTCGAGCGCGGATTTTTTCTGCTCTTTGTGGATGTCGACGGGTATGCCGCGTCCGTCGTCGAGCACGCTGACCGTCGAATCTTCGTGGATAGTAACGGTCACTCCCGTCGCAAACCCCGCGAGGGCTTCGTCCACGGAATTGTCGACGACTTCATAAACAAGATGATGGAGTCCGCGCAGTGTCGTGTCGCCGATGTACATTCCGGGGCGTTTTCGAACAGCGTCAACTCCCTCGAGGACCTGAATGTGTGTCGCATCATATTGCGCTGCGTCCGGCATCTCAGCGTTTTTTGGCTTTTTAGTCACATCTTGTTCCTTTACTTTAGACATGTCGTTCTCCGCTTTTTACTTCGGGTCCGTTTCGGGATTATCTTAATTGCCCGACTCGAATAAAAATCTTTTTTGCGTTTTCTTCCCCGAGAACAGCCTGTGTCCGTTTCAAAAGGGAGGATGCGTATTTTTGATTTATTTCAAATGCCAGACTTGCCTGATCGACCCATACAAAAAGTTTTCCGTCAGGTGTGAGAGAAGGTTTTGTGTGAGGAGCTATCATTGGCCCCGCTATAGCTCTCCACGAATCTACCAATTTTTGTCTTTTGGAACTTTCGGGTGTCTGTAAACTTTTCAGCACCCCCGGAAGCAGGTCCCGGATGCTATCCATTAGTTCAACTGCATCGGCATGATGACGTAAAGATAGCCGTCTTTGCCTTTGACCAGGCCGGGTTTGTCGGGATCTGTCAGCGAAAATAAAACTTCGTCGACATCGAGATTCTTGAGAACATCGATGAGATAGTGCGGATTAAATCCGATGGCGATGTCGTCTCCTTTTACATCCGCCGCAAGCTCTTCCTTCGCTTCACCTAAGTTGGGCGATCGGGAAGAAATAAGAATCTTTCCTTTCACGAAATCCAGTTTTACCGCGGGTGAATCCGCAGAGGTCAGAAGCGCCGTACGCCGCACAGCCTGGAGAAATTCTTCCCTGTTCGCGCTTGAAGTGGTTTTTTCGCCTTTAGGAATAACCTGTTCGTAATTCGGAAAATTTCCTTCGATAACCCGGGAAATAATCTGCGTGTCCTCTACCTGAAAAATCACCTGGTTTTTTGAAGGAATGATTTTCATGTTTCCTTCCCAGCTGAGAATTTTCAAGAGCTCGTGGACGGCTTTGGTCGGGATAATCATGTCGAATTCCTGTTTGACGCCGTTCTTCAGTTCTTTGTCCATGTACGCGAGACGCCTTCCATCAGTCGCGACAAACTTGATTTTTCCCGCTTTTACCGAAACCAGAACTCCGTTGAGAACATACCGCGTTTCATCGTGTGAAATGGCAAAGCACGTCAGCGACAGACTTTCTTTGATCATGGCCTGCTCGAATTCGATCGCATTTTTTTCATCGATTTCCGGCAGCTTCGGGTAGTCTTCCTTCGAAAGGCCCATGATTTTAAAAAACGATTTTCCAGCTCGGATATTAATCGCGTTATTTTTCGCTACGCTGATCTCGACGTCGCCTTCGGGAAGTTCCCGGACAATTTCCTGAATTTTTTTTGCGGGAATCGTAATACTTCCCTCTTTGATGATCGTCGCGTTAAATATGGTGGATATGCCCACTTCAAGGTCCGTACCAACCAGGCGAATTTTCCCATCATTTAATGTTTCAATCAGAATATTACTCAGGATCGGGAGGGTATTGGTTTTATTGGAGGTGACGTTACCAGCAAGAGAGAGGCCTTTGAGAAGATTATTTTTGGGAACAAGTATTTCCATTGCTTAGTCCTTTTGATGAAGCGCTATTCTAACAAAGAATTTTAAATTAGTCATAATCTTATTAGGGACTGTTGAAATGTGGATGATCCGCCTAAATCATTTAATCATAATTGAATAGCTAAGCCAAGAACCTGTGGATAACTAAGGGTTTCTTTTCAACATATCCTTTATTTCTTCGATCAGTTTCAATTTCTTGCCGTCTTCCGCGACTTCTCGGGCAATTTTATTGTAAGCATGAAGGACGGTCGTGTGATCCCTGCCGCCGAAGTATTCGCCTATTTCAGGAAGAGAATGAGCGGTCAGCTCCCGGATTAAATACATCGCGATTTGCCTCGGGCCGGCAATCGACTTGGTGCGTCTTTTGGATCTCAGCTCAGACACCTTCAGATTAAAATAATCGGCCACCAGCCGCTGAATTTTATCCATGCTTATTTTCCGTTCTTCCTCGGTAACGGAAGCTTGGAGAATCTCTTTGGCGAGGGCCAGATCAATTTTTCGGCTTGTCAGGGTTCCATAAGCGACAACCCGGATAAGAGCGCCTTCAAGTTCCCGGACATTGGACTTGAACTGGCTCGCAATGAAAAAACTCACATCGTCAGTTACCTGAACAGTTTCCTTCTCCATTTTTTTCTTGAGAATAGCGACACGCGTCTCAAAGTCCGGCGGCTGAATATCGGTCACGAGACCCCAGCCGAAACGAGAAACCAACCTCTCTTCAAGGCCCGGAATCTCCCGGGGAGGACGATCACTCGATACAACAATCTGTTTATGGGCATCGTACAGCGTATTGAACGTGTGAAAAAACTCTTCCTGCGTAGCCTCTTTTTCGGCAATAAAATGGATGTCGTCGATTAAAATAAGATCAAGGTTTCTATATTTAGATCTAAATTGAGGCGTAGAGCGCTTTTGAATGGCTGTAATAAGTTCATTTGTGAATTTCTCACTGGATATATATAGAATCTTAAAGGATGGAAATCTTTTCTTCATTTCATGCGCAATGGCCTGCATGAGGTGCGTTTTTCCCAATCCAACCGGGCCATAAATAAAAAGAGGATTGTAATTCCTTGCAGGAGCTTCACTTACAGCCATAGCGGCCGCGTGGGCAAAGCGATTATTGGGGCCGATAATAAAGTCATCAAACGTATATTTTCGGTTTAGTCCTCCGGTATCGGGCGCGTCGCCCGTATTTTTCTTGGGGAAATACGCGGGATGAAGCGCTTCGGCGAGAGCAATCTCTTTTTCTTCTGTCTTTTCCTCGGCTGAATAGACAGCAAAGACAATTTCGGGCCGATAACCGCTGGTTTCTAATACCGCGCTCTGAATTAATTCATAATAATGGCTTTTGAGCCAATTTCCGAAGTAACTGTCCGGGACCCCCAGACGGACTATCGCGGGAGTAAACTCAAGGCATTTCAGGGGTTCCAGCCATGTTTTGAAAGATTGATCGCTTAATTCCCGGGCAAGAACGGCGTTTACCAGGCTCCAGTCAGCGATTGAGAAATTCATTTTGGATGAATTTTCAATGAACGGGGAAAGGTTTTCAGAGGAGTTCAAAGAGTTATCCACAGGGCGAAAGTCTTGATTTTAAAGGAAAAATACGGGTTTTATGAGAAAAGAATTAACAGGTCTTCCGTGCTTTAAGTAAGTTATCCACAGGATATCAACGAGATAGTCAGTCGAAAGAGATGACAGCCAACGTTTGCGGAACTGAATTTTCATTTTACTCGCACAGAGGGAAAAGTCTATGTGATTTTTAAGGCCCGGAAGCGGCTTGAGCGGCTCGCCGGAAGCAAGAATACATTTGATTCCAGGGAAGAATGTGGTATATAATTCCCAACTTTAATCCGTACCAGATTATTATCGCAATAAGAAAGGTTTTCAGAGTGAAAAGAACATATCAGCCATCCCGGATCAAAAGAGCTAGAAAGCACGGCTTTCGGGCACGTCAGGCCACCAAAGGCGGGCAGGACGTTTTAAAGAGAAGGCGCAGGAAGGGAAGAAAGAAACTCACCGTCGTCGTCCGCTCTTAAAGGCCCTCCAGACTGGAGATGTCAGCCCTTAATTATCTCGTACAAGAACCGGTTCTGTTCCGAATCCGGCCATGGCGAAAAAGTGAAGACACTCCAATCCATCCGAACGAAGCAGGAATTTCAGTCAATATTCGACCACGGTCTTATACTCAAGGGAAAACTCTTGAAGGTGTGGGTTGATTACAGGGTAAGCGGCTCGGCTGCAGAGCGACCGCTTCGACTGGCGATCATTGTAAGCCGGAAAACCGCCGCGAAAGCAACGGACCGGAATACCTGGCGGCGGCGGATCCGCGAAATAATGAGAAAGAAATACGCTGCGAAATTTAGGAACGCCGCAGTAATTGTTGTAGTGAAAAAAAGCGCCCAGATCGCTGTCTCTGGAGAGATCGAGAAAGAAATGGATCGGCTTTTCAGCAGCGTTGCCTTTGAGCAGGAAAAAAAGCGGGAATGATCAGGACATGAAAAATTTTATCTGCGGGCTGATAAAACTTTATCAGAAATTTCTGTCCCCCTCCATTGGTCAGCATTGCCGTTTTTATCCAAGCTGTTCGTCCTACGCCGCCGAGGCCATCAAGACAAAAGGGGCCGCAGCGGGTCTTCGCGTTTCGTTTATAAGAATTCTCAAGTGCCACCCTTTTCATCCAGGAGGATATGATCCCGTTGAATCCCGAACCAAAGCTTGAAAAAAATTATGTTATCGCCCTGATTCTCTGCATGGTCGTGCTTCTGGCCTACCCCTTTGTCCTGCAAAAATTCGCACCCAAACAAATCACGGTTGCCGAAACGGACGAGACAATAATTCAGCCGCGCGGAACCGATTCTCCGGAGGCGGGAGAAATCGTGAAGCCTTCGGAACTCACGGCTTCGGAGCCTTCGGCTTTACCTGCTGAGCAGGAACCCGACGTGATTTTTTATGAAAACGCGCTCTATGAAGCAGCGTTCTCGACGCTTGGCGGCACGATCACGCGCCTGGTATTCAAAGGAGAACCGGAACACCGAGGCGTAACGAAATCAGTTTTATATGAAGATGAGGCCGGCAGCGAAGGTATTTTTGCGACACGTCTTGTTAACGACGACGTTGATCTTACGAAAGCTGTTTTCACAGCCACCCGCCAGGGCAAAGAAGAAAACGTTTTCAAATTTACTTACGAAAAAGCCGGGCGGTATGTTATCGAAAAAGAGTTTGTATTGAGCAGCGCAGAGCCTGTCATAAGCCTCTCTGTAACGGTCCGGAATCTGACGGACCGGGAAAAAAATTACGCGCTGGAACTTACCGCGGGCGTTGTCGCGAACGTAAAAGACCAGGCCCAGGCGCACGAATTTCAAGTGGTGGCAAAGACGGATAAAGTCATGTCGGCCGATTACAATAAAGTGACCAAAAAAGGTTTCGGCCTCTCACAGGAGATCGCGTGGGCGGGGATCACAAAAAAATATTTCACTATTCTCATCAAGCCAGAGTGGAAAATCATTTCATATGAAGCCCGCGGCGGAGCTCCCGGTGTGATTTACAGCCGCTTGAGAATGGAACCTTTCGCCGTCGCTGGGGCACAGAGCACGAGCCGCGAATTTTTTATTTATGCGGGACCGCAGCAATACGAAACTCTGAAAAAGTTCGAAGTCGGCTTTGATCAGATTCTTTCCCGAGGGATCCTCGGAGAATTAAAAATCATCCTGCTTCGCGCGCTCAAACTTTCCCATCAATACACGTACAATTTTGGTTGGGACATCATCCTCTTGACCCTCCTCCTCAAGCTCCTCCTCTCTCCCCTGACTCACATAAGCTATAAATCCATGGAGAAAATGAAGGCGATCCAGCCGAAAATAAAAACGCTCCAGGAAAAAATGAAAGACGATCCCTCGAAGATGAACCGCGAGATGATGGAGCTCTATAAAAAACATCGCGTGAACCCGATGGGGGGATGTTTGCCGATGCTTCTTCAGATTCCGATCTTTATCGCCTTTTATCAGGTTTTGAACGAAACGATCGAGTTGAGGGGAGCGCCATTTATCGGCTGGGTCACCGACCTTTCCGAGCCGGATACTTTGTTTAGGCTTCCTTTTTCCATTCCGTTCGTCGGCGACGGCTTTCACTTTCTTCCCCTGCTCATGATCGCGTCCATGGTTGTGCAGCAGCGCATGACGCCCCAGACAGGCGTGTCGCCGGAACAGCAGAAAATTTTTAATTTCATGCCGCTGATCTTCGGGTTCATCTTTTATAAAATGCCGTCCGGGCTCGTTCTGTACTGGTTCGTCAACAATGTGCTTTCCATTTTTCAGCAGCTCCTGGTCAAACGCCTCGGAGCAAAGCTGCATCATGAGGACGAATGACGAGCCCTGGAAATTACGTGACCCGCTTTCCTCTCGGCTGCGCGCAATAAGCTTCCGCGGACATCCGAAAATATCCTCTTTCGACAAGGAACACCGTGACCACGCGCCTCAGCAAATTTGATTCCATCGTCGTCGGAGCCGGCCATGCGGGCGTAGAAGCATCTCTTGCGATCGCGCGATGCGGTTTTCAGGTCCTCCTTATTACGATGGATAAAAACGCGATCGCGCGTATGTCGTGCAACCCTGCGATCGGCGGCATCGCCAAAGGCCATATCGTCCGCGAGATCGACGCTTTGGGCGGCGAGATGGCACTTGCGATCGACGCCGTAGGAATCCAGTTCCGGATGCTGAACAGGTCCAAAGGTCCGGCCGTGTGGTCCCCCAGAGCGCAGGCCGACAAGAAGCAGTACTCTCTCTTTATGACCCGCGCGATTGAAGCAGAGAATAATCTTCATCTTCTGGAAACCCATGTCACCGAGCTGCTCGTCGAGAACGGCCGGTGCTCCGGAATCCGGACCCAGGCGGGAGATGCTTTCTACAGCGACTCGGTCATTCTTACGACGGGCACGTTTCTTCAGGGGCTCATTCACGTGGGTGAAATAAATTTCCCGGGAGGCCGGACGGGAGAAAAACCGGCAGTCGGCTTGAGCGATTCGCTGCGTAAGCATGGTATCGAACTGGTGCGATTCAAAACCGGAACGCCCCCAAGGCTTGACGCGGATTCTATTGCCTGGAGCCTTCTCGAAAAACAGGAGGGCGATGACCCGCCCAATCCCTTTTCTTATCGCACCGCGTCCCTTCAGGTGGAGCAGCTCCCCTGCTACCTCACTTATACGAATGAAAAAATTCACGAACATATCAGAAATAACCTGCAGCGATCCCCTCTCTACGGCGGCATTATAAAAGGAACGGGTACGCGCTATTGCCCATCGATCGAAGATAAAATCGTGAAGTTTGCGGACAAAAGCAGGCATCAGATTTATCTGGAGCCCGAAGGTCGAGATACAAACGAAATTTACGTTAACGGACTCTCGACGAGCCTGCCCGAAGATGTGCAGCGCAATATTGTCGCGATGATACCGGGGCTCGAAGCCGCAAAGTTTATTCGTCTGGGCTATGCCATCGAATACGACTGCGCTCCACCCACTCAATTGATGCCTAGCCTTGAGACTAAAATTCTGCCGGGTTTATTTCTGGCGGGCCAGATCAATTGCACTTCAGGATATGAAGAGGCCGCGGCGCAGGGTTTGATGGCCGGGCTCAATGTAGTCCGTCAGCTTAGAAAACAAGCCCCCTTCGTGCTGGCGCGGTCCGAAGCATACATCGGCGTTTTGATCGACGATTTAGTGACCCGGGGCACCAACGAACCTTACCGTATGTTCACTTCCAGGGCCGAATTCAGACTTCTGCTCAGACAGGATAACGCGGATGAACGGCTCATGAAATTCGGAGCTGAATTTGGACTTATTGATGAAGCCTTTTACCTCACGGTCTTGAATAAATGGGAAAGAATGGATCAGGACATCCAAAAACTTCGATCTACGCACCATCGAGAAGGCAGCCTGGAACGCATTCTGAAGCGCCCTGAAATTGATTATAAGTATCTGGTAAATAATAAGTTACACTCGTCATGCTTAAGCAGTGATGAGGCCTTAAGGGTTCAGATTAAAGTAAAATATGAAGGCTATATTTTACGACAAAAAAACGAGGTAGAGCGGGATCGAAAACTTGAAAATAAGCAAATCCCGCAAGCGATCGACTATTCGCACATACTCGGCATAAGCCGAGAAGCTCTGGAAAAACTTACCCGGGTCCGCCCCGTGACCATTGCGCAGGCTTCCCGCATTCCGGGATTATCTCCCTGTGACATTAGCCTTCTTCTCGTTTTTTTAGAAAAGAACGGTCCGCGATTCACTATACGCGCTGCCCCCTGGCCCGAGGCTTAAAAAAGTATGTTTCACGTGAAACATATCATTTATCGGCTTGCCTGAAATCAGCAATCTGTGTAGGATGTCACCACCTGTTTCACGTGAAACATCCGAGGAGACTATGGAAAAAATCTTTGCTTTTTGTAATCAAAAGGGCGGCGTTGGAAAAACAACGTCCGCAGTCAATCTGGCGACGCTGTGTGCATTAGCCGGTTATAAAACGCTTCTTCTTGACATGGATTCTCAAGGAAACGCCACGAGCGGCGTTGGTCTGGACCGCGCCGCCTTTGAATTCACAAGTTATCAACTTCTTGTGGATAACTCAGAGCCAGCCGAAATCATCGTAAAAACGGGCATCGAGAATCTGGACATTATTCCTGCGAATACTGACTTATCGGGTGCTGATCTGGATTTGGTCAACGCCGATCGCCGGGAGTTCGTTTTAACCGGAAAACTTGCACCGTTGAAAGAACAATACGATTTCATCTTTATAGATTGCCCGCCGTCCTTAGGTTTGATTACGGTCAACTGTCTTGTCGCGAGTGATTGCGTTCTCATTCCACTGCAGTGTGAATATTATGCACTCGAGGGACTGGGACACCTTATGCAGACATATAAACTGATCCAGGAAAATCTAAAGCCCGAACTTCAAATCGGTGGGATCATCTTGACCATGGCGGACTTTCGGACAAACCTCACACAGCAGGTTATTGAGGAAGTCAGGAATCATTTTAAAGATACCGCCTTTCAATCCGTCATCCCGCGAGCAGTCAAAATGTCGGAAGCGCCCAGTTTCGGGAAGCCGGCTGTTCTTTATGACCCGCATAATAAGGCATCGAAAAGCTATGAAGCCTTATCCCGTGAATTTTTATCTAAGTTTCGTCCGCGCGGAGAAAAAAGTCTCAGAGCGGACGAAGCGTCTTCCGGTGAGCCATCTCATAAATCCGAACTGCCGTCAGTGATTGATCGAGCCAGACACAAAATGCCTAGTGACGAAACCGCTGCCGCCAACGAAGGAAGAACATTATGAAGAAAGCTTTAGGAAAAGGATTAAGTTCTTTGATACCAGATACTTATGTAAAGGAGAGGAAAGAAATCGCAGCCGGGATTCAGATGCAAGAGCAGCCGCGCGAATCCGGCTTTGATCTTATTCCGATGGAACAAATTCAGCCCAATCACGAGCAGCCGCGCAAAGAGTTCAGATCGGAAGCGATCGAAGAGCTGGCCGCCTCTATCCGTGAAAAAGGAATTCTTCAGCCTGTGGTGGTCAAGAAAGTCGGGGATAAAAAATACGAATTGATATGCGGGGAACGCCGTTTCCGCGCGGCTGGCCTTTGTGGTCTGGATCGCATTCCCGCTGTCATCAAGGACATTGCCTATGACGATTTTCTCGAATGGGCGCTCATTGAAAACATACAGCGGGAAGATCTTAATCCTATAGAAGAAGCCGAAGCGTATCAACGCCTCGTAGAACAAAGACGTGTTTCGCAAGACGATATTGCGAAGCAAGTGGGAAAAAATCGGACGACTGTTACCAACACGATCCGGCTTTTGCGGCTTCCTCAAGATATTCAGTCGCTTCTTGCCGATGGCCAGCTTTCCGCGGGGCATGCCAGAGCCCTTCTGGCCTTAATGTCACCCGAGCATCAAAGACAGATGGCAAAACGAATCGTAAAGGAAGGCCTCTCTGTGCGGCAGGTGGAAGCCATTGTAAATCGAAGCGTTTCGCATAAGCGCAAACCGAAGAAGAGCCGTAACCTGAGCCCGGAAATCTTGGATCTCGAAAACCGGCTCTCGACGCTCCTCGGCGCTCGCGTCAGAATCCACCCGAAAAAAAACATGAAACAGGGCCGAATCGAACTCCAGTACTTTTCCCTGGATGAACTCGACAACATTTTAGACAAGGTCGGGCTGACGCGTTCATAACCCGTCGGATTCGTTGACACTGAAAAACATTGTGTTATAATCTGCAAACTTTTTAAAACCCTTGTGGCATATGATTCAATATAAATTCCGCACTTTATTTGTCGCGCTCGGCCTTCTCATCCTGGGAACAGGATGCGGAGAGATGTCCTCTAATGATGGTTCGAAGGAAATCAAGGTCGCTTTTTGGGGAAGCCCCGAAGAAATCGAAATCATCACCAATTCCATCAAGGATTGGCAGGCAGCCCATTCCGACATCAAAATTATTTTCGAACACACGCCTTATTCGGGCTATGACAGCAAAATTTTGACGCGCATTGCGGGCGGCGCGGCCCCCGACATTATTGCGACAGAAGTTGATTATTTTGTGACATTCGCCAGCAAGGGCGTCCTCGAAGACCTCACGCCTTATGCGGAAGAAGATACGAGCTTCAAAAAAGAAGACTACTTTCCCTCGATCCTGAACCGGTTTCTGGTTCAGGGCCGCCTTTATGCCGTTCCCCGCGATGTCGCACCATTTGCGTGCGTCTTCTATAATAAGAAACTCTTTGACGATGCGGGCCTTGCCTATCCTACAGACGAGTGGACGTGGGATGATCTGCTTCGCAATGCACGAGCGCTGACCAAGACCGATGAAAACGGGCGGGTCGTTCAGTACGGTTTCTATGGGTGGGCATGGATGAACTTTATTTATGGCAACGGCGGTGCGCTTGTAGATAGCGTGGAAAATCCGACGAAGACACTCATCGACGATCCTAAATCTATAGAAGGCCTTCAGTTCTATGCCGATCTTATCAACCTCTATAAAGTAATGCCTACGCCGGTTGCGCTTTCTAATCTCGGAATGGGAATCGATCTCATGTTCGCAAGCGGCCGTCTGGGAATGTTTCTTTCCGGTATTTGGGAAACCCCCGGACTTCGAAGATACAAATTTGAATGGGACGTCGTCATGTTTCCGAAAAACCCACAGGGCGTGAGAGCTGTCGGATCAGGTGGCTCAGGTTACGCGATTTTAAAATCTTCCAAAAATAAAAAAGCAGCATGGGAAGTTATCAAGGCGCTGACAGGTCCGGAAGGGCAGGCAGAGCTCGCCCGACGCGGCCTGGCACAGCCGTCGCGAGTGGCCGTCGCTGCCTCGGATGCTTGGGCGGGAAGCGATCTTCCTCCTGCTAACAAGGGCATGTTGAATGAAGCTGTTAAGAATATTGTTTTCAGCCCGTTTGATCCGACATGGCGCGAAATTCAGGAAAAATTCCTGAACCCCAAGCTTGATTTGGTTTTTAATGGAAAACTAACCGCGGCAGAGGTGCTTAAGCAAGCGGCGCCTAAGATCAATGCGGAATTACAATCTAATGAAAAAAAGTGAGGATTAGACACTGATGGCTACGGCTACAGCGGGTAAACGCAGCGCAAAAGTAAGATCAAAAAAACACTCAGGAAAAGCTCCGGTTAAATTAACCGGTGCAGATAAGAAATTTCAAAGCAAGTACGGATATTTTACGGCGGACGGCAGCGAGTACGTGATTACAAATCCGCGTACGCCGAGACCTTGGGTTAACGTATGCGCCAACGAGAATTACGGTTTTGTCACCACGCAGACAGGCGGCGGGTTTTCCTGGTATGGTAATTCTCAGCTATCCCGTTTGACGACCTGGTATCAGGATCTGATCCGTGATCCGTACGGAAAATATGTATACGTGCGCGACAACGCTTCAAAGAAATTCTGGTCCACAACCTGGAAGCCGACCGATTTCAAATATGATTTTTACGAAGCCCGTTATGGTTTGGGTTATACAAAGTTCACGACCGAATATCAGGACATCAAAACCGAGCAGCTTATGTTTGTTCCTCGGGAAGACAGCTGCGAGCTCTGGCAGATCACGTTGACCAACCAGAGCAAGAAAGCCCGTCAGCTCAGCGTGTTTCCTTATTTTGACTGGTGTCTCGGAAACGGTACGGAAACACACCGGGAATTTCAGAAGACATTCATTGAAGTTCAGATCAATCGTAAGCTCGGTGCGATTATCGGCAGAAAGCGGCCCCCCCTCGTTCCTCCGCATATTTCATCGGGATTGAAGGATACCCCCTTGACCGGCGTGTTCGCGCTGACCACTCAGAAGCCCGCGGCGTATGATGGAGACAAAGAAACATTTATCGGCATGTACGGCACTTTTGCGGCACCTAAAGCAGTAGTAGAAGGTAAAGTTCAGAACCGGCGCGAACTCGAAAAATGGGGCGATCCGATCGCGGCGATGCAGGCGAACGTCAGTCTCAAGCCGGGCGAAAGCAAGACGCTCGTATTTATGCTTGCTAGATTAGAAGACGTTTCGAAAGCGGCGCCGCTTATTAGAAAATACAGCTCCAAGGCCACGGTTCAGAAAGAATATAAGCGCATTACGGATTACTGGAAGAATCTGACCGACCAGTCCTGGATTGAAACGCCTGACGAGGCCATGAATTTTGTGACCAACAAATGGTACCGATATCAGGCGCTTTGCGCGCGCATGTGGGCGAAGACAGCATTTTATCAATGCAGCGGAGGCATCGGTTTTCGCGATCAATTACAAGATTCCAATTGCTTGCTCGAGAGCGATCCTTCCATTACACGCAAGCAAATCCTTGTGCACGCTGAGCAGATGTTTCCCGATGGCACGGTTTACCACTGGTGGCATCCGGGAGCCGGCATCGGCGCCCACACTGAAATGGTTGACGATCTTCTGTGGCTGGCGCTTATCGTCTTAAACTACATTGATGAAACCGCAGATGAATCCATTCTCGATGAAGTTGCGCCTTATGTGACAAAAACGGGTGAGCCAAATCAAGAAGGAACTGTGTACGATCATATCTGCCGCTCCTACGAAAAAGTTCTTTCCCGCTGGTCTCCGCGAGGATTGCCTCTCATGGGCGAAGGCGACTGGAATGACGGAATGAGTCATGTCGGACCGAAGTGGAAAGGTGAATCAGTCTGGCTTGGACATTTCTTCTACGGACTTCTGAACCGTCTCGCGCCGATTTGCGCAAAGAGAGGCGAGAAGGACCGTTCGACCCGCTATCTCGAGCGCGCCAAGAAGCTCAAGGCGGCAATCAATGAGCATGCCTGGGATGGGGAATGGTATATACGCGCGACCCGTGACAATGGGATTCCGCTCGGCAGCAAATCGCAGGAACGCGGAAAAATCTTTTTGAACGCCCAGACTTGGGCGGTTATCTGCGACACCGCTACTCCCGAAAGAGCACGCAAGGCGATGAATTCCGCGTATAAATATTTGTACCGTGAATATGGCCCGCTGCTTTTTACACCGGGCTACGATAAGCTTGACGAAACAATTGGTTATCTTTCCCGCTACGCTCCGTCTGTCCGTGAAAACGGCGGTGTTTATACGCACGCGTCTTGCTGGGGCGTGCAGGCCGCGGCGATGATGGGTGATGCGGAAAAAGCGTATGAAGCCTATAAGAATATGTGCCCCGTTTACCGCGGTATGGATCCTGATCATTATTATGCGGAGCCTTACGTCACCCCTGGAAATGTCGACGGTCCCGACTCGCCCAATTTTGGCAGGGGCGGATGGTCTTGGTATTCGGGATCCGCTTCATGGATGCAGAAAGTAGCATACAACTGGATCTGTGGTATCAGAGCGGCAAAAGAAGGTCTCATTATTGATCCCGCAATTCCTCGCGCATGGAAGTCATTCAAAGCGAAAAGGACTTTCCGCGGCGCCGTGTACTATATCGATGTTCAGAATCCAAAAGGCGCCAACAAGGGAGTTAAAGAACTTACCGTTGATGGCGAGAAGATTGACGGCAACGTCGTCCCCGCCTTTTCAGATGGTAAAGAACACCGCGTTCAGGTTGTTCTCGGCCTGTAATTCCTCCGCTCAATTGAGTCCATATCCCGGCAGGTTGCTAAATCTGCCGGGAGTGCTTTAATTCAATCCCCGAATTTTATTACCATAACTATGCGAATATTGCTTCGGATTAGCTCAAAGATACGCTTTGCCGCCTGTTTGACTTTCTCTGCGCTTTTGCTCGTCTCCGTTTATCCCGCCGCAGCTTCGATATCAACGGGAATAGCTGAAGATCTTCAGATATACAAGCAGGTTCCAAGCTCGAAGCCGCTCGTTTCTTCTCCTAGCTTTCTTGTCGTCGATGACTTTAACGCGGGAAAATTTGAAAAGAGAGCCGGCGCTACATGGCGTGTTAAATCTCCTGTGATCGGCGCCTTGGATCTTTCGATCGATAAGCAGGACGGACGAAATCGAGAGCGCGGTTATTCTCTTAAGGTTCATGTCAATCTGCAGCCGAAGGAAGAAGCCTCTTTCGAAACCTTTCTCAATCAAATCGACGTCAGTAGTGCGGATGCATTTATATTTAGAATCAAGGTAGAGGACGGCGCTGAGGGGGCATTCAACGGAAGTCTGAAAGTGACGCTGCATGATTGGCTGCATGAGACGGTCACGAAGGATATTACGGAATACGCAGCAAAAACATCTGCCCAATGGTCAGATGTGATGGTTCCCGCCGCCGTCTTTCAAGAAAGTATCGATCTCGATCAGCTTGTTGGGTTGAAATTTACAGTCGAAACAGGTGAGAAACCATTCAGAGGATCGGTTTGGATAGACGAAATCGCTTTTTTCAGCCAGGGCGATATAGGGTTCAAGAGCCAGATGGACAATCTGGTGGGCTTTCCCAAAACTGTTTTTGATAATGAAAAGAGGCAGAAATTAAAGGTAATAAAAAAAGATAGAAAACTTCTGGAGCAGATAGCGCGCGACACGTGGGCTTTTTTCGTCAACTCACGAGATAAAGATACGCATCTTATTACAGACCATATCAGAGTCGGCCAATCGCCTATGATAGCCAACTATACATCACCGACTAATATAGCCATGGATTTTCTGGCCATTGTTTCCGCCATGGAACTGAATTTTATCGGCAGAGAAGAGGCGCTGAAGCGGGTCCAGGAAATTTTTCAAACGCTCGAGAAAATGCCCAAATACCAAGGCTTCTTTTATAATTTTTACGATATAAAAAAACTTTCTATAGAGCGGCAATATATTTCGACGGTTGATAGCGGCTGGTTGGCTATTTCTCTTGTTGTTATCCGCCAGGCTTTTCCCGAACTGCACCCGCAGGCTACGAAATACCTCGACGGTTTTGATTTTGGGAAGTTTCTTGATCCAGAAAATAATCAGCTTGTCGTGGGGCTGGAGCTTCCTGCGGAGAAATTCGGAGAATATCATTATGGAATGTTGGTGACGGAGGCGCGAGCGACGAGCTTTTACGCCATCGGCAAAGGCGATGTTCCCCGGGACCATTGGTGGTTTCTTTATAGAACCTTGCCCGAAGTCTGGCGGTGGCAAAAGCAGAAACCTCAAGGATCCTACGCGACGGCGGAAGGTGTTGAGTACTTTAAGGGCTATTACGAAAAGGACGGCAGAAAGTTTGTCCCGTCTTGGGGGGGATCCCTATTCGAGGTTTTGATGCCGACTTTGGTTCTCAAGGAGAGGGAACTGGCGCCAAACGGATTAGGGCTAAACAACACCGTATTGACCGATCTTCAGCGTGAATACGCGGAAAAAAAAGGATACCCGATATGGGGCATATCGCCTTGTTCCTTGGCAAGCGGACGAACCTCAGTATACCGGGAGTATGGAGTGCCGGAACTCGGGGCGAAAGGTTATCCGGATCGGGAAGTAGTGACGCCTCACGTAAGCTTTCTTGCGCTAGATAGCCTGCCTGAAAAAGCGGTCGAAAATATACGTGACATGCTGGATTTCGAATTATATGGCGAATATGGGTTTTTTGATTCCTTTTACCTGAAAAAACAAGTGGCTACGCCTCAATATCTTTCACTCGATCAAGGCATGATTCTCGGATCCCTGGCAAATTATCTAAAAAAAGGGGTGCTTCAAGAACGGTTTCATGCAGACCCGATCGCACAAAAAGCCGAAAACCTGTTGAGGGCCGAGTCCTTCTTTAGTGAGAACTAGCACTTTTAAAAACATTACATTAGTTATAGAATAAGTAATTAAAGTATCCGCGAAGAGTCTCATGAAAGGAGCGGTATGTGATCAAGCAAATTCTTCTTAAAGACCGCATTCTTACTGATAAAGAAAGAAAAAATTTATCTATTCTCGAGGTCATTAGAAAAAATGGACCTATATCGCGGACAGATATTTCAAAAATTACCGAACTCAACATCGTTACCGTTTCTAATTATGTTAACCACTACATCAAGAAGGGCTTGGTGGTTGAAGGAGAATTAGACGAATCGACAGGCGGCCGTAAACCGGTGCTCGTAGAATTAAACCCCAAAGCCGGTTACATCGTAGGCGTGGGTTTAAATATGTTGAGTGTCGTAGGCGTTCTTGTCGACCTCGAAATTAATGTTATAGCAGAAGTTAAAAGGGAACGAATTCCGGAAAATTCTGAGACCGTTATTCAAAACATGGTCGATATGGCTCAGGAGATTATCGAAAAAGCAGATATCGACAAGAATAAAATTGTAGGCGTCGGTGTCGGCGTGCCAGGCATTATTGATGAGCGGGGGCGGACTATACGCTGGCCCCAAAGCCTGGGCGAAAAAGATCTTTCCGTATGTCTTTCGATTAAAGACACTTTTGAAAAACGTCTCAACATTCCAACTTTTGTTGAGAATGACGCCAACGCGGCCGTTCTCGGCGAGAAATGGCTGGGGCTGGATCGTGACGTGCGCCACATGTTGTATATGTTTTCCGGCGTTGGGTGCGGCGTCCTGATTAACGGAGAAATTTATCGCGGTGCTACGGGTGCTGCCGGAGAGCTTGGCATTACAAGTCATAGGGCAGCGAAAGATTATGCCAGTCAGATTGCTCCCCAGCTAGGGCGTTGGGAAATGGACCTTGGCATGGTGCGAGCTGCCACAGAAAATATGGAAAAGGGCGGGACTTCCATGTTACGGGATTTTGTTCACGGTGATTTGAGTAAGCTTTCATTTAAAGAAATTGTTCGTGGAGTGAAAGAAAAAGATGCGTTAACTTTGAAGATTGTGGAGCAGCAGGGAACCGAACTCGGCAAGAAGATCGCGTTTCTGGTAAATCTGCTCAATCCCGAAATCGTCGTTATCGGCGGTGGAATCGAGGACTGTGGTGCGCCGCTTCTCGATGCCGTCAAGCACAGTGTCAAAGAATGGTCAGTCGAAGAGTCGTCCAGTCAGGTTAAAATTATTCCTTCAGCATTCGGTGAGAATGCCGTGGCATTAGGCGTGGTGGGGATTGTAGCCCGCGAGGTTTTTGCGCAAGCCTGATTTCCTGGCGCCGTCTGAACAGGCTACCCAACGATGAGCTTTTGATGCGCCGTGACTGAAGATCTTCTTTTCTCCCACCTCGAGGAATTGCGGACACGATTAATCGTTGCCCTTTCGATTTTTTTCATCGCGAGCATCGGAGCGTATTTTTTTTCCCATTCGATCATTGATTTTTTTACGCAGCCTTTGCGTGGTCACAAAAGTGCTGAACTCATATTTCAAACGCCGCATGAAGCATTTCTGACCCACATTAGAGTATCTGCGACCGCAGGTTTTTTTATTGCATCTCCCGTCATCTTCAGCCAGTTCTGGTTATTCGTTTCGCCAGGCCTTTATTCCAAAGAAAAAAAAATCATCTTTCCTTTAGTGTTAGGGTCTGTTTTTTTATTTTTTGTAGGATCTGTCTTTGCTTACTTTGTCGTGGTTCCGTTTACTCTCACATTTCTCTTGAGTTTCCAAACGCAAAGCCTAAGACCGCTTTTATCTATAGCCCCCTATTTTTCATTTTTAACGGGCATGATTCTGTCATTCGGAATTATTTTCGAGTTTCCTATTATCATTCTGGGCTTGGTTAAAGTGGGAATTACAACATCGCGGGAATTAGCCAAGAGCCGCAAAATAATTGCTTTAATCATCTTCATTGCCGCAGCGGTCCTGACACCTTCA
>Ga0163152_10000109_pt1:42500-131440 | contig 131440 bp, 100 predicted proteins | sample OliLakLV19MP8IB2_FD_148635 | JGI IMG/M metagenome (GOLD analysis project Ga0163152, IMG submission 148635) | Freshwater microbial mat bacterial communities from Lake Vanda, McMurdo Dry Valleys, Antarctica - Oligotrophic Lake LV.19.MP8.IB-2 | ecosystem: Environmental > Aquatic >...
TCCGGCGGTTCAAAGTGGAATGGCCGTCGCTCATCGGACAAAAGGTACGCCGGGGATAACAGGCTTATCGGGCCCAAGAGTTCATATCGACGGCCCGGTTTGGCACCTCGATGTCGGCTCATCACATCCTGGGGCTGGAGAAGGTCCCAAGGGTCCGGCTGTTCGCCGGTTAAAGTGGTACGTGAGCTGGGTTCAGAACGTCGTGAGACAGTTCGGTCCCTATCTGCTGTGGGCGTAGGAAACTTGAGGAGAGCAGCTCCTAGTACGAGAGGGCCGGAGCTGACGAACCGCTCGTGTACCTGTTGTTCCGCCAGGAGCAGCGCAGGGTAGCTATGTTCGGAATGGATAAGCGCTGAAAGCATCTAAGCGCCAAGCCGACTCCAAGATAAGGTTTCCCAACCGGTTTTCGGTTTAGAAGACCCCTGGAAGACCACCAGGTTGATAGGCAGGATGTGTAAGGGCTGTAAGGCCTTAAGCTTACCTGTACTAATCGGTCGTTCGGCTTGACATTTCTTATAACTTGCTCAAGTTCATGAATTTTCGAAACTCCCTACGTTGTAATATTTCGCTTTCAGAAATGAAAGCAACCTTTTCTCGGTGGCCATAGGAGAGGGGCTACACCCGTTCCCATTCCGAATACGGAAGTTAAGCCCTCTACCGGCGATGGTACTAACGAAGCAGTTCGTTGGGAGAGTAGCTAGCTGCCGGGATTTATTTATAAGCCGGAGAGAATCCCTCTCCGGCTTTTTTTTTAGCTTTTGACTCTTCTGATTTATTTTAACTTGCGACCTCACCGAGAAAGTCCATTGATTATTGGGAAAAAGACTATTAGGATACAAACATGATCCGCTTTTTATTGTATTTGCTTTTGTTCGGGGTTGTGTTGTATCTGCTCTCTATCTGGGGTCGACGTCAGCAGGGAAAAGTTTCCAACCCACCCTCATCACAGATTAAAACGAGGAGTCTTCTGAAAGCAAAACATAACCCTCTAGAAGTCTGGATGCAGGTCTTTGAAACGGACGCGCTGGATGAAGCTAGACGCCTTCAAGCAAGAATTCAGGAAGAGGAAGTTGCCTGCATTGTTTACGAGCAGGGCAAAAAAGATATCCATGGAAACGAACTGAGGGGCATCGGCGTTGCTGTGCCAAAGACAGCGACCAGATTAGCGCAAAGTATTATAAGTAGAATGCTTTCATCTTGATGCCCTTTATTGAGCGGAGAAAAAACCGCTCTCTCAATTAACCACGCAATCACAAGCCTAGATTACTGATGCCAATTCAAAAGCAATTATCGGTTTTTCTGCCTAATCGCCCGGGCGTTCTCGCGCGTACTTGTTCTATTCTCTCCGACGCCGATGTCAACATTCTGGCGATGGCCGTTCACGATACCATTGATAACGCGGTAGTCCGGTTTCTTGTCGACCATCCAACCAAAGCTCTCCTGCTTCTGGAGCAGGAGGAGCTTTACGTGCTCGAGCAAGACGTTGTCGTGGTAGAACTAGATAATACTCCTGGTGAACTCACAAGAATGTGCCAGGTCCTCGCGCAGGCCGATATTAATATTCACTATGCTTACTGTACCGCAAACCAGCGCCAGGAGCGCGGCTGTCTTGTCATCAAAACAGATCAGCCGGATCGAACCCTCGAATTGCTCTCTCGATAATACCCCAAAAAAATCCGCGTACTCGAACCAGCAGGCACATCTTGAAAAGCTTTAAAGATTAATCCAGGCGGGTAACTTCGAAGGGCAGGTCGATTACGCTGGGATGATGATCCGAAAGCTGCTGCTTAAGAGTCGTATTGAGCTCCTCAAGAGTTTCCGCAAAATGAGGAGCGAGCACGTAAGAACCGTCATTATCTTTAGGGTCTTTCAAATAAGCTTTCATAAAAAACCAATCTAGCCGTAGTTTACCGAGCAGTGGACCGAGAGGGCGCCTGACTTGAAAGGTCGTTTTAAAGCCTTTCGTGTCGCGTTGATTAGAATTTGCTAAAACTTCAGTCTTCCCATTAATCGATCTATCCTGATTCCCGCGAAAATCAAACGCGCTCCCGTCTGAGAAACGAAAATTCTCGATCCTTTTAAACATTTTCCGGACATGGTTCGGAGCCAGGACAGGAATGTGGGCCGCGAGGGGGTTCTGAAAATTTTTTGTTACATTCGAAATCGCGCGCGTTGGATTGACGACCATTCCATAAGGCGTAAAGTAGCTGACCCCGGCTGAAAACCAGGTAGTAGGACTTTTGGCGGTTCGGGAAACGACCCTTGATAAAGAGGTCGGGCTGAGATCGTTTGGCGCCGCATTAAAATCACCAGCCATAATAACAGGATTATGAATCTTGGAAATATAGGACAAAATTTCGGCCATCTGCGCATCCCGGGCCTCAGGCAGACATTTGATTTCTAAATGAATATTAATAACGGTCAGAGTGCCGCCGGGAATCTGAGGCACGTCTAAATCGACGCGCATGTAATTTCGCCCGCCTACCTTCATCTCTCTTGTGATCTCATTCAGGAAAAGCGTTTTGGTTCCGCCGCGCCGCGCCGACTCTAAAAAAGTGGGGTGCGACTTTTCTCCCCAATACCAATCGTAGGCGTGATTTTCCAGCTGAAAGACTTCGACATTTTTTATAGGATATCTGGACAAGACGGCAGACCCGAACATTCCTTTATACTTAAAGGGATCTACCTGAAAAAATTCTTGAGCCTCCGTATCTTCGGCACCGTCCGCGGTATAAATTTTCTCTGTGCCGAGCACTGCCGGATCGATCTCGAGCTGCATCGTTCCGTAGGTGTAGTTCATATTCAAAGCTTTAGCGAGTTCGCCAGGAGCGTTCAAATAGCCGGAACGTTTGACCCCGACGTCCATTTCCTCAAGGATGACGATATCGGCTTCAAGCAGGCGATCCCGCTGATAGAGAGCAAAATTATACTGCTCGGATCCCAACGGGGCCTTTTCGGTGTCGATCATTTCTTCCACGGCGTTTGAAGAAGTCCAGAGCTTGATCACTTGCGGCATCAGAAATGATTTTTCGATATTCCACTGCACTACTCTTAAAAAAGGACCGAGATTTTCGTGCGAAGGCTGATGAGGCCGCGCGCCGCCGTAATAAGCTTCATTGCTGATGATGGGCGTGGTCCAGAACTTCTGGAGCTTTTTCCGCAGGCCCCCCGTCGGGTTGGGATTGAATGAAAGCCGTTTCAGCTCATCAAAGGTCATATAGTCAGGCTCTTGATGCCGGATATATTTCCCAGGAAACTCCAGGGTCTTAACAGCTATCGGTTTTACGCTTGGCCCGGACTCGGAAAAGCATGGGGATGCGGAAGAGAGGAAAACGAAAATTGCGAGAGCTGAAGAAAAAGTACGCTTTGGAAACCGGACCATGTTTCATACCCTAACAAACGAAGGTGAAGAAAGCTAACTAAAAATCCCGCGGCGAAATAAGCGGGAAATCTTAAACGGTTAGGCCGCGCTCATGATCGCATCGAGACTTTCGATCTGGAGCAGGACCTGGCGGAGTTCATCTAAAAAAGCCGGGTTTTGTGCGGCAAGCCGCATTTCGGGGCTGGAAAGAAAAAGACGATACAAAAGAGAAACGGGATGAATCTTCAGACGCAGGGCGTCGATCGCGACTTCCTCTTCGTCGGGCGCCATCACGGCGACTCGCCCGTCGTCGATCGCGTCTTTAAACTGCCGGGCTACCTGTTCGGAAACATCCGTAAGTGTTTTTCCCTGCAAGCGCTTCAGCTGCGATTTTGATCCGATGAGCTCCATGGGAATTTCGGACGCGCTTTCTTCGTAAACAACCACGACGGTGTTGTTCCGGTCGGAAGTGACCAAAGGCAGAAAACGGTCGGTTCCTCCCGCTGCGAGAAGCTCTGTAAAAACAGAGCCTTTTACCACAAGAAACATGCGTTCATGCAGCTGTGCCGCGGCTTCGAGCTTGGTCTTGACCCACGCCAGTTTTTCTTCAGGCTTCATCGCGGTAAACTGCGCCATGTCCCACTTTTCACCGGCGCCGACGGAAGGTGAAGCGGCTACTCTTCCCGGGCCGCTCATGGCGGCGAGTACTGTGGCCACGCCTTTAAAAACATTCTTATCCCGCTGCACCACGAGAATGCCGTCCCTGAAACCGGCGTCGAATTCCGGAGCTAAAAAAAGAGCGGGCTGCGCAAGGGTTTGTGCTTCAGGAATCAAATCTTTCAAACGTTCGTGGTAAAGCTTTTCATCCGGAGCTTCCCCCTGCAGGTCAGGCGTGATGACCAGAAAGGAAACGCCCGCCTCTTTCAGTTTCCGGCTGATCGCGGCCGTATGAAAACCGCCCGCTATGATGATCGAATTCCCTTTCGAGAGCACCGGATTCTTCATCATGGCTCCGAAAAAAACCTGGTCGCGGTCGCGGGCCAATTTGTAAAATTCAAGAGCGGTCTCGAGCGCCGCGGTAAGGCCGGCGCTTTCAATTTCAGGCTGAAGACCGGATTTCTGAGCTTCAAAATTGGCCAGGTCTTCCGGGGTGGCACGAAGGGTGGCCACTTGTCTGGCGATAAGGAAATTCTCCCAACGGCGGTCGAGGGCGCGTTCTTCGTCATTCACGTATAACTTTTCTTTGATGCGGAAAATCGCCGCGGACATTTCCGAAAAAAAATCGCGGTAAGAAAGATTTTCCTGTTCTCGAAGCAGAGCGAGATAGGACTTGGAAGCCGGGTAGTGTCCAATCTTTTCCTCAGTCACGCTACCGCTCTTCAGGAGTTCTTCAAAACTGAGCCGTTCCCGCTTGAATTCTTTCATGAGCCGAGCGGCTTCGGCCTCGAGTTTTTCCGTATCGAGCCCTGCTTCCATCTGCAGGATTTTTTTAAACAGGAGCACTTGCTTCAGGTCCTCGAGCGCCACGTTCTTCGCGGAGGCTTCTTTAATAACGAGAGGGAGAAACTCGACCGCTTTTTTTCCGTCACGGAAAGAGGCCAGAGCAGCATCAAAACTTTTCAATTCCGGGTTGTAGGCCAGCTTCATGGCCTGCAGTTTTTTTTCGTGCGTATCGAGCAGAGAAAAAGTCTGGCCCTGATGATCCAGATATTTCAGATACGCGTCACGGTTTTCGATATAGAGTTTGCGTTCTTCGACCCCTGTCAAAAGAAGCGGACTCTGGGAAAAGAGCGCGGCGTAGGCGGCCCCGGTAATGTGATGTTTTTCCATCAGTCCTCGTGCGAGCATTTGTTTCTCGCGCGAAGAAGGAAGGCCCCAGCTTTCCTTGAAGGAGGTTTCATTCCAGCCGCCTTCGATGCCTATCGCGTGGATTCCATAAACAGCATTTAAATGATCCACGATCGCGGAGATGTTTTCCTGGGCGGCGAAATGCGCGTGGACATCCTGGATTTGAATGACCCACCGGTCAGAGGTTCCCACGAATCGTTCTTCTATTTTCCCGAGGGTCTTGGGGAGAGCGTAATTCTCGAGCGATAAAGCAGGTGCGGCCGTTTGACTTTGCGCTGGAGGAATCAAAGGAACGAGAGTCAGGGCGAGGAAACAGAGCAAAAACTTTTTAAAAGATTTCATGAACATAAGTATACTCAATTTTTTCATCCGGTGCACAAGCTTTGAGTCTCTCTAGGCGGCTTGCGCGGATGGTTAACATCCTGTATCATGCGCCTTCATGATACCCACCTCATTATCGGATCAAACGGCTCAAAAGCTTATTCGGCTCGGCCACAGCCCGGACCCGGATGACGCTTTTATGTTTTATGCCCTCGCGGAGAACAAAATCCCGAACCGGGGCTTTCAAATCGAACATGTCATTGAAGATATTGAAAGCCTTAACCAGCGGGCCCTTAAGGGTGAACTCGAAGTGACGGCCGTTTCGTGCCACGCTTATGCTCATACAGCCGATACTTATCTTCCGATGCGCTCGGGTTCCAGCATCGGCGACAACTACGGCCCGATTCTGGTTGCTCTGGACCGTCCCGGGCTGCCGACAGAGGCGGCACCCTCCGATCTGCGCGGGAAAAGAATCGCCATTCCGGGGAAGCTGACGACCGCCTATCTCGTCTTGCAGCTCTTCGAACGCGGGTTCGAACCCGTCTTCATCGCCTTTGACCGGATCTTCGACGCATTAAAGGAAGGCAAAGCCGACTATGGGCTCATTATCCATGAAGGGCAGATCACCTATGAGGAAAAAGGTTTTCGCAGGATTCTCGACCTTGGAAAGTGGTGGCACGGCCAGTTCAAACTGCCGCTGCCGCTCGGCGTGGATGTTATCCGGAGAAATTTAGGCAAAGAGACGATACAGAGCTTTGCGGGACTTTTCAAACAGAGCATCGAATACGCGCTCGCCAACCGCCAGCCCGCGCTCAAGTTCGCGCAGCAATATGGCCGCGGAATCTCGGACGAACTCAACGACCGTTTCGTCGGTATGTACGTGAACCACTACACCGTTGACATGGGAGAGAGCGGCATGACCGGTTTTCAGAAACTTCTGGATCTTGGCTTTGAGAAGAAAATTCTTCCCCGCAAAATCACACTCGACTTCGTTTAATACCCGCGCGAAGTGATCAGGCGATTTCCAGAAATTTCGGATACTTCGTGAGATTTCTATTTCCCCTCTTGGTCACAACGACGACGTCTTCGAGCCGCACTCCGCCTGCATCCGCATAATAAAGTCCCGGCTCCACTGTCACGACGTGTCCCGCTTTCAGGATTTCATTTACGCCGCCTACTCTCGGCAGCTCGTGAATGTCGAGGCCAAGCCCGTGGCCCGTTCCATGAAAGAACCCCTGCATGCGGCCGTCTTTGACGCCGGTCAGAAACCCGAGGCTTACGAAATATTCGTGAATTTTCTGGTGCACCTCGCGGGCATTCACGCCTTCCTTGATCATGCGAAAACCGATGTTCTGGCCTTCTGCCACTGCGTCATACATTCTCTTCAGTTTCGGCTTGGCTTTTCCCTTCACGACCGTGCGCGTGAAATCGGCAAAGTAGCGCGTGGTTCCGTTGCGGGGAAAAATGTCCATGATGATCGATTCGTTCGCGAGAATGGGTCCGCTGCCTTCGTCGTGCGGGTCGACGGCATGCTGACCGCAGGCGACGATCGTGTGCTGCGCGATGCAGCCTTCTTCCATAAGACTGACGTTGATGACCTGACGGAGACTTTCGGACGTGACCGGTTTACCCTGATAAAACACGCGGCCCTTTTTGATCGTGGATTTTTTTAAGAGCTTCACGACCTTGTCAAAGGCGCGCTCCACGCTGCGGATGGCGTCCTGCATCGCTTTCACTTCATACGCGCTTTTAACGACGCGCTCCGGAAAAAAAGAATCCTCGCCGACCGAAATTTTAAAACCGCGTCCGCGCAGCATATCCGCGTAGTGGACGGGGAAGTCCTGCGGTACTGTGAGCGGGCCCGCTTTCTGCTTTTTGAGAAAAGAGCTCAGGATCTCGACGAAGTCGGCCTTCTTGCCGAACTTTTTCCGGTAATCGCCATAAAGTTTTGAGATCGAATGGACCTGGTCAGCGGTGGACTGAGAACGCGCGCGGTCGACCTCGAGATCGCTCATGAGGAGATGGCGGCGGCCGCGGACCTGCACAAAGATGAAAGGATCGGGCGCGAGAAATTTCGTCGCATAATAAAGATTGGCGTCCGATTCGCTCGCCGAAATCATGAGAATATTTCGCTTATCTTTCGTGCTTTTCATGAGTATGACTCCTGGTAAAAGTTCCCTAAAGGCCGCTGGACTTGAAATGGGAGATTTAGTATATTGCACCATTCTATGTCAGGAGTTCTCCGAGACAAGCCCTTTTTGATTCAGCTCACCCCCTGCAGTTCTGCGGCAGATCAAAAAACTATATTTCGATCCGGGAAAAAACGTGAGTGAATTTGTACAAGTCGCAAAACTGAGCCAGCTTCCCGAGGACACAGGCCTCTGTGTCGAAGTGGACGGAAAAGAAATAGCGCTCTTTAAAGTCGGCGATAAAGTTTACGCCATGGACCAGATCTGCCCCCACGCCGGCGGTCCGATGGCTGAGGGAAGCCTGAACGGCGATATGGCCATGTGCCCCTGGCACGGCTGGGAGTTCAGCGTGAAAACGGGAGAATGTTCCTTCAATTCAGAGATCAGGCAGGTGATCTTCCAGGTCAGGCAGGAGGGGGATGATATTTACGTGAAAATTTAAACCGGAAGTCCGCAAAGACAGATAAAATCGATGCTTCCGCCGTCCAAATATTACGTTGACGCATTTATTCAAACCGGCTAAACTTCAACCTCCATGGCACCTACTCATACTGTGAAAAAACCTTCTATTGCCGAACTCAAAACCATGGCGAAACAAGTCCGCCGCGATATCATCGAGATGACGGGACTTGCTGCTTCGGGACACCCCGGCGGTTCGCTTTCCGCGACGGAAATCGTAACGGCCCTCTATTTTGCGGTGATGAATCACGACCCCAAGAACCCTCAGTGGCCCGACCGCGATCGTTTCATTCTGAGCAAGGGGCACGCTTCCCCGCTTCTTTATTCCGTTCTTGCCGAAGCCGGTTATTTCAGCCGCGATCTTCTGCCGACTTTCAGGAAATTCGGAAGCCCGCTTCAGGGCCATCCCGACAGACGTAAGCTCGCAGGCGTCGAAGCCTCCACCGGCTCGCTCGGCATGGGACTTTCTTTCGGTATCGGGCACGCTATCGCACGCAGGATGGACAATAAGGCTTACTTCACTTATGTCGTCATGAGCGACGGCGAAACCAACGAAGGCCAGATCTGGGAAGCCGCGGCCATGGCGGCCCATCACAAAGTCGATCATTTTATCGCTTTCCTCGACTACAATAAATATCAGCTCGACGACGCGACCAGCGTCATCTGCGACATGGAACCTCTTGTCGATAAATGGAAAGCCTTCAACTGGCATGTCCTCGAAATCGACGGACACGACCTGGAACAGATCCTGAACGCGGTCGAGCAGGCCAAAAAAGTCAAAGGAAAGCCCGTCATGATCGTATCGCACACGATCAAGGGAAAAGGCGTTTCTTTTATGGAAGGCAATAACAACTTCCACGGCGTCGCTCCGACGAAAGACGAAGTGATCAAAGCTCTCGAGGAATTAAAATGATTTTTATTCAAGGTAATCCCACGACTACTCGCTCGCGCGAGCTGTCTGGGACCTGCGTACGCTGGACCTCCGGTATTGATAACCCAAGTGAGAGCGAAATGCTTTTCTGCATGGAGACTTTGAACTAATGGAACGCAGGATGGGCAAAGCCACGCGTGACGCATACGGCGAAACTCTCGTGAAGCTCGGTCAGGAAAACCCTAATGTCATCGTCCTCGACGCGGACCTTTCCAAATCCACCAAGACCGGTCTTTTTGCAGAGAAATTCCCGGAACGTTTCATTAATTGCGGCATTCAGGAAGCCAATATGGTCGGCGTCGCTTCAGGACTTGCGGCTTGTGGCAAAATCCCCTTTGTTTCGAGCTTTGCCAGTTTTCTCATGTGCAAGGGACATGACCAGATGCGCATGGGAATCGCGTTTTCAGAACTCGACGTCAAGATGGTCTCTTCGCATGGCGGTATTTCGGTCGGCGAAGACGGCGCTTCCCAGATGTCGATCGAAGATGTGGCCCTTGCGACGACCCTCCCGGGAGTACGCGTGATTGTACCCTCGGACGAATATGCGGCACGCGCTCTTATCCGTGCCATCGTCGAAAACCCCGGAGCGGCTTATGTTAGAACCGGCCGCCCCAAAGCCGCGATCGTTCACAACGAAAAGACAAAATTCGAGATCGGGAAAGGCATCCGCGTCCGTGAAGGAAAGGATATTACTCTCGTTGCTAACGGCCTGCTTGTCATCGAGTGTCTCGCTGCGGCGGAAGAGCTTGCTAAAGAGGGCATCCAGGCCTCCGTCATCGACATGCATACCGTAAAACCGCTCGATGAAGCGCTTCTCCTCGAAGAAGCCCGCAAAACCGGTAAAATGGTCGTGGCGGAAGAACACCAGATCTGGGGCGGCCTGGGCAGCGCGGTCGCACGTTCTCTCGCGACCCAGCACCCGTGCAGAATCGAATTCGTGGCCATTCAGGACACGTTCGCTGAATCCGGCGAACCGTATGAGCTTCTCGAAAAATATAACCTCACGGCGCCCGCTATCTTGAAGGCCGCAAAAAAGCTTTTTTAGTTCTTCGAATTTTTCAATCGCTCCTCCTGTCTTACACAAGTCAAATCTCTCAATCCTTCCACGGCGCTTTTGAGCTTGTGGTTTTGAATCATTTGGTTTATTTTTGAACCTATGCCTTACTCGAGACTTTCCCGTCAGTTTTTCGCCCGTTCACTCTTTGCCGGAATTTTCGCTTTTGTTCTTACAACGCAAACCCTTTTCGCCGCCACGGGCACGCGTGCCATGGTCGCGACAGCCGACAGCCTCGCGACGGACGCCGCGCTGAAGGTCCTGCGCCGCGGAGGGAATGCCGTCGATGCTGCCATCGCCGCACAGTGGGTCTTAAATGTCGTCGAACCATACTCTTCGGGAATCGGCGGCGGCGGATTTTTCATGGTCTACAACGCCGCGGACAGAAAAGTTTACACCTTTGACGGAAGAGAAAAGGCACCCCGGGCGGTGCACCCTAATCTGTTTATAGACAAAACGGGACAGCCGATGCCTTTCTGGCCCGACAGGGTTTCAGGCGGCCTGCCGGTCGGCGTTCCCGGTCTCCTCAAGATGCTCGAACACGTCCATAAAAATTTTGGGAGCGGAACCTTCACTTTCGGGCAGCTTTTCGAACCCGCGGCGACGATCGCCGAGAAGGGCTATTACGTTTCGCCGCGCCACGCCGCATTTATCGAAAGCGAAAAGCAGCGGCTGGCACTTTTTACCGCCTCCAGCCAGATTTTTTTTAATGCGCAGGGCACCCCGAAGCTTCCCGGCGAAGTTATTTTTATGCCGGATCTCGCACGGACATTCCGCTTGATTGCCGAAAAAGGCAGCGATGTTTTTTATTCAGGTGAGATCGCGCGAGACATCGTCCTCGCGGTCCAGCAGGCACCCTATCATCCCGGCTACATGGTGCTCGAAGACATGAAGAACTACCAGATCGTCGAGCGTGCTCCGATTTCAACGACGTACCGGGGACACACGATTTTTGGTATGGGTCCGCCATCATCCGGAGGGACTACGGTCCTCCAAACGCTTAACACTCTCGAAAATTTTGATTTCGGATCCTACAGCCGCGTGGAGCAGCTCTCACTCCTGGGCCAGGCGCAGTGGCTTGCTTTCCGCGACCGCAACGAACTTCTGGGTGATCCTGATTTCGTCGAGGTGCCGGTCGAGCGGCTTATCTCGAAAGAATACGCGGGCGGATTCGCATCCGCTCTCGAGATCGACCGGCCCGAAGCCATTATGGGCGTAAAGGGGGCGCGTGAACCCGAACACACATCCCACATTTCGATCGTTGACGAAAAAGGTAACATCGTTTCCTTCACGACCACGATCGAGCATCTTTTCGGCTCGGCTCTCACGGTTCCGGGACGAGGCATCATCCTGAATAATGAACTTACCGACTTTGAGCCTATTCCGCAGATGGCAAACTCTCCCATGGGCGGAAAACGGCCGCGCAGCAGCATGAGCCCGACGATCGTTTTCAAAGAAGGGAAACCCATACTCGTCGCGGGCTCTCCTGGAGGTTCGAAAATCATCGGGATCATAATCAACATTCTCGTAAACGTTCTCGACCGTAAAATGCCGCTCGAAGCCGCGATGGCCGAACCCCGCATTCTCAACCGGGAAGGGCCGCTCGAAGTGGAAAAAGAAATCATGGACCATCCGGACGCCGTGAATACGCTTAAACAATGGGGCTTTGAAATTACACCGGCGGGGCCCATGGGCAACGCGCAGGCGATTCAGATCACTGACTCCGGGCTCATCGGAGCCAGCGACCCGCGGGGCGATGGCCTTGCGAAAGGTTATTAATAGATTATGGCGGACGAAAAGAAAGTGCTGTTCGAAGGAAAATATATCCGGCTCGTTTCCGAGAAAACATGGGAATATGCCGAACGCATCAATTGCAGAGGAATCGTTTTTATCATCGCCGTGACGGACGACTATAAACTCGTTCTCTGCGAACAATACCGCGTCCCGCTCGGGCGGACGATAATCGAGATCCCTGCAGGGCTCGTGGGCGATCAGGGATCGATGGAAGAAGAGAGCTGTGAAGCCGCCGCCAAGCGCGAGCTTTTCGAGGAGACCGGCTATGACGCGAAGACAATGACCTTTATTATGGAAGGTCCGGGAGCCGCGGGATCTTCCTCGGCTATCCTCCAGTTTTACCGCGCCGGCGGTCTTACGAAAACGGGGCTTGGCGGAGGCGATGAAATGGAAAATATCATCGTGCATGAAGCGCCGCTCGACAAAGCGGACGAATGGCTCATGGATATGGAAAAAAGCGGACGGATGATCGACCCCAAGGTTTTTACCGCGCTGTATCTCGTGCGCAGCAAATACGGTGAGAAATAATATAAACCAGCACGACGATCGGCGGAAAAACCGCCGGGAGCCAACATGACAAAGAGACCGTTTTTCTACGGATTTACGGCTGCAGCCGTTCTGCTGATCTCAAGCGCGTGCGCGCTTTCTCAAAAAGTGCCCGAAGCTCCCCAACCGAAACCTTATGAAATTTATGACCAGCGCGTAAAAGAACTCGAGGCTGCCGTGACTTCAGGCGGAATCAGCGTGGGGGAGGCGGAGATGGAACGGCGGAAAGCTTTTCGCACTTATCTTTCGGCTCTGGGCAACGAAACGGTCGCGAACGAATACCGCAATTACTGAGTTTTCAGCTCTTACTGACTACGGGTAGTTTTTTTGGCCGCCTATCCAGGACTTTTTTACGGCGCGCCCGCGCATCGGTGAGCAATGCCGCGTATTCTTCCGGAAGCCCGATTTTAGCCGCCATTTTTTCGAGCATCGCCGGTCTTCGCTTCCCTAAATACCGGAAAAGATCCCCTTCGTTCTTGAAAAGAGCCTTTTCGTGCTCCTCATCTCCGTAGCGCGCGCAGTTAGAGGGAGAGTAATCCCGGCACATCTGAGGGCGATTGGCGTAGTAACCGCAGCGCATTCCATCCAGTTTTTTGCAGGGAGTGTTGAACTGGGTGTACCAGTCGTCGTGTTCATCGATATAAACCCAGATATCCTTGTGAACGAGAGACCAGAGGATGTTATCAAATTCCTTAAGGGTGGTCGGAGTGTCGATCTGCAGGGCGACGTACTGGCAGCACTGGCTGCAGCCTGAGCAGGGGTTGGGATCGAGAGCATCAAACTTTTTTTTATCCGGAAGTACGGGGTCTGGCATAAATGTAGGGGGTTGTCATCCGATAATATGAAATGCTGAAAATCAGCTTTTTATACTGTATGATAAAAGTGATAATCAGTAAACGGTAAAGACGGAATCATTCTAGGCTAAGTAATAGAAAGAACCCTCAGGAGGAGTTATGAGAACATTCAATTCGTCACCGGCGCCTCAATCTCAGGTGCTTTTGCAGTCTTTCATGCAGCGAGTCTATCAATGGATGGCGGGCGGGCTCGCCCTCACCGGTTTCATCGCGTACTGGGCTTCGGGAAATCTGCAGCTTATGCGCGCACTCAGCGGAGGCATGTTTTTTGTCCTCATGCTCGCCGAGCTCGGGCTCGTCTTCTGGCTATCGTCCCAGATCCACAAAATCTCCGCCGCGGCAGCGACTATCGGCTTTCTCGTTTATTCGGGCCTGAACGGGTTGACTCTCTCTTACCTGTTCCTCGTCTACACGAGCACTTCCATTGCGACCACCTTTTTTCTGACGGCCGGCACTTTCGCGGCAGTAAGCCTTTTCGGCTGGACGACCAAAACCGACCTGACTTCCCTGAGAAGCTTTCTTTTCATGGGAATCATCGGAATCCTGATCGCTTCCGTCGTTAATATTTTTCTGAAATCTCCTGCCATGTACTGGATCATCAGTTACGCGGGCCTGGGCATATTTATCGCCCTTACGGCTTATGACACGCAGAGGCTGAAGGAGATACAGTCGCAGAATCCTGACGCGCCGGACCAGATGGCGATTATGGGCGCCCTCAAGCTCTACCTCGATTTCATCAATATGTTCATCATGCTGCTCCGCATTTTCGGCGGACGCCGCGAATAGAATCTTCAGGAAACAAGAAGCGCTTCCCCGCGCAAACGGGGAAGCGCCCTTCCGTGAAAAGCGTGCCCACGCGCAGCTTTACACGGAATTTTTATTAAACCGCACCGCTCGTATTCTTCTTCCCGTCTCCGCGAGAAAAAGCCCGATCCCCAGCAGAAACGCTCCGCCCGGTTCTGGCACCGTCACGGGCCTGCTTTCCGGAACTTTGTAATCGATCTCCAGATCGGAACGGAAAAGACGGATCAGTTCGGAATTGAACACCGTCTGTTCCGAGAGTCCTACGCCCAGCTGCCAGCCGCCTTTCAGGAATTCGTCTAGAACGGGGGCGGATAGCGCCCACTCGTCGGTGCGCGGCCCGGATTCACTGAAGCCCAGTTTGCCTAACAGGGTTCCTGTTTTGCTGAAAGCCGACCAGAGTTCCTGCCGGGGCCCCTCGTCAAGATTCCCGGAGTGGGTCAGTTTCAATTTACCCGAAAGGATTTCTGCGCCCGAGGGAGCGGAAAAAGTGTGAGCATACATATAATCGATGCCGTTACCCGAACGTTCGTCCTTTACCGCGGTATTTGGCGGAAAAACGACGCTGCTTGTAAGAAGCAGGGCCCAGGCCGCTTGTCCGAAAAATGAGGACACAGCAGATAAGACCAGAGCAAACATCAAAATCTTCGTTTTCATCATACAGCCTCCGTACTTGCATCTAAGATACCGCTAAAATAACGCCTAGTTGCACAATAGCCAATCTTAATATGAACATGAATCATATATTAATAGATGCCTTATCTTGACTTTCTGGCTGCGGGAAGGTACTTTTTAGAGCCGATAAAAATCTTCGAAGGAGAAGTTCATGCGCATCCCCGATCTGCGCTGCTTTTGGAAAAAAGGAACAGCGCTCGCGGTATCCCTCTCGCTCGCCATATCAGTTCCGGCGATGCCAGCGCATGCGGAACCACGCAGTCCCGTAAACTTCTCCGCCCTTCCTGAAATTTCACAGATCACTATTCCCGAGGCCCTCGGAAAAATTGAAGCGGCGGGAGCTGGAAATGGAAAACCGGTCATCCTGATACAGGACGCGCACGCGGTCCCTGAAGCCCAGCGGCACATTGCGGATTTGATCCGGCATCTGCACGAAAGCTACGGCGTATCGGACGTCGCCTTCGAAGGAGCTTCTTCCAGAATCGACGCCCGGTTCTTCCTGAGCTTTCCCGACAGGAAAGTTTTTGAAAAAGTTTTTCAGGGCTACATGGAACGGTCCGAGCTGACTGGCGTCAATTCCGCGGCTCTCCATTCCGGAGTGCACCTCCGCTTTCAGGGAGTCGAAGACTGGAACCTCTATGAAGAAGGGACGAGGACCTTTCTTCTCGCTCTCGATAATGAACCTGCGCTGCTTCGCCGGCTTGACCAGATCAAAGAAGAACTCGGCGTGCAGAAGAAAGAAAGCTATTCGCCCGAACTCGCAACTCTCGATGATGTCCTCGGACGTTTCTGGGAAAATGAAATCGGACTAGAAGAAGTTCTCCCGGTATTGAACCAAGTGACGGCGCCGCCCGCCGGTTCCGCTCTCGAGGCGCTGTGCAGGGAGCTGCTCGATAAAAACAAAACCATCAGCCTTATCGAAGAAGAAACCCGCCGCATCGCCGAGCTCGCGCAGAAGAAAATTTCCGAAAAAGGATCCCGCGAGACCCAGATGGAATTTAACGAGAAGCTCCAGGACTTCAAGACGGGAGTACTCAGCGCGAAGGAATTCGCTCATTATCTCCATTCCGCGGCTCCCGGAATCGAATTTTCTCCCGAGGTCTTCTCCGCAATCCAGGAAACCCGCAGGCTGAAAGATATCGATGGGACGCAATTTTTTCAGGACCTCGAACTCTATATAGAAAGTGCGAAACAAAAACTTTATCGGAACGAAGCTGAAAAGGCGATCGACCGGAAAGACGCCGCGCTCCGTCTCGCGCATAAACTGATCCGTCTCGAACTCACGCGAAACGATCTCGAGACCCTCCGAACGATTCAGACAAAGGGAAGCGAAGATCTGGGTGCGATCTCAGCTCTCATCGGAAAGGCAGGAGACTCCACCCGTTTTTACGAGCTCGCGGAACAAAGAGAAGAAATTTTCTTTAAACGAATCCGTGTACTCCTGAAATCCGATTTGTCGTCATCGGCTGTCTTTGTAGCCGGCGGCTTCCACGCGCGCGGCATGACGGAACGCCTGTCGGCGGCGGGTATACCCTGGGCCCTTGTGACGCCCGCAATATCCGACATGCCCGAAAGCATTCCTTACCGTGAACACATGCGGGGCGAAGTATCATGGAAAAATTATTTTGAAGTGAACAACGGCCGGATCAACCTTTACGAAGCGTTCGTCCGTGCCGCGCGCGACAGGCTTGTCCTGGAAGCGGGAGGCGCCTCCGGAGTAACGTTAAAAGCCTGGCGCGACCAGATCGTGCGCGACCTCGCGGCCGAGGGACGCATCGAAGACGCGGGCGATTACACGCGCTTTCTTGACGAGGAAACCCGGAGAAAATCGGCTTCATCGGCCGAGCCGGAATGGAAGGCAAACGCGGAACGTTTTCTCGGCGAGCTCCGGAAACTCGAAAGCGCGGGCCGCCTCAATCAGCAGAGCGTAAGCACTCTCCTCCGGCAAATGACATCCGCCGAACTCGTTCCGACCAATATTCTTATTCCCGGCGCCGCGACCACCCTTTACCTTCCTGATGCGTCCGGTGTTTTTGACGCCGAAGCGTTCCCCGGTTTGTTCGCAGATGCAGAGCCCGCCGGGGAGTTTCGTTCCGAGCTGCGGCCGACAGACAACCGTGACGAAGAGGCGTTTCGCAGAGTGCTCGGTCTTTTTGCAGCGAAGACTTTTATTTCGGCAGATGAAAGCGCCCAATTTTTCGACGACCCCAAAGGCGCGCTCATCCGCCTGCGTGTGAACGAGCCCGCGAAGCTTGCACTCAGCGTAAAGATCGCGGTCAAAGTTAAAGGAGTTCCGGAAGAACGCAGCGTCACACTCGAGCAGCTGCTCGAGAATGCCGCAAAGAGACGCGAGCCGCAGCCTGGAACAACGGCACCCGCACCCGCAGCGGCGCCTGCGCCTGTAAACGAATTTGCGAATCTCGATTTAGGACCTGCAGAGCCGGGAACAGCGGCGAGAAGAACCTCCTCAAGAAAGAAAGGCATTCCCCTGGCGGTCTGGATCGGCGGCGGTGTGGCTGCTCTTGCGGCCGTAGTCATCAGCACGCTCCTTCTTGTAAACCGAGGAGCCCCCGAACCGAAAGCGCCCGAGAAGAAAGCCCCGGAACGAATCGAACGGCCGGTTGAAAAAGAGAGGCCGCGGCTTCCGGATCCGGCTCCTGTCCCGAGAGTCCCCACACCTCTGCTCGCGCCCGCCGCTCTCCCTTTCCTCGACGCGGAAACCGCCGCTTACTATCAGAAAGAGGCCGGCGCATACAATAATTATGTCAAGGAAGAGACGGGACTCATCCGCTTCATTTATACGACCCGCGACGGCAAGGTGAAGAGCGCGTACGCTCTCATCGATCACATCGCCGCGGGTGAGAAGATGACTTATTCCCAGCCGCTCGCGATGGGAGCGCTTCTGAATATTTTCAGCCAGCAGGCGGAGGGCAACCTCCCGAAAACGGTGAAGGACCCGCTGAGCGAGATAGAGAGTCTTCTCGAATTCTTCGACGCCTGGCACCAGAGATTCGGCGTCCCGGTTTCCTGGATATACCTGGAAAAAAACCCGAAAGGCGAATACGTCGCGATGCTTTCTCCCAGGCTCCAGGGAGAAACAAAAATCGGACACAGCAGCGAAGATTATCTCGGCTTTCTCGGAAACCTCCTGGTCGCAGACGGTGCCTTGAAGGCGGTTCTCGACGATCCCACAAACGCCGGAAGGACCGAACAGATACGGAAAATCCGGACTAAAATTCTCCAGGTCACGAGCGAAATGAAAAATGTTTTCAAGGTGATGGTCGATCCCGTCAGCGGCAGCCTCTGGGCCGGCGTGCATATCGAAGAAGGCAAAGCTCTCGAACCCGTCAAGACGCGCGTCATCGACCGGTTCTCCGAAGACATGGAAGCGACGTTTCTCGCCGTGGCGCTCGGTTTTCTTCCCGAATCCGTCATCGAAAAGCTTCAGATCCGCCCCATCATTTATAAAGGAGCCGCCGGAAGCTGGACAGCTTCGAGCAGCGTGTACGGCGCCGCGTTCCAGATGCCCGGTTACAACAACGTTATCAATTTGAGAAGGCATTACAAAGTGCTCGACGACCTTTACGACGGCACGGAAGCCGCCTATATAGACTTGTACGCCGACTCCAAAGGCCACAGTTATTATCCCGGATCCGCCTTCGGATCGGGCGGCCGCTATTTCTCGCACGCCGGACACCCGAAGCTGAGCGAAGTAGCCGGTGTAAAATTCAACATGATCATTCCCGGTTTCGCCGCGATTTCCGGGGAGCGCTCAAGACGCCACATGCAGAAAGTCTTCGGCCAGACGGACCTCGTCAATCCGGCCACCGGCGTCCCCTTCGAATCTCTTTATATCGACGATTACCGCGGCGAAAGAATACTCGTGGGAGTTCCTTATCACAGCGCTGCGGTAGCGGCGAAGACGGTCCTTGGGTTTTCCCACCGTTTCGACCCCAGCAACGATATTTCCGTGTTTATCGCTGACGAAGGGCATCACGGGGTCCCGCAGCTCCAGGCGCGGATCGACGACATCGTCCGGAAAAAATTCAGATTAGCGGATGAATTTCTCGAATTTACGATTATTCCGGCGCCGGAAACCCTGGAAACGGGAGAAAAAGCGCCGGTTCGCGTCCTCAACGAAGGAAGCCTGCCGGCAAAAATAGTCGACGGGAAGATTGACGTTTTCACCAACCTCATGCCGAAGGCGGCCTCGATCGGTATTTTCACCGCCTCGCCGTCTTATGAGGGAAATTTCGCGTGGTTGAACGACGAAAGCGGCTCCGTGATTTTTTACAACCTCGCCGCGAACAAGAACGAAACCTCGGGCGCCTTCTGGAAAACGAGACGGATCGATCCGAGAAAATTCGGCACCGCCGAGATTATCCTGGGCGGGAAAGCCGACGTGCCCGCTGCAATGGGCGCGGACATCACGCTCGAATTTAAGGACGCGAAAGGCTTGATCGGCGAGAAAATCGTGATCGACCGCGCGCTCATTAAACCCGATGCGAAAATTCTCGTTGACCTCACAGCGCTCGTGGAAGCGGCCGTGGGGCGCGGGCCGGTTACGGAAATTTCTCTCACTTTTAAAGGCAAGGACACCAAAGGCAATATCGTCATCAAGGATCTGATCCTCCACGAAGCAGAGTTCAATCTTTTGGGCAAAACCATCAGCCGCGAAGGGGCCGTCGGAATTTACACCGAAAAAGCGCGCTTCGCAGGCAACCTCACCACGGTCACTCCGGCAAAGACGCTGAAAGTCGACTACAACGTGAACCGGGAGAATAAACTCACCGGCGTCTTTATCAAGCAGGCTTACGACCCGAGACTCTACCGGCAGATGCAGATACAGTTCGTACCCGACGGCCGGGGGGATCTTAAACTGCCTGCGGCGTTTATTGAAATCAAGGACGAGAAAGGCGTGATTACCCAGCGCTTCCCGATCGACATTCCCGCCAACTTCCGGAAGACAAACACGATCGTGGTCGATCTGGAAAAAGTCAGGGAAGAAGCCGTCAAGAACGGCCGGGGCCCCGTCACCGAAACCAACCTGATCTTTCCGATTCAGGACGATAAGCCCGCCGCCGGCTCTTTCACGGTAAAGAGTATCTATCTCTCTTCAAAAGCCGTGACGCCTGAAATTACGACCTTTTTCAACGTAGACCTGGCGGAAGAGTTTCACCCTCTCAAGGTTAAAGTTCTCAACAAACGCGATCTCACGGCAGCCGTTCTCGAAAAAATCGCGCAGGATAGAAAGCCTCCGGCGAGGCAGCTGCGCAGCGCGGTTTTCCTGCGCTCGAACCTGCAGTTCGTTCCGCCGGCGGTCCGCTTCTTTCAACTGCACATTGCCGCACGGTCGGAAGAAATCGCCAATCAGGGAGATCTCGAAAACTGGCTTCCTTTCGCGAAAACCTACGAAGACGTTTACGTCGGACTTTATCTCCGCTACTGGGTCCGCGAACTGAACGAAGTGGGTCCGAGAAAAAACTGGCGCCTCGAGGGGCAGGGTCCCGTCAGCCATTACGCCGAGCGTGCCCGCAAACTCGTGGACCAGGGAAAGAGCCTGGAAGAACTCCGCGATGAAATCCTCCAGCTCAAACCAGAGGCCCGCTCTGAACTCAGAGATCCCGGCGCGGAAGAAACGAAATTAATTCTCGCCTCGAGCTCAGCACGGAGAAAAGAACTTCTCAGCGCTCTGGGTTTCAAAGGCTCGTTCGAAGCGAAGGCGGGCGACGTAACCGAAGTGCCGTTCACCGGCGAATCGGCTGAAAGTTTCGTAAGCCGGATGGCCGTCGCCAAAGCCAAAGCTGTTGCCGCCACGAACCCGGGGATTCCCGTGGTCGGGTCGGATACGGTCCTCGCGGACCACGAAGGAAAGATCCTGCAGGAGCCCGGCACTGCCGAGCGCAACCTGCAAAATCTGCGGAATATCAGCGGCAGAGAGGTAAAGGCCCATACCGCGGTCGCCGTCATCGCGCGGGACGGAACCGCCAGCGTGCGCGTGGGAACCAGTATCATCCAATTGAAAGACCTGAACAGCAGCCCTGAACTTCTCAATCGAATCGCCGAGAAATATTTTCACCGGGCGGGAGGTATCGACGTCCAGGATCCCGAGAACCAGCCGCACGAAAGAATTCTGGGCTCTTTCTCGAACATCCTGGGATTTCCGCTCGCGATCGTACACGACCTTTTGACAGAAGCGGGAATCATCAGCGGGGGAAACCTCCGCAGCCGCCTCGAAAAACTTTCCGCCGGCAATCCCGCCCCGCCCGAATCCGCACTCCCGCTCGAAGACGCTATCCGGAAGGCGGGCGAGCTGACGGAAGACATATACGAACAGTATATTCTCGCGGCGTATCTGATGGGCTCGATCACAAACGTAACGACCCTGCTGGAATACCTCGGAGAAAGAAGGACGGCGGAAAGCGCGGCCCTTCTTCAGAGGCAGGCTTTCGGATTATTCAAAAGCCCGCCGGAAACTACGCCTGCCGCTGCCCCGAGGCCCCGAAGACCGATGCCGAAAAAATACATCGCAGCCGCTCTTGCCGGAGTAGTGGTCCTCGGCTTCGGACTGATGCAAATGGAATACGTTCCCAATCCTTTCGATGGAAAGGAAACGGTCTGGCTCAGCGATTTCGATTCGATCACGAAGCGCGCCGAACAAATCGCGGCACGGCCTCATGAAGATACGGAGATCATTCCCGCACCGGATTATGATTTCGCGACGCCTCCTTCGGCGCGCGGCCTGGTTTACCAGGAGGCCGTCCTGATCCGCCCCCGGACGCATATCTTCGACGTGAAGGGAACGGCGGCAGTGCCTTATCCCCGCCGCGGCACTCACTCGGAACCCGTTAAAATCTACAGGGAGAGCACAGGCCCGTTCCGCTTTTATACCGGGTTCAACTTTGATCCCGCGAACTTTGATTACAGCCACTCCGAAATCCAGCCGCCGCTTCCGGCCGTTCCGCCGCCCGAAGCGAGCTATCACACTTCTGTCGGATTCAGTGCCCAAAGAAAACCCGGCGATTATCCGCAGCTCGCGCTTTTTTCCGGCAACGGTTACGGACGCTTCGCGGCAATGGGCGGTCCCGACGTGCCGGAAGCCCTGTACGGCGCGTCCGAGAGAGGCTTTCTCCAGCTCGGAACTCTCGCGGACCCGCGCGCGGCGGAACAGATCCCGGAAGTATTTCCCAGGCTCAAGGAAGTTTTCGTTTCGCGGCCTTCCGGAAAGACCGTGGTCGTCCACCAGATTTACACGCATCCCGACGCCGTTATGGTGCGCAGGCTCGTGATCGACATGCAGGCGGAAACCTATATCGAAGTGACCGGCCGCATCATCCCAAGGCCGGGAGCAAAGATCATGACCCAGCACCGGTTCGGCTGGGGTTTCAGCAGTCTTTACTGGAAAGGGAAAGCCGAAGGAGCGGTCAATCGCGACGCCGCGCATGACAGCGATCTCGCCACTCTTTCGACGCTCGACGGACGGACCCTCACGTATCCGATCGCGAAACCTCCCGAGGAAGGAAAATCGCAGAGAGTCATCGATCTCACCGAAGCCGCGGGAGGACATGTCGTCACAGGCTGGTCGCTCGAGCAGACGGACCAGAGCCCGGAACATTTCATTCCCAATGCCGCCCGTTATGACGAACGAGCTTCTTTTTATATTACCGATACGTCCGTTGCCCGCGTCGACAGGGCGACAGGTGAACGCCGGCCTCTCGCGACCCAGGTGCAGCTCATTCTTCTGGCGCCGCGGGGCGAAGATTTTAACAACGTCGTCCTGAGCCAGACTCTCGATCCCAAAACTTCGATAGGGGACAGCGAGAGGATCGAGTTCAGTTACCGTATGACCGTGAAACGTGCGGAGCCTCAGGGTCCGCGCGGCGCTGACGCGCGTTCCGAAGTGCGCGCGGTTGAGGGAGGAGCCGAAAGCCGCTCCGAACTCAGAATGAGCGTCGGCAATACCCAGCGCACGGGAAATGTGATCCTCGAAACGAGGCGGATCCGCGACGGGCATTTTGTCGCGACGAGACCCGTCGAAAAGGTTAACGCGGAAAATCCGTGGGAAGTCCAGCAATACGCGCGCGAACTCTACAATGCGATCGCCGAATACGCGAAAGCCGTTTCTCCCGAAGGCCGGGAAATCAATCCCCAGGAAATCCAAGTGAAGGACGAGTTCTTAGCGGAGATCTCGGCGCTGCCCGCCTACCAGGCGGATATCCGCGCCGTCATGGGCGCGAGAGCCTCCGAGGGGTTTACCGATCAGCTCGATCTTTACCGGCTTCTCGCGCGAATGCGCGGCAAGCGTTTCATTCCCGAACTTCCCGTGTATCCCGAAATCGTGAAGGAGCCCGCTTACCACATCGCGCTTCTCGTCGACCCCCAGCGCTCGAACGTGGACAGCGCGATCCTCCGAGGGCTTCTCGGTAATTCGAATATCGCGGTCGACGTCATCGTCGGCATCACTGCGAAAGAACTTCGCACGCGGCTCAACTCTTCAATCTACGGAGAATTTCTTTCGAACCGGCAGGTCCGTTACAACGAAGAAGAGGAATGGATCGAAATTCTCGGCAAGCGCATCCGCGTGGTGAAGAGCCCGAGCAATCTTACGGTCGCCGGCTGGAACGAATCCGGCATCAACACTTTCGTTTCGACCTACGATATCGCCGATGACTACAAGGAACGCATGGCGAAAGCCGTGTTCGGTTCAACCCGGCTCGACGTCGCGCGTTTTGTCTCGATGCACGATATCGACCTTTTCGATTTCAAGGAAGCCAGACAGAATTATGTCGGGGAACCTTACCGCGGCAAGGACTCCCAGATCGAGTCCTCGCTCGTCCGCGTTCCCGTCAGGCTTCTCGAAGCGCTTCGGGCAAGCCGGGCGTTCTCGAAAACCCCCTACGTCGTCGACCTCGAATACCAGGTGAGCCCGATGTTCTCCGAGACGATTCTCGACCAGTCGGGCAAAAAGCGGTCCGCCTCACGCAATATTATTCCGGCCGACGCGAATGGCCAGCGTTACATCCGCCGCGCGCTCCGCGAAGAAACCCAGGCGCACACCAAACGCCAGGACGACATTGGAACCGTCCGCGTCACTTCGGCGCCGGTGCCGGTCGGCGACCGCGTCGTCATCAATTTCGCGATGCAGGGTGAAGCGGCGGATCAGTTTTTACGTAATCTCGGTTTTGATCCCGCAAAGATCGACTGGAAGAGCGAAGCCGCCGAAGACCAGATCACCCGCGCCTTCATCGCGCAGGCCGTCGAAAAACTGCACGCGCCCTTCGTCCTCAAACATAAACGCCAGGTGGTCAATACCGACGCCCGTTTCGAATCCGAAATTCTGGTCGACGCGGAAGGCGTCGTCACCGCGCTCGAACAGCCGGACGGCAAGCGCAGTCTCCGAATCTCTCTTCCGATCGTCTTCAACCGCGAACTGCAGGACGTGCGCTCGTTCGTCGAAATCCTGACCGAAATGAACCGCCGCCGCAATCTCCCGGCGCGCGAAACAAAACCCGACCAGCGCCTTTCGGCTTTCGGCCAGCAGGCGCGGCTCTCGCTCGAAGACGGCACGCTTCCTCCCGAGCCGCTTCAGATTCCCGCGAAGCTCGGCGTGCTCCTCGAAAAACCGGTGACCGTCGGCATTCTCGGTTCTCAGGGACAGATCGGCAGCCGCCTCGGGACGATCGATTTCGAATCGCTCAACTTCAGGGTCGTCGCAGGCTCCGGACCTTCGGTGGAAGCGCAGGTCGATTCCGCGCAAATGAGTTCGATCACGGGTCCCATTATTTCGAACGGCCGCGAAGTCCAGGTCCGCTCGACGACTTATCCGAAAGCCAAAAACGGCCTCATCGGCGAACTGACTTTCGGCGACGGCCTTCCTTTCTTTCTCATGGACCGCTACCGCGATCTCACACAGATCCCGTGGGCGCAGCAGGGCGTGGAAGTCGTCATTGATGCCACCGGGGCCTTTGTGAAACCGGAGCAGCTCGTAGGCCACCTGAACGCAGGCCGCGCCGAGAAGAACGGCGCCCAGGCGGTCCTTCTCACCGCGCCCTTTAAAGGCGGCGAAGCTTATCCCACGATCGTTTACGGAGTAAACCACGGCCAGATCCTGCCGTTCATGGAAGCGGCGGCGCTCCCCAACATATTCTCAAACGCGTCCTGCACCACGAACTGCATGGCGCTCATGACGCAGTACGTCAACCGCCTGCCCGCGGCATTTACAAAACACCTGCGGGAAAAATACGGCGTCAAGGTGACCGTCTCCGACGTCGCGCTTTCTCCCTCGCTCGCGGTCCACGCGCCGACCAATTCCAATCCGCTCATCGACCTCGGCGAAGACAAGAGCGCGATGGGCACTTTCTTTTATTCGAGCGGTGTGACGAAGGCGATCAAGCAGCTCGGCCTGACGAGAGACCCGTGGCCCAAGGCCTTCACCGGTTTCGCTTACCGCATCGGCGGCGCTTCCACTTCGATATCGCACCTTCCGGTCGTTTTGCAGCTGCAGGATCTGAACGACGCGGACCGCGCGAAACTCGCGGAGAAATCAAAAGAGATTACGCTCGAACTTATCTCACTCGCCAAGCAGGTCGCCTCCGAAATGGAACAGGAAGAGGCTTACCGCGGTCTTTTCCGTTCGGTGACGGATGAAGAAGGTTTCACTTCCGAAGTCGCGGCGGGTACCACGGACGTCGTTCTCGACTGGCAGCAGGTGCAGGCGAATTTCCGCCCCGACGTCGGTCTCGTGAGCCTCAGCCTGAACGGTTTTTACGACAACGTCGAACAGTACACGGCCCAGCTCGCCCGCACCTTGGACCAGATCGTGCTCGACCTCCGGCGCGTGCAGGCGAAGCAGGCCGCCGAAGAACGCCTCAACGTCTACCGCGAACGCTACGAAGCCGCGTTCGTGCAGGTCACGTCTTTCAACCAGATTCCCCAGGCAGAACTCGGCCTCGAAAATAACGACTTCCATACTTATCAGGCCGTGATCCTCGCACTTCTCCAGGCGCTCGAACTTTCTGACGAACCGGAGCAGGCTGAAACACACGCCGCCGCCTTGGGCGATGCGCGGACAGCTCTCCTCCGGTTTACCTCGAGCCCGCGCGTGGCGGAGGTGCGGGATGAACTGGAAAGCACGGCCCTCGACCTTTCAGCCGCCGCACGTTCTGAAATGCGCTCAAAGAAAGGCAGCGTTCCGGAGTCGCTCGACCTTCACGTCGAGCAGGTTATCGAAATCCTCGACATCTCATCGCTCGGCGGCAGCGACCGCTTCATGATCCAGGAGCCGCTGCAAAGGGCGCTGGCCATCCTCAAAACGGGAACCGAACCGGAAAAAATCCAAAAAGCCCACAGTGAGATTATGCTGGCGCGCCAGGCCGTCCCGTCCGTCGGATATTCCAGCGTAGAGAAACTCGTTGACGCCCTCCAGGGCCTGCAAGGACGCCTCAAGAGCCTGATGCCGCCGCCTCCAAGGGCAAACCCCTTTGGCCGCGGAAGAAAAAGCACCAAACCGTCCGCTGATAATCGCTCGGAGCTTAGGGCGGATGTTTCTCCCGAACTCGGGCAGTGGATCGAAAAACAGGGGGCCCGGGAAACGGCGGCCTCCGGCATCCGTGAATTTGCCCGATTCTATGAAGACCTCCCCCAGCCGATGCGCGACGCGCTTAGCGCGGAAATGCGCGCGCTCGCGGACGGAGAACGTGAAATCCCCCGAAGCGCCGTGCAGCTCGCCCGCCGCGCCTGGCCTAAGGGAATGGTGCAGAGCCTTGACTCCTTTTCCCGCGGCGACCTCAGCGTGAAGGGTCTCTCCCTTCCGGACTTTTTGAAAGAAGAAGCGGACCTTCAGGAAAGTTCGCCCGAAGCCTTCGAAGGAACGGTCCTCTTCGCGAAAACGATCTTCAAGATACACGACCAGCTGGAAAAGAGATCTGAACGGAACCGCTTTATTATCGCGCTCGCGGTCCTCGCCATGATTGTTTTCGGTAAGCTGCTCATAGAATTTGCCGCCGAGGCAGCCGTGCTCTGGGGCGTAGGCAAAGGCCAGCAGGCGATCGAACGCCGCATCGAAGAGAACCGCCGCGGCGAACAGATCGAAAAGGAAAAAATAGCGGAAGAAACGGCAAAGCTTGTTTCACGGATCGTGAATGCGGACGAAGATCTCAAGCCAATATTAGAGGATCTCGCCGCGCTTGAGCGAGGCGAGCGAATCGATGTCCTTCAAAAGACCGCCGGGGTTTACAAAGACAAGGCGGGCGATCTCCAAACGCGCGCGCGTATTCTGCAATTTTATGAGCGCCTCCTGGTGAAAAGCCTGGCCTTGGAACGTGACACCCAGTGGCTCCGGCTCGACGCGTTTTTCAGCCTGAGACAGTTCACCGATCCCGAAGTGGTCCGGCTCATCGGCGAGGGACTGAAGCGCTCGACGGAACTGGAATACAGTGTCAATCCCAAGTTCCGCTCCGGCGAGGAAAATTTTCAGATCTCGGTCATTTTTTACCTTTCGGATATAAATACCGATGAAGCGCTGGAGCCGGTCCGCGACATGTTTCCACCCCGGCTTTCCAAAGGAGAATACGAAGAAAAGGATTATCGCGTCAAAAGCGTGATCGAAAGAGCGCTGCAGAAAAAAGACGGCACCCCCTCCGGGCAGGCCCGTTCCGAGCTCCGAGCTTTTCAATATCATACCGATGCTAACCGCGTCCGCCGGCTTCGCTTTTCGCCGGCAGAAATAAAAAACATTCTCAGGGAACCTGACTTAAAAGACCAGGACCTGCGCCAAGCAATCGAATGGCGGCTTGATGACTCCGGTTTCAAGAGCCTCGCCGAAGATCTGGCAAAAAGGCTCACCCTCGAAACCGCAGGCTCCGAAGGCATCACAAACGGTACCGCGACGGGAATGAGGGAGGCGCTCAGATTGTTTCTTCCCGAAACTTTTGAAAATTCGGTCGACTCTTATTTCCAGCGGCACGGCATTTCCAGGCTCGAAGAACTCGACCGTTTTACGGAAACGGGAGAACCCGGCCTTGTCCTCGACTATTACGTTTTTCGCGACAATGGCACGGCTTATATTCATATCGTCGACGACGCCTTTGGAAAAATCGGCGCCGAGACCTCGGAAGAAAAAATAGCGCTTCGGATCAAAGGCGTGACGCGCATCGGCGGAAGGCACACCGGGCTGCTTGTTCTCGACAGATATTTTCAAAGAAACGGAAGGTTCTCACCGTATTACAACCATTTCAAGGTGGGGCTTCTCGACAGGATCGAAGATCTCAAGGATACCGTCCGTGGCACCGTCGTCGAAGTGGCAGTCGATACTCAACTCGCCGGCGGACGTTCGGAGCTGCGGCTGGCGGCGGAGCAGACAGCGATCGTTCTGGCGCCAGAGCAGATTACTCTTCCGGCTCTCTTTAGAGAGGAAGACGTCGCGGCAGGAATCGAGGAGGCCGTCCGCGAACGGGGTCTCGACCGGTTTGCCGAAGATCTTCTCGACTCGATTTCCGAGCTTTCGCGCCGAATCGCCGCTGATTTCAATGCGCAGGGCGGCACGGATGCCGCGGGCGCGCTGCGCTACCGCAACCTTCAGGCCGTGCTCGGCATGATGCAGGGTCTCGCCCGCGGTCTCGCAGACCAGGCGCGGGCGGAACACGGCGATATCATCAAGGACCTTCACGCGGGCGCTTCCCTTGCCGTCGCCGTCGACGAGCAGGGCAGGATCGACACGAAGTCCGGGATTAATATTACGCCCGAAGCTCTCGCCTCCGCTCTCGAACGCTACAAATTTCTCCTGAGCAAAGTCAACTTCGTGTCGGACGGCCAAGTCGCGGAAGTCCTCCGCAACATCAAGATCCCGAACAAGCGGGTTGCCCGGGACAGTTTCATTTCGGGTGAAGAAATCCTGAGCCTGATCGGCGAAGCGCAGATTAAAAACGACAATGTCTGGCAGCTCGACATCGCGGGCGACGCAGCGAAGCTCGATCCCTTCACGGCCGAACTTCTTCTCAACCTCATGATCCTCGTGGGCGGTCTTGTGAACTACAGCTCGGGCGCCGCCGAAATAAGAAAGGCTATGGAATCAGGCAATCCGGTTGCCGAACTCCTCAAGCAGTATCCTGGCCTCGCCATGATCCTCAACCAGGAAAACCTCCAGTTTGCGATGGAGAACGGACGCCCCACCCTCCGTTTCCAGGCCCGCATTCTTCAGGAATTGCTCTCCCAGGAAGCGATCGCCGTCTCCGCGTAATCCCCCCCCCCGAGCGTTCGAATCGGATCCGAAGTTCCGCCGCCTTCTGCTGATATTAAAAGGGGGGACCCTGCGATTCATTCCAGCCATCCCCTGACATGGCAGAAAAGGGAAAGGCATTCCTCTGCGGTGGTTCTCCCGGCAGGTCCGAAGAATATCCGGGACGAGAAGCCGGTGCTTGCCCGCCTGAAGGCCGCGTCCGCTTCCGGGAGGCTGGGAAGGCTTATCTAAAAGAAGCCCGACCGGCTCCAAAAATGCCTTATTTCCCGTAATTATTTTTTGACACCCGCCCGATAATTTCCTAAACTACGGCCAAGCCTAAAGGGAGGCCCCCCATTACCCGTACTCTCTTTAACCTCAAAAAAAACGTCTCTACGTTTATTTTATTTCCTTCCTTCTTTCAGTCTGTCCCTGTCTTTTCCCATTCACAAAATCAACCAAGGAGCACCACATGAAACGGCAAAGCTCTGCGCGGCATTTTCTTTTTATCGCCGCCGCATTTCTTTTTGCAGTAACCATGCTGAGCCCGGCCGCGGCATACGCTGACGACGGGTCCCAGCTGGCGAAAGAGATGGATAACTACGGCATCCGCCCCGCGGCTCAAGGCGAGCAGGCGGTCACGGGTCAGACGGTCGATCGCTCTTTCAGTTTTCTTTCGCACGGGAGAGAGGGGACTTACGTGATCCACTATAAAGACGACACTACGGAAGAGGTCTCCTATAAGGAGTTTTCCGCGCGTTACCCGGTTTTTTCGGGAGTCATTCTGGGCGGACTGCCTGCCGCTTCCAATCCGCCGACTTATTACGCCGGCCCCGCGAACCCGGGCTACCTGAAAATCGATCAGGCCACTTCACTCTCGGGAGGGCCTAAGGACCCAGGATATCTCAAGACCGGTGAACCCGCTTCCATCCAGGCCGGGCCTGCTGACCCCGGTTATCTCAAGACCGGCGGTGAAATCGGACTCAAGCGTCCCTATATCCACGGCAATGTCATGAACTGGTCGGGCTCCTCGCGTTTCGGCGACGACATCGGCGCGGACTACCACCCCTACTTCGGCTTTCCCGGCGAACCCGCGGGCGGCAAACCCATCGGCCGCTGGATCAATTTCGGCCGCGAAAATGCCCAGATCTCCAATGACTCGCTGCTCCTGAATGCGCTCTCGAATAATGATATGAGCACTTTCAATTCGCTCTTTCGCGGGCAGTTTGACGGCGATCCGATCGAAGAAAAATTCGGCGATGCGAGGGCCTTCTAATGAAACGCGCCCACTCGAAATCAACCCGGAGATCCCGAGCCATGAATCCCTTCAAACTTTTTCAGGCGTCCGTTCTCGCCGCTTTGTTTTTACTTCTGTCGTTTTCCGCCGGCAGCCGTGCCTACGCCGCGGGTGAAATGAGCGGTCCCGCCGATTTTGGCGGAAACATCCTGGACGGCATCGAAGACGCCGTCAAAGAAAGCGGCATCGTGGACTTCAAGAAACAGATCTGGGACAATTACGGCGTCCTGATCAAGCCTTTCCTGAAATCCCGCTGGGCGCTCACGAGCAACGTCTTCAAGTCTCCGGACCCGGATAAGTCGGATAACGTCTGGGAATTTACCCCGGGCCTCCAGTTCCTGAAACAGTTGAATAACGGCGTGATCGGCGGCGCTTACGAAGCCACCTTCCGCTATTTTCAGGAATTCGACAATCAGAACGCGCAGGACCAGAAGTTCCTGATCTACGCGAACCTGAACCCCACTGAAAACACCTACATCCGCATCACGGAAGAACTGCAGCAGAACGAGAGCATCTCGGGCGCGCCGCAATTCGAGACGATCGATGCGACCGACAACCGCGTGAACCTGGTCGGCGGCTACAACCTGGGCGACTTCACGCACGAGCTCGGTTACGAAAACTTCAACAAGCACTACGCGACCTCTACCGCGAAGCGCTACAACTACAACGAAAACATATTCGATTACCGCCTGTACTACGAAGCGTTCGAGCATGTCCGCCCCTGGACGGGTTACCGGCTCGGGCTCATCGACTACCGTCAGTTGAGCTCGCGCGACACGACGTACATGGAAATCCCTGTCGGCGTGGAAGCGCACCTGCCTTACGGCGTCTTCGTCAATGCGAGCGTCGGGTGGCACAACCGCAATCTTCACAACGGCGACCGCAACGATATCTCGCACGCCGTGGCGAATATCTCGCTTGCGAAAAAGTTCAACCGGAACCGCACCCAGGTCGACGCCGGTTTCGTGCGCCGTCCCGAAGAGTCGGTTTTCTCGACAGCGACGACGTACGACGAAAAACTCTGGAACGTCGGCGTGAAACACCTGATCACGGACAAGCTCCGCGGCCGTCTCAACACCTACGCGGGCAACCGTGATTTCGAGGAACGCACGCTCGTGGGCTCTCGCGTCATTCTTGGCAACCGCGTGTTTGTGATCGGCGGCACGGGAGGCGCCGTGAAGCGCGACGACGACGTTTACGGGGTCAATGTAGGCTTCGACTACAGCGTCCGCAAATGGCTGATCCTGAACGCGGATTACCAGTACTCGCGCCGCAATTCCAATATCTCGGCGCTTGACTACACGGACAACACACTTTCGCTCGCAACCACGATCCCGCTCTAAAGCAGCGTCTCTTTTATATAAGGGCAGGCACTTCACCGTGCCTGCCCTTTTTTACTTTATCAGGTTCTTTCCTACCTCTGCCGGGGCTTTCCCCCGCAAAAATCATCCCAAACCCGATATTCATTAAAAAGCACCTCGCCGATAATCTACCCGTACCATCAGGCCGGATAACGAGGCTGCTCAATCTTTTCCATCCCGCAGCCACACCGGCGTTCCACGCAGACTGTTTCCCAGGCCGTGTTCTGAAGACGGCAAAAGCGAATATTCACCAGGCAATTTTTGGAAGGCCGGCCCGCTATCCAGGATAGGCAGCCTCTCATCATCGAACCAAGCGGGGTCTTATGGACGTTCTGGAACAGATCGACGAATCAGTGCGGCGCGTGATGGTTTGCGTGTCGGAAGAGTGCGGGATCTCGAGCAAGCGGTCCCGGCAGGTGATCGCGGCAAAAGTCAGGGAAGCTCTATTCCACGAGCATCGCCTGGAAGAAGAAAGCGGGCGGATACGAGACGGCTATTTTCACGAAGCCTGGTTTGCTCTCGCGTCGCTAAAAGGGCTGGTCGCCGTTCTCGGCGAAGATACCCGGGGCGTTTCCGCAAAACGGTTCCAGGACGAGGCCGAAGCGCTGAAGTGCGAGATCTTGGACCTCGCCCAAAACGCGCAGATGATCAGCGTTAAAAAGCGGCCGTGCACGAAATACGTCATCGAAAAACGCTTTTCAACAAGGAGGCAGCATGAATCAGGAACTGTTGTTTAATCCGGAAGGTACTTTAAGAGCAAGCGGCGGGCACACGCTGGGGCCGGAGAAGGCCGCGCTCACGCTCGTCGAATACGGCGATTATGAATGCTCCTTCTGCGCGTCGGCGAATGAGACCGTAAAGCAGATAAGGGCGAGGCTGGGAGACAAGCTTTCCTACACCTTTCTCCATTTTCCGCTCACCGCACGCCATCCCCACGCACAGCTTGCGGCGGAAGCCGCCGAAGCAGCGGGCAGGCAGGGCAAGTTCTGGGAAATGCACGATCTGCTTTTCTCGAACCCGGACGCACTCGACAGAAGTTCACTTATCCGGTACGCGGAATCTCTCGGCCTCGACCTTCGTGATTTCATCAGTGCGATCGAGCTGCATCCCGATCTCGCGCGGGTACGGATGCAATTGATCAGGGGAATAAGAAACGGCGTCGAAGGCACGCCCACTTTTTTTATGAACGGCAATCTCCTAGGCGGTTCGGAAGAACTCCTTGAGTTTCTGCACGCGCTTGAAGCCCAGGCGCAGGGCCAGGCCGCCTGAACTTAAAACCCGCCGTCCCTGGCGGTAAGGCCGCCTCTACCCCAGAGGCGCGCCTTATTCAGCTGTTGCCTTTCCCAGGGCGGCAGACTAGAATCGCTTTTATTCCGGCCCGCGATCCGCGGCCGTTTCAAAAGGACTCTCGTTGCCAAGCACCCCCGCGGCAGGAAAACAGTCTGGGTTGATCGAATACACTTCGCTTCTCAAGCGGGTGCGGGCGGTCCTGCTCGAAGGCCGGCGCCAGATCGAAGAAGCCAAAGTCCAGACCTACTGGAACACCGGCAAGCTCATTCAGGATCATCTTCTCCAGAGTAAAGACCGCTCCGAAATTTACGGCACCCGGCTCATCAAGAAACTCGCACGCGACCTCGAGATCAGCGACCGCGTTTTGTATCAAACTCTTCAGTTCTATCAGGCGTTTCCAAAGATAGTGAACGCGCGTTCACTATCTTTTTCCCGGCTTACCTGGACTCATTACAGGTCGCTGGCCCGCGTCAGTGATGAAAAAACCCGGCTCGAACTCGCCGACCGCGCCCAGAAGGGAAATTGGACTTCCGGTCTGCTGGAAGAAAAGATCAAGCTCGAAGGCCCAGCACGAAAAGACGAACCCGCGAAGAATAAAAACGATAAAAAAAACATTCCAGCAGCAAACCTCATTCCGAAACTCGGTACGCTCTACGCGTACCGGCTGGTGAAACACGAGAGCGTGCATACCGGCAAGCCGGAGCTCAAGATCGATTTAGGGTTTAACAATAAGATCTCTTTGCCTGCGATGACGAAGGGCTTGAAAGAAGATCATATCGTGGAGAGCCTGAAAGATGAAAAGGATCATTATTCCGTGAAGCCGTCGAAGCTTTTGGCCTCAAAGCTGTTTACTTACAGGGCTTTTATCGAGCGCGTTGTGGACGGCGATACTCTGCTTGTGAATATCGATCAGGGGTTCGGGGTGGAGTCGCGGCATTATCTCAGGCTGAGAGGGATTGATTGTGCTGAACTTGTGGAGACCGAGGGAAAAAAAGCGAAGGCGTTTGTGGAAAAGATTCTGGAGAAAGTCGAGTACGTGATTTTGACTTCGACGCGGTCAGATAAGTACGGACGCTATCTTGCGGATGTGTTCGTACCGCAAAAAAGCAATGTCATCCTGAATGAAATGAAGGATCCGGTCCACAAAGGGGAATTGCTTTTTCTTAACCAAAGGTTGTTGGACGAAGCATTAGCGCAGAAGGTATAGTGTTTGAAAGCCCCGGGAAATTCTCCGGCGCTCAGCACTGGAATCCAATGATTCCAGCACGCTCGCTGGGCTTTGAAAGCCCGGTCTTCGCAGACAGTTCTTCGGCCTAACGGACCTGCGGAACTCGCGGCGGATAATTTCCCGGGGCTTTCAAAGAGTTGTGGCTGAAAAGTTGAGAGGTAGAAAAGGGGGCGCCCTGCGGCAGACCCGGATTAATCGGCTGGTCTGCTCTCCGCTTCGCGGACACGGGCTTAGCCCCTCGCTGTGTGCCTTGGGTAGCTGTGCTCTGCACAGCTGCTTGCTCTTACTTAGATTAGTAGACTCTAAACTACTGTGATGTAAAGAGCTGAAGATATGAAGCGCCCGGGGGACCAAGCTTCTTTTGACCCGCACCTTGTTTAATTTAGGAAGGTAAGAAAAAGTTACCTGGTTTACATCCTTCCCTTGATATTAACCAAATCGTAACTTAGTATACATTGATACAGTGAAAGGATACTAAGTGTGAAGATTCAAATAGGAACCTATATTAAACAGGGAGAAGGCTTTTCGGCCTTCGTTCCGGCGCCTTTTCCTCCTAAAGGGCTTTCCGATTTGTCCCGGGAGACCTTGATCAAAAGCGCTGAAGCAGACAGACTCGTGGGCAAGCTGGACGGAATCACCCATACTCTTCCTGATGTTGAATTCTTCCTTCATATGTTCGTTGCGAAGGACGCGGCTTCTTCGGCCCAGATCGAAGGCACTAAGGCGACCATGGTTGACGCTCTTGAAAAGGACGCAGGGCTTGCTCTGAAGGAGACCGACGCCGACGATATTTTGTTTTATATCAAGGCCCTCGATTACGGCACAAAACGGCTGAAAAACTTTCCCTTGTCGCTTCGGCTCATTCGGGAAGTGCACGGCAAATTAATGACCGATGCACGAGCCACTCATTTTTCCGATCCCGGCGAGTTCCGGCGCTCTCAAAACTGGATAGGAGGAACTTCTCCTGCCAATGCTATCTTCGTACCCCCGCCCGTAGGGGAGATGCAGCGTGCCCTTGGCGACTTCGAAAAATTCCTGCACGAAGAGGATAAGATCCTGCCGCTCATTCATATCGCATTCATGCACGCGCATTTTGAAACGATTCATCCTTTTCTGGACGGCAACGGCAGAACAGGGAGGCTTCTGATCACGATGCTTCTCTGCCATAGAAATTTACTCGAGCGCCCCGTTCTGTTTCTCTCCTCTTATTTCAGGAAACACCGAAAAGTTTATTATGCAAAGCTCAGCGAATACAGTGACGGAAACCCTGAAGCGTGGATCATTTTTTTTCTCGACGGCGTTATCGCTACCGCCAACGAATCCATCGAAATATCAAAGAATATCCGAAAACTTCGCGACAGCGACAGGGCGAAAATTCTGGGCCTTGCAAAGCGGGAATCGGAAAGCGGAGCTCTCGTTCTGTCCAAGCTCTACGCCCAGCCTATCGTAAATACGCGCCTGATCATGAAATGGACGGGATTCTCAAGGGCCGGCGCCCTGAAAGTCCTGGAGCGCTTTGCCGGATTGGATATCTTAAAACCAAGGAAAGAGAAAGGCGCTTATGACCGCGCTTTCGCTTACGAATCCTATATAGAGTTGTTTCAAAAATAAAAAGCGCTGGCTAGCGGCGTGTCTCCGGAATGAGTTAGCAGAAAAAGAGGCGCCCTTCGCAGTGCGCCTTGGTGGCTGCAGGCAGCTTTTATGAAGTACTAAACTGGCGGTGATTTGATGACGGAAATGGTGGGGAAGAAGATTCTGTTGATCGATGACGATCCGATGGTGATCCGGTCTATTGAGAAGGCGCTCGAGCTCAAGGGGTTTGACGTTACGGCGGTGTCTTCGGGGAGGGAGGGGATCGAGCAGGCTGCGGGGGCTTCGTTTGATCTGGTGATTTCGGATGTGCGGATGCCGGGGATGGACGGGATCGAGGCGATGGAGAAGATCCAGCAGACTTACCGCGCCCAGGGGAAGCATTGTTCGTATATGTTTATCACGGGTTACGCAGAGGATGAGCGGGCGCAGAAGGCGGCGGCGCTCGGGATCGCGGAGTTTCTGATGAAGCCGTTTGATCTGTCGCATTTTCTGGAGTCGGTGGAGCGGGAGCTCGCGCTCGGGCAGAGTAAGCGGGATTCCTCGGAGAAGAGTTCGGAAGTGATTCCCGAAAATTCCAATGTTGGAGTCTGGAAGCACCTTTACGACCGGTTTATTTACGTGAAGCCGGTTCTCTTGAAGCAGACGAATCTCCTCGGCAGTACCTACTTCGCGGATTACGTGGAATGGCAGGGCGAGACGCGCGAAAGCTGCCTCCTGAGCCATCCGTCGTTCGCCGTCTGGGCGCCGGTAAATCAGCACATCAAGATGATCACGCATTCTCTCAGCCACCAGTTCATCCGCGAGACCACTTTCGGCGACGTCGTGCGCGTCGAGATGACGAGCCGCGAGATCAAGCTCTGCAGCCTCATCATGAAGTTCAACTATTTCAGCCACTCCGACAACATCCTCCTCGGCCAGGGCTGGCAAAAGATATGTTTCGTGAACCTTCACACCAACAAGCTCTGCCCGATTCCGAGATTGATTCTGGATCTTGCGGAGCCGATCGAGGAGAAGGTTTGAGGGCCAGCGCCTGACCTGTCATCCTGAGCAAAGCGAAGGATCTTTGGTCTTGGTGGACGCGTGCACTAAACGGTTAGTGTTAGCGCTTTTGAATTGTTAACGGTACCGGGTACAAAAGGGACACGTTAGAAACTAACAATCAACGTGTCCCTTCGGTACCCGGTACGATTCACGCGCGGACTCTTCGAAAAAATGGTCATCGCGGACTCACTCATGGCGCCCGTGGTGGAAAAAATCTTTTCGATCGAGCGGACCCCGGGCTTTCAGGACGCCTGGCTGGGAGCCTTCGCTTTTTCGATCCAGATCTTCTGCGATTTTGCCGGTTACACCCTCTGCGCGATTGGCACGGCCCTGTGCTTCGGGTTTATTCTGATCCGCAACTTTCATTTTCCTTACGGGGCCGTGGGATTTTCCGACTTCTGGAAACGCTGGCACATTTCACTTTCAACCTGGCTGAGGGATTATCTCTACATTCCGCTCGGCGGTAACCGGAAAGGCAGGGCGAGGACGTATTTCAACCTGGCGCTCACCATGCTGCTCGGCGGATTATGGCACGGCGCGTCCTGGACGTTCGTCATCTGGGGCGGCCTGCACGGGATTTTTCTCATGGCCGAACGCTTTCTCAAAGAAAAGACCGGGGCCTGGCAGCTCTGGCGGAACGTCTTCGTGCGGATCTTTCTCGGAGCGCTGACTTATACGCTGGTCACGATCGCCTGGGTCTTTTTCCGGTCGCGCAATTTCACGCAGGCAATGGAAATAGTGAAATCCATGTCCGGATTTCATAGAATGGACCCGCTTCCCGGGCTTCTTTCCCCGTGGGAGATGCAGAGCGTGCTTGCCGTCACGGTTATCACGCTTTTGATCCACGCCCTTTTCCGGAAGACGACATTAAAAAGGATCGCGGTGCACACCCCCTGGTGGCTCAGGTGGATGGCGCTGGCTTCGATGCTGTTCCTTATATGCGTGACGACGGGGGAAGACAGGGCGTTTATTTATTTCCAATTTTAATTCCATTTGTCTGGAACGGGAACAAGATGACGAGACGCGCGGCAAAAAATAACACGAACCTCTGGCCCACCATTTTCTCGATCCTGGCTCTTCTTGCGGCGGGCGAGTTGATCTGCCGTTCGCTGGATATGTATGACGGGTGGAAGACTTACCACAAGCTCCTCGGCCAGACGGTGAGCTACCGCGAGCAATCGTACAGCGTTTCCAAACCCCAGGGCGTGCTGCGCGTCATTCTGCTCGGCGGCTCGGCCGTCCATGACACCGTGAAGGATTATCATGAATCCTGGCCTTATCTGCTCGAGCTGAAACTCCGGGAAGAGACCGGCAAAAAAGTTGAAGTCATCAACATGGGGTTTTATACCGAAAGTTCGATCGACGAGCTTTTCAAACTCCACGAGTTCGGCCTGGAGCTGAGCCCGGACCTCGTCATCGTTTTCGACGGCGAGAATGACGTTTACAATATCTTTCATCATTACGATTACTGGAAGCGGCTTTACGAACTCAAGGCGAAGATTATTCTCAGGGAAAAAAAACACAGTATCTTCACCCGGATTTATAAAGGCATGATGAAAAAGAGCGCGCTCTACCAGCGCATCAACCGGGTTAAAAAGGGAATTACGGCGGAACTCACCGCGCGGGCCCTCGAGAGCCGCGAACAGGGCCCGTCTGGCGCAGCCGGCGGAGCTGAAGGCGGCGAGAAGGATAAGGCCGCTCCCGCGCAGCCCGATCAAATGGCGGGTGTGGGAGCCGGGCCCCAGGGCGAACAGTTTTTTGAGGATGAATCCCGGTGGCCCGAAATCCACGCGTCCTATCTCGAGATCTACGGCTCGAATCTGGAGAAAATGGCGAAGCTTATCCGAAGAGTCCATGCCAGGGGGCTTTTTATCTTCCAGCCCGACCTTTCCTATAAACCCCTTTTGACGGGAGCTGTCACTGACGCCGAGCGGAATGAATACCTGAAGACGATCGGTAACCACGACGCGCTCTGGAAAAAAATTCAGAAAGAGAATTATCCGGAAGGCACCGCGATCATGAAAAATACCGCGGAGAAATACGGGCTTTCCTTTCATGATTTCAATCAGCGGATTCTGCCCGGCGCAGACGTGCACGATTTTTTTGACGGCAGCGTCCATTTGTCGCCGAAAGGCCGCGAAAAAATAGTCAATGAAATCGCCTCGATCATCAAAGAGGAAAAACTGCTCTAAAAATTCCGGCGGATCAGTCGGCACAAAACAGCCAAAACAAAGAAGGTGGAAGTCATGACGCAGCCAATTCCCGCAGGGTATCACTCGGTGACGCCGCAGCTTATGTTCAAGGATACGCAGAAGGCGATCGAGTTTTACAAGAAAGCTTTCGGGGCGGAAGTGACGAAGATTTTTTCGAATCCCTCGGGGTCCGGGATCATGCACGCCACGATCCGGATCGGGGATTCGATCGTGATGATGGGGGACGAGATGCCGGGATGCGGGAGCGCGGAAACGACGGGAGGCTCGCCGATCAGTCTTTTCCTTTACGTCAAGAACGCGGATGAAGTTTTCAACCAGACTCTCGCCGCGGGCGGCAAGACGGTCATGCCGGTCGAGGACATGTTCTGGGGAGACCGCGCGGGAAATATTCAGGACCCCTTCGGCTACTCGTGGATGATCGCGACGCACAAGCGGGACATGACCAAGGACGAGATAAAAAAAGAAGCCGAGATTTTTTTCGCCCGCATGGCGAAGAGGGGAACGTAACAGCTTTGCTGCCTGCAGGGACGGAACCGCGCTTAAATATCGACTACCGCCGCCTCATGACGGCGGACGGAAGCCCGACGCTCAGCGTGGCCCCGGACTGGGAACCCATGCACCCGGACGAAGGGGCGTTCTCCGAGAGGGTTTATATTTATCAGCCGCTCGTGGAGACGGTTTTCAGCGCGGTGCCCGAGCCCGTGTTTCTTTCACTCGGCCTCGGGATCGGCTACAACGAACTCCTGATCGCCTTTGAAGCCCTCGCCCGCGGGCAAACTCCGGCCCTGATCGCGAGCTACGAGCCGGTCGATTTCCTCAAAACGGCTTTCGCCGCCTGGCTGCGGGACGAGCCGTCTTTTCTCGCTGACGTTTACGACCAGATCGCGGCCCTTTACGCAAAGCGCTATTCGCGGGACGCGGCAGGTGTCAAAGCCCTGCTGCTCGGGCTTCTCCAAACGAACCGGCTTCAGCTCCTGGGCGCGGTCGAGACCGAAGCCCCGCCCTCATCCCACGGCATTCTGTTTGACGCGTTCTGCCCCAAGACCTGCCCGCAGTTGTGGGCGCGGGATTTTCTCGATGTCTTTTTTGATAAGGCGGCGGCGATGCCGTGCTTCGTCGCAACTCACGCCTGTAACGGCCCGCTGAAAAAAGCGCTCAAACAAAACGGTTTCAAACTCACCATCAAGGACGGCTTCGGATGGAAGTGGGAATCCCTCTCGGCGCAGAAATTACCGGGCACTGCACCCGGGGTGACGGCTCCTCAGCTTTGAGGAAGGGCCTCATCCCTGTACTCGCCGTTTTTACTTTATTGGATTTTGAGAAAGGTTTTGATAGGATGGCGCAGCCCGGGCGCGAAGGCCCGGAACTTTAAAGCGGAAGACTAACGGGACCGGTCAACGATGGAAAATCAGGGATTGTTTGAGGCGATCGGGTTTGCGGGACGCGCGCATCTGGGGCAGCTGCGCAAGGACGGGAAGACGCCTTACGTAAGCCACGTTTTCCGGGTGGCGATGACGCTTTCGCAGCTGTTCGGGGTGAAAGAGGAAGAGATCCTGACGGCGGCGGTGCTGCACGATACGATCGAGGACACGACGACGGATTTCGACGATATCGAGGAGCGTTTCGGCCTCCGGGTGGCGGAGTGGGTGGCGCTGCTTTCCAAAGACATGCGGATGCCGCACGGAAAACGCGAGGACGCTTATCTCAGGCAGCTCGCGCAGGCGCCTTATGAGGTGAAACTGATCAAGCTTGCCGACATGTACGACAACCTTCTCGATTCCCAGTTCTGTGCCGAAGGGAACCCCGCGCACACCCTGCGCAAGACCGAACACATCGTCCAGCTTTTTTCGAAAAGACCCCACTCCCGCTTAAAAAAACCGCTCCTCATCGTCCACGCCCTGATAAAGAAACTGAATTCAGAAAAGTAACGGAATCGGGCAATACGTGCAAAAAGAAATCGGGATGGAAACTTCAGCATGAGATCCGCGGCGGTGAATCCGTTTGACCGGATTTATTGTCTCAGTCTCGGGCGCCCCTGTTGAAAAGCTGGGGCCGGATGGACTTCGATCGCCAGAGCAGACTCGACGAAAAGCTCGTGGCCTATCCTCAAAAGATAGGAATTTGAGCGTGTCCGGACCCGGCCTCTCAAAAGGTACGGGCTAAACTCTCTCGTGCATCCCGGGGCAGAACCGTCTACAATGGTCTCTTTTTAACGCCCTACTTTCAAGGTCAGGAAATAAAGATGATTGATAACACAATTGCGGTAAAAGAACGCCACGAAAGATTTTTGCGGCGGGTGCTCGAGACGAAGATCGTCTGGGCGCTGGACAAAGGCGGCGAGACGCTTGCCGCGAGTGACTGCTCGAACGAGGAGCACGAGGGAAGCCGGGTCGTCCCTTTCTGGTCGGAGAAAGAATACGCCGAGAAATGCGTGAAAAACGACTGGGCCGATTACGTTCCCAAATCATTCGGTCTCAACGAATTTTTGAACGGAATCCTTCCTCACCTCGACGAAACGGGTTTCTTCGCCGGCACCGACTGGAACTCGAGCTTCATCGGTACCGAGCTCGACCCGACCGCTCTCGCAGCTGAAATCAAGAAATTGATGGGCAAATCAGAAAGAAAAGGACACCCGTGATAAGAATCTCTCTCCTCCTGCTGCTTTTGGTTCTGGCGGGCTCGGCGGCTGGTTTAACGGCAGAAAGAACTCCCCTCTGGCGGAAGCTTCCCTCTCTTGATGGATTGATCGAGCCTGGCTGCGTAGGCGAGAATCAAATTTTGCTTTTTCAGTCCCGCACTGAACTGGAAGCGTTTTTCAGCGAAGCGGCCGAAAAATGCAGCGGTGGAGGATATGATCCCCGCGAGCGGCAGAGGCGGGTGCAAGCGGGTCTCGAAGAACTGGACCGCATCCTTCCGGATTTTGATAAGGAAGCGCTTGTCCTGATTCAAGAATTTTACGGTGGAACGGGAATGGCGAAAGCTTCGCTCGATGCAACCGAGCGCGAAGGCGGGGTGCTCGCGGCGTCGATCAGCATTCGAATTCCTCCTCCGCCTGTGACGCCGGATACGGCGACTTTCCGTTTTGCATTTGCCGTTTCGAAAGCAGACATCAAGACCGTCGAGCTGACGGTGAACGGTTCGGAGCGGGCTTCCTTGTCCGCCCGCTAAGAGAAAGCTAAGATGAGTTACGCTAACTCGCTCGTTTACCAGCAATGGGCTTTGGTCGGGGGCTGCATCCTCGCGGGTCTCTTTTGCCTGGCCGGGGCGGTGCGGCAGATGCAGACCGGCGAAACCTGGGGCGCGACCGGCAAAGGAAAAGTTTTCCGGAGCGAAGAGCCCGGTTATTTCATTTATATGTTCTGCATGAGACTTCTTATCGGAGGCATTTCGCTCGCGGCAGGACTGTTCTTTTGGGGAAAAATTTAAAAAAAAGAGAAACAAGCAAATAAGGTAACAACCGCAGGTCACCGAAGTCAAAGGAGGAAACATGGAGTTCTCGCAGAAGGGTATTCTGGCTTTGTGTTTGTCGGCGCTCGTGGTGTTTAGTCTGTTCGCGGTCTACGCTTCGACCCAGCCGGCTCCGGATTTTGGCACAGGCGTTACGGATGAGACCGGAACCGCGCCGGAAGATTTCGATATTCCTCTCGATGAAGCGGAACCCTACCTGGATGAAACCGGAACCACGGATGAAGCGGCTGGAACAGAAATACCGGTTACCATCGAGTAACGCAATCGGTCCCGAAGTCTGGACGGCTGCCTGATGAAATGCCCTGCATGCGGAGCGGGGAACGGGTCCTTTGATTCGATCTGTGAGGGATGCCGGAAGCCGCTCGAGGGCCGTGCGGCCAGCGGCTTTTTCGGGAAGCGGAAAATTTTCTTTTACCGCGTGATCGGCCTCGTTCCCGCCGTGCTTCTCACGGCGTTTCTCGCCGTGTGTTTCTGGATGATGCGAAGATAGAGCGATGAACCGGGACCCGGCAGGTCCCGTTTAACAAAAGGCGGCTACAAAATGAAATCGGTTTCAAAATTGTTTTTCCTGTTTGCTGCGGCCGCGGTTTTTTTTCCCGCGAAGCTGGACGCTGCCGAAACTGCGAACACGTTCAGGCCGGCGTGGTGGTGCCGGGGCGCTCACGCGCAGACGATCGGCGGCGCTCTCTGGCGCGCGGACGCGGAAGTGACTTATGAGCGCGAGCGGCTCGACACGCCGGACGGCGATTTTCTCGACCTCGACTGGCTGAAGGCGGATGGGCGTGCGCCGCTCGTGGTCGTGCTGCACGGGCTCGGCAGTTCTTCCGACTCGAATTACGTAAGGACGATGATGGAAGAAGTAAGCAACCGCGGCTGGCAGGCCGTGGCCGTGAACGCCCGCGGGTCGACTGGCCCCAACCGCCTCACCCAGTCCGATCACTCCGGAAAAACGGAAGACCTGGACTGGGTGATCAAAAAAATTATCGAGCGCGGGATCACGGACGAAATCTATCTAGTCGGTTTTTCCGCCGGCGGCAACAAGGTCGTGAAATGGCTCGGTGAAAACGGAGACGAGGTTCCCGTCCAGGTTAAAAAGGCCGCGGCTGTTTCCGGCGCTTATGATCTCGCGGAAGCCGTGGAGAATCTTGACCAGGGCTTCAACCGCCGGATGTACACGGGCCGTATGCTTAAAGGCCTGAAGAAGCAGGTGTTCGCGAAACGGGAAAAAGTAAGCGGCGTCATCGATCTGAAAAAAGCGGAGGAAGCGGAAACTTTCGCCGTTTACGACGCCGTCGTGACGGCGCCCATGAACGGCTTCAAGGACGAACGCGATTTCTGGGCGCGGGCGAGCGCGGCCCCTGTTCTCGCCGCCGTGCAAAGGCCGGTCCTCATGATCCACGCCCGCAACGATTCTTTTCTTCCGGAAGAAGACCTGCCGCTCGAAACGATCCGCCAGTCGAAATATCTGAAACTCATGCTGACGCCTGACGGCGGGCATCTCGGTTTCGTTTCGGGGAAGGTCCCTTTCCGCCTCGACCGCTGGCTCGAAAAAACTACGCTTGATTTTCTGCAGGCGAAAGAACCCGAAGCCGCCGCCGATCAGGAGTCCTGGCCCCACGGCTTCGCCAACTTCATGACTTCACAGGACCAGGCGCGCCAGAGCGCGGAGGATGAACGCATAAAATCTTCTATACTCCCGGACGAATCGTCTTTAGAATAATTTAAGTTTGTTGCCGGCCCTCTATCCCCTCGATTGAAGCCATGTTTTGTTAATCCGTACTTCTGAAAGAGTACTCAAATAAAAAGGATACTTTCTATGAAACATTTCATTTACGCACTCCTGATCATGACAACTCTCGTTCCGGCGGTCTCTGCCGTGACGTACACGGTGAACCCCGATATGTCGGAAGTGAAGTGGACCGCGGCGAAGGTGTCGGGCAAACACATCGGGCAGATGAAGGTGGTTTCGGGCACGGTTGAAATGGAAGCTGGCGCCCTGAAAGGCGGCGAGGCCGTGATCGACATGAACTCGATCAGAGTGGACGATATTCAGGACCCGAAAGGAAATAAGAAACTCACGGGGCATTTGAAGAGCCAGGATTTTTTCGACGTCGCAAATCACCCCACGGCGGCGGTCAAGGTGACTGACGTGAAGCAGGGCCCTGAAGCGGGCACGTTTGAAGTGACGGCGGACGTCACGGTCAAGGGCATCACCAAGCCCGCGGCTTTCATCGCGAAGGTCGTCGAAATCCCCGAAGGCGTGCGCGCCATCGCGAAAATCGTGCTCGACCGGACGGACTACGGCGTGCGCTACGGCTCGGGAAAATTTTTCGAGAACCTCGGCGACACGATGATCAACGACAAGTTCGAACTCGACGTATCCATTCCTGCGACCAAGGAAACGGCGGGGGTAAGCAATGCGGCTCTCTAGAAATATCCGCGCGGGCGTTTCCGTTCTGGCCCTCGCCGCCGGTATCGTTTCGGCGGGTTCCCTGGTTTTTGCCGCAGAGAAAGCGAAAGTTGTGAAGATCCAGGTTGCGGCTTCAGGCGAAGTATTGATCGACGGCGAAAAGGCCGTGCCCGGAATGCTGCAGGAAAAACTTGCCGCGCTCAGCAAAGCATCCGGAGAGGTATGGTATTACCGCGAAAAGTCCGAGGGCCCGCCCCCCGCCAGCGCGCTTGAGATCGTCCAGGTTGTGACCCAGTACGAGCTCCCGCTCTCCCTTTCGACGAAACCTGACTTTTCCGATTATGTGGACGAGAAGGGCAAAGTTCGGAAGAGAAAATAATTTCTGGAAAGGCTTAAAACGGGGAAAGACTTTCGGCTAGGCGCCGGAAGGTATGTTGCGGTAGACCTCGGCGAAATGACGGAGTTCCGGGGCTTCGAAACGGCACAGTTCGATCCAGCCGCGGTAGGCCGTCTGGAATTGTCTGCGGGCCTCGTCCACGTTCTTGCGCGTACTTCTGCCAAACTCAAGCGACTGACGGTTGACTTCTTCCTGAAATGCCGCCTGCCGTTCGCGCGCGATACTTTCCCAGCCTCGCAGAGCGCCCTTAAGCTGCTGATACCTCTCGTGGACCAGTCCGCGCACAGGATGAGATTCCGGCAGGCCCTCGAGTTTTTTCAGGCGCTCTTCGACCACGATTCTTTCGACCGCGAGCCTTGCGTCGAGGATACGAAAACGCGAGACCTTCTTCAGGTCGCGGGCGAGTTTCATCCGCATGAGACTCCAGATCATCCATTTACTCGGGTCCCAGTGGTACCAGCGGATGCCGTTGCGGTAATCGCTCGGAAACCGGTGGTGAAAATTGTGGTAGCCTTCTCCGAAAGTGAGGACTGCCGCGAACCAGTTGTCGCGCGCGGTCGTCCGCAGATCGTAGGTCGCGTCGCCGAACATGTGGCAGACGGAATTGATGCAGAAGGTCGCGTGGTGGACGAAAACGACGCGAACGCATACGGCAAATACTGCCGCCCCGAGCGCGTGTCCCATCAGCGCGCCGATCAGGATCGGCGTGAGAATGCCCGCGCCGAAAGACCAGAGGACGTAATGATCGTGCTGGTGCATCACCATGCGATCCCGCGTCAGGTCCTGCGCGTTTTCAAAATGATAGGGATGATCCCACTGGACCATCCAGCCCATGTGGGCGTAGAAGAAACCTTTTTTGATCGTGTAGGGATCGCGTTCAGTGTCGAGGAATCGGTGGTGGTCGCGGTGCTGCGAGGCCCATCTCAGACAGGACTGCTCGAAAGAAGCGGCGCCAAAAAAAAGCAGGAGAAAGCGGACGATGGGATGCGCCTTGTAAGTCGAGTGCGCGAAAAGGCGATGGTAACCGACCGTCACCGCAAGCCCGGTCGCGGCCCAGAAAAAAAGCGTGAGAATGATGACGGACGCGGAAAGATCGAAATAACGGAGATAAAGAGGGCCGCCGATAAGCGCGCCCGCCGTCATCACAGCAAAAAACAGGATATTAACCCACACCGGTTTGCGGACCGGCATTGTATAAGCCATCCAGAGCTCCTTGAGTTCTGTATAAAATACAGCAAGAACGCCCAAATTGCATCCGGCGAACGATGAAATCTTCGTATGGTTATCTCTTAACCACTCACCTAAAGTTTAAACTGCTTTGAGCCCGTCTGCAAAAAATATCTTCGTTTTATGTGGGATTACCCTGTAATTTTCGTGAGGGTTTTGGCCCAAGGGCGAGGTCACGGGCTGAAAATGTGATTTACGGCGGGCCTCCGGCTGTCTAGAATGAGGACTGAAGCGCATCCAACTCTAAGACAGGAACCTCAAAATGATGAAATTCGCACTCGTTCTCCTCGTAGCGGGTCTAACGGCCGGAGCCTGGTACTTTCATTCGTCGTCGACGGGGACGGGTCCCCGGCTCATGGATGAAGAGCAGAACCTCGAGAAAGCCAAGGCCATGGCGCTCGGGATCAGCCGGGCGGAGCTGATCGAAGGCCTTGGCCAACCCATTCAATCCTATCATTCAAAAGACGGCCGTTACGAACTCCTGCGCTTTCCAACCCCGCCCACGAGCCCCGACCTGGTAGCGGCAACCGTCGAAAGATCGACAGGGAAAGTCGTCTCCTACAAGCCGGGAGCATCCGGCCACCGGAGCTCGGCCGGTTTCGACCCGCAAGCCGTCCACTGGGATTTTTCCGTCAATAATCCCAAGTAAACCGGAAATCTGAACAGAACAGGTATACTCTAGTCATACGAGTCATGCGCTGGCAAACGCGCGAAACGAAGGCCGGAAATCTGCGGCCCGCATAAAGGACTGGCGGATATGAACGAAAGACTTCTGTCATTGATTCAGGGCGTCGTGACATGGGGCGACCGCGAAATTCTCGACTCGGACAAGGAGAGGCTGCTGTTCCAGCAGCTATCCGAACTCATGGTGGCGGCGCTCGAGATGGAAGACGGCGAGCCCGTTTCCGACGATTACCATCCGCCGGAGCAGGACATTCACCAGATCCGCGATATCATCTCCCATAATTTCCCGCATTTCGGCTATTACAACATCCCCGAGTCTCTCAAGGAAAATATCGGCGATTCCGCGGTCATCACGGCCGACGCCGTGGACGACCTTGCCGATATCATCAAGGAATTGCACGAAGTACTCTGGCTTCACAGCGGAAACCACCGCGAGGGGGCCGAGTGGCATTTCAAATTCAACTTCAGCACCCATTGGGGGAGCCACCTCTCCCGGCTCATCTACTACGTGAGCCATATTCTCGTCTACCGTGAGCAGCTCCACTAAGCCGGGGCCGTCCCGTGCCCAGGTCTGATTTCGTCGATTACGTCATCCAGGATCTTTTCTCAGGCGCCCGCGGTGTGTACGCGCGGCCCATGTTCGGCGGATACGGTGTCTACCGGGACGAGACCATGTTTGCCATCATTGCGGACGAGCGCCTCTACTTCAAAGCCGACGGCTCAAATAAATCTTCATATATAAAAAGCAAAAGCACGCCGTTAACTTATCAATCCAGGGGCAGAAAAATCGCCCTGTCATACTGGGAAGTTCCCGCCGGCGTTCTCGAAGACCGTGACGAGCTGCGACGCTGGGCCGAGGATTCTTATCGGATCAACGCCGCGGTCAAAAAATCCGCGATGAAAAAGTCAAAAACCGTGAAAAAGAAACAAGGCCGGTCATGATAACGAAGCACGGGAATCCATGGATGCGCGTCTTTCTCTTAATTTGCGCCGGCCTGTTCTTTTCAGCAGGCGCCCAGGCATACGAACTAAAAGAAACGGAAGGTGCAGCGGCCCAGATCCTGCTGCGGCAGAAGGGCAGAGCGGAACTGATCGGCCACTTCCTGGCTTCCAGCCTGGCCGGTGAAAGTGCGAGCGGCTATCTCGAGGTCCGCCGCGAGCCGGGGACAACAAAGAAAATGGTCGAGGAAGAAAACGCGGACCGGAAGAAACTCTACGGTCTCATCGCGGAGCAGAACCGCGTCGGTGTCGGTGCGGTCGAAAGCGGTGCGGCGGAAAAGATCAGGAAGTCGGCCCGGAAGGGTACGGTCATCCAGCTTCCCTCGGGGCGCTGGGAACAGAAATAACGAAACGGTGAAACCTTGAAACTCGCGGAGATTCAAATGCATAAAAGCAGGGCTCGAGTCCTTTTTCTCATCAGTATCGTTCTTTTTTCCGGCTGCGCGGGCAACCGGTTCGCGAGACTCTCGGAACCCCAGGTCACGCTCAACGCGTCGGCGTCAAAAGACATTGTCTCAATGCTCGGCAAGCCGACGCAGGAAGGAACCGTCATTCAATACGGGAAGCGCTTCAACGTGCTCAGTTATTCTTTTGCGAGGTCCTCCTTCAGTACCTTCGCGGGAAGGCCCATCGCATCCAGGACCCAGATGTTTTACTTTCACGACGACCGGCTCGTCGGTCACGTCTATACCAGCACGACGAGGGACTCGACCAAATTTAAGGAAGAGAATATAGAGAAGATCAAGGAAGGCGAAACGAAAATCGAAGAGGCCGTGGCACTTCTCGGGCCGCCGAGCGGCGAGTACGTTTATCCTTTCATGGAAAAAGAAGGCGAGCGCGCGAAGGTGTATTATTATTTCGCGGCGAGCACGCGCTTAGTAAAAACGAAAATCTACAACCAGCTTCTGAAAATTTCCTACAACGAGGCTGGCCTCGTCACGAAAGTAGAATACCTCGAAACCGGAGACAACTAGCCGCCCCGGAAACATGCGCCGGCGCAGGGCGGACCCTGCTGCCGGCACTTTTCTCTCCTACAGCAGACTGCCGATCAGATCGAACGGCAGGGAAACGATATCCCCGAGGACGTAAAAAAAGACACCGAACGGAGTGTCCGCGTTTCCTCTATCGAAAATGCCGTCGTAATCGTCCGCAAACGCCGGTATCGCCGTCAGGCAAAGTACCGCAAGCGTCAGCATGGTGACTCTCAATTTATTAAGCATAGCTAACCTCCCTTTATTGTGCCGCATTTTAGCGCGTCTGCAAACGTCTGCCATCCGAGGAAAGATTGATTTCACTTCAGGGAAACCCGGTGATGACCTGCAAAATTCCGGAACGCGGTAGCTTGCTACCCCCCACTATCAGATCTGTTAACCTTTTCCTGATATTTCCGTTAATTATGAAGGCTGGGGCTTTTCAGTCAGGCCGCGATTTTCATTGTTAAAAGGAGATTTCTCCGATGAATAGTCCCGCAAAGAAAATTCTGGTGGTGGACGATGACTTTTTTTTTCGGCGCGAACTCGAACCGCTCCTCAAATCTCAGGGTTATAACGTGGTCGCGGCATCCGGCGGCGAAGAAGGTCCCGAGCTTCTTGAGCGTGAAAAACCGGACCTTATGATTCTCGACCTCAACATGCCGGGGATGACCGGTTTCGAAGTGCTCGAAAAAATTCGCCGAGTCCGCCCCGTGAATAAAATCCCCATCGTCATGGTTTTGGGGGACGGCTAAATGGACAACCTCCTGACCGCAGAGAGTTTCGAGGTTTCCGATTTTTTGATCACCCGTTGCCCGCGCGGAGATGCTCAACGCCATTACGCGCAATTTGTGAAAGCCGCGCCCGCGGGAGAAGCGGTAAGACCGTGAACGAATCATTGCTCCGTTATCTCGAGGAGCGTTACGTTTTGAGAGAATCTCCTTCGGAAGAGCCGTATGTTTCTTCCCACTGGTCACGCTGTCTCGAACTTCTGAAGATAGAAACCGGCGCCGGAGGGCGCGTCCTTTCAGTGTCGACGAAAGACGCGGGGCTCGACACGTTTACACGCAAAGGCTTTGCGGCGAGCGTATTCGATGCCTGTTCGATGCTTTGCCACTGGCTCAGTCTCCCTGGAAAAATCGGGATTCTGAAACTGTCCGCGCGGGCGCTTACGGTCTGCCGCGCAATGAAGCGGCCTTTCACTTTCGACGTGTTCCGCCAGCTCTACTGTTTGTCAGAGATCCTGAGGAACCTCTCTCCAGAGATCAAAAGCCGCCGGCTGAGTGCACTCATGATAGGAGACGGATACGGCATTCTATCAGCAGTGCTCAAGTCCGCGATGCCGCAGAGCACGCTCGTTCTCGTCGACCTCGGAAAAGTTCTCTTCCTCCAGGCTTATCTCTGTCAGCGGGCTCACCCTGAAATGACCCACCGGCTCTTTAACGAAGCAGGCAGGCTCGAGACGGCGGATTTCGTTTACTGTCCGGCCGAAAAACTGGAAAGCCTCACGGATTTTCGTTTCAATCTGGCCGTGAATATTGTGTCGATGCACGAAATGAGTTTCCCGGTCATCAGCGGGTATTTCGATTTTTTACGCCGGACAATGAAAAGGAGCAATTTATTTTACTGCTGCAACCGGGAGTTCAAAGAATTGGCGGGCGGCGAAAAGACAGACTTTAAGGATTATCCCTGGAGTTCGGACGACCGGATTATCTTTGACGGAGCGTGTCCGTGGCACCGGTACTATTTCGCGCGGCACCTTTCGGAAAACGGGCCCAGGCCCGGGGGCGTGAGAATCCCGTTTGTGAATTACTACCACAGCAGGAAGAGCGGAAAAATCAGGCACCGGCTCGCAGTGCTCGCGCTCGATCGAAAAGACGGTTAAGAGGGATCTTATTTATCAACCCCGCGCATGCCTGTGAGTAACCGGGCGAACGCCGGTTTCAACGCTTTCAGAAAAAAACCGAGAAATTTTTTCATTGAAGGGGGGAGCGGGATTTTTCCTGCGGCCGAGTAAGAGGCCGATTCGAGAAGAGACAAGACGCCGAGGATCCTCGACGCGCCCCTCACCGGGCCTTTTGTGAAATCGAGACTGCGCTTGTTTCTCCGCGACTCATGAACGATGCCGACGAGATCAGTTTCGGGAAAAGGTTCGTCGGGTTTCATCGCATTGTCCGGTTTACTCACGATGAGAAAGTTTTTCCCCGGCACGGATTTTCGGCACAGAAAGCGGTGGACCCAGAACTGGCCGCCGGCTCTATAGACGAGAATATCGCCCAGGCGCAGTTCCGCGGCGGCGGCGGGTTTTACCAGAAGAAGGTCCTCGTCCAGGAGGACGGGCGACATGCACTTGCCTTTATAGATGAAACGCCGCAGCCCTTCCCGGGCCTCGACGGCCTGGACGAGCCGGAGCGCTTCCTGCCTGATTTCGGATTCAGAGGGCACGAACTGCCTTTCCCGGTGGTGACGGATTTAAAAGATCGGCATTCGATACCATTCCATAAAGATGTTTCAAATTCCGGGACAATTCGTTGGCCGGAAAATCAGCCGCATGTTAAACTTTATTATGAAGCTGGTCATCGACAAAGAGGTCGTCTGCTGGAGCAAGCTGGACGACGAAACCCTGCTCATGAATCTTGATACGGGATACTGTTATACCTTGGACGAGATGGGCGGAAAGATCTGGGAGATGCTTCTCGAGAATCGCCTTCCGGAAGAAATAGTCCTCGGGATCATGACCGAATATGCCGTTGAAAGACCTGTCATCGAAAACGATTTAAAAGCTTTGCTCGACCATCTTCAGCTCGAAGGTCTGATCATTATCGAATAAGGAGAAAACGCGATGGAAACCTCCCAAAAGCACGAAGACAAAAAAAAGCCGGGACAGAAGAAGCCGTACGAAAAACCCATTCTCAAAAAGTTTGAGCGTCTCTACGAACCTGGTTTCGGAACGTAAAATTCCTGAAAAAAGACTCTCCTGAATCTACCCGGCAGATGGAGCCGATTTGATGTCCTTTCCCCTCGTAAGCTGCATCGTCCCCGTATTCAACGGCGAACGGTATCTGGCGGAGGCCCTTGATAGCATCCTGGCACAGACCTACCCGAATATTGAAATCATCGCGGTCGACGACGGTTCAACCGACGACACTCCGCACGTATTGAATCGCTTCGAGGGAAAGATAACGCGCCTCACGCAGTCAAACGCGGGTCCGGCGGGCGCCCGCAACTCAGGGCTGCATGCGTCAAAAGGGGACCTCATCGCTTTCCTCGATGCCGACGATCTCTGGCATCCCGACAAAATCCGGCTTCAGATGCAATACCTTGCAGAACGTCCGGAACTCGAAGTCTGTTTCACCCTGGTTCGAAACTTCTGGGCCCCCGAACTCCTGCATGAAAAGGAACGTCTCGAAAAAGAAGGCCTCGTGAAACTCATCCACCCGTTTTCGGTATGCTCTTTCCTCGGACGGAGAAGTGTCTTCGAGAAAGTGGGAGAGTTCCGGACCGAACTCGTTCTGGGTGAAGACAGCGACTGGTTCGCGCGCATGAGGGATGCCGGCACGGCAAACGACGTACTTCCGGAGAAACTCGTCCGGCGCCGTCTCCACGAAAAGAACCTGACGCGGAACATTTCGCTCATTAGCCGGCAAGAGCTCAGAGGGACCGCTCTCGCCGCCGTAGAAAACCAGAAGCGGGGAAAGATAAAACCGGAAGAAGCCGAAGAAAAAGGACAGCACGAAAAGGCCGAGATTTTTTTTAATGCCCTGTACGAATCCTTTCTCGGCAAAGAGAAAATATCTCCCGATCCCGGCAAATTTTATTATGAAATCGCGGGCCGTGTGGTGCGGCTCCGTTTCGCGGGTGCGTCCCTCGTCCCTCTGCTCACGCCGGCGCTGGAACACCTCAGAGTTTCGCCCTCGGCCGAACCGGAACTGACGGTCTGCCTCTGCGATTTTTCTCCGGGCGGCGCCGGGATGCCGGCCCTTCCCTGGAGCGAAGCGGACCTCACGGTGCGCCGCGACATTCGGGGTTTCGACGACGACGGACATATCCGGGGGGCGTACCAGGAAGGCCCGGGAATGCTGCATCTTTTGCACACGAAAAAAAACCTCGCGCTTTTCTGCGTAAAAGACGTTTCCGGTATTTCTCAGCCGGACAGGGGCGCGCCGCTGGCCCGGATCTTCAAGTGGTGGATGAGAAAACACGGAATCCAGCTCGTCCACGCCGGGGTCATCGGCAATGACCGGGGCGCAGTGATCCTGGCGGGGAAGGGCGGTTCTGGAAAATCCACGACCGCGCTCGCGTGTCTCGCCTCCGGCCTGTCCTACGTGAGCGATGACTATTGCCTTATTACGGGGGAAGCCCCCTTCACGGCCCACAGTCTTTATTGCAGCGGCAAAATGCATACCCGCGATCTTGCACGGCTGCCAGTGCTGGCTGCTAAAGCGGGACCCGGAGAACCGGACGAATCTTCGGGGAAAACCCTTTTCTTTCTGGACCGGGCATTTCCGGAGAGGATCAAGAAACAACTGCCTCTGCGCGCGGTCCTTGTCCCGGTGATCCATCCTGAGCCTGAGAGCGAACTCGTCCGTGCCTCAGCCTCAGCCGCATTGAGAGAACTCGCCCCGAGCACCCTCTTTCAAATGCCCGGGTGGAAAAGCGAGGATTTTTACCGGCTTGCCCGAATCGCCGATGCGCTTCCCTGCTACGTCTTCAGAATCGGCTCGGATCCCGCCCTCGTCACTCGCGCCGTCTCAGAGTTTCTGAGCCGCCCAACTTCTTGACCTCTGGACAGCCGTATTACAATGGCTTCTAAAACTTAACCAAGGTAATGACGGCGGTGGAAGACGCGAAAAAAATCCGGGTGATGACTTACAACGTGCACAGCTGCCGGGGGCTCGACTTCCGGGTCAGGCCGGAGCGCATTGCGCGCGTGATTGAGGAATACCAGCCTGACCTCGTGGCGCTGCAGGAGCTGGACGTGAACCGGCGCGGAAGCGGGCACGCTGACCAGCCGCGCGTTATCGCCGATTATCTGCGCATGCACAGCCACTTTCAGCCGGCCGTGATGCTCGAGGGCGAGCACTACGGGATCGCGGTCCTGAGCCGATATCCGATCGAAGTCAAAAAGGCGGGTCATTTGATATCACACGGAAAGCCCCGGATCTTTTCAGGAGGCTGGGCGTCGTGGCTCGATCCCTTCTTCGAACCGAGAGAGGCGATCCTTTGCCGCGTCCGGACGCCGTCGGGCGATCTTTATTTCATGAACACGCACCTGAGCCTGCGGCGCCGCGAAAGGGAAGCGCAGGCGCAGCATCTGCTTGGAGAGGAATGGATGAACGGTACCGCAGAGTCCGGGCGTCCTTTTATCGTTTGCGGCGATTTCAACGCCCTGCCCGGCTCCGCTTCCCACACTCTTTTCGCGCGGCGTTTCACCGCAGTCAAACATCAGGGAAGCGGGAAAACCTTTTTCAGTTTCCTGCCGCTTTTTCAGGTCGACCATATTTTTTTCAGAGGCCCGCTCAGTCTCGTCCGCACGCTTGCGCCGTCGACGCCGCTCAGCCGAGCCGCCTCCGACCATCTTCCCCTGATCGCCGATTTCACCCTGGAGACCTAGCCAATGCACTTCGATTTTAATGTCATGTCGCTGATGGTCCTTCTTTTTCAAATCTATATTCTCGTGACGATTTTCTACCTGCTGCTCGACAACCGCGAGCCCACGGAAACTTTCGCCTGGATCTTCATCTTCATTCTCATGCCGGGTTTCGGGTTCATCATCTACATCCTCATGGGGCACAACGGACGAAGGCGTTACGACCGCGAAAAGAAACTCCCGCAGAACGTCGCAAAAAACCTCATCACCATGTTCAAGCCGCTCGACATGGTGCAGGACGACATCATCGGCGCTATCAAGAACCGGCGCCAGACCTACCAGGACGACCTGATGACTCTCCTTTACCGCAACTCGAAAGCGCTTATCACCTCGAACAACCAGGTGAAGTTTTATCACAACGGCCGGGCGAAATTTGATGCGTTGATCGAAGACATCACGAAAGCCAAACGCTTCATCCACATGGAATACTTTATCTGGTATTCCAATGAGGACGCGCTCGCCCGCAAGATCAAGGAACTCCTCATCAAGAAAGCGAAGGAAGGCGTTGAAGTCCGCATTCTCTATGATTACTCCGGATGTTTTTTTCTGTTGAAGAAGGACTTCAAAAGGGAGCTTCGGGAAGGCGGCGTCAAGATCTATCCCTTTTTCAACTACCTGTCGGAATTCAAGTTTCACACCATGAACCACCGCAACCACCGCAAGATCGTGGTGATCGACGCCGAGATCGCCTACACGGGCGGCATGAACGTCGGACAGGAATATATCGACGGGGGCAAGAAATACGATTCCTGGCGAGACACTCATTTCAGACTCGAGGGCGGTTCGGTTAATATTCTGCAGGCGATTTACGCGATCGACTGGTTCAATACCACGCACGACGAGATCTGCTTCGACCCGAAATATTATGCTGGTATCGAGGAAAGCGCGAAAGGCGGCGGCACACTGCCCATACAGCTTCCCACGTCGGGCTACGACACCCAATGGCCGGCCCTGCTCCAGCTCTATTTCACGATGATCACGATGGCGCAGAAAAACATCTTCATCGTTTCGCCCTATTTCGTGCCCGAAGCCGCCATGCTGGTCGCGCTCAAGACGGCGGCCATCCGCGGCATCGAAGTCGTCGTCATGATGACGGGGGTCCCCGACAACCCGCTGCCGTTCTGGGCGGCGTATTCCTATTTCGACGAACTTTTGAAGGCGGGTGTCAAAATTCATCAATACAAGAAAGGTTTCATGCACGCGAAAATGCTTTCAATCGACGGCAAGATCTGCACCGTGGGGACGACCAACTTCGACATCCGAAGCCTGAGGCTCAACTACGAAGTGAACGCCGTCTTCTACGACGAGCAGACGACTAAAGATATCGACGCCCAGATCGCGCTCGACCTCAAGGAGTGCAAAGAAGTCGTGCTGGCGGACCTGAACCGGATCTCGATTCCCGCGCGGCTGCGAAATTCGCTCGCTCGCCTGCTTGCAAACATTCTTTAGGCGGCCTATGATAGCGCCTGGCCATTTTACCCGGAGAACATTTCTATGAAAGCCGTAAAAAAAGCAGTGTCGATCGGGGCGGTTTCAGCCCTTCTTCTCGCCGGTCTTGCCGCGGCATGGTATGCCGGGCGGCAGGGCAGTTCTGAAAGGGTCATGCCTGCGGCTGCGCCCGAGGTGCTGTCCACCGAAACAGCCGGCTCCGCAGCCATCGAAGCGTATCGTCCGGGCGAAGTGCCCTACGAGGAAACCCGGCAGTTTACGGGGCCGCCTCCGCCGAAGAAAGTCCGCGGCAACGTCAAGGGCGGCTAACTAACGCGCTGGAATCTCAACCGCGACAGAAACTGTCAGCCGCTGACCAAAGAGGACTTATGAAAAAAATCATCTTCGTTCTTTTCTTCCTTGCGGTATCGCTCACGCCCTCGGCCGCGCGGGCCCAGTCGTGCGCAGACCAGATCCTCGAGCAGAAACTCAAGCCCTGCTTTCCCAACGCGTGCTCTGGCCATGCCGGCTCCGGTCTTCAGGAGCTTTGCCGCAGCGGCATGCCGTCGCCCGTCCGGCTGAATGAAGTGACGGAAGCCTCGAGCGGCTTCCGCATGGTCGTGACCCAGCCCGAAGTCGCCGAAATTATCAAAGCTCATCCCACCTACGGCCTTTCTGCCTGCTACTGCTGCTGTGAAGAAACTTCCCAGGTTACCCCTCGGAGCGCGCCGGCGGAAGCTGTGCCTGTTCCCAAAACAAACCCGTAAAGAAGCCCTCTTTCGTAACCCCCTGACCCGCACCCGCAAAAAATCGCTGGCCGCAATCAGTTTTGGCCCGATAGGATAACTGTCGCCGCGCTTTTAAAATTGATTTATGAAAATCGGATATCACGCCTCACACGAACAATTCACCCCATCCGAATTGATCGGGCACGTCAAGAGGGCGGAAGCGTCTGGCTTCGACGCGGTCCTGTCGTCTGACCATTTTTATCCATGGAGCACGGATCAGGGACAGAGCGGTTTCGCCTGGTCCTGGCTCGGGGCGGCGATGCAGGCGACGAATCTCGTTTTCGGAATCGTGAACGCGCCGGGACAGCGCTACAACCCGGCTCTTATCGCGCAGGCCTCGGCGACGCTTGCCGAAATGTTCCCGGGCCGGTTCTGGATCGCGCAGGGCAGCGGGCAGTACTTGAACGAAGCGATCACGGGCGGGGGATGGCCCTGCAAGGAAGAACGCAATAAAAGATTATTCTGCAGCGCGGATATCATCAGGCGGTTGTGGAAAGGGGAAACCGTCACCAGTCACGAATATTTCCCTGTGAATAACGCGATGCTTTATACGCGGCCCGAAACGCCGCCGCTGATGATCGCGGCCGCGATCACGCCCGCGACAGCGCAATGGGCCGGTTCGTGGGCGGACGGGCTTATCACCATCTCTCAGCCGCTCGATAAACTGGCCGCGGTCGTGGACGCGTTCAGGCGGGGCGGCGGCGAAGGCAAACCGCTTTTCCTTAAAGTACAGCTCTCCTACGCGGGCACCGATGAGGAAGCCCTCCTTGGCGCATGGGACCAGTGGCGGAGCAACATTTTTCCGAGTTCCGTACTCTCGGACCTCCGTTCGCCCGAGCAATTCGACGCTCTCGGTAAATTTGTAACGAAAGAACAGATGCACGCGAGCGTACTGATCAGCGCCAATCCCGACACTCATACGCGGCAGCTTATAAAATACGCCAATCTCGGTTTTGAGCACCTCTATCTTCACAACGTCAACCGCGGGCAGAGCCGCTTTATCGAAGATTTTGGAAAGACCGTGCTGCCCGCATTAAGGGAAAAAAACCGGGTAAACGCGGCGTAAGAAACGCCGGCACCGTCATCATTAATCCGCAGCCATGGAGGACCTATATGAATAATTTAAGCGAAAGAAAATCGTCAGGCGCACTGAACACTTACTGGCTCGATTCGACGCCGGCCTCTTCGTATCCCAAACTTGAAAACGACCACGCAGCCGATATTCTCGTGATCGGTGCCGGGATGACGGGGCTCACCGCCGCCTATCTTCTTGCCAAAAAAGGCAGGAAGGTCACCATTATCGATTCGGGAAACATCTGGAGCGGAGAAACAGGGCGGACAACAGCCCACCTTACCGAGGAATTCGATGCGGGCTACGCCCAGATCGAGAAACTTCACGGTGAGAAAAACGCGAAGCTGATGCTGAAGAGCCAGCGTGCGGCGCTGCAGTTTATCGATGAAACGGTCCGGGAATTAAACGTGGACTGCGAATTTTCCCGCGTTGACGCGTATCTCTTTCTTCATCCCACGGATAAAAAAGAAAGCCTGCAGGAGGAGCTCGAAACCCTGCACCGCATCGGCTGGCCCGAGGTGCAGATGACGGAAGCGGCCATTCCGGGTTTTGAAAAGGGACCCTGCCTGCGGTTTCCGAACCAGGCCCAGTTTCATCCGTTGAAATATCTTGCGGCCCTCGCGGCGGAGGTGATCACGCAGGGCGGAGTGATTTTCTCGAATACCCGCGCGCAAGCCGTGGAATCAGGAAAAGTCACGACGGCGGACGACCACACGATCACGGCGGCGGAAATCATCGTGGCCACGCATTCGCCGATCAAAAACATTCTTTTCTTTTTGAAAGAAGCGGCCTACCGCACTTACGTCATCGGCGCCGAGATTCCCAAAGGCTCGGTCGCGCGCGCTCTTTACTGGGACACGGGCTCGCAGGGCGTCGACAACGATCCGTATCATTACGTCAGAGTGACCGCAAAGAACGAAACCTCGGATCTTTTGATCGCGGGAGGCGAAGACCACAAAACGGGGCAGGCCGACGATGCCGCCGAACGTTTTAAAAAACTGGAGTACTGGACGAAAAAGCGTTTTCCCATGATGGGAGCCGTCGAATACAGGTGGTCGGGCCAAGTGATCGAACCCGTCGACGGGCTGCCCTATATAGGGAAAAGTCCTCACCACAAAAATCTCTACATCGCGACCGGTTACTCAGGCAACGGCATGACAAACGGAACTCTGGCGGGAATGATTTTGACCGACCTCATTCTCGGCGTAAAAAACAAATGGGAAGGGCTCTTCAATCCCACCCGTAAAACGCTGCACTCAAGCCTCGAGTTCGTGAAAGAAAATCTGAACATGGCGAAAGTTCTCGTTACCGACCGGCTGAGAAAAGAGACCGCAAGCGCGGAGGACCTCGCCCCCGGAGAAGGGGCCATCGTGCAGAAGGGCGTGCACAAGATCGCGGCCTACCGCGATGAAGACGGAAAACTCAGCGAGTGTTCGGCCACCTGCACGCACCTGGGCTGCGTCGTCCAGTGGAACACGGCGGAAAAAACTTTTGACTGCCCGTGCCACGGTTCACGCTTCACGGGCGAAGGCCAGGTCATTACGGGGCCCGCGCTCACGAACCTGAAAAAAATAGAACCTGACTGACATCTGCCCGGCGCGTCCGCAGATTTACTCCAGGAATATGTTAAAATGCCGGGGCTTTGAATCCTTCCGCTTTTTTCGTCCCTTAAACCTTATGTGAAAAATGAACGACCAGAAAATTACGGCAGCCGGGACGCTCTACCCGAAGCGCTGGCTCGCCCTGCCCGTCATCCTGACGGCGGCTTTTCTTTCTGTGCTCGATTTTTTTATCGTCAATATTTCGATCGCGGAGATACGCGCGGGTCTGGGGGCGAGTTACGCCGACGTCGAGTTCGTGATCACTGCCTACGGTATTTCCTACGCCATTTTCATGATTACGGGCGGACGTCTCGGCGATCTCTACGGACGTAAAAAAATGTTTATCTCAGGCATGGCGGGTTTTACGGCCGCTTCCGCGCTCTGCGGCCTTGCCGCCACTCCCGGCATGCTGATCGCGGCGCGTATTTTTCAGGGAGTCTTCGCCGCGCTTATGGTCCCGCAGGGGCTCGCGATCATCCAGGTCACGTTTCCGCCCCGCGAAAAAAGCGCGGCCTTTAGCATTTTCGGGACGGGCGTGGGCATCGCCGTGATCGCGGGCCAGATTCTTGGGGGCGTGCTGATCGATCTCAACCTGTTCGGCCTAGGCTGGCGGACCATCTTTCTCGTCAACGTTCCTGTCGGAATCCTTTCCATCACGGCCGCATTCTTTCTCATTCCTGAATCCAGGGCCGGCAAATTTCTCAGGCTCGATATTCCGGGCGTCATCCTCGTGACGCTCTGGCTGCTTCTGTTTACGGTCCCGCTGGTCGAAGGCCGCGAGACGGGCTGGCCCGCGTGGTCTATCGTGAGTCTCCTCGCATCCTTTCCGGTGCTGGCGGGCTTCGTGCTTTTCGAGCGGAAAAAATACGCGGCTCACGGTTACGCGCTCATCGAGCCGGGTCTTTTCCGTGAAAGAGCGTTTGTAGTAGGGCTTCTCATCGTCACGACTTTCTTCGGCGGTTTGTCTTCATTTTTCCTGACGCTCTCGCTCACGCTGCAGAACGGTTTCCATTTTACGGCGCTTGAAACGGGACTCACATTCTGCCCTTTCGCCGCGGGTTTCTGCGTGTCATCGGCGGCCTCGGCGAAGCTCGCGCCGCGCTGGGGAAGCCGGATCTTCAACGTAGGCTCGGCCGTCATGATCGCGGGTCTCGCGCTTCTTCTCACCGTGATGCGCTCGCCAATGAATGCGCTCGATTTCAATGATCTCGTTCCGGTCATGTTTTTTTACGGCCTCGGCCAGGGCTGTATGATCGCGCCCCTTTTTAATATCGTGCTGTCGGAAGTGAAGCCGCATCAGGCAGGCTCGGCGTCAGGCATTCTTTCGACCGTCCAGCAGATCGCGGCTGCGGTCGGCGTGGCGCTGATCGGAATCATCTACTTCAGCGTCCTCGATACCGGAAAAGACGCGGGGACTTATTACCGCGCGTTCAGTTCGGCCCTCTGCACCAATTTTTTACTTCTCACCACGACCTTTATTCTGGCTTTCTTTCTTCCGAGAAAGATCAACCGCACCGACCTTCCTCCGGCGGAACTGCAGTAAAACCAAATTAAAGAGGCGAAGCTGCTTTTTGTTTCGCCTTTTTTGTATCATGCGTTGAAACCGGATTTGATATTTAATTTTCAGGGTTTTTCCTGATCATTTGCCAAGGAAATGACCGAACTAACAGTAAAAGATCCATAAATAAAATTGTGTTTGGTTTTGGTATTAAGGAAGCGTATATTTACGGTATGTCCAAGCGCTCTAAATTATATGCCTCTGCCATTTTCGTTTTTATGGCCCTGCCTATTGTTACGGCTTTTTGCTGCTGTCTGGAAACAAACCTCAATCAATCCAGGCAAGAAATGCTGGGGCATCATAAATCCGGCGGGTCTGAAAAGGGACATTCCAGCCATCATTCCGGCGGTTCCGAACACGATCATTCCAGCCATCATCAGCAGACTGAAGAAGGTACCCCCGCAGCCTGTGAATGCGGAAACGAAATTCTCGCAGGTCTGGTTAATAAAACTTCGATTGATTTCGCTTTTGCTCATTCTTTCTCGAAAATTCAGTACGTCGCCTTCAACCAGGAAGTAACAAGTCCTGATGTTGAATCAAATCAAAATCTCTGGTTTCACGATGTGGGGCCGCCTGGCATCCACTTTCTCTCGAATCCCAGTTATTTAATCTCTCTCCGCATCTAGACAGCTCCGCTTCGTCTATTGCTTGGGCCTTTTTATATCTTCAAGGCCTGAGTGGTTCCCTTTTCCCTAATTCCTTTGATTACGACAGCGAAAGAGGTCGCAATGCGCCATGCCGCTACGGCATTTTCAATAATTTTTTTTGGCTCCGTTTTTCTTACGGGCTGTATCTCCCTGTCTAAATATCCGGGCTTTAACGAGGTGGAATCGAGCGTCGAAGATCGTACAGGCTTCACTCTGGATAAAAGAGACGATGCAATTGAAGATAAATTACCGGAAATAATCGGGTCTCTGGCGGAAGGCAGGCTGGAACTCGAGGAGGCGGTTGAAATTGCCCTGCTGAACAACTATCAGCTGCAGGCCACTTTCCAGGAACTGGGCATCGTCAAAGCCGATCTGCTCGAAGCGGGACTTTTGAAAAACCCCCGCTTCAGGATGTCGGTCCGTTTTCCGGAAGAAGGGGTCGAGACCAATACGGAATTTTCGATCACTCAGGATTTTCTGGATCTTCTTTACCTGCCCTTGCGCAGGCGTGTGGCTTCGGCTCGTTTCGAACAGGCGAAAATGCGGGTTGCGGACGCGGTTCTGAATTTGATCGCCGAAGTAAAAACGGCTTACTATTCAGTGCAGGCCGCAGAGCAAAATGCGCTTCTCCAAAAAACCGTACTCGAAAGCTCGGAAGCGGCGGTGGAGCTTTCAGCGCGGCAGCTGCAAGCGGGCAATATAAAGGCCCTCGACCATGTCAATGAGCAGGCGGCGGGCGAACAGGCGCGTCTTGAATTCGCGCAGGCGGAGACTGCTGTTTTATCCCGGCGTGAGGCCCTGATCAGACTACTTGGCTTAACGGGAGCCGAGAGCTGGGAGATTTCTCCTGAGCTTCCAGACCTGCCTTCCTCTGAACCTCCGCTGGAAGACCTCGAAGAACAGGCCTTATCCCAGAGGCTTGACCTCGCGGCCGTAAGGAAAGAAACGGAGATTTTCCGCAAAACTCTCTTAGCGTCCCGCGTTGGAATTATCCAGGATTCAGAGATCGGCATCTCAAGCGAAAAAGATCCCGACGGCACGCGCGTAACGGGGCCCGAGTTCGGAACGGAGATCCCAATTTTCAACTGGCAGCAGGGTGCGTCTTCGAGGAACAAGGCGCTGTTGAATCAAAGCCGCTACGGGGTGGCAGCATTCGAAATCCAGGTCCGTTCCGAGGTCCGCGAAGCACGGAACAAATTGCTCTTGGCCCGCGCTACGGCGGAAAGTTATCGGGATAACCTTATTCCCGCCCGCGCCGAAATCGTCCGCCTTATGCAGCTGCAATATAACTACATGCTCGAAGGAGTTTATGAACTTCTTCTGGTCAAACAAAACGAGATCAACGCGCACAGGCATTATATCGAAAGCCTGAAAGAGTATTGGATTTCCAGGGCGGAACTGGAACGCTCTCTCGGCAATACTCTGCCCGTTCCGGCAAAAGCTGCTAAGCCGCAGACAGAAACTACTGCTGAAGAAACCAGGAATTCTCATGAACATCATTAAGGGGGTCATCCATGAAAAATAAAAAAAGAACGGCTTTATTGAGTATAAGCGGGGTGATTTTGACGGCGGTTGTCCTTGCTCCTTTTACCACGGGATCCGCAGAAAAAGCCGAGGCGCAGTCTCTGCCCTACACTCCCGTCATTACTCCTAACGGAGCGACCCTCGAGTGGAAAATGGAAGACGGCTTCAAGGTTTTTCATTTAACGGTTGAACCCTGCAAACAGGAAGTCGCTCCGGGAATGATTATGAACGCCTGGTGTTATAACGGCCGGACTCCCGGCCCTACGATTGAAGCGGTCGAGGGAGACCGGGTAAGAATCCTCGTGACCAATAAATTACCGGAATCGACCGCGGTCCATTGGCACGGCGTTCTTCTCCCGAGCGGTATGGACGGCGTCCAAGGCCTGAATCAGAAAGGAATCCAGCCCGGCGACACGTTTGCGTACGAATTCACGCTCAATCAGCACGGTACGCAGATGTATCACTCTCACGGAGACGAGATGGTACAGATGGGGATGGGAGCGATGGGGTTTTTTATTATTCACCCTAAAAAACGGGATCCGAAAATAGACCGGGATTTTGCGATTTTTCTCAACGAGTGGTTTGTAGAACCGGGAACGGCGACCCCGAACGTCAGCGTTATGACGGATTTCAATATCTTCACTTTCAACAGCCGGGCTTTTCCAGGAACGGCACCGCTTATCGCCAAAACGGGCGACCGCGTCAGAATTCGTTTCGCAAATGTAGGACAGGAATCGCACCCGATCCACCTGCATGGGCACTCTTTCAAAATCGTCGCGACCGACGGCGGAGATATTCCCGAATCCGCCCAATGGCCTGAAACGACGGCGGTTGTTTTTCCCGGGCAGACACGGGACGTCGAGTTCATCGCCATCGGAGGAGATTGGGCCATGCACTGCCACCGCCGCCACCATCCGATGAACGCCATGGGCCATGACATTCCGAATCTGATCGGCGTAAGCCAGGAAGGTTTGGAAGAAAAAATAAAAAAAATCCTGCCCGGTTACATGGCCATGGGAGAAACCGGCATGGATGAAATGACCGGGCATGCGAAACATATGCAGGGGCCGGAGAACACTATGCCCATGATGGGCGGGGAAGGGCCTTTCGGTTCGGTGGGGATGGGAGGAATGTTCACGATCCTCAAAGTACGGGATGATATCGAAAGTTACGACAAGGATCCGGAATGGTACCCCAACCCGGCGGGGACGGTCGCCTCATCCATCAACCCGGAAGGGGCCCAGGAAAACGGCGGGCCGGTAAGTGCTGAAGGCCAAATGTACACGTGTCCCATGCATCCTGAAGTTCGGCAAACCGAGGCTGGGAAATGTCCCAAATGCGGAATGTCTTTAGAACCAGCGCAGGATAAAAAAGAAAACACGCCAAGTGCCGAAACCAAGGCGGCAGGGCATCAGCATTAGAAAAAAATTAAACAACTTAACAGGAGATAAAAGAGATGAAGGCGATATTCAGAACGTCATTAACCGCATTCATAGCTGGCCTGATGATCCTCGGCGGAAAAGCAACAGTCGCTAATGCCGAAATCGCGGCCGCATGGGAAAGCCCTCAGGCTCAGTTAAAGACGAGCCTTGTCTGCATGGTGAATGACCAGTATTTCGCCGCCGAACAAATACCGGTAACGGTCAGCGGCAAGACTTATTACGGCTGCTGCAAGGGATGCGCAGTAACTTTGCGGGATAAACGTGAAGCCCGGTACGCTCAAGACCCCTATTCCGGCGAAGAAGTCGATAAAGCCGAAGCATTCATCGCTTTGAAATCAGCGCACACCAAGGATGTTTACTATTTTCAATCCAAAGAAAACTTTGAAGCATTTAGTCATCCTTAAATACCGGATTAAAATATTTCCCCTTGGAAAGATAGACAAACTGAAGCTGGATGGAAGGCATTCATCATGGCCAGATTCCGCCGCATGAAGAACAGGCCGCCACGTTAAGAGAGGCCGGTTCGATTGTTAAAAATTCCAATTCCGAACTAGCAGATAAATTGGAGAAAATGGCGGAACACCATGAGGAAATGAAGTCAATGTAGTCTTAGAGGGCATGCATCTGATTTCTCAGCCAGATGCATGCCCCCACTCAACTTCCGGAGAAAAAATGAAAAAAATATTGAGCGGTGTTCTGGGATTCACGACTTTCTGTGCCTCCGCTTACGCGCACGAAGCGCATAAAGCTGTAACGCAGAAGATTGAAATACCATGGGGATTGCAGGGAGCGGGGGAGCTTTTGAATATCCATCCGCTTTTTACCCACTTTCCGGTGGCTCTCCTGCTTTTTTCGGCGGCTTTTTATTTCTCCGGAACCCTCCTGCGCAAACATCACTTTTTTCCAGTCGGAAAATGGCTCCTCTATTCAGGCGTATTGACGGTCATTCCGGCGGTCTGGACAGGACTCCGGGCCGCTGAAGGTGTCCCGCATAATGAGGAAATTCACCAGATCATGATCCGGCACCAATACCTGGGACTGGCCCTCCTGGCACTGAGCGCTATTTTGAGTTTATGGCTCTTTTTTTCCAGGTCCGATATGCCTTCCCGCGGCCGAATCGTTTTTTTAGCGGGACTTGGGGTCATGAGTGCCATGGTGCTTCAACAGGCCGATTTTGGGGGAAGAATGGTTTTTCTGAACGGGGTAGGCATCGGTAAAAAAAATATCCGGCAGGCGGAAACGGAAGTAAATCCTGCGGTCGAAAAATGGAAAGAGATCGAATCCCGCCAAAGCCGTTTAAAAGAAATCATAGAAACGGGCAGTCTCGAAAGCGTTCATCAGATTGCTTTTGCCATCCGTGACCTCGTGAGGGCCTTGCCTGCTGAGAACCTGAACGCCGATCAGAAAACGGTTTTTGCGGATTTAATCGAAGACGTCGAAGAGGAATCAACGCTTTTAGATAAGTACGGGGATGGAGGCGATCAGATAAAAACACGGGAAACTTTCGAACGGTTTAACCGGACGCTTCTTTCAATCAGGAATCTCTATGGAAAAAATTAAAAGGAGAGCAGACAAATGAAAACATTTCTTTCGATACTGATGCTTGCGCTTCTGGTTACAGCCGCGGCAGGGTGCCAGAAAAACAATGACCATAATATGTCAGCAGCCGAACATGCTCAGATGTAAAATACATTACTTGTTGAAGAGTTAGTTCGCGTTTGAACTTTTCCTGGGCGGCGTCCTGAAGTTCGTGTCTGGCAAAACTAAGCCAGGCCGTGGCCTTCAGGAAGCACTCGGGGATAAATCTCTGCCCCCCCGCAGGAGTAAATTTATGATAAAACAAAAAGATCAATCGGTCGAAACCCTTCGGGGCCTCGCCATTTTACTCGTCATCGCGGGCGATATTATCCGTGACGACACTAACCCCATCGCGATAGCCCGTCCTTCTTTCTTTGTTTCATTACTTCAGTATCTGGAACTCACATTAAGCACGATCCGCATGCCGCTCTTTACGGTGATCTCAGGCTATCTCTACGCCGCTTCTCCCGCGGCCGCGGATTCATTCAAAAAACTGATTTCAGGGAAAGCCCGGCGTATTCTCATCCCTTATTTTTCCGTCTCAACCATACAGGTCATCGTATTTTCCCTGTTCACTGTATCCGGATACAGTCTTACGCAAATCCCGAAGTTTTATATATGGCCCGATCAGCACCTTTGGTTTCTGGCGGCAGTCTTTCAAATTTTTATCATGGTTGGTTTGCTCGATGTTTTTAAACTTTTGGATTCTTCGAAGAAGTATCTCGCGGTCTGCCTATTGACCTTCATTCCTCACGTGGCCTTCGGCCTGCCTAAGATTCTTGCCCTGTCAGGTGTCAATTACCTGCTTCCCTTCTTTCTTCTGGGCTATGGACTCAGGCGCTATCCGGATCTGTTTGTAACAAGAAAAAATTTGCCGCTTTTCATAATTGTGTTTCTTCTCAGTTTCAGCATTAAGCCCGCTTATTTAGCCGTTTATCAACAGCTAATCGAAAATCACTCGTTTAGAAGAATGGCGGGGATCGCCGCGGCTTTTACAGGCATACCCTTGATATTTTACTTTCGCAAGCCGGTTCGTTGGCTGGCTTTTATTGGCTACTACGCCTTCGGTCTTTATTTGTTCCACCGCATTTCAGTTTTATTTATCCGGTCTCTCTTTCAAACGCTCTCCATTCAAAATCCCTATGCGATTTTTTTTGGATATCTGATCGGAGGAATTCTTATCGCTTTGATCATGCAGCTATTTTTAGAACGGTTCAGCTTTACAAGAATCTGGATTCTTGGACTTAAAAAAAACGAAAAAATTAAAAAGCCGAAGGAGGTGATAGCTGATTTATTCTCAAGCAGGTCAACTAGATAAACCCCATCCCCTTTATTTCGCAGGCTGGCGGTTCCCTTCACATAGTAACGCGCGCTTGAATAAGGATAGTCTTCGGCATTTTTTCTAAGAGGTACCGTTTCCAAAAGTGCCGGTTTCAAAGCCGGGTGAGGGAACGGGTCATCTATCGGGGTTTGGGTTCAACGACCCAGCGGATATTTGAGAGCGGCACCCTGATGGCGAGCATAAGGGTTTGTCCGATTTTATTTTCTTCCGGTACCTGCTAGGCTATTAAAGAGCTGGACAAACCATGGGAGGCTTCAGATGAAAAACAAGGCCAAGACATCGGTGAAAGCGCAGGAAGCGGTAAAGAAAGCGGAAGCCGAAGAGAAAGAGGAGTTGAAAAAAATTACGGAGCTGGACGCGCGAGTTAGTAAAGCGTTCAACCGGCAGAAGCGCGCCGCTTAAGGACGTTCCTCGAAAAACTTCTCATGCACCCGACGCTCCTGAAATAAAGGAGCGCCGGGGCGAGATGGCTTTAACAATCCTCAAAACATTTATTGCAGGCTTACCAATATCAAGAGATCCTTCGCACTTGTTCAGATAAACCCTCGTTTGAATACGATAATTCTCCAGGGTTTACTTTATCCGGCTCGAACGCTTGCCGCTCGAAGAGTAAGCGTCATTCTGCGTGTACTGCTGATCCTGTCCGCCCGCCTGATACTGAGGGGCAGCGTATTGCTGCGCTCTGCTTTGTTCGATACGATCGCGCATTGCAAGTTCTTCTGAGCTCATGCCCTGGGGCTGGCTCGAGGCGCAGCCGGCAGCGAGAACGGTGAAAAGGGCGGAAATCATCAGGCCATGTGTGAGTTTCATAGTCATCCATCGGTTTTGATAAACGGTCCTGAAGGCCGAGGCCGCGGGAACCGTTAAGGGGTTGAAACGATTAATCTCCGCCAAGTCTACTCACTTTAAGGAACAGGGAAAGAATTATTTCTTCAAATCTTCCGGGACTCCGCGGGGAAAGAGTTCTGCGATCATCTGTTCGATACGTGCGCTTCGGTTGCCGGGATCGGGGTGGGTGCTGAAAAATTCCGGCTGGCGCGCGCCTCCGGAGGCTTCGGCGAGGATCTGCATCACTTCGATCATCGACCTCGGATCGTAGCCCGCCTCGCTCATGAACCGTACGCCCAAAGAGTCCGACTGCAGCTCGTCACCACGCCCGTATTTCATATTCACGAGCTGTCCGATGATCATTGCGGCCTGCGCCGCTCCACGGTCGCCCGATGCGACAACGACGGCGCCCGTAAGTCCGGAGGTGAGCTGCGACTTCGCGATCTGCTGCGCGCTGTGGCGCGCGACGACGTGCCCGATTTCGTGGCCGAGAACGCCCGCGAGCTGGCCTTCTGTTTTTAAGTTCTCATACAATGCGTAGGTGATAAAAATCTGGCCGCCGGGAAGGGCAAACGCGTTCACGGTTTTTGAATCCCCGAGCAGGTGAAATTCGTAGGCCCAGCCCGTCTCGCGGGCCGCGGTTTCCTTCACAAGGCGCATTCCGATATCGTCGACGCGCCGCTGAAGATTTTTGTCCGGATGCAGGCCGCCGAACTGGCCCATCATTTCGGGGACGGCGTTCAGGCCGAGCGCGATTTCCTGCCGGGGCGTGAGGCTGAGGTATTGAGTCTCGCCCGTGACCGGATTGAATTCCGCCGAACCGAAATAGGAATAGAGCGAAAACGCGGCGATAACAAGCCCGAAGATAAGACGCGTGCCGTTGAAAGAACGGTTTCGCGAAGGCCTCCGCCCGAAAGCGCTGCCGAAAAGGGAATTGCCGCCGTAATAGGCCATCAGAGGGGCCTCGGAACGCTGGGCACATCGGTGTCGAGCAGCTCGTAGACGCCGCCCGCCGTCATGCCGAAGAGAACGTGGACCGCAAACACGCTCCAGTGATTCAGCGTAAAAAGCCAGGGGAGCCAGAGCGTGAAGACGTGCAGATTGAGCGCGTAAAAGCAGGCTCCAAAAAATGCCCCGAGCAGGATCCCCGTGACGAGGCCCCAGCGGTGAATGATGAACGAGAGAACGAAAGTGTAAATAAACGAAAGGAGTAATTGTGCGGCGAGGCCCGCGGCGAAAAGACCCGCATCGAAAGAAGCGGGCGGGGCGAGGACGCCTTCGCCGAGGAGGATCGAAGCGAGCACGCGCATCATGATCCAGCAGCTGCCGCCGAGAAAAAAAGGCACGACGAAAAGAAGGAGATTGAAGGAAAGCGCCCCTGCGGCAAGCGCAGCGATTAACACCGCCCTGAGTTCCCAAAGTGATCGAGTCTGCGCTTCCTGCGTCATGGCTTCCTCCGAATGAAGAGCATTTTAATGAGGGAGCGGGATAAAATCCACGGCTTTGACCCGCCCTCGTCCAAAAACGGGGAAACCCTGAGCCTCAGCCCTGCCTGGGAAAAGTTGTGTGCCCCGGCGCCGGAACCTTGAGAATCTCATTTACGCAGAACGAAACGGTCTTTAGAATGAGGCCTTGAGTGAATCGGAAGGCCGAAAGACGATATGGAACTGAGAGATGACCTCGCTGTAAAAAGAACAGTTCTCGCTAATCAACGCACGCTGCTGGCTTTTATTAATACGGCGATGGCCTTGCTGATTTCCGGGATCTCTCTCATTAAATTATTCCAGGCGGATTTCACTTACAAGCTCGGATGGACGCTCTCGCTCCTGAGTCTCGTGCTGCTGGTCCTGGGACTCTTAAACTATGTGAAACATCAAAAAACAATCTCCGTCATATATAAAAACGGTAATCATTCAAACCAGTTCGCGGGAGAAGCAGATGACTGATAAAAACATTGCAGCCATCAAGGCCGAGATAAAATGCTCGGACGGGAAGACGGCCGAGCTCGCCGTCCTCACCGACCATATCGAAGCGAGCACGAGATCGTTCGGCGTCTTCACGAAGAAAATCTGGGAATACAAATTTCCCGCGGCCTCCGAGAACATCCCAAAGGAAGTCCTCGACATCACGATCGACTCGGTCAAAGAGGCGACTACGCTGAAAGATCTGGAAGTGCTTCTGAAGTACAATGCCGAAAAAGCCCTGCGCGCTCATTTCGAAAAACCGGCTCCGCAGCCGGCTCCGGCTGAAGAAGAAACCGAAAGCCTGGAAGAAAGCGGAGAAGCTGTGGCTTTTGATCCGACCAGGAAACGGACGCTGACCCCGGTCGAGTTCCAGAGAATGGAGACGATTGTGGTCGCCTACGCGAAGGTCCTTGAACGGCTGGGAAAGGAAACGATGGATAAATACCACGCCGGTTTTTATCCCATCTCCTACCTTCCGTATCCGAAAGAAAAGATCCGTAATTCGCTCCAGACCGCGATCACGCATACGAACGACGCCAAGATGACGGAGAACCTGCAGGGCCTCGAAAAATTTCTCGACCATTTCATCGACGACAAAATGGCCCGCAAAAGAAACATCAAGGCGAAGGAAGAAAGCCCGGGCATTTTTCCCGAAGGCGGTATCCCGGACGCCGCGCAGGCGGGAGAGGAAGATACGCCCGGCGGAGAGCTCCCCGACAGCGGAACTCTCGGCGAAGACAAACCGAACGACAAGCCGACCGCCTAAACAGCGGATGAGCAAAGGAACATTATGGACGTCGTCGTCATCGTTATCGTTCTGATCGCAGTCCTCGTCCTCCTTCTTCCTATGAAAGGCGGCTTCGGCAAACAGATGAGCCCCAAGCTGGTCTGGTTTCTCATTCTCATCGCCCTTGTCGCACTCGTCTATTTTCTGAATCGGTAAACGCTTCTTTCTTCTCTTTGACTTCGTCGGCGCGCGGTTTACAATAGCCCGATGAACGAGCGCGACCACCGTTTTCTTGAAGCTTACGAGTATGCATTCTCGACCGTTTTTCCGTCATTTCTCATCCCTCTTGAAAAACTTGCGGCCATCTACGAGGCCGAAACCGATCCGAAAATACGCCGCGCCTACGCCGCTTCACTGCTTGAACTCATGATGCTCGGAATAAAATGCATGGCGAAGTTTCACCGGCAGGCTGGGCACACCCGCGACAGCGTCGACCATTTCATCACGGCTTACTTTCCAAACGATCTCCAGTGGGAGCTGAAAAAATATTACCGCGCCTACGAAGACGGCTTGCTCTACTACCACGTGCTGACCCCTCACATCGAAGACGGAAAAGTAGCCGCGCGGGAAACCACGGTCTTCCCGCCTGGAAAACTCGTCACCTCCTTTGAGTCGGTGAGCGGCAGCTTCAGCCGGGCCCTGACCGAGGAGAGTGCCTCCGACTACCGATCTCGCTTTTTCCTGAATTACGAAAAAATCAGAAAGAGTTAACTTTCCTGGATACTACTAATGGAGAGTGGCCCGTCGAGAAATACCAGAGCCGCTGTTTTCGCATCACTGATCCTGCTGCTCGCCGCCGCCGGCTGTGTCTCGCGCCTGCCTGAAAAAAGTGAGGCCGAAGATCCGTACCGGAAATTTCCACTGAGCGAACCGGATAAAGCGGGAGCGGTTGACGAAAGGTTCGAGTAAGTGAGCGTTCCCGGACGAGGCAGACCAAAGGCCTCGCCGGGACGGTGCTGAAGCAAAGGCTTCAGCGCTGAGCGAACCGGATAAAGCGGGAGCGGTTGACGAAAGGTTCGAGTAAGTGAGCGTTCCCGGACGAGGCAGACCAAAGGCCTCGCCGGGACGGTGCTGAAGCAAAGGCTTCAGCGCTGAGCGAACCGGACAAAGCGGAAGCTGTCGATGAAAGCTTTCACTTCGTTCGCTCAGGATGAGTCCTCGGTTGAAGAAATAAACAACTTCGCGAGAACTCAATTAGCTATTTACGCGGAGCCGCGCGGCCTTTAAGATGGGGGCCACTCAAGCGTTCACGTACTTCAGTTCTTACAAGGTGCTCAATGGAATTAATCAATTTCCGGGACCCGGGATTTTTCTTTCTGCTTCTCCTGCTCCCGCTCGCTTTTTATTTTTCTTCGAAGCGGCAGAGCGCGGCCATTCGATTTTCCGACATTTCTCTTTTTCCCAAGGAAGGGTTCAGCCTGAAAGCGGCCGCCTACAAAATGCTTCCTCTCCTGCGCGCGCTCGTCCTTGTTCTTTTTGTTTGCGCTCTCGCCCGGCCCCAGAAAGTCAGCGAGGAGCGAGAGTACGACACGGCGGGTGTGGACATCATGATCCTGCTCGATGATACGGGAACCATGCAGGCCGAGGATTTCAAGCCGATCAACCGCCTGCATGTCGCCAAGGAAGAGGCGAAGAAGTTCGTGCAGGGACGCCAGAATGACCGCATCGGACTCGTCGTCTACGCGAGCCAGGCTTTCACACAATGCCCGCTCACGCTCGACTACGACACCCTGCTCTGGCTGATCGACGAAGTGAAATACGGGATGGTAAAAGACGGAACGGCGATCGGTCTCGCACTCGCGACCGGCGTGAACCGTCTGCGCGAGAGTCCCGCGAAGAGCAAAATCATGGTGCTCGTCTCCGATGGTTTGAACAACATGGGGAAAATCGATCCCGTGACGGGGGCGGAACTCGCCAAACTTTTCGGGATCAAGGTCTACACAATTCTGATCGGCAAGGGAGGTCTCGTCCCATTTCCGATCGAGGATCCCCTGTTCGGAAAACGTTACGTCCAGGCGGATGTCGGCATCGATCCGCTCCTGATGCAGAGGATCGCGGACATTACAGGCGGCCAGTTTTTCCGCGCGGATGATCCCGATGGACTAAGAGCGGCCTATGACGCGATCGACAAGCTTGAAAAAACGGACATCAAGGTAAACAAATATTTTTCGTACGAAGAGCTTTTTTATTTTTTCCTCATCCCCGGTCTGTTTCTCCTGACCATTGAGATCCTGCTCCGGAATATCGTCCTCGTAAAAATCCCCTAAACGCCTCATGTCCTGGTGTCTGAAAACCTGGCTTCAGAAACGTCTAGCTTCTTATAGCAGGGGAAAGCGATGACATCCTATTATTCCGCCCTGTTTGCCAAAGCCCTCCCAGGCGGGTAGCTTTTATTACTTTTTGGATTAGAGGAGCTGCAACGTTTTCATTTTGATAAAAAAACCTCTCCCTTTAAAGATCTGTACGGTGCTGGTTCTCACGGTCTTTCTTGCCGATTCGGGAGAACTCCGCGCCTACGCTTCACAAGCCGCCGCGCCCGCGCCTTCTTTCAGCATTCCCGAAGAACTCGGCCGGATCGAATCGTTTTTTTCCGCGGATCCGGCTAAAACCATCCTCTATATTCAGGACGCCCATGATTCACTGGAGGCCCAGAAAAATATAGCGGGCCTCATCTCTCATCTCGTGGAACGAGAAGGGGTCGAGACCGTTTTCGAGGAAGGCTACGAAGGCCCCGTTCCGACCGACCGTTTTTTCCCGGCCGCTTCCGGCCCGGCCGCCAAACGCAGGCTCAGCGATTTCCTGCTCCATAAACTTCGTATCGGCGGAGCGGAATACGCGCATATTAATAGAACGCGCGGCTTCCGGCTCATCGGAGCCGACGACCTGGTTAAATATAAAAAGAACATCGAAGCTTTCCGCGCCGCGGCGAAACAGAATGAAGCGGTGGCGCGCGACCTGGAAGCCATCCTCGCGGAAATCGAGGCGCTCGCGAACCGGCATTTTCCAAAACCCGTGAAAGAGTGGCTCAAACTCCGGGACAGGCTTGACGACGGCGCAATCGAACTCCTCGATTACCTGAAACGCTCGGTCCGTCTCTTGCCCGAGGGCACGGCGGCGGCCGGTAAGATTCCGTCGCTTATCCTCCTGCTCAAAGCCGGGGAGCCCGGCGGCGCACAGTTCCTCGAACAGGCGGGCGAGGTGGAAGCGCAAACGGTTTTCCAGGAAATGGCCGTGCTCGAAGCGCTCATCTCCGCCAGGTTTCTTACCAGCCCGCGGGACCTCGCGGTCCTGCGTTACCGAGAAGCGTTTCACCTGCTTTCGCGGCTCAATCAAATCAAGGTCACGCCGGCTGAATATGCAGCCTCAAAAGACAACCTCTCGAAACTCGATACCCGCGAACTCGCGGATTTCATCGCGCGCGAATCCGGAAAATCCCTCGTGCTTTCGAGCGCCTGGGAAGACAATATCCGCACCGCTTCGGGATTTTATGAAATGGCGCACGAGCGTGACCGGGCGATCGAAAGCGCGCTTGCCGGATTTGTTAACGGCTCCGCCGAAAAAACGGCCGTCCTCGTCTACGGCGGTTTTCACAAGGCCGGCATCGAGGCCATTCTCAGGAGGCTCAAGGTTTCCTATCATATTCTCACGCCGAAAATTTCAGGACCCGACCCGGTGCACGAAGACTATTACAAACAGCTCATGGCCGTTGGGCATCATGAATACGAAAAATCGTTTCTTCCCGCGGGGGACGGCGGAGAAATTCTCGGTGAACAAGCCGCCAGGCCAGAAGACTCGGCGCGGCCGCCTTCTGCTTTCGTTGAACCCTACGGTGAAGCCGCGGTGCGGACACTTTATGAAACAGCGGCGCTTTATCCAGACATTCCCGCTGAACTCCTGGACCGGCAGTTTCTCGAAACCCGCTCTGAGCTGCGGGCCGGCGGCACCTACCCCGTCAAGTCTGAAGCTCTTCTCGATGAGATCGTGAAAGTCCTTCCCGAAGGCAGGCACAACGACTTCTCCATGCTTGTTCTCGGTAGCCGGCAGGGAACTTTCGAACTCGATATCGCGCGCGCGCGGCGGAACGCGAGAATCCTGGGACTTGAAAGCGACGCCAAACTGTTTGCGGAGAGCCGAAAAAATCTGGAAAGGGCGATCGCGCAGAAACGGGTCCGCGAGGGGCAGGCGGAATTTCGCCAGGGGCATTTCAGCGAGCCGCCATACCGTGAAGCGATGGAAAAAACGGATTATGTTCTCTATTACGAAGGCGACCTCAAACGCGCCGAGACGCTCGACCGTGTTTTGGTAAGGTCCGTGAAACCGGGCGCTGCGGTCATCGTCATCGGCTCCGGGACGGAACCTTCCGAATTTGTCTGGTCACTTTTGGCCTCGGAGAACTTTGAATTGGAAATCGACGCGCAGCCTTTTTACGTTCTCCGCCGGCTGCCGGCGCAGGCTGTTTCACAAGCCGCCGACGCTGAGACGGAAACAGTCCCGGAAGGTGTCCGGGACGGGGAAAGTTCTACACCTCTGGCACCGGCTCCGGAAAACGTTCTGCCCGGGGAAATCACTCCCGCTCCGGCACCTTCGGAAGCAGTGAACGGACGCGTTTCTGAACCCGTAAAACCCTTGATTCAGCAGCCCGCTCCCGAAGACAGGACTTTAATCGGCAGGGGAAAGGAAGTCGAAATTTCCACGGGCGGAAAGATTCTCGTTTCCGGATTCGATTTTAATCCCACGCATGTCATCCAGCTCGAAGTCTCGGCAGTGAAAAGACGTTCCGGAGATAATTTTTCCGGCAGGCGCGCGTCCACAAAAAAGGAGGCGGTGATCCGCGTTTCCATTCCTCCCGGCATCATGGTCTTCCGCGAAGCCGAGTGGCTCGATTTTCTGGAAGAGGTCGAAAACCGCGGCGGCGCCGTGGCGCGCAGCGGACACTGGAACAATGCCAAGCTCGACGCTATTCGGCGGAGGAGACAGCAAAAAAACCCGCATAATGATTTTATAAACTGGGATTTTTTCTGGATGGAAGAAAAGAGGCTTTTCTTTTTCGATCTGTCTACAAAAGCGCGGATCGAAATACAAATGACGAATGCGGATCTCAATCAGGGCGCTGTTACGATGAGTCTTGCCCCTTTTGGAATCACCTCAGAAAAAGCGGGGAACTTTTTTTACAAAACCGTTCCCGCTCCGGAAAAAGATACGCCGGCAGAAAAAGGAAACGGGAAAGCCGTACGCGGTGAAGCTGCGCAGGAGACCCGTTCCGAGCTTCGGCCGTACCCCGACGCAACTGCGTCGGGACAGATAGACTCTCACGAACTTGATGTTCGCTCGAATCGAGGGACGAAGGGTTTTCTCGGTAATGAGGACATGGGGCCTCGTCCCGAACTCCGCGAGGCGGCTGCACGGCAGGAGAGACTCGAAGTGTTTCTCGAAAACCGCCGTATCAAGGACCGGCAGAACAGCGACGGCACGCTCTACGTTCCCACGCCTCCCCAGCTGCTTCCCGTCATCCTGAACGAAATTAAAAAGAAAGCCGGAGACTTGAAAGGCAAAAATTATTTCTCGTTCGGCGCAGGCACGCTCGGCGACTCTCTTGGCGCTGCCGTGCTCGAAGAAATGAAAGTGACCGCGGTTGAAAAGGACAGGATTCTTTCAGAAAAATCGGAAGCTGTCCTGGCGGACGCTTTGAGAGAAGGCCTCATTCCCGAGGGCGCGCTCACTTTTTTTCCGCGGACGGACGCGTTCGACGTTTCCTGGGCGGAAGCCGACGTCGTTTATTTTTTTTACACTCAGGCGTGGGTCCCGGAAAAATACAGCGAAATCGCGCGCAATAAATTCGAAGAGAAACTCGCGGGAAAAATCGCCGGGATGAAACCGGGCGCCGTCCTCGCTTTTCTTTTCACGGGTTCTCAGCTTCTCGCAGGCCAGGGAGATTACGAAACGCTCAAGCGGCTCGAGCCGGAAGTCATCCAGATTTCAGACCGGATGAACGGACTCTATCTCCACCTCTACACAGTGCCGCCGAAGCCCGAATTGAAAAACCCGGCCGGTGCGGAGGGCGAGGCGCTTCGCTCGGAGCTTCGTGAGCCGTACGATTATGCCGTCCCTGCCGCCGTCTCGCTGCGCGGCTCGAGAAACCAGGAAAGAGATCTGAACAACAGCGACATTTACCTGATCCACCGGGTCGAACTCGAAGGGGTGACGCAGGGCAAAGGCACGCTGCTGCTCGTCGCGGACGGCTTCGGATACCATATGGAAACACAGGAAGAAGATATGGGGGATTTCACTGTCTCGGCCGAAAAGAAAGTGCACGATATCTCGGGATACATCCGGGAGACTTTCGCATCTTTCTTCGAACAGATATTCAAAGATATCCAGGAAAGAACGCCCGGTGAAGCGGTCGATCTGCACGAGGTGTTTCAGCTGACCGTCAGCGAGCTGAGAAACGCAATGCGGCAGGCGTACAACGAAGGCCTCGCCGATCCCAAAAGCCCGTTTTACGGAAAGAATTACCGCTCGGAAGGGGCCACGATGACGGCGGTGTATGTTCCGGACGACGGAACGGCGGCGGAAGGGTTCTTTCTCGGCGACTCGCCCCTCGTCGCCTTCGGCCCCAAATCCGCGGACCCTCTTTTTGAAACATTTGCCATCGAACACAACGTCATGACCAACGACGGCGAGCTGCAGCGCGTGGAAAGCGAAGGTATTCTCGTCAAATACGAAGTCTTCGATGACGGAAGCCGCGAACCCAAGGGCGTCGTACTGCGTCCGAAGGGCGCCCGGGCCGCGGTCACCGACGCGGATGGAAGGATCCAGCTGACCCGCGCTTTTTTCATCGGCAGTTACATGGAAGACTCGGTCAGCACGGAACCTGATTATTTCACGATCCCTTTTCCCGAAGACGGTTCTCCTCTTTACCTCGCGCTCGGAAGCGACGGCGCATTCGCGCACGGCCACGAGGATGCCGGCCGCAGGATGCGCGAGATCATGCGCGACATGAGAAAAGGAATTCCTATCGACGAGGTTCTCGGGCCGCAGCGCACCGACGACACGACGCTCCTGGGCTGGAAGATCGTTTCTCCCGGAAAGATTCCGGCTGCTTCAATTGAACCCCGTTCCGAGCTTCGTAATTCAGACATTCTGGAATACGTGAGCCCTGAAGAAGTGGACGCGCTTTCCCCGGGCGGGCTCGCGCTGCTCTCCGGTCCGCTCAAAAACGCGGTCGCGCAACAGCCCAGGATCCAGAACAAAACGGTATTTATTCTCACGGCTCTCGCGGGCGCGGCGGCGCCTCTTTTTTCTTCCCTGAGCCTTCTGCGTTATCTTTCCGCCCGGGAAAGAAAAATAATGCGGATCGAAAATCTGGTCCGTTCGGCGGCTTCAAAAGTTCCGGGAGAAAAACTCCGGGCCCTCAATTCGATGCTGAAACTCCTTCTCGATTCGATCGACCCGGCCGAAGATGCGGACGTCCGGGCCGTAAGCCATGAAATTCTGAAAGTCCTGGCCCTTCGTATTGGCGGACTCGGCTGGCTGATCAACCAGGCCCTGCGCGATTTACCGATTCCCCGGACAGGAATTTCGGCTAGTGAAAGCGCCTATAAACCCTGGCTTTTCGGCGGACGGGCGGAAGACTCCCTCGCCGCCATGCCGGCGGGCTATTACGGGACACTTTATGAAATGGGCGCAGCTCAGGATTCGTCTCGCTCCGAACTTCGGCCGGGCGAGGCCCCGCCCTCTCCGGAAGAACACCGCGCGCAAATCGTGCGCCGTATCAGTGAACCGCTGGGAAAAGACCAATTGAAGACGCTCTCTTTCAGTCCGGCCGACAAAGAATTCCAGGCCTTCCGCAGGGCCATAAAAGAGGCTCCGGGCATGGCGGATTATTTTGCCGAACTGCACTTCGATCTCATGGACCTGAACCTTCACGAGGGAGAAAAGATCCAGGCGGAGTTTCCGCTCGGGCAGGACCTCACGCTCAGGATCACCTCACTTGTGCGCGAGCCCCGCGGCGACCACCGCACCAACATTCTCAGGGTCCTGAATAAGGTGACGGGAACGGAAAAAATCGTGGGCTACGTGAACCATTCGATCCGCGATGAAAAAGACGGGCCCGTCGCGACCGTCGGTATCGATATTTTTATTCCGTTTCGCGGCCGGCGCGATGCGGAACTGCCTTTCGACAGCGCCGCAATTTTTGAAAATTCCCTGAGGCTGATCCGTCATTTCAATCCTCGGCTCAGCAGATTTGAAGTCATGAGCGGTCAGTTCGCCGATATATTTTCTGCTGCCTTGGATCCGGACGGAAATCCGTTCCGGATCGGCAGCGAGCTTCAGAACACGGTGTTTTATCTGAAACAGGGCTTCTACCCGCAGGGTCATTTGGAGGATGCAGACGCAGCATTGATGAAACAATTCGGCGGCGAGAAAATTCCCGACACGGAACTCCAGGCCCTCGCCCGCTCGGCACCCTACTGGGAGCTGCCGCTCGGCCGCTCGGAATTGCGTTCGGAATCCGGAAAGCTTAATCGGGATTCTTTTATTGCGTCTTCTCAGGGAAAAGCCCACGAGGACCGGGCGCTGCTCTTGTCCGATGAGACTCAGCTCCAACCGGCCGCCATTCAATGGGAAGAAATGAAAAGAGTGATCGAGGCGGGCATGCAAAAACTGCGGGACAAGGCGGCTTCGCCCGCGGACGACTGGGATTTAAGGCAGCTTCCCGGCATTCTCGAATACGCCGAAAGTGCTGTCCGGAGACTCTACCGGCTCGCCGAGACGGGGCGGGTTTTTGAGACGGCGCCTCTTGTTTATGCAAAAGCCGACTATTCCTTCGGCCTGGGGACGGATCAGGGGCTGCTCGTGGTTCCTGATTTCCTTTCATTAGCGCCGGCCCTTGCGGCGGAGTATTTATTCCGCGTCGCGGCATTGCCTGAAAAAGAATTATATAAAAGCAATCTCGCTCTTGAGCGCATGTTCCCTGAAAATACGGAGAAACGCGCCAGCCTTCTCAAAAGGGTTATTGATGAAAAGCGGCTGCGGCTGGCCGAAATCCGTGACAACAGGGATCTGGGCCTGGAGATCCGCGGTCTTCTTCAGGACCGAGGCAATCTGGATTTCTATCTGCTGGAACCCGCGGATGTCGAGAGAAGCGGCACATTCACCATGAATTTAAGCGATGCCTTGAAGAAAGCAAATCCGGTACTTTACGGAGACTACGAAACGATGAAAATCGCCGCGGCTCCTTTCCGTGGTCAGAAAATTAAAGCGTCGGCGGCACTGGGCCGCCGGGCCGGCCTTGCCGCTTCCTGGAATGTGCCGGAAAAGGTACAGGCCGCGCTGATCGAAGTTCTCGAAGAGAATAACAAAGACACCTTGCTCGTGGAAATTTCCGTGCTGATGCCCCTGCTTTATTTGGTCGAGGAAGATTATCCGGACGCGAAAAAACTGCTTTCGGATTTTATCGCCGGAAAGAAAGAGCTCGAATTGTTGCCCTTTGAACGTTTCAATCGAATCATCGAAGAACAGCGGCGGCGTGAGGAAGACCAACCGGAGAATCTGGAATATGAAGAAGCTTCGCAGCTTGAGACGAAAAGGCGCCGGGAACAGGAGCTTCTCAGCCGGCTGTTTATTTCTCTGGCCCCCCAGAATCTCGGCATTCTGTTCAGGCAATATCTTCTGGCGAATCAGCAGGAAACCAAAAGCGCTCTGAGTTTTTTTAATAAACTCTACGACCTGGGCTCCACGGACAAGACTTTTAACTGGGCGGGTCATTTCTGGGGTTTTTATCTTGATCCCCGCAATACGCCCGGGGAAACCGGTTTCTTCAAGGCTCAGCTGCTTCAGGCGGCCGAAAAATACTATGAATTAAAAGAGCGCCTGCCCGGGCTGGTTTTAACCACGTTGAAGGAAAATAATGAAATTTCGGCCCCGCGCGCGCTTTCCATTTTTTATACCCTCGAGTGGGACGATCAAATGCGGCAGGTCATTTTTCCCGTGCTCGCGTTGATTCCGGATGACGCGGCCAGAGGGGCCGCTTTCGCCTATTTGAACAGTCTTTTTTTCGGCACCGATTCTGAAAGAGGCCGTCATTCTCACGAGGAAGATCTGGTGCAGGAAGCTTTGGGCGCCGGCGCGGTTTCGAGCTATCCCTACCTTCTCGCGCTTCGGGATCTCAGACGAAAGGGCGGGGCCATGGGTTCTCAGGCCCACGACCAGTTGATCTGGGCCTCAAGGGCACTCGATGATAATCAAGGATTTCCAGGCGCGGACCGGCGGACATGGTTTTCCGGTTTCCGTGAAAGCATTCATAACTCCTTCCGGAAAGAACAGCTGGTGACGGTAGAGCGTCTCTTGAAGTTTCTCAATACCGGGGATGCCTCGGTTCTTACGGAAGAGGGCAAATCGCGCGAGGCTTCGTTCCAAGAAAGCGTCTCAGCAGACGCCATGGCAAATTACCGGAAGATAACCCAGAACGCGGTGCGCAAGTTTCACGAGCAGGGATTCGCTTCGGATCCGCTGGGGGCGGCCTTCCTTTGGGATATTCTGAAATATTCCGAAGAGGAAGTGATCGCGGCTTTAACGGAAGCGAACCCCGGTGCGGACAGCGCTGATGTGTCCAAAGTAGAAATGCTCTTCCGGCTGTATTACGCTTTTCAGGCCAAATTCGGCACCGTCGCCGCGCAGGTCCAGGAGGACTTAAGGCAGGGTATTGAAAATATTGCCGGATGGAAGCTGGGGGACCGCGAGAAAACTTTTAGAGAACACTATGAAAATCTTCTCGCCGCGTTAACGCGGGGGGATTCCGAAGAAGTATTCAGGCGCGTCACCGCGATGCGCGAAACGCTGCGGGAAATTTTTCTTTCGAAAGATCTTGAGATTGACGATTACCGTGAAACCCGGCTGCAAGAACTGCTGGACCTCGAATACGCCTTGCGTACAACCGGAGATGAAATTCTTCCTGAAATAGCCCATCAGGCGGCGGCTGCCCTGCAAGAAGGAAATCTGTCGGCCGCTGCGGGAAAAACCGCTTTGATCGCGCGCTTTATTTATGCCGGCGGTTATGGCGGAGAGGACTTCCGGGATTTTATCCGCGAGCTTGAAGAAGGAAGCCTTAAACGCTCCCAGCTCAGCGATCTTGTCCGCGCGATGCTGACCGAAGTGCATAAAGCCATGCGCCGGAGAAATGATGAAATGCGAGTGGCCCTCGCTTCGATTAATCCCGGCATAAAGCCAGGCAATTTAACCGCTGAAATCCGCGCGAAAACCCGAATTACAAAGGTTAACCAAACCACGGGAGAGGGCGAGGATATTTATTCCTATGAGGAGGCTATCGTTACCGGCGAAGCCAGGGAAGAACTCGGAGGCTGGGCGGTGGATGAATTTCTCCGGGAAAGCCGCCTTCCTGTTCTCGAAGGTGTGTTGACGGCCTTTCAGGATACCTTACAGCTCTCTCCCGCCGCAGAGGACCTGGCTGTCAGCGAGAGAAAAATCGACGCAGCCGAAGCCTCGGGGCTCGACCGGCACTTTTTCCGCTTTGGCCCGGACGAGTCTTCCGAGCGCCCCGAACTCCTTTCTCTCTGGAGCCGAAAAGGACTCAATCTCGTCCGCATGGCAAGAAGAGGGATGAGCATTCCGCCGGGCGTGATTACGAGCGCGGAGCTGACCTTTCAGCCGGAGATCCGCCGTTCTCCCGAATTCCGGGATAAAGTTCTGGAGGAAGTCGAACGGCTTCGAAATTATTCCACGTATCCGGATCTGAAATTACTGCTCTACGCGCGAAGCGGGTCGGCTTTTATGATGCCGGGCCTCATGGTGACGATCCCCAACCTTGGCATGAATGACAGCGAGGCGGCGGAGCTTGCCCGCAGTACGGGAGACACGTGGTTCGCCTACGACACGTACGGCGAACTTTTAAGGTCCTTCGGTATTAATATTTATGGAATACCCGAAGAAGAATTTCAGCAGGTCTTCGACGTTTCTAAAAAAGACGAAGCGACAGGCGAGGAGATGAAGCGGGCGACGGAAGGGTATCTGGCTCTGTACGCGAAGCATTCCCGGCTTTTTCCGGAGACGCTCATCGCACAGGTGATGGAAGCCATGGAGAACGTCTTCGGGTCGTGGGATTCGGAAACGGCCCGTCATTACAGGGAACGTCATCAGCTGTCCGACCAGTGGGGCACTGTCGTTATTCTGCAAAAAGGGATGTTTGGAAATCTTGCCGCCGGTGAAGGGAAGGATATTTCAGGCGTCGGGGCCGCCGCCCTGCGGACGCTTCCCGGCGGGAGCGAGGCTGTCCACGGCAAGTTCCGCATCCGGGCGATCGGCGAACAGCTTATGAGCCGGGCCGAAAATTATTCTCTTCTCAGCGCGTCACAGAAGGTTGATCCCGCAGAAGGTTCATTTGAAGAAAAATATCCGGAACACTACGACGAACTTATGCAGCATGGCCGAAGGCTCAGGGAACTGTTCGGCTACCGCCAGCTTTTCGAGTTCGTGATCGAACGGGGAAAGATATGGATCACGCAGTCAAATGACGATTATGTCCGGGACGATTATCCCGAACTTGCCGAAACGGCGGAGGAGCCGCTGGCCCGCGGCCACGGTGTCAGCGGAGGAGCTTTGCGGGGCTGGGCGGCGGGCTCGGTCGAAGCGGCTGACCTCTTGTTGAAAAAGCTCAAAGAAGAAAAAACGGAAGGCGTCGACGGCGTGATTCTTTTTGTCGACCGCGTGAACCCCGAATTTCTCAATCAGCTTCCGCAGGACGTGCATATCATCGCCAAAAAAATATCCATTCACGCCGAAACCCTGGCCCAGGCGCGCGGCATCACGGCCCTTTACGGCGTGACGGGCATGGAATTCGACGCCGCGGCGGGAAGCTGGAAACTCGGCGGACAACCCGTTCCGGACGGGACCCTGATTACGATAGACGGCCATGAGAATCCGCTTGTCTATCATCAAAGCGGAAAAATCTTTTCCGGAGCGCTGCCCCTGAAAACCACGGCCCGTTCCGAAATGCGCCCCACTCCTAATGGGGAACCCCGGGCTGAAAATCCCGCCGAACCCGGTCTGCTGACGGTGGACGTGATCCGCGGGGTGATCGCAAAGGAAAATATTGCGGGCCTCGAGGTTGGAGCGCTTAATAATAACTTCACGGTTTCGCCGGTCTCTTCCAATCCGGACAGGGATATCCTGACTTCGCTCGGCAGAGTGTCCGGCGCGCTCAAAGCCTACGCAGACCGTTACCAGTTTCTCGTCATCGATCACCGGATGACGGGTGAACGAGACGACGTCCGCCTCGACATTAATTTGCGCGCGGCTGCAGCCAAGGCTCCGCGCCGCCCGCGGAAGAGTTCCGGGCGCTCTGAACTCCGTACTGTTGAAAATTCCCTCGATGGAGCCGAGTGGCTTCCCGTCAACGCAGAAACCATTAAAAAATTTACGGCCGATGTCAAAGCGGCCGCGGCCGAAGACACTTCCGGCGAGGGAATTTTTGTTTTCGATTTCGACCACGATACGAACAGGATGATCTATGCTGTGAGTCCCCGCGAAAAAGACGGTAAGGAGTTTTTCCACAAGCGACTCATCGGAAACCACGACAGGCAGGGTTTTGTCGTGAGCGGGATCTATGAAACCTTTAAAAGCGGGTCTGTTTTTCTGACCCTCGCGCCGCGCCTGACGGGAAGCGAAAAGCAGGTGAATCTCAAAGGCCGTTTCAATGAGGCCGCGGTTCCGCTGGTGCGGATGCTGACCGCGGGTGGTTTTCCGGAAGAGACGCATGTTCTCGGGGCCTTATTTTTCGACAAGGAAACAGACGCGCAGCTCGTCACTCTCGGGAGTATCCTGCTTGCGGCCGAAGAGAACCGGCTCGAAAAAGTAGAATGGCACCAGAAGGTCGTATTCCGGCCCGTCCGCGTCACCCGGGACAGGCTGGAAATTTACTTTCCCGTTCTGGCTGCAGGCGGGTTATCAAAACTTCCCGAACTCGTGATCCGTCCACTCGATATTCAGCAGGACCAGGCGCAGATTGCGGCCTGGGCCTCGAACGCGGGGCGCGCCGGCGCTCCTTATTATCCCGGAATTTACCAGGAAGGCGCGGGCCTCTTTACCGTCGAAAACGGAGTCGAGCGGCTGCAGGGGTATTTATCTTTCGAGGAAATTTATGCCGGTTTCGATCCGCGCCAGCAGTCTTACACCTATGGGCTCGGCATTTCAAAAGCGGAGATTCGGCCTCAGACGGAGATTCTCCGGGGCCAGGAAAAAGGGATCGCTCTCATCCTTCTCGATTACATGGTCAAATATGCTCATGAATCGGGCATTGTCACTTCTGGAATTTCCTTTAATCCCCGCGTTCAACCGAACCCCGAGGATTTAGCGCGCGCCGCGGCTGAAGCGGGGTTCGTCGATCAGAAACCCGGCACATCAGAACTAAAAGGTTCTGCCCTTACCCGGCGTTACGAGACAACAGGCCTTGGCACCCGTCTCAACCGCTATTACCGGCCCGGCGAAGCCCTCCCGGCGCAAGACGCCCGGTCCGAAATCCGCACCGATGCCAGTGCATCGGCACGGGAAAGCATTCCAAAACCTGACGTTGTGGAATCCCGGACAGTCCGCCCGGAAAGTTTTCTCGGTCTGGCGCAGCGGAACCTTACGGGAGAAGAGAAGGGGACCTTCCTGATAAATTCGGATGTTCTCGCACAGCTCGAGGCGTCGCAGAAGGACGAACTTTTTTCCAGACTCTATCTCAACAAAAGCGGGCTGCGTCTCGTGGTGTTTAATGAACGCGGACAGATTCCTCCCGCGGATACCGCGCTGCGGGCGATCCTGAAACTGGCGAATGTTTTTTCGACGTCAGAAACTTCTTACGCCGCGGCGGGAGAGAAATACGGATTTCCGGGAACAAGCCGCATCCTGCTCATGCTGCCGGGAGAAGAATTGAAGGAAGCGGGTACCCTTGTAAAAGGGGTGCGGCTGAAAAAAGCGGCGGGTGAAATTGAATTTGCGAGGCTGCTTGCGATGAACGGCGGCTCTCTTCCAAACGTCCCTGAAGAGAACGGCGTGTTCGATCCTCCGGGCGGCTTCCTTGCCGAACTCGACAGGAAGATCCTGAGCGACCTCGTCATTGCTTACGCCGCCTAAGACGGCCCGGGTTCAAGCGGGGGGGTGTCCCAGCGGGATCGCAAAATAAAAAGTACTGCCCTTACCGGCCTGGCTCGCGACCCAGATTCGGCCGTTGTGGAGGGTGACGATTTCTTTCGCGATCGCGAGTCCGAGACCCGTGCCTCGGCCGCCGTCGAGCGCGAGCGAACTTCCCTGCACGAATTTTTCAAAAATTCTTCTCTGGTCGTTCTCCGAAATTCCCACACCCGTGTCTTCAACGCGGAACTCGACGAATGTTTCGTCCCTGCGGGCGCCTATCGTGACCGTTCCATTTTCAGGGGTAAATTTAAGCGCGTTCGCCGTGAGATTGGTGAGCACCTGAAAGAGGCGGTCCTTGTCGCCGTCGAATTCGAGGGCGGCGTCTTCGTTCACTTCCGCGAGCGTGACCTTGCGGCCTTTGGCCCAGGCGTCGAACGAGAGCGTGATTTCTTTCACAAGATCAGCGGCCTTAACCCGGACGGGATGGATGCGGAAAGTTCCCGACTCGAATTTCTCGAAGTCGAGAATATCGTTTACCAGCGCCGCGAGTCTTCCGGCGTTGCGGTGCGCCATCTCCACGTATTTTTTCTGCTCGTCGTTGATCGCACCAAATTCTCCCCGTACCAGAAATTCGAGGGAGCGCATGACGGTCGCGAGCGGAGTGCGGAATTCGTGGGTCACATTGGCGACGAACTGGCGGCGCTGGGCCTCGAGCTCCTGGTACTTTGCGATATCGCTCAGGACGGAAACCATACCGACCGTCTGACCCTGTTCGTTCTCGATCACGGCCGTACTCGCGCGGATCGTTCTCTTTACGTCCTCGTTGTCGCTCAGGACCTCGAGTTCGCCGCCCAGTGTTTTCTTGTCGCGCGCCAGGGAAATCGCGCGGCCTTCTTTCTTCGCGAGTTCGCGAACGGATTTACCGACCAGATCTTCGCTCTTGGAATCGAGCAGCTTTTCCGCGGCGGGATTGATCAGCAGCGTCTCGCCCTTTGAATTCACGATGATGACGCCTTCGGCGAAAGAGCGCAGTACGGTCTCAGCCTGCTGCTTTTCCTTCGAGAGACTTTCGTAGTTCGTCTTGACCTTGGCGAATTCAGTATCGAGCACCGCGATTTCCTTATCGCGGTCTTCGACGAGTTTGCCGAATTTCTGACTGACCTTCGTTTCTACGTCGCGGGCCGAACGGCCGGCTTCTTCTTTCGCGTATTCGTCGATTGCGTCCCCGAGTCTTGTTTTATCTTCTTCAGGCATTGAGAAAGCGCGGATTGTTTCGAACACGGCGTTTCTCGACCGGGAGTGGAGCGGCTGGGGTTTGGAAATTTCCGGTACGGCGACGTTGTCCTTGCTGGTCGTATCGGAATAAGATGAAAGGAGATAGCCGACGACGGCGCCGAGGATCATGACGCCGACGATAAAAAAAATGGAAACGATATTCAAGCATTCACCGTTAGAGTTGTAAGTGAACTGTCAGCCGCGGAGCACGTGCATCATAATCTTTGTTTCGGTCATGTTCAAGCCGGGAGATGGCAGCCTGGTCTGAAAACAAAAAACGCGGGGCCCCGTAAAGAGGCCCCGCGTTTCAAGAAACCCGTGATTCTGTACGCCTAATTATCGACACTGAAGCTCACCGTCAGCCTGTGGTCGCCCGACGCGTCAGTATAGACCATGGCCAAGCGTATAGGTATCGTCCGCTAGCGTGCGCGTGTCGAAACCGGTCGTTCCGTTCCCCGAAGGGCCGCCCCAGATGAAAGGCGATTGATACACCCTTCCCGATTGCGAACCGTTCAAATAGTAGGCGACCTTCCTTCTGCCCGGAAGCTGCTGCTGATTCGGGCGGACCTGGATGGCATACCAACCTATCTTTTTTAAATGCGGGCCGATATAATTCCCTTTTCCCGTTAACATGGAGTTGAAAATGAGAATAACGTATGCGGCGATGTCTGCTCTCCTGTTTTGCCTGGTGAATTTATCCGCGGGGAAGGGACACTCGGCGGAAGAGGGAACTCCCGCCGCGGCTTCTTTCGAAGAAGCGTCGAATTCCGTTCCGCAAAAGAACGCGCAAGCCGGTGAGGAAGACGGACTTCCTAAATTCCTCAAAGTTGGCGGTTCCGGAAATCCGGAAGCGCAAGCCACCGTCGAAGAATTAATGGAACTCGCGGCTCGGCTCGATGAAGCGGGCCCGGAGAAGCCCTCGGCCTCGATGCCCTCCAAGGAAACCAGGACGAAAATTCTCGTAATGGAAGAAACAGGGCTTGGCTCGGGCGCCGGCGCTGGCGCCGATATCGCGGAAACGGCGCAGACGCCGGAAAAGGAAGCGAAAGCGCAAGCCGCGGCCGGCCCGCCGGAAACCGAATGACTACTGGAAAAAA
>Ga0163152_10000110_pt1 | contig 130849 bp, 104 predicted proteins | sample OliLakLV19MP8IB2_FD_148635 | JGI IMG/M metagenome (GOLD analysis project Ga0163152, IMG submission 148635) | Freshwater microbial mat bacterial communities from Lake Vanda, McMurdo Dry Valleys, Antarctica - Oligotrophic Lake LV.19.MP8.IB-2 | ecosystem: Environmental > Aquatic > Freshwater >...
TCATCGAGCAGAACACCGACCGACTCACCAAGGCGATGAAGCCGACAGGAGCCCAGCCCTACGAGAACGGCGATATTGCGGCGATGTGGTTCGCCAATCCGGAGGACGAGGCGCGCCACATCGCCGAGACGATCCAGTCTCTTCGAGGCGTTGCGTTCAAGGAGAATGACGTCGAGCGCGGGTTGTCGTGGTCCGACATGGCGATCCTGCTGCGCAGCGTGAAGGGGAACGCAGAGCCCATCACGCGAGCGTTCCAGGCGGCCGAAATCCCGTTCGTTGTGACCGGCATGACCAACCTATTCGGGTCTGCCGAGGCGGAGGCGGCCCGAACGCTCTTCTACTTTATCGCAGATCTGCCAGGAATTGACGCGGCTGCCCTGAAGGCCGCATGGGAAACCGCACGTCTCGGTGTCGAACTGCTGGCGCTGGATCATGCGATCGCGAGCGCCACCGCTGCGAAGGCGGCTTTGACCGACCCCGATCAGAAGCGATGGGAGCAGTACTCAATTCAACGCATGTTCCTCAACTTCCTCGACGAAGCCGGGGTGCGAGAGGAGCTGGTCTCAAGAGATCGGGGCGAGGTGGTTTTCTACAATCTCGGCAAGTTTAGCCAGGTCATCTCGGACTTCGAGAGCATCCACTACCAGTCCAATCCGGTCGAAAAGTACCGATCATTCTCTGACTTCCTGTCCCACCGCGCCGAGGACGCCTACCCGGAGGGCTGGCAGGACAATCAGTACGCAAACCCGGACGCCGTGCGGATCATGACCATCCACCAGGCCAAGGGTATGCAGTGGCCGGTGGTCTTTCTTCCGGCATTGCTTCGCAACCGCTTCCCAGCGGCAGGGATCGGCGGCCGTGGCGTCTGGCACCTCTTGCCGCGCGCGGGCATTCGTGGCCAGGCGCGCTTCGAGGGCACCATTGAGGACGAGCGGCGACTCTTTTACGTGGCCATGACGCGCAGCCAGAAGTACCTGCACATGACCTGGGCACCTATCGCTGGTAAGAACAATCGGTACACGGCCGCTTCGGACTTCTGGAACGACATCCTGGTGTCGAAATACGTCAAGCGCCTTCCGCCCGACTACTCGACGCGCAAGCGTCTACCCCCAAGTCCCCGCGCCGGCGTGGCAAACGTCGTCTTCTCATTCTCCGACCTCAAGTACTTCTTCGAGTGTCCATACCAGTTTAAGCTGCGCATCCTGTATGGCTTCAATGCGCCGATCCACGAGGCTCTGGGCTACGGCAAATCCCTGCACGACGCGCTCGCGGAGGTGCATGCCCGAGCGCTGCGTAGTGACGTGCCTGACGCGAGCGAGGTTCCTCGGCTGGTCGAGACGCACCTGCACGTGCCCTACGCGTACCCCGCGCTCAGGCAGCAACTTGAGGCAACTGCCGAGCGCGTGCTCCGCGACTACCTAACAGACAACGCGGCGCTCTTCGACAAGATCGAGTTCTCTGAGAAGCAGATCGAGGTCAACCTCGGCGACGGCGTGAGCATCGTCGGGCGCATCGACCTGGTGCGCCGGATCGACACCGGAGAAACGACAATCGTCGATCTGAAGTCGACAGACCGGGCCCAGCCGGAGGACGTAACGGAAGCACAACTACACGTCTACGCACTGGGCTACCTGGACCTCACAGGCAGAAGGCCGGACTACGTGGAGATCTACGAGCTGGACGAGCGCAAGCGCAAGCCACGCTCGGTGGACGACGACTTCATCTCCGATGTAAAGACGAGAACCCGGGGCGCAGCCGAGGCCCTGCGGAAAAGTACGCTGCCGACAGCGCCCGCACCGAAGAAGTGCGCGGGCTGTGACTATCGGGGCATGTGCACGGCTGGCCGAGCCGCCGCCGCAACCAATTGACAAGGAGCAGGAGCAACATGGCCCGAGCAACCAAGAAGCCGAAGACCGAGAAAAAAGTCACCCGCTACACCTACGACGACATCAAGGAGCCGCGCACGCCCGAGACAGGGCACACCTCTCTCCTGCCTGCTGACGAGTTGGTTGTGACCCTGCCGATGGACAACGGCTGGAGCAAGGCGATCGAGGTCGGCAAGCTCCCGGAAGGTGACGAGCGATCGGTCGTCGTGGACATGGACCCGGCCGCGGACCCCGTGCTCTTCTGGTCAGGCAAACGCAACCGGCGCGAGGTACCGGTGCTGCCGCTCCAGCGCAACGAGATTGTCTCCGAGTCGCGCATCGCACAGATCATCGATCGGGCGCGTCGAGCTGCCGAGGAGCAGTCGGGCGCGGCGCGGCAGGGGCACCTCTTCGCCGATCTTGAGAAGACGCTGCGGGAGACCGACCGGAGTAAGCGCGTCGAGTTTTATACCCACGAGGAGGGCTGGAAGAACAAGCTCATCTGCGGCGACTCGCTGCACGTAATGGAATCGCTGCTCCACTACGAGAACCTGCGCGGCAAGGTGCAGATGATCTACATCGACCCGCCTTACGGCATCAAGTACGACTCAAACTTTCAGCAGCGAGTGGATTCGACCAAGAACGATGAGAAGGATGCGGCCGACGATGTCCTGACGATCAAAGCCTTCCGGGATACCTGGGCCCTTGGGGTTCACTCTTATGTCTCATACCTTCAGGAGCGTCTCTACTTGTGCCGAGAGTTGCTCTCGGATTCGGGTAGCATATTCGTGCAGATCAGTGATGAAAACGTCCACCTTGTGCGAACGCTTTTGGATGAGGTCTTCGGCCGCAAGGGGTTCTGCTCTCAGATCACGTTTCAGAAGACCGGCAGTCAGGAAACAACTCTGCTTGGCACCACCGTCGACTATCTCCTGTGGTATACGAGGGACCGTGAGGCTCTAAACTCCCGTTATCGCCAGCTCTACCTTCCACGGAAGGCTGGCGACCTCTCCCTTGACCGATATGATCACATTGAGCTTGCGGATAAGTCTACGAGAAGGATCACAGCGGCTGAGATACGTGGCGAGCTCCCCATTCCAGACGGGAGGCGATTTCGCACGACATCCCTTCTTTCCGACGGAGAGACCAGCACACCGCAAGAATTCGTATTTGAGGGCAAGACCTACACACCACGGGCCGGCAACCACTGGAAAACTCCACCAGCAAGATTGGCTAAGCTCGCCGCGCTAGACCGCATTCTGGTTGAGGGATCCACGATTACATACAAGCGGTATGCAGATGACTTCGACTATGTCCCGATAAATGACCGCTGGGAGAGTATGCAGATTGGGCGAGTACGAGACTATGTCGTTCAGACTGCAGAGTCCGTAGTTACACGATGCATTCACATGTGCACACAGCCCGGCGATATAGTTTTCGACCCGACCTGCGGGTCCGGAACAACCGCGTACTGCGCTGAAGGGCTCGGCCGCCGGTGGATAACGTGCGACACATCTCGTGTAGCGGTTAATGTGGCAAGAAAGCGACTCGTCGGTGGCGTCTTCGCCCATTTCATGACCCGCAACGGCAAGGTCTCTTCAGACTTCTCCTACAAGGTCGTCAAGCGCATTACGCTTGAGTCGCTTGCGAAGGAACGTGAGGCGGAATCGATTGACTTATTTGATGAACCGCTCCCCGACGTCGACGCCCTCCGCGTCTGCGGCCCGTTCGAGATTGCCTCCCTAGGCCGCTACTCCGTCGAAGACTGGAAGGGTTACTTCGTCCGCGAGCCGGGCCTTGTCGAGGCGGCGAAACTCGAGAACTACATTGGGGTGATCTGCCGCCTCTACCGCAGGGACGCGGCCATCCAGGGCGCGACCGGGCTTGTGCACGCGGTGGCCGAGACTGAGAAGGAGAGGATCGCGATCTCCGTCGGCCCGCTGTCCGGGCGCGTCACTGGCAAGCAGATCCATGATGCCGTCCAGGACGCCATGGCCTCCGGCATCCTCGAAGTACACGTGCTCGGCTGGGCCTTTGAAGCAAACGTGGGCGAGGTCAAGTCGCAGCTCGAAAAGCGCGGCAAGGTCAAGGTCGAGCTGATCATGATTCGCCCGGACACGCTCGCAGAGGGGCTCAAGGCAACGCAGCCGGAGATGTTGTTCTCGCCGCTTGCCCTGCCGGACATCGAGGTTACGGTCGCGAAGAACGGCAAGGAGAAGCAACTGCATGTCACGCTCACCGGCGTGGCGCTCTTCGACCGCAAACGCCGCACCACCGAGTACAAATCGGCGGACTCGGGCTACGTCTCGGCTTGGTATCTGGACGAGGACTACGATGGCGACTGCTTCGTGGACTGCCAGATGTTCTTCGACTTCAAGAAGGCGCCGAACATCAAGGCTGCGCTCAGGGCCGAAGTTGACCCGGATGAATTCACGCTCAAGCTCACCTCGGAGCCGTTCCCTGTGCGCGGTTACAAGCGCATCGCGGTGAAAGTGGTAGACGTGTACGGGAACGAGTCCACCATCGTTCAAGAACTGGCGTAAGGGGGCGCGGCAATGGCTTACGTTGTCGATCGGGTCGTCATCTGCGACGCCTTTGAGGAGCCCCGAAAGCACTACCAGCTCTTGGCGGGCGGTCGCTCGAAGCTTGCCGCGGGCCGGCGACCTTCGATGCGATTTCTCGCCTCGGCGAAGGACACGAAGGGCGGCATCGCAGGGATCGTCGGCAAGGAGGCCGGACTTTTCGAAGACCTGCTGGCCAGCTCGGAGCAGCGCAACGATTTCGTCAACCAACTCCGTGATGAAGTGCGCGAGTGGCGTGAGGCGGGCTACCCAGGCACTGCGGTGGTAACGCGTCGGCTCCTGGAGTGGTGGTTCGAGCGCGACGAGGAGCGCCGCGCGATTGCCAAGCGATTCTTCTTCTGCCAGCAGGAGGCGGTCGAGACCGTCATCTACCTCTACGAGGTGCAGGGTCGGCGGAAGATGCCCGAGACCGGCGACCTGCTTCGCTATGCGCTCAAGCTTGCCACGGGCACCGGCAAGACCATGGTGATGGCGCTCTTTGTCACCTGGGCGACGTTGCACAAACGCAAAGTGAGCGGCTCGTCGCTCTCGGGGAACTTTTTGGTGCTGGTGCCGAACCTCACGGTGCTCGACCGGGTGAGCGGCATGCCGCGCGGTGACGGGCTTGATCCGGCAGGTGAGCACAACCTGTACGATGGATTCGAAGTGGTCCCGCCGGAGTACCGCGAGGAGTTTCGGCCAAATGTACTGGTGCGCACCTGGCAGGGCATTCCGCTTGAGTCGAAGCGCGACGACTGGATAGGTGAAGAGGTGCTGGAAGTGGGCCGCTTTATCCCACAGTCAGTGCTGCGCGCGATGCGTCGTAGGGCGAAGCAGGATCCGAACGCGCCAATCCGCCGACTGCTGGGGGGCTGGCGCGATCTTGTGGTTATCAACGACGAGGCCCATCACGTCTACGGTGAAAAACGCACCAAGAAGGGTGATGATCCCGGATACATCAAATGGAGCCGGATCCTGGATCGAGTGTCCAAATCTGCGAAGTTGAGCCTGGTGCTTGATCTGTCGGCGACCCCCTGGTACGGCTCCGGCTCGCCCAAGCCCGAGGGAACGCTCTACGAGTGGCTGGTGTCCGACTTTTCGGTCTACGACGCCTTCGAGTCGGGGCTGGTCAAGGTCGTGAGGCTCCCCGACCCCGACGAGCAAGGGCGGGTGTACCTGGATCTCTGGGATCTGGTCAAAGGCGCCAAGACCAAGGAGGAGTACTTGCGCGCCTGCAAGGGCGCTATCGCCAGCATCTACTCGTCGTGGAAGAAGGATCATGACGATTGGGCGAGTTCGTTCGAGTTCGCACGCGGCCCGAGCCCAGTGTTGCTGTGCGTTGCCAGCGATGGAACGCGCGCCGGATGGCTCTTCGAGCACTTGACGCGCGAGTATGAACTGCTGCGGAACGCGGACGACGAAGACCGGACCAGGTGGGTGACCATTCAGATCGACTCCAAGGTCTTTAACGCCGACAAAGGCAACGAGGCCGTGCTCCGCGAGATGGTCAGCACGGTCGGCTGGAAGGGCAAGCCGGGCGAGGACGTCCGCTGCATCGTGAGCGTCAACATGCTCTCCGAGGGCTGGGACGTGAAGAGCGTGACACACATCCTCGGCCTACGGGCCTTTGGCTCGCCGCTCCTGACCGAGCAGATCATCGGTCGCGGCCTGCGACGCACGAACTACGACATCCTGAACCAGCCGATAGACGAGCGCCCCGATGGTGGCGAGGAAACGGTGGACGCCTTCGGCATCCCCTTCGTCGGCTTCCCGGTCGAGAAGCGCAAGCGCGCCCGGACCGGCAAGTGGGGCGAGGACCTGCACTGGATCGAGCCGGACGCGAAGAAGGCGAAGTACCGCGTTACGGTGCCGAACGTGCGCTCGTGGGCGGTCGGCGTGGTGGAGTCACTCGCAGATCTTGTGCGTGTCGAAGAGATGCCACAGCTCCGACTCAATCCCAAGGAGACGCCGCCCAACGTGCATGTTCGGCCGGTCGTGGGCGGTGCGCCGGAGGCGATCATGACCCTTGAGGCTGTCCGCAAGGAGTGGCCGGTGTTGCGTACCGCGTTTCTGATGGCCGAGGAGTTGTACCAGGAGACTAATCCGGGCTCGGCGGCGGACCTCGGCATCGGCCCCACGTTCGACGAACTATTGGACGTTTCTCGACGGTATCTCGATACCCGCGTCGTGTTGATCGACGTAGGCGGCGCTAAGAGTGACGTGCGGGACGTGGGGATCTATTACTGGAGGCGGCAGGCGCTCGATGCGCTGGATACCGCGATCCGCGGCGCTGGCTCGGCCGGCGTGGAGGCGATTCCGATCCTTGGTTCGCCCGAGTGGCTCGACACGGGCCACCTGCGCCGCTTCCAATGGACCGGTATCGTCGCCGACGGCAAACGCTGTCATACCAACAAGGTCCCCTGCCACACGGATCTTGAGAAGCGTTTCGCTGACTTCCTCGACGGCGCGAAGGACGTGGTACGGTACTTCAAGAACGAGCGACTCGGCTTCTCGGTGACCTATTACGAGAGCAACCGTCCGCGGCAGTACTTCCCGGATTTTATTATTGCGGCACGCGACACGGACGGGCGAGAAGTGATGTGGCTCGCAGAGACCAAGGGCGAGATCAGGCCAAACACGGCACTCAAGTCTGAGGCCGCCCGCCTCTGGTGCGAGAAGATGAGTGGCACGAAACACGGTCAGTGGCGGTACCTGTTCGCACAGCAGCGGAAGCTGGAGGGCGCGCTTGCGGCGGGGGTGAAGACCCTGGCCGATCTCGCTGAGAGCTTGGTCGTGGCGAGGCCGGAGCCTCAGCTGAAACTGGTTTCGCTTGAGGACGAGCGCGTCAAGCTCGAGGCGTTCAAGACCCTGTTGCCGCTCTACTCGTTGCGGGCCGCCGCCGGCTATTTCGGGAACGCCGAAGCTGTAGAGCCGGAAGGCTGGATCGAGGCCGACGGCGTCGGGAAGCTCGACGAACGCATGTTCGTCTGTCGCGCCGTCGGTCGGTCGATGGAACCGACCATTCACAATGGCGACTTCGTCGTGTTTAGGGCGAAACCGGTCGGTACCCGTCAGGGAAAGGTTGTTCTGGTTCAGTACCGAGGGCCTGCCGATCCCGATACTGGCGGTGCATTCACGGTCAAGAGGTATTCGTCGGAGAAAGAAGCGTCCGACAAAGGAGATTGGCGACATACACGGGTGGTGCTATCGTCGACCAATGCGGACTTCCGGCCGATTGTTCTGTTCGAGGAAGACGCCAAATATGTCAAAGTGTTGGCGGAGTTCGTAACGGTATTGCGTGGGATTGGATGACATGCCCGGTACCGAGAACAGTGATGATTCGGATTCTATGGAAGAATCGTTCTTCAAGGGCAAACGTCCATGGTCCAAAATAAAGGACCAGATCCTAGGGCAGTACATGCCTGCGTACCTTGCAAAGGTCGCCACCCTCGGCAGGCGTATCATCTTGATCGATGCTTTCGCCGGGCCGGGTAGGTTTGAGGATGGCGAGGCGGGGTCCCCGCTCATCATTTGCCAGGCGGCGGAGAAATGTGTTCCAGACAAATATCTGGCCATCTTCGTCAACAGCGAGAAAGAACATCACGATAAGGCTTTGTACGTGCTTTCCAGCCTTATCGAGAAGAACAAGGTGATTGCGATCCACGGCTCGGCCGACTTGCTTCTTACGAAGGTCCGAGACGTGCTCGGCGATCACACCGTTTTCCTCTACCTCGATCCGTTTGGGCTCAAGGGGTGCGAATTTTCGGTTATCGAGCCATTCCTGAGACGGGACCGAGCGTTCAGTACTGAACTCGTGATTAACTTGAGCATCCCGACGATTCATAGACTCGCTGCCCGCAACGCGGTAGCGGCCGGGCGCGCCGAAAACCCGAGAATTCGCGCATTTCACGCCCGGCTTACGAGAGTTCTTGGTGGGGAATACTGGAAGCCAATTCTCTGGGATGACTCGAAGAGCCCGGAAACGAAAGCCGAAGAGGTGATGTCAATATACCGCGAAAAGGTATTGGGTCTCGAAGAGCCAAAGGCCTTCAGCGGGTCCTGCCCGGTGCGAGAACGAGCGGGAAGTGGAATCAAATATTACGTCACTTTCTACTCTCGTCATCAAGACGCCATGCTCCTGATGAACGACGCAATGTGCACCGCGTACAATCAGCGGATGCATGAGGCCGCAACCGACGGAACACTTTTTGAGAATACGAGTTGGAAGGATGAACGAGACCCTCGGGCCCAGGAAGACATCATCCTAGCGACGGTCCGAGAAGCTCCCCGGAAGAGTCGGCGGGACGTGTGGCTCGACATCGTGCTGAAGCATTTCATGCGCTTCACCGACAGCGAATACAAGGCAGCCGTGGTACGTCTTGTGAAAGACAAGAAGCTCGACTTTGTTGATGTCAGGGAGACAAAACGGCTCAACAATGAATCGCTACTCTACGTGATCGAGGGCGGAAGCCCATAGCGAGGGTATGTCCTATCCGGTTGATTCGTCGGGGGCCTTCAGAGGCTGTGGGGTTCCGGAATGAGCGAGAGACAATGAGTGAAAAATCAACCATCGAGTGGACCGACTCGACTTGGAATCCAGTGACGGGATGCACGAAAGTCAGCCCGGGCTGCAAGCACTGCTATGCGGAAACCTTTGCTGAGCGTTGGCGGGGCGTTCCGGGCCATCCCTACGAGCAGGGCTTTGACCTCCGCTTGTGGCCGGATCGTCTGGAGCTGCCTCTGACCTGGAAGAAGCCTCGAACAATCTTCGTGAACAGCATGAGTGATCTCTTCCACGAAAAGGTTTCTTTTGCCTTCATCCGGAGGGTGTTCCGCACGATGGAGGGTGCATCGTGGCACAAGTTCCAGATCCTAACCAAACGTTCAGAAAGACTGGCCGAGCTCGCTCTCGACCTGAACTGGCCTCCGAACGTGTGGATGGGTGTGTCGATTGAGACCGCAGAGTACCTGTGGCGGGCCGACCACCTGCGAGACGTGCCCGCTGCGGTGAGGTTTCTCTCCTTGGAGCCTCTACTTGGGCCCTTGGGCCACATCGACCTTTCGGACATCCATTGGGTCATCGTCGGTGGAGAAAGTGGACCCGGCGCCCGGACTATCGAGGCGGAATGGGTGAGGGAGATCCGCAGCCAATGCGGTGCGCAAGGTGTGCCTTTCTTCTTCAAGCAGTGGGGCGGCGTCCAGAAGAAGAGAAACGGCCGGGTCCTCGACGGCCGGATGTGGGACGAGATGCCGAAGGGACATCTGGCGGAATCGGAATTGCGATGATTCCAGCTTCGCCCTACCTGGCCTACCCAACGAGCTCTTGGAACTGGACTTCTTGATCCAGAAGGTTCTCTACTTGGGCGAGTGGCCGTAGCGCACGCTCCGTGATCGTCGGCCGGCGAATCGTTTCGGGCATGGAGAGGATGTGCTGCTGGATCTGGGGAGCAAGGCGGACCAAACCCATGACTTGGGTCACCCGGGCACGGGTAATCCCCTCCTGGCGAGCGATGTCAGCCTGGTTTGTGGCCGCCCCGGATTCGAGGAGGGTTTGCCACTCGATGGCCTTGCGGAGGAGTTCGACTACCCGAGGGGTTCGGGGCTCCCGGGGCGGCTTTCTTAGACGCGGTGGCACGGCGGTAATGACCCGGTCGGCCGCCACCCGGCGCGTCAGGGCGCCGACGTTGCCGTTTTCGAACGCACCCTTGGGTCCCAGCGCAATCTCAACCGTTTGTTCGCGTAACGTGGCCCCGGGTTTGCCGTTGTGGCCGGCCACGGCCATGTGTACAATCCGAAACCAGACCTCCGGCGCCCCCGTGCCGTGGTATCTAATACTGTTACGTTTGGGGAGCCAGACAAAATCCGCAAACTATCCGCGACACTATGGTTAACGACGAACCCCGAGAGCGAGAGCCCTCGGGGTTTTGTCGCTATCTGGCCTGTGGCAAAGAGTTTCGCGGTTTTTCGGCGGCGGACCGGTTTTCTCTGGTTCGAGAGAGAGCGATTGGAGTCCGGTGGTAAAAGCCACTTTTACGACCGGACCACAGAGAACCACGCCAAAACTCTCTGATTCTCTGTTTAACAACCCTCTCTGGGTTAACAACCCTATTACGACCGCCGCATTATCTGGCGGCTCCAGGCCAACCAGGAAGGTGACCTGTCCGAGCGGGCCCGGCAGTGGGCCAGGGAGCTGGCGGCCACTTCCGATGTCCGCCTGACCGCGCCGAAGATGCCGGCGGCCCACACCGGACAGGCAACAGTCGCCTCGATTCAGATTTCGCAGGACGACCGCCTCCCCATGCCCGGAGCCGTCATCACCCGCCGATACAAGGGCGAGACCATCGAGGTCCGGGTGCTGCCGCACGGTTTCGAGCACGAAGGCGAGGTCTACCGGACCTTGAGCGCCGTGGCTGAGAAGATCACCGGCACTCACTGGAATGGCTACCACTTCTTCAGATTGGGAAAACGAGATGAGAACGGCCGGAAAGAAGGCTGACACGCCCGCCGTTCGGTGCGCGGTCTACACCCGGAAGAGCACTGAAGTGGGGCTCGAGCAGGAGTTCAACAGCCTGGACGCCCAGCGTGAGGCGGGCGAGGCGTACATCGCCAGCCAGCGGGGCGAGGGGTGGACCTGCGTCCCGGACCGGTACGATGACGGCGGCTACACGGGCGGCAACATGGAGCGCCCTGCGTTCAAACGCATGATGGCCGACATCCAGGCGGGGCACGTTGACTGCGTGGTGGTCTACAAGGTGGACCGCATGTCGCGGAGCCTGCTCGATTTCACCCGCATCATGGGGACGCTGGAGAAGCACGGCGTTTCCTTTGTGTCGGTCACGCAGCAGTTCAACACGACCAGTTCGATGGGCCGCCTGACCTTGAACATCCTGCTCTCGTTTGCGCAGTTTGAGAGAGAGCTTGTCTCAGAACGAACCAGGGACAAGATCGCTGCGACCCGGAGGAAGGGAAAGTGGTCTGGCGGGAGGCCGATCCTGGGGTTCGATGTCGACCCGCGCGGCGGTCGCCTGATGGTCAACGAGGATGAGGCCGCACAGGTTCGCGCCACCTTCGAGCTGTACCTGGAACTCGAGTCGATCATCCCGACGATCCGGGAACTGGACGCGCGAGCGTGGACGAACAAGCGGTGGACCACCAAGAAGGGCCACGTGGCTGGCGGGAGCCCCTTTGACTCGCACAGCCTTCACAGCCTGCTCACCAATGTTCTCTACGCCGGCCAGATCACCTACAAGGACGAGGTGCACGAGGGCGAGCAGCCGGCCATCGTGGACGGGGAGGTCTTTCGCCGCGTCCAGCACCTCCTCAAACGCAACGGAGCCACGGGCGGCAAGGAAGTACGAAATCGGTTCGGGGCGTTGCTGAAGGGCCTGATCAACTGCGTGCCCTGCGGCTACGCGATGGTTCCCACGCATAGCCTGAAGAACGGAACCCGGCGCTACCGCTACTACGTCTGTTCGAACGGCCAGAAGCGTGGCTGGGTGGACTACCGATGCTCTTTCGATCGCAGAAAGTAGATTCTTTTCGGATCGGTCGGGCTGCTACCAATCTCGACGATCAGTCCCCGGCCAACCAGGCTCTTCAGCCTTGTACGGGCCGAGCGCGGGGACAGTTCCACAATCTCCGCGACTTGCCTTGTGCTGAGTCCGCTGCCGTCATCGATGGCCTGCAGAATTCGGGCCTCGATCGGGTCCACAGCCGGGTGCGACTGCCCCATGAGCCGGAATATCACGCGGAAGTGAGTGCCGACCTCCAGGAACTCCGGCGGGGGAAGGCCATGCGACCGGCAGGCGTCGATCATTCTCCCGATGCCGCTGCCCCACTGCTCAATCAGGCCCAGCTCCCTGAACTCGCGGCCGATGACACGGTTGCGCAGCCGGGAGACGCCGGCCTGGATGTCGTCCACCGTGAGCCCGAAGGGGAGTAGGCCGGGGCTCTCCACTTCCACGCGGTCATCGAAAACCGCGATCCGAATCGGTGCACCCTTCTGGCTGTAATCGGAGTGGGTGATCGCGTTGATGACCGCCTCTCGTACCGCCGGCAACGGGATGCTCCAGTGCTCCTCCCTGCGGATTCCCTCGATCCGGAAGGACCGGAGAGCGTGCTTCTGGACGAACTCAACTGCCTTGGAGATGGCGGAGGCGGGAAAGTCGTGGATTTCGCCGGTGTCCAGGATATGCGTGCGCGTCGTGCCGGAGAACCTGCCGACCTGCACCCAGGCGTCCGGAAAGGCCGCCGCGCGCCGGACGCCGAAGAGGAGGATCCCACCGTTCGTCGGCACAAGCCGTCTATGATGCCGGGTGAGAAGACGCAGCGACTCCAGATCCTCGCGTTTCAGTTTCCGCACCGGGTCGAAGAGCTCTGAAGCGGCTCTGAAGTCGATGGCTTCAGAGCTCAGCGTCGGCACCGGGAGCTCGTCATAGGATTCGTTTCGGGACGTGCGCTTCAGTTCCCCGCGCAGGGCTTCGTCGGCCAGGCGGTTGGAGGCGCCCACGCGGACGTACGTTCCGCGTTCAACTCCCTCCGCGTTGACGTGGTGCGGCGGGGAGGAGCTCGGGAATACCTCGACGACGATGACCTCCCTGTCGCGCCACGGCCAGATCTCGATCGCGGGCATGAGCGGCGGGGTGATGCCCGTGGCCACCACGTTCGCCAGTCGCTCCTGGACGTCGAGAGCCGCCGCGACCCCCTTCACGTTCCGATGCGTGTCGGGCGAGAGCGTGGAGGCAGGAACAAATTCTCAGAATGCTCAGAATTCGGTGGGACAGGTGATCCAGCGACTTGACATTCTTATCAAATAAGATATCATTAGTCCGTGAAGCTCAGTGTTCGGGAGTACCTCACCGCGGACGACAAGAGCCCCTACCGCGAGTGGCTCGGGACTCTGGACGCCGCCGTTCGCGCCAGAATCCAGGCACGGGTTCTTCGATTCGAGCTCGGAAATCTGGGCGACAGCAAGTCGGTCGGCGAGGGCGTTTGGGAAGCTCGCCTGGCATTCGGTCCAGGCTACCGGCTGTACTTTGGAAGGCATGGGAAAATCGTGATCCTCCTGCTGCTTGGTGGAGACAAAGGATCACAGGCGAAGGACATCCGGCGCGCGAAACAGTACTGGATGGACTTCATGGAGGCTTTGAAGCATGGCAAGGCGTAGCAGAGATTGGAACGAGGGCCTGGCACAGGACCTCCAAGACCCCACGTTCGCCCGCGAGTTCCTGGTGGGCGCCGTTGAAGAGGGCATTCCGCTTCAGCAGGCGCTCGGCAAGGTCATTCGCGCAATGGGCGTGAAGGAGTTCGCCGACAAGGTGGGCATGGCCAGTCCGAACGTCCTTAGAGCGATCAATCCCCGCCACAACCCGACGCAGGAGACGCTCAATCGACTGCTCGGGCCGTTCAAACTGAAACTAAGTCTCGCTCTGCTGCGCAAAGGCAAAGGCAAGCACGCCGCCTGAACGCCGAAGACTGTACCTCCCGAAAACTCGTACTTGCGTACCTGATTTGACTTAGCAGCCTCGTCTGGCAGCCTCCGGCGCTTTGATTCGACACCTGTGACCCGCGCCAAGAGAGCGATTTCCGGTGAGGCTGCTCCGAGCATCTCTGATCTATAATCGTGGGTGGCGGACGCACGAGTCGCTGGCGATGGATGCGCAACTGACAGACAGGCGCCGTTGTCCCTTTTAGGGACAGATCATGCGGTCATGGTGTCTAATCACGACTTTGTGTCTCCTGCTCACTGGTCACGCCTGCGCAGCGCCCGGGCCCGACATCACGCCGCTGCTGACCTTCGAGGTCCCGGCGGCCGACGAGGCTCCTGCCGGATGGAGTGGCGGTCCCAGCGGCACGCTCTTCCTCGACACGACGACCATACACGGCGGCACGCGGTCCGGCCGCCTCGAACGCACGGCCACCAGCCAGAACGCGTTCTCGACCTTCACCACGTCTTTGCCAGTCGATTTCGCGGGGAAGTCCATCGAGTTGCGAGGTTGACTGCGCACCGAGGACGTAAGCGGATGGTCCGGCCTGTGGATGCGTGAGGACGGCAAAGGCGGCGCGGTCCAGTTCGACAACATGCAGCAGTGGTCGGTCAAGGGCACCACCCCCTGGACCCAGTACTCGATCACGGTGCCGCTCGACTCCCGCGCCACAACCGTTTTCTTCGGCGCGCTGATGGCGGGACCGGGCAGGACCTGGGTCGACGACCTCGAGCTTCTCGTCGACGGCATACTCATCGCCCAAGTGCCCAACCCGGCTGTCACCGGCGGCCAGCGGCACTGGGACTACGACCTCTTTCGCCTTCTGCCGGACGTGCTGCGGGCCAAGAACCAGGCGGAGAGGAATGCCGTACTCGTGGAGTGGATCGACGGTCTCGGCGTGCCGGCGTCGTGCGACCCGTGCGCCGCCGCGCCCGTCGACGTGCACCTCGCGGCCGACCTCGCGTGGATCGACGACACGGCGCTGCTCGGCCCGAAACTCGCCGGGCGCCTGCAGGCGGTCCACCGCTTTCGCGCGGAGTGCGACCGGCAGTTCTTCGTCAGCTTCCATCCGGGCGTCGGGAATCCGGACTTCTCCGCCGAACTCCCGTACGAGAACCTCGCGCTGCCCGACAGCGGCTACCGCATCCTCGCGCTCTTCCGCTTCTGGAACCTGGTCGCTTACTGGTTCCCCTATCGCGATCTGATCGAGGAGCGCTGGGACGACGTGCTCGTCGAGTTCCTGCCACGCCTGGTTGCCGCGAACGACCGCGACACGTATCAGCTTGAACTCATGGCCCTCGTCGCCCGCATCCATGACACTCACGCGAACCTCTGGAGTTCGCTCGACGTGCGGCCACCGCGCGGCGACGCGAGCGTTCCGGTCGTCCTGCGGTTCGTCGACAAGGACGCCGTCGTCGCCGGTTACAGCCAGGAAAGCTCGGGTCCCGCGACCAGCCTGATGCTCGGAGACGTGATCGAACAGATCAACCGCCAGTCGGTACGGCAACTCGTCACGCAATGGACACCCTGGTACGCCGCCTCGAATCAGGACGCGCGTCTGCGCGATATCGCCAAGTCCTTGACTCGCGGTCCTGCCGGACCGTGTTCCCTTGCCATCCGCCGGGGCGAATCACGTCTCGAACTCACCGCCGAGCGAATTGCGCAGGCCAAGCTGGACCCCAAGGCTGGTGCAACCCACGACCGGCCCGGCGACACATGTCTGCGACTTGCCGCCGATGTCGCCTATCTCAAACTTTCGTCCGTGAAAACCGAGGACATCCCACAGTATCTCGCCGTCATGGATAGCACCCGCGGCGTCGTCATCGACATCCGTGACTATCCATTGTCCTTCGTGGTCTTCGCTCTCGGTGGACATTTCGTCACCGAGCTGACTGCGTTCACGCGTTTCACCGTCGGCGACGCCGCGAATCCCGGCGCCTTCGTCTGGACACGGGCGCAGTCGATCCCGCCGCTGCAGCCGCATTACGCGGGTAAGGTCGTCGTGCTGGTCGACGAGACGACGCAGAGCAGCGCCGAGTACACCACTATGGCCTTGCGCGCCGCGGGCGCGGTCGTCATCGGCAGCACCACCGCCGGCGCCGACGGCAACGTCTCGACGATCCCCCTGCCCGGCGGCCTGCGGACGATGTTCAGCGGCATCGGCGTGTTCTACCCCCGACCGGACGCCGACGCAGCGGATCGGCATCATGCCCGATATCGTCGTCAAACCGACGCTTTCGGGGATCCGGGACGGCCGGGACGAGGTTCTGGAGGCCGCGCTGGCGGAGGTCCGACGCGATGCAGGCCCCGAGCCCGTAGGGTCAAAATAACCAGCCGTGCCAGAATTGGTGTCATTCCGTGATCTGCGGCGCCTGGCGTGAGAAGAGACTGTCGAGGTTTGGCCGGTCTGCCGGCCCTCATTCCGGGGGGTGATGCGATGAGGGCGAGCGAAATGGGCCCCGAATGCGCCGGGTGACGCGGCCTCGCCGACCCGCCCCAGATTGATACGGAGGCGGGCAGAAGATTGAATCAGGTGTTCTGACGAATCGACTTTACGCGGCGTCTCGATAGTAGTATTTCAGTAGCCCGCCGATCCGTTCCCGGCACTGGATGCTGCCGGCATCTTCTCCGATCCTGATGTCCGGCTCGATCAACCGATTGCCAAGACCCTGATGATTTCTCTCCTCGTGGTAATGGGCGAGGTACTGTCGCACGGCCTCGCGCAACGAGTTCTCACCGAAGAAGATCATCCGGTTGATGCACTCGGATTTCAGCGACCTCATGAATCGCTCGACAAACGCATTGAGATTTGGCGATCGGGCAGGAAGTCTGACGGGAATTGTTCCGGCATCCTTGAGAAGCGAGCGAAACTCCTCACAAACGGGTCAGTCCGGACGACACGCCAGGGTGTCGGTCTCTTCAATCTCCAACTGATAGCCTGCCGCCTTCAGGAGATCCCACGCACGTGTCTGGTCGTCCGGCGAAAGGTGCTTGTGCTCGAAGCGGACGACGGCCGGCGTATAGCGCGAAAAGTCGACTTGGCGGAGGACCTGGTAGTCGAACCCCTCGACATCGATCTGGAGGAGGTCTATCCTCCTGACACCGTGGCGGTCGAGCAGCTCCCCCAGTGGAATGGACTCCGCTTCCTGGGTCTGGATCAACGGTTCGACCTCCGGACCGAGTTCCCGCAGGATGTGTCCCCGGTCGAACGATCCGAGGCCCTGTGCCCAGGCGGGGATTCCACGGCCCCGAGCCCCGATCACCGCCGCCGGCAGGAAGTAGATCAGGGCGGTTCCGCGCTGTTCGGAAATAGCCACGTTGGCGAACTGAAACCGGGGAGCGGAGCGGTAGTTTCGGCGGAGGCCCTCGAACAGGTGGCGGATCGGCTCGACAAAGAGGCCCCGCCACTCGGGATGGGCCATGATCAGGGGGTGCAGCACATCGCCCGCGACCCCGTCGTTGGCCCCGATCTCCACGAAGAAAATGTCGGAGCGGCCGGAGAGCGCTCGCTCGATCCGGTCCCGAACCCTGTCCTGATCCGAACGCGGCGCCGACCTCACCCGGCGGTACAGCGCGCGCGCCACCCGGTGAAGAAGCGGAAATCTCTCCAGTGCCAGGGAGACTTCTCTGCGGAACTGTGAGGTCATTGGTCTCGTCGGTTCGCTCGGGTGTCTACGTCGCGAGCCCATCATCCAAGGGCTTTGAATCGAGAATTGCAATGATACACTAGGTCGATGACAATCGCATCCGCCGGGTCCACATGCCGCATGTCCCGATAGTCAGCCCCTGCCATTGAGCCTGCGACGCCAGTCGACCCTCATCTTTTTGACCAGCATCATCCAGCTAGCCTTCGGCATGGGCGCGGGAATCCTCACCGCCCGCTTCCTCGGTTCCACCGGCAAGGGGGTGGCCCTCCTCGCTTTCTTCCTGCCCGGATTTCTTTCGAGCCTTGGTTCCCTCTCCATCGGAGAGGGGAGCACCTATTACATCGGCCGGGGCGTGGCTCCCCGGAAGGTCATCTCCAACACCATCATCCAGGCCTTCGGCCTCGGACTCTTCTACGTGGCGCTCGGACTCGCCTTCATGGAGCCTATTCGGAACACCGTGGTCAAGGATGTTCCGGCCGGCTACTTCGTGGCCGGAATAATCGTGCTCCCGCTGATGCTGCTCAAGAACTATGCCGACGGCGTGCTGGTGGCGCTCGACCGGGTCGGCGACTTCATCGCCGGCAACATGCTCCTCCACGTGAGCCGCGCCCTTCTGATTCTCATCGCCCTATGGCCGCTCAATCTCGGCGTGTGGGGAGCCGTGGCCGGCGAGTTCGTGTCGTGGATCCTCACCGGCGGCTTCTACCTCCGGGCCATGGTCCGCGGCCATGGATTTGACTGGAAGATCGACTGGGACCTGGCCAGGGACCAGTTCCGCTACAGTGCCATCACCCACGTCGGAAACATGGCCCAGCGGATGAACCACCAGACCTCCACCCTGATCCTCTCCTCGCTCAAGGGGGCCCAGGCGGTCGGACTCTTTTCCGTGGCCACCAGCATCGCCCAGATCCTATGGTACCTGCCCGACGCCGTCGGCCGGATCCTCTTTCCCCGCGTGGCCTCCTCGACCCGCGACGAAGCCAACCGATTGACGACACTCGTCTGCCGGCACACCCTCCTGATCACCGCGGCGTGCGGACTGGTCGTGCTCCTGTCGGGACGGTGGATTGTGGAGCTTCTGTACGGCCCAGAGTTCAAAGACTCGGTTGGGCCTCTTCTCTGGCTCCTCCCGGGAATCGTGGGCAGCGTGGTCACCCGGGTCCTCAGCAAATACCTCTCGGGAATCGGAAAACCGAACTACAACGCGGCCGCCTCGGTCATCTCCTTCGGAGTCAACGCGCTCCTTCTCTTCGCCCTTGTCTCGGCGATGGGGTTGAACGGCGCGGCCATCGCCATGTCGGTGGCCTACGTTTTCAATGGAGTGATCAGCTTGATTCTCTTCATGCGCGTGTCGAAGACGCGGGCGTCCGAGAGCCTGGTGCCGACCTCGGCCGACATCAAGACCTATGTGGACACGGCGCGACAGTTTTTGGCGCGGGCCATGGCACGACCGTGATCAATTTCCCGCCGAACCCTACGTCGCACCGGTGAAACTCGAGGTATACAACTTGCAGGGCCAGCTGGTTGCCCGCCTGGTCGACCATGATATGGCGGCTGGCCGGCATGAAGTGCAATGGGACGGACGCGACGATGCCGGGACTCGCGTAGCGAGCGGGATCTACTACCTGCGGCTGGAATCTGGGCAACTCAGGGCAACCCGCAAAGTCGTCAAGCTTGAATGACCCCTTAAGGTCGTTCATCAAAATTCATTCGACCCGGCTTCATGTCACGCTCCACCTGGATGATTGTGCAGAAGGCCCGCGGGACTGTTAACACTCTGAAGTGAGCCGGGCGACATCTCGCCGCCGCTGTGCCGTACAATTCTCCATCCGCAGCGCTGGACGTAACGAGTGCGCCGTCGCCGGATCAGAGCGCCGGGATTGCCTGGCGGGGAGGTCGTAAGCGGCGCTGGGGCGCGAGGATGGGTCCTGAGATGATTTTGGAGGGGGGCGGGGCAGCAGCCCGCAGCGCAGTTACCCGGGCGGCGCAAGGTGAGTAGCGCGCTGTCGCTCTTCCAGGAACCCGTCCGGCGCTGGTTCGAGGGTTCCTTTGCCGAGCCGACCGAAGCACAGCGGTTGGGCTGGCCGGCCATCGCGCGGGGGGAGTCAACACTCCTCTTGGCCCCGACGGGCTCGGGCAAGACTCTCGCGGCGTTTCTCGCTTCCATCGACAGGCTGCTGTTTTCGGCTGAACCGCCGAAGGCCGAGCGCTGCCGGGTTATCTACATCTCGCCGCTCAAGGCGCTTGCTGTGGATGTTGAGCGGAACTTGCGCGCGCCGCTGGCTGGGATCCGGGCCGTTGCCTCGCGCGACGGATTTCCTGTCCGGGAGATCCAGATTGCCATCCGCACCGGGGACACGCCGCCGGCGGAGCGAGCGCGGCTCCGGCGCTCGCCGGCCGACATTCTGATCACGACGCCGGAGTCGCTATATTTAATATTGACGTCAGCGGCTCGGGAGACGCTGGCGTTTGTGGAGACCGTGATCATCGACGAGATCCATTCGCTCGTGCCGACGAAGCGGGGGGCGCATCTCTTCGTATCTCTGGAGCGGCTGGAGGCATCGCGGCCGGCGTCGTCGGCCCCGCTCCAGCGCATCGGGCTGTCCGCCACGCAGCGGCCTCTGCACGAAGTGGCCCGACTGCTCGGCGGCGGCCAGCCGGTCGGCCCGGACGGCGAGTGGATGCCGCGGCCGGTGCAGATCATCGATGCCGGGTCGCGCAAGCCGCTGGAGTTGCGGGTCGAGGTGCCCGTCGAGGACATGGCCCGGCTGGGCGAAGTCAGCGACGAGATCGTGTCAGGGCCCGCGGCCGCCCGGCCTGGGCGCGCCTCCATCTGGCCGTCGATGCACCCGCGGCTCGTCGAGCTTATCCGTGCCCACCGCTCGACCATGATCTTCGTAAACAGTCGCCGGCTCGCGGAACGCCTGGCGGGGGCACTGAACGAGCTGGCGGGCGAGGAGCTGGTCTTGGCTCATCACGGATCTGTGGCCCGCGAGCGGCGGACCTACATCGAGGACGCCTTGAAGACCGGCCAGCTCCGTTCGATCGTGGCCACGTCGTCGCTGGAGCTCGGCATCGACATGGGGGCGGTCGACCTCGTGATCCAGATCGAGGCGCCGCCGAGCGTGGCGTCCGGTCTGCAGCGCATCGGGCGGGCGCGCCACGAGGTCGGCGGAACTCCACGGGGGATCATCTTTCCGAAGTACCGCGGAGACCTGCTGGCCACGGCGGCGACCACGGCGCGCATGCTGGCAGGCGAGGTCGAGGAGACCTTCTTCCCGCGCAACCCGCTCGACGTGCTGGCGCAGCAGGTCGTGGCGAGCGTTGCCTCGGGCGTCTCCGGCGTCGAGGAGCTGTACGTCATGATGCGGCGCGCGGCGCCGTTCGCGGACCTGCCGCGCGGGTCGTTCGAAGGCGTGCTGGACATGCTGTCGGGCCGCTATCCGTCGGACGAGTTCGCGGAGCTCAAGCCGCGCGTCACCTGGGACCGCATCGCCGGGACGCTGCGGCCTCGCGAGGGCGCGGCGCGGCTCGCCATAGTCAACGCGGGCACGATTCCGGACCGCGGCCTGTACGGCGTGTTTCTGCCGGGGGAGGGTGACAAGCCGGGCCGCCGCGTGGGCGAGCTCGACGAAGAGATGGTCTTCGAGTCGCGCACCGGCGACGTTTTCCTGCTCGGCGCCTCCTCGTGGCGCATCGAGGAGATCACCCACGACCGGGTCATCGTCACGCCGGCACCGGGCCAGCCCGGCAAAATGCCGTTCTGGCATGGCGACCGCGCGGGCCGGCCGCCGGAGCTCGGCAGGGCGCTCGGCAAGCTGAGCCGGGAGATCGCGGCGGCCTGCGGCAAAGGCGAGGCGACCCGCTTGGAGGCCACGGCGCGCCTCCGCGACCATCACGCCCTCGACGAGCGGGCCGCCGTCAACGCCGTGGCGTACCTCTGCGACCAGGTCGAGGCCACCGGCGAGGTGCCCAGCGACCGCGTGATCGTGCTGGAGCGCACCATGGACGAGATCGGCGACTGGCGCGTCTGCATCCTGTCGCCGTTCGGCGCCCGCGTTCACGCGCCGTGGGCCACGGCGGTGCAGGCGCGGCTGCGCGAATCGCTCGACACCGAAGTCGAGGCGATCTGGTCGGACGACGGCATCGTGTTCCGGCTGCCCGCCGGTGACGCGCCGCCCGATGCCCCCGCGTTCTTCCCCGCGGCCGACGAGATCGAGGACATGGTCGTCCGGTCGCTCGGCGGCAGCGCCCTGTTCGCTTCCCGATTCCGCGAGAATGCGGGCCGCGCGCTGCTCCTGCCCCGCCGCTACCCCGGCCGGCGGAGCCCGCTCTGGGCGCAGCGCAAGCGTTCGGCCGATTTGCTGGCGGTCGCTGTGCGCTATGGCTCGTTCCCGATCGTCCTCGAGACGTATCGCGAGTGCCTGCGCGACGTGTTCGACCTGCCGGCGCTTCAGGAGCTGCTGCGTGATGTGGCCTCGCGGCGCATCCGGGTGCATGTGGCGGACAGCCGGGTGCCGTCGCCGTTTGCCGCCTCGCTCATGTTCGCGTACATGGCCAGCTTCATCTACGATGGCGACGCGCCGATGGCCGAGCGCCGCGCCCACGCCCTGTCGGTGGATCAGGCACAGCTGCGCGAGCTCCTGGGTGACGCCGAGCTGCGCGAGTTGCTGGACCCCGAGGCCATTTCGGCCGTGGAGCGGATGCTGCAGCGGCTCGAAACGGGCCGCGCGCGGCATGCGGACGGTCTGCATGACCTGCTGCTGTACTTGGGCGACCTCACGCCCGAGGAGCTGCGCGAGCGCTCCGAATCGTCCGAGCGGGTGGACGAGTGGCTGGATGCGCTCGTTGTCGAACGGCGTGTGCTGCGCGTCCGTCTTCAGGGCGCCGAGCGGGTCATCGCGGCCGAGGACGCGGCCCGCTATCGGGATGCGCTCGGCCTGGTCATTCCCCCCGGGCTTCCGGACGCCTTTCTCGGCGTGGCTCCCGAACCGCTGACGCAGCTCGTGTCGCGCTGGGCGCGCACCCACGGCCCGTTCCGCCCGATCGACGTGGCGCGACGGTGGGGTCTCGGCGAGGGCGTCGTGCGGTCCGCCCTCCGGCCGCTGTTCGATTCGGGCCGGGTGCTCGAGGGGGATTTCCTGCCGGGCGGACACGACCGCGAGGCGTGCGACGCGGACGTGCTGCGCCAGATCAAGCGCCGCTCGCTGGCTCGCCTGCGCGCCGAGATCGAGCCGGTCGATCCCGAGGTCTTCAGCCGCTTCGCGCTGGACTGGCAGGCCATCACTCTCCCGCGCCGAGGGCTGGAGGGCCTGCTGACGGCCATTGAGCAGCTGCAGGGCGCGCCGCTGCTGGCCTCGGTGCTCGAAAGCGAAGTGCTGCCGGTCCGGGTCGAGCGCTACTCGCCGGCGGATCTCGATGCGCTGTGCATGGCCGGCGAGGTCGTCTGGCGCGGTCTCGAGTCGGTCGGTCCGCGCGACGGCCGGATCGGGCTCTACCTGACCGATAACGCACGGCTCCTGGCCCCGCCGCCTCGACGCGCGGAGGGCGACCTGGCCGAGCAGGTGCGCACGCTCCTGCTGGCGCGGGGCGCCCTGTTCTTTGCAGATCTGGCATCGCTCACGGGCGCTTTCGCGCACGACCTGCTGCCGGCGGTCTGGGACATGACGTGGGCCGGGGAGCTGACGAACGACACGCTCGCTCCGCTGCGCTCGTTCGTTCGGGGCCCTCTGGCGCGACTCGAGCGCCGGGACAAGAGACCCGTGCGCGGGCAACGGTCCTTCCGCTCGCGCCGGCAGGCGCTTCCCGGCAGCGAGGGGCGCTGGAGTCTGGCGGCGCCGTCCGTTTCAATCGCCATCTCCGACACGGCGCGCCGAACGGCCTTGGCGCAGTCCCTCCTCGAGCGGCACGGCGTGCTCGTGCGCGAAACCGTTCACGCGGAGGGTGTCGAGGGTGGATTCTCGACCGTCTACCCGATCCTCAAGCAGATGGAGGAGACGTCGCGGGCCCGGCGCGGCTATTTCGTGGCCGGGCTCGGCGGCACCCAGTTCGCGATCCCCGGGGCCGACGACCGGCTGCGCTCCGCCCGCGAGGTACCCGACGATCCGCACGCCGTCGTACTGTCGGCCACCGATCCGGCGTCGCTCTACGGCGCCGCGTTGCCGTGGCCCGAGAGCTCCGCGCGGCTCGAGCGGCGCGGCGGGGCACAGGTGGTGCTCGTGGACGGGGCGTTGCGGGCCTACCTGAACCGGACGCAGCGCGAGCTCGTCACATTCCTGCCGGAGGATGAAGCCGACCGGACGCGCTCAGCCCGGGCAATCGTGGCCGCACTGGCGTTACTGGTCGAGAGCGGGCAGCGCCGCGCGCTGCTTGTGTCGACGGTCGACGGCGCGCCGGCGGCGGAATCTCCCCTGGCGCCGCATCTGGCGCAGGCCGGCTTCACGCCGTCGTTGCAAGGGCACCTGAAGCGCGCCGCGTCCACCGGCCGGCCGGTGAGGCGCTGACCCGCGTGTCACCGCTCCGCGCAGGAGTGAGCTGATGCCTGAAGGCGATACCATCCATCGCGTCGCGGCCACGCTGCAGCGGGTGCTCTCCGGCAAGGTCATAACGTCCGCCCGTACGCTCGTACCCGGCCTCGATGCCGAATCCCTGGTCGGCCACGCGGTCGACGCCGTCGAGGCGCTGGGCAAGCATCTCATCATTCGCTTCGACGACGGGCGCGCGCTCCGCACTCACATGCGGATGACCGGCTCCTGGCACGTCTACCGGCCGGGGGAGGAGTGGGGAAAGCCGGAACGGCTCGCCCGACTCGTGCTCGAAGTCGACGGCTGGGTCCTGCCCTGCTTCAACGCTCCGGAAATCGAGCTGCTGACGCGAGGCGCCGGTCGCAGCGAAAGGCTGACGGCTCTCGGCCCCGACATCGTAGCGGAGACGTTCGATGAGACCGCCGCCATCGAGCGCCTCCGGGACCGGGGAGATATGCCGGTCGGGGAGGCGTTGCTGGCCCAGCGGATCATCTCCGGCATCGGTAACATCTACAAGTCCGAGACGCTCTTTCTGTGCGGCATTTCACCGTTTCGCCTCGTGCGCGACCTGCCCGACGACACGCTGCGCGACCTCGTGCAGACCGCCCGCCGCCTCATGCGCTCCAATCTCGAAACGAGCACGCGCACCACGCGCCAGTCTCTCGACGGTGCCCGCTACTGGGTCTACCGTCGCAGCGGCGCTCCCTGCCGCCGGTGCGGCACGCTCGTGGAGATGCGCCGGCAGGGGTTGGGGGGGCGGTCTAGCTATTGGTGTCCGGGGTGTCAGGGCTGAGGGTTTACGAAAATTCCTGTCGACGTGAACACTCACAGTAGATCCTGCTGGAAAGTGCGGGGCCCGTAGGGTCAAAATATTAGGCTGCGCCAGAAATGGCGCCATTCCCCAGTCCTCGGCGCTCGGCGTGAAGCACGACTGCCGAAATCGGGCCGAGATATTGGGCGTCGTTTGGGGGGAAGGCGGGATGGATTCGGGTGAACCTGGCCCGAGAGTCGCATCACGACATGGCCTATCAGGCCCGTCCCCGGAGAGATGGGGAAGGGGCCAGCTGTTTGAATCAACTGCGCCGACGAATCGACCTTACGCTGCGTCCCGGTAGTAGTACTTCAGGAGCCCGCCGATCCGCTCGCGGCACTGAATGTCGCCAGCATCCTCTCCGACCCTGACGTCCGGCTCGATCAGCCGATTGCCAAGCCCCTGATGATTCCTCTCCCGGTGATAATGGGCGAGGTACTCGCGGACGGCACCCCGCAATAAGTTCGCGCCGAAGAAGATCATCCGGTTGAGGCACTCGGATTTCAGCGACCTCATGAATCGCTCGACAAGCGCATTGAGATTTGGCGATCGGGCGGGAAGTATGACGGGAGTGATTCCGGCATCCCTGAGAAGCGAGCGAAACTCCTCACAGAACTTCGTGTCGCGATCCATCAGAACGAAGTGGGATCCCAGGAGAAATCCGTCGGTGCAGTCGGTCAGATTTCTGGCGATCTGCTTTATCCATGCGAAATTCGGACTGGCCGTGTCAAAGCCCCAGCTTCGATTCTCACGGGCGAGTCGGAGAACAAGGTCGATGACTTCCTGGGAGACCGGTGGCCGGAGCTTCCCCTTGATCGCCAAGCGACGGCGCTGGGAATCGGTCAGGGGAATCCGCTTCTTGCCACACGCCTCCCTCAAGACCTGGTTCTCGGTTCGCAGGTAGTCGATGGCGTCGTGCTGCCGGCGATTGACCCAACCGGCGAGGATGACGACAAAGATGTGCCACGGTTGGAGGACGGTGCGCATGGATGCTCCCAGTGGTCCTTGGCAAAAGCCGGGGAGCATCGGGGAGGAATGGATGTCCCTCAATCGGGCGAGCCATGGGCGCAGAGCAACGTCGCAAGGTGAAGTACGTTCGACAATTGCGACTCGGCCGAATACTTTGACCCTGCGCGATCGAGCAGTTCGAGGGGACGGCCCGGTTGAGCCCCAGGTTCGCGCCCGATTATACGGGGCTCTCGGAGGCCTTCGCGTCGCTACTCAAATCGCCGGCTCGCGAATTATAAAGGCTAGGGGCTCGTGGGGTTGGCGCAGTCCGAAGCGAACAGGCCCGTCCCCGAAGTGGAGCCGCTGACCTGCGCAAAGGTCCTGCCGTTTTGCAAAGCCCCCCTGAAGAGGACGGTTCGGGAAGTGGTAGTACCCGTGAAGTTGAAGGTATGCGAAACGGAGCCGCTTTTGCCGCTCACCCCCGGCACACTAAAGAGATTGTAGCTGGCATCTAAACCATTCAAGCGCTCGTACAAACCGAATACAGCGATAAGCCCCTTACCATGGAAGCCCTGCCACGTGTAAGTCACCGTGAAAGAGCATCCATTCGAAGAGGTAATGGTCGTGGTGCTTGAAGGCGGGGGTGGTTGCCCTGCGCCCGCGGGCAGCACGATAAAAGTCAGCGTGAGAAGCAGCAAGACCGCCGCGACAACCATTCGACGCACCCGCGTCCCAGACAACCGTATTGAGTCCAAATCGCGCCTCCTTGTTATTCGCTTTACTATCCAGTCACCAGTACAGTGTTTAACTTATTGCAATCGTTCCCGCTCTGCAACCGGTATTCTGTAAGTGCTACCTTGTTATCGAGATAAGCCCTCTCTGCCAACGTGGATGAGACACCGAACCGCAGCGTGTCGTGGGCAACGCGTGAATCCTTGTCCGAAAGCCGGATGTGGGAAATCCGCACGCCCCCTCATCCGTCGAACTATGAGTCCGCTTGACCCGCGTAAGCGCGATCTCGTGAAGGGGTCTTCGACGTGACCGGACGCGCCGTCACCACGCTCGCAAACGTTCTGCTGTACGCAGGACCTCACGAATGTGAATTCAATACCGCTGGAATCGCATCGGGCGTTCATTTCTATCGTCTCCAGGCGGGTTCCGGGGGTCAGGGGCATGGGGACAATCTACACCAGGCCGGGGGGAGCAGGCACTGTAGGCCGCGCCTGGAAGATCATCCCGGGCCGGCGACGGACCAACTGGTGCCCGGGTCCCGAACCCCCTAAGCTGCCGCTCGTGCCGCCGACGGTATCCCATGCGGATTTGGGCGGACCATACAGTGACCCCGCATTTTGAGGCCTCAGACTGCCCCGAGGAGGACGTATCAACACGAATCACCCGGAGAGTTCGTCCGGCGTACGCGAGCGCGTCCGTGCCCTCATCGAGAATACCCGCTTCGAGCGGGCCATTACCGGGCTGATCCTGGCCAATGCCATCACGCTCGGACTGGAGTCCTCGCCGGCGATCGTGGCGCGATTCGGAGACTGGTTTCGCCTGATCGATCGCATGGTGTTGGCCATCTTCGTCGCCGAGTTGCTGGCCCGTTTATTCGTCTATCGGAGTCGTTTCGCCCACGACCCCTGGCGGGTGTTCGATCTGCTGATCGTCGGGATCGCGGTCATGCCGGTCGGGGGTGCCTTCAGCGTCCTGCGTTCCTTGCGGGTGCTGCGGATGCTGCGGCTGGTCTCGCTCGTGCCCTCGATGCGCGGGGTGGTCGGTGCGCTGCTCTCCGCCATGCCGGGGATGGCGTCCATCATTGGCCTGATGGGGCTCGTGCTCTACGTGTCGTCGGTGCTGGCCACGAAGCTCTTCCGCGACATCTCGCCGGAGTACTTCGGGACTCTCACGACGTCACTCTTCACGTTGTTCCAGGTGATGACCGTCGAGGGGTGGCCCGACATCGCGCGCGGCGTCATGGCCGAGGCGCCGCTGGCCTGGATCTTCTTCGCCGTCTACCTGCTCATCGCGACCTTCATGATCCTGAACCTGTTCATCGCGGTGGTCGTCAATGCCATGCAATCTCAGATCGCGGAAGACCTGAGGGGTGAGGGCGAGGCGCATACCCGGCAGATCCTCGAGGAGGTCAGGGGCTTGCGTCGGGAGATCGAGAGGCTGCGCGAGCGTTCCACGCCTCCGGGCCGCTAGCGGAAGTTGTTCAGCAGGACGATGTCGTTGCTCTCGTTGCCGTAGAGGAAGTAGATCGTCCTTCCGTCCCTGGAGATGTCGATCGCGAAGATCGACCCCGTCGCGAAGTCGGTGATCGGTTCGGGTGCGCGGCCGTCGGTGCCGGCGCTCCAGAGGTTGGCGACATCCGCGATCGTGCGTTTCAGCACGAGGCTCAGTCCGTCGGGGGACCAGCGATAGTCGTCGATCGTCCCTTCGGTCAGTTGCGTCACCAGCCGGGGCGGCCCGCCGGCAAGCGACTGCAGGAAGAGATTGGAGGTGCCGTCCTTCCGCACCAGGAAGGAGAGCGCCTTGCCGTCCGGCGTCCACCTCAGCGCGTGGGATTGCGGCGGTAACGTGAACGTTGCGATCGGCGCTCCCCCTGCGATCGGCGCTCCCCCTTCGATCGGCGCGACGACGCATGTGATGGACGCGCCTTCCAGTTCCGCCGGCTCGAAATAGGCGACGGTGCGATTGTCGGGCGAAACATCCACGGTGTAGTCGTAGGACGACGAGACCATGCGCGGCTCGCCCCCGGCGACGGGAACCGCGAAGAGGGCGCGCAGCGAATCGACGCGCGTGTAGAGCAGGGTCTTGCCATCGGGGCTGAGCCCCTGGAACCACTCCCCGGTGCCGCTGACAAGCGGACGTACGTTGCCCCCGTCACGATTCATGACGAAGATATGCGCGGTGTAGTCCGACCCCGTGCGGGATACGATGAGTTCGTCGCCCAGGAGGGCGCGATTGACCTCTTCGCCGTTCGCTCCCGGCGTGATCTGACGCGGCGCCTGGCCATTCCCGTCGAGTGTCCAGATGTGGGTGTTGTGACCGGTGGCGGCGCTGAAGGCGATGGTGCTGTCTCCCGACACGACGAACGATCCGACGGCACTGGCGCTGCTGGCGTTGAATGTGAGCTGTTTCGGCCTTGCCTTGGCAAAGAAGGGGACGCTCCAGACGTTCGACACTCTGGCCGAGCGGAATGCCGCGATCGTCAGGCCATCCGCGGTCATGCCGAACTCATTGTAGCCGTTGGAATCGCTCGTGATCCTCCGGTATCGACCGTCGGGATACGACACGAGGAAAAGCTGGGTTTGTTCGTGCTCGCCAAACTTGTACGCGGTCATGACGAGCGCCTTGCCGTCCGGAAACCACTCGAAAGAGCCCGCCTCCCATCCCGTGGGGCCGAAACGGGTCTGCGCCAGGGTTGTCGCATCGATCGACGCCAACTGTCCGTGGATCCCCTTCTCCGCCGTGTGGATGGCCGTGACGAATCTCCTGCCATCGGGAGACAGCGTGGGAGGGCCCTGGAATATGAGCGGCTCCGCCACGGTCGCCAGCGTCTTTTCCTGGCCGGACTCGAGGTCGCGCACGATTGCCGAAGCCTTCCCGGACTTGGGATTGGACCGGACGAAGCAGACACTCTTGCCGTCTCGTGTCACGCTGAAACGGTAGCCGACGTCGGAAGCCACCACGGTCGATGGACCGCCCAGGGTCGGTACCCGCTCCAGCGAGGCCATCGTCGGATGATCCGGGTCCTGGCCGAGAAAGAAGACGTAGTCCCCGGTCGCGGAGAAGCGGGGGACTGCCACGAACTCCTTGCGCGGGGGCACGACCTGGACCTCGCTCCCCGTGGCGACCTGCCGGATCCAGATCGACGACATGCCCGAGGCATTGACCGGGTAGGCGAGGTAGCGGCCGTCGCCGGAGATGGCCACGCCGGAAACACCCGCCCGGCCCGAAATGCTCGTCACATTCAGCCCGGCGGCCGGCGCCGCGTCCATGGACCTGCCAGCGCCACGATCCAGGAGGCGCGGGATTCCGATTGCCAGCGCCGTGATCGCGAGTGCCGCGGCGATCGCCCCGCCGATCATCGGCGCACGGCTTCGGGCGGTGCGGGGTGCCAATCCTACGGCCTCGATGCCGCTCCCCGAACTCGCCGAATCCGAGAGCGAATCGAAATCGTCGGCGATCTCCCTCAGTTCGATGGCAAGATCCTTCATCGACTGAAGGCGCTGGTCGGGGCTCTTGGCGAGGCAGCGCCGCACGAGGCGTCGCAGGTCGGCGGGCGCCTTCGGGTTCAGTTCCTGCGTCTCGACAGGCGCATCGTGCAGGATCTTGTGCATCGTGTCCACGGCGGAGTCCGCCGCGAATGCGCGCTTCCGCGTCACGGCCTCGTAGAGGATGCAGCCGAACGAGAAGATATCGGAACGGAAGTCGACTGACTTTCCCCGCACCTGCTCAGGCGACATGTAGCCGACGGTGCCCAGCAACGTCCCCGCGCTCGTCTGCTCGGCGGCACGTGTCGGCGCCAGGCTGGCGTTCTCGGCCTCGGGCCCGGCTTCCGTCAGCTTGGCCAGTCCGAAGTCGAGCACCTTGGCGAAGCCGTCCCGCGAGACCATGATGTTGCCCGGCTTGAGGTCGCGGTGGACGATCCCGGCCGCGTGAGCCTTGGCGATGCCGTCCGCGGCCTGGGCGAGGTAGCCGAGCAGGCGGCGCAGGTCTTCCTTGTCGTCATGGATCAGCTCGTGCAGCGTACGCCCGTCGATCCGCTCCATGGCGATGAAGTGGATCGGACCCGACGCCTCACCCGCACGCTCGATCTCGCCCGAACCGATCTCGTGGATCGTGACGATGCCCGGGTGGTTGAGCGAGGACGCCGCCCTGGCTTCAAGGACGAAGCGCCGCAGCCGCTCATCGTTACGGACCAGCTGCGCCGGGAGGACCTTTAGCGCCACACTGCGCTCGAGGGTGAGATCCTGGGCAAGGTACACCTCGCCCATGCCGCCCGATCCCAGGGGGCTCACAATCCGGTAGTGGGAGAGCCGGTCGCCAGCCTGGAGGGTGTGTTCCGTCACCCGCTAGCGTGCCCGCGCCTTGAGCGCCTCGTGTCCTCTGACCATCAATGCGTCAATCACCATCGGCAAGCTCCTGCGGCGCCGGACGCGCCTCCTCGTCGCGGGAGCTGCTCCGGAGGGTGGGCGGTTGAAGTTGAGCCCGCGCATTATGGGGCCAACGGCGGTCGGTCTGTCAACTTCGCCCGGAGTGCCCGAGTCGAACAGACCTGGAGTCTGGCCACCCCGCCCTACATCTGCCGGAAGTGATGGAGGTAGTTCCGGCTCACCGGTAGCATTTCCGCGCGCCCGTAGGGTCAAATTATTCAGCCGTGCCAGAAGTATCGTCATATCTCGATCCGCGGCGCACGCCCTGAGCCATCTGCCCGCGGAGCCAGACAAAAGGCAACGGAGATCGTGCCGCAAAAGGCCGACGCCAAGATCAAGCCGGGGTCGGCAATAACTCGGCCAGCAGCTTCATGAGGATGTCGAGCTCCACCGGCTTCACCAAATGGCCGTCGAACCCGGCCTCATGGGACTTGCGGCGGTCCCCATCCTGTCCCCATCCGGTCAGGGCAATCAACACCATCCCCGTGTTCCAGGGCTGTTCTCGTATCTTGCGGCAGGCGTCATAACCATTCAACTTTGGCAGGCCGATGTCGAGCAGCACCACGTCGGGCCGGAACGCCGCTGCCGCCTCGACCGCTTCGATGCCGTCGTAGGCGATGTGTGTCACGTTGCCGGTCAGCGTCAACAACATCGCCAGCGAATCGGCCGAGTCCCGGTTGTCATCGACAACCAGGATGCGTCTCGATTTCGGATCTCGGATTTCGGATTGAGGATTGACGATTGAAGAACCATCCGCCAATCCGAAATCCGAGATCTGAAATCGCGCAATGAACTCACTCCCCTGATTGGCGCCGCCGCTGTGGGCCTCCACCGTACCCTCGTGCATTTGCATCAGTTTTTTCACCAACGTCAGGCCGATGCCCAGTCCGCTGACCGAACGCTCGATAGAGGTGTCGATCTGCGTGAACATGTCGAAGATGTAGGGGAGCTGGTCGGCGGCGATGCCGATGCCGTTATCCCGCACCCGGATGACCGCACCCCCCCCTGTCCCGCCTTGCGAAGGGGGGAGCTGGGGGGGGTCTCGCTCGACGGTGAGCCATATCCGGCCGCCCTTGTCAGTGAACTTGCATGCGTTGTTCAAAAGGTTGCCTACCACCTGAGCCAGCCGGGTCGGGTCGGCGTTCAGGTATATCGGCTCGGGCGGCAACACGACCGTCAGTTCATGGTTCCTGCCCTGGTACAGCGAGCGAGCCGCTTCGACGGCGTTGCGTACGACCGACGCCAGTTCGACCCGTTCCCTGTGCAGGTTGATCTTGCCCTGCTCGATTCGGCTCACGTCGAGCAGGTCGTCCACCAAGCGGACCATCTGGTTGACCTGACGCTCTATCATCGCGGTCGCCGATGCGTTTGCCTTGCCTCTGCCGCCCTTCAGGCTCAAGATCTGCAGGGCGTTGCGGATCGGGGCGAGCGGGTTGCGAAGTTCGTGGGCCAGCATCGCCAGGAACTCGTTCTTGTGGCGGTCGGACTGCTTGAGCGCCTCCACGGCGGCGCCGAGTTTCTCATGATGCCGTTGCGTCGTCAGGTCCGTCACGAGGACGCCGATCGCGGCCCCGCAGTCCGGCGGGAGCGCGTTGAAGGTGAGAAAGACCGGGATCAGACCGCCGTCCGACTTCTGCAAGTGAGCCTCGCCCTGGCCGGCGCCGGTGTGGCACTGTTCCAACAAGTTCTCGTACGGAGCCTGTCCTTCGGGTGGGATGAAGTCGCGGAAGGCGACCCCGGTCAGTCGCTCGTGCGGCCAGCGCAGCAAGTCGGCAAAGCGGCGGTTGCAGTAGGCGATGGCGCCGTCGGTGCTCAGCGTAACTGCCCCCTGCTGCATCTGCTCGACCAGCAGGCGGTAGGGACGGTCCGCGCTCTCCAGCGTGTAGATGCGATTCCCGTGCGGCTCCGCGATCACGAAGGCGTCCACCGTGCCGCTGTGAATGGCCCGGATCACCTCCTCGGCTTCTTCGAGCCGTCGCCGGAGGTCGTCGTTTTCCTCTTGTAGATTCGCGCCCGTCATCCGTTTTCTCTTGTTAGGTCTTGTGCCGCAGGTCGAGGCCGAATAGCACCCGCTCCATGTCGGACAGGTCTCCGATCAATCGGCGCAAGGGCGCCGGCAGTTTTTTAACCAGCGTAGGCACGGCGACGATCTGCTCGTCCTTCGCCAGTTGCGGGTGCTGGTAAATGTCGATCACCTCCAGGTCGTAGCGCCCATGCAGGTGTTCCTCGCAGACCGCCTTGATGGCGGCGAACGCCTGCGTCGAGCGCGGCGTCATGCCGGTGACATACAGGCGCAGAATGTATCGGTCCTGAGCGTCGGCCGGCACCTCGGCGCCCGCCGTGGGTCTGCCGTCCTTTGCATTCATTCGTATTTTCACGAGGTTGGGTCTTTTTGCGTCACGGGCCGCAATTGCAATCCGACCAGCGCTCGTTCCGTATTGGACAGATCGCCCACGATCCGGCGGAGCGGTTCCGGGAGTTTTCGCACAAGCGTCGGAATCGCCACGATCTGGTCGCCGGCGGCCAGTTGCGGGTGCAGGAGAAGGTCGATGACTTCGATCTTGTAGCGTCCTGACAGGTGTTCCTCGCAGATCTCCTTCAAGTTGGCGAAGGCGGTGACGGAACGCGGCGTCTGCCCGGCGATGTACAACCGCAGTTCGAACATTTCGGTCGCCGGTGCGGTTACATGAGCCTTCGCCCCATCGGATATGCCCGATTTTCTCATTTGCGATTCCCCGGTGTCTTGCGGGAACGGGCGGTCGTCTCGTTCGCGTCGGACTTACGGCTACGACCCATCTCCTCCCGGTCCTTCCCCAGGACTTCCTGACTCGCATGGACCTCGGCGCTGAGCCGCTTGGCCTCTTCCTCTTCCGCTTCAAACTCCTTCTGCAAGGCGACGATGCGGGCTTCCAGCGCCTCCCGCCTCCGCTCCCGCTCGCGCTGCTTGCCTTCGACTTCCTGCTGCCGCAGCATGGTGACGGCTTTTTCCCTGGCTTCTTGCGCCTGCCGCGCCGAGCCGGTCAGGACGCCCTCCGCGCCCAGGTACACATCCTGCAATTCCACCCCCCGGTCGGTGAGCAGGAACTCGCGGAGCTGGTTGGAATGGGCCATGCCGCGCGACTTGAGGACGTTGATCACCCGGTTGCGCTCGCCGCCCAGTTCGAGGTCACGCAAGAGCAGCCAGGTGTCCACGAGGGAGGAAATGTCCATGTCGGTCTCTCCCACGGCCTCGCCGGCACCCGTCAGGTTGGTCAAGTGCGCCGTGATCTCCTGGATCTTGAGGAAGTCGATCAGTCGGGTCAGCATCACCGTCGCGTCCCGGCGCGTCCCCGCCCCCACAAGGGTATCGATCGGATCCATGATCATCACGCGCGGTTGGAAGTCGCGCACCAATTTGTGAATGGTCGCCAGGTGCATTTCCAGGCCGTGGATCGCGGCGCGGCTGGAGTGGAATTGCAGCAAGCCCTTCTTCACCCACGGCTCCAGGTCGATGCCGATCGAGCGCATGTTGCGCAGCAGTTGGCCCGGGGATTCCTCGAAGGAGAAATACAGGCAGCGTTCCCCGCGCTGGCAGGCGGCGACAGCGAAGTGGGCGGCGAGGCTGGTCTTGCCGCTGCCCGCCGTGCCGGTTATCAGGACCGTGCTGCCCCGGAAGTAGCCCTCGCCGCTCAGCATCATGTCGAGCCGCGGAACGCCGCTCGAAACTCGCTCGTTGCTCACCTCGTGCAGCAATCCCAGGGACGTGACGGGCAAGACGCTGATGCCGTCCTCGTCGATCAGGAAGGGGTATTCATTGGTGCCGTGCGTGGTGCCCCGGTACTTGACGATCCGCAGCCGCCGCGTCGAAACCTGGTTCTCCACCCGGTGGTCGAGCTGGATGACGCAATCGGACACGTACTCTTCCAGGCCGTGCCGGGTGAGCGTGCCGTCGCCGGTTTCGCCGGTGATGACGGCGGTCACACCCTTGTCTTTGAGCCAGCGGAACAGCCGGCGCAGCTCGCCGCGCAGGATGGACATGTTGGACAGACCGCCGAAGAGCGTCTCGATCGTGTCGAGCACGACCCGTTTCGCGCCGATGGAATCGATCGAGTAGTTGAGGCGGACGAACAGCCCCTCCAGATCGTATTCGCCGGTTTCTTCGATTTCGTTCCGCTCGACCCGTACGAAGTCGATGGCGAGCTTTTTTTGCTTGACCAGTTCGTCCAGGTCGAAGCCGAGCGAGCGGACGTTCTCGGTCAGTTCCTTGGAAGTCTCCTCGAAGGCCATGAACACGCCGGGTTCACCGAACTGTGTGGCTCCACGGACCAGGAACTCCATCGCAAGGAGCGTCTTGCCGCAGCCGGCGCTACCGCAGACGAGCGTGGGCCGGCCGCGCGGCAGGCCGCCCCCCGTGATTTCATCCAGACCCTGGACACCTGTAGGGGCCTTGGCAAGGCCGTGGTTTGGAGGCGTGCGTTTGGCGGTGGCTTTGGCCATTCGTTCCTCGATGGTTGCAAAATAATCGCCGACAAATAACTTCCCGAATTACGTCTATCGCTCCATCCCTCCCGAGAGCAACCTATTCGGAGGGTTGGGGGACGGATGATGTTCAGGATAATATCATGCCGGCCGTAGGGTCATAATAATCAGCCGCGTCTGAAACTTCGCCATGTGAGAAGTGGACCAGCATTCCTTCCAGCATCTCGGCATTCTGGAGGGCCTGGTCGAGAGACAGGAGGCTGGGAGCCATGTGTTGATTCTGGCCAATCCGCTGCCACCGGAGGTCAGTCAGGACGGTCCGGCCGTCCAGTTGATTTACCAGTCCGCTGACGAGCCCGATCCCGAAATTGCCGTTCGATGCATCAGTATTCACGAACAGACCGAAAGTCAGAGGATCCGCGAGAACGGTCACGGAATCGACGTGCTGGACGAACTCTCCTCCAGAGGAGCGGGAAACCGTTCGGATCGTTATCGCGGAGCTGACTCAGCGTGACCGCGAGGGCACCCTCGCCATAGCCCGGGCCGGCGGCGAGAAATGAAGACGAATTGTCTCGGCCGGGACCGAGGCTTAGCGTCGGTCGGGAAGTTTTACTCGGATCGCGGTAATTTGAGGCTTGCGGCGATCGATCCGTGGCTGGTTCGACCGATCCCCCGGTTAGATTGACTACTCCTTTTGGAAAAATTCGTCCCCCTCCTCCAGCAGTCCTTCCAATCCTGGCACTTCTTTCCCGTGGGCCCAACCCGGGAGTGAGGATTTCCATCTGGTATGTCAGCGAGTGGCCCGCGCCTTGCTAATGAGGCGTAAAGGATCTCGGGATAGATGACTTATCCCAATTCCGCACCGAGTTTCTGTAGCTCGTGTGGCAGGTGGCGGGGCTTAGCTTCCTGATACATGTCGGTTCACCTCAATCCAAGGACGGCGACGAACGACTGGCCAAGTTAGACGCCATCCTGCGGTAAGGCCTAGCTACTGAACAACGTGCCTTCGAATCGCTGGGGGGGAAAGTGGCTTTGACCGCTCCTGATGCGCCTGCATCGGCTCCGTGGACAACCGGCCGCATGACTTCTCTCTCGTACCTCACACTTGTAACGGACAACGATGGCCTGGCCATTGGGGGGATCACATGCGCACCGAGTTTCACTGTTCACGTTCGACGATTTACGGCCGCCTGGGCGTCATCGTCACCGCCGTTCTGCTGCTCCTGCTGACCGCACATCCGTCCCAGGCCCAGCCGCCTTGCCGCGAAGTTTGCCTCGATATCACGGCGCCGAATGACACGACCGCATGTGCCAGTGGCACGTACACCGGCACGTTCGTGATCGAGAATTGCAACGTCAATAAGGCCAGCCTCCGCGGCGGGATTCGCCCGGTCGGCAAGCGCGGCGGTGGCGACGGAGCCGTTCAGCATTACGTCTTGACCGCCACCTGCAACGGGCAGACTGTGCCGGTAACGCCGGCCACGCTCGATCTTACGCCCGGTGAAAAGTCGAACGTGACGGTCACATGCGCGATTCCCGCGACGTGCAAGGGTCCGCTCGACATCGACGTCAAGGCGGTGGCGTCGCTGCTCGAGAACCCCGGCTGCGTCGATTCGACGACCGCCGACGTCCGCGTCGATTGCGGCGAAACGTGTGTCGCGGTCAACAACCCGGCGGCGATCGAGGCCTGTCCCGGCGAGACGGTTGAAATCCCGTTCACGGTGCGGAACTGCGGCAACGTGGCGATCAACGTCAACATGATGGCGGCCTGCAACGGCCAGATCGTGGATACGGTCGAGCCGTTCAACTTCAACCTGAACCCCAACCAGTCGCGGATCAGCACGGTGACGTGCGTGGTGCCGAAGGACTGCCAGCCCGGTGAGTTCCTGACGGTGGTCAACAGCGCCTGGGCCAAGAGCGACGGGGGCTGCGCGATGGACATCACGGGAAACACCCGGATCAACTGCATCGTATGCCCGGTCGCCGGGTCCTGTGGTCCTCTGGCCCTGGTCGCGCCGCCCCAAGGTGGTGGGTGTCCGGGAGAGGCGATCACGGTATCGTTCACGGTTGAGAATCAGGGCGAAGCCCCTGTCGACGTTTACGTGAGGACACCGACCGCGGGCTGGCTCCTCAGCCCGACGGTGTTCAACAACCTGGCCTCCGGAAATCCGGTGAATGTGACAGCGTCGTGGACCTTGCCGCCCTCCGGCAATCCGCCGGCGCTCGTGCTACACGCCACGTCCTACCCGGCCAGCACCACGCCGGCCGATACGGCCGGGGTGGCGTGTGCCAACGCCAGCGACGTGGTCACCATCGCGCTCAGTCCGGCGCCTTGTGTGACGGTCAACAACCCCCCGGCGATCGAAGCCTGCGCGGGCGAGACCGTCGAAGTTCCGTTCACGGTGAGAAATTGCGGTAGCGTGGCGTTCAACGTCAACATGGTGGCGGCCTGCAACGGGCAGATCGTGAACACCGTTGAACCCTTCAACTTCAACCTGAACCCGGGCCAGTCGCGGATCAGCACGGTGACGTGCGTGGTGCCGGCGGACTGCGGGCCGGGCGAGTTCCTGACGGTCGTCAACAGCGCCTGGACCCTGACCGGGGACAGCTGCGCGGTGGACGTCGCGGGGGACACGCGGATCAATTGCATCGTATGCCCGGTCGGCGGGTCCTGTGGGCCGCTGTCGCTGGTTGCGCCGCCGCAAGGCGAAGGCTGCCCGGGAGAGCCGATCACGGTATCGTTCACAGTCGAGAACCAGGGTGAAGCCTCCGTCGATGTCTATGTAAAGACACCGACGGCCGGCTGGCTGCTGACCCCGACGGTGTTCAACAACCTGGCCTCCGGCAATACGGTCCAGGTGACGGCGTCGCGGACCTTGCCGTCCTCGGGCAATCCGTCACCGCTGGTCCTGCGCGCCACGTCCTACCCGGCCAGCACCACGCCGGCCGATACGGCCGGGCTGGCATGTGCCAACGCCACTGACGTGGTCGACATCCTGATCAGTACCGACTGCGATTCACCGCTCGCGGAAGTCTGTCCGCGGACGATCGGCTTCTGGCGCCAGCAGACGCAGCAGAAGTCGGGCGGAAGCCGGAAGATCTGCGAGGCCGACGGGGCGGACGCCACTGACATGCAGCGGCTCTGGCGCGAGGTCATCCAGCTGACCGACCTGGTTTCGTTCCGGACCAACGACGGATCGACGGTCACCGTGGTCAGCCTGGCCAATCTTGACGACGGCGATCTCTTCGACGCCCTCGGGTGCGAGCTCGAAGGCCCCCGTCCCATGACGCAGCGCGACATGGCGGAGATCCAGTACCTGGCCCTGCTGCTCAACGTGGCGATGGGTCTCGTCGATCTTGATACACCGATCGACAACGGCACTTTCGAGGGCACCATCGGCGAAGCGATCGACGACATCGAGGAGATTCTCAATCAATCTGATGCCAGCGACTCGCAGTTGTCCGAGGCTATCGGGATTGCCGACGCCATCAACAACGGTACCGGTGTCCGTGGTCGTCCGTGCGAGGGCGGGGAAAATGGCCCGTTCGCGAACTTCGGGATGACCTGCCCCTCCAGCAACGCCGGTTTCGTCTGTCCTGACAACGATGAGGCCGTGCGGAGCTTGAATCGGGCCGGATCGGTGCCGACCCGCCAGCTGTCGCTGGCGGCAGTTCCCAACCCGTTCAACCCGACGGCCGTCCTCCGCTGGACGGCCCGGCCCGACCAGGTCGGTCAGCAGGCTGTGATCGACGTGTTCGACGCCGCCGGTCGTCCCGTAGCCCATCTGTTCGACGGAGTCGTGACGGCCGAGTCGAACGAGCTGCTGCTGGCGCCGGACGGATGGTCCAGCGGCATGTATATCGCCCGGCTGACGGTCGGCCATGAGTCGATCGTCTACCGGTTGATGCTCGTCAAGTAACACAATGCCGGAGCCGGTCCGCACCTGGCGGACCGGCCCCGGCAGACAAAAACCGCAAACTATCCGCGACACTATGGTTAACGACGAACCCCGAGAGCGAGAGCCCTCGGGGTTTTTCGCTAACCCGGAGGGAGAGTTACTGAGGGACTGGCGAACGGCGGGAGGAATGACGAATGGAGTCTTCTGGAAAGCGGTCAGGCGCGGTGGATTTGTAGCATGTCCTCATGGAAACCGGGTCAACTCCGGATCCAGGAGTCGGCCAAGTTCTGCCACTACGACCATCACTCCTCGCCGCTGGACTTCCTCGACAATTGGCACAAAGACGCCATCGCCAGCAACGAGGACGGCTACCGAAAATAGCCTTGTGAAACCTCCAACTACAACAGCCCCCGGTGGGCGACGCTGTTTCACCGCGTAGACGCCAGAAGCTTTCGTGGAGCCTTTCCCCACGGCCGGGGCCTCATGTATCGTGCGACCGTCCGGGCGCGGCCGGGGCCCGATCAAAACCAGGGAGAGATCGCATGCCGACATTGGTGTTGGACTTCATCGCGGAGCTTGCGTGACGCCGGAAAAAATAGGCCCCTACCCGATCGAGCGTGAACTGGGGCGCGGCGGTATGGGGGTGGTTTACCTCGGGCGCGATACGAGGCTCGACCGTCGGGTCGCCATCAAGGTGCTTCCCGATGCCTTCGCCGTGGATCCCGAGCGGCTGGCCCGGTTCGAGCGCGAGGCGCGCATGGTGGCATCGCTCAATCATCCCAATATTGCCGGCATCTATGGGATCGAGGAATCGGACGGCCATCGTTTCCTGGCCCTCGAATATGTGGATGGCGACACGCTGGCGGAGCGGATCGGGAGGGGGCCGCTGTCGCTCGACGATACGCTGGATGTCTGCCGCCAGGTGGCCGCTGCCCTCGAAGCGGCCCATGAGGGGGGCGTCGTCCATCGCGACCTCAAGCCGGCCAACATCAAGGTCACGACGGCGGGTGAGGTCAAGGTCCTGGATTTCGGACTTGCAAAGAGTGGCGCCGCGGTGGGTGTGGACTCGGCACCCGATCTTTCCAATTCGCCCACGCTGACGCGCGGCATGACCGCGGCCGGAATGATCCTCGGCACCGCAGCCTACATGAGTCCCGAACAGGCGCGCGGCAAGCCGGTCGACAAGCGGACCGATATATGGGCTTTCGGCTGCCTGCTCTACGAATGCCTGACCGGGCGGCAGGCGTTTGCCGGCGAAACCGTGTCCGACATGATCGCGCGAATCTTACAAGGGGAGCCGGAGTGGAATGCACTGCCCGCCCGGACGCCGGAGCGGATCCGCGGGCTGTTACGCCGCTGTCTCGAAAAAGATGCGAAGCGGCGCCTGCGGGACATCGGCGATGCCCGGATGGAAATCGAGGATGTGCTGGCGGTGCACGCGTCCAGTTCGTCGATGGCCGCAGCCGGTGCGGCCGGCGTGGCGGCCACCGGGTCACGCCGCCTGGTCGAGTGGGGACGCCTCGCAGGCGTCGCGGTACTCGCCGCGGGGCTGGCGTATTTTGTACCGCAGGCGGTGCAACGCCCCGCAAGTTCACAACGATTGCGTTTCACGGTACCGCAACCCGAGGGCGTGTTTCTCTCCACGGATGGAGTGTCTGCCACACTTTCCCCCGACGGCCGCACGCTGGCCTTCGTCGCATTCGATTCGACCCGTGATGCGCACATCTGGCTGCGAGACATGGAATCGACTGTGGCCAGAAGGTTGGCCCGCACGGACCAGGCTGGGTTCCCGTTCTTCTGGTCACCGGACAGCCGCCAGATTGCTTTCAGCGTCCAGGAAAAACTGAAGAAGATTGCCGTGACAGGAGGGAACGCCGAAACCGTCTGTCCCATCAAGGCGCTTCGCGGCGGCAGTTGGAATCAAGACGGCGTCATGATCGTGGCGCCCTACGCGAACGGTGCCATCTATCGCGTGGCCGCCGGCGGCGGCGAATTGAAGCCGGTGACCACGGTCGACACCACCCGGAGTGAAACGGCGCATCGATTTCCGCAGTTCCTCCCGGACGGGAAGCACTTCCTGTTTACGGCACTCCCGGCACATGATGGCAAGTTCGACACCTATGTCGGTTCGCTTGATTCGCCGAAACGCCAGCTGCTCCTGTCCGCGGCCACCGGTGTTACCTGGGCGTCCCCCGGACACCTCCTGTACGCCCGGGATGACAAGCTGATCGCCCAGGGTTTTGACGCGGGCACCTTGAAGCTCCGTGGCGAACCGGTGTCGCTGGGCGATGACGTTACCTCGACGGAGTTCTCGGGCGGCCCGATCGCCTCGGCCTCCATGACGGGTTGCGTGGCCTATGGCACCTCTCAGCTGACAAGCCAGCGCCTGGCATGGGTCGACTACGACGGCAAGGAACTGGCGCGCATTCCACTCGCGCCCGGCCCCTACTTCGGCGGATCACTCTCGCCCGATGATCGGCGCGTCGCGCTTCGGCGAAGCGAATCGGCAGCATTGTCCGACATCTGGATCGCCGACCTCGAACGCGGCGTGGCCACCCGATTCACCGATGAGCCGGGCAGCAACGATACCCCCCGTTGGTCTCCTGATGGAACTCGCATCGCCTATGTCTGGGGCAACCCCCAACGGATCAAGGTCAAGTCACTCGGCGGGGAGGCTGTCACGACATTCCTGGATTCGGATCCGCTCTTCAAGGTGTTGTTCGGCTGGACTCCCGACGGACAAAATCTGGTGTATGCGCGATTGGATCCGGTGACACAGTGGGACCTCTGGATACTCCCGATGAACGGGAATAACGAGCCACGGCCCTATCTGAAAACACGCTTCAACGAACTCGCGGCCAGCGTTTCGCCCGACGGTCGGTGGATGGCCTACAACTCCAACGAGTCAGGGCAGTTCGAGGCCTATGTTCAGTCCTTTCCGGTACCGGGAGGCAAGTACCAGGTCACCAACGAAGGTGGCACCAACTTCGGCTGGAGCCGGGATGGAAGACAGCTCCACTACGGGCTGAACTCGGATCCGGGCATCCGTTATGCGGCCGACGTCCTGGAGGGCTCCGAATTTCGGCTTGGCCCGCCGCGCCGTGAAATCACGGCGCCCAAGGATGTGCGTGGAATGACCCGGGCTTACACCGGCAGGCGGATACTGGCCCTCCTCCCGGCCGGCAACGATCCGACGCGATCATTGACCGTGATGCTTAACGGTCTCCCGGGATCAAGGAAACAGTAGTCGCCGACTGTAGGATCATGTCAACCGTAAGCAGTTGGTCCACTCGCTTCTGCCGGGGCTCCCGTAAGGTCAAAATATCCAGCCGCGCCAGAGTTGGTGTCATCCCGCGGTCAGTGAAGTCCGCCGCGAGCCATCCGCCCGGCAATCTGAGCCAGGGAAGCCTCGCCCCTCCGGGCCAGACGAACCGCTTCCAACTAAAAACTCGACAGTTGGCTTTCGGCGGAGTATCTTCATCCTACGCTCCAGACGCGGGAACGGGGGGACCACCGGATCCGCACGGACCCCGGGAATGGGCGGCTTTCGAGCCCTGTCCAGCATCATCGACGAGGCCAGCTCTCTGGCACCACCACACCATGGGTTTGAGAAACGCGCCGCATCCCCGTTGTGCTGTTCTCTGCCCGCGACGCGGTTCCGGTGCCGCCAGCACGCAGGCGGCAATCGGCGCCCAGGAAGGACCAACTCCATGCAGATTGCGTCTCGAAGAGAATCCCTTTTTGTCCCGGCCAGAAGGTTCATGATTCCAGTCATACTGACGGTCCTTCTGGGGGCGGCCGGTCCGGCCGGCGCACAGCTCGTGAATCCCGGCTTCGACGCCGGTCCCGCCGGGCCGATGTTCAATTTCGGTACTGTCGTCGGCCCTCCGGCCCAGTACGGTTTCTGGGGCGCCGAGGATGCCTCGATTGTCACTGTCAACACCTGCGGCCTCGGGCCGCGAAGCAATCCGTACATGCTCCAGCTCAATGTGGGCGGCGGTTCCCACAGCCAGGCCTGGCAGGCAGTGGACGTCTCGGCCGGGCCACCGACCCTGGTGAGCCTTCGCGCGTGGGGTAACACCTGCGCCCTGTCGCCCGGTGCGACGATCGGGGTGGACATCAGGACCTTCAACAGCCCGAACGGCTGGCCCACCCATACGCTCCTGGTCAACAACGTCCTCGGGCTCGATGCGGATGCGGGTACCTGGCAGCAGGTCGTGGTGAACTGCGTCGCCATTCCTGTGGACACCAAGTACATCCTGGCGCAGGTGTTCCTCGTCAACTCGACGGCGGGCGGCGTTCCGGCCTACATCGACGACGTGGAACTGATCTTCGACCATTGTCCCACCCCGATCGAAGGCGCGACGTGGAGCCGGATCAAGTCACTCACGGGATCCCGGTCGCAGTAGGCTTCTCCCGGTAGTCAAGAACCAGAGTTGCCGCCGGCTCGAAGAACCGGGCCGGCGGCAACGATTGTCCCGCAGGGTTAAAATATTCGGCCGCGTCAGAAGTGCTGCCTTCATGCGGTCCGTGGCCGCCGGTGTGATGCGACACCGTAGAAGTCCGGCCGGGATACTGGGCGTCATTCCGGGGGATGGCACTATGAAATCAGATTGAATCGGGCCCGAAGGACGCCTAACGACACGGCTTACCGGGCCCGTCCACCTGGAGATTGGGCAGCGGGCAGCCGATTGAACCTGTTATTCCGACGAATCGATCCTACGCCGCGTCCCGGCGGTGACATCGAGTCGGATTCCGGTGACGCCGAAGTGGGTCACTAACGGAATTGGCCCAGCGAAGTCGACAAACGCTGTCTACGGCCCGGACGCGCCACTACAGTTTGCCGCGCCGGCTAGAAACGGCGTCACGATCACTGCATCTGAAACCCCGGCGTCGTTGTCACAATTGAAGTCGGTGCACCAGTCATACGTGTTGGTCGATAACGCCGTCGTGTGTTCCACGGCATCGGCAAGGCCGGCGGCGCAGGCCCCGGCGGGACTCCAGCGGGGGCTGTCGGTGGCCCGCCGTCCGGCATTGTCGACGACGTCCGACGAGACGAGGCCAATTTCCTGCAGGCGAACTCCATCGGCAAAGACTTCACCCACGTAGTCCAGATGGCCAGGGATGGCGAGCAGCCCATACTCGATGCATCCTCCCCCACCGACCACGAAACGGGCGATACCGGCTGCATTGGTGCGCTCCCGAAAGACATACGGTCTGGGTCCGACCTGGCCGTCGCACCAGCAAGTAAGTGTATCGCCCGGAATCGTCATTCGGATTTCCACCGATGAAGCATTGATCGGTCCACCTGTCGAGAGGATCAGCACGTTGTATTTGGCAGCATGTGATGGGACAGCGTTCGTGAGCGCTGTCGAGGAATGAATCTGAAATGGCCTCGGAATGTCGCAGAGTCCCGGGTTAGGGACGAGGGCCCGGGCGATTGTGGTCGTGAAAACGACACCTGCCGTGAGAATCGCGATGACACATGCTCGCCGAATCATGGCGACACCCCCATGAATATTGAGGAGTAATTACGCTCGGCCCGCCTCCTGGAGTATAGGCACGTTCCTGGGCGATGCGGGCCTTTTCCCAGCGGACTTTGCTCCAGGGCCGCCAAGTCGCTGTCTACAAGGGTTCTACGTTGGCTGCCAGCTCACCAACCAGATCTCATTTCAGCTCAATCACTTGCCCCGCCAGTTGTGATTGCGGCGGCGATGGCCTCATGTCCCCTTTCGGGCCTGGATGGTGTCTTAGTGGTGACGCCAGCACCTTCAATCGGGAGATCACTTGTGTTGATTCCACTCGTGATGCCCTGGGGATACGTCGTCAAAAACTACCTGAAGGCTCCCGGAGATCGGTGGGGTAAGCACTCGGCATTGAACAAACTGAAGTGATCCCTGTCTTTCCATCGATTGGTGGCCGTCTCCAGCTGACTTCGACCCACTCAGTCATTTGGTCAGTGAACGGTCAGTCCCAGGCCAATCTGCACGACCCGGTACGAAATGGAGCCGTTCGTTTCATACGAGTCCTCTAGAAGGGCTTCAATGCTCAAGAAAATTCTCATCGGTGTTGCGGGTGAAGGTGGGCATGAAGCTCGAGTTTGTGAAGCCAATGAAGTCCACGGCAACCTGTGCGATCACCCTCGCGGGTATCCCTCCGAATTCTCGAGCACCAACGGTGCACAGATGACCGATCGTTCGCTCACACCCGCCCCCGCCGCGCACGGAGCGATGTTCACGTCCTCATTCTCCGTGCCTATAACGGGCGATCCCGACTACGACGTGGACAACTGCCTTGACCTGGTGTGCGGCGACTACGACGTCATCCCGGCTAGCATCGATGTCGATGGCACTATCGTTCCGCTGACCACCCAGGGCGGGGGCGAGGACGGACTTGTGCAGAAAGCCTCGGCGACGGTGCCGTGGGCTTCAATGACAGACGGGCAGGTTGTGATCAGGGTCATCGCTCCGAGCGAGTCGTACCTTGCGTTTGACTACGCGCTCCTCTACTCCTGCCCGGATGTGACACCGGTGCAGCCGGTGACCTGGGGGGCGCTCAAGTTCCGCCGCCGTTGATGGAGTGACCGTTCCGTGCGAGGGCTCCGAAGAGGGTTACGTTTGGAAAGCCTCTCGAATGAACCGGAACGGCAGGAGCGGCCGCCGGCAGATTGAATCATTGCCCGCGAGGTAGTTTTCAGAACTTGAAAATGCTTACCCCCTAGGTATAAACTTAATTCATGAAGCTGCCTGAGGTCATTCGGGAGCAATTTCGGAGGCACGGGGCGCGCGGTGGGCGGACGCGTGCCGGGCGGCTCTTGCCAGTCGAGCGTACGGCGATCGCCCGGAGAGCTGCGCTCCGGCGTTGGACCGAGGCGCGTTTCGGGAATGCTCGCTTTGAGGCGCTCGGACTCCCGGGCGGCGAGGCGGTCGACACGGGGCTGGACGATCTCGTGGCCGGGAAGGAATCGATGGAGAGCCTCATGGTCTCGCTGGCTGCTCCCAGGCTCCGGCGCGAAGGGCTGCCGTTGCCGGCGACCATCCTTCAGGATGCCGAGATCCGGCTCTTCCGACTCCTCGAACGGTCGGCAGGGGAACTGGCGCATGCCCGGTATCTGGCTTGCCTGCGGCAGATCAGCTCGTTCGCGGACGCCTGCCGGACCCTTACCCGGAATGGGCGCCGCCGTGCGAAATGAACTGACCCGCGAGCGGCTCCGCACGCTCATGCAGGAAATTGCGCGGGTCGCTCCACCGCGACGGGGCGCCTTTCAGGTTTACCTTGTCGGTGGAGGGACGGCTGTCTATTCCGGCTGGCGGGCCGCCTCCATCGATGTCGATCTCTATTCGGATCGCGAGGAGGTTTTTCACGATGTTCAGGGGATCAAGGAACGCCTGAACGTCAATATTGAGTTCGCCCGTCCCGAGCACTTCGTCCCCGCACTTCGGGGAACTGCCGGACGCCATGTCCTGATCGAAACGATCCCTCCCGTGACATTCCATCACTATGACCCGTACGCTCAGGTTTTCGCCAAGATCGTCCGCGGATTCACAAGGGATCTGGACGATGCCCGCCACTTCGTCGACAGCGGCATGGTTGATGAATCTCAGCTCCGTTTGCTGGTTGGGCAGATCCCGGAATCGGAATTTGCCCGCTACCCGAACCTCTCTCGGTCGGCTGTCGTGGCGGCCGTCGACGTTTTTTTCCGGAGCGAGAAATAGCAGAGTCTGTCCTCTCCTGTAGCGTCACAATAATCGGCTGCGCCAGAAACGCCGTCAGTTCGTAGGTTTGGGAGGGATAGGGCGAATCTCGGGTCAAACCGGGGCGGTGCAGGTGACTTCGACCCAATCAGTCATCGGGTCAGTGAACAGTCAGTCCCAGGCCAATCTGCACGACCCGGTACGAAATGGAGCCGTTCCTCTCATACGAGTCTGCGGTAGCCGGCGAATGCCGAAAAACGCAATGATTGGAATCTGTGCCGCCATCAGCAGCTGCCAAAGATGCGCCGCCGTGCCCTCATCGGCCTGACGAGCCGCGCCGGACAAGATGATGTGAACAAGTACAATGGCGAGCGCGGCCAGCGACATCACGATCGGAAGAAAGGCACTCGGCCGATTGATCATCGCCGGAAAACTCATTCGCGCCTCCCTGGTAGTTCGAGATCCCGAACTCGATGGCATCGTCATCTCATCAGCGATTGGCTACTCTCAGCAAGTTGGTGTTTTTACTCAATATTCTCAGAACGGCCCAGGTTACTACACCCGCCGTCAGGACCACGACCCAGAAGGTATCGAGCTCAAAGCCCCTTTTCTGGATTAGATCGCCGGCTACTTCCAGGGTGAACTGGGCCACAATGATGGCCAGCAGCCCGTTGCATTCCCTTCGCAGAATTGTTCGGCCTGAAAAGGGGAGCAGAGGGCGTTTCCAGTTGCTCAATCGGGGGAAGAAAGCCGGGGTACGATCCGACCAGTCCATGAATTGTGCACCGAACTTGTTCTTGAGGTAACTCTCTTCTGCGAACATTATCCTTTCGTAATATATCCAGAAGGCGAGGGCGTACAGAATCGTCATCCACCAGGATCGGGTGAAGAGGACAACGCCGAGCCCGACGGCGGCATTCCCGAGGTAAAGCGGGTGGCGGACAACCGAGTACATTCCTGTGGTGTTCAAAGAGTCGGCTCGCTGCGTCCGCGTGTTTCGTCCGGACGTGCGGCTCGGGACATATCCAATCGTCAGACATCGAATTCCGAGCCCCAGCAGACTGACGAACAGGCAGCCCGCCTCCCACCAGAGATCCCCATCACGCCCATCCGCCTCGACCTGGTGCCTCGGGAGCGCAAACAGACACAGGGCAAGGAGAACGAGCGGGACATAGCTTCTCCAACGGAAGAGCCATCTGCCACTCCGTTCGAATTCTTCCTGAAGCGCCATGATTTCTGCCGGGGTTAAATGTGCAACGATACGCCGGGCCGGCGGGGATGAACGGCAGCTGCCGACTCTCCCGCGATTGATCGCGATCAGTGCCCATTGTCGCAGAAGGGAGGAGGCCTGGAGGCGGTTTGTGACAGTGATTGTGGAGGGTCGCCAGGCCGACCCAGGTGGCAGGAAGGCACTGGGATCCTCCCGCTGCAGGATATATGCTTGTGTGCCTTCAACGGAAGTTCCAGGAGGATCGGTGATCGGCAAGGTTGTTTCCCATTATCGCGTGATCGAGAAGCTCGGCAGCGGCGGCATGGGGGTGGTCTATCGGGCGGAGGACACGGTCCTGGATCGCTCGGTCGCGCTCAAATTCCTGCCCGGCGAGGCCATCCGCGACAAGCCTGCCCTGGACCGATTCCTGCGGGAGGCGCGCTCCGCCGCGGCCCTGAACCATCCGCACATCTGCACGATTCACGAGATCGCCGAACACGAGGGTGAACCGTTCATCGTGATGGAGCTGATGGAAGGCCAGTCCTTGAAGCAGCTGATCGACGGCCGGCCGCTCAAGGTGGACCAGATTCTCGATCTGTCGATGCATATTGCGGAGGCCCTGGAGGCGGCTCATGCCAAGGGCATCATTCACCGGGACATCAAACCGGCCAACATCTTCGTCTCCTCGAAGGGAGTGGCCAAGGTCCTCGATTTCGGCCTGGCCAAGCCGGCTGCCTCACGCCAGGAGTCCGGCCGGAGCGTGGACTCCTCACAGATGGTCACGGCCGCCGTCGCTCTGGACCTGACCCAGCCGGGGTCGGCGATCGGCACGGCCGCCTACATGTCGCCGGAGCAGGCGCGCGGGGAGGCGCTGGATCAGCGGACCGATCTCTTCTCCTTCGGCGCCATGATCTATGAAATGGCCACAGGGAGCGTTGCCTTCGAAGGGGGGACGACCGCCCTCGTCTTCAACGAAATCCTGAATGGGACACCCCGGCCTCCGGCGCGCCTCAACCCCGAGGTGCCAGCCGACCTGGAACGGATCATCAATAAGGCGCTGGAAAAGGATCCGGAGCTGCGCTACCAGACGGCGGGGGAGATGAAGGCCGATCTCAAGCGGCTGAAGCGCGACCGGGATTCCGGGAGCAGTCCGGCGCAGGTTCGGAGCACGGAATCCTCCGCATCCACAGGGACAAAGGTCAAGGAAAGGTCCGTCGCCGTCCTCTATTTCGGAAATTTGAGCGGTGCCAAGGATGATGAGTACTTCCGGGACGGGATGACTGAGGACATCATCACCGAACTCTCGAAGATCGGACAGATCAAGGTTTTTCCGCGATCCGAGGTTCTCAGCTTCCGCGACAAGCCGGTCACGGCCCCGGAAGTAGGCCAACAACTGGACGCCGCCTATGTGCTCGAGGGGAGCATCCGGAGGTCGGGAAACCGCCTGCGTATCACCGCGCAGCTCGTCGAAACCAGGACCCGCCATTCGGCATGGGCCGAACGATATGACCGGGAGCTGGAGGACGTTTTCGCGATACAGGACGAAATCGCGCGCAGCATCGCTCAGGCACTGCGCGTGACCCTTTCTCCCCAGGAGGAGAAGACGATCGCCCAGAAACCCACCGAAAACCTGCAAGCGTACGACTACTACCTGCGCGGACGCAGTTATACCCGGCGCGAGAATCTGGACTTCGCCCTGCAGATGTTCGAGCAGGCGATCAAGCTCGACCCGGACTTCGCCCTGGCTCATGCCGGGGTGGCCAATGTCTGCGGCATGATCTACGAACTGCGCGAGCAGAATCCGAAGTGGATCGACAGGGGCGTTGCCGCGTGTGATCGAGCCCTGGCCCTGGACTCGCAGGCGGCGGAGGTCCTGGCGGCCCGGGCCCGCATTTCCTACGCGCAGAAATCCTACGATCCAGCCGTCCGCTATGCCCGGATGGCCATCGAGCAGAAGGCGGATTGCGATGGGGCTTACAACATTCTGGGCCGGGCGCTCTTCGCGTCGGACCGCCTGGATGAAGCGGCCGCTCTCGTCGAGCGCGCGATGGAAGCCAGCGGCGATGACTACAACACCTATGTCCCGTATACAAACGTCCTGACCCGGCTGGGCCGGGTGGAGGAAGTCCGGGAACTGCGGCTCCGCATGATGGGGGTGCTGGAGAAGCAACTGGAGCTGGTGCCGGAGGATGTCCGGGCGCGCATCCTCCTGGCGGGGATATGCGCCGAAATTGGCCGCCCGGAAGATGCCATGCGCCAACTTCAAACTGCGGTGACACTGCGGCCGGGCGACGCCAACGTTCTGTATAACGCGGCCTGTACCTATGGCTTGCTCGCCAGCAAGGCGGAAGCGCTGGCGACCATCAAGAAGGCCTTTGAAGCCGGATACGGAAACCGGGAATGGGCTGCCCGGGACCCCGACCTGGCTCTGCTCCGTGACGACCCTGAATTTCAGCGTTTGTGCCAGACAGGGGCGGCGCCCGGCTCGGCTTGAGCCCGAGAGTTGCCAGAACGCGCGGAAGGCCTATACTTGCAGGGCAATTCACCGGTAACCGTCCCCTGAAGATTCCCGCTTTTCACCTGTTGCGAGGGAGGGTCCATGAGATTTATTGCCATCGTGAGTGCCGCTGTTGCCGCCGTTGCCCTGTCTTCCGGTCCCGGGGTGGCCAATCAAATCGTCACGGATTATCCGGTTGCGGTTTCCTGCACAAGCACCGGCCAGCTCTGCGCGCCGCCCTATTCAGTAACCGTCAATACAATCGGAACGCTCAAGGTCCAGTACTTTGTGCACCCGGGGCATTGCAGCTCGGTGCGGGTTCACTTCCTCCTGGATGGCCCCCTCGTCGTGACGAGTCCCTTCCTTGGCTATCCCGGTGACCCGCTGAACCAGCCGATGCAGACCGTCGAATTTGACCTGGGGCCGGTCTCTCCCGGCAGCCACAAGGTCGAAATTCAGGCCGAAGGACAGCCTGGCGGGTGCAACAACGGTGGTGTGGCCACCTGGGGAGGTATCCTTCGAATCACAACGGCGGAAGACAAGGTGCCGACCGCACCGGCTACCTGGAGCGGGATCAAGGCCCGCTATCTCTGAGATCCGGCGATCGGCCAACGTGCCACCGAAACCGACCATGACGTCACGTCCGGAGAAAGCGGGCTGCGGGACCAGCTCCCGTCGCCCGCTGCTCCTAATCCATGGATTCATGACTTTCCATTCCGAATATGTCATCGATTTGTGTCATCACGTCGGCTGAAAATTTGTCCACGAATTCCGCGGCCTTCAAGTTTTCGCGCACCTGTTCCACCCGGCTCGCGCCCGTGATGACGCTGCTGACCCTGGGATTCTGCAGGCACCAGGCCAGCGAAAACTGCGCCAGGGATGCGCCCATCGCCCTGGCAATCGGTTCGAGTGCCCCCACCTTGGCCAGCTTGTGGTCATCGGTGAGATGATCGTTCAGCCAGCCATAGCCTTGGAGCGCGCCGCGGCTGTCCCCGGGGATGCCACCCTGGTACTTGCCGGTCAGCAGGCCGGATGCCAGTGGACTCCATGTGGTGGCGCCATAGCCGTAATCCTTGTACATGCGGACGTACTCCGGGCTGAAGCGGTGCCGCTCGAACAGGTTGTACTGCGGCTGCTCCACGATCGGTTTGTGCAGGTGATGCCGTTCCGCGATCTCGATGGCCTGCGTTATTTCCGCCGCGGACCATTCCGAAGTGCCCCAGTAGTGCGCCTTGCCCCATTCGATGATGTTGTGCATGGCCCGGACCGTTTCCTCGATTGGGGTGGACGGGTCGGCACGATGGCAGTAGACCAGGTCGACGTAGTCCAGCTGCAGCCGTTTGAGCGAGTCGTTGATTCCCTCGATCAGGTACTTCCGGTTGAGCGTGTTGCGCTGGTTGGGGCCGTCGTGCAATCCCCAGAAGAACTTGGTTGACACCAGATAACTGCCGCGCCGCCAGCCCAGTTTCTTGAGCGCCGCGCCCATCAATTCCTCTGATTTCCCACCGGCATAGCCCTCGGCGTTATCAAAGAAATTCACGCCGGCGTCATAGGCGGTGGCCAGCATGTCCACCGCCGCCTCGATATCCACCTGGGTGCCGAACGTGACCCACGAGCCGAGCGAGAGCTCGCTGACCTGTATTCCCGCCCGCCCTAAACGACGATATTTCATGCATCCTCCTATGCCGTGTGCTGCTTCTGTCGTATCTTTTCGGTGGTGGCGTACATGATCGTGCTACAAACCTTGCTACCGGAGACAGCCCGGCAAGTTTAGACCGTTTGTCGGGAGCCGCCACCAGGCATGAACCCCACGGAGTCACTCGCATGACACCGGAACGGATCGGCGCCTACCCGATCGAGCGCGAACTTGGCCGCGGCGGGATGGGCATGGTCTACCTCGGGCGCGACACGCGACTGGACCGCAGGTAACCGCGGCGCTCGAAGCGGCCCACGAAGGCGGCGTCGTTCACCGGGATCTGAAGCCGGCGAACATCAAGGTCACCCCGGCGGGCGAGGTCAAAGTACTTGATTTCGGCCTCGCCAAGGGGGGAGCCGGGGTCGTTTCGGATCCGGCGCTCGATCTCTCCAACTCGCCAACGCTCACGCGCGCGGTGACCGGAGCCGGCATGATCCTCGGCACCGCGGCCTACATGAGCCCCGAGCAGGCACGCGGAAAGCCGGTCGACAAGCGCACCGACATCTGGGCATTCGGCTGCCTGCTCTACGAGTGCCTGACTGGCCGGCTGGATCTCCGATGGAGCCAGTGGCCCCTGTCCTGCGCCGGTCAGAAGCTACGCGACTTGAGCCCACTCCAGGTGACCGGCAAAACGGGTACAACGAAACCAGGACAGGCGCTCGATGTCCCGCTGTAGGAACCGGTGAAATTCGACCCACCACCGCCCCGGGCGCCACCGGTGACGAAGTTTGTGAAGTTCTCCGGCGTTCCCGCATGATGGGAATTCAAGTAGGGACTTCCGGTGTTGGGATCAATCGGCTTGACGCCGATGGCGCTGTAGTCGGTACTGAAAGTCGTGTACACGGCAGCCGCCCATTTCCAGTTGAGGCAGACGCCCTGTGTGTCCGAAGAGAAATCCGCACTCCATACCACTGGGTTGATTCCCCCGGGAAGATTCACGATTGCGGGAAAGGCTACCCCGGCCATGAAGGTGTTGCCGCTCGAGCCAAAATCGGCCGTGGTCTCCCACCGGCCTGTCGACGTATTGAAGTTTGTGGTGGCAAGAGACACCGACGGGCCCAGGGTGATATCAGCATCGGGAACATTGATGACATAGTTCACGCTGTTGGCCGTGAAGCTGACCGTGGCATTCCGGACGAAGATGGTCACCGGCTGTGACGTGGGCCCCGAGTAGTCAAGGACGCTGTTGAACCAGACCGTCCGGCCTGCCGGTATCGCAGTTCCGTTGAAATTGGACGAAATTAAGCTGGAGACGGGCTGAGCCACCACAGGTGATGAGACGGCCAGGCTGAATAGTGTCGAAAGCAGCAGTTTCGAGAAGTGCAACGAGTTGGACGAACGCGGCCTCATGATTCCTCCCTGAAAGAGCATGTCAAGTTGTTGATGTCGATGGGAATCCATCATTTTAGCAGGATCGTGCGGGGGGCAAAGAAAATCCGCTCCTGGCGCGTGCGCGGGTTCTGAGCCATGTGAGAGCCTACCGGTATAATCCACGCCGTGCCATGGCGATTCCAGGAGGATCGATCTCACCGGTAATGAGGAGGTAGGGATGCCCGGCTTCATGTTCAAGACTCAGATGGTCCGAATGGTGGCCTTCCTCCTGACCGGATTGCTTGTCGGCTGCGGTGGGCAGGATCGCTCCCGCGAATCTCAGAGGCCGCGCCCGCCGGTTGTCGAGCGGGATACCTCGGTCGTGCCGCGGCCCGACCCCGCCGAGGACACCCCCGAGACGGCTGCCTGGACGATCGGTATCGTCGATCTGCCGGCGAGTGGTGGAGAGATGCCCGTCCTCGAGGCGGTGAGGAATGCCCGGCACGACAATTACGATCGCGTCGTCTTCCAGTTTGGTCCGGGCGGGCTTCCAGGCGTGCATGCGGAGTACGTCGACCATCCCGTTCGACAGTGCGGCTCGGGCGAGGTGGTCCAGATAGCGGGAGACGCGTGGATTCTCATCCGGTTCATCCCGGCGGCCGCGCACACGGAGGAAGGTCAACCGACCGTCGGGGAGCGGATGCGGGTGGTGAATCAGCCGGTGCTGAAGCAGTTGAGCCTGATCTGCGACTTCGAAGCCGATGTCTCGTGGGTGCTCGGCGTTGGCTCGCCGAACCAGTTTCGGGTGTTCCCGCTGTCGAGTCCGCCGCGGGTGGTTGTGGATATCCGCCACTAGATGAAGATCGACATGCGTTTTTGGCTTCCCCTGCTCCTCATCGGAACGGGAGTGTCCCCCGCTGGCGCCGTGACGGATCATCCTCCGATTGCGGGGGAGTGGATTGCCGACGTCCTGTTCGAGGATAGTACGTCCGTTCAGATGGTCGTCGATCTAGGTCTTGCGGGTTCCAGGCTTACGGGCGAGTTCGATGTCCTCGACTGGGGGGTCGAGAACTATCCCGTGAAGGTGACGCTGGGGGATTCGACCGTTTACCTGCATTTCGCCGGCCCCAATGCGGAGTTTGTCGGCACTTTCAGGGGCGAATCCATGATTGGAGTCGTCGCTTTTCAGGATCACAACCTGCCAATCGAATTTCAGCGAATTGGAGAAGCCCGGTTCTCCGACCTTCCTCCAGCTCGAGAGCGCCGCCGACGATTCAACGCTCATGGAACAGCTCTCGCCAACCGGGAGGGAGCTGAAGGAGCGGTTCAACGCCGATGCGAAGAAGACCCGACTGCTGATGCTGCTTTCTCCCACCTGACCCGGCTGTCAACGCGGCGCCCGTGTGGTGCAGGAAAATGTGCTCGGAGTCATCGACAGTAATGAGCTTGCCGTTTACGCCGTGTGGGAACCCATCCTCAAGACGGACGATGAGCGGTCATCCAGGAAAGCGACGACCCTTTTCCCGGACCGGCGCGTTCGAAACTACTGGACCGGCTCGCAGGAAGTTGGGAAACTCTTTCAATCTCCGCTTGATCTCACGACCGAGCCCGCCTGGGACGTGTATCTCGTCTATCTGCCCGGGGTGAGATGGGAAGGCGACGATTCACCTCGCCCGGACTACTTCATGCACCAACTCGGTGATCGGCTTCCGGAAAACCGCAGCCTGGATGGGCTGAAGCTGGCGTTCGAAATCAGGCGCATCCTCCTCCGATAGGAGCAAGACCCCATGCCGCCCACAAAACGACCCCCGGGAGCTTTCTCTCACGGGGGTCGGGGTCAGAACAATTCTCGGGTGCCGAAGCCTTAAAAGGCTGGTGCGGTGATGGAATTAGCGTCCAGAGTGACGGCGGTCTGGGCCAGGGCCCGACCGTTCAGGGTGGCACCGTTCTGGATCACGATGGCCGTCTTGCACAGCAGGATTCCCTTGAATTTTGAGGTCGTGCCGAGAGTGGTCTGGCCGGCGACCTGCCAGAAGACATTCTTCGCCTTGGCACCGTCCCTCAGGATGATCTGCTTCCCGGAGCTGATCGCCAGGGTTTGGGCGATCTGGAAGATCCAGACGTCGGTCGGGCTGCCCGAAAGGGTGACATCCGTGGGGATGGTAACGGTGCTGGACCACTTGTACAGACCCGGCCTCAGCGTCAACCCGCCGATATTTCCGGCACCCAGCTCAGTGTAGTCGGGCAACGTCCGTCCGGCAGCGTCGGTGTAGGCCGTCTCCATGTTGCTGACGGCCCGGGTCAGCGTGGCCGGGGTCGGTACGGCATAGTCGGCCGCATAGACCCGGCCGGTCACCAGGGATGAATTCGAAAAGGAACCCGAAGAATCCAAAACCAGCCCGAAGCCGGTGATGGCGGTGGCGGCGATCGGACTGACTCCGATTTTCCCGACAATGGAGGTCGTTCCCGTGGTCGAGATGCCGGACTTGGACAGAATCACGTAATTGGCGGCGGTTCCCAGGTTGACCGGTGAACGCGCCGGGGGCCTGTGGCTCAGCTGGGTCAGGCTCGGGTCGGCGTCGGAGGGTCCGACCAGGGTGGCCGCATTCTTCTGGCATCCGGCCATCATCAGGGCCGGCAGCAGCGCTGTCAGCCACAGCGCATTCCTGTTGAATCTTTGCATTTGCGTACCTTTCGAGGGAGGCGTTCAGGCGTTCTTGAAATCGCGAGGGTCGCTTGAAGGATGCTCTTGGTCATTGGGGAGATCGGATGGTTCCTTCGCCAGCCGGGCGCTGGCCGGAACCCCCACTCACAAGAGTCAACCAGCCCAAGTGTGCAAGTATCGTACCTACCCCGTAAGTCCATACGCACAAGGAGAAGCAACGATAGGACCGTCAACCATCGTGTCAAAATGACTTGAAATAGATCAAAAGGTGGAGATCAGCTCACGCCGCGACCCGGCAAAATGGTTACCGGGGTCACCCCTGCCAATTCGTCAAGACATCATCGTCAGTATTCCATGCCGCAATCGCCGGAACCGCGCCGTGCCAGCCAAGGCCAAGGCCGCGCGTTCTCTCCGCTTCGTACGGCTCGTGCCCGAGCGTTTGCCGAAGACTTTCGATCAGGGGCCCCAGCTCCCGCTGGTTTCCGGGATGAAGGATGAGTTTTACCTCTGTTCGAATCCCTTCGGCCGCGCCGAGAAGCTGCGCGGCCAGTCGGGGCCGAGCGGTGGCGGCTGCGAGATGGCTGAAGGCTTCACAGGAATGAATGAGGCCGTGGCGGTCGACCAGGTCACGGCGGATTTCCAGGGCCGTCGACAGCGACCCGCGCGCCTCCTCGAGACGGCCCTCACGGAACTCCAGAAGTCCGCGGTTATGGAGGGCGTCGGCGACCCGGCTGGTTTCGCCGAGCTTTCGGAGGATCGGGACGCATTCCTCCGCGTACTCGCGGGCCCGTTCGAGCTCGCCGAGCCGGATCAGAACGCCGGACAGATTGCTGAGCGAAACGCCGATGCCCCGGATGATTCCATGCTGTCGTCGGATGGACAGGCTCTCCTCGTAAAGTGCCAGTGATCGAGGGTCGTCACCCTCATTCATGGCGAGGTCGCCGAGGTTGTTCAGAATCGTCGCGATGGCCCGGGCGTCGCCGAGGCGGCGGCGGATGCTGAGGCACTCCTCGTAAAGTGATCGCGCCCGCTCATACTGACCTCGATCGGAAGCAAGGATGGCAAGTCCGGAGAGAGCCCGGGCCATCAGGGGTTCATCCAGGATCTGACGCGCGATCGTGAGGCACTCTTCGTTCAGAACGTGGGCCTGGTCCAACTCGCTCTGATACCAGGCCATGTGGGCCGCCGCGCTCAGCGCGAGACCTCGTGCGTGAGACAACCGGTCCCGCGTCATCGGGTGCGCGAGCAATCGCTGGAAAATCTGACGCGCCTCGCTCCAGTGCCCGCGCACCTCCCAGAATTCCCGGAGGGCGGCGGCCATGACCAGTCCCATCTCGATTCCAGCCTCGTCATCCATGCAGGCGGCCAGCGCCGCCCGGATATTGTCGAGATCGGTCTCCAGCCGTGTGAACCAGGTTCCCTGCTCCGATCCTGCGAAATGGGGTTCCGCTTCGAGCGCCAGGGACGAGAAATACCGGCGGTGTCGTCGCCACGCATCCGGTTCCTCACCGGCCTCCGACAGTCGGTCGCGTGCATACGTCCTCACGGTCTCCAGCATGCGGTAGCGTGCCTTTCCGGAGGAGGCACTGGCATCGGCATCGTGTTCGACCAGCGACTTGTCGACCAGCCGGCAGAATAGATCGACTACCTCCCAATCGGCGATTCTCTCACCGGCGCAAACGGCTTCCGCCGCGCCAAGCGTCCAACTCCCGGGGAAGACCGACAGGCGACGCAAAACTGCCTGTTCCTTGTCCTCGAGTTGTTCGTAGCTCCAGTCGATCAGTGCTCGCAGGGTCTGATGCCTTGGCATGGTGCGGGGCCCGCCCGTCAGGAGCTGGAATCGCCGGTCGAGGCGTTGAGCGATCTCCTCCGCCGAAAGCGACTGCGCGCGGGCGGCCGCCAATTCAAGAGCGAGAGGGATCCCGTCGAGTCGCCGGCAGATTTTGTTCACGGCTTCGGCGTTGCCAGCGGTGAGCTGGAAGTCCGGCCGAACCAGACGGGCGCGATCCACGAAGAGACGAACCGCCTCACTCTCACCACTGTCTTCGGACGAGGCAAGTGAGGCACTGGGCGGTACCGACAGAGTCGGAACGGCGAACAGTTGTTCTCCGGGAACCCGGAGCGCTTCGCGGCTGGTGGCGAGGATGTGAAGGCCGGGGCAGGTGGCCAGCAGACCCGCCACCAGATCACCGCACGCTTCGAGCAGGTGCTCGCAATTGTCGAGAACCAGCAGCGCGTTCGACGTGACCAGGTGATCCCGGAGAAGATCGAGCGGCGGGCGTGTCGGATCGCCGGTGAGCCCGAGCGCGGAGACGACCGCTCCGGTCGCCAACTCGGGGCGGCTCAAGGCTCCGAACTCGATCAGCCAGACGCCATCCCCATGATCGGGCAGCCGGCGTTCCGCGACCTCAATCGCCAACCGCGTCTTTCCGCATCCTCCGGCGCCGGTCAGGGTGACCAAACGGCCGGGGACCAGGGCGCCGGTCACCGCACTTATCTCTCGCTCACGGCCGATGAAACTCGTGACACGATGGGGCAGGTTGGTCGGGTGGGGCGAGGTGGCTCGTTTCAGCCGGGCCAGCAGAACCGACAGCCGCCGGGCTTCGATCAACTCCTCCAACTCATGACGGGCATCACCCATCGAGGGTGGTCGCTCGACAGGGTCACGGTTCAGGCAACGCTGGATCAGCCCTCGAAGGGGTGGTGGCGTCTCCACGGGAAGCCGATCGAGGTCGACATCAATCATCGTCGAGTGAATGCGTTCCCATGCGGTCTCCCCGCCGAAGACGATCGAGCCCGTGAGGACTTCCATGAGAACGCAACCGAAGGCCCAGATGTCCGTACCCGTGCCGACTTTTTCGTCGAAGATCTGCTCCGGGCTCATGTAGCCCGGAGTGCCGAGCCCCAGGTCGTTGGAGCTGATGTCGACCGAGCCGGGCGATCCCTTCGAAGTCTCCGGCACCTCCTTGCCGTCCAATTCAGACAGAGATCTGGCAAGGCCAAAGTCGAGGACCTTCACCGTTCCATCGGGCGTCAGCATGATGTTTCGCGGCTTCAAGTCCCGGTGAATGACGCCCCTGGCATGCGCCGCCTCCAGGGCACGCGCGATCTGCCGGCCGATCGACAGCGCGTCGTCAATTCCGATCGAACCTTCCTCGATCCGCTCGGCCAGCATGACACCCGGCACCAACTCCATTGTCAGGAAGTGAAGACCGTTCGACTCCTCAAGGCTGTGCACCGTGGAGATGTTGGGATGATTGAGCGTCGCCAGCAGCCGCGCTTCCTGGAGAAAGCGATCCCGACGCCAGGGCTGCGCGGCGAACTCCCCGGGCAGGATCTTGAGTGCAATGTCGCGCTCCAGCCGGGGATCATGGGCCCGGTAGACGACGCCCATCCCGCCACGGCCCAATTCGCCGAGGATCGAATAGGGCCCGATCCGGGTCTGGAAATCGGGCGAATCGGACTCGGGCATGCACCAATCTCCGGGCGGGTTGTCTCTATCCGGCCCCGATCGGAGCCGGAAAGTGATGCGATGAAACTGATTCCGGCGGGATGTCCGCGCCGGGACGGGCACTTGAGAATACACCGTCTTCGGCGACGACCAGCGTAGCCCGATGTGGTTCATTTTTCGAGCCGGATATTCACGGCCATCGCAAGCGGCTATGCTGGGTCGGCGTTTCGCTCGGTACCAAGTCTCAGGAAGGAGCACTTCCCATGCCCGATGCCCGGTTCAGCGGCCTTGACGACATACGAGCCATGCATATCCCATCCAAATTCATCCGAACAGCCGTGATTTTGGTCGTCGGACTGTTTTTTGCATTTTCCACGATTTATACGGTGGGTCCCGAGCAGATCGGGATCGTGATGCAATTCGGCAGGTATGTTCGGAGCACCGATCCGGGGCTGAACTTCAAGCTGCCGTTCGGCATCGAGACGGTGACCAAGGTTCCCGTTCAGCGCCAGCTCAAGGAAGAGTTTGGATTCCGCACCATTGAGGCGGGGATCAAGACGCAATACGCGACCGGCAAGTTCGATGAGGAATCGCAGATGCTCACCGGTGATCTGAACGCGGCAGAGGTCGAATGGGTGGTGCAGTACCGCGTCGTGGATCCCTACAAGTACCTGTTCCGCGTTCGAGATGTCGGCGGAACGATCCGGGCCATGAGCGAGGCGGTCATGCGCGGTGTCGTCGGCGACCGGACGGTGAACGAAGTGCTGACCATCGGACGCCAGGAGGTGTCCGACCTGGCTCAGCTCGAGCTGCAACGCCTGTGCGATCAATACGAAACCGGCGTCAAGGTGGAGCAGGTGGTATTACAGGACGTGAACCCGCCGGATCAGGTGAAGCCCTCATTCAACGAGGTGAACCAGGCACAACAGGAAAGGGAAAAACTGATCAACCAGGCCCAGTCGGAATACAACCGCGTCATCCCCCGGGCCCAGGGAGAGGCCCAACAGACCATTCAGGAGGCGGAGGGGTATGCGCTCGATCACGTCAACCGGGCCAGTGGCGATTCCGCCCGTTTCGTGGCGCTGTTTGCCGCCTATCGGAAAGCTCCGGAAGTCACCCGAAAACGGATCTACCTGGAAACGATGAATGAGGTGCTTCCAAAGGTGACCCGAAAGGTGATCGTGGACGAGGACATCAAGGGGATCCTGCCACTCCTGAACCTTGACAGCACACCGGCAAAGGGAGGCAACTGATGCGTATCGGATCCCTGATCCTGGCCGTTGTCCTGCTGGTTCTCGTCGGCAACTCCTCCTATGTCGTCAATGAGTACGAGCAGGTGATCATCACCCAGTTCGGCAAACCGATCGGAAGGCCGATCGATACGCCCGGACTCAAGTTCAAGATCCCGATTGTCCAGATTGTCCAGCGATTCGAGAAGCGCTTCATGGAGTGGGACGGCGACTCGAATCAGATTCCGACCCGGGACAAGCGTTTCATCTATGTGGACACGTACGCCCGCTGGCGGATATCGGATCCGTTGCTCTATTTCCAGCGCCTGCGCGACGAGCGGGGTGCCCAGACCCGGCTCGATGATATCCTGGATGGCGAAACGCGAAACTCCATCGCCAACCATGACCTGGTGGAACTCATCCGCTCATCGAACCGCACGCCGGACCCCGGCGACGATTCGCTGGATGAGGCGGCGGTGCTGGATTCAATTCAATTCGGCCGGGACAAGATCCGACAGGAGATCCTGACCAATGCCCAGCGCCGGACCACGGACCTGGGAATCGAGATCCTGGATCTCCAGTTCCGGCGCATCAACTATGTGGAAGCGGTGCGGCTGAAGGTTTACGAGCGCATGATCGCCGAGCGGCAACGGATCGCCGAACGTTTTCGGTCGGAGGGTGAAGGGGAGGCGTCGAGGATCAACGGCGAGCGCGAGCGTGAACTCAAGCGCATTCAATCCGAAGCCTACAAGACCGCCCGGGAGATCATTGGCAGGGCCGACGCCCGGACCACCGCCATCTCCGCCGCCGCCTACGATCAATCGGCCGATTCGCGTGCGTTCTATGGTTTCCTGAAGACGATGGAGACCTACAAGAACACGATCGACCCCCAGAGTCTGCTGATCCTCTCCACGAACAGTGAGATTTACCGGATGCTGAAGGGAAAATGATCCCACTATTCGTCCGTTCACGGCATCTTAGTCCCCAAGTTGCTCTAATGTAGTATGTTAGCGGACTCAACCCGTACGGCATGGCAATTGCGATGGCAACATGCAGGTAGGGGATATTCCACACTTGATGAGGAGGAAGCGACATGTGGGTTCGGAAAAGCGTTCTATGCGTGTGTCTTGGTCTTTGCGCCAGTCTGCCGGCGTCAGCTCAAAACGTTGGTGTTCTGCAGTCCGCCGAGACGATTGAGAAGGGTGTCTTCAAGCTGATGCTGGCCCCGATCATGACGTTCGGAGAGAATGGAGCCGATGACGAGTTGGGACTCTCGGCACGCGCGGGGTATGGATTCACGGACCGCTTCGATGCCGAAGCCAAGTTCGCCTTCTTTGAAAACAGCACCTACATCGGCGCCGACGGCGAGTTCTGGCTTCTGAAGGGGAAGGAAAAAGACTCTGGAGTCGATTTTTCCGTGGCGGGGGGTGTCCACGGGACGTTCGGTAAAGAGGGACGATTCGATACCATCGGGTTTGACGTACAGCCACTGTTGAGCGGGCATCTCAGCGATCGGGTGGAGTTGTACGGCGCACTGGATGCCTCGTTCGAATCAATCAAGGATCTCCCGCCCGGTGCTGACGACTCGTTCACCCGGGTGAACCTGGTCCCGGGGATCGAGTACCGCGTGTCCGAGCAAATCGACCTGGTCGGCGAGTTCGGCATCGGCCTCAACGACGATTCGCCCAACTACGCGGGGATCGGCCTGGCCTTTTACCTGCACTAGACAGCATTTTTTTGGACAAGGCGCCTCCTCAGACCGGGAGACCGGGCTGGGGAGGCGTTGCGATGATCCAGTCGATGGCATCGTCGGCGCGATAACTGGCGCGTCCGGCCAGCATGGCACGGAGATCGACGAGGTCCGACCCCGATGTGATGAGCGGCGGCTCACGCCCACCGTCCTTGCGCCACTGCCCGCGGCCAATGCTCGCCAGGAGCCCGTTGCACAGGCAGCGTCGTTGATGTGTCTGCGACTCTTCGCCTCCCTTGGTGACGAACTGTTCCACCGGTTCCGCGGCGCAGCGAAATCGGATTGATCCATCCTCACGGCTGAATGCGGTGCGCAGGTAACCCAGATCGCAGATGCGGGTGCGAGCCGCACGGCGCACATCGTCGGGATCATTCGTCATGCGAAGCGACTTGAACGGGTAATCCGTCGGGGAGGCGAGCGCGTCGGTGATGACATCCACCTCGCCCCGGTTCAGCGCGGTCAGAATACGCGCCTTCAGCGCGGGCTCGATGCCGGACTCATCGCAAAACGCGAAGAGCGTGCCCACCTGCACACCGGTGGCACCCGCATCCAGTGCTCGCCGCAAGCCACCAGGCGACCCGGTACCACCAGCCAACCAGAAGGGAAGCCCGAGTTCGCGCAACTTGTCGAGGTCGACCCTGTCGCGTTCACCATAGATCGGTTCGGAACGCTCGTTCAGCCTCATCTCGCCTCGGGGCGGCGCGTTGTGTCCCCCGGCTGTCGGGCCCTCGACGACAAAGCCGTCCACCTTTCCGCTGGATTTGCGTGCGAGCGTCAATGCCAGTGTATTGGACGAGATGATGGCCAGGAACTGCGGTCGACCGAGAGGTGCCGTCGGGGTCCAGGTCCGGTCCGGGTCGAAACGGAGCGCTTCCATGCGTCCCGATGGAAGGTTTTCAACATCCAATCGCATCTCGACGGGCTGGTGGCGGGCCAGGGCGTCGAGCACACCGGGAATCTCCCTGGGGATTCCAGCTCCCATCAGGACGACATGGACACCTGCCAGCATGGCTCCGTACAGGGTGGCCAGATTGGGCATTTGAATCTTGGTCAGGAGATTCATCCCGACCGGGCCATCATGACCCTCGCGGGCGAGCCAGACCTCAACGAATGCCCCCAGCATGCACACCTGTTCGCGGAACGAACTGAGCGGATATCGCCACATTGGCAGGAGCGCGTAGGGCGTACTCTGGCCGATGCCACCTTCGACGTAGAAACGGCGAAGGACTTCGCCGGCGACATCCGGAATTGGAAAATGCGCCATGGCCCGGCGCAATTGGCCGCCAGGATCTCCGTCCTGCAGTCGCCGGACCAAAAGTGTGTCGATGGCCGTGCCCGACACCACACCCAGGTATCCCCGGCGCGAAACAGCGCGGGCGAGGCGCCAGTCAGACACACCAATCCCCATTCCGCCCTGAATCAGCACGGGGAGTGATGTCGATAATTCCTCAGGCACCTCGCTGGAGCGGCCCGGTAAGTGAATGACTTCGCTCTCGAGCATTCGGTATCGTAAGCCAACCATCACGAGGCTAATCAGGAAATGCCTCTCTTCGGGCGTCCAGGGCGAACAATCGTGGCCATCCATGACAATTGCCGGTGAAGACCCGCTGATCGGAAGCATGTAACGAATCTGTAAAAACCCCTCCTGACTCAAGGTCCGAATTGGTCACCCGGTGCCCCGAACTCGTCCATCACGCATAATCCCCGGCGTCGCCGACTACCCTGTGGACAGCATCGCGCCCCAGAAGGAGCCTTGATCTCATGTTCAATTTGTCCCATCCATCTCGTGTCCGTCACTTGTCGGCGCTGCTCGGACTGACCGTTCTCATGGCCCCGAATCACGCCGCCTCCGCCGCCACCCCTGAACTGGGCGAATTCGGAGTTGATCTCAAGAACCGGAAAACATCGGTCCGCCCGCAGGACGACTTCTTTCGTCATGCCAACGGGCAGTGGCTCGACACTTTTGAGATCCCGGCCGACCTGGCGAGCTACGGTCCGTTCGTGCATCTCTTTCTTCGGTCGGAAAACAACGTGAAGGCCATCGTATCCGAGGCGGCGGCGATGCCGGATGTGAAGCCCGGAAGCTTGTCGCAGAAAATCGGTGACATGTACAACGACTTCGTCGACGACAAGACGCGGGAAGCCAGGGGGCTCGAACCGATGTCCGCGGACCTGGAAAAGATCAAGAAGGCAAAGTCGCATGACGATGTGGCGGCACTCCTGGCGGAGTTCTCCCGGCTCGGTGCCACGACGCCGTTCAATTTTTCCATCCAACAGGATTCGAAGGATCCAGCCCACTATCGGCCCCATCTGGGGCAGGGTGGGCTGGCGCTGCCGGATCGTGACTACTACCTGGACAGGGAGAATCCCCGTTTCGCGAATGCGCGCGAGGCGTATCAGGCTTACCTGGTCAAGCTGCTGACCTTTGCCGGTCGGTCCGAGCCGGCGCGTCGTGCCGGGGCCATCCTGACGCTTGAAACGGCGCTGGCCAAGGCGCACTGGCCCGCGGAGGAAACCCGCGACGTCGAAAAGACCTACAACAAGATGAGCCGGAAGGAAATGGAAGTACTCGCCCCGAAATTTCCCTGGGCGCCCTATCTGGCCGGACTTGAGCTAGATCAGCAGCCCGACTACATCGTCATGATGCCAAGCGCGATAGCCGGCATGGGAAAGGTATTCTCCGAAACCCCGGTCGAGGTGTGGCAGGACTTCGTGGCCACCGCCCTGCTGCGGAACAATGCCGCCTTTTTGCCCGAGTCGGTCGATGACGCCAACTTCACGTTCTTCTCCACCGCCGTGACCGGAGCAAAGCAGAAACGGGAGCGGTGGCGCCGTGGAACCCAGCTCATCAACGGCACCCTTGGGGAAGCGGTCGGTCGACTGTATGTCGAGCGGCACTTCACGCCGGAGGCCAAGTCCCGGGTGGACGAACTGGTCAACAATCTCATCGCGGCCATGGCCGAGCGAATCGACACGCTCGAGTGGATGAGCGCCGAAACCAAGGTCAAGGCGCATGAAAAGCTGGCCAAGTTCAACGTCAAGATCGGTTACCCGAAGAAGTGGCGTGACTACTTCGCCCTGGACGTCCGGAAAGGCGACTTGCTCGGTAACGTGAACCGGTCGCGCGAACTCGACTATGATTTTGAACTGTCCAAACTCGACAAGCCGGTCGATCTCGATGAGTGGTTTCTCACGCCTCAAACGGTCAACGCCTACTACAATCCCTCGATGAACGAGATTGTTTTCCCGGCCGCGATTCTGCAGCCCCCCTTCTTCGATGCCGTCGCGGATGATGCCGTCAATTACGGTGGTATCGGGGCCGTCATCGGCCATGAGATCGGCCACGGATTCGACGATCAGGGGCGCAAATCGGACGGAAACGGTGTCCTGACCGACTGGTGGACCGAGGCCGACGCCGAGCGCTTCAAGCAGCGCGCCGACATGCTGGTCAAGCAGTACTCAGCCTTCAGCCCGCTCGAAGGCATGAACGTCAATGGTGAACTGACCCTGGGGGAAAACATCGGCGACCTGGGCGGACTCGAAATCGCCTACCACGCCTACCATCTCAGCCTGAAGGGAAAGGAGGCGCCGGTGATCGACGGACTGACCGGCGACCAGCGCTTCTTCCTCGGCTACGCCCAGATCTGGCAGGGAAAGATGCGGGACGCCCTGATGGCCACGGTCATCACCTCGGACCCCCACAGCCCCAACGAATTCCGCGTCAACGGCACCCTCCGCAATGTCGACGCCTTCTACGAGGCATTCAACCTGAAGTCGGGCGATGCGATGTTCCTGGCGCCGGAGGAACGGGTCCGCATCTGGTAGTGCCGCTGAAACTCTGGATCGACGCCGATGCCATGCCCCGCGAGGTCAAGGATGTCATCTTCCGGGCGGCGAAACGCATCGGACTGCAGACGATCCTGGTAGCCAATCAGGGAATGCCGCTTCCCGCCGCCAGCCCCATGGTCACGAGCGTCCTCGTTGAGGGCGGGGCGGATGTGGCCGATCAGTACATCGTGGATCATGCCGAAGCGGCGGACATCGCCATCACGGCCGACATCCCGCTGGCGGCGCTCCTGGTTGGCCGTGGGCTGGCGGTGATCGACCCGCGGGGGCGGGAGTACACGCCCGAAAATGTGGGAGAGATCCTGTCGTCGCGGGATCTGATGTATGACCTGCGGGGAGCCGGCCAGATTACGGGGGGCCCGCCATCCTTTCATTCGCGGGACCGGCAGGCCTTTGCCAATGCGCTGGATCGCGTGTTGACGAGACGCCTGGGACAAGCCCCCGGACCTGGTGCTTCCGATTGACGGCCGGCAACAACGTCTGAGCCAATGATTCCGGGGTGCGGCGACTTCAGCTATCATTACAGACGGTAAGTCCTCAAGGGGGGCATCACCAGTTGGCTGCGGAGGATCGGATCTTGCCTCGCTCTCTCTCTCAAATTGTTTCATGGCAACAGGTTGTGGTGGCGGTCGGATTGCTCATCAGTATTGCACTGGCCGCCTGCGGCGGGGACAGCAAACCCCCACCGGTGACGGTCGAGCCGACCATGGCCAGTATCCAGGCCGAGATTTTCACGCCGACCTGCGCCACCAGCAATTGCCACAGTTCGGCGCAGGGTGAGGCCGGACTTGTCCTCGAGGCCGGCATGTCCCACCAGAATCTCGTGGGTGTGGTCCCAACGACGCGCGATGCCCAGCTCGAGGGGCTGCTCCGGGTCGATCCCAATGATCCCGACAACAGTTTCCTGATTCAAAAGCTTCGGGGCGTGCCGGCGACCAAGGGGCGTCGAATGCCGAATGGCGGGCCTTACCTCTCGGACGGCGAGATCGATGTCATCGAGGAATGGATCACGAACGGGGCGCCGGAGTGAGGGAATTTCATTTATCGCAATGGCCGATCCTGCCACGAGTCATGGCGCTGGTTCTTCTCCTGGCCAGTGGCTGCGGCAAGGATCCGGCCGGCGTCGAACAGGTCACATGCACGGACCCCGGCTCGATCTGCAGCGTCGTGGGAACGGGTGTGCCGGCCTATCGCGGCGAAGGCGCCCCTCCCCATCAGGCGGCGCTCTTTCTGCCGATTGACCTTGGGTTTGACGAGAGCGGGCGACTGCTCATCCTCGATTGGAACAACTTCCGGATCCGCCGGCTGGACTCGGACAATCGCCTCCGCACGATCATGGGAACGGGGGCCGAGGCCGCGGTCATCGATGACCGGCCCGCCCTCGAGACACCCTTGCACCACACCTTCTCGATGGCCCGCGATGGGCTCGGCGGCTTTTACCTGGCCGGTAACCACGAGCCCCGAATCCTTTATTGCAACCCCAACGGGCGGGCCTTCATCGTGGCCGGACGGGCCGAGCACGGCGTAGGCGACGAAAACGTCCCCGCGCTGGAAGCCTCATTCGACGAGCCGTGCGGCGTGGCGGTGGCCACCGGCGGCAGCCCGATTTACGTGGCCGATACCAGCAATCACCGGATTCGACGGATCGATGCGAATGGCCGCGTAACGACCATCGCCGGCACCGGCCTTGCGGGCCATGCCGGCGACGGCGGTCCGGCGGCGGCGGCCAGACTCCGGCACCCTTATCGACTTCGCCTGAACCAGGCCACGGGCGATCTTTACATCTGCGACACAGGCAATCATGCGGTGCGGCGTATCGATGCCGCCGGCATCATTCATGCCGTGGCGGGCACCGGCCAGCCGGGCTCAGAGGGGGATGGTGGCCCGGGCGCCGCAGCCGGACTCTCCGATCCCTACGACGCGATTCCTGGACCGGACGGTGCGATTTACATCGCCGATTCGGGCAACAACCGGATCCGGCGTGTGGCGTCCGATGGCGTGATAACGACCGTTGCCGGCACCGGCCTGCGGGGCTTTGGCGGTGATGGCGGGCCGGCGCTCGAGGCGGAACTTGATTACCCCTCGGCCCTGGCATTCGATGCCAGCGGTGATCTCTGGATTGCCGATACGTACAACAACCGCGTCCGCGTTTGCCGCTTCTGATTCACTCCCACCGGACCCCGTTTTTCTTGAGTGCCGCGGCGATGCTCGGCCTCGCGCTGGCATTCCAGTCGTGCGGTTCCGGCTCCACGACACCCGGCCCGCCCCCCGATTGCACAAGCGTGGCCGACACCAGCCTTCCGGCCTCCGTGACCTACGCGGCGGATATCGCGCCGTTGATCGATCGCTACTCGTGCAACACCGCGGGATGCCACAGCCGTCTCGGGACCCGCTCCCGGTACTTGACCGGCACGCATGCCGATCTGTTCGAGGCGGGGGAAGAGGCCACCGCCCTCCGTATCTGCGCCATCAAACCGGGGCTGCCCGACTCCAGCTATCTCTTCTGGAAGCTGGAGGGGCGAGGGGGCATCCGTGGCGATCGGATGCCGGACAATCGCGCCTCTCTGACGCCGGGCGATCTGGAACTGGTCCGGACCTGGATCATTGAGGGCGCCCGGTAGTGCCGCAGGCCAAGAAAAAGGGCCGGCGCGATCGAAGTCGCCGCCGGCCCGATGCTGGAACTCTGAAGTGCTAAGCGGGGAACCTCACCTTCTTGATCTGGCAATTGTAGGTGTCGGAGATGTAGAGGGTCCTCGTTGCCACGTGATAGTAGAGGGCTGACGGGGTATCCAGATTGGCCTCCGTGGCCAGGGTAGCGTCACCCGAAACACCGCGGATGCCGGTGCCGGCCACCGTGGTCACCTGGCCGTCAGCCGCAATCATTCGGACGGCATGGTTCCTGGCGTCGGCCACGAAAATGTCCCCTTCCGGCGTGCAGGCAATATCGGTGGGGTAGTTGAATCGGGCCAGAGTGGCCTGGCCACCGTCGCCGGTGTACGCGCCGCTGCCGTCGCCGCCGATGGTCGTGACGACCTGTGTGGCGAGCTCGATGCGGCGAACCCGGTGGTTCTCGGTATCGGCAACGTAGAGATAGCGCCCGTCCGCGCTGACGTCGATACGGCCGCCCGGATAGGCGTCGGTTCCATTCGGGAAGGCGAACTTCACCCCCGGGCCGACGCCGTCAGTGAAACCCCTGCCGGCCCCCGCAAATGTCCGGATGATGCCATTGGTATTGATCTTGCGGATCCGGTTGTTCCCCTGGTCCGAGATGTACATGTTATGGCTGTGGTCCCAGACGACGCTGCTCGGAAGCGAGATGGCGGCCTCGGTAGCCAGTCCGCCATCACCGCTGAAGCCATTGTCGCTGCCGACAACCGACGAGATGAGGCCCGTCGCGACATCCCACATCTTGATCTTCCAGTTGTGCCACCCCGAAATGTAGACGTTACCGTCGGGTCCGATGGCGACTCCGTCGGGATGGTTCAGGTTGACCTCGAGTGCCGCACCGTTGCTGTCATCACCGTGAATTCCCGAACCCATGATTCGGCGAATTTTGCCGTCGGTGCTGATGGCGCGGATCACATGGTTGTTCCAGTCGGCCACGATGATCTCGCCGGCAGCATCGACAACCAGGTCCTGAGGCCAATAAAGGCGCGACGCCGTCGCCTGGACACCATCACGGCCGCCGCCCGGTTCACCGGCGACGCCGGCCACGTTGTAGAGGACGCCGTCCATCTCGACCCGTGGGCCGGTCGACGTGTCACTGCCGCAGCCGACGAGAATCGCCGCGGTCATCAAGGCAATCGCGTATCGAGTCATCATGGATTTTTCACCTTCAATACCTGGTGGTTGTACTGGTCGGCGATGTAGAGCGTGTTGGTGGCGTTGTCGAACGTCAGGCCGAGTGGTTCGTTGAGCTTTGTCTCCAGGGCCGGCGTTCCGTTCGGAGAGACACCCTTCGCGCCGGTACCGACCACCCGGGTGATCGTCCCGGCGGTGTTGATCTTGCGGATGACGTGGCTGTACCGGTCGGAGAAGTAGATGTCGCCATTCGCCGCACAGGTGACGTCACTGGGGCCGTTCAGCGTGGCCGCAAGCGCCGGTCCGTTATCGCCCAGGTTGCCGGTGGCGCCAGTTCCGGCGATGGTGGACACCATGCCGGTGCTGAGTTCGATGCGCCGGATGCGGTTGTTCAGGGTGTCCGCCACGTAGAGATACAGGCCGTCGGCCGAAATATCGATGCAGCCACTTCGGGGCCCCGAACCGGTCGTGGCCTGATCCCCCTCGAAGCCGAACTTGGCGTTGCTGCCCTGGCCGTCCTCGAATCCGAACGTTGAGCCGGCGATCGTCGATACGGTGCCACCGGCATTGACCATGCGGATCCGCATGTTTCCCTGGTCGGTGATGTAAAGGTTCCCGGTCGGATCGAAGACGAGGCTGCCGGGGAGGTTGAACTGCGCCGCGTTGGCCGGCCCGCCGTCACCACCGAAGCCCTTGATGGAGTTGCCGATGGGCGTGGTGGCCTGACCGGTGGTCGGATCGATCCGACGGACGGCCCAGTTATGGAAGGCGGCTACGTAGTAGGTCCCGTCCGGCCCAATCTTGAAATCGGTGGGGTGGTTGAACTTGATCTCGAGCATCTGGCCCGTTTTGGAGTCACCCAGGCGGCCGGAACCGATGAAGAGATGGATGATCCCGTTGGCATCGATCCTACGCAGGCAATGATTGTTCCAGTCCACGACAACGAGTTCGCCAGCCGGGAGAACAGCCACGTCGATCGGCCAGTACAGGAGGGCCTCGGTGGCGGGGCCACCATCACCCACGTTACCGCTTTCGCCGGCTGTGCCGGCGACGACGTAGGCGACGCCATCCAGGCCCGGTTCGACGCCGGGGGTGTCGTCGGAAGAGCAACCGCCGCCGACCAGCGCTGAAAAAAGGAGAAGGCTTGCCGGGACGCCCCAAAGGATGTTGCACCGAATGTTGTTCAGCAGGCGCCAGTCGGGCATGGATCCTCCGCGAACGATTGTTATCAGCTCATTACTTGTGGATTATCGGCCGGAACCAGGAGATACAACCAGCCGGTCACTTATTATACGTGCATCTGACCGGGCGTGGCAACGACTAATCTGTTAGCCTGTTGCAATCTAACCCTATTATCCACTTGATCTTATGGTCAAGAATGGAAATTTTCTCGACACGGGTGACCGGTCCACCCCGCGTGAGCCGCTCATTATAGTGTGATTTTGCGATATACCGCATTGAGCCTGGCGGCTTCGGGGCGTAATCTGGCGAACTGAATGTATCAGGGCACTTTCCAGGGAGAAGAGCATGGACTTGAAGGGAGCTCGCGCGCTCATCACGGGCGGAAGCGATGGAATCGGGCTGGCGCTTGGCCGGCTGTTGATTGACAAGGGGGCCCGCGTGACCCTCATGGCGCGCAATATCGAAAAGCTGCAGGTGGCGGCCCGTGAGATCGGGGCGACGCCTTTTGCCGGCGACGTATCGAAGCCAGGGGACGTACAACGCGTGGTTGATTCGGTCATGGCTGAATTCGGGGGTATCGACCTGCTCGTGAACAATGCGGGCTTCGGTACGTTTGGCCCGTTGATCGAGATCCGGCTCGAAGACTTCGAGCGGACGTTTGCCACCAATGTGACGGGGGTCCTGCTCATGACGCAGGCCGTGGCGCCGCACATGATCCGCCAGGCTTCCGGCAATATCATCAACATCGCCTCTACCGCCGGACTGAAGGGATTTGCCAACGGCACGACCTACTGCGGCACCAAGTTCGCCCTGCGCGGCATGACCGACTGCTGGCGCGACGAATTGCGCCGTCACAACATCCGGGTCACGCTGGTCAATCCAAGCGAAGTCCAGACCAACTTCAGCGTGGCCGCGGGTGGTGCAGGGCGCCCTTACAATGAGAAAAAACTTCGCAGCGAGGAAATCGCCCGGGCCATCGTGGGGGCCCTCGAGATCGACGATCGGGGCTTTATCCCCGAATTTTCGGTGTTCGCCACCAATCCGTTCTAGAGGGGGGAGTGATGATGAGGAACTCGAAAGTGATCGGGCCGGGCGCACGGCTGGCGATGGCAGTTTTCGGAGTGGTCGCGATGATGTGGGCCGGCCGGGCAGCCGAGGCTACCAAGCCGACGGCGCCACCGCGGGAGGGCGTCTCGTGGGGAATTGACGCGCTTGGCTGGATGACCGGTTACTGGGTTGGCACGGACGGAGGCATGACAAGCGAGGAGCACTGGACCGGAACCGGGGGTGGCGGGCTGGTCGGCATGCACAAGGACGTCAAGGGCAATCGAATGGTGTCGTTCGAGTTCCTGCGCATAGGAATCGGCCCCGACGGCCGTGTGACCTATTTCTCCAGTCCGCGCGGCGCACCGCAGACAGCCTTTGCCGTCAAGGACATGGGCGTCACCCGGGTGGTGTTCGAGAATCTCGAACATGACTTTCCGCAACGGATACTCTACTGGCTGGACGACGAGAAGCGATTGCATGCCCGTATCGAGGGGACCATGAACGGCAAGCCGGCCTCGGAGGAGTGGGTCTGGACGAGGGCCGGCGGAGCGACGAACTGATGGATCAAAGGCATGGCGGATCCGTCAACGAGGCGGCGCCCCCTGTCGGCCTTATTCCGCCCCGTTCAACAACTCCAGGAACTCCCCGCCATAGCGAGCCAGCTTGGCCGGGCCGATGCCGGGCGTTGCCAGCATCTCCTCCGGGGTGGCGGGCCGGCGGTCGGCCAGGGCGGTGAGCACGGCGTCGCTGAAGACGATATAGGCCGGCACGTTTTCGCGGTCGGCGATGCGGCGACGGAGGGCGCGGAGGCGCTCGAAGAGCCCGGGGTCGACATCGGTGGGCAGGGTGGAGCGGGGGGTGGCGGCCCCGGTTGATCGGCCGTCGATCGACGGGCCCGATCGGACCGCCTGGACCTTGCGCCCTGTACGCACTGGACCTTGCGTGATGAGGTCGGCCACCGTGCCCCCCTTGCAGACATCGCACGAATCCCCGCAGGGATCGATGGAGTCCTCGAAGCAGGCCACCAGCTTCTGATGACGACAGCCCCCCTGGTCGACGAGGCGGAACATCTCCACGGTCTTCCTGCGCGTTTCCTCGCGGAGCGTTTCGTCCTCGACGTTATTGAGAAATGACTCGTAGCCGATCACGTCCGACCAGGAGTACATGAGGACGCAATCGCTCGGCAGGCCGTCGCGGCCGGCGCGTCCCATTTCCTGGTACCAGGCTTCGACGCTCTTGGGCATGTCGCGGTGGATGACGAAGCGGATGTTGCTCTTGTCGATCCCCATGCCGAACGCGACCGTGGCCACGATGACATCCGCCTCATCCCGAGCGAAGGCGTCCTGGCTCCGGCGGCGCTCGTCGTCCGGCAGGCCGGCGTGGTACGGCAGGGCACGGATCCCCTGTTCGCGCAGCCAGGCGGTCAGGGCGTCCACGCCCTTGCGGCTGAGGCAGTAGACGATGCCGCTCATGCCGTCGTGGCGACGGATGATCCCCAGGATGTCCTGGCGTGTGTTGCGCCCCTCGCCTTTCTTCTGGGCGGTGATCTTGAGATTGGGTCGGAAGAACGACCCGCGGAACCCGTCGGGCCTGGACATGCCAAGCTGGGCCAGGATATCGGCCGCCACCCGGCGCGTGGCGGTGGCCGTCAGGGCCAGGACCGGGATGTTGCCGAGCTGTTCCTTCAATCCCTTCAACTTGCGATAGGCCGGCCGGAACTCGTGTCCCCAGTGGCTGATGCAGTGCGCTTCGTCAACGACCACCAGGGAAATGTGGCACTCGGCGATCAATTGGCGGAGCGATCCCTCGATTCCCTCCGGGGCCACGTACAAAAGATGCAGTTCCCCCCGGCGAAGACGCGCCAGAACCTCGCGGCGGGCATCAAAGTCGATGCTGGAATTGAGGACCGCTGCCGAGTATCCGTATCGGATCATCGCGTCGACCTGATCCTTCATCAGCGAGATCAACGGGGAGACGACCAGAACGGCGCCGGGCAGGATGCGGGCCGGAACCTGAAACGTGAGTGACTTGCCGGCGCCGGTGGGCATGACGCCGATGGCATCCCGGCCCGCCAGAACCGCATCGATGATCCGGCGCTGGCCCGGCCGAAACTCGGTAAAACCGAAGACTTGCTGCAGCACCTGTTCCGGATCGGCCAGTCGCCCTGCGAACAGGGGTAGTGTTACGTCGGACAACGGTTCTCCGTTCGGGACAGGTCGTGTCGGGGGTGAAGAAGGAAACGGGTTAGACTCTACCATTGAACCAACCTGGGGAGGACAAGGATGAGCGAGCGAATCACACTTGGCGGCGGCTGCTTCTGGTGCCTTGAGGCGGTCTTCAAGGACTTGAAGGGCGTTGAGCGGGTCGAATCGGGCTATGCCGGCGGTCAGGTCAGGAATCCGGGCTATCGCGAGGTCTGCGAGGGGACAACCGGCCACGCCGAGGTTGTCGATGTGTCGTTCGATCCTCTGGTGATCGAACTTACGGACCTCCTTGTCATTTTCTTCACGCTGCACGACCCGACAACCTTGAACCGCCAGGGGCACGACACGGGAACCCAGTACCGTTCGATCATCCTGTATCGCGACGAGACGCAGCGGGCCACGGCAGACCGTGTCCGGAAGGATATCGAGGCCCGGCGTCTCTGGCCGGATCCGATCGTCACCACGATCGAGCCGCTCGAAACGTTTTACAAGGCCGAGGAGACTCACCAGGACTACTACGCCCGGAACAGCAATCAGCCCTACTGCCAGGCGGTCATTGCACCCAAGGTGGCGAAGCTTCGGAAGGAGTTTTACGAGCGGTTGAAAGCGTAGCTTTCCGTTTCGTGGAGGCCGTTCGCCCCGTCAAGGCGGAGGATCCGGTCGATGCCGTCGAGGTCCTCCAGATCGTGCGTGATCAGGATCGTCGTCCGCCCGCGACGCAGTGTGCCAAGCGCATCGGCAACCTCCCGCCGGCTTCCCTCGTCGAGTCCGGTCATCGGCTCGTCGAGGATCAGGATCGGCGCATCCCGGAGCAGGGCCCGCGCGATGGCCAGCCGCTGTCGCTGCCCGGCGGACAATGTGGCGCCATGTTCTCCCAGCACCGAGTCATATCCTTCCGGGAGGTCAAGGATGAAGTCGTGGGCACGCGCGGCACGGGCGGCAGCCTCGATTTCGGTTTCAGTTGCTCCCTCGCGCCCGTACGCGATGTTGTCCCGGACGCTGACTCCAAAGAGCCAGGGCTCCTGGAAGACCACGGCCACCTGGCGTCGAAGATCCGCCTTGAGGTAGTGGCGGACGTCAACGCCATCGAGTCGTACCGAGCCTGCCTGGGGATCATGAAGGCGAAGGATCAGGCTCGACATCGTTGATTTGCCAATGCCGCTGGGACCGACGAGAGCCACGGATTCACCCGCCGCCACGGTGAAATTGAGGTTGTTCAGGACGGCCGTGCGACCCTCGTAGGCGAACGTGACGTTCTGGAATTCAACATCACCGCGGGCGCGCCCGAGAGGCGTTGGCCGAACCGGGTCGGGGAGGGTGTCGGGCGTGACCAGGATGTCGGCGATTCGTTCGGCCGAGGCCAATGCCTTGTTCCACCGGCCGGCCAGCTTGGCCATGTCCTGAAACGGCCGGTACATGGTGCGGACGTATTGCGTGAAGACGATCAGGTCACCCGGGCTCAGCTGCCCGGCCAGTACCCGACGGGCGCCGAGCCAGAGGATCAGCGCCGATCCGACGGCAACACCCATCTCAACGACCCGGAAGAGATTGGTCTGAAGACGCGTCATCCGAACATCGGCATCCAATTGCCCCGCATCTTTTTGATCGAAGGCCCTCTGGTGGGCATCCGCCCGATCGAAGGTTTGCACGACGCGCAGGGAGCGGAGGACTTCGTTGACGGATCCGGCCAACTCGCCCTGCCGCTTTCTTTGTTCGCGCGCCACGCCACGGATCCTGCGCGAGAAGACTCGCGAGGGAATCAGGACGATCGGTCCGGCGACCATCGCCACCAGGGCAAGGATCGGGTCATACCAGGTCAGGATGGCCAGCATCCCGATGACGGTGACCACGTCACCGATCGCGTTGAACCCGACGCCGAAAACCAGATCCTTGATCTGGTTCACATCGGTCATCAATCGAGTGAGAAGGTCACCGGATTTTCGCCGGTAATGGAAAGCGGGAGGCAGCTCGAGAATTTTCCCGAATAGCCGGGAGCGAAGAGCCAGGATCATCACCCGCCCCGCCCGGGCCATGGCGATTTCCTGCCGTGAGAAGAGCCACCCCTTGACGAGGTAGATGGCGATGAGCCCGAGACAGAGCACCGTGAGGGACGAAGTTGCGTCGGCCGGAAGCCAATCCAGCCGGGATCGGCCGGCGGTGGGAATGAGGACCTGATCGACGATCAGCTTCATTGGCCAGGGGATCAAAAGCTTCATGGCCGAGACACCGAGCATGGCTACCATGCCGGCCAGGATAATTTTCCAGGCCCGGCGGGCTGGTGGGCGAATCGTGTCGATGAGGGTGGTGAGGGGCAATCCCGGTGGCGACTTCATGGACGTTTGACCACGCGGCCGATGGCCACGGAGGTGGGAGTGAACAGTCGAAGGAAGTAAACACCGGCCGGGACCGGTGCGCCACTCATATCGCGGCCGTTCCATTCGACATCCTGACTTGTGGTGGCGAATTCGAGAGGGAATTCACGAACCAGCCGCCCGGATACGTCGAAAACGAAGAGGGTTGCCCGGGTCCCGGATGTCGCCATCGCCGTCATGCGCGTGGTACTCGCGAATGGGCTTGGTGTTGATCGGCCGAGAGCGACCGCGGTTTGCGGCGTGGGTGGGGGCGTCCGAGCCAGAAAGTCGAACGTCAGCGTGGTGTCAGCCGAAATTGATAGATCGACTATCGTTATTGAATCCGGAAGGTAGGCGGACCCGGCACGGGCCACCAGATCGTATCGACCGGGAGACAGCGTCAGTTCGGCGGGTCGGTCACCGCCCACCGACAGGGCCACGAGTGGTCTGCCCGACCGTGGCGATCGCCAGAGCTCAACTGTTCCTTCGAGCCGAGTCAAGGCGTTGAGGAGGCCGATGGTCAGCCGGCGGAACTCGCCGGCGTCGAACTGCCAGATGGCTTCCCCGGGTCGGTCGAGCCGCAGCGTACCGGCGTCGAGAGTGTCGAACGCCGCTCCAATCGGTGGCGCGACGCGGACGATCCACGAGCCGAGAGGCAGGCGGACGCTCAGTCGTCCATCCAAACCGCTGGTGGAGCCCGGGGCCGGGTAACGGAGGCCGGTGCTTTCCTCGTGGAACAGCGCGCGCGCGCCCGAAAGGGGCAGGCCGTCGGGGCCGAGTATGATCGCCGATAGGTTTGCTCCAGTCTCGAAGCTGAGATCCCCGAGATCACGGTCTCCGGTCAGAATGATACTTCTCACGATGTTTGCCGCCATTTCCCGGCCCGGCGGCGGATTGAGGATCAGATCGATCGGGCCGGCGGGAACGACGATTCGGAAGCGGCCGTTCGGATCGGTGCTGTCATCCGGTGTCCGGATCCGCTCCCCGCTTGTCGAGTCATCGACGTCGAGGTCAGCGCCGGTGACCGGCGCGCCGTCCGGTCCAAGGAGTCGCCCAACCAGAAAATACCCGGGTGGAAGGGCGGCATCGAGCCGCGTGGCGGCCGTGATCGCCACGCGCGTCAGGACGACGGCGACCAGGCGGGCTCCGGACGGCGGTGTAAAGGTGAAAGTGTAGGTGCCTGGAACGATGATCACCCGGTAGGCACCGCCCGTGCCGGTCTTGTCGCCGGGCGTTGGCAGATGCCGTCCGGTAATCGGGTCGAGGACGTCGATGTCGACCCCTTCGACCGCCTCACCGCCACGGGTGGTGATGCGGCCGGTCACGACATGGCCTCGCGGGAGCCTCACGTCGAGTGTCGTGTCTGCCGTGATGCGGACACCCTCGACGACGACCGTGGCCAGGTCGGAACGGCCCAACGGTGGTTGGTATCGGATGTCGTAGGTGGCAGGAGCCACCTTTATCGAGTATTGCCCGTCCAGGTCGGTCTTGTCCGAGTCCGGATCGCGGCCCGGCGGAGTCGGGTCGACACGGTTGCGGGTACCCGGTTCGTAAAAGTCCAGATCCGCCTTGTAGATCGGGGCGCCGTTGTGGTCCACGACCGTGCCACGAAGCCTCGGCGCCTCCGGGTCACCGGCCAGGGCAAACGAGTTACCGCCGGCCACGATCATGGCTGCCAGAAACAGTTCAAAGAGGTAGTGCCGGGGTCTCGACATCATTCCACCAGGACAGCCCGGGCGTTAACTGCGTCGGAAGCCGATGCCAGTCGGACGAAGTACATTCCCGACGGGAGGCGACGACCGGAGCCGTCCCGCCCGTCCCACCTTGTGAGGTGGGATCCGCCGTCCATAACTTCGTCGATCAGTGTCCGGCGCAGGCGGCCATCAGCGGAGTAGATCCGGAGGGTTGTCGGCATGGCCTGGCCCGGTGGCAGTGAGAACCGGAAGGCCACGGCTCCGGCGGCGATATCGTGTTCCGTGGCCAGCGCCAGGCGGGACGGAGGGCGGCTGTCCCCGACGCCACTGGGCGTCGTCACGCCGAACGTGAAGTGGACCGTCTGGTTTGATGTCGCAGCCACGACAACCGTATCGGCCACCAGCCCGCTCCCGACGGGGGGACGGGCGATGAGTCGATACGATCCCGCCGGCACACGGATCGCGTAGACCCCGGACCCGTTGGTATTGTCGTCACGGGTGGGGTAAACGAACGCATCGGCCAGCTGCTCGGCGTTGATGTCGGCATCGCGGACCGGCAGACCCGAGGGGGTCTTCGCGGTGCCCTGGATGACGACACCGCCGGACAAGTTGACGGTCGGCAGGGTGGCAGCCCCGGTCACGCTTCGATTGCGCAGAACACCGACCGCCAGCGGCGCTCCCGGGGGCGGCCAGACCAGGAAATCGTACGTCGCCGCCGCCAGGATCATGGCGTACTGCCCGGAGGGGGTCGTGTGGTCGCCTGACGTCGGCATCTCGATACGGCGCACGACATGCACAGGATCGACGTTGGCATCCGACTGCGGCGCGTTCCCCGGGCCAAGGACGGTGCCCGTGATGCTGTAGCCGACGGGCAGCTGGATCGTGCCGGTCGAGACGGAGCCGCTGACGACCACAGCGGGAACGATTTCCGCCGCCAGCCCCTGCCCGGCCGGGGGAGTGGCTGTGATGTCCCAGGTGCCGGCGGGCAGCACGACCTGAAAGGCTCCTGATCCGTCCGTGTTGTCTAAGCCGAGCCGGGTCCGACGTTCACCAGTCAGAGTATTCGTGGCGTCGATATCGGCATCGACCACCGGGTTGCCGTTGTCCGTGCGGTGGACGCTTCCTGAGACAAACGCGCCGCTTTCCAGGACCACCGGGGGCAGAACGATGTCCGACGTGCCGACCGCGACGTTCTCGATCTGGCGCGCGCAATGCGGGTCGCCGATCGCCGGCCGGAAGAGGATGTCGAAGGTCAGGCCCGGATCGACCAGCACCGCGAAGTTTCCAAAAGCGTCGGAGTCGTCGCCCGCGTACCCGAGGTTGGCGCCACTGGAAACATCGTAGAAATTCAGGTCGACGAAGGCGAGGCCGAAGCCATCCATGTCGACCACGTCGCCACTGACGTACGTCCCAACATTCAAGACCATGTCAATCGTCCTATCTGAGGTGATTGTCGCGTCCACACTGCCGTCGAACAGGTGTGAGGCCGGCGTGGCATTGAAGTAGATCCGGTAGTCACCGGTTGGAACGGTCACGCTGTAGTTGCCGAATGCGTCCGTCCTGTCGCCCGGTGTGTCGAGGATCGTTCCGGTGCTTCGATCCTCAAAGTCGAGGTCGACATCCACGGCGTTCTGACCGTTGGAGTTCGTGACATGCCCGGAAATCGTCCAGGCCGAGGCCGGACCGACGGACAAAATCAGAGCCGTTCCGAAGCACAGAAGGGCCGCTGGCGTGCGGCGTCCGATTCGAGTCATTTCAGCGGGCATGGTCGGAATCCTCATCTTGATGTGTGGACAACTTCAGAAACTCACATCGACCTGGAGGCGGCTGTTGACGGCCGTCTCCGAGTCGACAAGAAAGGCAGGGCCCGCGAAGAAGGCAGCTATCACCCCCTCCAGGCGCATATTCGAAAACTCCCGGATACCGATGATCAGGTCGATTTCGTGTCCGAGATCGGGGTTGAGGCCAAGAGGATTCGCATCGAGGTTCGACTCGGACAGGTAGGGAGCCGCATGAACCTGTCGGTAGTGGTGATAGACGAGGTCGATGGAGCTGCTCGGCGTTGGGCGACTCCCGAAGCCGAGTGTGACAACGGAAAGATTTGACAGCTCCGGCCTCAGCATCTCCCCGTAGTAGCGAAAGCCGGTCACACCGCCGAATCGATCATTGTTGTCATGAAAGCCCGTCTGGCGATACGTGCCGTCGATCCCGTCGGCCGGATCGTTGTCCCCGGAACCGCGTGCCCAGGCCGCGTTGAGGGTCAACCGGCCCGCCCGGGACAGGAGAAAGCTGGTCGACAGATGAGCGGCCTGGGCGCGGATCTTCGAGACACCCGCATGGCCTCGCAGGACGGAGACATCGCCCCATCCCCGGAATCGGCCAATTCGAATCCGGAGGGCCCGGGCCCCAATCCACGTCCGCGTGGGCAATGGCGCGCCGGCGATGGGGTACCTCGATAGCACCACCAGGCCGAAGGCCCGGTCAGGATTCATGGTCCAGTCAAGTGTGACCAACCCGTTCCAGAGATCGTGGGAAGTCGGGTCATTGTCATCGAGTCGCGTGCTCAGAGACGCGGTGGCGTGAGCTCCGACGGGAAGCCAGTGGAGTCGAATCGCATCCAGGTTTTCGTCGTAGAGCCACTCGTGGGCCTCGTCGAAGTCCTGCCGCCCAACCTGGATTGCCAGGTCCGGGTGGAGGAACCCGGATCGGGCAATCCAGGCCTCCTCGAGTTGCCAGCGCTGGCTGCCGGCTCGGGTACCGCGCTCGTCGAGCAACACCTCCTGTCGGCGGTAACCCCCTTTGATGAAGGACCGCCAACGGTCACCCGAACGGGCGGTCGCCTCGATCAGGGCCGACATGTCGAGCAGCGAGAGATTGCGGTCGCGGGCGCTGTTGATGTCATAGTTGCGGCGCGGGTCGAATTCCAGGCCAGCCACCATTCCGACCTGGTACGGCCCCACGGCAATCGCGCGGGATGGTCGGACATCGTCGTCATCGACGCCCGGGATTTGAGTCGCCTTCCGGGCACGACGCCGGACAATCGTGTCGGGTGTGGTGCGAATGTCGAAGCCGAGGACACGCAGCACCGTCGGATCACCTGGAACCACGGCCTCCAGGGACCCCTCTATTTCCCATTCGACATCGTCGGGCCTTACTTTGAGCTTCAGCGCGCTCCATCCGTCGCCTTCCGACTGGATTTGCGCTTCGACGATGAGCCCGTCGAGCAGGGCGCTCGCGGCGATGTTCAGGCCCGCGGTGTCCTTGATCGCTGTACTGGCCGAAATGGCCATGGGGTGACCCAGGATCGACCGTCTGCCGTCCGCCATCGTTTGGAGTGTGCCGGTCAGTGACCCTCCGGCTATTCCGCTGTGATCCTTCAGATCGACCTCGTTGCCCTGCCAGCCGCCAGAGGCAGCGGGTGTCACACTGACTTCGACCCAGTCACCCGGCCGGAGGTCGCTCAACGAAGGAGCCGGCCCGGATGCGATCGAGACGCACGCTCCACCAACCAGGTAGAGGAAGCCGGTGGTCCGGGCGATGATGGGCATGATTGTGCGCGCGCGCCGGCCGGTCATGTCACCCAATCTCCGGCTACGTCGTGCGCCGCCAGGAGCGCCGGGCCGAAACGGCGTCCCCCGATCCTGAGTCGATAGAGAAGCACCAGGCGAAGGAGGGAGCAGGCGACATGTGCGATGAGTCTGTCCCTGTCCAGCGGGCGGAGCGAGGCATCCTCCGCGGCCCGGCGAAAGACACCGGCCCCGCTGGAAATGTGAGTCGGATCCTTCCCGAGCTGCACGGCCCGGAGCACGAGGTGAGCCAGAAAATTGCCAACGTCCAGTTCCGCCTCCCCGGGAGAGGCCATGTCGCAGTCGATGACAACCGGTCGATCCCCCTCGAGTAACACCTGCCGATCGTGTAGATCGCCATGCAGGGCGGCGATGGATCGGACCGCTCCTGGTAACCGTTTACGAGCCTGATCCAGCCGGGAGGCGACGCCGTTGATCAACTCATCGGGCGCCACCGGCATCGTGGCCAGTTGACGTGCAAGCGATTCGAGCTCGTTGCCGAGCGTCCTCGTGTTCACCACGCCCGTTCGGCCGGCGGGGACGAGTCGCGCCTCGCGGTGAAAACGACCGACGAGCTGACCCACCCGGCCCAGTTCCGACGAGGTGGCCCCGACGGTCATGATCCGTTCGTGCAGCGAAGGGCCGCCGACCCACTCCTGTGCCGTGGCAAAGGTTCTGCGCGGCGACGGCAGCCGGACTGTCCACGGAACAAGTTCATCCGCCCCGGTTACGAACCAACGCGGAGAGCGGCGTCGCAGCTTGAGGGCAACGGCCGGCCTGCCCGGGCCCGGCGCAACCGCCTGCCAGGCCGCGCGAGAGCCGTGTCGATGGCGCACGAGCCGGAACTCCGGGCGGCCAGGACCGAGAAGAGTCGCCGTGCGGAACCGTGTTTGGGGCGACTCGATCCATGACATCGGCAGGGCCGGATCCTCGGGCGAGAGATGGAGGCTCAACTGATCGTCCGAACCTTGATGGTCGTGTGGCAATGCGATGCCGAGATGGGTGATCGGCCGGTGTCCATTTCCAGTCGCGGCCGTCTTGACGACAACGTCAAAGGTTCCTTCCAGCCGTTCATTCTTGACCTTGAGCCCCCCTTTTCGAACCTCGAGAAGCCGGGTAGTGGAACCACGAGCCTCGAGGAGACCGTTCAGGAGGGAAAGGGCCCCGTCTCGATCCAGAAGCCGCTCGACCATTGATTCGGCATCGTGCGGCGCCCGGGGTCGACGAGCCGGGGTCGGCGCCACGAGTGCCTCGGCTGATTCGATGATCCTTGCCGTTGTCGCCTCCCAGTTCGGATCGCGCCGACGATACGGTTCCAGCGTCAGGAGCGCCAACCCGGCGGCATCGAACCAGCCCTGACCCCGAAGAGTGCCGCACCCGTCGCGGTACCCGTCCCGGAAGGCGTTGTCGATGGCTGTCGCCCGCTCCATCGGCATCAGCCCCGCCAGCGCCTGGGACGTGAGATGGGCCCGAAACGTGGCCAGATCGAGGCGGGGATCCCCGGCCCGCATCTCGTCCAGATCGATGAGGCCGATTCGATCCTTCTCGATCAGAATCTGTCCGGCGTGGAAATCGCCGTGGATGACTCTGAGATCGTCAGGGGAACCGCATTCGGTGTCGCCGATCGTTTGATCGAGGCGCGTTACCAGTCCGTCCAGTTGTTGACCGAGTCGGCCGCCAGCTCCTGCTCCAATCTCCCGAAGGATCTCCGAAAAATGACAGGAGACGGCGCGCACCTGACCGAGAACGCTGGGTGCCGACCGGACTTGTCTTGTCGATCCGGGTGCACCCCTCATGGGCGAAATCCCATGAAGCCCGCCAAGGCATCGCCCCGCGGTTCGCGCCGCCTCCACAGCTGTTGTCGATTCCAGGAGCGGCTCGCCGGCCAGTCGTTCCTGATAGAGGATCTTTCGGGAATCGTCCCAGGCCAGCGGAATGGCCAGCCTGAGCGGCTTCGGCAGGTCGCCGATGGCCTGAAGCGCCGTCATCCACTCGCGTGTTTCGCGCCCGGTGCTGTCCGCGTAGGCTTTGACGATGACGGCCCGTTCGCCCAGGTGCCGACCCGTACTGTCCACGAAGACGAGGTCGGCGCAGAGGACGGCCCGGCGCCCGGGTTTCCAGGTGAGAAGCCGGCGTGTCGTCCGCCCGCCGCTGACGCGGCCCCCTTCAAAGCCGGCGCCGATCCCCATCGCGTCCACATGGCGCTTGAACTTTCCCTTCTGGCCCAGCACGGAAAGTCCCGGAAGGTGTCGGTCATGCGGATAGAGTGTGACCACCAGTGGCCACGGATGAAGGTGGATGACCTGTGCCCCCGGGTGGCGAAGGGCCCAGCTTTCGAGTGCAATCCGTACCGCGCCAAGCCGCGCCGCCGGAACGAGCCGGCCGGCCGCCCGCAGCGGTTCATCGCGCCCGATCAAGTCGAATTGATACCCGATCAGGGCCCCGACCGCCGGTTTGTGATTCAGATAGGTGACGCGGGCCCCATTGGGTTTGAACCCGGCTCCTCCGAGGTGATCGAAGAGGGCACGCCCGACGGCTCCCGCATCAAGGACTTCCTCGAGGTGTGACAGCCGGTCTTCAACGAGCGTCCTGGAAGGCTTCGACAGGGCCGCTCTGGTCGTCATCGACCGATCTCTGCGCAGGGCGACTGACCCGAGGCCAGTGTGCGACAACGTGCGGCGATGGCAGACCAGGTGCGGGCCGCCGCGCGGCATCGGCCGGCCGCCGCGAGCGTGGCCGAAAGGTTTGATTCGAAGCGAATCCGTTCGAAGGCCGTGGCGGCCCCGGCCACATCGCCTTCCTGGACCAGGAGGCCGTCGTTGCCATGCGTGATCATCTCACGGACCCCGGCGCCGCCCGAGGCCACCACGGGGAGCCCTGCCGCCTGGTACTCGGCCACCTTGAGCGGCGAGAAGTACCCCTCGCCGACCTCTTCGTAGAGCGCGGCGCCGGCATCCATTCGGGCCAGTTCGCCGGGAATCGACTCGTGCGGCATTGGGCCGGTGAGGACGACCCCCTCACGCGTCTCTGCAGCCGCGCGCAGCCATTCTGCCATGGGACCCTCGCCGACGATGCGGAGCCGCCAACCCGAGGCGGCGCCGCCGAGTCGATCGAATGCCGAAACCAGCGTCGACAGTCCGTGCCATGGTTTCAAACTGCCGGCGAATCCCACCACGAAAGGAGAGGTACCGGCTTCGTGGCGCCGTTCCACGCGGAGGAACGCATCTGCCACGCCGTTGCCTTCAACATGAATTCGGTCGGGATTGGCGCCAAGTCGGAGCAGATGTCGTGCGATCGGTGACGACACCGCCAGAAGATGATCACCGTCCATGGCCAGGCGATGTTCCGCCGCCCGGGCGGTCACCGTGAGTTCCAGGTTCCGCCAGCGGGAGGCCTCGTCCACCAGCGGCGCGTTGACTTCAAGTAGATGGGGAATGCCGAGCTTTCGGGCGGCATCGAGTCCCGCCACCGTCCAAAGGGCATAGCGCTCGTAGATGGCATCGAACGGAGAGTGGCGATGCCGCTCCAGGATCCACGCAAGCAATTCCGCGTTCATCCGATCGGGATCGAACGCCGGATTGGTCGGCGGTTCCGTGGTTGCGAGCCCGGTCAGAATGACTCGCCCATGGCCAGGATTTCCGGCGGTCGGCCGGCCGAGGCGCCGCACCGCCACCTCGACGGAGTCGACGCCGGTGGCCAGGGCTTCGGCCATCGATCGGAGGTGAATCGAGGCCCCCTTGGTGCCGTGCCATGGGACGCCGAAGTCGTTTGCGAGGACGAGCCAGTTCATCGACCGACCGCCTCCATCATCGATTTCGGTTTCGCCGCCTCCAGTCGTACGGCCCCCTGGAACCACTCGTGAAGCGTGGCCGCCGAACGCGCGCCGTCGAAGTGCTCGTCCACGCGTCGCCGGCCGGCCTCCGCCAGCCGCGCGGCACCCGCGCGATCGGCGAGGAGTTCGGCTATTGCGCCGGCCAAGGCGATCGGATCCCTTTCCGGGACAAGGCGGCCGGTGATCCCATCGAGGACCGCCTCGGGGATGCCGACCACTGGCGTTGAGAGGACCGGAAGTCCCGATGCCATGGCCTCCACGACCACGACGGGTAATCCATCACGATTGCCGTCCTCCGCCACTTCGGCCGGGAGCGCGAACAGCGTCGACGATTGCATGAGCTGCCGGACGGCATCGTGGGACTGCGCGCCAAGCAGGTGGACTCTCGCGTCGAGGTTGAGCTCGTGGATGCGACGCTCCAGTTCGACGCGCAGTTCGCCGTCACCAACGAGGTCGACGTGAATGTCGTGGCCTTGATCGATGAGTCGACGCGCCGCCAGAAGCAGAGTGCCGAAGCCTTTCTTCGGCACGAGGCGACCCACGGAAAGAATCCGCCCCGGAGTGACCGGGAGTTCCGGCAGGCAGGCCGCTGTTTCCGTGCCGGCCCCCCCGAACCGCGGCGTCGGAAATTCAGTCAGATCGAGACCGTTGTACAGCCGCCGCACGTTTGATGCGGCCGGGTGACCGACGACGTCGCGCAGGAAGTCGGCGCTCCAGTCGCTCACGGCCACGGTGAAGCGTGACGACGCCACCTTCTCGCGCAGGCGGTCACTTGAAACCGATTGGTGGAAAATATCCTTGGCGTGGGCCGTCATTGACCAACCGATTCCGGCGAGCGATGCCAGCCGCATGGCCGTGGCGGCGGCCGAGGTGGCGAAATGGGCATGAAGGTGGTCGATTTGCCGTTCGACAACCACCGGCAGAAATGCGATCGCGGGAATCAGCGACTCCAGGCCCTCATCGTCCGCCTGATCCAGGGACGTCCAGAAGTGCCGCGATAGAAGCACTTCCGCCCCGGCCAGGTGTTTGTGCTGCGATGCGAGGAAGGAAAGGACTTGATTCGGCCGTACCTCCGGCGCGTACAACACGTCCCCGCGCACACGCGCCAGTTTCTCGTGGAAGCGACGCTCCGCCGGGCGCTTCAGGGCCAGGATCGTGACGATGGCGCCGCGCGCCTCCAGCGCCAGAATCTCGTTCAGGACAAATGTCTCCGAGAGGCGCGGCCAGGTCTTGACGAGGTAGGCCACGCAAAGCGGAGCGTGTGTTGTCGCGGGCGTCGTCATCGCGTTGCTCCGGACTCGCTTTGAAGGGCCGGCATCTCATTGTCGAAGAGGCGGGCATATTCGTCGTCCAGCCGTTCCAGGCCCCCGAAATCGAGCGGGAGGCATCCGGTGCTCACGTCGCGGCCGAGTTCATGACGGATCGCGGCGCCGAGTGTGGCCGGGGAGGCACCGTCCGGCTCGACCATTGTCAGCAGCCCGCGCTCGGCGAATCGCTGTGCCCGTATCCACTGCTCGCGCCTCGGGCGCACGCGGGGAACCGAGACCACCCGCTTGCCAAGGCAGAGCGCTTCGGTGAGCGTGTTGTAGCCACCCATGGTGATCACCAGGTCGGCGGCCGCCAGAATTGACGTGAAATGATCGCTGAACTCCAGCAATCGGCCGTTGGCGCCGAGGCGATGCCGGAGTTCGGCCACGCGCGCTTCCGGCATGCCTGGTCCGGTGACCAGGACCGGCAGGTGTCCGGTCGGAAGGAAGCCCCCGTCCCTCGCTTCGAGAAAGAGTGACAGAAGTTCGTAACCGTCCTCGCCGCCGCCGGGGCTCAAGACCAGGAGCGGCTGATCCTTTGCGTCAAGTTCAGCCCGGATGGCCTCGACGGGCCGAATTCCGTTGTACTTTGGGAGGTAGCCCAGAAAAGACGTGCGCGCGGCCATGGTATCGCTGAAGCCGTACTCGGTAACCGGGTTGAAAACGTCCGCCGAGCCGTAGATCCAGATCGCATCATAGAGTTCGTCGAGCGTCTGCCAGTCGCCGGTGGCCGTCCACTCGGCACGCTGGTTCGGCGCCTCGTCCAGGATATCGCGCAGACCAAGGACCACCCGCGTCCGCGCGCCGGTCTCCCGAAGGCGCCGCAAACAGGGAAGCAATTCGCCGTTCATCCCCCCCGGCGTCTTGTCAATGATCAGGAGATCGGGCTCGAAAGCCCGGAGCCCCTCGTCGATGACGCCTGATCGAAACCGGTTGAAGTGATCAAAGTCGAGGCCGAGGTACCGGGCTTCGTAGTGCCCGTTCCGAATTTTCTTCGCCGCGGGGAGTTTGAGGAAATCGATTCGATCATAGGAACCCATCGCCTGGACGAATGGGGAACCGGAGATGATGAGCGAGTTCAAGTCGGGGCGCCGTGCCCCGAGATGGCGGGTGATGGTCAGGGTGCGGCGCAGGTGCCCGAGTCCGACGGTATCGTGCGAGTAGGCGGCAATTCGCCGTGCCATTTTTCGGTCACCGTTCCGGAACGGATACGCCTCATTGCGATGCATGGAGGCAAGGTACGGTCCGGTGGACACGGGATACACAATCGGGCAAGAAAAAGCCCGCTCCGGAGCGGGCTCCTGCTAAATTGGGGTCAGCGGGGTGTCAGCCCCCGCCCTGGCTCAGCGCCGGGTTCGACGATTCCAGTACACCTCGCCCTCGCCATCGTCGTTTGCGGTGCCGTCGTGCTGATCGGCCGCGAGGGCTGCTCCCACGTCGATCCGGCCGGCGCCCAGTTCGCCAATCTGTTCCGAATGCAGGGGAGTAACCGGCCGGGCGGTGGACTGGATACGCGCCAGGACCATGGCGGGCGTCCAATCGGCGTGAATGGAGAGGAGAAGCGCCGCAGTGCCCGCCACCAGCGGTGAGGCCATCGACGTGCCGCTCCAGACGGCCGAGCCGCCGCCATAGTGGGCGCTGCGGATCAGGGTTCCCGGGGCGGCGATCGCGGCGTGGCTGGAATAGCTCGTGAACGTGGCGGCCCGATCCTCGTGATCCGTGGCGACGACAGCCCAGACCGAGCTGCTGGACGAAGGGTACTCCTCCGGATCCTCCGCCCCCCAGTTGCCGATCGAGCCGACCATGATCACACCCCGGTCGGCCGCGTAGCTGAGAGCCTCATCCATGATCTCGGGTTTGCTCAACATGCCGAGGCTCATGTTGATGATCGACGCGCCCTGATCAGCGGCATATTCGATTGCCTGCGCTACGCCCCAGGCCGGGCCCCGCCCATCGGCGTCCAGGACCCGAAGGACCATGATTTTGGCTTCCGGGGCCACCAGGCGGACGAGTCCGGCCACATGCGTGCCATGACCCAGGGCCTCGTCGATGAATCCATCGCCATCGTCATCAATGCCGTTGGGGGATTCGGAGGCGTCGGTGTCGCCGTCGAGGAAGTCACGACTCGCCGGATGAATGTGCCCGGCCAGGGCCGGATGGCTGAAGTCTATTCCCGTATCAAGAATGGCAACGACCACCCCATCGCCCCGGGTGCGATCGTGCGCCCGGGCCACGTGGAGCAGGCGCAGAAAGCCCTGGTCACCGACGGCGCCTTCCACAAAATTGCCCTCGTCGAAGGCCATGCTCGATTGTCGCGTCTCGGTGTCGATGACGAAGAGGTTCCTGTCGACGCCGAGAACGCGCGGATCGAGCGCCAGTTCGGCTTCCTCCTGCGCCAGGACGCCCCCGGCTGGCACTCGAAAGCGTGTCGAGAGTCCGTCCGGCAGTTCATCGACCAGCAGCAGCCCGTGTTCGATGGCGATGGTGCCGGGGTCGAAATTTGGGTCCACGATCGCCAGGATTTCGTCACTGTCGAAGTCGTCGGTCAGGAGGCCGCCGGTTCTGGCGGCGTAACTGTCAACCCGGGGCGATTCCTCGAGAGTGTCCTGGCCGCAGCCCGGGAGTGCCAGGGCCAGACCGATGCCAAGCGAAAGCGCGGCCCGCGCGGTGGGAAATGAGAATGTCATGACAGAATTCCCTTTCGGCGGCATGAGTCCTTGGCGGGAATCAAAGAGTACAGGCCCCCCCCGGCCGGTGGCCAGCCCAATCGTCACGGCGCATCACAGATCTCCCATGAGCGAAAAGCCGGACCAGTAGTACGGGTGCCAGCCGCTGGACGCCATTTCGGCCTGGGCCCGGGCCAGCGCTTCCGCCGGCAGATGCCCTTCGTTGATCAGAAAGCGGTAAAAATGTCCCATCAATTGCCGGGTGGCATCGTCATCGACATCCCAGAGGCCTACCAGAACCCGGCGGGCTCCCGCGGTCAGAAAGGATCGGGCCAGGCCCATCCAATCGCCGCCGGCCCAGGCGGCGGAAAGCCCGGTCACGCAGGCCGATAGCACGACCAGGCGGGCCCGCATCATTCCCCGGGCAACTTCATAGCCGTAGACCCATCGATCGGACAGTCGGACTCCCGACAGGTTCGGGCGATCGGTACGGAACATGCCATGCGTGGCTACATGCAAGATCGAGGCCTTCGGCAGGGATGCCAGAAATTGGTGCGCCGTTGCCTCCGAACCGAGGAATACCCGGGCACCCGGTAGCCGCCCGGCCAACTCCCGTATTTCGTCGGCAACCTGCGGAGCCCGCTTGTCGGGGATACCAATGAGCACGGCCCTCTCAAGGCCCCCATCGCCCGTCTCGTGGGTCCGGCAACGGCTCCAGACCGCCGCACTGGGCGACACGACGATGGCCCGCCTCCGGGCCAGACACGCCGTTCCGTCGTCGAGTGCGGAAAAAGGGACCGAGCGAAGTCCAGCCGTCGGAACGATGATCAGCGGCCCCTTCTCCGAGGGAGAATCAAAGGGTGAGATCAAGAGCTCATGAAGGCGCCGAAGATCGCTCCGGGCCATGCTTTCCAACTGAGCGCCGTGGCGTGCCAGTAATTCCGCATCGAAGCGGAACCGCCCCCACTGAAATCGCAGCGATTCCGCCAGCCTCTCGATGTCGGCCGCGCCGGCCAGGTCCGGCACCGAGTCGAAGCGGGTCCGGGTAATCCGAAATACCCCGACCCGGCCGCCGATTTCGTGGAAAGAAAGAAGGGTTTCGCCGGGACGAAGGAGACGTTGCACCTCGCCGAGACCGGGACGCCGCCCGGCGATCGAACCAGGGCTTTGATCCACGCGACGCAGAAGCCGGGCCGCTTCCGCCTCGAGCGATTCCCGCGCTTCGGATATTCCGGCGCTGGTCCACTGTCGTTGGCCGGACGATTCGGCGACGTCGTCTTCGTGATAACGGCGCCCCAATTCCGACAGCAGGTGCCTGGCTCGTGTCTCCAATTTCCTGCGACCCTTGCCTGGTGCCCGCTTTCCCGCCGGCATGTCCGTCAGGAGGTCGAGCAGGGCCCGCGCCCGCCCGCGTTCGAATAGTTCGAACGCCTGTCGCGGCCGGCCGGCCACGAGTTCGAGACGGGCCAATTCCAGATAGGGGCGATCCCGCTCGCGCAGAAACCCCGCCCGGAGGTCGTCACCGGAGAGCAATGCACGAAGCTGTTCAATGGCCTTGATGGCCTGGTTGAAGTGGCGCCGTGCCGTCGCAGCATCGCCCCGGTCAAGTGCCAGGAGTCCCGCCAACTCGCGAACTTCCGCCGTGAGCCAGGGCGAGCGACTCCGCCGGGCGGCCTGAAGCGCCGCCTCCAGCGTGCGCCCGGCTTGGGCCCTGCGGCCGGCTCCGCGGGCCGCCTCCGCTTCGATCAGCAGGGCCCGCCCCAGCGCTTCGTTGGATATTCTTCGGGCGAACGTCCGGCGTGCCCGCTGCGCTTCCAGCCGTGCCTCTGACCAGGCACCTCGACCGACAGCCAATCGGGCCAGCTGAAGGCTGGTCTCACCGACCCACCAGCGGTTTTTTTCCGTCTTGAAAAGTTCGCGGGCCGAGTCCAGCAGGCCCGCCGCCTCCGACGGATCGCCTCGACGGGCCGTGGCCAGGGCCAGGAACGTGAGGGCTTTCGCCCGCTCGTAGTCGAGACCGAGTGCCTTCAGCCGGCGGATGGCTTCGGTAGCCGCTTCTCCGGCGTCATCCCAAAGATTCAGGCGGAGAAGGATCTCAGACTCATCGAGTCGCGTCAGGCCGAGGTGACGTTCATCGCCCGTCGCCTGAAAGGTCACGCGGACCTGCTCCAACTCCTCGAGAGCCTCCGGCAACCGGTTTTCGAGAAAGCGAAGGTAGGCCAGGTTGTACCGCACCTGGGCCGTCCGGTCCGTGAAGCCCTGCCGGGAAAAAATGGCCCCGGCGGTTTCGTAGGCGATCCGCGCCTCGGCGGTGCGCCCCATCGGCCCGAGCACGTTTCCGCGGTTGAACTCAACCAATGCCAGCGCGGAGTCGTCGTGCCGCCGCCGAAATGTCCGCCGCGCGCGGTCATACCATTGGATGGCCGTTTCGAGGTCATCGCGCCGATGGTGAATGTTTCCGATGTTGTTTTCGATGCGGGCGCCGCGAATCGGATCGCCAAGCCTTTGGACCGTTCGTCGCGCCGCGTGCGCCTCAAACAGGGCATCCTCGTAGCGCCCGAGGTACATGAGGGCATCAATCAGGCCGATACGGGTGAACGCGCATTCGTCCGCCCGATCCAGATCCTGAAATCGCTTGAGAGCCGCGCGATAGTCCGAGGCCGCCTCCGGCCATCGGTTACTCGCGCGACGCGCGTGGGCCCGTGCCCGCTGCAGATGCGCCAGCGCGACGCCATCGCCCACGGCCCGGGCAACCAGCATGGCCCGGCTCGATGCGGACTCAGCTTTCAATGGATCGCGACGCGTGGTCCGCTGGAGCGAGGCCAGGTATTTTTTGAAATGGGCCGGTCGGATGGCATCACCCCGGCTGTTCAAGAGGTCGCGCTCCAGCGCGCCGACGCGAACGGACAGGGTCATATCTCGAATGAATCGACTCGAACCCGGAATCCGGCCGCCGCGATATTCAGGTGGTAGACGCGGCGGGGCACGTCGCTCAGCCGGAAGTCTCCCCGGGTGCCGAGCGGCACCTTGACCACGAGCCGCCGGCCGGCGAGTAACCGAACGTGCCCTTCCGAGAACTGTCGCCCACCGGTCACGGTGGCATCAAGAATCTGGCCCCGAACCGTGGCCGTCCGGCCCGCGCGTCCCAGGTCTAGTTCAATATCCAGATCGACCGAGCCGGCCCGATAGAGGAGACGGCGGCTGGAAGGGGCGACCCCGCGAGCCCCCAGCGGTTCGAGACGCCATGAATCGAGGACCAGCCTCAGGATTGGCATCAGACCCTTCGGAACCTTTTTCGGCTGATCCCGCGGCCGATCGTCCGCCCAGTTCGCCAGCCACTCCGGGGGCGACTCCAGTGTCGATGCGCCGAGCGAGTTGGTTACGCGCTTCAGCTCCTCAATCGACCTTTGGCAGCGTCGGCAGGCCAGCACGTGCGTCGCAACTTCCCGGAGTCGGTCCAAAGCCAGCCGTCCTTCAAGCTGATCCAGCAGCTCACCCGTTTCCGGGTGCCCGGTCTTTGCGCCGACGTCAATCCTTTTCACGGACATGGTCTCCTCCCATTACCAGCCGGAAGGTACCGCCGGCCCCCGATCGGATACTTCCTCACAAGTCTTTTCCCATGAGTGCCCGAAGCTTGTCCAGGCAACGGCCCCGCGTTGGGCCGATCGAACCGCGGGGCAATCCCATGCGCCGCGCAACCTCGTCATATCCCATGGGAGGCTCTTCCATGTACAGGAGGGTCAGGATCTCCCGACAACGACTCCCAAGCCGATCCAGCTCCCGCCGGACGCGGTGGGCCGATTCGGCCGCATGGAGCCTCTCGGACACGAGCAAATCCGGGTCCGGCTGTCGAGCCAGTACGTCCACGGAGGCATGCCGCCGAATCTTTTCCGCCTGGCGCTGACTCTGGCGCCGGGTGGTCACCTGGATCCATCGCGTCAGCGCCTTCTCCGAACGGAGCTCGGCCAGACCCTTCCAGAGGGCGGCAATGACAATCTGAAAGACATCGGCCGTGTCGTCCGCATCGAGCCCGTACCGCCTCGGGATCGAATAGATGAGATCGCGGTAGCGACGCATCAGTTCACGCCACGCGGCGTCATCTCCCAGTCGGCAGGCTTTCAAAAGCTCGGCGTCCCGGAGATAGGGGGGCTCGACTCGGGCCTCCCGGCCCCGTTGGGTTCGTGTGACCATGGACTGGCAAATGTATCACCCTTCCGGCACCAGGGGCCCCGGTTCACCCGCGGAATCATCCATGTCACAAACCGGGCGGCGGTGTGTTCCTTTCTTGCCCCTGACACATGCTCGCGTTGATTTTTCGGCCGGGCCGCAGATTGATTGCGAGCCTCCGGGGGTGTCGTTCGGTGACACATGGCCTGGCAGTCGTCCTTTTCCGGAGGTGCGCTTCATGTCCTTGACGCGTTCGATCAATCCAATGCGAAGGACGGCGACCATCGCGGCCAGCGTGATCGTGTTGTGGTGCGGAGTCGGTCATGCGCAGATGGACAGTTCCGTCGGCGCAGTCGATTCCACCCGCGTCGACCCGAAGATTTCCGGCGCGGCGGACCAGCCCAGGTCATCGAAACGACGGGGGTTGAAGCCTCCGGAAGTTTTCGGGTTCATGCAGATTCACTACAAGTATTCATTGATGACCGGCGACGACCCCTTAGTCGACAACGACAATTATCGTGTTCAAAGGGTCCGTATCGGCGTCAAGGGCGACATTTCCGAGTGGCTCTCCTACAACATCGAGATCGATCCACGAGCTCCGGAAGTCACGGGAATACTCCGGGATGCGTACGTCGATTTCAAAGTGATTCCCCGACACGACATTCGGGTCGGCCAGCAGAAAACGCAGTTCGGATACGAAAACACGGAGTCATCCACCAATCTGTACGCGGTGAATCGAACGGAGCTGTCCGACGCCCTGTCGCGCGGTGTCAATCTGCGGGATATTGGGATCGGCCTGATGGGCAACGTCAAACTCGGGCCGAAAGGGTTCCGTTTTGAGGATGCCATCACCATCGTCAACGGCGCCGGATTGAATGTGCAGGAGGACAATACGGCGCGCATGAGCCTGTGGGGGCGCGTCGGGCTTCGATGGAAATCCGACCCGGAAAACCTGACGGCAAGGTTCGGAGTCTCCGGGGCTTCCGGTGATTTCATTGAGCCGGCCGATCTTCTGCTGGGGGAGGAGAAAATGCAGATCAAGTTCAAACGACTTGGTGTCGACGTGGAACTCGACCACCCGCGATTCTTCATCAGCGCCGAATACGTGCGTGGCTCGGACGAGATCGTGGAGACCGGCGAGATGAACGATCCGTCGGGTTACTACGTGAACCTGGTCGGCAAGACGGAGGCCCAGGTCGGCCCCATCGTTCGATACGACACGCTTGATGATGACTTCAAGCGCTGGACTCTCGGCGCCTATTACGGGCTTCCGAAGAAACCATGGCGCCTGATGCTGAACTACGAGCTTCGCGAGTTGAGGGACGGTGCGCGACAGGATGACAAGTTCTATGCCTGGACCCAGGTCAGATACTAAGGCTGCTTCGATGGCAGGCGGGGAGTGGCAGGCCCTGCTCAGCTGTTTTCCGGTGGCGACGCCGGAACTCATTGCCCGGCGTGAGCTGCGGCGACGGACGGACACCAAGTTTGTCCTGTCTCCGGCGTCAGCGGCCGACCTCGTCCGCGCGATCACGGGGGATTACGCCGTGCTGACCGCCGGTACCGAGCTCGTCGCGACTTACCAGACGCTGTACTTCGACACCCCGGAGCTCGATTTCTTCCACGCGCATCGGCGCGGCCGCCGGGTGCGGCACAAGGCACGCGTTCGGCACTACCCGGATCGCAGCCTGACGATGCTCGAAGTCAAGACACGGCGGAGCAAATTGAAAACGACCAAGCTCTCCCGCGAGCATCCGTTTGGCGGCAACGAGTTGAGCGCTGATGACCAGGACTTCGTGGCCATCCACACCGGGATTGACCGGGGTGTTCTCCCTCAGGTCTGGACTCACTTTCGGCGGCTGACACTCCTGGGCCTTGAGACTTGCGAGCGCGTGACCCTTGATTTCGATGTACGAATGGAAATGGGGCAGCGCCACGCATCGCTGTCCGGCATCGTCATCGTTGAGGTGAAGCAGTGGCCATACGGACGTGGAACCCCGGTCATGTCGGCGCTGAGGGAGTCCGGTTGCCGGCCAGGCTGGACGAGCAAGTACTGCACCGGGATTGCCTTGACCCATCCCGGTGTGCGCCTGAACGCATTGTTGCCCGGCCTCCGGGCACTGGAAGGACGAGCGGAATGAACACGATTCCTGGTGGTGATATTTTCGCGGATTGGTCCGAAATGAGCAAGTTGCTGGTGCGGTTTGTGCTTGATCTTGCGTTCGCGAGCGTCGTGATTCGCCTGATCTACTACCGCCTGTACCGAAATCGTGAGTACGTATTCACCTACTACCTGTTCAACGTGGTGACGCTCTTCCTGTGTCTTCTGCTACGCAAGGTGCCGACCGAGCTCGGTTTTGCGCTGGCGCTGTTCGGCGTGTTCGGCATCCTGCGATATCGCACGGAACAGATCCGCATTCGAGATCTCACCTACCTGTTCATCGTCATTGGACTCGGCCTTCTTAACGGGGTTGCCAACGGTAGTGTCAGCATGATGGAGATACTCGTCGTTAACGGAGTCGTTGTCGGGATGGTGGCTGCCATCGAGTTGCGCCCCTGGAAGGACTCGCTGCAGTCGACGCCGATGATCTATGACCATCTCGAATTGCTGCAGCCGGGCAACGAGGCAAAGCTTCTGGCCGACATCCATTTGAAAACGGGAATGGCGGCGCTTCGGGTCGAGGTCCAACGGATTGACCTGCTCAGGGATGCCGCCGACATCCTTGTTTTCCACCCAGTTTCGCCATCTCGATAAACCCCCGCGAGCCGGGGGCCTGCCGGCCAGAGCCGTGACCGTCAGACCCCCGACGTCGCGAGGTGAAACCTACCGCGTGACTTTAAGAACCTTCTGCGTGAACGATTTGCCGGCGGCTTCGAGCCGGGCAAAGTAGACACCGTTGGCTGTCTCGCTTCCGGAATCGCCGCGACCGTCCCAGAGCCAGGCGTGCGTGCCGGTATCGAGATGGCCGAGTGACTCACGGCGGACGAGGCGACCCGAGATGTCATAAACCGACATCGAGACGTTTGTCACCGGTGTGGCCAGTTGGAACGCGAACCGGGCGGTGCCGGTCATTGGATTGGGATACGGTGCCATCAAACCGGTGAGGCCCGCGGCACCGGCCGCCGGCCCGACGGCGGCCAGCGTGCAATCACCCTCGTTGACCCGGACATTGTCGAGATACCAGCCGTCCAGCTCCGCCAGCGGATCTGTCTGAACCCGGAAACGGACCAGGATCTGCTGTCCGATGAAATCGTCCAGTGAGAGATCCGCGGGCCGCCAGTCGGTCGGATCAGCCACATTGTCGGTCCAGGCCGGATCGCTGGCCTGATCGTAGCGGGCGATTTCCGTCCAGCTGGTTCCCTCGTCCGTGGAGATCTCGACGATGCCGAGATCGCATGGCGTCGGTGCGCAATGTTCGGTGATGCAGATCTGGTCGAACATGAGGTGCGAATTGGGCGGGAGCCGAACCGGGACTCGGAGGACGGTCGGGGTGGAGGTGGTGCAACTTTCCAGGACGCCGGCACAACCGCGAGAGGTGCCGACCGGGCTGTCCGTGTAACCGAACACGCCCCCCTCCGCCAGCGCCGTGACGCCCCATGTGTTGGGGGGGCTGATCCAGTCGTTGGCGTTCCCCTGCTCGAAGTCCTCGGAAACAAAGCAGCCGATGACACCGGCGTATTCGTTGGTCGAGGCCCTGGCGGTTTCGCTCAACCCGCCGACACCCGAAACTTCATAGGTATACACACCGCGGTCGGCCAGGTCGTCGTAGCTGGTCGAGGAGCCCGGGAGTGTCTGGAGCAGCGCCCCGTTGCGATACAGCCGCACCGAGTCGTAGGGCGCCCCGTTCAGCCAGTCCAGGTGGACCGGATCGTTGATGTTGTTGACATTCTGGGCCGTGGCCGTGATGCCACCAGGAGCCAGCAGCGTCGTGCTCGGCGGACGCTGGAAGGCCGCCACGTTGTAGGCCGCCCAGTCGGTGTGCGGACCGACGTGGCGCACTTTGAGATAGTAAGTGCCGGTCGTTCCGGCGAAGAGATCGATGCGGGCGTCCCGGATGCCGGGGTCCGAGTTGTCGTTCGACCCGAGGATCGCGCCCGTCGGTGAGAGGAGCTCGACGAACGGATCGCTGGCGCTGAAAAATGCCCGGACCTCGAAGCCGTAGCGCATGCCGGCCACGGCGTCGAAACGGATCAGGTCGGCATCGCCCAGGTCGAACAGAGTCTGATGCCGTGAGAAGGTGCCGTTGGCCGAGGCCAGCGTGCCGTCCTCTGGGGTGAAATCGGCCGCGGCATCGGTATCCGTGCCGTTGATGTCACGCGCCAGGTTGGATGCCGCTGGGGGACTGTCGAGGAGGCCGGTGAAGGCCGTGCCCGACGGTACCGGGGTGCTGTTCGGGGTGCCGTTCCCATGTCGCCAGCTCACAAAGTCCACGGCCTGGCTGGACGCATCCCGCAGGACGACGGCCCCGTCGAGGCCGTAGTTCCATGAGGCGTTCCACGAGTTGGGCACGGTGCTGCCGCCGTAGAGGTGGTGCGCGCCGTTGTTCAGCGGATCGCCGCGCTCGAGCAGCGCCACGGCCTCACCCGGATCGAGCGTGAAGGCTGGAAACGTGTAGATGCGGCTGACCACCGGGGCGGCGTCGCCATTGACGTACACCTGGATCTGCCAGCCGGTCATGTCGATCGCGGCGTCGGACGGGTTGAAGACCTCCACGGCATCCTGGGCGCCGAGGTCGATCTCGCTGATGACCAGGTGCGCGCCAGTCGTCACGGAGTAGGCCAGTGGCGCAATCGAAGTTGCCTGCGCCGCGGTGCCATCCGGCTCGTACGAGTCGGGGTAGAACTCCATCAGCGACAGGTTGAAGAAGATGTCGTCCACGCCGGCGCGCATGAAATTGGCGCCGTTCTGGGCGTACCACCCCTGGTAATAGTCCTCGATCGTGACCGCATTGCCGGCTGGGAGGCCGGGCAACCAGATGCGCTCGATCGCGAACGGGATGGCATCGTTGACACCAACCTGATCGTCGTCGACGCCCGGGGTTTCATCCGGGGTTCCTGCGTCGTCCACCAGGTCCCACTGGGCCGAGGTAACGTTTGTTTCGTTGGCGCTGCCCCGCTGGCCGATAAAGAAGCCACCCGGCGGCAGGCCCGGCTGGAAGACGACGCCGGTCTCGAAGTCGTAGGAGAACGACAGGCCGCCGGCCATCATCGAATCGGGCGGAATCATCAGGTCGCCGTAGATGCTGACGTGGCTGTCGATCGGCTGTGCGATCAGGTTCAGGCGGGTGGTGGCCCGGAGCTTGCGGACCTTGGCGCAGTGAAACGTGGCCACACCTTCACCATAGGCCAGCAGCACATTGGCGTTGTTGTCACCTATCCCGTGCGGGCCGCCAGGATTGTCCGACCTCGAGAAAAAGTCATCGAACCAGTGGCCGGTTTCATGGAGGATGACCGTGTCGGACCAGGCGTCCGTGTCGTTCCCCTGGCCTGGGGATGCCAGAAGAATTGCGTGGCCGCTGTAGTTGGAACCCTCATTGGAGCTGGTCGGCGACCACGCAAAAATGACGTATTCGGTGGCATTCGGCAGCCGGTTCAAGAGGCCCGGCTGGGCCATCCAGTCGAAGTAATCCACGGCACAGTCAAAGATGTTGAAGGCCTGGGCCACACCCGTGCCGTCCGGATCCTCGAGTAGAAACGTGCCGAAATTGAGCGGCTGGGCCTGGTTGTGATTCAGGACCGGATCGTTGAGGACGGCGTGAATGTTGCCGATGACGGCGGGCTCACCCAGGCCGCGCGTCAGTTCGTCGACGATACGAATTTCATAGCCGGCGGTGCGCCCGTCGGTCAGGACACGAGCTACCACGTTGACCGGCACGATCGGCGCCAGTGGCGTGACCGTGATCGAGTAATTGCCGTCGGCGTCGGCAACGCCGGATCCGATCACCTGGAGCGACGGAACATCGACGATTTCGACCCGCGCGTGGCGGATGGGCAGGTTCTGTTCCTGACCCGTGTAGCCGTCCTTGTCCCAGAGCTTGTCGGCATACAGGAAGCGGCCGCTGGCCGTGAAGGCGGCCTCGGCGGACGTGACGAAGGAGGTGAGCACGAGGGTCGCGACGAGCGTGATCAGGATGATCAGGGCGATGAGGTAGGCGAAGGACTTGTTCGGACAGCCCTTCCCATGACGGAGGCGATCGAGGAGGCGCATCAGTTGATCCTCCGCCCGCTCGAGGCGTACTGGCGGATCGATTCGCCGGTGGGGGTTGTCACGACCTGCCCCGGATCGGCCGGGCCGTCGGGCAGGATGTTCAGCATCGCCAGACGATTCATCGGGCCGGTGGTTGATTCGCCGGTGGTCAGAACTTGTAGAACGAACCGCCGGCCGTTCTCCGGAAGACGCAGGGTGAACTCGATGCGCCGGACATCACCGGCGTCGAGTGTTCCGAGTTCGGCCCGCTGACGTCCGAGAATCGTGGCCCCGCCGCTGGAGAGGATTCGGGCCTCGGCGGCGGAAAGGGACACCGTGGCCTCAACCTCGAGCGCCACGCGCACCGTGCCGCCCCGGGTCATTGCGCCCTGCGGCACCAGCCGGGCTTCGATCGGATGACGCAGGTTGCAGGTCGAGACTTCGTAATTCGGAGTGACAAGGGCGGGCGTCACTCCGGAGTTGTCGGTTGATCCGGATCGAAATGCTTGAATCGACAGCGCCATCGCCCCGGCCACCAGGACCAGTGGGATGATTTGGGCGGCGCGACTCGCCTTGCACGTCAAGCGATGCATCTTGAAACCTCCTCGGTGGGGCCATCGGACCAGCCATCCGGCTCTGGGTGACTGACAGGAGGAAGTTTGTCGGGGGGGTATTGAGTGGGTATTGAGTAACCGGGATTTAATTCAAGCCGGAAGGCCACATCTTGTTGAAAACAATTAACTTACATAAAATGATTGAACATGGATCCGTTCATGCATCCAGGAGGGGTAGCAACAGCCAGGTTCGTTTGATCAGCGAATCCGGACCACGCCCACAACCTGTCGCGTGGTGCCATCGTCGAGCCGAGCGAAATAGCGGCCGGAGGGCGTCTCCTCGCCGGACTCATTGCTCCCGTCCCAGGTGACGACGGACTCACCAGCCGTAGCCGGAATCGGCAAGCGGCGCACGATGCGTCCCTGGATATCAAGAATGGTCAGGGTCGAGGCATCGCTGCCAGGCGGAAGGTTCAGTTGAACCGGGCCACGGGCCGGGTTGACCCGCACGCGCAGCCAACGGGGCCCGGCGTCCGGTGCCCCATTGGCCATCGTCCCCGAGATGGTGATCGTCGGGATGACAACAACGGTGGGCGAACCCTCGATGGTCAACTGTGGCATCGGGTCTGACGACTGGTACAGAGTCATCCCCACCACAATTCGGAAGTCGGTGACCAGCCCCGAATGATCGGGCGAGTTGCCTTCCAGGGTTTCGAACCACCAGGGGTGGGATGCAGACGGAGGCAGGAGCCACGCGGGGATGTCGCTGGCATAGAGGGATCGAACCAGGATCCCCTGGTACTTGTCCTCGGGATCGGCGCTGGGCAAGGGTGCTGCGGAGTTCAGGTCCGCGTCGATCGCCAGGGGTGAGCTCCAATCCGGCGGGGCAATCCAGGGACCGGAACCGAACTGCATCGTCCAATCGAGTTCCGGGCGGTTGTGCCAGAAGGTGATCTCCGCACGCCCTATGGGGTCCTCGCTTCGAGCCGGGATCGACGACGATATGGTCGTGGGGCCGCCCAGCGTACGCGCCCGGTACCAGAATTTGCGACCGGCCGGCACCGGGTCGGACCAGAGATAGGTCGTCCGGTTGCCCAGGGCGAGATTGGAAAAGCCGACCGCCGGAACAGCCGGCGAAACCGGCGTGAATGTTCCCGGTGCGCCGCCCAGATCATCGGCCCGCTCGACCAGGAAACTGGTGGTTCCGGACTCCCGCTGCGTGGTCCAGGCGAATTCGATCTCACCCGAACCGGCCTGGAACTCCGCTGACAGGTTTACATACTGGGTGGTTGTCTCATGAACCAGCTCTTCCCAGGCGGCGAGGGCATCCAGTTCGCCGAAGCCGAAGCCGGCCCGCCAGTCCGGCTCGATCCCGTACGGATCGGCGCCGATGGAACAACCGAGGGTGGTGTCGGTCCGGTGCCGGGCCGTCCGGCGGAGTATCTCTCGGATCTGATCGGGCGACGCGGTGGGGCTGGTCTCGCGAAGCAGGGCCACCACGCCCGAAACGGTGGCAGCCGCCATGCTCGTCCCGCTGCTCCGGCGCCAACCCTGGCCCGTGCCGAGCGGGGCGCCCCAGGCGGCGGCGATCTGGGTGCCCGGTGCCACCAGGTCGGGTTTCAGTTCGTCGGCGTGACCGCCATCCAGGTCGTCGTTTCGCGGACCGTCGTTGGAAAAGGTGGCGAGCGCCGGCCGGCTCGATGCCGATGCGACATCCAGATCGAGGGCACCGACGGTGATGGCCTGATCCGCGGCACCTGGCGCGGGGATGAATTTACAACGACCATCATTGCCGGCGGCGGCCACGACAACGATTCCACTGGCGGCGGCGGCATTGACCAGCCGGCAGACACAATCCTGACCGTCCGAGGGATCGATCGAGGTGAGACTCAGGTTGATGACGTCGATGCCCGTGTGCGTGGGGTCCCAGACGCGGGTCCGGTTCTGGAGACACCACTCAAGCCCCTCCGCCAGGCCGTACCCCGTTCCAGAGTCATCCAGCACCTTGACGTCGACCAGTCGCGCGTCGGGCGCCATGCCGCCAAATGTTCGGTCGCGGCCGGCTCCGGCGATGGTCCCCGCGACGTGGGTGGCGTGGTAGCTCGACAGGCCGGGCGTCGACTGGGCCGGATTGACGCTGGATCCCCAGTTCGTGTAACCGAGTGGGCCGGGTCCGGAGTAGGAGCTGCCCCCCAGTACTTTTCCGGCAATGTCGGAATGGCCGGGATAGGCACCGATCGGCGTGTCATTGATTCCCGTATCGAGAATCGCCACGACCGAGCCACTGCCGGTGGGGCCACCGAGTTCGTGAAGTGCCGGAGCCGCGCCGCTTCCGCCACCTCGGATGCCGACGGCACCGGTGGTCCTCCAGTTGGTGGGGAACATCAGCGTCACCGCTTCGACGCGCTCCACGCCGGGTTGGGCGGCAATGGCGACCAGGCTCGGGTAGAGTGCCCGCACGCGGATGTAGGGCACCGAGATGAACCGCGTGATGACCTCGGCGCCGGCGCCTGCCAGGGCCAGGCTGTCAAGCGTGGTCGGCGGGTGGTCATACAGGATGTAGCCGCCGTACTGGAGCGCGTTGTTCAGAGTTGATACGTCGAACCGCAGCCGGCCTTCCGGATCGCCATTCTCGTAGGCGGCGGAAATCCCCTGCTGGAATGTGGCCGTCAGTCGATCGTCGATGCCGTCCTCGTCCTGATCCCACATCCAGGGTTCCGAGGCGACTGCGGGGGCGGGAAGGGCAGCAGGCAGCAGGACGCATGCCAGGAGGACGATGGCGCGAAATGGAATCTGGATTCTGGTCACGGTCCGGCCGTTGCCCGATCTCATCCTTTAGACACCTTAAGTTGCGGCAATCAAGGATTCGTACGAGCGAGTCGTTTCCGGGAGCGGCTCGGATCCCAGGTCCTCGCGAAGCAGGCGCGTCAGTCGTCGGTAATGCTCGAGTATTGCATGACGATCGCCAATCAGATTGTAGCACCCCATCAGGCGGACGTGAACCTCTTCCCGGTAGGGGCTCCGGTCCAGGAGGCGCCGGCAGACGGGAATGGCCCGGGCTGGCTCGTTGCCCTGGACCAGCAGCGCCGCCAGCGCCGCCAGCACATTTTCGAAGCCAAGTGCCAGTCGGGTGCGGATTTCGTCCGTCCAGGGCTCATCGCGGCCATCCAGGAAATCGCCCTGATACAGGGCTACCGCCTCCTCCAGCGTCTTGATCCGGTCCGCCGGTTTGGTCCTCGTGCGTCCTTCAACAGCCAGGGCCTCGAAGCGATGGGCATCAATTGTCAGGAGGAGGTCGGGATCGAGCTGGTACAGCGCATTCCGGACGACCACGACCTGACCCTCGCTGACGTCGCGGAGGGCGCCCCGGATGTAGGAGAGAGTCGGATGAAAATTGCCCTGGGCACTGCGCCGCTGCCGTCCCGGCCAGAAGAGTTCGACCAGGCGATCCCGGGGCACCCCGCGCCCGCCCCGCATGGCCAGGTAGAGGAAGATTGACAGGGCCCGCTGTGACCGCCACCGCGCCGGCTCGATCTCGCCGAGAGGTCCAAAGAGGTGCAGCGGGCCGAGCGTTGTCAGGCGCAGGCCAGGGAGGCCTGAGGACTTCAGCGTCCGGCTTTCGGGGTGCCGCCGTTCGATGGCCTCCAGGGCCGCGCGCGCCGAGCGGACCAGCGCTCCGTCCGCGGCCCAGGCGGACGCACTGATGCGCCGATGGCTTGAGGGACCGCCGATTTCACCCAGGATTTGAAGAATGGCGCGTCCGGCTTCGGGCGGCAGCGACTCCTCCCCGGCCATCTGGAGAATCTCCAGCTCGAGCGTCGAGCCGGCGCCCGCTGCCAGCCGGGCGATGAACTCGCATTCCCGGCCTCGCCGCAGAAGGTAGAAGAAGGGCGCCGTATCGCGCCGAAATTCGGCCCGCAGAAAGGCGTCATATCCGAGTGATCGGCCGAGGCCGAGGGCTTCGGACATTTCCTCTTCGGCGGAATCGAGCCCCAGCTGGCGCGCCGCCTCGCCGCGGTGGAAGAGAAGTCGCATCCGGGGAAAGAGTGCCTCGAGTTCGAAGGCCACTGGACGCAGTTCCGTGAGGGCGGCATAGGCTTCCTCCAACCGTCCGGCACGAAGGTCGAGCACGGCATCCTCCACCCGGTACAGCAGCCAGTGCGAATCGCGCGTGGCCGGGCCGTAGGCGGCAAGCCCGCTCCGCAGCAGCTCGCGCGCCGCCGCAAACTGGCCGGCCTCTGCCAGGACGCGCGATCGGAGGGCCAGGGCATCGGACTTGAGGAGCGGGATCCGAAGCTCCTCGTTGAGCTCATCCGCCTCCCGCAGGCGCGCAAGACACGCCTCCATGTTTCCCAACCGATAGTTCAGGTGCGCCTGCCCGAGCAGCGCCGAGAGGATGTGACTCCGATTCTGCCAGCGCCGGGCTCGACGGAGCGCCTCATCGAAGAGCGGCCGGGCACGCTCCGGATCCCCCATTTCGTTCAGCAGGAGTCCGAGATTCGACAGGTGAAGCGCGGCCCGCGGCGATTGTCGGGCGCCGGGACGCCGCAATCCCTTTTCAAAGGCCGCGGCAGCGGCCGGAAAGTTGCCCTGGCTGGCGTGCACCACCGCGCGATTGTTCCAGACGACGGCCTGTCGCTCCGCGTGCCCTCGTGCCAGTTCCTCCAGTCGATCGAGTCGGCGAATGGCGTCCGCATACTGCCCCAGGTAGTAATGGGCACCGGAAACGACCTTCAATAGCCGAACCTCCAGCTCTTCCGACGAGCGATCGCCCGAGTCGGTGAGCGTGCCCAAAGCCGCCTCGCCTTCCTCCACGGCCCGTCGGGATTGACCCCGAAGATTCCAGAGTCGCGCGAGGCCAAGGGTCGTCCAGGCTTCGCCGCTCGTGTCTCCCTGATCCTGGAAGAGGGCCTGGGCCCGTTCGTAGTCAAGCTCGGCGCCCGGCCAGTCGCCGAGATAGTGGCGGGCATCGCCCCGGCGCAACCGGAGCCAGGGGTCTTCGTCAAGCAGCCCGGGGGGTAACTGTTCCAACCAGTGGGCCAGGGCCTGGTACTGCCCCGAGTCGAGCAGCGTCAGGGCCTCGGCGCGAAGAAACTCCGCCAGCGCCGTCCGATCCTCGAGGAAGGCCAGCTGCCGTGCCGCCGCGACCAGATCGCCCCGGCGTCGAAACCAGGCCGCTGCCGACGTGTGGAGCTTTTCACGATCGGCCTCCGGCAGCTCCGCGCGAAATCGCCGCATGAACAGATCACGCAGGAGCGTGTGGTACCGGTACACGATCCCGGAATCACTCTCAAACGCCTGAATCAGGCTCTTTCGCAGCAGCTCGCGCAGGCGTCCTTCCGGATCCGACTCACCAAGGACCGACCGAAGCAGATCGGGCTCGATCTCCTCGAAGGGCGAACTCTCCAGGATCCAGCGTCGCCATTCGGGCGACTGTCGATCCAGGATCTCGACGGCCAGATAGTCATGGAGCGTCGCGCCGGAGGCCATGGCTCGCTCCAGCGCTCGCGGCAAGTCCTGGGGAGCCAGCGTGCGACCCGCCTGAAGCGCCAGCTGGATCGGCGTGACCCATCCTTCCGTGAATCGGGTGAGAAACTCCAGATCCGATTCGGACACGGGGCGATGATGGACTTCCTCGAGAAGTGAGCGCATCTCGTCCGACGTGAACGCCAGATCCGCGGAACCCAGCTCGAATATCATTCGCCTTGCCCGTAATCGGCCGAGTGGAAGCGGTGGTTCGGTCCGGGTGGCCAGCATCAGGTGGACAAGGGTGCGATTGTTCTCGACCAGCGTTTCCAGGAACTGGCTGATTTCGGTCGAGCCGCTCACCAGGTGAAGATCGTCGATGGCCAGGATCAGCGGTTCGCGAATCCTCTCGAAGTCGTTCAGCAACGCTCCGGCCGCGGCCGTGGCCGATCGGGCACCCACCGCCCCTTCGCCCAGGAGGGCGCTCAAGCCCCGGCCATGCCGCCGATTGCGACGTTGGAGCGCCGCGGCGATGTGCTGCAGGAATCGCGTGAGGTCGGCATCCTCCTCGCCGAGGGAGTACCAGAGGGTGCCGTCCGGGTTGAGTTCGGCCGCGGACGCCATGAGGGTGGTTTTCCCGTAGCCGGCGCCGGCCGTGATCAGTGTCAGGGGAAATTCAAGAAGGCCGGTACGGATCTGATCGAGGAGCCGGCTACGCTCCAGCACCTGCGGCAATCTCGGGCGCGCCAGGCGCGCATCGACGACATTAAAACGTGTTCCGGCCATCGCGTACTCCCCGGGAGAAGGTCATGGTACACCGGGGGGCGTATTCAAGGGCGATCCGAATACGGGCCATGGCGCGGCGATTCGGATGCCCCCCGCTTCCAGGGCACGCCGAACTTCGATTACCCGCTCCATCGCACCCGCCGCGTCACCGTGCAGGCAGATGGTGTCGGCGCGGCACGCATGAACCGAGCCGTCGAGGGCAAGCACGGTGCCCTGCTCCGCAATCTGGATCGCCTGACGCGCCGCATCCGCCTTGTCGTGGATCAGGGCATCGTCATGCTCGCGCGAGCGCAGCCGGCCGTCGGGCTCGTAGCGACGGTCGGCGAAGGCCTCGGCGGCCACCCGGAATCCCATGGATGCCCAGACCTCGAGCATGATCGATCCGGCCAGGCCGACCAGATGGACACGCCCGCGCCACGGCAGGAGACACTGCCCGATCAATTCCGCCACAGGCCGATCGTGGGCCGCCGCGTTGTAGAGGGCCCCGTGAGGCTTGATGTGTCGGATCGTCGTCCCCAGCGAGCCGGCGATGTTCACGAAGTCGGTCACCTGCCTTTTGATCGATGCCGTGAGATCTACGTGGCTCATGTCCAGTTCGCGGCGGCCGAAGTTCCGGCGATCCGGATAGGCCGGGTGTGCGCCGACGGCGACGCCGTGACGCATCGCCAGCATCACCACCGCGTGCATCGAGGCGTGATCGCCGGCATGACCACCGCAGGCGACATTGACCGAACTGACCATCGCGATCAGCCGCTCCTCCGAGCCGTCCGCCAGTGCGGATGGCGATTCGCCAACGTCGGCATTCAGATCCATGCTGGCCGTCACACGACCCCCGGAAGACAGGCCTCGAGGGCCGCCTCCTGCTCCCGCAGTTGTTGCCTGGCCTTACCAAAGTCAATCCATTCGAACCGAACCCGGGCCTGTGGCCGGAGCTGGCCGGCCCGGTGCCGGTCGACGGCCGCGAGGTTGGCGATCTTCGGGTAGCCGCCGGTGGTCTGGTGCTCCACGAAGAGAAGAACCGTCTGGCCATCGGGCAGCACCTGGATCGCCCCGAGCGTCACCCCCTCGGTCAGGAGCTCATCAAGCCGATGGCGTTCGATCGCCCGCCCGATCAGGCGGATGCCCATTCGGTCAGAGTGGTCGTGAACCGTCCAGGTATCGAGAGCCATCGATTGCCGCGCCGCGTCGGTGAACCAGTCGGCCTGCGGGCCGGGTGTGATGCGGATCGCTCGATCCGCCGACAGGCGCTCGATAAGCCGGTCGAGGCCCGGGGGCGGGCCATCGGCCGGGGGCTGGCGCTCGAAACCCGAGGTGCCGAAGCCCAGCATGTCGCCGGCCCGAAGGGCACGGCCGAGGCCGCCCACTCCGCTCACGAGATGTGTCGAGGCACTGCCAAAGAGGAGCGTCACGTCGATGCCTCCCCGGACAGCCAGGTAGGCGCGGGCACCGGTGGCTGTTCCTTCGATTGTCAGTCGCTCGCCGGCGCGAACGGCCAGCGTTCGCCACATGGGCACGGGGGCTCCGGCCAGCCGGAGCGGCATCGGGGCTCCCGTCAGGGCGATGTGGGCCGGACCGTGAAAGGCGTACTGGCCGCCGATCAGCGTCATCTCAAGGACAGGGGCGCGATCAACGTTTCCGACCAGCCGATTGGCCAGGCGCATCGATAAATCGTCTGCTGCACCCGACATCGAGATGCCGAGATGAGCCAGGCCGGGCCGCCCGGGATCCTGGATGGTTGTCAGGATTCCCGGCCGCTCCACGACAAGAAAACTCATCATCAGCCCCCTGTGCCACGATCGGCAGCGGGGGGCCACGCGTTGAACTCGACCCTGGTGATCGATCGAAACCGGATGATGTCGCCGATGGCGAGGAGGACGGCCGGCTCGATCGTCGGATCGAAAATCCTGACCGGCGTGCGGCCGATCAATCGCCAGCCGCCGGGGGAGGCCACCGGGTAGACACCGGTCTGTTCGCCTCCGATTCCGACGCTTCCTGCCGGGATGCGGATGCGTGGCGAGGCCAGTCGGGGGGTTGCCAGGCCGGAATCGAGTCCGCCGAGATAGGCGAAGCCGGGGCAGAATCCGAGAAAGTGCACATGGTAGTCGGGCGCCGTGTGTCGCCGGATCACCTCATCCGTCGTGAGGCCATGGTGGGCGGCCACGTGGGCCAGGTCCGGGCCGAACTCGGCATCGTACAAGACCGCGATTTCGAGGCGCCGTGCCGCTGGGAGCGGTGTCGCGCTGGTCGTCGCCTCGAGGAGCTTCAAGAGGTAACGACGCACTTCTCCCGCATCAATCGCCAGGCAATCAAACTCGACCAGCAGATTGACGTAACCGGGATGGCAGTTGCGCAGCCAGCCCGGTGCCTGCAGGAGGAGTTGTTCGGTCACCGCCTGAACCCGTCGATTCGTTTCGGGTGTCACGGTCTCGCCAAGGCGGATCAGGAACGATTCGTCGCTCGCCGCGACGATCGGCTCCCCGGGCATCAGTCTCCCTGTGTGGTTTCCGCCGTCGCGGCGTCGACAGAACCGCCGCGACGGGTTCCCGCGTAAACGTCGAAAAGAAGAAGCTGCAGCCCGAGCGGCCCGCTTTCGATCGGCAGGCGCCGGGCCGGTTTCAGCCCGACGGACTTTTCAAGGGGCCCCCGCGGCAGCACCAGCGCCAGCTTTGTTCCCGTGCCATGGTGTTTGACCCGCCGGACGAACTCGCAGATGAGTGCCCTGGCGGCCTCCGGGTCGGCCAGTCGTTCACCATACGGCGGATTGCTCACGATCCAGCCGCCCCGGGCATTCAGGTTGCGTGCGTCACCTTGCTCGAAACGGACGTCCCGGTCCACGCCGGCCTTTCGCGCGTTGCTTCGCGCCACGCAGAGCGTGCTGTCGTCGATGTCGCGGCCCAGGATTGGATGGGGGGCGGCGGGCAGACTCTCTTCGGTGGCCACTGCCCGTTCCGCTCCGAGGGCCGTCGTCAGCGCGGGAATGAATCGGACCGCGGCATAGCTGTCCACGGGGCGGAGCAGGCCGGGTGCCAGCCGTCGCGCGATGAGCGCTGCTTCGATCGGAATGGTGCCGCTGCCGCAAAACGGATCGAGGAGCGGGGCCGAACCGTCATAACCGGCCATGCGCAGAAGCCCGGCGGCTCGATTCTCGCGCAGCGGCGCGGCGGCGCCCTCCTCGCGGTAGCCGCGTCGATGCATCGGCTGGCCACTCACGTCGATTGACAGTTCGCATCGCCCATTGAAAAAGAAGGCGGCCAGCCGGACGTCCGGATTGATCCGGTCGACATCCGGGCGCGGCCCTCCATGCTTGCGGAATTCATCGCAGATGGCGTCCTTGATCTTGAGCGGCGCAAACGAAATCTTGTATCCGGTGCTGTCAGTCGTGCCGTACGCGTTGACCGCGATCGACAGGGTGTGCGGAAAAAGAGCCGGCCAGTCGATGCGCCGGACCTGGTCATACAACATGTCGACCGTACGCGCCGAAAACTCGCGGACCGAAAGAAGGAGGCGCGAGCCGATGCGCGAACGGGTCAACACCCGCGCCGCCGTATCCCAGTCGCCGGTCAGAACGGCCACCCCGGCCGGCGTGGCGGACGGCGCAAAGCCCATCTCGATCAACTCTTCGCGCAACAACCCCTCGAGACCAAGCGCGGTGGTGACCAGAAATCGACAGGGTGGTTCAAATGGTGATGGCAGTGATCGGGCCACGGGTTTCCTCCGGCGGGCAGTATAGACCGGGTTCTGCCATCAAGACCGAAATCCGCCGCACGGGCGGGACGGGACCTCATCACCCGCCGCCGAGGGGGCATACAAGTTCCGGCGGCGGCCCCTGGAAGCGCTGCGCAGGAATCCCCAGCGCCCCCGCTTCGGCCCAATCCCCCCGATTGAAGTCGCCCCGAATCCACTTCTGGAAAAGGGCTTCCATTCGCATGGCCCGCTCACCCGTGGCCCAGCCCGGGTCACCGGGCTGGTAGAGCTCGACGAAGAGCGTGTCGTGCGTGCTGAAAAGGGCGGCGAAGCTCCGGCCCCACGAGAGGGCGCTGTCGGGAAGGCCGGGTCCGGGAATTGCCCACTCCTGCAGGATTCGGCGGCTGCCGCGATAGTAGATGCGGTCGTGCCAGCGGCCTTCAACCAGGCCAAACTCAAGTTCCGATCCGGGTCCATGAAAGATTTCGCCGATCACGACATGCTGATCCGGCCCGAGTGTGACCCGATGACGCTGCAGGACCTTGCCGAAGGATTCTAGCCTGGGGGCGGCTGGGGAGGTGGCTACGCCCGGCGATTGGAGGATAAGGAAGAGGGCGGCCGTCAGGAGGCCGGTCGCAGCCGTTCGTCGGTGTCGCACGCTTCGACATTATCAGTCCCCACCGCCGGGAGACAATTGACCGACCTGATCCCGTGGCTTGTCGCTGCCGGACGGATCGTACTTTCCAATAGCTCGACGCGCTGGAGCAGCCACCCCGCCTGCTCCGTATGCCGCAGACAGATCCCGGCGTTCCCCGCGAATATCTCGAGAGCTTTCAGGTCCTCATCGAAATACTCAATGCCGGGCTTCCGACTGGAAAGGCTCATGACGCCGACCAGTTCATCGCGGACCACGATGGGCACCACGATGGCCGCTGTCAGACCCCCCTTGCTCGGTTCGAAGCCTTCGAACCGTCCCGGCTCGACGACCTGGCCCAGGATGACGGATTCACGATGCTGGGCCACCCAGCCGGCGATACCCTTGCCGGGTTGCTGGCGCGTTCCGATCATTTCCGACGCGCCCTGGTGTCCCATGGCAGCCCGCACGACAAGTTCGCCGGTCTGGCGGTCGACCAGCATCACCGACACGCGATCGCACTCGAACAGGCTGAAGCAGTGCTGGGTCATGCCGGCGAAGATCGACTCGATGTCGTTCTCGTTGGCCATCGTCTGACTGACACGGCTGAGGGCCATCAGCCGGGCATGGTGGCGTGACTTGGAGCCAATGGCGGCCTCGCGGGCCTCCTCGAGTTCGAGCTGGAGGCTGAAGAGCCGGCGGCGCTGTACCGTCAGGTACGATCCGAACAGACCAACCATGATCGACAGCCCGGCCAGCAGAACCCACTCGCTTCCGCTCCAGGGCCACGGCGCCCGATCACGCGCCAACAGCAAGCTCCCGACCGCGGCACCAAGGCCGATCGTCGTCGTCACGAGCGTGATGAGCATCAGCAGCCAGTTGTCCCAGCTTTGTCGCATGATCCGGCGGCCGGCCTTCAGCACGATGGCGGGTCCGGTTCGCTCGGACGCAGAGGAATGGGCCTGTGATTGGTTCACACGGTCTCCCCAAAGCTCGAATGGTTCGCGAGGTCTCATCACCCGATCTTATCGACCGGCGATGGCCAGTACTGAGGATCTGCTCCTTGTAATCGTCCGGAGGGATGGTCCGCTTGAGTCAATAGTTAAGTCTGATTGAATGATTTGTGACTCACACGATATTGTCCGCCGGCTTTCGCGACGCGGACCGGCATACGGGCCATTGCAGAGAGAAAGGAGGGGGGTGCGTGTTCGAGAGCAGGGGCCTGGTGACGGGAGAGGATGGGGCGCCCCGCTGCTGGTGGGGTGCCGGAAGCCCGGACTACGCGGCCTACCATGACCGCGAGTGGGGATTTCCGGTTACCGACGAGACGCGTCTCTTTGAGAAGATCTGCCTGGAGGGATTTCAGGCGGGCCTCTCCTGGCTGACAATCCTGAGGAAGCGCGACAACTTCCGTGAAGCCTTCGACGGCTTCGACTTCAATCGCGTCGCGCGTTTCACGCCGCGTCGCGTGGATCGGCTGCTCACCAACGCCGGCATTGTCCGCCACAGGGGCAAGATCGAATCCACCATCAACAATGCCCGCCGCGCCATCGAGATGGCCGAAGAGTGCGGCTCTCTCGCCCCCTTTTTCTGGCAGTTCGAGCCCGCTCCCGCATCGCGACCGAGCGTCCTGACACGATCGGCGCTGGTCAAGGTCACGATGTCCGATGAGTCGAAGGCACTCTCGCGAGAGCTCAAGAAACGGGGGTGGAGTTTTGTCGGACCCACGACCATGTATGCCTTCATGCAGGCCATGGGACTGGTCAACGATCATCTCGATGGGTGCCATGTTCGGCCGGCCGCCATCAGGGCGCGGGCCCTGATGCCCGCCTATAATGCGCGACCATGACGCCCAAAGGCACTGATTCCGTCCCCCCGCCATCCATCGATCGGAGGGAGTGGTTCGCCCTCGCCGCCGTCGCGCTCCTCGGCCTCGCCATTCGAGTGGCGCTCTGGTCCACCCAGTCCATTCCATCCGTCGATGGTACGGCCTACCTCCGCATGGCTCAGGCTTTCGCGGGTGGCCCGGGCATCGACTCCGTGCATCAGTACGGTTACCCGGCGCTGATCTGGCTGGCGCACTTCCTGATTCCGGACTGGGTGCTTGCGGCCCGCGTCGTGGCGCTCGTGGCCGGCACCCTGCTCATTCCGATCACCGGCTGGCTGGGCGCCGCGTTCCTCCGGGATCGTCGGTTGCGCCTTCTGCCGGCCGCGGCCCTGGCTGTCACCCCGCTGGCCATCCGTTACTCCCTGACCACGATGACCGACATGCCTTTCCTGGCGCTCTTCTTCCTGGGCATCGGCCTCTCGGCCCGCACTCGCTGGCTGGCAGCCGGGGCGGTGTTCGGCGCGTCCTACGTCATCCGGCCGGAAGGACTCCTGGGCGTCCTGATCGTGGCCTTGCTGCAATGGCGTCGCCCCGCGAGTTGGGTGCGCCTCCTGGCCGGCGCGGCGCTGATCGTCATCCCGTATGTCGTGGCCGTGGGCCTCACCGATGGCCGTTGGACGCTCTCTCCCAAGTCACTCAACATCGCCGCCGGCAGCTGGACAGCCGCCGAAGCACAGGCCGGCGGCGAGGTCGTCGGCATGGGCGTTTCCGAACGACTCGCACGATTCGGTGGCGAGACCATCCGCCTCTACCCTCAAAGGGCCGGCGAGGTATTGCGCCAGCTGGGGGCGCAGTCGGGGTACCTGCCGCTGCTGCTCGGACCCCTCGGGCTTTTCGGCCCGACATGGCTCCTGCTGGCGGGGCTGTCGCAGATCATTCTCCTGCCGCTCACGTTCATCGGCGCGCGCGTTCGCTACCTTTTCCCGTTCCTGCCGATCCTCTGGATTCTTTCCCTGGTCACGATCGAACGGGTCCGGCGACCGGCCGGACGTTTGGCCCTGACCCTGCTGCTGGTCGGCTCCATCACGTTCGCGGCCTGGTTCTCCCGGGATCTCTACACGATGAATGAAGACGGCTACTTCCCGGAACTGGTCGAGGCCGGGACCTGGCTCAAGGCCCTTTGCACACCGGCCACCATCGTCTACGACCGGAAGCCCTACACCGCATACTACGCCGGGGCGATCGGGCGATTCACGCCGGCCGGCGGCTACGACGCCATACTGGACGAGATCGTGGCGAGGGGTGGTGACTTCCTCGTCGTCCATGATTGGGTCACCGAACGCTTCCGACCCGAGCTCTTGCCCCTGGCCCGTGATGCGGCCGTGGTGGCCGCCGAATCGCGGCTCCGCCCGATCTACTTCGAGCAGTCGGCCCGCGGGATGCGGACGCTCATCTATCGGATCATTCGCACGGGCGGTCCGCCGCCGACAATCGGCGAGGAGGAGATCCGGCAGGCGGTGCTCGGCGTCCTGTCGACGCCCTAGTCAGTGAGCGGCGACGGCCTTGCTGCTGTTCGGCCGGGCGTGCCAGAGGCGGAGGCAGAGAAGAAACCCGATGACGGCCACCGGCATCATGGCCAGTGGCCAGTTCCTCCAATTTTCGGGATTCTTTGCGGCGTCACCCAGCGGAAGCACCTTGCCGAGCAACAGGCTCTGCATTGCCGTGCCGAGATAGACCAGCCCGTCAATGATCCCGACCGCCACCCCGGCGTTCTTCCGCCCGCCGAAATCCATGCTGGCCGTGCCGGAAAGCATGCCATGCACCCCGATGAAGCAAAGCGACATGAAGACGGCGACAAAGCCGAGCAGCGGGCTCGACAACATGAAATAGACCAGGACCGCGCCGAGCATCAGCCCGGCGTACAGGAAGGCGGCCACCGGCCCGCGTCGTGAATGGAAAACATAATCGGAGATGACGCCCGCGAGCATGCCACCGGTGATGCCGGCCACGCAGAGGAGCAGCCCCCAGTTCTTCGGCACGAATGACTCGGCGATGCCGACCTGCTTGGCAAAGATGATGTACCACTGCATGACGGCATTGCGGAGAAAGCCGCTGCAGAATTCGATCAGCGCAATCGTGACGATGACCGGATTCGTGAACATCTTCTTCGCCACCGCGGCCAAACCCAGGGGTGGTCCGGTATCGAAGGAAGAGGCATCGGCCACATCAAAGTCCGGCTGGCCGGCCTCGCCCGGCGTGTCGCGGATGATGAAGTAGTCGATGATCCAGAAGCCGGTGAGGATGATGGCCGGCACGATGAAGACCCAGTAGGTCGGGGCATGCTTCACGATGAAGCCGCTCCAGTCGTAGGCGAAATAGAGTCCAAGCGAGATCAGGATGCCGAAAAGCCCCCCGAGGATCCCGCGCTCGCGAACATGAAACCAGGCGGCGTTAACCTTGACGATCGATACGGCCCCAAAGCTTTGGAAGTACATGTTGGCGGCGTAGACCACTGAAAAGATCGGAACGAGCCCGCCGCCCGGCGGATTCCATCCGCGGGCAATGACCAGCCAGGTGACCAGGCCAAGCAACAGATTGCAGACAGCCGAGCCGGCTGCCGCGATCAGAATGGTGCGGCGCCCCCCCCAGTGATCGGTCAGGGGACCGTTGATGACGAATGCCGTCCCGTAGGTCAGCGTTCCCCAGAAGAAAATAGTCCCGAAATCCGCCGTGCTCATCAGGTCGCCGAGCGCATTCTTGCTGACCGTCAGGTTATATCGACCCATGTACAGAAAGGCGTAGGTCAGGCCAAGCGGAAACCAATTCCAGAACCGCCGTTTCAGGAACGCGGGCGAGTGGCCCAGCTCCACCCTGGGAAGGTTCAGGATGACGAGGGCAATGGCTCCGAGGAGAATCCCAATTGCCAGGAGTTGAGTGAGCCAGTCGGGAATGGTCGGCATTCATCACCTCGGGGCGAAGTGCGACGTGACGGGCGGGAGGAAACGACCGGGACGGTACCCAAAGGGGGGGCGGGCCCGCAAGGAGAGGCCGTCGATGTTCATGGACACGGCCGGGTGGCCCGGTGCATTCTTGCAGCATGCCCACTCGCAACCGCCCCGGCTCGATTCGTTTTTCACTTTCGATCTCATGCCTCTTGATGCTGACCGCGGGAATCGTGAGTTCCGCTCTTGCCGCAATCACCCGTCATGTCGGACCGGGCCACCCATTCCTCAATATCGGTGATGTCCCCTGGGAGAGCCTCGCACCCGGCGACTCTGTCCTGATTCACGCCCGCCCCGCACCCTACGCGGAGAAGTGGGTTCTCTGCCGGGTCGGTACCGAGGCAGAGCCCATCGTCGTGACGGGCATTCCCGATGCGGTGGGTAATCTGCCGGTCATCACCGGACTGAATGCCACGACGCGCACCCAGCTCAATTTCTGGTCGGAGAATCGCGGTCTGATCAAGATCGGCGGGGCCAACAACCCTCCCGACACGATGCCGGCGTGGATCGTGATCGAAAACTTGGAACTTCGCGCGGCGCACACGCCGAACAGCTTTACCGGGCGAAGCGGCCTGACCGCATGGGCCGGCAATGCCGCCGGCATCTACGTGGAAAAGGGGCAGCACCTCGTCATTCGCGGTTGCCGATTTCATGACTGCGCCAACGGATTCTTCAGTGCCTACCTGTCATCCGATCTGCTTGTCGAGGGGTGCCGGTTCGAGGACAACGGCAACGTCAGCTCCATCTTTGAGCACAACAACTACACGGAGACCAACAACATCACGTTCCAGTACAACTGGTTCGGCCCGCTCAAGGTCGGGGCCGGCGGCAACAATCTCAAGGATCGCTCGGCCGGATGCGTCATCCGCTACAACTGGATCGAAGGGGGCAACCGCCAGCTTGACCTGGTCGATTCCGATTTCCCCGAGGTGTACGACGACCCGGACTATCGCAATACGTTCGTGTATGGAAACGTGCTCCTCGAGCGGGATGGCGATGGCAACAGCCAGATCGCCCACTACGGCGGGGACAGCGGCATACTGAGCCATTATCGACAGGGGACGCTCTGGTTTTTTCAGAACACGGTGGTTTCCCGGCGGAGCGGCAACACCACACTCTTGCGTCTCTCCAGCAGTGCCGAAACGGCTGACGCACGGAATAACATTGTCTCCGTAACCGCCACCGGCAATCGCCTCGGCATGCTGGACCAGACCGGCACGCTCACGATCGCGCAGAACTGGTTCAAGACCGGCTGGGTCAACAGCCACAGCGCCGCCGCCAGCGTCATCAACAACGGTCAGATCACGGGGAGCGATCCCGGCTTCCAGGATGCCGCCTTTGACAACTTCGAACTGGCATCGACATCCGCCGGCATCGACCAGGGGATTGCGGCGGCTCCGGCGACGCTGCCGGAACATGCCATCGCTCGCCATTACATGAAACACCAGGGCTCACGGACCCGGCCGATCTCGGGTCCGATCGATCTGGGTGCCTACGAATTCAGCTTGCCGAGCGCCGTGCCGCCGACCGGGACGCAGAGGCCGGCGCGGCTGCTGGCCTGGCATTCTCCCTCGCCGGGACCTTTCGCATTCGAGCTGTCCGAGGCTCCGCCAACGGCAAGCCCGGTGGAGATATTTGATGTCCTCGGACGACGAGTCGCCCGGGTTGAAAAAAAGGACGCCGACGGCCGATGGACATGGCGACCGTCGGACGACCTTTCGCCGGGGGTGTACGTCGCGCGGCTCGGAGCGCTGACAACGCGCGTGGTTCTGGTCCGATAGATCTCCGGATTCTCGAAGATTCCCGACTTCATGGATCATCTGATACTGTCGTCTCAAGTCAAATTTCACCCCGATGGTGTCGTTCGAGCCATTATCCTGAAATCCAACCCGAAGGGCAGGCTGGCCATGCGTGTAGACAGATTGATTGCCACGGCGATCGTCCTCCTCGGATTCGTCGGTTGCGGCGGCGGAACCAAGGTCAGGAATGACTGGAAGGATCCAACGGCCGTCGGGCCCCTGGGAAATATCCTGATTATCGGTGTCAGCGATAACCAGACGAGTCGTCGCAGCTTCGAGGACACCTTCGCCAGCACGCTGACGGCTCATGGCAATGTGGCGACCCAGAGCCATCCAATCATTCCAGGTGGCCACGAGGCCGACAAGGTGGCCATTTCCGGGATGGTCAGGGAGAAGGGCTTCGACGGCATCCTGACGACCCGGGCCGTCTCCGTCGGCAAGGAGCCGGTCACCCGACCGGGCATGACCGACTACACCCCGCCGAACTACTATTACAGCTATTGGGATTTCTATTCCGCGGCCGCCTCGGCCGTGTCCGCACCGGGCTACTACTCGAAGGAGACCTCCGTCCAGGTCGAGTCGAATCTGTACGATGCCGGGGGCAAGCTGCTCTGGTCGGCCAGATCCCCGGTGATCAAGCACAGCAGCATGAACGAAAACATCCTTGAACTGTCCGAAACGCTGACGACCCGACTGGAGAAGGCGGGCCTGATCAAGTAGCGGGAGATAACGCCCGGCCACCTCTTTTCCACGCCAGAATTTACCTTGAACCGATGCGGGACGACTGTTATTCTGAAAACAGACTGTTTTGGTCTGATATTGACTTTAGTCCCGTTGCCCATCGTTTCACGGAGGCCAGATTGCTCCGCATCACCAAGCAGGCCGACTACGCGATCGTTTTGTTGAGTCACTTCATAACTGACGCAATAGAAGGCGATTACACGGCCCGGGATCTGTCGGTCGAGACCGGGATTTCCCTCCCCATGGTCGGGAAAATCCTGAAGGCCCTGGTTCATCGGGGGCTCCTGATTTCTCACCGGGGGGTCAATGGTGGTTACCACCTGGCCCGGCCGGCCGAGTCCATTTCGGTCGCGGCCATCATCGAGGCCATTGACGGGCCGATCGGGCTGACCACCTGCAGCGTTCATGCTGGTGAATGCGCCCACGAGGAGCGGTGCCCCTCGCGGGGTAATTGGAGTCGTATCAACAACGCTGTTCTCAAGTCACTTCGTGGCATCAGCCTGGCGGACATGGCCCGCCCGACGGTGCCCCTTCCGCACCTGATGTCGGCCGAAAGCAAGCTGACCGGGGAGATCGCATGACAACTGCCAACGACACGATCGAAGAACTCGCGAATCGCGAGTACAAGTACGGCTTCACGACCGATATCGAGTCCGACCAGTTTCCGCCCGGGCTTTCCGAGGAGGTCGTTCGCCTCCTGTCGGCAAAGAAGGAAGAGCCGGAATGGATGCTGGAGTGGCGCCTGCGGGCCTATCGCCACTGGCTGACGCTGTCCGATCCGGAGTGGGCCAACGTCCATTACCCGCCGATCGATTTCCAGGACATCAGTTACTACTCGGCCCCCCGGCAGAAGGGGGACGGACCGCAGAGTCTGGACGAGGTCGACCCAAAGCTGCTTGAGATGTACGAGAAACTCGGCATTCCGCTGGCGGAGCGGGCGATGCTGGCCGGCGTGGCCGTCGACGCTGTGTTCGATTCGGTGTCCGTGGCCACGACCTACAAGGAAAAGCTCTCCGAGATCGGCATCATCTTCTGTTCCTTTTCGGAAGCGGTCCGGGAGCACCCGGAGCTCGTCAAGAAGTATCTCGGCTCCGTGGTTCCCTACACGGACAACTACTTCGGCGCGCTCAATTCAGCCGTCTTTTCCGACGGCTCGTTCGTCTACATCCCGAAGGGCGTCCGCTGCCCGATGGAGCTGTCGACCTACTTCCGCATCAACGCCAGCAAGACCGGCCAGTTCGAGCGCACCCTGATCATCGCCGAGGCGGGCGCCACGGTCAGCTACCTGGAAGGGTGCACGGCCCCGATGCGCGACGAGAACCAGCTCCATGCCGCCATCGTCGAGCTGATCGCCCATGACGACGCCACCATCAAGTACTCGACCATTCAAAACTGGTACCCCGGCGATCATGAAGGCAAGGGGGGCATCTACAACTTCGTCACCAAGCGCGGCAAGTGCCAGGGGAAGAACTCGAAGATCTCCTGGACGCAGGTGGAAACGGGTTCGGCCATCACCTGGAAATACCCCTCGTGCATCCTTTTGGGTGACAACTCGGTGGGCGAGTTCTACTCCGTGGCCCTGACGAACCACTACCAGCAGGCCGACACCGGCACCAAGATGATCCACATCGGCAAGAACACCCGCAGCACGATCGTCTCCAAGGGAATCTCGGCCGGCCGGGGGCAGAACACCTACCGCGGCATGGTCAAGATCCTGGCCGGTGCCGACGGGGCCCGCAATTACAGCCAGTGTGACAGCCTGCTCCTGGGCGACCAGTGCGGCGCGCATACCTTTCCGTACATCGAGGTGAAGAACCCGACGGCCAAGATGGAACACGAGGCCTCCACTTCGAAGATCGGCGAGGATCAGATTTTCTACTGCAAGGCGCGCGGCCTCAGCACCGAGGACGCCGTTTCGATGATCGTCAACGGCTTCTGCAAGGAAGTCTTCCGTGAGCTCCCGATGGAGTTTGCCGTGGAAGCCCAGAAGCTCCTGTCCGTCAGTCTGGAAGGCTCGGTCGGCTGATCCGCCACCGTTTACGAAGGGAATCGACCATCATGCTCGAGATCAAGAACCTCTCCGCCTCGGTTGGCGGCAAGACCATCCTCAAGGGGATCAACCTCACCATGAAACCGGGCGAGGTTCATGCCATCATGGGCCCGAACGGCTCGGGAAAGAGCACGCTGGCCCAGGTGCTGGCCGGCCGCGACAGCTACGTCATCGAGGGGGGCGAAGTGAGCTTCCTCGGCAAGGACCTCCTGGACATGTCTCCCGAGGACCGCGCCTGTGAAGGCATCTTCCTCGCGTTTCAGTACCCGGTCGAAATTCCGGGCGTTTCCAACTCGTACTTCCTCCGCTCGGCGTTGAACGCCATGAAGAAGTACCGTGGCGAGCCGGCCGTCGACGCCATGGATTTTCTGGCGATGGTCAAGGAAAAGGCTCGCCTGGTGCATATGGACGAGGCGCTGATCAATCGCGCGGTCAACGAAGGGTTCTCCGGCGGAGAGAAGAAGCGGAATGAAATCTTTCAGATGGCTGTCCTCGACCCAAAGCTGGCCATCCTCGATGAGACGGATTCCGGCCTCGACATTGATGCCCTGAAGATCGTGGCCGAAGGGGTGAATGCGCTCCGTCGTCCGGACAGGGCCGTCCTGGTCATCACGCACTATCAGCGTCTTCTCGACTACATCGTGCCGGACTTCGTGCATGTCCTGGCCGATGGCCGCATCATCAAGTCGGGCGACAAGAACCTGGCCATCGAGCTCGAAGCCAAGGGGTACGGCTGGCTCGACGACCTCGTGGCAGCACGGTAGGGGCGGGCAATGATGATGGAAGTGACGCTCGAAACCGATCACTACCGAACCCGACACGACGAGTTGGCCCGAAAGGGAGGCATGCCGGATTGGCTGGCGGGCCTCCGGAAGAAGGCCATCGACCGCTACTCCGAACTCGGCATGCCGACGACGCACCAGGAGGACTGGCGGTTCACCAACACGCAGGTCCTGAATGGCACCCACTTCGTACCGGCGAAAGAAGCAGCCGGCGCGTCATTGAACCTGTCGGCGCTCGAGCGCCTGACCCTGGGAGGCGATGTCCACCGCCTGGTGTTCATCAACGGCCGCCCGGCGCCCGAACTGTCGGACCTGGCGGGTCTGCCTGCCGGACTTACCGTACTTCCCCTTTCGGAGGCGCTCACCAGTCACGCGGCGCTCATCGAGGCCCACCTTGGCCGTCACGCCCGCTGGGAGAATCATGCCTTCGCGGCGCTCAATACGGCGCTCTTCGAGGACGGATTCGTCGTTCATGCGGCGAAGGGTGTTGTCGTGGAGAAGCCGGTCCACCTGTTGCATGTCACGGTGCCCTCCGGAACGGAGCCGGCGGTGGTTCACCTGCGGAACCTGATCATAGCCGAGGAGTCGGCCGAGGTTCGTGTTGTGGAAAGCTACGTCGGGCGGCGCGGCGTGTACTGGACCAACTCCATCACCGAGATCGTGGCCGGCCCCAACGCGCTGGCGGATCACTACCGGCTCCAGCGTGAATCCGAGGAATCCTTCCACACCGGTCGTGTCGACATGCACGCGGGTCGTTCCGGCGTGGCCAACACACACGCCGTCACGTTTGGCGGCCTTCTGACCCGCAACGATACGGGCGTGGTGCTTGGCGGTGAAGGAGCCGACTCGACCATGAACGGCCTCACCGTCATCACGGGTCGGCAGGTGGTCGACAACCACACCAGCATCGATCACGCCGTGCCTCACTGCACCAGTCACGAAATGTACAAGGCTGTGCTGGATGATCACTCCAAAACCGTGTTCAACGGCCGGATCCTGGTCCGCAAGGACGCCCAGAAGACCGATTCCAAACAGACCAACAAGAATCTGTTGCTGTCGAACACGGCGCTGGTGAACACCAATCCCCAGCTCGAAATCTATGCCGACGACGTCAAGTGCACGCACGGCGCCACCATCGGCCAGCTGGACGAGAGCATGATCTTCTATCTCCGTTCCCGCGGCATCGGCGAAGTGGCGGCCCAACACCTGCTGACTTATGCCTTCGCCAACGACATCGTGGCCCGCATCCAGGTACCCGCCCTCCGCGAGCGCCTGAACGACTACCTGGTCCACCGCCTGCGCGAAGAGGATGTGACGGAGGAGGTTATCTGACCGTGCCCTCCACCGCGCCCACCGTCGCGCTCAATTCCGGATCCCCGAAGGGCCAGGCTGGGCTGGACGCCGCCGCGCTCAAGCGCGAGTTTCCGATCCTGTCGAGAACAGTGAACGGTCGGCCCCTGGTGTATTTGGACAACGCCGCGACGTCCCAGAAACCCCAGGCCGTCATCGACGCCATCACCGGCTACTACACCGACATCAACGCCAACATTCACCGCGGCGTCCACTGGCTCAGCCAGCAGGCCACCGGTCAGTACGAAGCCGCCCGTGAATCCGCCCGCCGTTTCATCAATGCCGAGTTCCTGGAAGAGATCGTCTTCGTCCGCGGTACGACCGAGGCCATCAACCTCGTGGCGCAAACCTACGGCCGGACACGCATCGGCAAGGGTGACGAGATCGTCATCTCCCATCTCGAGCACCACTCGAACATCGTCCCCTGGCAGATTCTGTGCGCCGAGCTCGGTGCCACGCTCCGGGTCGTTCCGATCAACGACGCCGGCGAGTTCATGTTCGACGAGTATGTTGGATTTCTGAACGAGCGGACACGACTCGTGGCCACGGCGCATGTCTCGAACGCGCTTGGCACGATCATGCCGGTTCGTGAGATCGTGGCCACGGCGCACGCGCGCGGCATCCCGGTGCTGCTGGACGGCGCGCAGGCAGTTCCGCACATGAAGGTGGATGTGCAAAGCCTCGATGTCGACTTCTATACGTTTTCCGGTCACAAGATGTTCGGCCCCACCGGCATCGGTGTCCTGTACGGCAAGTCCAGCTGGCTGAACTCGCTCCCGCCCTGGCAGGGTGGCGGCGACATGATCCTGTCGGTCTCGTTCGACGGCACCGTCTACAACAAGCCGCCCTTCAAGTTCGAGGCCGGCACGCCCAACATCGAAGGTGGAATCGGTCTCGGCGCGGCCATCCAGTGGCTTGAGAATGTCGGCATCGAGAGGGTGACGGCCTACGAGGAGGATCTGCTGGCCTACGGCACCGCCGAACTCCTCAAGGTGCCCGGGCTCAAGCTGATCGGCACCGCCCGCCACAAGGCCGGCGTCCTGTCGTTCACGCTGGAAGGCATCCACCCGCACGACATCGGCACGATCCTGGATCAGGCGGGCATCGCCATTCGGACCGGTCACCACTGCGCCCAGCCGGTGATGGATCGCTTCAAGGTGCCGGCCACGGCCCGCGCCTCGCTGGCGCTCTACAACACGCGCGAGGACATCGATGATCTTGTCCATGGACTCGACCAGGTTGTCCGGATGTTTCGATGAACGATCTGCGCGACCTATACCAGGACACGATTCTGGAGCACTATAAGAAGCCGCGTAACTTCCACGATCTGCCGGACGCCACCGCACACGCCGATGGATACAACCCGCTCTGCGGCGACAAGGTGAAGGTTTACCTGAAGATGACCGACGGCGTCGTGACCGACGTGGCTTTCGAAGGCTCGGGATGCGCCATCTCGACGGCCTCCGCCTCGATCATGACCGAGGCGCTCAAGGGAAAGACAGTCGACGAAGCCAATCGCCTTTTCACCACGTTTCACGACCTGGTGACGGAACAGGGACCCCAGCCGGACTCTGCCGGACTCGGCAAGTTGGCCGTCTTCGGCGGCGTTCGCGAGTTCCCGATGCGGGTGAAGTGCGCCACGTTGGCCTGGCACACCATGAAAGCCGCGCTCGACCAGAAGAATGATCCCGTTTCGACGGAGTGACGAAATGAACGAACCAACCCCCACCAATGTCACCACGAACGACCCGACCACGCCAGATGTCGTGACGACCCCGCTCGACGCCGCCGAAAAGAAGGTGCTCGAGGAGAAGGTCGTCGCCCTCCTCAAGGAGGTTTACGATCCCGAGATTCCCGTCAACATCTACGACCTCGGCATGATCTACGACATCGCCATCCAGGACGACGCCACCGCCAAAGTCCAGATGACCCTTACCTCACCCATGTGCCCCGTGGCCGGCAGCCTCCCCGGCGAAGTCGAAACCAAGGTCCGGTCCATCCCCGGCCTGGCCGGCGCCACGGTTGAACTGACGTGGGAGCCGCCGTGGGACAAGGAAATGATCTCGGAGGCTGGGAAGCTCGTGCTCAATATCTTTTAGGGTCGGTTGGGCCGATCCAGGCGGCCTGGGATTCTGTCGAGGTAAATCGGTAGGTAGCTGATTGCTCCAAGGTCGGGATTTCACCTCTCGGGCGACATGACCTCGACCCCGAATTTTGCCGCTGCGGCGGCCAGTCGTTTGTCATACGTGGCCAATTTGAACGCCATGCGCTGATCGCGCATCCAGGTCATGCTGGCGAGGTGGATGGCGTCCAGCGTCCTTACCGAGTCACCGAAGCCGTCGAGAACCGGTTCCAGCATCTCCGGCGTCATCTCCAGAATTCCTACGACTTCGAGAAGCGCGCGCGTGCGAGGACCGCTGGACTTCGACTGTCCGAGCCGGTGAAGCCTCGTCCAGATCTCGTAGTGCAGCAGCCGGCTCGAGACGAAGCTGTTCGCCCAGAAGGAAGCCGGCGGTCGCCGGTCTTCCGTGAGGACATGCGCCAGGGCGACCGAGGTGTCAAGATAGATCAGCGATCCTCCCGATCCTCATCCAGACCCTTCAGCATCTCGTCGGCCGTCATGATCGGAATTCCTGCCGGCGGGATACCACCAGGGTTCGCAGGGGGCGTGTACAACCCGCGACGCGCCGCGTCCGCGAGGACCGCATCGGTCAGGAGCGAAGGGCGGTTCTCACGAGGAGGACCCAGCTCGGCGACGACGCGATCACGATCGGTCACGAGGATGATCTCCCCGCCGGCCGCCTGCTTGACGTACTCGCTGAGTCGATTTTTGAGGACCTTGATGCCGACAGCCTTCATGTAATTAAGGTAGCTACCGGTAGCTACTTTGTCAAGCCGTCAGCTGAAACCCCGCCAGCGCCACCGGCTTTCCGGACTGCCGAACCACCTGGACAACCTGTCGCACCCAGTCGTCGTACCCCTCGGGTGGGTCCCAGTGGCCGGGGTGCAGATCCCGGACTCGGGCCCCCGCATCGAGGAGGAATCGGTGCCACTCCGGGTGGGGCTGGCCTGTGGCATCCAGGATGTGAATGTCGAACTCGGGTCCCCGTTTCAGGACGACGATCAGGCCGATTGCCGAGTGGCCTGTTTCGGCGGCCTCGAGCAGCGCCAGTTGGCCGCGGTGGCCGTCTTCCAGCTCCATCAGGATTCCCTCGACGAGGGGGTGGCCGGAGGCGAAGAAGTCGATCGATTCCCTGGCAACGGCGTTGGCGCGGTCGAAGGTGCCGAGCCAGCGGCTGCCGGAGCTGGCACCGGGCAGGTGGTCGATGACGGCGGTGCCGCCGAATTCGACGTACCAGGTGTCCTGGTCCGGTCGGTCGATCACATCGAAGCCGAACTGCTGGCAGGCGGATACGACGACCTGTTCGGTCAAATTTTCGAGCTCCGGCGGAATGCGTTCCACGATCGATCGGGCCAACTCCGGACCGTAGCGATTCTGGTGAAGGTGGTGGTAGACGGCCCGCGTCATCCGCTCCCGCGCTTCGAGGGTTTCCCGAATCACGGCATCAATGTCGAGCGGTGACTCGCCGAGGGCGGCGGCTTCGATGGCTTCCTCGACATGGCTGAGCGATCGCTCAAGGCCGCCGAGCGGTTCACGGAACATGCCAAGGTGCTCGTACAGTTCCACCAGCGGACGGCCAAAGCCTGAGGCGGGGCGGAAGTAGGCGATCTCCACCGGGCGCTTCCGATTGATCCGGTCAAGCCGTCCGATCCGTTGTTCGACCAGCGCCGGATTCCACGGCAGGTCAAAGAGGATCAGCCGCCGACAGAACTCGAAGTTTCGCCCCTCGCCACCACACTCGGTTGAAATGAGGAGGCCCGCTCCCTCGGACTGCGCGAACTGGGCCACTTCGATGTCGCGCTGGCCGGGGGTCAGGTCCTCGTGGAACACCGCCACCCGCTGACCGATGCGAAATTCCAGCTCGCGCTTCAGAAAGTCCAGCGCCGGCCGGTTGGCGACGAAAATCAGGTTCTTCTCGCCGCGTTTTTTCCATTGAGCCGCGCGTTCCACGATCCAGAGGAGCCGGGGGTCCAGGGTGCCGTGGGGTTCGGTCTGCGCAGCCTGCAGCGCTTCCAGGCGCCGCTTCTTTTCCAGGGCGTTGCCAATCGGCATCGCCCGCGCCCCGGCTTCGGCCACCTCGAGCGCCGGCCATGGAGGGAGGTCAACAGCCTCGGCCACGCGCGGGGGCAAGCCACCGATGTCGTCCCGGGTCGTCGAACTGGTGCAGGGGTAGATCGGCACACCGGCCGCGAGATTGGCTTCGAACAGTTCCCACGACGGAAACTCAATCGGCCAGAGCAACTCGAGCAGGCGATAGAAGCCGTGCGCATCGGCTTCGAGCGGCGTGGCCGAGAGCAACAGCACATTACGACTGGCCGCGGCCAGCGGTGCGATGGCCCGGTAGGCGGCGTTTCCAGGATGACCCGGCCGGCGTTCCAGCCGGTGTGCCTCATCAACAACCAGCAAATCGAGATTTGCAAGGGTGGCCTCCTTGCCGACCTGGTTGTCGGATACCAGATCCTCCAGCGCGATGACGGAGCGGGGATGAATTTCCAGCGCGTTGAAGCCCGGATGATCCTTCCGAACATCCTGACGTCGTTCGACATCGAGCAACACGAAAATCTGGTGGAACTTGCGATAGAGCTCGCCGAGCCACTGAACCGTCAGCGTCGAGGGGGCCACGATGAGGACGCGCTCCGCGCGACCGGCGCGCAGCAGGCGCGAAAGAATCAGGCAGGCCTCGATCGTCTTGCCGAGACCGACCTGGTCGGCGAGGAGCCATCGCACCGGGTCGGCGCGGAAGGCCAACTCGGCCACGTGAAGCTGGTGCGGGAAAATCTCGATGCGGCCTCCGAGATAACTGCCGAGGCCACCCGCTTCCCGAATCCGCTGCAGGCGGAGCGAATCTAGACGATTACGAAACGAACGGAGTGAATCGACATCCTTGCGGATCAGCCGTTCTGCAATATCATCGGAATAGTCGAGATGCCAGCGCTCGGGATCGGCCCCGGGAGAGAGGACAAGGGGGACGAAGGCGTGGTCCTCGATGGCGAACTGCAGGACGGAATCGCTGCGGGGGAACCGCACCGACATCCGTCCGCCATCGACCGCGACGACTTCGCCGGGGCCAAGATCGCGATTGAACTGATGGATGAGTTTGTCGCCCACACGGAACATGGGCACGGACTCTATCAGGCTGGGATGATCCGGGTAAGTCGATTTCCCTCGAAGTTCTTCACGATTTTGAAACCCCTATGGTATCGTGAGGCCGCTCTCGATCTCCGTCCCGGCCAGTGTCGACCGCTCGGCAGGCGCCCCAGGCGCGGATCGCGGCCTCCGTTCGAGTTCGTGTCCTGTACCCCAGCACGTTCGATCATCCCCCTGGAGGTCCCATGCACCGTCGTACCCCCCTTTCGCTGCTCGCCGTCCTGACACTCGCACTCCTCGTGCCATCCGCCGTCCGGGCCGACGATCCCGCCGGCTTCGGTGACGGTGCCCCGGGCGAGTTCAATCTCGATGCCGCCCGCCGACAGTGCGGCACGGCGCTCGAGGCCGTGGATGTCAGCGCCCCGGATCAGGAGATCATCGAGCAATGGGCCGCCTCCAATCAGATCGCGGCCGGCGGCGTCATTCCGGTCAACTTTCATGTGATATACAGTTCCTTGAACGGCGAAGGAAATGTGCCCGAGTCCCAGCTCGACTCACAGATCACCGTGTTGAACCGGAACTTTGCCGGCCAGGACTACAACGGCGCCCCGGTTGCGGGCGCGAAGAACACCGGCTACACGTTTGTGAAGGCCGGTGTCACCCGCACCGCCAACAGCAAGTGGTTTACGATGACGCCGGGCAGCCGGAACGAGAAGAATGCCAAGAACTCCCTGGGGATCAACGAAACCAGCTCGCTGAACTTCTACACCTGCAAGCCGGGCCAGAACCTCCTCGGCTGGGCCACGTTCCCGTGGAACCTGGCCGGTAATCCGAGCCAGGACGGCGTGGTGGTCCATTACGCCTCGCTTCCGGGCGGCACGCTCTCGCCGTACAACCTTGGCGGCACCGCCACGCATGAAGTCGGTCACTGGGTCGGCCTGTATCACACCTTCCAGGGCGGCTGTCATGCCGATGGCAGCTGCACCACGGCGGGCGATTTGGTCTGCGATACGCCGGCCGAAGCGACGTCCACGTCCGGGTGTCCTATCGGCAAGGAGTCGTGCACCTCGTCCGCCGGTGCCGACCCGATTAACAACTACATGGATTACAGCACCGATATCTGCTACAACAATTTCACGTCCGGCCAGGATGCGCGCGCCGATTTCATGATGTCGAGCTACCGGCCCTCCATCGGTTCGGCCGCGCCCGGAATCATCGCCGCCAACGGCCAGCGCTTCGACACGGGCAACGGGGACGCCGCACGTATTGTCGCCCCCGCCTTCGCCCGTCCTAACCCGTTCCGCGCCGGCACGACCATTCACTTCGCCCTGCGCGAGGCCGGCCCGGTCCGCCTGGACGTGTTCGACGTGACCGGCCGCAAGGTCAGCACGCTGGTCGATCGCTCGCTGCCGGCCGGTGCGCACAGCGCCGAATTCGATGGCTCGGGCCTTCCGAATGGCGTCTACTTCTACCTGATCGATGACGGTCATTCCGTCCAGAAGAACCGGCTGTTGTTGTCCCGATAAGCGTCGGGTTCGTTCGCTGAATTGGACGGGGGTTGCGGCCAGTGCCGTGACCCCCGTTCTCGTTCCTGGCCGGCGATGGCGCTACGGATGCCAGCGGTAGTACCCCGGACCGACGCGGAAGCCGTGTGTCCATGCGGATGGGAGCGCCGACTGCGCCGCCGCCGACAACAGCGCATGCGACAGGATTAGAACCCAGAGATTCGGGGCGCGTTGGTAGGCGCGGCCCCAGATCGTCCCCATGATGGATGTCAGGGTCACGAGCAGCGGATTGGGCAGGTGCATCCCGCCAAAAGCGGCGCCGACGATCATGGCGCTGCGCCATCCGGGTGAGCTGGCCGCCGTGATCCGCCGGTTGAACGTGGCCTGGAGGAGCCCCTGCTGGAGAAACGCCCAGGGGAGGATGTTCAGGAACCGCTTCATGAATCGCGTCCCGTCCGGGTCCGGCGCGTCGGGGAGCCACCGATTGAGTGCATAGAGGCCGAGCACCAGGAGGATCGTCACCGGCAATACGATTCGGGATGCGTTGCCGAGGTGCCGCAGGGAAAGGCCCACGGATGATGCTGACTCCCGGCGATGAATCGGATCCAGCACCATGACGCAGAGGATCAGAACCGCGCCAATTCCGATAAGAATTGAATTCCGGGTCGGTACAATCAGCCATAGAAAAGCCTCGAGAAGCACGTAGAGCGTGCCCAGGTAGGCCAGGGTGCCCCATGGGGGGGGCGTGGGGG